>Ga0256405_10000134_pt1 | contig 234373 bp, 198 predicted proteins | sample RumenRJG_02DNA_FD_189096 | JGI IMG/M metagenome (GOLD analysis project Ga0256405, IMG submission 189096) | Bovine rumen microbial communities from Lethbridge, Alberta, Canada - RJG_02 | ecosystem: Host-associated > Mammals > Digestive system > Stomach > Rumen | place: Canada: Alberta...
TACGTCAGGCCAATTACTCCCCGTATTATAAGAAAAAGTGCAACTGTCGGAGTTAATTACTCTCTAACAATTACACTTTCTATGGTACTAAACAGGGACCATCTCCTCCATTCTGAGACAGTCCCTTAGCTTATGATTTTCGGTTGCCGAAGTTCCGCCTGCAGAATAGGATTTGCAACTGTTGCTTGATTTTTGAGGCAACAATTGCACAAAAACGGAAATTTATGCAATTGTTGGCCTGCTTTTTAGCAAACAATTGCATAACGCCAATCCGGCTGAATTACATTACGGCCTTTTCGAAAAGATTAAGAGTACATATTCCTTACGTGCTCAATGAACTTCATGGCAAGAGCGCTCGGCGTCTTCTCCTTATCCCATGAAAGGACATAGTCTACGTTTACTTCAGGAGTGATGGGCTTTACCACTACTTTTGAATCTGCAGGGATGTTCTTTGCGACAGAGGCGGGGAAGATGGCGATGCCGATGTTCTGGTCAACGAGCTTTGAAGCGTTGGAAGAGTGCGCGGTCTTTACGATGAAGCGCGGCTCCTTGCCCGTGCTCTCGAACCAGCTCCTGATCTCTTCTTCTCTTGAATGTCTTGAGGAGATTATGAGATCGGTATCAACAATGTCCTTGAGGCTGACGGTCTTCTTCTTGTTCTTCGCGAGAGGATGGGAAGAGGGGATGATGGTTGCCCATCTGTCGCTGTAAACTGTGATGCCGTCAAGGTGCTCCGTGTTAAGGGGAGTCATGGTGATGGCGAGCTCCAGAAGGCCGGACTTCATTCTGTATGTCAGATCATCCACGGTGCCGCACCATAAGTTATATGTAACGTTAGGGAATTCCTTTTTAAAGCTGGATATCCACTCTGCAGCGAGGGAAGGTCCGTTACTGTCTACGTGTCCCAGATAAAGTGTTCCGCTAAGGCCCTTCTTAACATCGGTTATCTCAGTCTTGGCGATGTCTGCAAGAGCTAAGATCTGCTCGCCGCGGCGCTTTAATGCAAGACCTTCGGGCGTGAGGGTTACGTGACGCTTGCCGCGGATGATGAGAGTGCATCCGAGTTCTTCTTCAAGATCCATGAGGGCTCTTGAGAGCGGGGGCTGTGATAAGTGCAGTCTCTCTGCTGCGCGCGTTATATTACGTTCTTCTGCTACTGTTAAGAAATAACGTATTTGACGTAGATCCATGTGTGTTCCTCCTGAAGAAGCTATCATACCTCAAAGGTATCGTAATGCGAATACTATTTGTATTTTATTTCCTCCGTTGTTGGAGATACAATCTTGCTTGAAATCAGTTAACGATATTCTAAACGCATTGAAATTGAATATCAATACTCTTTGAGAATGATTTTATAAACCGGCATTAGATCATGGTGGATGAAAGATAGAGATGCCGGCCGGGTGGAGGAAATTATGAGACCTTATGAGAAGAAGTATGTCGATGAATGCTATCAGGCAATGCAACAAGAGCATGATGCCTGCGGAATCGGTCTTGTAGTAAACATCGACGGCAAAAAGGAATACCGCACATTAGATGATGCACTTTCCATTGTTGAGAAGCTCGAGCACAGAGCAGGTAAGGATGCAACCGGTGAGGTAGGCGACGGCGTCGGCATCCTCGTTCAGGTATCACACAAATTCTTCAAGAAGGCAGCCAAAGAATCAGGTATCGAAGTTAAGGACGAAGGCGACTACGGCGTAGGAATGTTCTTCCTTCCACAGGATACCAAGAAGCGTACGCTTGCCATGCGCATGTTCAAGGTGATCTCCGAGAAGAACGGACTTAACGTCATCGGTTGGAGAGAAGTTCCCACCAATCCTGATATCTTAGGCAAGGTTGCAAGAGATGCAATGCCCGTCATCATGCAGTGCTTTGTGGAAAGACCTGCTGGCTGCGAAAAGGGCCTTGCTTTTGACCGTATGCTCTATGTCGCAAGAAGAGAGTTCGAGCAGAGCACGGATGAGACATATATCACCTCTTTATCTTCAAGAACTATCGTATATAAGGGAATGTTCCTGGTAGGCCAGCTCCGTAAGTTCTATAAGGATCTTCAGAGCAAGAACTATGAGACTGCAATCGCAATGGTTCACTCAAGATTTTCAACGAACACAACTCCTTCCTGGGAGAGAGCTCATCCTTACCGCCTCGTTGCACACAACGGTGAGATCAATACTATCAGAGGTAACTTCGACAGAATGCTCGCGCGTGAAGAGACACTTTACAGCCCTTCGCTCGAAAACGATGTCGATAAGATCTTTCCTATCATTCACAAGACCGGTTCCGACTCCGCAATGCTCGACAATACGTTGGAGTTCTTCATGATGAACGGAATCCCGCTTCCTCTCGCGGTCATGATGATGATCCCCGAGCCCTGGAAGAATGATTCCTACATGGAGCAGGAGAAGAAGGATTTCTATCATTACTACGCAACCATGATGGAACCCTGGGATGGTCCTGCTGCGATCCTCTTTACTGACGGTGTCATCGCAGGCGCAACACTCGACCGTAACGGCCTGAGACCTTCAAGATATTACATCACAGACGACAACAGACTTATCCTGTCATCCGAGGTCGGTGTACTTGATATCGAGCCTGAACATATCGTAAAGAAGTCCAGATTACAACCCGGCCGTATTCTTTTGATCGATACGGAAAAGGGATGCCTCGTATCTGACGAAGAGTGCAAGAAGTACTATTCCGAAAAGCACCCCTATGGTGAGTGGCTTGCAATGAGCCTCCTGCACTTATCTGAACTCAAGATCCCGAATAAGAAGATCCCGGTTCACACACAGGAGATGAGAAACAAGCTCTATAAGGTTTTCGGATATACATTTGAAGACGTAAAGAACGAGATCCTCCCCATGGCCATGAACAAAGTAGAGGCAACGGCTTCCATGGGAACGGATATTCCTCTCGCGGTTTTGTCCGAGAAGCACCAGCTCCTGTTCTCATTCTTCAAGCAGCTTTTCGCACAGGTTACAAACCCGCCGATCGATTCCATCAGAGAAGAGATCGTTACGGATACGACAGTATATATCGGTTCCGACGGTAACCTTCTGGAAGATAAGAGCGGTAACTGCCGTGTGCTTGAAGTAAATAATCCGATCCTCACAGGCGTTGACCTCATCAAGATCAAGTCATTGAACCAGCCCGGATTTAAGAGCGCTACAGTATCTATCCTTTATTATAAAAATACTTCATTAGAAAAAGCTTTGGACCAGCTCCTTGTCGCAGTAGACAGGACTTGCAGCAAGGGCGCAAACATCATCATCCTCTCAGACAGAGGCATTGATGAGAACCATGTTGCGATCCCTTCACTCCTCGCTGTTTCCGCAGTTGAGCAGCATTTGGTCCAGACAAGAAAGAGAACGGCCGTATCTCTCATCATCGAGAGCGGCGAGCCCCGTGACGTTCACCAGATGGCGACATTGCTCGGATTCGGTGCGCGTGCGATCAACCCTTACCTTGCACACGAGTGCATCGCTGAGATGATCGACAAGGGAATCCTCGACAAGGATTACCACACGGCAATCGACGATTACAACTATGCGATCCTTCACGGCATCGTTAAGACATCTGCAAAGATGGGCATTTCCACACTGCAGTCTTACCAGTCGGCAAAGATCTTCGAGGCTGTCGGAATCTGCAAGGATGTGGTAGATAAGTACTTCACAGGCATCGTAAGCCGTGTAGGCGGAATCGGATTGGAAGAGATCTCCGAGGGAATACTTTTCAGACACGATAAAGCATTCGATCCGATGGGCCTTGAGACAGAGACGACTCTGGACAGCACGGGCTTCCATAACTTGAGAAGCGGTGACGACAAGGAAGACCACCTCTACAATCCCAAGACGATCGTTGCCCTGCAGAAGGCAGTGCGCGAAGGTTCTTATGAACTCTTCAAGGAATATACGGCGATCGTTGATAACGAGAAGCCCCATACATTAAGAGGTCTCCTCGCATTCAAGAAGTCAGATAATCCGGTCCCGCTCGAAGAGGTTGAGCCTGCATCCGAGATCGTTAAGAGATTCAAGACCGGTGCCATGAGCTACGGCTCGATCTCTAAGGAAGCACACGAGTGCATGGCAATCGCCATGAACCGTCTGGGCGGCAAGTCCAATACAGGTGAGGGCGGTGAGTCTCCCGAGAGATTCGGCACTGAGAAGAACTCAAAGATCAAGCAGGTCGCTTCAGGAAGATTCGGCGTTACAAGCGAATACTTGAACAGCGCTGAAGAGATCCAGATCAAGATGGCACAGGGCGCTAAGCCGGGTGAAGGCGGACACCTCCCCGGAAAGAAGGTCTATCCCTGGATCGCAGAGAGAAGATATTCAACACCTGGTGTTGCATTGATCTCACCTCCGCCTCATCACGATATCTATTCGATCGAAGATCTGGCACAGCTCATCTACGATCTTAAGAACGCAAACAGAAAAGCAAGGATCTCCGTAAAGCTTGTATCTGAAGCAGGCGTAGGAACTATCGCATGCGGCGTTGCAAAGGCAGGCGCACAGGTAATCCTGGTTTCAGGTTATGACGGCGGCACGGGAGCTGCTCCGGCAAGTTCCATCCACAATGCAGGACTGCCTTGGGAATTAGGTCTTGCAGAGACACACCACGCTTTGATCGAGAACGGCCTTCGTGGAAGAGTTGCAGTCGAGACGGACGGTAAGCTCATGAGCGGAAGAGACGTTGCCATCGCAGCACTCTTAGGCGCCGAGGAATTCGGTTTTGCCACAGCACCGCTGGTATCCATGGGATGCATGATGATGAGAGTCTGCAACAAAGATACCTGCCCGTTCGGTATCGCATGCCAGAACGAAGAATTAAGAAAGAGATTTAAGGGTAAGCCCGAGCATGTCATGAACTTCATGCTCTTCATCGCGGAAGAGTTGAGAGAGATCATGGCAGAGCTGGGATTCAGAACAGTGGACGAGATGGTCGGAAGATCCGATCTCTTAAAGGTTAAGGACAAGCAGATAACCAAAAGAGCTGAGATGGTCTCCCTCGCACAGATCATCGATCCTGAATATGCAGGATCCGAAGTGCGTCATTTCGAGCCCGGCCACGTTTATGACTTTGAGCTCGAAAAGACGGTCGACGAGAGAGTATTCCTCCCTGAACTCGCGAAAGGCCTTAAGAATGGTTCGATCAGGATCGACAACGTTAAGGTATCGAGTACCGACAGAGCAGTAGGAACTATCTTGGGTTCTGAGATTACTGCAAAGTACGGAACGGATCTTGCCGATGACAGCGTCATCGTTGAGCTCACGGGCGGCGGCGGACAGAGCTTCGGAGCATTCATCCCGAAGGGTCTCACCATTAAACTCACGGGCGATGCCAATGACGGCTTCGGCAAGGGCCTTTCCGGCGGAAAACTCATCATTAAACCCGATGAGAATTCCGGTTTCGATGCTTCAAAGAACATCATCGTCGGTAACGTCGCACTCTACGGAGCTACGAGAGGAACAGCTTATGTATGCGGTATCGCAGGCGAGCGTTTCATGATCAGGAACTCCGGTGCCACAGGCGTATGCGAAGGTACGGGCGACCACGGACTTGAATATATGACAGGCGGAAGAGCTGTCATCCTGGGTGAAGTAGGAAAGAACTTCGCAGCAGGCATGAGCGGCGGAATCGCTTATGTATTAGATGAACACCACACACTCTACACAAAGATCAACAAGGCTCTTGTAGAGATGAGTGAGGTTACGGAAGACGCAGATAAGAACGAGCTCAGACAGATCATCCAAGGATATGAGCAGGCAACAGGATCTTCTAAAGCGAAGGCCATACTTCAAGATTTCGACAAGTATGTTGAAAGCTTCAAGAAGATCATACCGACAGATTACCGTCACATGCTGATGCTGATCGCCAAGTACGAAGAGCAGGGCATCGGACACGAGCAGGCGGTATACGAAGCTTTCAAAGAGAGCACCAAAGTCGGCGCTTGATGTATCGGGGGAGGATCTTATGGGTAAAGCTACAGGTTTTTTGGAATTTGACAGACGGGATGATTCCTGGGTCAGCGAAGAGACAAGGATCACCAATTTCGATGAATTCCACAATCATTTAAACGAAGAGGAAAGACGCTGCCAGGCTGCAAGATGCATGGACTGCGGAGTTCCGATGTGCCAGTCGGCAATATGCCTCAAGGGCATGGTTACGGGATGTCCCTTACATAACGTGATCCCCGAGTGGAACGACGAGATCTATAAAGGCCATTACGAACATGCGCTGGCAAGACTTTTGATGACAAGTAACTTCCCGGAGTTCACCGGAAGAGTATGCCCCGCACTTTGCGAGAAAGCATGCATCAACGGAATCAATTCAGGAGCGGTTACGATCCACGATAACGAGCTCTTCCTGATCGAAAAGGGTTACGAGATGGGTTACATGAAGCCCAGGATCCCGAAGACCAGATCAGGAAAGAAGGTTGCAGTCATCGGAGCAGGCCCTGCAGGACTTGCGGTTGCAGACCAGTTGAACCGCAGAGGCCATGAGGTTGTGGTTTTCGAGCGCGAAGACCAGATAGGCGGACTTCTGATGTACGGCATACCGAACATGAAGCTCGACAAGAGTGTCATTGAGAGAAGAAGAAAACTCATGGAGGCTGAAGGAATCGTTTTCAAGACAGGGACTGATGTAGGAAACGGTGAAGCCTTCGAAAAGATAGTAGATGAATTCGACGCGGTCGCACTCTGCTGCGGAGCGAAGAAGGCAAGGGCAATTACTGCAAAAGGCGCTGACCAATGTAAGGAAATGTACTTTGCGGTTGATTTCCTGAAGCAGGCTACAAAAGACCTTCTGTCCGGCAAACAGGGAAAATGGACCATCAGTGCCAAGGATAAGAACGTAGTTGTAGTCGGAGGCGGTGATACGGGTAACGACTGTGTCGGAACATGTATCAGACAAGGCTGCAAGAGTATCACACAGCTCGAGATGATGGCCAGACCGCCTAAAGAACGGCAACAAAATAACCCATGGCCCGAATGGCCGAAGGTCGAGAAGACCGATTACGGACAACAGGAGGCCATAAAGGTTTTCGGATCCGACCCGCGTATATACGAGACAACGGTAAAAGAACTTGTAATGCAAAAGGGAAAACTCAGCCAGATAAAAACAGTCAAGGTTAAGTTCGAAGACAGGAAGCTTGTTGAGGTAGAAGGAACCGAACAACTTATAAAGTGCGATCTTCTGATAATCGCCGCAGGATTTGTCGGATGCGAAGACTACATTGCACAAGAGAGCAAAGTCGAGCTGACGCAAAGGGGAACAGTAAAGACAGAGCCTGACCAATACCAGACATCAGTTCCCAAGGTGTTTACTGCAGGAGACATGCACAGAGGACAATCGCTCGTAGTGTGGGCCATTACAGAAGGAAGGCACTGCGCGGCAGCAATGGATAAATTCCTTATGGGGTACACCCCGCTGATATAAATAAGTTTATAAATTTTAGGAGGACATAATTATGGAAATGAGATCTGTACCGGAAATGTTCGGAGAGAACGTATTTGACGACAGAGTAATGAGAGCGGTCTTAAAGGATGACGTATATCAGTCACTCAAGAAGACCATCGATGAGGGCGCAAAGCTTGATTCAGGTGTAGCCGATCAAGTAGCCGCAGCAATGCGTGACTGGGCGCTCAGCAAGGGTGCTACACACTTCACACACTGGTTCCAGCCTTTGACAGGTGTTACGGCTGAGAAGCACGATTCATTCATCGAGCCTTCACCTGACGGCGGCGTCATCATGGCATTCTCTGGCAAGAACCTTATCCAGGGCGAGCCTGACGCTTCTTCATTCCCGACAGGCGGTATCAGAGCTACATTCGAGGCAAGAGGATATACTGCATGGGATCCTACATCTTATGCATTCATCAAGGATAAGACACTCTGCATCCCCACGGCTTTCTGCTCTTACACAGGTGAGGCTCTCGATAAGAAGACACCTTTGCTCAGATCAATGGAAGCTTTGAACAAGCAGGCTCTCCGTATCCTGAAGCTCTTCGGAAATGAAGATGCAAAGTATGTTCATACATCAGTAGGACCTGAGCAGGAGTACTTCCTCATCACAAAGGAAATGTACGACAAGCGTCCTGACATCAAGTACACGGGTAGAACACTTTTCGGTGCCAAGGCTCCCAAGGGCCAGGAGATGGACGACCATTACTTTGGCGTGATCAAGCCCAAGGTCCAGGAGTTCATGAACGACCTTAACCAGGAACTCTGGAAGCTCGGAATCCTCGCTAAAACTGAGCACAACGAAGTTGCTCCCGCTCAGCACGAGCTCGCACCTATCTATTCTTCAACAAATATTGCTACAGACCAGAACCAGCTCATGATGGAGATCATGCAGAAGGTTGCCGCACGTCATGGCCTTGTCTGCCTCCTCCACGAGAAGCCTTTCGCAGGTGTTAACGGTTCAGGTAAGCACAACAACTGGTCAATGGCTACAGATACAGGCATCAACCTCCTCTCGCCCGGAGCTACACCTTATGAGAATGCCCAGTTCCTGCTCTTCCTCTGCGCAGTAATCAAGGCAGTTGACGATTATCAGGATCTCCTCCGTCTCTCTGTTGCTACAGCAGGCAACGACCACAGACTCGGTGCTAACGAGGCTCCGCCGGCAATCATCTCCATCTTCCTGGGCGACGAGCTTTCCGCAATCCTCGATGCCATCGAAAACGACAAGCCTTACGAGGGCGCTGAGAAGAAGATCATGAAGCTCGGCGTTGACGTACTGCCCCGCTTCGCTCGTGATACTACAGACCGTAACAGAACATCACCTTTTGCTTTCACAGGCAACAAGTTTGAGTTCAGAAGCCTTGGTTCTTCAAACAGCATCGCTTGCGCAAACATGATGCTCAACTCGGCAGTTGCTGAATCTTTGAAGATCTATGCTGACAGACTCGAAGGTGCTGAAGATTTTGAGACAGCACTCCATGACATGATCAAGAAGACAATCAAGGATCACAAGAGGATCCTCTTCAACGGCAACGGTTATGACGATGCATGGGTCAAGGAAGCTACAGAGGTCAGAGGTCTTTCCAACTACAAGACAACACCTGACTGTATGCCTCACCTCTTAGACGAGAAGAACATTAAGATGCTCACATCACACAAGGTCTTCACAGAGGCAGAGCTCAAGTCCAGAGTTGAGATTATGCTCGAGAACTACAGCAAGTCAGTTCTCATCGAAGCTAACACAATGCTCGAGATGAGCAGAAGGATCATCCTTCCTGCGATCGAGTGCTATGAGAATAAGCTCGCAGGCGCGGTTTCTGCAAAGAAGGCAGTATCTCCTTCTGCAGCATGTGTTTACGAAGGTGATATCATCGCCAAGCTCTCAGACCTCGCAGATAAGGTTTACTCAGGAGCTAACGATCTTGAGAAGGCGATCGGCGAAGCAAGCGGCGAATCAGACATCATCAAGGAGAGCCTCTCCATCAAGGATAACGTCATCACCGCGATGAACGAAGTCCGCAAGGCGGCAGATGAAGCAGAGACATATGTATCCAAGGAATGCTGGCCGCTTCCTTCCTACGGTGACCTGCTCTTCAGTGTGAAATAACAGATCCTCATATTCCACCCAACTAAGTAACCCCCGGAGTTTTCGGACTCTGGGGATTACTTAGAATTTTGTATTTATAAGAAAAGAGAATACTACTATGACTAAATATATATTCGTAACCGGAGGTGTTGTATCGGGCCTGGGCAAAGGCATCACCGCAGCATCTCTGGGAAGACTGCTGAAAGCGAGGGGACTGAAGGTTGCAGCCCAAAAGCTCGATCCCTACATTAACGTCGATCCCGGTACGATGAGCCCATACCAACACGGCGAAGTTTACGTTACCGAAGACGGCGCAGAGACGGATCTCGACTTAGGTCACTATGAGAGATTCATCGATGAAGACCTCAACAAATATTCAAATCTCACATCCGGCCGGGTCTATTGGAACGTCCTCAACAGAGAAAGAAGAGGCGAGTACTTAGGCTCGACCGTTCAAGTTATTCCGCACATTACGAACGAGATCAAGGAGTTCGTATACCGTGTCGGCAAGAAGACCAATGCTGACGTGGTCATCACCGAGATCGGAGGAACGGTGGGCGACATCGAGTCCCAGCCTTTCATCGAAGCGGTAAGACAAATATCTTTGGAAGTCGGAAGAGAGAACAGCCTCTTCATCCACGTAACCCTCGTTCCTTTCCTCAGAGGTTCAGACGAGCATAAGTCAAAGCCCACACAGCACTCCGTAAAAGAACTGCAGGGAATGGGAGTCAATCCCGGCGTCCTGATCCTCCGCTGCGACGAGCCTCTCGAAGACGAGATAATCAAAAAGATCGCCAACTTCTGCAATGTTAAGGAAGACTGCGTAATCGAGAACAGGACCCTGCCTGTCCTTTATGAGGCACCCCTGATGCTCGAGGATGCAAACTTCTCCGGGATCGTCTGCAGGGAGCTTGGCCTTGAGACACCTGAGCCTGACCTTACACACTGGAAAGAGATGGTCGACAAGATCCATCACATCGAAAAGGAGGTTAAGATCGGCCTCGTAGGCAAGTATGTCCACCTCCACGACGCATACCTGTCAGTTGCCGAAGCGTTAAGAAGCGCAGGTTATGCAAATGACGTTAAGGTAGTGATCGACTGGATCGATTCTGAGCTCATCAATGAGAATACCGTTTCAGACATGCTCTCCGGCCTTGACGGAATAATCGTGCCGGGCGGCTTCGGCGACAGAGGTATCAACGGCATGATCCTTGCAGCTAAATACGCGCGCGAAAATAATATACCTTATTTTGGTATTTGCCTCGGCATGCAGATCGCGGTCATCGAGTATGCCCGCAATGTTCTTGGCATCGCTGATGCCAATTCAGGCGAGTTTGACGAGCAGTGCGCGAATAAGGTAATCGACTTTATGCCCGGTCAGAGCGACACGATCGACAAGGGCGGCACGCTCCGTCTGGGTGCATATCCCTGCAAGATCGCTCCGGACAGCCTCCTTCATGAGTGCTACGGCCGGGATGAGATACAGGAACGTCACAGACACAGATACGAGGTTAATAACGACTACAGGGCCAAGTTCGTTGAGAGCGGCGCGCGTTTTGCGGGAACCGCACCTGACGATTCACTTGTTGAGGAGATGGAGATACCCGGCCACAAGTTTTACCTTGGTGTCCAGTATCACCCTGAGTTCAAGTCCAGACCTGACAGGGCGCACCCCATTTTCAAGCGCTTCATCCAGGCGGCTAAAAACTGATCATTAACGGAAAAACCTTCAATATTGCCGGAAGGGGCTGTCGCTGATTAAAGCGACGGCCCCTGACTATTTGTAGTTGTTTTCGAATGCATCTTTTCCCAAGTGTTTTCCTAAAAATGCAAATTCAGGAAACGGTTTAGGAAAAAACGGGCAGATTTTCCTAAATCATTTTCTGTTTTGACAAAAATAGAAAAAACAGAAAAAACCGAGGTTGTGCGCGCATATCGCATTTCAAATTCGAGTCTGGCCCCTTTCTGTTATATATTATTAATAAGCAAAAATACCTTAACACGCACTAAAAAAGTTGTTGACAAGAATTGTTTGCTTCTATATAATTCTTTACTGCGTCGTAATGGGTTTGGGCAACTATGCCTATTTCTCTTGACGGAAAAGAATTTTTATGGTAAATAAAAATGCTTTTCAACCAGGAAACCGCTTAAACCTTGTGTTTTTAAGCTTTGTGTGAGGTGATTCTTTAACAATGGTCCATTCCGTAAAACAAGGCAAGACAGAGCGACAGTCGTATTCCAAGATCAAAGAAGTAATCGAGGTACCTAACCTCATTGAGAACCAGAAGCAGTCCTATCAGTGGTTCATCGATGAAGGTATGCAGCAGATTTTCGACGAAGTATCGCCGATTACTGATGATCAGGGTAAGTACGAGGTCTATTTTGTCGGTAAGATCTTCGATTCTGAGAACCCCTGTGATCCCACAGGCAAAGAGAAGGAAGGCAAGGGTAAGAAGAACAAGGAACCCAAGAATCCTGTTAAGCTTACCAAGTCTGCAATCATTGACAGCTGCAAGAAGAATGACAGCAACTATGCTGCTCCTTTGAGCATCCAGCTCAGACTCCATAATAAGATTGACGGAACAGTAACTGATGAGACGGCTTTCGTCGGCAATTTCCCTATCATGACAGATCAGGGTACATTCATTGTCAACGGCGCAGAGCGTGTAGTAATCAATCAGATCGTAAGATCTCCCGGAGCTTATTACAGCGAGATGAGATCCAAGATGGGCAACAGACTTCTTTCCGCTGAGCTTATCCCTTACAGAGGATCATGGATCCTTATCGAAGAGGATGAGAAGGAAAGCAAGCTCAATGCTAAGGAGAGAGCTCTTAAGGCTGCAGGCGCTCCTGATGCAAACACCGATCCTGAGGAATATAACCTTATCTACATCGTAGTAGATAAGTCACATAAGATTTCTCTCTCAGTATTCCTGAGATGCTTAGGCCTCGTTTCCGACGAGGACATCATCAACATGTTTGGTGATGAAGAGTGCCTCAGAATGACACTTGAGAAGGACGAGACAAAGAATGCTTCCGATCCTTACACGGCAGCATTGCAGGAGTTCTTCAAGAAGGTTCGTAACAACGAACCCTTCACAGTTGATAATGCGAAGAACATCCTCAACAAGACATATTTCGATTCTTTGAGATACGACCTTGAGAGAGTCGGTATCTACAAGGTCAACAAGAAGTTCGAGCTTTCAGCAAGAATCATCGGCAGCAAGACAGCAGACAATGTTGTATCTGAAGACGGTGAGCTTATCTGCAAGAAGAACACTGTTGTTACAGAAGAGATCGCTAAAAAGATCGAAGACGCAGGCATCATGGCTGTTCAGATCTTCCCCAGAAAGCTCGTTCGCGCAGCTGATGAGGATGAGTTTGAGGATGTACCTCTCAAGGTCATCGGCAACGGCAGAGTTGATGCTGAGGCTTTCATCGCTAACAGCATCTCAAAGACAGAGTTCAAGAAGTTCGATCTCGAGAGAACAGGCATTAACGAGAAGGTTAGAGCAAGCATCTTGAGAGAGATCATCGAGGCAGTTAAGGCAGAGGGCAAGAACGATATCGCTTCAAGACTTGAGGCTGCTATGGCTGAGCGTAAGGAAGACCTCATGCCCAGAAACCTCACGATCGACGATATCTATGCTTTCGTTTCTTACTACATCGGTCTCCACAGAGGCGTTGGTAGAATCGACAATATCGACCACTTGGGCAACCGTAGAGTTAAGTCTGTAGGCGAGCTCCTCCAGAACCAGCTCCGTACAGGTATCCAGAGAGTCGAGAAGAATACAAGAGACAGGATCTCCCAGATCTCCAGTAAGGAAGGCGAAGTTGTTACGGCTACAAGCCTCGTTAACACAAGACCTTTGTCTGCTGCATTCAGAGAGTTCTTCGGATCATCACAGCTTTCAGCTTTCGCTGACCAGAACAACCCTTTGGCTGAGCTTACGAACAAGAGAAGACTTTCAGCTTTGGGTCCCGGCGGTATCTCCCGTGAGAGAGCTTCAATGGAAGTCCGTGATATCAACCCTACACACTATGGACGTATGTGTACGATCGAGACACCGGAAGGTCAGAACATCGGTCTCATGACCTCACTGGCTATCTACGCTCGTATCAACAAGTACGGATTTATCGAGACTCCTTACAGAAAGTTCGATAAGGAGAACCTCAGAGTTACTGACGAAGTTGTTTACATGTCCGCTGACGAAGAGGATGAGTACAACATCGCCCAGGCTAACGAGCCTATCGATGATGACGGCCGTTTCATCGGCAAGAAGATCGTATGCCGTTACTTAGACCAGTTCCTGCAGCTCGATCCTGAACAGGTCGACTACATGGACGTATCTCCTAAGCAGCTTGTATCCGTATCCACATCACTCATTCCGTTCCTTGGTAACGACGACGCTAACCGTGCTCTCATGGGCTCCAACATGCAACGTCAGGCAGTACCTCTCATCAAGCCTGAGGCACCTATCATCGGAACAGGTATGGAGTACCGTGCAGCTAAGGACTCCGGCGTATGCATCGTTTCCGCACACGACGGTGTTGTAACCTTCGTTGCAGCAGACAAGATCGAAGTTACTACAACAGAGGGCACAGTAGACACATACATGCTCGCTAAGTATCAGAGATCCAACCAGAGCACATGCATCAACCAGCGTCCTATCGTTGCTATCGGCGATAAGGTAAAGGCCGGCGATACTATCGCAGACGGTCCTGCTACAGACAACGGTGAGCTTGCTCTCGGACGTAACGTTCTCATCGGATTCACAACATGGGAAGGTTATAACTACGAGGACGCTGTTCTCGTAAATGAGAGAATCGTAAGAGATGATGTTTATACATCTATCCATATCGAAGAGCACGAGTGCGAAGCACGTGAGACAAAGCTCGGTGCTGAGCAGATCACAAGAGAAGTTCCTAACGTCAGTGATGACGCACTCTCCAACCTCGACGAGAACGGTATCGTCATGATCGGTGCCGAGGTTAAGGACGGAGACATCCTCGTTGGTAAGGTTTCACCTAAGGGTGAGACAGACCAGACAGCTGAAGAGAGACTTTACAAGGCAATCTTCAACGAGAGAGCAAGAGAAGTTAAGGATACTTCAAAGCGTGTTCCTCACGGCGGTTCCGGCGTTGTAGTTGACGTTGTTGTTTCCACAAAGGAGACAAACGGCAACCTCAAGAACGGTGTTGACAAGAGAGTCCGCGTTTATGTCGCTCAGAAGAGAAAGCTCTCCATCGGCGACAAGATGGCAGGACGTCACGGAAACAAGGGTGTCGTCTCCAGAGTACTTCCTGAAGAGGATATGCCTTTCTTACCTGACGGTACAACACTCGATATCTGCTTGAACCCGTTGGGCGTTCCTTCCCGTATGAACATCGGTCAGCTCCTCGAGGTACACCTCGGCCGTGCTGCCAAGGCTCTTAACTGGAAGATCGCAACTCCTGTTTTCGACGGCGCAAACGAGAACGACATCGCAGATGCATTCGAGCTTGCAGGCATCGATAAGGACGGTAAGACTGTTCTTTACGATGGCCGTACAGGTGAGCCTTTCGAGAACAGAGTAACAGTAGGTATTATGTACTACATGAAGCTGCACCACCTCGTTGACGACAAGATGCACGCAAGATCCACAGGACCTTACTCACTTGTTACTCAGCAGCCTTTGGGCGGTAAGGCTCAGTTCGGCGGACAGAGATTCGGAGAAATGGAAGTTTGGGCACTCGAAGCTTACGGTGCTGCTCATACTCTCCAGGAGATCCTCACAGTTAAGTCCGACGATATCGAAGGACGTTCAAAGACATATGATGCCATCATCCGCGGCAAGAACATTCCTGATCCGGGTATCCCTGAATCCTTCAATGTCCTTGTTAACGAGCTTAAGGCATTGGCATTGGATGTCCGTACATACACAGACGATAAGGAATATATCGTTGAGGACAGACAGTCATTCGACACATACAGTGAGATGGATGAGTCAACAAGAGCTTCACTCGATGGTGAAGATGCAGAGTCTCCTTCAGATATTTTCAGCGAAGGCTTCGTAGAGGCTGATGAGCTTGGAAACATCAAGGAAGAGGACGGCGACTTCGGCGACGATTCCTTTGACGATGACGGAGACATGTAAAGGAGATAAAAGATAGATATGAATGATACAAATCATCTTACAAAAATAAGTATTCAGCTTGCATCTCCCGAGGTCATCAAGGCTTGGTCCCACGGCGAAGTTAAGAAGCCTGAGACCATCAACTATCGTACACAGAGACCTGAGGTAGACGGACTCTTCTGCGAGAAGATCTTCGGACCTACAAAGTCCTGGGAATGCCGCTGCGGCAAGTACAAGAAGATCAGATTTAAGGGCATGATCTGCGATAAGTGCGGAGTAGAAGTCACAAAGAACACAGTTCGTCGTGAGAGACTCGGCCACATCCAGCTCGCTACACCCGTATCACACATCTGGTACTTCAAGACCCAGCCTTCAAAGATCGGTACATTGCTTGACCTCACAGTTAAGCAGCTCGAGAGCGTACTTTATTATTCAAAGTACATCGTAATCGATCCCGGCAACAGCGTTGAGACAGGTCTTAACAAGTACGACATCATTACAGAAGACCAGTACAAGAGCGTAAGAGAAAAGTGCGGCAAGGATTCTTTCGTTGCAAAGATGGGTGCCGAGGCTATCAAGATCCTCTTGTCTGAACTCAATATCGACGAGATCATCGAGCAGCTCCAGCAGGAGAAGGTCGGTTCTGTAAGCACACAGAAGAGACTCAAGATCAATAAGAGACTCGAGATCGCTGAAGCTTTCAAGGCTTCCGGCAACAAGCCCGAGTGGATGATACTTGACGTTATTCCGGTACTTCCTCCGGAACTCCGTCCTATGGTACCTTTGGACGGCGGACGTTATGCTACTTCCGACCTTAACGACCTCTATAGAAGAGTTATCGGAAGAAACAACCGTCTTAAGAAGCTCCTTGACCTTGGCGCTCCTGAGATCATCGTACGTAACGAGAAGAGAATGCTCCAGGAAGCTGTTGACGCTTTGATCGACAACGGCCGTCACGGCACACCTGTTAAGGGTTCCACATCTGCTACAAGCAACAGACAGCTCAAGTCACTGTCTGACATGCTCAAGGGTAAGCAGGGACGTTTCAGACAGAACCTCCTCGGTAAGCGTGTAGACTACTCCGGACGTTCAGTTATCATCGTCGGACCTGAGCTCAAGATGCATCAGTGCGGTCTCCCTAAGGAGATGGCATTGGAGCTCTTCAAGCCCTTCGTAATCAAGAAGCTCGTTGAGACCAACGACAAGCTCAATATCAAGACAGCAAGAAGACAGGTAGATGCAAGAGTTCCTGAAGTATGGGATATCCTCGAAGACATCATCAGAGATCATCCGGTACTTTTGAACCGTGCTCCTACACTCCACAGACTTTCAATCCAGGCATTCGAGCCTGTACTCGTTGAAGGTCGTGCTATCAAGCTCCATCCGCTCGTCTGCACAGGCTTTAACGCAGACTTCGACGGAGACCAGATGGCTGTACACGTACCGCTTTCTGCAGAGGCTCAGGCAGAGGCCAGATTCCTCATGCTTTCAACAAACAACCTCCTGAAGCCTCAGGACGGTAAGCCGGTTACAGTTCCTACACAGGATATGATCCTTGGATGCTACTACCTCACAATGGAAGTAGAGAACGATAAGGGCGAGGGCATGGTCTTCTCTTCTATCGACGAGGCTCAGATGGCATATGACGAGCACCAGATCACGCTCCACAGCATGATCAAGGTCCGTATCTCCAGAGAGATCAACGGTAAGATGGAGACAGGTATCGTAGAGTCAACTCTCGGTAGATTCATCTTCAACCAGATCGTTCCTCAGGATCTCGGATTTGTTGACAGAACAAAGCCCGAGAACCTCTTAAAGCTCGAGATCGACTTCGAGAAGCTCAGCTCACAGAAGGCTAAGGCTGCTGCCATCAAGGCTAAGGATCCTGATAAGGACGTTAAGTTCGAGTTCGCTCTCGGTAAGAAGAAGCTCGAAAAGATCATTGCTAAGTGCATTGCCATCCACGGCCTCGAGAGGACAACGATCTTCCTCGATGACGTTAAGGCAATGGGTTATAAGTTCTCCACCATCTCCGGTATCTCCATCGGTATCGAAGACATGATCATCCCTGACATCAAGGATAAGATGATCGCTGAAGGTGATGAGAGAGTTGAAGAGATCAACGAAGCTGCTGAAGAAGGATTCTTCACAGAGACCGAGCGTCACAACGAGGTTACAAAGGTTTGGTCTGAGACAACAAACAACATTACTAAGGCATTGATGGACAACCTCGACATCTACAACCCGATCAGAATGATGGCTGACTCCGGTGCCCGTGGTTCCAACAACCAGATCAAGCAGCTCGCAGGTATGCGTGGACTTATGCAGGATACGACAGGTAACACAATCGAGATCCCGATCAAGTCCAACCTCCGTGAAGGCATGAACGTGCTCGAGTTCTTCATTTCTTCACACGGTGCGCGTAAGGCCCTCTCCGATACGGCTCTTAAGACGGCTGAATCAGGTTACCTTACAAGACGTCTCGTTGACGTTGCACAGGCTGTCGTTGTTACCGAGGAAGACTGCGGTACTGATGACTTCACATGGGTTAAGGAGATCACAGAGGTTTCCAACAAGCACGTTAACGTTATCAAGTCCCTTAACGACCGTCTCTATGGCCGTTATGCAGCTGAGGATATCGTAAACTACCAGACAGGCGAGGTCATCGTTAAGAAGAACGAGCTGATCGACGCTCTCAAGGCAGAAGATATCTGCAAGTCAGTTGAACTCGCAAAGAAGGAAGCTGAGGAAGCAAGACAGGCTGTTAAGGATTCCGTTAAGATCAAGGGTGCTGAGACACCTGAGAAGCTCGCTGAGCGTGACAAGAAGATTGCTGCCAAGGTCGCTGAGGCAGAGGCTGAAGGCAAGATCCTTACAAAGCACCAGATCGAAGACCTGGGCAAGCTCAAGATCAGATCAGTATTCGACTGCCGCTCCAGAAGAGGCGTCTGCACAAAGTGCTACGGTATCAACCTTGCTACAGGCCGTCCTGTTGCAGTCGGTGAAGCTGTAGGTATCATCGCAGCTCAGTCAATCGGTGAGCCTGGTACACAGCTTACAATGAGAACGTTCCACTCCGGTGGTATCGCTGCTTCAGGTGAAGATATCACTCAGGGTCTCCCCCGAGTTACAGAGATCTTCGAGGCAAGAGATCCTAAGGGTCACGGCATCATCTCTTCTGTTCCCGGTGAAGTTAAGATCGTCGAGAACGAGAAGACAAAGCAGAAGACCATCGTTGTAACACCTGTTTACGACGAAGATACTGCTCCTATCCTTGATGCTAAGGGCAACACCATCGAAAAGATGGAGTACAAGGTTCCTTCACACGCCACACTTACCGTTACTGACGGTCAGGTAATCGAAGCCGGCGATCAGATCATCGACGGTAAGATCGATCCTAAGGAGATCCTCAGAGTTAAGGATATCCGTGCCGTTCAGAAGTACATCATCAGTGAGATCACTAAGGTTTACTACACGGGTGGTGGTGTAAACATCAACGATAAGCACATCGAGATCATCACAAAGCAGATGATGAGAAGAGTCCAGATCGACGATCCGGGTGATACAGGCTTCATGACAGGTACAACTGTTGACTGGTATAACTTCATTTCCAGAAACAGAGACTGCGAAGAGCAGGGTCTCAAGCCCGCTAACGGCAAGACGATCCTCCTCGGTATCGCTAAGGCTGCAAGCGCATCTGACTCGTTCATGTCCGCTGCATCCTTCCAGGAAACAGCTAAGGTTCTTACAGACGCTGTTATCAAGGGTAAGGTCGATCCGCTCATCGGTATCAAGGAGAACGTCATCATCGGTGCGCTCATCCCTGCAGGTACCGGTATCAAGGCTCACAGTGATATCACTGCTGTTCCTGTCATCAAGGCAAACAGCAAACTCATCACAGGCCACGAGTATGGTGAGGCTGAGAGCGACGCTGAGTTGTTCGCTAACGATTATCTCGATCAGGTTCAGGCAAGAAACGAGCTCCTCGACGAGCAGGACCGCCTTGAATCACAGCTCGAAATGGACGGACTTAAGGAAAAGAAGTAATTCTTTTGTCCCGAGATTGTAAAGCAACTCGAAGTCTAAACAGTTTATAATGACGCCGGAGGAGTCTATTCTCCGGCGTTTTTATGCGCAAATAAGTGATATATAATAACTGCCAGTAACATAATCCCGAGAATTGCCACAGAAAGAACTGGCAGCGGGTTGTATAATCTAGAAGTGAAAAATGCCTACATAACAGCTGGGATGATATGAGGAAAACGGTTTTAAAACATAACAGAAAGCAGCATATACTCGCGATCGCGACGGGCTTCTTTGCAGCCCTTCCGGTAATATGCCTGCCCATTGGCCTTCGCGAAGATATGACTCCTGCTATGATCGTATCTCATGCTTATGAACAGGTTTTCGGCACGACAAACATCCACACTGGTGAAGTAGTTATCGAGGATTGGGCTCTCGTTAGCAGCGCAGACCAGCTCGTAAGTGCTGAAGTAACTCCTGCAGCGGCACCTTCAGATCCCACAGATCCCGCGGTTACAACAGATCCTACTGAGGTAACAGAGGTCTGTGCTCCCACAAGCTATAAAGATATTCCCAAGTATGTTGTCTATCAGCAGTACGACAGTTCCAATCTTCCTATCGAACTTTTGGATCCCGAGTGCTTTGCAGCTGACAACACCACATATTATGTAAGAGCTAACCAGTCGATCCTCAAAGAGATTCCCGACATGGATTCAAAAACGCTCATATCACTCCACCTCGGCCAGCAGGTCACACGTACCGGTGTCGGCGACACATGGTCAAGGATCGAGACTGAAGACGGCTATGAAGGTTACGTTCTTACAGGTTCCATCCAGGATACAATGCTTTCCATCGAAATCGACAGAACGGTCTGGGTTGATACGGACGGTCTCATCGTAAGAGAAGAGCCTTCCACATCCGCAGATGAGGTATGTGTTGCAGGTCAGGACGAGAGACTTTACTGCAGCGCCATCGTCGGCGACAAATGGTATAAAGTTACAACAGTAAGCGGTTACACAGGATACGTATATAAGTCTTATACGACAACGAATCCGCCGCCGACACCCACACCTACGCCTACTCCTTATCCGAGATCTTCGAATTCGAGCGGCAGGTCTTACGGCAACCCGAGAACACTCCCCCAGATCACCGGCTGTAACGGTGAGAGTATTGTATCCATTGCTGAATCAATGCTCGGCGTACCTTATGTTTTCGCAGGTTCCGATTCAAGCGGCATCGACTGCTCAGGTCTCGTAATGTACTGCTACGCACAGGTCGGTGTATCCGTTCCTCACGGCGCTACTTCGATCATGTACTACTCAGGTGTCAGCGTTCCGAGAGAAGACTTAAAGCCGGGTGACGTTATCTGCTACGACTACGGAACCTACTGCGGCCACGTTGCGATATACGTCGGAGACGGTACGGTAATCCACGCATCGTCCACCAGAGGCCAGGTTGTATATGGTAACCTCGACATGATGGGAATCATGGACATCAAACGAATAATCCAGTAACTACGAAGGCTGTCCAAAGGGCAGCCTTTTTCATTTTCGCGCTGCCATGACTTTTCGTGCGGCCATAAAAATCCAGGCAAAAGTAGGGGTGCAGCCTGACTTTTACCGTGATTTTTATCAGAGGAATCGAAAACAGATGCGTTTGAGCCCTAAGAGTATGGGGAAGGTGCTAATTGTATTCACCTATAAGTCGGGTAAAATATATGAGTTAATAAGTTAAACGGAGTAATCACCATGGAAAATAGAACAGTAGACGTATTCCTTACAGAACTTGCTTCGGGCGCTCCCACACCGGGCGGCGGCGGAGCTTCGGCAGTATGCGGCGCGATCGCTGCAGCTTTGGGCTCAATGGTAGGTAACCTTACGAGCGGCAAGAAGAAGTATGCCGAGTACCAGGAGGAGATCGAAGTTGCCATCGCCAAGTGCGGTTCACTCGTAAAAGAGTTCGAAGCATTGGGCAAGAAGGATGAGGAGGTTTTCGAGCCCCTCGCAAAAGCTTATTCCATCCCTAAGGATCAGGAAGGCAGAGACGAGATCCTTGAAGGCGTTCTGAAGGACGCGAGCACAGCTCCTTTTGAAGTCGTCGAAAAGGCTTACGAGACGGCATTGGTTCTTGCGCGTCTTGCCGTAATCGGCTCAAGACTTGCGATCAGCGACGTCGGAGTTGCCGCTGCGGCATGCAGCACGGCTGCCAAAGGCGCTGCAATGAATGTTTACATCAACACAAAGTCCATGAAGGACAGGGCATATGCGGAAGACCTTAACAAGAAAACGGACGAACTTGTTGCCGAGACAACTGAGATCTGCGACAAGGTTTACAGCCAGGTAAAAAAGACTCTGATCGGCGGGTAATTGATATGAGAAGACTGGGCGGCAAAGAAGTTGCAGATGAGATCATGGCTGATCTCAAGATAAGAGTTGATGAATTGAAGGCTAAGGGCACGGAGCCCAAGCTTGCGATCCTGCGCGTTGGTCAGAGAGAAGATGACCTTGCTTATGAGAGAGGCGTTCTGAAGCGTTTTGGCACGATCGATGTTGCCGTTGAGGTAACAGAACTCGATGCAGGTGTATCTCAGGAAAAACTCGACAAGACTTTTGATTCGATCAATAACGATCCCAAGGTTCACGGAATACTCGTATTCAGACCTCTGCCTAAGGGATTAAGCGACGAGCACATGAGAAGAACGATCGATCCGGGCAAGGATGTTGATTTCATGGATATCCGCAACATGGAAGACTGTCTTGCGGGAGTCCGTGACTGCAGCGCGCCCTGCACGGCTGAAGCTGTAATGGAGCTTATCAAGCACTATCAGATCGAGACAAAGGGCAAGAAGGTAACGGTCGTCGGAAGAAGCCTTGTTATCGGCAAGCCCGTTGCGCTTTTGCTTACAACAGCCAATGCGACAGTTACCGTATGCCATACAAAGACCGTTAATACAGAAGAAGAGTGCAAGCGTGCAGACATCATAGTCGCATGCTGCGGCGTAGCGAAGATCATTAATGAGAATTACGTCAGGGAAGGCCAGATCGTTATCGATGTCGGAATGAATGTCGATGAGGAAGGCAAGCTCTGCGGAGACGTTGATTACGATAAGGTATCTGAGATTGCTGAAGCAGTCACACCGGTACCGGGAGGAGTAGGATCTATCACGACAGCGATCCTTTTGAAGCACGTTGTCGTAAACGCTGAAAGGCAGGCCTGATGGAGTCCCCTAAAGAGACTGACAAGACCAGGATGACCAAGGCTCTGGCTGTCCGCAACAAATGTCCCGTGGCAAAGCTCTGCGGCAGTTGTTCTTATGCCGGAAGAAGCTATTTCGAGCAGGCACAGGCAAAAGAAAAAAGGGTAAAAAGACTCATCTCCTCTTATTGTGAAGTCCTGCCGATATACTACTGCGAGCAGCCTCTTTACTACCGCAACAAGGTGCATTCAGGATTTAAGAAACTAAGGAACGGGCATGTCATCTGCGGACCTTATGAAGCAAGCTCCCACCGCATCGTTGAGGTTGATTCATGCCTTATCGAGAACCGTATCGCGTCATCGATAATCAGGGACTGCGCCGATATTGCAGAGAAATTCAAGATCAGCATTTATAACGAGACCAGGAATATCGGAGATCTGAGGAGGGTTCTTGTAAGGACGGCAGATGCCACCGGTGAAGTCATGGTGGTGCTTGTTATCGGCAGCACTTACTTCAAGAAAAAGAAGCTCTTTACTGACGAGCTTTTAAAGCGCCATCCTGAGATAACAACGCTTCTTATCAATGTTAACAGACGCCACGATTCCATGATCCTCGGAAGTGATGAAGTTAAGAAGGTTACAGGCAACGGATACATTACCGATGTCATTCTCGGAAAGAAGTTCAGGGTGTCTGCCGATTCATTCATGCAGTCCAATCACGAACAGGCTGAGATCCTTTATTCTGAAGCGATAAGACTTGCAGGTTTTAATGGCGATGAAGTGTGCATCGACACATATTGCGGAACGGGCTCCACAACTCTCTCGTTTGCTGATTTTGTCGGCAGCATAACCGGTGTCGAGATCAAGGAAGCAGCATACAAGGATGCGCTCAAGAATGCATCGGCCAATAAGGTTACGAATGCTTCTTTCGTGAATGCCGATGCGACCGAATACATGGAAAAGACGTCCAAGACTGATGCCAAAATAGACTGTGTGATCCTGGATCCCACGAGAGCCGGAACGACGCTTAAATTCATTAAGGCATGCGGAAAGCTGAAGCCCGAAAAGATCGTTTATATATCATGCTGCCCTGAGACTCTTGCAAGAGATCTCAAAGGCTTCGCCGCACAAGGGTACGAAGCTAAGATCGCAGAGCCCGTGGACATGTTCCCGTGGACCGATAAGATCGAGACGATAGTCGTTCTTTCCAAACTTTCTAATGATCCGAAAATCAATGTAACTGTCAAGATGTCTTAGCTTGATGGTATGTCAGCCGAGTAAAAGAGAAATCATTATTGGAAGCTCTGAAGCACTTCAAGATGATTTTATTCTTATTGAAAACTGTTTATAAGTGCCAGCATAGCACACCGCTGTTCCGGAGAAAGCTTTTCCCAAGTTTCTAGTAAATTGATCTGTTCATTGGATAAGCCTTTAGTGTATTCCTCAGAAGAAAAGAACTGAGAAAGAGTTATTCCTAATCCATTACAGATTCTCTCCAAGGATGCCAACGACGGCTCAAGATCTTTTCGATACCACGAAGAAATAGTCGATTGAGACAACTCCGAGTTTTTAGCCAGAGTGTATTCTGTCCAACCTCTTTTTTGCCTTTCAGCCTGTATCTTATTCAACACATCGAAAGAGGCCTTTTCTTTTTTCATTATCTATTCCTCGTATTTCTCGTATCTATAGTTGCGATTATACGAAGTAACAATATGTTCAATAATGGTTAATATCGTAATTATTACGATTTATACTACTAGTATCGAACTAAACAAAATCGAAATGTCGCTAATCTACGAAAAGGAGATGTGATCTATGGGACTATTTGATTCAATTAAAAAAACAGCTTCTAATGCAGTAAATGCAGTTACAGGCAATTCAGCTAAGCCACAGCAGGCTCCTCAACCAGTACAGAATCAGCAACCAATTCAGCAGACTCAGCCCGTAGCAAACCAGCCTGCTGAACCGCAGAGCACGTCTCAGACTCAAGTATCCGTTGATCCTCAAGGACAAGTTTCGGCTAATTCTCAGCCGCTGACGAATCCACCTAAAAATGCTGATCCTAACACTTTCTTCGGTAAAGAGTATCGTGGATCTGGTATTGGTGCTGGAGCTATTATGAAAAGCACTTGGTTTTTTGAAGATTACTTGCAATATGGAAACGAGAAAATTCCTTACAGTGATCTAACAGAAATACAGATAACACATATGGCGAGTAGACTTACAAATGGGGAAGCATCAACACTTCAAAGATCAACGAACAGAGAGCTTTCCCTTACATTTAATACATATGTATTAGGGTTTGAAAAGGGTGTTGATTACGCTAACGAAAAAATAGCGGAAGCAAGTGGAGCTCTAAGTAACAGAAAGTTTAAGCTTAGAAGCCAGGATGCATCCAAGCTGGAAGTCTTTGAGGATTATATATCTATCAACAGGCAAGGTGGCGGACTTAGCAGCATGATGGGTACTAATGATAGTACAGAGATAATCATGATTTCAGATATATCCAATATTGATGCTTCAAATGGAACACAACTAGCTATCAGCTATACAAATGATAATGGGGTTGCTTCCCAAAGCGCTTTTTCATACAGACCTGAAGATGCAAATACCATAAATGAAATAATTAGCTTTGTTCGTAGTTATGTACCAGAAGAGACGGATGAAGCTGAAGAGGAAACGTGGAAACTCGTTACTGGTTCTGTAAGAGAATTCCCACTCTTGGGCAAAACTTTAACAATTAATGAAAAATTGGATGTGTATAACGCCTATAGAACGATGTATATGAAATGCGCATCTCACTATACTGACCAGATGAAAAATAAGTATCAAAGAAGGATAAATAACTTCGATTCTTTTATGAGATTATATTTGCCCCTCTATAAAGAATATCTTGAAAAACTAATAAATAAAACAGCAGATATTTTAGTGTCTGCAGGAATCTGGACAGAAACAAGTGAATCAGTTATGGAGAGACATATTGGCAAGCACCAGCGGGCAATAGAAGATTATGCCACAATGTATGAAAGCTTACAGGCTACGGTACAAAACAACAAGAGCTCTATGGAAGCGCTTACCAGCTTTATACCTAATCTGGTTGGTGGCGGTTTCGGTTTGTCGGGTGCAGTAAAGGGTATTGCAACAGCCACAGCTTTTAATCTCGTAAGAGATGGCGCTGAATCAGCATTAATTAACAACATGAACATATCAAGTGCTCAAAAAGCAGAACTCTACGGTAGAATCGACCAGCAGACTTTATTTGATAGAGCTTTTATGGATATGTGGAGTGTATACTCAACGCTTATTGAAATCCTGAATGAGAACGGAAAGGATATTTGGATACCTTCAGACTCAGATTCTGCTAAAGCTGATAATATTATGAAAAATATATCCAATCCGAATTTCCCTCAGGAACAATTTCCGGATGTTATGGTAGCTGTAATTGGAATGAACCCATATAAGAGATCAATTTATGAATTATTACGCAGCAGAGGAGCCAATGAAAGCGAAGTTACAGCAATAAGTGAATTCTTTGGGTATACAAATACGACTCCGGATTGTGTCGAATAAGATTAATTACAGTAGAATGAGAGCGACTGATATATTAATCAATTGCTCCTTGTCAGCTTTCATTCAAAGCATCAGCAAACAGGCGTCGGAACGGCGCCTGTTTTAGTGAATATCAGTTTTGTATAGATAGGGATATCTATTTATCTTCCAAGGCTTTCATGATCCGGCCATGCGGTTTATGTAAACTGTCTAATGGTTAACATATAAAATATCTTTGAAATTCATGTTATTATTTCCTTGGATTTAAGGAGATAGATTATATGTGGAGAAAAATAGCTATTATTATCATTATTACCAGTGTGATATTTTCGATATCAGACTACTTTTACACCATGCGGGAATCTTATAACAAGTATCTCGAAGGCGAATATTATTTCCGCTACGAAGCAACAACAGTGCCTGTCATGGATCAGGATGCATGGTTTGAAAGTATAGATAACTTTGAAAAGGTCTCTAATATAGATTTTGCTGATACGAAGAATATGCTGCTATATGGAGGCGAACAGGAAGTATATGCATCGGGTCCTCATGATGGGGTATGTACAGTAATCTACGGCACCCAGACTGTCAATGATTTTCCTGTTTACAACCTTAAGTTTAAAGGTGACGATGCTGACTATTTCTTTGGCAGAAAGCAGTTAACATACGAAGAATACATAGACTATGTTAAGCGCCTTTCTCCTGAGGAATTGAAGAGCGACAGGGTCAGCACCAAAAAGATGGCAAGTTTTAAGACCGTGCTGGAATTCACATTCATTTTGGTCGGCACTGAAGCTTTAATATGTTTAATTCTCTTTTTCCTTCACAGGAGCGATGCGAAGTTCTGGTTTGATCTTGTACTGATTTTAGGCACGTTATATTGCATCTTCTTTGAGGTCATAACCGCTGTCTTAAATTGATATATCGAATTTACGGAGGAAATCTATGGAGACAAAAGGAAGGATCAAATCATTTGATGCATTCAGGGGGCTTGTTATCCTTCTTGTTGTCAGTTATGGCCACTACTGGCAGTTTACTCCGGCAGGATATTACGCTGACGGGACGAGTTTGTTTTTCACTGAGCTGACTAACAAGGTAACCCAGTTCTCATTCAGTTATACGTACTCCATGATGGAATTCCTGTTCCTTTTGAGCGGCTTCCAGATGTTCAAGTATTTCGAGCTAATTAAGGACAATGATCTCAGGTTCTTCGATTTCATGAAGAAGAGGTTTAAGAGACTTTATCCTTTGTACTTCCTCTCGACCATTGTCATGACCATAGGTCTTTTGATATACCCGTCGATCGCGGGTGAACCCTGGTATGACAGACGGGCAGAGGGATATCACGTCATAATGAACCTTCTCTGCATACAGACATGGAATTCAGACAAGTCTACGATCAACGGACCCTTGTGGTTTGTAAGTGTTCTTGTATTCTGCCTGATACTTTTCTATGTCATAAGCAGGATCGCATCGAAAGTCAAAGACGGCCTCTGGCTCATGGGAATTCCTGTTGTTATAGGAATCCTTTTCACCACATCGGGTCTGCCGTGGCCTCTCCTTAACTCATCAATGTGCCGCGGTTATATCGCTTTCTTCCTTGGTGTTTTGGTCGCATCTTTTGCTAATAAGATCAAGAGGAGAAACGCGAATATCTATTCATGCACGGCGATTGTTTTATATATCCTCTACCAGATTTTCGGAAGGACTTATATATACGAAGAGACACCGCTTTTGAGCAGGTCTTTGCCGGCTTTGTTCATGCTCTATATCCCGCTTATCCTTCTTGTTGTCCGCAATCCTTTCCTGGATAAGATCATCGGAAATAAGGTGTTCTGCTCGCTCGGTGTGATCTCTTACGCACTCTATACGCTCAATTTCCCGTTCTATCTCTGGCTTGAGATCTATAATCTGTTCGCCGGAGTGGATCTGCCTTATGGTAAGACCCAGATGTACTGGATAATGCCTGTTGTTCAGATTGGTCTGGCCGTGCTTATCTACTTTTTTGTGGAAAAGCCGATCAACAAGAGTCTCGAAAAGGTCTGAAAACGGAAAATTTAATATCAATATCGTTGATTGTCTGATACTATTAGTAGGCGAAGGACAGGGGATCGCGAAAAATAAAATGGGTTACTTGTTCTCCTTCAAAATGCGCGGCCTGAAGTAACCCCCAGAGAGTGTTATGAACAAGAAGTTAGTTTGCATATTGGCAGCTGCCCTGATGGCAGGAAGCTTTACGGCATGTAATAAAGTAATCACGGAATCTTCAGGAGCTTCTTTTGCTTCGGATTTTTCTTTCGAGACATCTGACGCAGCAGTCACGGAATCTACAGTTGCTTCTTCAGAGGTTATTGAAGCATATAAGACCGCCTGCATTTATTTTGACGGTGACCTTATCGCTACCAGACTCTACGATGTAAATAACAACATGGTTGAAGAAAAGCGTCTGGGCGACAACGGCTTTACCAACAAATTCCAGTATGATGCGGCAGGAAACCTCATTGCAGAGATGAAGTTCGGCAATGACAGTTTAAGCCAGGGCGGTAATGTGTACGGATACGATGCCGCAGGCAACATGGTCAAGAAGATCTATGTAAATCCCGACGGATCTTACGGAAACCAGCATGTATTTGAGTACGATGCTTCAGGCTTCATGATCAAGGATACTGAATATGATGCTGCCGGCAATAAGACACAGTGGCTTGTTTTCGAGAATGACGAACACGGCAACCACACAAAGCAGACCCATAATGATAACAGCGGCGATACTTATGAGATTGGATATGAATATGAGTATGATGCAGCAGGCAACATAACAAAGTCCACCACATACAGAGGCGGTGAGCTTTCTGACTGGTCTGAATTCACTTTCGATGCTGCCGGCAACATGACATGCGAGAAGTTCCACAGAGCTGATGGCGGAATCCAGAGCTGGATCGAATATGAGTACGACGCTGCAGGCAACATGACGAAGAAGACATCCCTTAAGTCTGACGGAACCGTTTTCCAGACTGTCGAAAAGAGCTACAACTCCGATAACGACGTCGTTGTTGAGACAAGATACAACTCGGAAGGCGAGATCATCGAGATGTTCCAGTACGTCTATTACTTTTAATCTGAATTAGTCTGCAGTTATAAGAAAAACCTAGTATAATATGTCGCGTATATAAATATAGCCTATAACGCGGAGACATATTAATGGTTTATAACAACATCCTTGAGGCTGTCGGCAACACACCTCTCATAAAGCTCAACCACATAGTACCTGAGGGCGCAGCTGACGTTCTCGTTAAGAACGAAGGGCTTGATGTCGGCGGTTCTATCAAGACGCGCACGGCACTCAACATGATCGAGCATGCCGAGAAAGACGGAAAGCTGAACAAGAACAGCATCATCGTTGAGCCCACAAGCGGCAACCAGGGAATCGGCCTCGCACTTATCGGTGCGGTCAAGGGCTACAGGACGATAATCATCATGCCTGACTCCGTAAGCCATGAGAGATCCATGCTCGTTAAGCACTATGGCGCTGAAGTAATTCTCATCCACGATGACGGTGATATCGGCAAGGCTATTGAAAACTGCAGGTTAAAGGCAGAAGAGATCGCTGCATCAGACCCAAATGTGTTCATTCCCCAGCAGTTTGAGAATCCCGCAAATACAGAAGCACAGTACGCATATACGGCAAAGGAACTCCTTGAGGCAGTTGACGGCCGCGTGATCGACGGTTTCTGCTCAGGCATCGGCACGGGCGGAACGATCACAGGTATCGGCCATGCTTTGAAGGAAGCAAACCCTTCCACAGTTATCTGGGCTGCTGAACCCGAGAATGCTGCGATCCTCTCCGGCGGCAGCATCGGAACCCATGTCCAGATGGGAATAGGCGACGGCCTTATCCCCGGAATCCTTGATACAAAGGTTTACGATGACATCTGCATCATTACGGACGACGAAGCGCTTGATACGTCAAGAAGACTCGCACGCGAGGAGGGCATGATGTGCGGAATCTCTTCAGGCACAAACGTTGCTTGTGCGATCAAGCTCGCAATGAAGCTCGGTCCCGGCAAGACTGTTGTTACTGTGCTTCCCGATACGGCTGAAAGATATTTCTCGACACCATTGTTCCAGGACTGATACTTTAATCTGTTTTGGTACGGCACTCAATTCGGCATTCAATACGGCAAGTAATATGGCATTCAATACGGCTATACCGTATCGTCTGCCGTATTTTTATGGGATTTTGGGCTTTTAATACGGCTGGCAGTACGGCATAGCCGTATCGTTTGCCGTATTTTATGGGGACTATGGACTCTTAATGCGGCTGTCAGTACGGCATAGCCGTATCGTTTGCCGTATTTTATGGGGACTATGGACTCTTAATGCGGCTGTCAGTATGGCTTAGCCGTACTTTTCGCCGCATTCAAAAGGTATAGTCTCTAGCACCTGCTTTTTCTCGCTGTCAATGGACGGCTAGCCTTGCCTTCAGCACCATTGACAGCTCGTAATGCAGGTGCTGTTTTGTGTTTAAGGTGGTGCAGGCACCACCCTGTATCTACAATACTGATTTACATTTAATAATCTCAAGATTATTTCAAGACTTGTCTCAACTTTTGTCTATTTCCACCTTTTTTAGTATTTGGCATTCATAATACAATCAACAAACCTATTACGAGGACTTTGAACTATGAACAGTATTGTGTTGCCAATGAAAGTACATGCAGTGAAGCTTGAGTACCGCAGACTTAAATTAGAAAAAATGCTGCAAGGACGTTTCAAAACTATGCGGGGTAAACAATATGTATTAATTTCAAAGGATCCGGCTTTGCCGAATTTTAATACAAGGCATCCCCGAATCTTGAATGTTGATACTGAATTGGGCAGGAAGTATTCAGAGAGAATAAGCGAATATCTAAAAATAAAAACTGAGTACGATGAGCTTCTTAATGAATGGAATACAAGATACAGTTTTGCTCCACCAAGAGTGAACTTTCCCATAAAGCAGTATTCAGATCCTCATGAAATGAATAATGAATACTACAACAGACAGGCCGAACGTTGCGGGAAATATCAACCGGATAATCCCACGGTTAGTGATCATGGGGATCTGAAGTCCAAGAATGAACTCATGGGAGCTGATTTGCTGAAGTTTATGGGTATCCCGTTTAAATATGAAACGGAAATATATTTGGAAGGAATAGAAGAGACAATTAATCCGGATTGTCTGGTGAACTTTTATGAAATTGACCGATGTGCATACCTTGAAATTCTTGGTATGAATGATAAAGTCGGTTATTCCATGAAGACTGTAACCAAAATGAATGGTTTTTCTCTAGGCAAATACAGACCGGGCAGGGAAGTCATTTATGTACTTTTGTATGATAAGGCAAATTTTGACAGAGATTACTTCGTAAGTCAGGTTATGACTGCTTTTAATGATATGATCCCCGATGACGCATTGGTATGGGAGTCTTGTCAGCAAGCATCGTGAGTATTTAACGTATCAAGTTTTAATACGGCAAGTAATACGGCATAGCCGTATCGCTTGCCGTATTTTTATGGGATTTTTGGCTTTTAATATGGCTATCAGTACGGCATAGCCGTATCATTTGCCGTACTTTTCGCCGTACAGCTCGATTCTAAGTTGCAAATTCACACCAAAGGTGTAAAATTACACTATGTAGTTTGATTGTCAAAGGAACACACGGATAACATGAAGCGCGAAGAATTGATCAGGACTGTAAGCAGCAAGCTCAAGCTCATCCGGACTGAGTATGGAATAACCCAGGAGGCAATGAGTGAGATGCTCGGTATCTCCAAGAAGACTCTTGTTGAGACCGAGAAGGGCAGACGCGAGCTGTCTTGGACTGAAGTCATTGCTGTCGTATCCGTTTTCGAGAAGAGCGAAGTGCTCCAGGGAATCGTAGGCGGTGAAGCGGGCGATCTTATCCATGCACTGGCCTTTGAGAACAGACATATCAAATATCCGCCGACGATGGGCGGCAAGGTCTGGTGGCGCGTGATAGATGAGAAGAACGGGATCAGACTCCAGCAAAACTATGTTTCCGGGCATTACAGACTTCTGGATAAGGATGACTGCAGACTGATATCTTCGTTCGACAGGAATGAAGTTGAAGAATACAGGGATTCTCTTGGGAGGCAGTGATGGAAGAGTTTCTGCTTTTGGTTGTAACGCTCGTCATGTTTGTAGCACCGCCGGTGTTCTTCGTAATCTGCCTGGTCAATACGATAATACACATACGCAAATATAAAAAAGGCGGGGAGAATAAGACCCAAGCTTTGACGTACGGCATTATCTCAGGAGCGGCTTTCTCCTATCTTATTGCAGAAGCATTACTGATAATCTGGTTCGCCGAAGGCATCTCACATATGTGAGGTTTATGGCATAAAAAATAAAAATGGAGGAATAAAAATGGAAATCTTGTCAGCACTTATGATGGGAGCCTACACTTTTGAAAGGTTTTTAGAAAACATTTATTCCGCTTTCATGTTTGGCGCGATACCGGTCACTTTTCTCGTTTTCTTTGTTCTGTTCATTATTGCAGTAATAAAAGTAAAGAAAAAGGGCGAGAGAAAGGTAAAAGCCATAGTATTCGGCTGCATTTCGGGATACTTCCTGTTGGGCACCATTGGCGAGATCGCCCTCTTTGCAATGTTGGCTTCTGCAATTGCACACATGTGAGGTCAGACCATGAAGGATAAGACGTTCGTAATTATACTGGCGGTCATCATGACCGTTGGAATAGCGGCCACAACAGCCCTTTTGATCCACGGATACAATCTTTGGAAAGAAATCTCAATAGTTGAGATGATCGCGAATTGGGGATATTGATATGGATAAGAAAAAACTGGGAAAACAGCTGGCGGTAATTGCTCTGCTCATAGTTTTGTTTGCCGGACTTGATCTTGCGATATACCAGCTGTTAATTAAAAGAGTGATAAGCCACCATACGCCGGGCATGCAGAAGATGAGCGTTGAAGTGGCAGACTATGTGCCTTTCACAGGCTCAGAAAATGTATATTCGGCAGAAGGCGCAGAAAGACTTGAAGGTGACATCCCGACTATCGACGGTGCGGCAGCACTGCTTCCCATATATGCCGGATTTGTAGAAAGCATCTATCCGGAAGACTCGGTCATCTTCAATGGTGAAGGATACGATCCTTCCAGCGCCATGCATTATACAAATACCAGAGGCGCATACAAGGATATCGTTGACGGCAATGCAGATTTGATCATATGTGCACAACCTTCCGATGAGCAGCTCGCTTATGCGGCCGAGAACGGTGTTGAACTTGAGATGGTTCAGATCGCATCTGACGCGTTTGTTTTCATCGTGAATGCCAACAATCCTGTGGATGACATTACGGTCGATCAGATAAGAGGCATTTATTCGGGACAGATAACAAACTGGAGTGAGCTCGGAGGAAATGATATACCGATCGCTGCCATGCGCCGTAATGAAGGAAGCGGCTCACAGACAGCGCTCGAAAAGCTTATGGGAGATGTTCCGATCATTCCTGACTACACGGCAATAACAGGAAGCCCTATCGGTTTCTCTTTCAGATACTATGTAACCGGTATGCTTGCAGAGGGCGGAGTAAAAATTCTCAAGATCAACGGCATCGAGCCCACGGTTGAGACGATCGCAGACGGTTCCTATCCTATTTCGGGCGGTGTCTATGCGATTTACAGAAAGGGCGAGACCAACGAGAATGTCTATAAGGCGGTTGACTTTATGTTGTCTTCTGAAGGCCAGAAGATAGTAGAGGACAGCGGATATATTCCTGTTATTAAGCCGGATTAACCTGTCAAAAATTATTGTGCATTTACTTTTTTGCTGATAAATGCAATAATGATGCTGTCCGTGCGGATTTTCCGCACTAATAATAATAGGAGGGTCACTATGGAAACTACAAAGAATAAGCAAATTGTTGCGATGGTATTAGGTATTGCTTCCCTTGTTATCCCTAACATCGGAACATCAATTGCTAACACTATCGACACATCTACAAATGAAGGTTCTCGTACCTATGGTATCATCGTTATCGTTGCTACATTGGCAGCAATCGTTGTTGGTATTATTGGTATGATCAAGTCTGCAGGTGCAAGAAAAGAAGCTAAGGCTGCTGGCGAGAAGCAGATCTTTGCTACGGTCGGTCTTATTACATCTATCGTAGGTACAGTAGAAAGTGCTATCGTATTCTTCTCTTGCGGTCTCTGCATTGCTTGTGCAGCTTGCGCAATTGCATCTTCAGTGTAATAGCATAAATCCATTTAAATCTTATGAGGTCAGTTGCTTACATCTTTAAGTAACTGACCTTTTTCAATATAATAAAGGTTATTCATGTATCCATTTATTGAGATATTCGGCAGGACTATAGGAACTTACGGAATAATGGCAGCTATTGGAATGCTTGCCAGTGCCTTGTGTTGCTATCTGCTTTTAAGAAAAAAAGAAGTTGATATTGAAGATATCGCCATGACCGGTCTGATCTTCGCCGCCGGAGCCGTAATCGGTGCACATATAGTTTACGGATTTACCAATACGGATAAGATCATCGATTTGTTTAAGCACATTAAGGATTATACCTTCATAAGTTTTGTTCAAACACTGTTCGGAAACTATTTAGGCGGCATGGTATTTTACGGCGGTCTTATCGGCGGCCTGATCGCGCTTGTTATTTCAAACAAGGTATCCCAGAAGTATTTCAGGGGAGATGTCATGTTTGATGCCGTAGCCGTTGCCATTCCGCTTTTCCATACATTCGGCCGTATCGGATGCTTTCTGGGCGGATGCTGCTATGGCGTAGCATGTGATGTGGGCTTCACGGCACACGGGAACACGCTATATCCGGCCTTAAATGATGTTAACAGGCTTCCTATACAGCTTATTGAATCAGGACTTAACCTGATCCTTTTTTCCGTTTTACTTGTGCTTTACAAAAAGCAGAAGTTCAAGCACAGGATGCTGATCGTGTATTTTTATATCTATCCGGTCATCAGATTTATAGATGAATTCTTCAGAGGAGATGAGATCAGAGGATTCCTTTTCGGGCTCTCGACATCACAGATAATAAGCATATTGCTGTTTACGTTTGCAGTGATAGTTACGATCTCCAATCTGATCAAAAAGCGCAGGGGAGAAGTAAAGCCTACTTAAGAACAAGAAAAAATAAGCATTAAAAAAGCCGTCCGGAATTCCGGGCGGCTTTATGTTTGTTTTGCTGATCAGTATTAGTAGCTTGATACGCCTGAAGCAGCTGCTGCAACAGCTACGATGATCATGATAACACCAAGGATGATTGACATGATGAGACCGATGATACCTGTGATCTTACCAACCTTTGTGAATGTGTTCTGAACGCCTTCCTTAGCGCACTGGCTTCCAAGAACGAGAGATACGATTGCGGGGATGAGACCGCAGCCATAAGACCATGAAAGAACGATGGAAGCGATACCGCATGCCATGCAAGCGATTGACTTACCCTTTGACTGACCCTGAGCCGGTGTGTTTTCTGCCATAATATATGACCCTCCTAGAAATTTTATTCCTGGGATTTCGCATTAAGTTCTACCCCATACGATTTGGATTTTATCAAATCAAAATGCGAATGTTAATAGAGTTTCAGACAAATTGTTTGACAATCAAATTACTTTTTTAGTGGTAATTGACAAATTGATTTGACCGGTTTGGCAGTTTAGTGCTGATAATCATACACAAAGCCCTAAATCTATCATTTACTTTTGTCTGCCGATTAATTATTATTCTTGTGTATTTTATTTTTATAAGGAGTACAGCTATGGATATTTCACCACTTCAGAAAGCCAGATATGAGTATAAGCCCAAGCTTCCGGGCATGCTTAGAAACGGTATTGCAGAAATCTCAGTACAGGAAGGCGCAGCAACACAGTCTGTTGCAGATCAGGAAAAGATCAAGGCTCTCTTCCCCAACACATATGGTAAGCCCGAGATCACATTCGTAAAGGGCGCTAATACATCAGCTGCCAAGAAGCAGGTTGTAGGCGTTATCCTCTCAGGCGGTCAGGCTCCCGGCGGACACAACGTTATCTCCGGTCTCTATGACGCTTTGAAGGCTACAAACCCTGAAAACAAGCTCCTCGGCTTCAAGAAGGGACCTGACGGACTTCTTAAGAATGACTATGTTGAGTTCGACGACAAGTTCATCGACGCATACAGAAACACAGGCGGTTTCGATATCATCGGTTCCGGAAGAACAAAGCTCGAGACAGTTGAGCAGTTCCAGACAGTTGCAAATTATGCAAAAGAGAACGGTCTTACAGCTATCGTAATCATCGGTGGTGATGACTCCAACACAAACGCAGCTACTCTCGCTGAGTACATGGCTGCAAACAATACAGGCATTCAGGTTATCGGCTGCCCTAAGACGATCGACGGCGACCTCAAGAATGAGGACATCGAGGCATCTTTCGGTTTCGATACAGCTACAAAGACATATTCCGAGCTCATCGGCAACATCGAGAGAGATGCTAACTCCGCAAAGAAGTATTGGCACTTCATCAAGGTTATGGGACGTTCTGCTTCCCACGTTGCTCTTGAGTGCGCTCTCGAGACACAGCCTAACATCTGCCTCATCGGTGAGGAAGTTGCAGCTAAGAAGATGTCTCTTGCTGACATCACAAACCAGATTGCTGACTCTGTTGAGAAGAGAGCAGCTAACGGCGATAACTTCGGTGTTGCTATCATCCCTGAGGGTATCGTAGAGTTCGTTCCTGAGTTCTCCGCTCTCATCGCTGAGATTAACGAGCTCCTCGCAGGCGAGAAGACAGCTCAGTTCAACGCACTTCCTGACTGGAACGCTAAGTATGAGTTCATCAAGGCAGGTCTTTCCGCTGATGCTTTCAAGGTTTTCGATATCCTTCCTCAGGGCATCCAGCAGCAGCTCTTCCTCGAGAGAGACCCTCACGGCAACGTTCAGGTATCCCTCATCGAGTCCGAGAAGCTCTTCTCCGAGATGGTTAAGAACGAGCTCGCAAAGAGAAAGGAAGCTGGCACATACAAGGGCAAGTTCGGCGCTCAGCACCACTTCTTCGGTTATGAAGGCCGTTGCGCATTCCCTTCCAACTTCGATGCAGACTACTGCTACTCTTTGGGCTTCAACGCTTTCATGCTCATCCAGTATGGTTACACAGGATACCTCTCAAAGGTTTCCAACATCTCCAAGCCTGCTGACGAGTGGGTTGCAGGCGGTATGCCTATCACAAAGATGATGAACATGGAGAGAAGAAACGGTGCAGACAAGCCGGTTATCCGTAAGGCTCTCGTTGAGCTCGACGGCAAGCCGTTCAAGTATTTCGAAGCTAACCGTGAGAAGTGGGCAGTTGAGACTTCATTCACATTCCCCGGTGCAATCCAGTACTTCGGACCCTCAGAAGTTTGCGACCGCACAACAGTTACTCTCGCTCTCGAAAAGGGCAATATGTAATCATCGCTCGAAAACAGTTATTTATCAGGGGCTGTCTCATATGAGGCAGCCCTTTCCTGCAAACACAGATTTGTGCCAGGAATCACGGATTCAGGCATAAATAGAGTAAATACCGATTTATAATGAGCTTATGAGCAACAGCAAAAAGTCTTCATTTGAACTTATACTTAATCTCATTATTGCCGGACTGACGATAGTGGGAATTGTACTGATGCTCACGGGCAATTCCGAAGAGGGAGCGCTGCAGACAAGCGGCATAGGCAATTTCAAGTTTTACACTGTCCTTTCCAATGTTTTCTGCGGCCTTGTCGCAGCAGTTTATCTCGTATTCATCCTTCTTAAGAAAGATACGGATAAGATCCGTGTGCTTAAGCTTGCAGCTGTGTGCGGGGTCGCGATAACCTTTGCGGTGGTTGCTTTTATGTTCGGCCCACTTTACGGATATCCTCAGTTCTATAAAAGGGGCAATCTGTTCTTCCACCTGCTGGAACCTCTTGCGGCAATGGCTGAATTCATCTTTATCAGAAGGAAGAAGATCCCGTATAAATATACGGTCATATCAGCGGTCCCGACGCTTCTTTACGGCATCGGATACATGACGAATATCCTTATAAACGGCGTTGGCGGGCCATGGCCTGATACCAATGATTTCTATGCTTTTTTGAGCTGGGGATGGCCGGTCGGGATAGCTATTTTCGCTGTCATTACGCTGTCGGCATTCGGTGTTGCCTGCATTTTCAGAACTATCAGCAATAAGAGAGCAAGATAGAGAGTGCTCAAATTTGCCCCTTTTTGAGCGGAATAAATTTCTGACTCAATGTTAAGATAGGCAGGGGACAGAAGGAGACCATTATGAAAAGATCCGAGATCAATAAAGCTTTAAAGCGCATGGAAAGCGTTATCAATGACCTGAAGATCAGCCTTCCGCCGTTCTGTAATTTCACGCCGGAAGAATGGCTTAACAAGGGTCATGAGTATGATGAAATCAGAGACAATATGCTCGGCTGGGACATAACCGATTACGGCCTGGGCGATTTCGGCAAGGTCGGATTCTCGATGATAACTATCCGCAACGGCAACCTGAAACTTAAGGACAAGTATCCCAAGCCTTATGCGGAAAAGCTTCTGTTCATTGAAGAAGGCCAGTATTCTCCGAATCATTTTCACTGGTACAAGATGGAAGACATCATCAACAAAGGCGGCGGAAATCTCCTTATCAGAGTCTATAATTCGCTGCCGGATGAACAGATCGATAAGGAAAGCGACGTCACTGTCCATACAGATGGCAGGACATATCAGGTAAAGGCCGGCACGCAGATCAGGCTCACTCCCGGTGAGAGCATCTCGATACAGCCGCGCATGTATCATGATTTCGAAGTCGAAGAGGGAACGGGAGCAGTGCTCCTGGGTGAAGTTTCCCAGGTAAATGACGACAATGCGGATAACAGGTTTAATCCGCCCGTCGGAAGATTTCCTGAGATCGAAGAGGATGAACCCCCTTACAGACTCCTTTGCAACGAGTATCCCAAGGCACAGTAAACATGGCTTTTTGCGCGTGTGTAAGCGTGATTTTGTCGCGAAACGGTAACTTATATGTAAGGTGCATTTCCTTGACTTCACAAGTATCCTAAAGCATCATTATCATGAATATTTATGAATTTACATAGGTGGTATTGTTTTGAAGAAAAAAGCAGAAAACAGCGGAAACTGGGGCTTTATCGATAAGTTCTGTATTGCTCAGGAAGGCAAAGGTCAGTCTGATCCTTGCTGCGGTTGTGGTCGTCGCAACGATCGGTTCTGTTTGTGCTGCTGCGATCAGAAGCAATTCCGGTAATTCCGTACCCTCCGAAAACATGGAGCTCAACGCTGCCGAACAATATCTTGCACAGGCTGCAATTGAGGCTTCGGAGAAGCAGACTTCCGAGACTACAACATCACCTGAAGTTCCTACTGAGACTTCTTCGGCTGAGACTAGAGCTGCCAAGCGCGGCAGCCTTACAGGCGAACATGTCGTTGATGTCGGAGATCTCCAGTCACTTTCCGATGAAGAACTCGTTGATGCGATCCTTTCAGGTCAGGCCGGTGTCATCGACAGAAGCGACATTGAGACAGACCAGTCACAGAACGAAGATGCTGGACACACAGCATCAGGCGGTGATGCTCCTGCCCCGACAGATACACCTACTCCGACACCTGAACCCGTTGCCAACACTGGCCCTGAGATCAAGCTTCCCAGCACTTCTTTCACTACTGTTGCAGGCCAGGATTTTGATCCTCTTAAAGATGTAAGCGCAAGAACGTATACAGTTGAAGATGAGACCAATGGAATTTCCTATGTGATAAAGGATTCCAACGGTGATACGGTATCTCTGGATACAGCCAAGAACACCGCAGGAAAATATACGATCACTTATTCATATGAACTCGTGCCCGAATCAGAGCCCAGAGAGATCGTGGACTATGAGCTCGGTATCGATGTCTCACAGTTCCAGGGTTCAATTGACTGGGATGCTGTAAAAGCAGACGGAATAGATTTTGCTTTCATCAGATGCGGCGGACGCGGCTACACCAAGGGCGGTATCTACGACGATACAAGATTCTATGAGAATGTTCAGGGTGCAAAGGCTGCCGGCGTCAAGGTTGGCGTATATTTCTTCTCACAGGCTATAACTCCTTATGAGGCACTTGAAGAAGCTTCCATCACGCTCGATAAGATCAGCGGTCTTGGAATCGACATGCCTGTCGTTATGGACTGGGAGACCGGTGGCGGATACAGAACGTGGGATCTGTATGGTCAGGATTTTGCCAATGTAATTAAGGCTTTCTGCAGCACCATTGCGCAGAACGGATACACACCTTGTGTTTATCTCAATACTTCAGATATCAACAACAGACTTGGCGGTTATTCGGGAGATATCTTGTCCAGATATAAACTTTGGTATGCATATCCTTACAGCTGCTACAGCGACGGAAGTTTTTACCAGGAAGGCGACATGATCCCGCCAAGAAGCTTCTACTTCGAATACTGGCAGTATTCATGGCATGGAGACGTTGCGGGCATTTACGAAGACTGCGACCTTAATATCAGGGTAATCGGCAAGACAACAGTTACTGATCCTGCCAATGTCATGACTGCGACGGCAGAATGGGAGGTAACTGCACCGCCGGATACTGCGACACCGAGTGTTGAGCCGACGGCTCCGAGTGATACGACGCCGGAAGTCACGGATCAAACGGATCCCACGGAGCCCACGGAGTCCACGGAGCCTACGTCAGAACCGACAGGTGAATCAACAGATCCTGAAGGCGGAACGGATCCGACTACAGGGGACACAACGGCTGAACCGACGGGGGAAGGAACAGCTACTTAAGGAAGGGTACCGGCCTAACGGCAATAACTGAAGAGGGACAATACTATGGAAAGCAAGCCTGCGAGCGATCCCGCGCTGCGGAATCTGGAAAGAACGATTAGGTTTGAGTTTGAGAAGCTTATTCTCATAGTAACGATCTTATGTCTTTTGATTGAGATCGGTCTTACATTCTATTACTATTTCATTCAGGATTTAGGCCAGCCGCTGATCAACTATATTGCTTTCAGAATACTGGTTCCTTTAGGCGTAAACATTCTGGTTTATATTATTGCCAGGTTTTCGAACAGGTCTGATACAAGTACCGACAGCACGAAAAACAGAGTTGTATCATTTGCCGGTCTTGTAATGACGGGCGTGATTGCACTCGCGCACAGCTACTTCATTCCGCTTTGGCTTTTGCCGCTGTTTACGGTCGTAATCTGCACGATCTTCCATGACAGCTTTATCCTCATGATCCAGGCGGGCTTAAGTTTTGTATTTGTTCTTTATGCGGGCATTCTCCATTTGTACGATTACCCGGACCAGAGGGTATTTACGATCCTCTGCATCATATTTTCTGAAGTCATGGTAATCGCCCTGAGCATCATTTCTTACAGGCTTGAGATATTCAATATCAGAATGCTTATGGTGCGCGAGAGGAATTTTGCCGGTGCCGATAAGTTCGAAAACGGTTTTGAGACCGACTCCGTTACCGGAGTTTACAGCAAGAAATATCTGACTGAAGAAGCGGAGAAGATCCTCGCTAAGACCAATGAGCTCGATCCGTGCGGTGTTGCTCTCATAGACGTCGATGACTTCAAGAAGATCAATGATGAGATGGGCAATGACAAGGGAGACGATGTCCTCCGCACACTGGGTTCTGTCCTTCAGGACTATATCGACGAGGATACGATCGTCGGAAGATACGGCGGAGATACATTCGTTGTTATTTTCGAGAACGGTGTCAGGGAAGAAAACCTTGATGCACTGAATCAGATCCGCAAAGACTTTTCAAAGAAAAAGTATTCATTTACAAAAGAACCCGTTACAATAAGCGGTGGATATTCATGGTTTGATGTTACCATGGATCTGAAGAGTGCTCTGGATGAGGTTGAGAAGGCTTTGTCTTCAGCGAAAAGTTCAGGTAAGAATATAATAATGGCTTCAGGCGAAAGCGAGGATTAAACATATGGGTAAGAAAAAAGATAAGGCTGTCAATTACAATGCAGGCAGAATAGTGATCGACATCGTCATGTTGCTCCTGGGACTCATATTCATCATCGGAACCATTGCAGGTAAAGGCGATGACATTGCAGCAGGATTTGTCAGGATCATCGGTGCCGCGCTCATTGTGGTAGGAGTATTTGCCCTGATCAACTTCTTGAGGATCAAGGAAAAGACCGTTTTTGACTGGATCGTGCTCATTATCGGCTTATCGATTGCCGTTGTCGGAATCGTGTTCATCGTTAATCCGCTTCCCGTCATCACGGTATTCAACTTTATCTTCGGAATAATCATCGCAGTTTATGCGATCGTCATCATTGTTTCGGCAATTGGAACATTAAGGATCTCAGGCGCGAAATACTGGTGGTTCTCAGTTCTTTTCGGTGTTATTGCCCTTGCACTCGGAGCAGTGATCATTTTCTTTAATTTTGCAACCAAGACACTTACTGTTGTTATCGGCATCACTCTTGTTGTCGGCGCCATCGGCGGTATCGCAAATGCCATGCTTGCATCACAGGCCAAGAAGGAATTCAAAGCTAATTCTAAGATCCTTGACGATGCTTCATTTACGGTAGATTCCACAACGACAGAATCTGATAACACATCAGATGACAACAGCACAAAGTTCTGATATTTTCTGATTCCGGTCAGCACGAAAACATCCCGGAGGACGACTAATCATGAAAGTTACATTCATCGGCCACGCATGCTTCCTGATCAAATTCTCCACAGGCCTTTCAGTCTGCTTTGATCCTTATGTGCACGGATACGTTCCCGGACTTTCTGACTGCAATGTTGCTGCTGATGAAGTGTTCTGCTCACATGAGCACGAAGACCACAATGACCGTGCTTCGGTCGGATCTCCCGATGTTCCTTATTCCGGTCCCGCACCCGAAGTAGAGTTCATCGCGTCATATCACGATGAAGTTCAGGGAGCAAAGCGCGGCCCCAACAATATCACCATCGTAAGATCAGGCAGCGAGTCCGTTGTCCACATGGGCGACATCGGATGTGAGCTTACTGATGACCAGATCGGAAAGTTAAAAGGATGCGATCTTCTCCTGATCCCTGTCGGAGGTTTTTTCACGATCGGCTGCAAGGAAGCTTTTGACATTTGTCAGAAGATAGATCCGAAGGTCGTTGTCCCGATGCATTACAGGGGAGAGACATTCGGATATGATGTGATCTCCGGAAGAGAAGAATTTGTTGAGCTGGTCAGAAATGCCGGCGGACGCGCCATACTAAACGGAGGAAACAGTGTAGATGCTCTTCCTGAAGAAAAATCTCTTCTATTATTAGACCCGCTTCGAATTTTGTAACACAAGATTGGACTTCTTTACGATATAATCTTTTCGTTGAAGGGGGTCCATTCCTATGTTTAAGATCGGTTTTTCCAATGATAAGTATGTAGAGCTCCAGAGTGAGCATATCAGAGAGCGCGTCGAGAAGTTCGGCGGCAAGCTTTATCTTGAGTTCGGCGGCAAGTTGTTCGACGACTATCACGCTTCAAGAGTTCTTCCCGGTTTTGAACCTGACAGCAAGATCAGAATGCTCAAGGCTCTTTCGGAAGATGCTGAGATCGTTATCGCGATCAATGCTGATGCTATTGAGAAAAATAAGAGAAGAGGAGATCTCGGCATTACTTATGACCAGGAAGTTCTCCGCTTGATCGATGCTTTCACGGAGTTCGGACTCTTTGTCGGAAGCGTAGTAATCACGCAGTTTGCAGGTCAGCCTCTTGCTGAGAAGTTCGAATCAAGACTCCGCGGTCTCGGAGTTAAGTCCTACAGACACTATCCCATCGAAGGATACCCTTCAGATATTCCGCTCATCGTAAGTGAAGACGGCTACGGCAAGAACGACTATATCGAGACTTCACGTAAGCTCGTTGTCGTTACGGCTCCGGGTCCGGGTTCGGGAAAGATGGCTACATGCCTTTCACAGCTCTATCACGAGAATAAGCGCGGCATCAAGGCCGGCTACGCCAAATTCGAGACATTCCCTATCTGGTCCATCCCGCTCCAGCATCCCGTTAACGTTGCTTATGAGGCGGCAACGGCAGACTTGGCTGACGTTAACATGATCGATCCTTTCCACCTTGAAGCATACGGAAAGACAACAGTTAATTACAACAGAGACGTTGAGATATTCCCCGTTGTAAACGCTATTTTCGAGAAGATCTACGGCGAGAGTCCTTATAAGTCACCTACGGACATGGGTGTAAACATGGCAGGATTTGCAATCATCGATGATGAGGCATGCCAGGCAGCTTCAAGACAGGAGATCGTAAGAAGATACTACGAAGCTAAGATGGCTGCACGTGCCGGCAACTCCGATGGTTCAGACGTTACAAAGATCGAGTTCCTCATGAAGAAGAGCGGCATCGACATTTCCGACCGCCGCGTTATCGGAGCAGCTGCCGTACGCGCAGAATCCACAGGCGGTCCTGCTGTAGCATTAGAGCTCCCTGACGGACAGATCGTTACAGGTAAGACGACACCTCTCCTTGGACCTGCATCTGCAGCGCTTCTTAACGCTCTTAAGGTCCTTGCAGGAATCTCACACGATATCCCGCTCATTTCACCCAATGTTATCGAGCCTATCTCCGATCTCAAGATCAATCACATGGGCAACCACAATCCGAGACTTCATACAGACGAAGTACTCATTGCGCTTGCGATCAGTGCTGCCACCAACCCGGTTGCAGAGCTCGCCATGCAGCAGATCAGCAATCTCGCTAACAGTGATGCGCACTCAACAACCATGATGAGTTCCGTTGACGTAAACATGTTCCACAAGCTCGGAATCAACCTTACTTGTGAGCCTGTCTACGAGACAAAGAAGCTTTATCACAGATAAGTTTTTGTTTTACTTTTTGACTTTCAAGCCCGGTCTTCATTGGACCGGGCTTTTTGTTTTGTATACCCAAAGTACGGCAATACTCCGGCTATAGCCGTACTTTTAGCCGTATTATTGCCCCTTATCTGACGGGAAATACGGCAAAAAATACGGCAGCGCCGTATTATTGCCATGATTTTTTGAAGCAAACGTTTTCGAGTGTTGACAAAAGACAAGAAAAGTCAGATAATTCGATTAGTCAAAGAAAGTCAAAGTCAAAGTCAGAAAAGAACAAAGTCAAAAACGATTAAGCGGAAGGAGGACGATCTTGTGGCTAGACTGGTTGATGTCATAGAACAGATGATCAAAGAGATGGTCGATGAGAATGACGGAACGGCGACGATCTGCAGAAGCCAGTTGGCGGAGCAGGCGAACTGCGTGCCGTCCCAGATCACATATGTATTGTCTACAAGATTTTCGGGCGGAAGCGGATATATTGTCGAGAGCAGAAGAGGCGGCGGCGGACAGATTACGATCACACGTGTAAATCATGTCGGACCTGCCGAGTATCTGAAGTCGATCATCGACAGTGTCGGTGATGACCTGTCGCAGCAGCAGGCAAAGAACCTCTTAACAAATGCGGTTACTGTTGGCGCGATGACTTCAAAGGAAGGTACTGCGATCATGGCAGCGGTATCAGACAGGGCTCTGGCAAGAGTTGACTCGGATATAAGGGCGGTCTTAAGAGCTGATATTTTCAAGCATGCGCTTTTGGGACTGATGGTTACTTAAGAGGATAGAACCCGGAAGGAGAAAATAATTAATGAGATGTGAAAGATGCGGTAAAGAACTTACCAACAGGATAATAAAGATAAACGGCATCACTTACTGTGAGAACTGCGCGAGGCTTATGGGCTACGACAGGTTCTTAAGAGACCCGGCAGATCTTATGAGCAATCCGTTTTCACCGTTGGATCAGCTTGCGACTTCGCTGATGCAGATGAGTGAGCTCGATTTCGGCAACAGCACACTTACATGTCCCAAGTGCGGAATGACTTTAAGGGAATTCGAGAATGAGGGCCGCGTAGGGTGTATCGAGTGCTACAACACCTTCAACGACTACATCGTAAGAGAGATGTTCAAGCAGCAAGGCAACAGCGAATATGCAGGACGAATTCCCGCGCAGTCTGCTGATACTGATGCAAAGACGGAAGATGTTCCGCAGATAAAGAAGATTGCAAAGCCCAATCCGGATGCTGCAGATGCAGAGACTCCGAAGGCTGATGCTAAGGAGAGCGCTCCCGCTGCTGCAAAGAAGAGCTCAAAGGACGGTCTTACTCTTGACCAGCTCATGAAGGCTGACCTCGGTATGCTCTCTGACGAAGAACTCGAAAAGGGTATCAAGGTCGCTGCAGATGCCGAGGAATACAAGCTCGCATCAAGACTCAGAGACGAACTCAAGGGCAGAAAGGACGGTGGCAACAATGGCTGAGTGGTATTTAAATGAGGGTAAGGACAACGATGTTGTTCTCTCCACAAAAGCGTGCATCGTCCGTAACATCAAGGGATATAATTTTATGCCGCGTCTGGACGACAAGGAGTGCAAGAGCCTCCTTGAGACCATCGACGGTGTTATAGATAAAGATGAATTCATGGGCGGAGTTGCTTCAGGTTTTGATAAGGAAACAACTTCAAGACTTACAAGACTTCAGGTACTCGGACGCGAAGCCAGCATGATGGCAGATCCCGACAGAAAGGCTTTCTACTATAACGACGATGCAAGCCTCTCGATCGGTGTAGGAAGCGGCGAACATCTTACAGTAAAAGCCATGGCACAGGGCCACGACATCAGCGTTTACAAGAAAGCCGAAAAGGTAGCTTTAGATCTAGAGAGCAAACTTGATGTTGCTTTCTCAGAGACATACGGATTCCTTACTTCAAACATAAAGCTTGCAGGTACGGGACTTAAGATCCTTTACACAGTCGCGCTTCCCGCGATCTCAAAGACCGAGGGCGGTATCGCTGCACTCACACAGCGTGTAGGCCAGTACGAATGGCAGATCTATCCTTTCGCTGAAAGAGGCGAGATTGCCGATTCAGGCGTTTACATCATTGCAAGCGTCAATACTCTCGGCATCACAGAGGATGAAGTCCTTAAGAGAGGCGAGATGCTCATCGCTGATGTCATCAAGGCTGAAAGAGCATGCAGGGATGAGATCGCTTCAAATAAGAAAGAGCAGTCGGCAGACATATACGGCAGATCTTACGGCACATTAAGATATGCCGGTATGATCTCCAGAAGCGAAGCGCTTCAGGCTTTAGGGTGGCTTAGGCTCTATCACGATTACGATGATTCGGGTGAGATAAAGCTCTCCTGGAACACTCTGGATAAGTTAACGATGGATATACTCTGGGAGTCCGGTGCTCCGTCAAGAAAGAGCAGCCAGAGTGCGGCATCGCAGAAATCCAGGGCAAATGGAATAAGAAAGATTTTGAAAGGGGATGACCTATCATGAGAATCACAGAAGATACAGCTAAGGTGCTCGCGGTATCGAGCCTTATAGCAGAAGAAAAACATACATCACTTATCCGTGACACCATTCTTTTCGCGGCATTATGCGTAACGGATACACCTGCAAGAGATATCTTAAATGAGAACATTCCGGATCTCTCACTCGTGCTTGAGCGCCTGGGTGTCGAGGGCGAGTACGAGATGGACGATTCCGCTCTCAAGATGCTTGCGGACAGGGCTTTTTCGAGCCTCAGGATCGACGTGAGAAGGATCTTTGCAAATGCTGCTGATCTCTCAAGAAGGACAGGCTTTAAGGGCGCAGTAAATCCTGAGCACCTTCTGTTCGTGATCATCTCACGTAAGGTCTCCAACCACCCTGAGATCTTCGGCAGTCTTGAAGCTGCAGGATGCGATGTCGAGGGCATAAGAAGTGCCATCATCAACGTATTTAACGAGCAGGCTGAGGCTGCAAGAGAAGGAACATTTGCTGAGAACAGCGGCGACGATGATGAGTTCCCTGCAGGTGAGCCAGCACCCAGAGCTAGCAGGTCTTCTGAAAAGAGTACGGGAAAGAAGGGTCACAAGACTCTCGATAAGTTCGGCAAGAACCTGACTGAGCTTGCAAAGCAGGGAAAGATCGATCCTGTTATCGGCCGTGAGGAAGAGATCTCACGTGTTATGCAGATCCTTATCCGCCGCACAAAGAACAACCCCTGTCTCGTAGGTGACCCGGGTGTTGGTAAGACAGCAATAGCAGAAGGCCTTGCATTGAAGATCGCAGAGAATAACGTTCCTGACGTCATCAAGGGCAAGATCGTTTATAGCATGGAGATGGGCTCAATGGTAGCCGGCTCCAAGTACAGAGGTGAATTCGAAGAGCGTATCAAGAACATGCTCGACGAGGCAGTCGCAGATCCTAACATCATTCTTTTCATCGATGAGATCCATACTCTTGTAGGCGCAGGCGAGTCTTCCGGCGGTTCAATGGATGCAGCTAACATCATGAAGCCGCTCCTTACAAAGAACGAGCTCCAGATCATCGGTGCAACGACTTTAGATGAATATTCCAAGTTCATCGAAAAGGATCATGCCCTCGAGAGACGTTTCCAGAAGGTCCTCGTCGAAGAGCCTTCCATCGAAGATGCGATCGCCATCATGAAAGGTCTCCGATCCAAGTACGAAGATCATCACAAGATCCATATTCCCGATGATGTCCTTGAGCAGTCCGTAAGATTGTCGGCAAGATATGTCTCGGACAGATTCCTGCCTGATAAGGCCATTGACCTTGTCGATGAGGCTGCTGCCGCAAAGCGTATCAACTATGCAGATTCCAAGGTCAAGAACGATCTCGAGAAGAAGATCGCAGAGATCAAAGACAAGAAGAAGGCTGCCGTGGATGCACAGGATTTCGAAGCTGCACAGACACTTAAAGAGGAAGAAGAAAAGCTTAATGAAAGACTCTCGCTTCTTCAGGACAAGGTTAAGCCTGATGCGGACGGATTTACAGGAACCCTCACCGTTGATGACGTTGCATTAGTCCTTGCAAAGTGGACAGGCATCCCTACAACAAAGATCACAGAATCTGACGCAGATAAACTTAAGAATCTCGAATCTGAACTTGCAAGAAGAGTAGTAGGCCAGGACGAAGCGGTTCATGCCATCGCCAAGGCAATACGCAGAGGAAGACTCGGCCTCAAGGACGAGAAGAGACCTTCTGGTTCGTTCATCTTCTTAGGTACGACAGGTGTCGGTAAGACTGAGCTTGCTAAGGCCCTTGCCGAGGTAATGTTTGGCAATGAGAGCGCTCTTGTCAGGATCGATATGTCCGAATACATGGAAAAGCACGATGTCTCAAGACTCATCGGTGCGCCTCCGGGATATGTCGGATACGATGAGGGCGGCCAGCTCACCGAAGCCGTAAGAAGACATCCTTACTCGGTTGTTCTTTTCGATGAGATCGAGAAGGCACACCCTGAGATATTCAACTCGATGCTCCAGGTTCTTGATGACGGACGTCTCACGGACGGCCACGGCAGAACGGTCGACTTCAGAAATACGATCATCATCATGACATCCAACATCGGTGCAAGAATGCTCGTTGGCAGCGAAGGCCGCAAGATCGGCTTTGCGATGGCTGATGAAAGCGATAAGGACGAGCTCTCCAGAGAAGGTCTTTACGGCGGCAAGTCATACGATGAGGCTAAGAAGGTCGTCATCGACGAGCTCAAGAAGACGTTCACTCCTGAATTCGTTAACCGTGTTGATGACATCATCTTCTTCCGTATGCTCGGCAAGGATTCACTCATCCGCATCGTAGACATCCTCATGAAGCAGGTCGGCAAGAGGATCAAGGATCTCGGCATGGACATCGAGCTTACCGAGAGTGCCAAGGAACTCCTCGCAAAGAAGGGTTACGATCCTCAGTATGGTGCAAGACCGCTCAGAAGAGTCATCACATCGATGGTCGAGGACCGCTTCTCCGAAGCTATGCTCGACGGCATCGTCAAGCCCGGACACCTTGCGATCATCGACGCTGTTGAGACGACGGATCCTGACGCGCTCCTGGCACAGGGAAGCGCTGCAGAGGACGGAAAGGTCATCGTAATCAGGGACGGCGGCGAGCTTGAGAAGGCAAACGAGCCTGTAATTGAAGAAACATAAGGCATCGTTTTGCAAAATAATGTATAATACTCAAACAATTACTTCGGTTATCAAAATAATTGTCGGAGCAATATAGAGATGTCAGAGTTAAAAACACAGGAAAAAACCAGCAATGCGGCTTCCCGTTCAAAGGCGCCGCGTGATTACGACATAGGTTGTGTGCCGAGCAAATTCTGGTTTGGATTTGTCGGTTCCCATATCATCGTGCCTTTGGTTTGTGCTTTTACCCACATCAAGGTCAAACCCGATATGGAGTTTGTAAACCATGAGGGTCCGATCATCGTTATCTCAAACCACGAGTCTTATCTCGACCCGATTGTCACAAACAGACTTACAAAGGCAAGACCTGCGAACTTCGTAACAGGCGAGTTCGTATTCAGGGCAAAGGGCTGGGGCCACTGGTTCAAGCTCGGAGGCGCGATCCCGAAGAAGCAGTTCGTCGTTGACACGGCAGCTGTTAAGGCCATGATGCGTGTCATGAAGCGCAACGGCGTCATCATCGTTTACCCTGAGGCTACGAGACACGTTGACGGCAAATCCGTAGGCTTTGACGACGGTGTCGCAAGACTTGCAAAGAAGGCAGGCGCTTCAGTCTATATCGCGCATATCCACGGTGCTTACATGGCATGGCCGAGATGGTCAAAGTCCGGTATGCGTAAGGGCAGGATCAGCGCAGAGTTCGTCAAGAAGATCTATTCTGACGAGGTCAAGCAGCTGTCCATTGAGGAACTTCAGCAGAAGATCCTTGAAGGTGTCGATTACAACGAGAATGACTGGATCCGCGAGAATCCCAGAACCTACAAGGGCAAGAAGCTCGCATCAGGTCTCCAGAACATCGCTTATGCGTGCCCCAAGTGCGGTTCCGAATATACTATGCAGTTCATGAATTCCGGCAAGGGCGACATGATCCAGTGTTCCAACTGCGGTAACGCTGCAAGATATCTCCCTACGGGCCTTATCGAAAAGGCCGATCCCCAGTGTGTCGTTTTCGACGACCTCCACAAGTGGACAGAGTGGGAGAGGGGTCTCATAAAGGATCAGCTCGATGCAGGCGGATTCAAGATGGAGATGAATGCCGATCTGTTCAAGGTTTTCGACAGATTCACTTTTGCGAAGACAGGTAAGGGCAGGATAACCATCACCGACAAGGAGATCACCTATGTCGGAACCGACTGTCCCGCTGAAGAAGGCATACCTTACAAGAAGGGTAAGCCGATGAGAAAGTACAAGGACAGAAAGCTCGACCCGAACGCACCTTTTGAGACCAAGGTTTTCGAGATCGATTCGATGAGAGGACTTGTGGCATCTTACGGCAAGCATTTCGAGATCTACGACAAGGACGGAGAGCTTTACAGGTTCTATGTAGACGGACAGAAGGTATTCAAGATCCACGAGATCGTAGAGCTCCTGGGCAAGAAATAATTTTCACTAGCTTGTTTTAATGACAAATAAGAGCGGGTTTGGCAAAAATAACGCCAAACTCGCCTTTTTTCTTGCTTTTATATATCGCCCGAAGATAGTATAATTTTCAAGTCAGTAAATAAGAGGCACTGTTTATGGTGCTTCCCAAAACACAAAATATGAATCAGGAGTGTGACAATCCATGGCAATGTATGACAAGAAAAGCGTCGAAGATTTAGACGTAGCCGGCAAGAGAGTTATTGTCCGTGTTGACTTTAACGTACCGCTCGACAAGGAGACAGGCACAAAGATCACAGACGACAAGCGTATCAAGGGTGCTCTCCCTACAATCAAGTACCTCGTAGACCACAATGCGAAGGTTATCCTCGTATCTCACCTCGGCCGTCCGAAGAACGGTCCTGAGGCCAAGTTCTCCATGAAGCCCGCAGCAGACCGTCTTGCTGAGCTCATCGGCAAGCCCGTTACTCTCGCTGCTGACGTTATCGGCGAAGATGCAAAGGCTAAGGCAGCTGCTCTCAAGGACGGCGAGATCCTTATGCTCGAGAACGTCCGTTTCCACAAGGAAGAGACAAAGAACGATCCTAAGTTCGCTGCAGAGCTCGCTTCCATGGCTGATCTCTATGTTAACGATGCTTTCGGTACAGCTCACCGTGCTCATGCATCCACAGCCGGTCTTGCAAACTTCCTTCCTTCCGCTTGCGGTTACCTCATCAAGAAGGAAATAGACTTCATCGGTGGTGCACTTGATAACCCTGCAAGACCTTTCGTTGCTATCCTCGGCGGTGCAAAGGTTTCCGACAAGATAGGTGTTATCACAAACCTCCTCGATAAGGCTGATACTATCATCATCGGTGGTGGTATGGCTTATACATTCATCGGCGCTCAGGGCGGCAAGATCGGTGATTCCCTCTTCGAGGCTGACAAGGTTGACCTCGCTAAGGAGATCCTCGCTAAGGCTGAAGAGAAGGGCGTTAAGCTTCTTCTTCCTACAGATACAGTTGTTGCTGATGCTTTCGATGCAAACGCTAACAGCAAGGTAGTTCCTACAATGGAGATTCCTGACGGATGGCAGGGCCTCGACATCGGACCTGAGACAATCGCTAAGTTCTCTGAGGCTATCAAGGGCGCTAAGACAGTTATCTGGAATGGCCCTGCTGGCGTTTTCGAGTTCGAGAAGTTCGCAGTTGGTACAAAGGCTATCGCTCAGGCAATCGCTGATGCAGACTGCACATCAATCATCGGCGGCGGTGACTCCGCAGCTGCTATCGAGAAGCTCGGCTATGCTGATAAGGTTTCTCACATCTCTACAGGCGGCGGCGCTTCTCTCGAGTACATCGAGGGTAAGGTTCTCCCCGGTATCGACTGCCTCAACGATAAGAAGACAGGCAGAATCTTTGCTGCAGGCAACTGGAAGATGAACTGCGGTATTCCTGCAGATGCAGTTAAGCTCATCGAAGAGCTCAAGCCCCTCGTTAAGAATGCTGAGCACAGAATCGCTCTCGGCGTTCCTGCTACAGCACTTGCTGCTGCAGTTGAGGCTGCTGCTTACACAAACATCAAGATCGCTGCTCAGAACTGCCACTTCGAAGAGAAGGGTGCATTCACAGGCGAGATCTCACCTCTCTGGCTCGCTAAGATGGGCGTTAACTACTGCATCATCGGCCACTCCGAGAGAAGAGAGTACAACGCAGAGACAGACGAGACAGTTAATAAGAAGGCTCTCGCACTCCTCAAGTATGGTGTAAGACCTATCATCTGCTGCGGTGAGTCTCTTGCTCAGCGTGAAGCAGGCGAGACATTCGACTGGATCAAGGGTCAGATCGTTGGCGCTTTCAAGGATATCCCTGCTGACAAGCTCTGCCAGATCACAATCGCTTATGAGCCTATCTGGGCTATCGGCACAGGTAAGACAGCTACAGACGAGCAGGCTGAGGAAGTTTGCAAGTTCATCCGTGGCGTTATCGCTGAGCTCTATTGCCCCAAGTGCGCTGAGGCTATCACGATCCTGTACGGCGGATCCTGCAATGCTAAGAACGCTGCAGGTCTCTTCGCTCAGGCTGACATCAACGGCGGTCTCGTTGGTGGTGCTTCCCTCAAGGCTGAGGATTTCTCCATCATCTGCAACGCATAAGTTGAATTACAACTGAAATAATATGAGCCCGTGCTTTTCGGAGTGCGGGCTCTTTTCGATTGTTCGGAATGACGTTCTTTTATCTCAAGAAACAGCCGTACGTAAATCGTACAGTAAGTCAGTGCAATTACTGTACAAAATACGTATTTTGGGGCGTAAATACGTAAATCGTACAGTAGTTGGAGCAATTTACTGTATGTTTTACGTACTCGAAGTTTACACACAAAAAATCCCCCTGATGAACGCTTCACCGGGGGATATATTTTATGAATTCACGAAAACTCAGTTCTTTGAAAGATACTCGTCGATTCCCTTGGCAGCAGACTTTCCTGCGCCCATCGCGAGGATTACCGTTGCCGCGCCTGTTACCGCGTCGCCGCCCGCGAAAACGCCATCTCTTGTAGTCATCTCCGACTCGTTGACGATGATGCCGCCGCGCTTGTTTGTCTCAAGGCCGGCTGTTGTCGTCTTAATAAGAGGATTAGGTGACGTACCGAGTGACATGATGACTGCATCGCACTCGATGGTAAATTCGGAACCTTCAACCGGAACAGGAGATCTTCTGCCGGATGCATCAGGCTCGCCTAATTCCATGCGGATGCACTTGCAGCCAGTTACCCAGCCGTTCTCATCAGCGATGATCTCAACGGGGTTGGTGAGAAGGTCAAAGATGATGCCCTCTTCTTTTGCGTGATGAACTTCTTCAACACGTGCAGGGAGCTCTGCTTCTGAACGGCGGTATACGACATGTACTTCAGCGCCGAGACGCTTAGCCGTACGTGCTGCATCCATTGCAACGTTGCCGCCGCCTACGATGACGGCTTTCTTTGCTCTCATGATAGGTGTTCTCGAATCGGGTGAGAATGCGCCCATGAGATTGGATCTTGTGAGGTATTCGTTAGCGGAGAATACGCCTAAAGACTGCTCTCCGGGGATGTTCATGAAGCGGGGAAGGCCTGCGCCTGAGCCGATGAATACGGCGGAGAAGCCTTCCTTCTCAAACAGGTCGTCGATCGTAAGGGAGCGGCCGATGACTGCGTCAGTTACTATCTCAACGCCAAGATTCTTAACGTTCTCGATCTCCTTTGCAACGACCTTATCCTTAGGGAGACGGAATTCGGGGATGCCGTAAACGAGTACGCCGCCTGCCTTGTGGAGAGCCTCGAAAATGGTTACGTCATAGCCGAGCTTTGCGAGGTCGCCTGCGCAAGTAAGACCTGAAGGACCCGCGCCGATGACAGCGACTTTCTTGCCCTTCTTGACCAGGTCAGCGGGAAGCTTAGGCTTGATGCCCATATCCTTTGCGGTGTCTGCTACGAATCTTTCGAGACGTCCGATGGATACTGCTTCGCCCTTAATACCTCTGATGCACTGAGCTTCGCACTGTGTTTCCTGGGGACATACACGGCCGCAGACAGCGGGGAGTGAAGAGGATAATGAGATCACATTATATGCTCCCTCAACATCGCCGTCCTTGAGCTTGGAGATGAAGCCCGGAATATTGATGGATACAGGGCAGCCCTGCATACAGCGTGCATTCTTGCAGTTAAGGCAGCGGGATGCCTCAAGTACTGCTTCTTCTTTTGTATAGCCGAGATTAACCTCGTCGAAGTTTGTGGCACGGACCTTGGGATCCTGCTCTGAAACCGGTACTTTCTTTAATACGTCAAATTCCATTTTCTTGATCCCCCTTATGAACACATGCCGCAGCCGCCGCTGTGAGTATCGCCTTCGGTGAGTCTTAACATGAGCTCACCTTCCTGAGTCTTATAAAGACGTGAACGCTGAAGTGCCTGATCGAAATCAACCAGATGGCCGTCGAACTCAGGACCGTCAACGCAGGCGAACTTGACTTCGCCGTCTACGAGAAGCCTGCAGGCGCCGCACATTCCGGTGCCGTCCACCATTATGGTGTTCATTGAGATTACCGTGTGGATGCCGAGCTTCTTTGTGAGCTGGCATGCGAACTTCATCATGATGATGGGTCCAATTACTACGCAGTGGTCATAGCGCTTGCCTTCGTCCCAGAGCTGCTGGAGGGCAACGCAAACATTGCCGTGGATACCGTATGAACCGTCATCGGTTGCGAAGTAGAGATTTTCTGTGACTGCTTTCATCTCGTCTTCGAGGATGAGAAGATCCTTTGTCCTGGCACCCTGGATGCAGTCGACGTCCACGCCGTTTTCGTGAAGCCACTGAAGTTGGTTGTAAACGGGTGCGGTACCGACTCCGCCTGCGATGAAGAGGATCTTCTTTTTCTTGAGCTCTTCGATGGGAAGGTCGCAAAGATCTGAAGGGCGGCCCAAAGGACCTACGACATCGGCAAAGCATTCACCGACTTCGACGCGGCTCATGCGCTCGGTCTCAGCACCGACTGTCTGGAAGACTATCGTGACGTTACCCTTTTCTCTGTCAAAATCGCAGACTGTAAGAGGAATTCTCTCACCGTCTTTATCGACGCGGATGATAAGGAACTGTCCGGGCATTGCCTTTCCCGCAACGAGCGGAGCGACAACGTCCATACGCCATACCTTATCGGCCAGCTTTGTCTTCGATACTATCTCGAACATATATCTATTCCCTCCTAGGTAAACTATATGCAGTTGAGAATGATCCTGAGGATCACGCATATAGTAACATACTACAATACAAGTTCAAATATTATAAAACATTTTGAATTTTTAATGTTTTATATTCTATGATAAATAGTAAAAATCTCAAAACTGTAAATTCAAGCAACGCTGTGGCAATTGTGACAGGCGAAAAGATGTTAGAATAACAGGTAATAAGCAAGGCAAAAAGCCCGCACGGGAGGAATTCAAGATGGCACAGATCAATGCGCAGAGAATGGCATATGTCAGTTCAACAGGCAATGGTTATAAGACTGTGGCATTCTTTTATCCGTCATCTGCTCCCGAGATAAAAGGCGTTGTCCAGATATGCCACGGAATGGCCGAATACATTGCGCGCTACGAAGAGATGATCGCCGAGCTTAACGAAGCCGGATATCACGTTTGCGGAATGGATATGCCGGGTCATGGACAGACTTATTTCCTGAACGAGGAGAAGGGCTATCCCAAAGGATATTTCGGAGGCGCGAAAAACAGTTGGCAGATGCTCCTGACAGACGAGATGGGACTTCACGAATATGCAGTTGAGAAATTCGGCCGGAAGGGACTTAAATACATTCTCTATGGACACTCAATGGGTTCATTTGTCGTAAGGTCGATCTACTCCACTCCAAGATACAACAAGCAGTTCGACGGATATGTATTCTCATCGACAATGGGTCCGAACCCTGCTGTGGGATTCGGAAAATTCCTAGCAAGCGTTGCCTGTGTTTTCGGAGGGAAGAAGAGAAAGAACCATCTGCTCAACGTCATCGCATTCGGCAGCTACACCAAGCACATAAAGAATCCGAAGTCGGGCCTCGACTGGTTGTCCACTGATGAGAACGAAGTCAGAAAGTACGCTGAAGATCCCATGTGCGGATTTACATTTACGAGCGACGGATTCAGAACCCTGTTCAGCATAATCTCATTCATGCAGAGCAAGACTGCATATGCACAGTTACCTGACCGCCCGTGTTTCTTTGCTTACGGCAGCGAGGATCCCGTCGGAAGTTACGGAACCGGTGTTGAGAAAGTAATTGCAAAGATGACTGAAGCCGGCGCACATGTAAAGTCAAAGAACTACGGCGCTTACCGTCACGAACTCATGAATGAGCCCGATGTAAAAGCAGAGTACTTTAAAGACCTTATTGAATACTTCGACGAAGTACAGATTGCCGCGTTAACCTAAGCTTATCACCAGTTCGTTGCTTGAGAACTCAATGGAAGTACCGTAGCTGAGCTTCTCCGGTACTGATTCTGACAAGCCTACTACATTGAAGATCCCTGACAAGACAAGTTTCTTGGTTCCGCCGAGGTTCTGAGTGCGGACTGTGATCTTGTTGCCTGAAACTTCAGCCGTGATGATGCCTGAACCCTGTCCGCCGTTAGCGAAAACTTCGCAGGCAGCCGTTGATCCGTTACCGAGACCAAAGCATGAGAATGTGAGGTTATCGAGCAGACCGATACCGGCATTTGAATCGGGTGTTCTGGTAGGAACGATGGAATTGGGGCGTACAAAAACCGGAACGGTGTTGGGGGATACCTTTCTGGAAATGTAGCGGGGTCCCTGGATCTTCTCGTGAGTCATGAAATCCGTCCAGATGCCTGCCGGTATGTAGATCCTGATATTGTCATTTGCAGTCGTTACGGGAGCTACAAGAAGTGACGTACCGAGCATGTATTCGGAATCGAATGCAGCCGCTGCCGGATCTCCTGCAAACTCAACAGCCATAGCGCGGATGACGGGTGTGCCGTATTTTACGTTTTCGCAAAGGCTTGAATATATGTAAGGAGCAAGGGCTGTCCTGATGGCAGTGAATGCTTTGACCGAGTCAAGTTTAGCTGCATCTTCGAGGAACTTAAGTGTGCCCGTGAATCTTGCGTGAGGTGCATAAACCGCATATCCGATCCAGCGTTCGAAAAGCTTGGGGTCAGTAAGATCTTTTGCGGGGATGTCGATATTTACTCCTCCGAAACCTGTGAGGCCGTATGAGATAGAATTCTTAACAGCTGCGGAGAGGTCGGAGAAATCAGGTGCAAACTTAGTGTAAATGTTGGTGTAAGGAGCCTGCTGGTCGCCTGAGAAAACGGAGTCGGCGATGATGAATGAACCGAGGCGTCCGTGTTCACGGGAAGCTACTCCGCTGAGATCTGAATTGAGCATCGGGATGTAGTTTGAAAGACACCCTGTTCTGCCGGAAGCTTTCTCAAATGTCTCAGAAAGTGAATTCGTGAAATTGGATTCGAAAACCGAGAAGCCTTCTCTGGCGAGATTTGAACATGCATTGATGAACCAGCTTCTTGCATCGGGAACATTAAGGTCAAGAAGCGCGACACCGCCCTTGTCAGCATCGCAGAGAACAGCATTTCCGTCAGGTGAGGAAATGAAATAGCCTGCGTCTAAGAGATCTGAGTATTCAGGTGCTCTTTCCGAGATGAAAGGATTGATGGAAATACCGATGCTGACGCCGAGATCGGAAGCAGCTCTGGCAAATCCGACGGGGTCAGGGAATCTCACGGTATCCCATGTGAAACCATATGGTGCGTAGTCGGGATGCCAAGAATTGCCAAGCCAGATCTCGCTTACAGCCACTCCGGAATTCTTTGCATCCCTTAATGCATCGATTATGCCCTGTGCCGTCAGGGTATAATCATCGTCCAGGGCAAGTGAGACACCTGCCGTGGTATATGAAAGGGCAGGTGTACGGCCACTCAGCTGGTTGAAGACCTCAAGGATCTCTGTAAGGGTGTCACCTGCGATGATGCTGTATTCAACCTCTTCACTTTCTGCTTCGAAGCTGAGCTTGCCGCTGTCTGAACCGATATCGAAGGTAACGGGACGGTTTGAATTAACATGCAGAGCGTATTTGGAATCTGAAAGGATAAAGGGAATAAATGCCGTTCCGGGTCTACTGTCAGCAACATTGCATTTAACGATCTGTCCGTTTCTTACGATGGAAGAACCTGCGCTGCCCAAACCGTAGATCAGCTCTCTTGAACCAAGGTTAAATGAAGCGCCGGTGCATGCATCGGAAGCTAACATGAAATTGTTTTCTGTACCTGAAGAGGTCTTATAGAAGACGGGCATATTTGCTGTCTGGCTGCAGAGTTCGTTTCCGCAGTATATGAATTTGATGGAAAATGTTTTCTTGTTTATATGTGCTTCGAGCTGTCCTGACTTGAACGCAAGGGTATCACCAAGATCGTCCAGAGTGCCTGTGGCGGGAACAAGTTTTATCGCGGAATTTCTCTTGGAACGCGGAGTTGCCTGGTGGTTGGTTACCTTAACCGTGATCAGGTTATTGGCAGGGGAATAGACCGAGATGGTCATTCTGCCTTTTGTATCTTTAAAGATTCCCTTACCGCCGGTAAGAGCCGGGGAATATTCCTGACATTCACAGCCGATCTTAAGCGTATTGTCCTCATAATAGACAGAATCGATCCGGTAAGGTTTCCTTGTAAAGACCATATTATCCCTCCTCGCGAAAAGCACAGATATAAACAAACATAATAATTATATCCAAACTACTATGTTTAAATTATTTCAAGAATATGACGATTCGCATTATAATTAAGTTATGTTAAACAACGATTCCTATACGGCGGGAAGGATTCCGCCATATGTATCCGAGATACTCAGACTGATAGAATCTTCCGGTCATAAAGCATATGTGGCCGGCGGTGCCGTACGCGATATCGTTTTAGGAAAGACTCCCCACGACTACGACATAGCTACATCCGCAAAGCCGGTTGAGACCGTTGGCATTTTCGAGAAGGCCGGAATCAACTATTACGACAATGCCGCAAAGCACGGCACGGTTACGGCCGTTACTTCCGAAGGGGATGTCGAGGTTACGACCTTCAGGGAAGACGGATCGTACTCTGACATGAGAAGACCTGATGAAGTTGTTTTTAAGACTACGATAGAGGAAGACGTCAGGCGCAGGGATTTCACGATCAACGCCATGTATATGGATTCTGAAGGAAAGATCTACGATCCGGAAGGCGGACAGGAAGACTGCGCAAAAAAACTTATCCGTGCAGTAGGCAATCCTGATGAACGCTTTCATGAAGATGCGCTCAGGATCCTAAGAGCAATAAGGTTTTGTTCCAGACTCGGCTTTGAGATAGAGCCTGATACTCTTCGCGCAATGGAGACTCATGCCGATGAATTGAAGAAAATATCAGGTGAGCGTATCGCAACTGAACTTACCGGAATAGTTATAGGAAAATATGCTTCCCACGCAATCAGGACAGGATGCGAAGTATTAAGTGTGATCGTTCCTGAGATAGGCGAATGCAAAGGATTTGAACAGCATTCGAAATATCATGACAGAGATGTACTTGAGCATACATTGGATGTGCTGGAACATATTCCATATGTTGAAGGTGAAGGCCGCGACCCTGAGCTTGCAATGGCTGCGCTTTTCCATGATCTGGGCAAGCCCGCGTGTTTCAGATTAGATGAAAACGGCGTAGGCCACATGAAAGGACATCCCCGTGTCAGCGAGAAGATCACCCTGAGAGTCCTTAATGAGCTTAAATGTCCTAAGCAGTATATAACCGACGTTTGTCTTCTCGTTAGACTTCATGATACTTATATAAAACCTGACAGGATTCAGGTCCACAAATTCATGAGCATGTATCCTGATGAGATCCTGAATAAGCTGAAGGTTCTTCAAAGAGCCGATATCCTTGCGCATTCACCGCTTGGGCAGAACCGCATCAACCGGCTTGAGGAACTGAACGTAATATCTGAGGAATTGAAGGCCTCAGGTGCGGTATTTGACGTAAAAGATCTTGAAATCGACGGATGTGACATCATCTCTCTTGGTGTTAAAGAAGGACCGGTTATAGGAGAGATACTTGAAGAGCTCTTCGGACATTATGTTGAGGGAAAATGCGTCAATACCAAAGAGTCTTTGACCAACGAAGCGAAAAAACTGATTTTGCAACGCTCTATTTAATTCTTTGTTACATATTGTTAAAAACATGCTCAAAAATTCAATGTCTTGGTGATTGAATTGTCAAAAAGTGTTCAATTATAATCTACATATCAGCAAAAGCAAAGTTGATACAAGGGAGTGTGATCTATATGAAAAAAATGAGAAATGGAAGAAGAGGCTTTACGCTTCTTGAGATCGTAATCGTAGTAGCGATTATTGTTATTCTTTCTACCGGCGCTTTCCTTGGCGTTGCAGCTACGGTAAACCGGGCAAGCGATGCGCAGGAACAGTTGGCTATCAACAATGGTGAGAATTTCGAAGTTTACGCCAGAAACCAGGTCAACAGCTATGGTAAGAATATGGTTTATTGGGATCCGATCCCGAACTATACTCCCGAAAACCAGGCTAAGAAGATGAAAGAGCAGATGATAGCTGAAGGCTGGACTGATGGCGAGATTACATTCGAGTATCAGACAGACGGTTGGCACATTGTTGCAGAGTGGGATCCTTCCATTCCTGAGCATCGTGGTTTCCAGACCCCTGAAGATTACAAGTTGTGGCTGAGCAACTACAACAATTACATTGCTCTGGGTTATTCAGCAGAAGAGATCGAAGCCGGTTGCAAAAACGGCAGCACTGATATCAAGCCTGTTTGGGATGCAAGTAAGCATGGCGGCGTGAGCGAGGAAGAATACCTTAAGCAGAAGCAGGGCGGTAGCCAGCAGGGTGGCCAGCAAGGCGGTAACCAGCAGGGCGACAACCAGCAGGGCGGCAACCAGCAGGGCGGCAACCAGCAGGGTGGTGGTCAGCAGGGCGGTAGCGGAACACCTACCACTGTCGGCAATGTAACAGCTCCTGTGATTGATGTATCTTCATATCAGAGAACAGGAAATGGAGGAGTTGTAAACTCTATTACCGGTTCCGGAAATACTCAGACAATTACCATGACAAGTCTCGATGGACATAATGCCGGACAAATTGGTATTACTATTACTAAGACCAGTAATGGTTATACTTGCTCCATAGATAAGGGTAATTATATCTTTGTAGGCAACTTGAAGAATGCAGGTTGGGGTTCTGATACATTTAATCTTGAAGCGTCTGACATAAAGTGGCTTGAAGACAATTACGGAATTAAATTAAGTTAATTCAGAAAAGTTCAATATTCGGGTGAAAGGATAAGGAAGATTTATTACAGCAATAAAGTGACATCACTTTATATAGATCACCCTTGAGATGGGCTGCTCTACGGAGCAGCCTTTCTTGCTTTTGGAGAAAAAAGATCAGATTCCGTGGATCCGGCGTTCTGCTTCAAGAAGGGCAGCCGTGCATTCTGATTTGGGATTTGTCAGTACTTCTGTAGTGATCCCTTCTTCGCAGATCTTTCCGCTGTCCATTACGATTACGCGGGGACATATCTGCCTTACGATGTGAATGTTGTGAGTAATGAGAAGGAAGGCAGTGCTGCGCTCCCTGTTAATGTCCGTCATGAGTTTTAAGAGTTCTGCTGATGAGCTTGCATCCAAAGAGGAGAACGGCTCATCTGCGATGATGAGGGCAGGTTCCTGGATAAGACACATTGCGATTGCGACACGCTGGCGCTGACCGCCCGAGAGTTCTTTCGGGTGGCGCATGAGGTATTTCTCGCCGAGGCCGCATTCTTCAAGAACGGCAGTTATTCTGGCGAGAGTCCTGGCCTTTCTTTCGGCTCTTGAGCCTGTGCCGGAAATCGTTTTCGCTTTTCCGGAAGCCCTTAAAGCTTCTTCCATGTGCCACTTGATCGTGTGGGCGGGGTTCAGACAGGATACGGGATCCTGGAAGATTGCGCCGACGCTTGTGCTCTTTATGTTGACCGTGCCCGAATGAGGCAGGAGACCCAGGAGAGATCTGATGAGCGTTGTTTTGCCGCTTCCCGAACCTCCGATGAGACCCAGAATCTCATTGGGGAATACTTCGAGTGATACATCGTGAAGGATGTTATCATCGGCGGATCTGTTCTTCGCGCGTTCAAATAAAGACCTGCCATAGCCTGCGGTTATGTCTTTTGCCGTGAGGACGGGACTCTTTGAATAGTCGACTGTTGCAGGCTCAAAGCCGAGCAGTCTCGTGTCGAGTCTTGCGTTGGTGAGAAGCTCTGCCGTATAAGTGTTTTTCGGATTGCTCAGGATGTCTGAAGCTGTATCCTTGTCGATTATCTTACCGTCTTTCATTACCATGACGCGGTCGCAGAAACCTCTTACGGCTGACAGGTCATGAGAGATGAAAAGGATCGTCATGTGAAGCTTGTGGCACAGGTCTTTGAGGAGAGCCAGTATTGATACCGTAGTTACCGTATCAAGTGATGAAGTCGGCTCGTCGCAGATGAGAAGGCGCGGTTTGAGGAGTGCTGCGCCTGCGATGAGGACTCTCTGTCGCTGGCCGCCTGAAAGCTGGTGGGGATAACGTCCGCAGATCTCTTCGGCGTTTGTAAAACCAACTGTCTCAAGCATATCTACGATCGCCTTGTGGCGCTGCTCCGGAGTCGTTGCTGTGTCTTTATGTGCCGTAAGGATTTCTTCTAACTGCTTGCCGCATGTCATGAGAGGGTCCAAAGCCGTCGAAGGCTCCTGGAAGATCATGCCGATGTCTTTGCCGAGCATCGCACGTCTTGCTTTGGGATTCATGCCAAGAAGGTCCTCGCCGGCAAATTTGATCGAGCCTGAAGTAATGGATGCGGCTTCGGGAAGAAGACCTGCGATCGCAAGAGATGTCATGGTCTTTCCGCTGCCGGAGTTGCCTATGAGGCCTAAGATCTCGCCGTCTCTGATGCCAAAGTCGACATCGTCAAGGACGGGCTTCGGATTGGGATCCTTGCGCGTCGGGAAAGAGAGAGTCAGGTGATGTACTTTAACGATGTGTATATGACGCGGCATCACTTGCCTCCTTTCGAGAGGCTGACGCGGAGTCCCTCTGATATGAAGTAGAGACCGAGGATATAGAATATCAGCATGAGCGCGGGGAAGATGACGAGCCAGGGAGCCACGCGGACATAAGCCTGGGCTTCTGAGAGCATTTTTCCGTAGGATGCTTCAGGTGGTTGTACGCCGAGTCCCAGATAACTCATTCCGGATTCGAAAAGCGTCATGTTGGCAAGGCCTATGACGGTGGCCGGAAGAAGCTGCCCCACAAGGTTCGGGAAGATGTGGAACGTCATTATGCGGGCAGGCTTTACGCCCATTACACGCGCGTGCGTTATATAATCCAATTCCTTTATTTCCATCGTTCCGACTCTGCAGACTCTCGCAAAGGTCGGCGCGAAAACAAGTCCCAAAGCCCAGATAACGTTCGTTACTGAAGGTCCGAAAACCGCTACTGCGACAAGTGCCAGAAGGATACCCGGGAAGCACATGATGCTGTTGCCCAAAAGCATTATCCCCCTGTCGGTGATGCCGCCGAAATAGCCTGCAGGGATGCCTGCAACGGTGCCGAGAATAAGCGCAATGGCGACGCCTGCTGCAGATATGAATATCGTGTATTTGGATGCGGACATAACCCTGGAAAGCACGTCTCTTCCAAGATTGTCCGTTCCGAAAGGGTGTTCAAGGCATGGCGCCATGAGCTTTGAAGCCGCACTTGTTGCGTCAGGCTCATAGGGCGTCCAGAACAGTGAGATTATGAATGAGATCACGACAATGCCCAGAAGAATGAGACCCACTGTGTAAAAAGCGGATGCTTCAGGTGATCTGTTTGCCTTGTTCTTTGATTCCTGTGACACTTGCGCGAACCTCCTTACTTCAACCTAATCCTCGGATCGGCAATGCTTGCGGCGATGTCGGAAAGGAAGTAAAGGATGACTGTTATGAATGCCAGGTAGAAGACTATTCCTGACAGGAGCGGGAAATCACGGCGGTCTATTGCCATCAGGAGGAGACGTCCCAATCCGGGAAGATTGAAGACCTGCTCTACTATGAGACTTCCGCCCAGGATGTCTGAAAGGATTATTGAAATAATCGTGATCGACGAGACGTTCGAATTCGGGAGAACATGGCGTACGAGGATCTTAAGGTCCGAAAGGCCGTGGCTCTTTGATGTGCGCACATAGTCTGAGGTGCGCTGCTCGATTATTGAAGATCTCAGGAACTTAAAACTCATAGCGATCTTCGGAAGTGCGATGGCAAAAGAAGGCAGCAGGAGACAGCCCACATATCCCAAAAAGTCGTCGGAGGGACTTACATAATTTCCTACCGTTATGAGCGAGAAGACGGATCCTGCCAGAAGGATGAGCAGAAGCGATGCGGCATAAGGTGGAATTGCGAAAAGGATATGACCGATGACGGAGCATATCTGATCGCCCAGACGGCCCGGTTTACGGGCACTTACGACTGCAAGGGGATATGAGATGATGATTACCATGAGCATGGCAATCGCGCTCATTCCAATAGTTACGGGAAGCCTCTGGCTGATGAGCTCTGATACGCTCATGTTAAATGCATAGGATGTTCCGGGATTGAATGTGATGATGCCAAAAAGCCAGGAAACGTATCTTGCGATAAGGGGCTTATCAAGGCCCATCTGTGCACGGAGCAGGTTTACCTGTGCTTCAGAAGCATTGGGGCCGAGCATTATTCTTGCGGCATCGCCCGGGATGATCGAGAAGGCAGCAAAAACGAGCAATGACACTACGAAAAGTGTCAGTATGAGTTCAATGAATTTACCGATAAAGTATCCGGCTTTGCTCTTCAAACCCCATTCTCCCCAATCTCTAAATTCTATAAATAGAAGATTATTATAAATGCTTTTCAATATAAAGCAAAAAGAATAAAGGCTGCCTCATACAATTGAGACAGCCTTTAACCACTTAACTCTTATACTTATCAGTTGCCTGCAAGCTTTACCTGTGACATATCCTGAACATACATGGGATATACGTGGTAACCTTCAAGTCTTGTGGATACCGCAGTAATCGTTGTGGGATCCTGAAGGTAAACGGAGCATGCATCAGCTGTGAGAAGACCCAATACCTGGTGGTAAAGCTCAATTCTCTCGTCATTGTCTGCCGTAAGAGGGATCTGTGCCATGAGCTTATCTACTTCGCTGTTGGAGTAGTTGATGAAGTTGCCGTCAGATGTTGACTGGTAACGCTCAAGAACGTCGTAAGGTGCATAAGAACTGGTGAGTGCAATGACTGTTGTCTCATACTGACGTCCCTTATAAACCTGCTCAAGCCATGTTCCCCAGTCTACCTGCTTGATCTCAAGGTTGATGCCGATCGCCTTAAGTTCGGAAGCGAGCTCAACTGCCGTATTAACGTGGATCAGGTAGTTTGAAGGAACAGTGCATGTGAGATCAAAGCCGTTCTCGTAGCCTGCTTCAGCCATGAGTGACTTAGCCTTCTCGAGATCCTGGTCAAAAGTTCCGTCAAGTGAAGAATCGTAATAGCTTCCCATTGCAGGGCTCATTGCTGTTGCAAGTTCAACACTGGTGCCGTCCATTGTTACGGAGATAATGTCTTCTCTGTTTACAGCATAGTTGATAGCCTGACGCACCTTTAAATTGTTGAGAGGCTCAACTGCATTGTTGAGTGCGAAGATCTGGACCATGTTTGAACCATTGGACAAAACGTTGAATTTAGCTGAATCAAGCTGGCTTACACGGTCAGGTGTGAGGTAAGGGAAGATGTCGATGCTTCCTGCTGCAAGCTCTGTAAGGCCTGCATCCATGTCAGCGCAAACCTTGAAAGTAACATTATCAAGGTAAGGGAGGCCATGTACCCAATAGTCTTCATTCTTAACAAGGACAACGCTCTGGCCGGGAGTATAAGACACGAATTTGAAAGGGCCTGTTCCGATGGGAGCTGCCTGGCAGTTATCGTAACCTTCGGGAATGATTCCCGTTGTGAAGTAGCACATAAGCTCTGTGCTGGGAGACTCAAGAGTGACCTCAACGCGGCCGTCAGAAGCAATCGCAACGTCCTTGACGGGATCGAGTTCGCTTACGAGAGCTATGCCGTCCTGGGTGTCGAGAAGTCCTGCTGCACGCTTGAGAGAATAAACAACGTCTCCTGCATCAAGGTCGGAGCCGTCGTGGAACTTAACACCATCTCTGATCGTGAATGTATATACAGATGCGTCTGAAGAGATCTCAACGTCCGTTGCAAGACAGGGATTGAGATTGCCTTCGTAATCGTACTTGAAAAGGCCCTCATATACGTTGAAGAGGATCTCTTTATCGCCTGCGGCAACAACAGTATGCGGATCGAAGATGCCGGGTTCCTGTGTAATTCCGACAACGGCATTGTTGTTTGCTGCGTCAGGCTTCTTGGTGCATCCTGCGAGTGCTGCGACTGTAAGGCAGAGCGCGGATGCGGTAACGACTGCTTTTGTGATAAAACGGTGCATTTTACCCCTCCTTAGAGAAATTATGCTAATTATAATGAAGCGTTCCGGTGTTTAGATATGACAACGCATACAAAAAAGCCCTTGCAAACTCTGCGTCTCGTTTAAAGTTAACTAAAAATTTATAAAATTCCCTTAAGAAAAGTAAATAATTTAACACGCCCTGGTATATAATAGGCGCATATAATCTTTGCGTGCGACTAGTTTCGCGCGCTTTTTAGGAGAACCAAAGTTATGAAGAGATGTCCGGTTTGCGGCGTAATGATGGGTGACAATGTTGCCCGCTGCTCAATGTGCAAATACGATTTCCAAAAAGCTTCCCAGGGTAACAACGATGAGGCAGCAGCCGAAGCGAAGAGGATCCTTGAGCAGAAGCAGCAGGATAATATAGCCCGTGCAGAAGCAAAGCGTTCCGAAGAAGAGAAGAGAATCCTCGAAGCGTTAGAAAAGCTTAAGCGTGACTATGCTGCTATGGAAGAGCAGTTCGAGACCGAGAAGGCAAAGCTCGATAAGGAATTCACAACATATCAGAAGAAGAAGCTCGCTGAGCAGGAAGCATTGGAGAAATCCGTAGATACTATCCGCGACGAAGTTATCGAAGCACGTGATAAGAGAGATGCTCTCCGCAAAGAAGCCAACGAGATGATGGCTGAGGCCAAGAAGAAGTCCCAGAAGGAACACGATGACCTTATCGCTGCTGCCAAGATCGAGCAGGAGAAGATTTACGAAGAGACCCAGAAGCAGACCGAACAGCTCGCAGCCCAGGTTGAGAAGGAATACGGCGAAGCTCTTGCAAAGAGAGACGAATTGATCGCACAGGCAAAAGAAGTCCAGAGCATGATGGACAATGCCGACAAGATCAAGGCTGAGAAGGAAAAGGAGATCAAGGCTGCTGAGGCTAAGATCACAAAGCTCGGCGAAGATTTCGAGAAAGAAAAGGCAAGACTTGCCGAAGAACATAAGAAACTTTCAGAGAAGCAGGCAGCTGAAGCCCTCAAGATGAAGGCTGATGCAGAGCGTGACAGAGACATCGCAAATGCCGAGAAGGAGAAGCTCATTGCGGAGGCTCAGGCTGAAAGAGACCAGATCATCGTTCAGCTCGAGGAGCGCAACAAGCAGGCACAGGCAGAACTTGATGACATGACCGAGAAGGCAAAGCTCGTTATGACTGAAGCTGAAGCAGCAATGGCTAAGCGCGATGAGCTCAATGCTGAGATCGAGAACTTCCAGAAAGATGCAGATCAGAGACGCAAGGATCTTGATGAGACTCTTAAGGAAGCAAGAAAAGAGCTTGAGGATTCCGAGAAGAAAAAGAATCAGGCTGAGAAAGAATACGAGGATTACAGCAAGCAGTCAATTGAGATCCAGGATCAGATCAAGGGTCTCCAGGCTGAACTTAAGGAAGCTAAGGATATCATTGCAGACTCCAAGAACGCTACTATTCTTGCTGAGGCTGCTGCACAGGAGATCGTACTCAATGCCGAGAAGCAGTCGGTATTCCTTAAGCAGGCTGCATTAAGCGAGAGCGAGAAGGGCAAGATGCTCGATCAGATCGCAGAATTAGAAGAAAAGATCAAGGAGAAAGAGATGGAGAAGGCAGAGCTTGAGAAGAAACTTGCGTCATTGGATAACGCAGTTGCAGAGCTGGAGAAGAAGGTCAGAGCAGGCGGCGGTGCTGCCGGCGGACCGATGGAGTATTCAGTCGAGACAGTTGAGCACAACAAGTCTGCAGAAGTTAACGTTGAGGCCCTCTCAAAACTCCTCAAGAAGAAGTCTGCTGACGGCTGGACCTTGATCTCCGTAGTAGATGATGACGGCGGAAAGCTGATGTCATCGATAGGCGGCAATTCTGAGGCTCAATCACTCGGTTCACTGGGATCAGGCACTTTCAACTCGAAGGAAGACAGACTGGTACTTATCTTCGGCAGACCGATGAAGTAATTACTGATCAAATTAGTTTTTTCGAAGGATGTCTCAAAACAATGAGGCATCCTTTTTCCATTTGGGAAATTCTAAAGACTTTTTTAGAGCTAAACAGCGCGAAAACAGGGTCCGAATAATAATGCACAAAAAAAGTTTTAGGCAAAGTTGGTTTTTTGTGGAATTAGCATACCGAATCTTATATAATAGGAAAGTATTTTAATCTTTTACTTCAAAGGAGGAAATGACTGATGGAAAATTATTCCGCAGACAAGATTCGCAACATCGCGTTGTTTGGCCACGTAGGTTCCGGCAAGACGACATTAGCTGAGGCTATTCTTTACTACACCAAAGCAATCAATCGTCAGGGACGCATCAATGACGGTAACACTACGCTTGACTACGATCCTGAGGAGATCAAAAGACAGATGTCAGTAGGCCTTTCAGTTGCCTGCTGCGAATACAAGGGTAGCAAGATCAATATCATCGACACTCCAGGTGACTTCGACTTTTTGGGCGAAGAGATGAGCGGAATAAGGATCGCCGACTCCGGCGTTATTATGATCTCGGCTAAGGGCGGTACATCCGTCGGTTCCGAGAAGGCTATCAGACTTTTGAATGGTAAAAAGGTTCCTTTCCTTTTCTTTATGAATAGAATGGACGAGCCCAACGCTGACTTTGAAGCTGTTGCAGCCCGTATGATGGAGCGTTACGGACCTTCAGTTATCCCGCTTTCATTCCCTATCATGGAAGACGGCAAGATGACTGGTATCGTTGACGTTATGAACCGTAAGGCTTTCTCAATCGATAAGGCTACGGGTAAGTTTGTTGAATATCCTCTTCCTGAACAGTACAACGAGAGAGTTGACGAGCTCCAGGAAAAGGTTAACGAAGTAGTAGCAGAGGCAGACGATGCTTTAATGGAGAAGTTCTTCGCCGGTGAGAAGTTCACTGAAGACGAGTTCCGTCACGGCGTACACGCAGGCTTCCGTGAAGGTAAGCTCCACCCGATCTATTGCGGTTCCGCTTACATGAACTGGGGCGTTGACTTCCTCCTCAACTGCATTTCAAAGGACACACCTCCGGCAGGCAAGAAGCCCGCTCTTGAGGCTACACTCCCTGACGGCGGCACACAGATGGTAAGCTGCTCTATCGACGATCCGCTCGTTGCATTCTGCTTCAAGACGATCTCTGACCCGTTCGTAGGTAAGATCAGCATCTTTAAGGTTAACGCAGGTACACTCCGCGCTAACTCCACTGTTTATAACGCAACAAAGGGTAAGGATGAGAGAATCGGCGGTCTGTTCTTCCTTAAGGGTAAGGAGCAGATCACTACAGACTGCATTACTGCAGGTGATATCGGCGCAGCTTCCAAGCTTGCTAATACAGACACCAACGATACGATCTGCGACCGCGCACGTATCCTTGAGATGCCTAAGATCAAGTTCCCTCAGCCTTGTCTTTCCAAGTCCATCGTTCCACTTAAGAAGGGCGACGAAGATAAGATCATTTCCGGTCTTACAAAGCTTGCTGATGAAGATCATTGCTTCACAGTCGAGACAAACCCTGAGACAAAGCAGATGGTACTTTCCGGTATCGGCGACATGCAGCTCAAGGTCCTCGTAAGCCAGCTCAAGAATAAGTACAACGTTGACTGCGAACTCGGTGAACCCAAGGTTCCTTACCGTGAAGCGATCCGCAAGAAGGTTAAGGTTCAGGGTAAGCACAAGAAGCAGTCCGGCGGTCACGGCCAGTATGGTGACGTATGGATCGAATTCGAACCCAATCCGGAGCAGGAAGGCCTCGTATTCGAAGAGAAGGTATTCGGCGGTGCCGTACCTAAGAACTTCTTCCCCGCAGTCGAAAAGGGATTGCAGGAATCCATCAAGAAGGGCGTTCTCGCAGGCTATCCCGTAGTCAACCTCAAGGCTACACTGGTTGACGGTTCTTACCATGACGTTGACTCTTCGGAAATGGCATTCAAGATCGCTGCTAACCTCGCATTTAAGGCAGGTATGGCTCAGGGCAACCCCGTACTTCTCGAACCCATCAGCTCGGTTGAAGTACACGTTCCTGAGGAGAAGCAGGGCGATATCATGGGCGACCTCAACAAGAGAAGAGGACGTATCATGGGTATCGACGCTGACGAGCTCGGATCTGTAGTAAATGCAGAAGTTCCTACTGCTGAAATGCTCGAGTATGCTACTGACCTGAAGTCAATGACACAGGGCAGAGGATGGTTCGCAATGTCTCACGCTCGTTATGAGGCAGCACCTCCGGAAGTAGCTGAAAAGGTTATCGCAGCAAGCAACGTTGAGGAAGAATAATCAGTCATTTTTGAGGAAAGTGATAGATATTCATTTGCGTTAATTCATTTTTACGCTTTTGATACATAATGTCTGTTTTTGGGCGACAGTTAGTCTTTACTAACTGTCGCTTTGCAAAGTAAAATAGTTGGGTCTGGAAATATTCCCAAATGAGGCAGGAGGTTTTTTATGGCTAAATTACAAGAAGCTGCTGTCGCTCAGATAACGGAGATCTGTGATCGTCACAAGAACGACAAGACACCGTTGATGATGATCCTGAGTGACATTCAGAATGAGTACGGATACATTCCGCTCGAAGTTCAGGAATTGGTATCACAGAAGACAGGTATTTCGGTTGCAGAGATCTATGGAGTTGTTACATTCTACTCATTCTTTTCTCTTACTCCGAAGGGAAAGTACGTTGTCGGTTGCTGTCTCGGAACTGCGTGCTACGTTAAGGGCGCACAGAACGTTATCGATAAGTTCTCTGAGATTTTGAACATCAAGCCCGGTCAGACAAGCGAAGACGGTCTCTTCACATTGGACGCTCTCCGCTGCATCGGTGCATGCGGTATCGCACCCGCAGTAAGCATCAACGGTCAGGTTTACCCTAAGGTTAAGGTTGACCAGGTTCCGGGAATCATTAATGCATTGAAAGAGGAGGCAGCAAAGGCATGATTAGCACAGTAACTGACCTTAACGAGAGATTTGAAGCTCTCTCAAAGAGCCTCGACGACAAGATCAAGGGTGGAGACGGCAAGCGCCACATCGTTCTTTGCGGTGGTACAGGATGCCTTTCAGCTCACTCCACAGAGATCATGGAGAGATTTAACGCTCTTATTAAAGAAAAGGGAATCGAAGACAAGGCTACAGTTAACCAGGTTGGCTGCTTCGGTTTCTGCTCACAGGGACCTTTCGTAAAGATCTATCCTGAGGATACTCTTTACAAGATGGTTAAGATCGAAGATGTTGATGAGATCGTTGAAAAGGACCTCATCGGCGGTGAGATCGTAGAAAGACTTCTCTATGTTGACCCTAAGACAAACGAGAAGGTTACAAAGCAGGAGGATATTCTCTTCTATAAGAAGCAGAGACGTGTAGCTCTCAACGGCTGCGGCGTTATCAATCCTGAAAATATTAATGAAGCTATCGGCAACGGCGCTTTCCAGGGAATTAAGCGTGCGCTCACAATGACACAGCAGGAAGTTATCGATGAAGTTTTGGCTTCCGGACTTCGTGGCCGTGGCGGCGGCGGATTCCCCACAGGAAGAAAGTGGCAGTTCGCATTAAATGTAGAAGCTGATCAGAAGTACGTTGTATGTAACGGCGACGAGGGCGACCCGGGTGCATTCATGGATCGTTCCATCCTCGAGGGAAATCCTCTCGCAGTTATCGAAGGTATGATGATCGCAGGTTATGCTTTCGGCGCTTCAGAAGGTTACTTCTATGTACGTGCCGAGTATCCTATCGCAGTTAAGAGACTTAGAATCGCTATCGAGCAGGCAAAGGCAGAAGGTCTCCTCGGAAAGAACATCCTTGGTTCAGACTTCAGCTTCGATTGCCAGATCAGACTCGGTGCCGGCGCATTCGTTTGCGGTGAGGAGACAGCTCTCCTTAACTCAATCGAAGGTAAGCGCGGTATGCCTCGTCCGAGGCCGCCGTTCCCGGCTATCAAGGGTCTCTGGGGCAAGCCGACATGCGTTAACAACGTAGAGACACTCGCTTGCGTTCCTTACATCCTCAGAGAAGGCGCTGCTAACTTCGCATCTGTTGGTACAGAGAAGTCCAAGGGTACTAAGGTATTCGCTTTGGGCGGTAAGGTAAACAACGTTGGTCTCGTAGAAGTACCTATGGGTACAACACTCAGAGAGCTCATCTATGACATCGGCGGCGGAATCCCGGACGGCAAGCAGTTCAAGGCTATCCAGACAGGTGGTCCTTCCGGCGGATGCTTGACAGCTGAGTACCTCGACGAGCCTATTGATTTCGATAACCTCGTAGCTAAGGGATCCATGATGGGTTCAGGCGGTGCTATCGTAATGGACGAAGACAACTGTATGGTTGACGTTGCTAAGTTCTATCTTGAATTCATCTGCGACGAGTCCTGCGGTAAGTGCACACCTTGCCGTATCGGTACAAAGAGAATGCTCGAGATCCTCACAAGAATCACTGAGGGTAAGGGCACAATGAAGGATCTTGATGAGCTCGAAGAACTGAGCCAGACAATCAAGGCTAACTCCCTCTGCGCTTTGGGCCAGACAGCATCCAACCCTGTTAACTCAACACTCGCTCACTTCCGTGATGAGTATATCGCTCACATCGTTGACAAGAAGTGCCCTGCTCACGTTTGTAAGAACCTCATGCAGTACACGATCGACGCTGATAAGTGTATCGGCTGCGGTATGTGCGCTAAGGGTTGTCCTGCAAGCTGCATCACACGTACAGATTACGTTGCTGAAGGACACAAGCTCGCATCTATGGCTATTGACGCTGATAAGTGCGTTAAGTGCGGTGCGTGCATCAGCACATGTAAGTTCAACGCAATTTCGAAGGTTTAATCAGGAGGCAAAAGAATGAGTTTAGTTAATATTAAAATTGAAGGTCAGCCTTATCAGGTTGAAGCCGGCCTCACCATTCTTGAAGCTGCTAAGGCTTGTGGCTATGAGATTCCTTCACTTTGTGCATTCAATCATGGTGAGTGCAACCAGGGTTCCTGCCGTGTTTGTCTCGTAGAGGCAACAGGCGCAAGAGGACTCGTTGCATCTTGCGTATATCCTGTAGCTGAGGGTATGGAGATAAAGATCTCTTCACCTGCAGCTGTACAGGCTCGTAGAAGATCAGTAGAGCTCATGCTCTCTAACCACAATAAGAACTGCCAGCAGTGCGATAAGAACGGCCAGTGCGAGCTTCTCCACGTTGCTCAGATCACAGGCGCTAGAGAAGATGCTTTCCAGGGTGTTCACTCTGAGACACACATCGATACTCTCGCTCCCGGACTTATCCGTGATACATCCAAGTGTATCCTCTGCGGCCGTTGTATCGCTCGTTGCTCCAATGCTCACGGCATGGGAATCCTCGGCTTCGAAAACCGTGGCTTTGCAACATTCGTTTCTCCTGCTGAGAACAGAAGCTTTGCAGATTCACCTTGTATCCAGTGCGGTCAGTGCGTAAACGTATGTCCTACAGGCGCACTCATGGAGCACTCAGAGATCGATAAGGTTGATGCAGCTTTCAAGGCAGGCAAGCACGTTATCGTTCAGGCAGCTCCTGCAGTTCGTGCAGCTATCGGCGAAGAGTTCGACAATCCTGTCGGTACACCTTGCACAGGCAAGATGATCGCAGCTCTCAGAAGACTCGGCTTTGAGAGAGTTTACGATGTTAACTTCGGTGCTGACCTTACTATCATGGAAGAGGGCACAGAGCTCCTCGGCCGTCTCCAGAACGGCGGAGTTCTCCCTATGATCACATCCTGCTCACCGGGATGGATCAACTACGCTGAGTACAACTACGGCGATCTCCTTCCTCATCTTTCTTCCTGCAAGTCTCCTCACGAGATGCAGGGTGCCATCATCAAGTCTTACTGGGCACAGGAAAAGGGCATCGATCCTAAGGATATCTTCGTTGTATCCATCATGCCTTGCGTTGCTAAGAAGTTCGAGAAGGAAAGAGAGCAGCTCATTACAAACGGCAATCCTGACGTTGACGCAGTTCTCACAACACGTGAGCTTGCAAGAATGATCCGCCGTGCAGGTATCATGTTCAACCGTCTTCCTGATGAAGACTGGGATCCGGATATCATGGGCGACTACACAGGCGCAGGTGTTATCTTCGGTGTAACAGGCGGCGTTATGGAAGCAGCTCTCAGAACTGTTTACTTCAAGCTCACAGGCAAGGAGTCCGAGCCTGTTGAATTCACAGCTGTTCGTGGCCACGATGCAGGTATCAGAGAGGCTTCTCTCGACATCAACGGTACAACAGTTAACGTTGCTATCGCTTCCGGTATGAAGAGCGCTAAGGTTCTTCTCGACGAGATCCGCGAAGGCAAGTCAAAGTACCAGTTCATCGAGATCATGGGATGCCCCGGCGGTTGTATCAACGGTGGTGGTCAGCCTTATGTCCGTCCTTGCTTCATGCCTAATGAAGGTGACGATATCCTCGACACATACAAGGAAAAGAGAGCTCAGGCACTCTATTCCGAGGATGAGAGACAGACACTCCGTCAGTCACACAAGAATCCTCAGATCATTGAGCTTTACGAGAAGTATCTTGGCGAGCCTAACTCACACAAGGCTCACGAGCTCCTGCACACAACATATGCTGCAAGAGAAGGCTTCAACGAGATCAAGAAGTAATCTGATAAATAATCAGTAACCAAAGGGGTGTCTCAAATCAATGAGGCACCCCTTATTATGTTTGATGATTGCGTAGAGATCTGACTATCGAAAACGCAGCTGATTACATAAATTCGTCTTTCGGGACATAAAGTGCTCTTCTGTATAAGCTCTTACCGTTTGTAGGTTTTTTGTTGACCTTTCTTTCGGAAGCGTAGATGATAACAAGGCATCTCATTCCGGTCTGTGCCAGGCGAAGGTCTTTAGGCAGGTCTGTTTCCCAGGTCGTTCCGATCTGGTCCTTGATGACGGCATGATATATCGTGCAGGGAATACCCCTGTGATTGACACGGATGACCTGCTGTACATCCGCGAAATAGCAATCGCCGACGCTATACAGCTTTTTATACAGACTGATGATCTCATATAAAGGCATCGACACAATGCCTATATACATTAACAGAACACCCAACGCAACAGTGCCCATGATAACAGCAATTCCAATGGATTCCGTTTCGGTAATTTTGTAAGCGGCACCGCTTATTATAACGATTAGCGGAATGAAGACAAGGCTCATTACTAACACGATCTTGAGCACTCTCGGAAGCACCTCAGCTCTAATCTCCTTGGCTTCTTCGTCTGTGGGTGCGCGCATTCCGAAAAACGTCGGAGGAGTAGTCTCATAGTCGACCCTGTCCTTGTTCTTCTTGGAATTTGAAATTACATAAATAGCCACACCAATTATGACTATAAGAGGAAAGCTGCACTGGAGCAGCGTTGTAAACGTTTCTACTGACATTTTTTATTTCCCTTAATCCGATTAATATTCCCTTATTCTCCCCGGCAACCGGTTCCGGGCAGAGAAATTATATCACATGTTATTTGCCTGATTAAAGATTTTTGATTGCAGTGGTATAATACCGTTTGGATGGATTATCGGCCTTTTATTTTCCTATTTCTCTATGAAGCACAGGATTGCCATATACTCAAACGGATACAACGGAAGCATTACTCTCAAGGCTCTTGAGGGTATTAAGAAATATGCTGTCGCCAATGATCTGGACATCCATTTCTATATAAGCTTTGCGGCTAACAACAGAAGCGATGGCATAAATAAAGGTCAGCTCAATATCTATAATCTTGCGAAGCTTGAAGAATACGACGGGCTTATCGTCTTTTCAAATCTATTAAATAACATTCCCACTGCTGAGGAACTCTGCACGGCAGCCAGTAAAAAGGGCGTACCCGTAGTAAGTATCGGAATGAAGTTCGATGGGATCCCTTACGTTGGAAATAACAACGAAGAGGGAATGAAAGACCTTGTCGAGCATCTGATAACAGAACACAATGCAAAGAATATTGCATATCTTGGCGGTGCCAGGGAACACGCAGACACTATAGACAGAGAACGTGTTGTCCGTATGGTATTGAAAAAACACGGCCTTGAACTGAAGGATGAGTATATAGGTTATGGTGACTGGACACCCGAGAAATGCGTCGATTTTACTGACAAGCTGATCGATTCGGGAATTGCTCTTCCTGACGCCATAGTATGTGCCAATGACATCATGGCACTGGCGGTAATCAACAGATTCATAGAAAGAGGATTTAATCTTCCCGGGGACATTATCGTAACAGGCTTTGACAACATAGAAGAGTCAGGAATATCTTATCCAGCTCTTACGACGGTTGATCAGGACTATGAGACGATCGGATATGAGAGTTGTAAGCTGCTCTATGAGATAGTTGAAGGAAAGACGGATTCGCTGGATGTGTCTGTAGCATCAAAACTCGTCACGGGTGAGAGCTGCGGATGCAATCTGGAAGCAGACAATCAGTACGACATCAGACGAAGAAAGTATTGCAGCGGTATTCACGCAAAGAACAATCAGTCGAGCTACTTCAACCGGTTTATGCGCGCCGAGAGGGATGTCATCCTGGAATCCTACGATTACGAAGACATGAAGGAGAACCTCAGAAAGTTCTACCGTTCCAATAACAGATATTTCAACGGCAATTTCTACCTTATGCTTAACAGGTGCTATTTTGAGGATGCTTCCACCGAAGATTTCGAAGCATTATCCGAATGCTATGAAGCTGATTTCGATGCCACGGTTGCGTTAAAGGACGGCGAGGAAGCAGATAGCCTGATTGACAGTAACTTAAGAATGCCAGGCTTCATCAAAAAGCAGGGCGAGCAGCATATCTATATCTTCTATCCGCTGCAGAATGCCGGATATAACTATGGTTATGTTGTTTTCGCAGGCGGAACATCCGTCATACAGGAAGATTACCGCGTGTGCGAATATCTCGAAAAGATGGAGCAGACCCTGATGCACTTCAGGATCACCCAGCGTCTTGAGATGGTCAACAAAGAATTGAGATACATGTACGACAGGGATCCCATGACAGGTCTATACAACAGATTCTGCTTCGTAAACCACGCTGTTCCGCTCATTAATGAGAGTAAAGATCACAAAAAGAGTGCCCTGATCATGTTTGCCGACATCAACGATCTTAAGCTGATCAACGACAGATACGGACATATTTTCGGAGACAAGGCGATAATCACAGTATCAGGGGGCATCAAGGAGAGCATCACCAATGACAATGCAATCGGCATCCGTTACGGCGGTGACGAGTTCCTGATCATCGCTGCTAATGCAAACAGGACGTATGCCGAAAACATCAGAAGGAGCATAAACGCTTATATCGAGAAAGAGAACAGTCTGGGATTAAGTCCGGTCAAGCTCTCTGTCAGCATCGGTTATGTGCTCACCGATCCCAGATCAGACAAGTCAGTTACCGACTATATCGATGAAGCTGACAAGCTGATGTATGAGATCAAGAACGAATACCACAAGAATAATCAGTCAAACTGATATCTTTTAAGATCAGAAGATCTTGTAAATTGTTGTGTCCTCTTCTGCGTAGTAAGCAGCCTGTGTGAGGTTATCCTCAAAGAATGCCTTATTGAAAGTAATTCCGTTGCCGAAATCTGTTGTCTCAAAGTCAGGATCGACGATGAGATATCTGATGTTACGCTCTTTGCAGTATCTTGTGAATTCATCGATATCGCCGCCGCAGCCTGTGATGAGCCACAGATAGATGATATCTCTTGTGTAAGTATCGTGGCCTGCAGACCATGCATAGTAAGGCCAGCCATAGTACATCGGACGTCCTGCAAGAATGAAGCGGTTCATGGACCACATAGGTGTAAGGAATACGTCATCAGGATCAGTATTCTCAATTACCCACTTGGTTACAGGAGAGTCTGCGTTCAATGTAAGAGGTACGCGGTTGAGGTTAACGTAAGTTGCCCACTCGCTGACACCTGTGGCAGTAAGCGGAACCATAAGTGCGATTGCAAGGATGACACCTGCGACCTCCAAAGCGATCCATGCAGGAAGTGCTAATCCCTTGGGCTTTTTGGGCGTTACGGGTTCATGCTTCAAAGAATCAGGCTTGATGTCTGCCGCAGCAGCAACAGAAGTTACTTCAACAGGTTCTTCTGCTGATTCAATCGCTACATTTGCATCAGCTGCATCGTCAGGTTCATCTTCACCGAATGTGACGGTGTTGCTTAAGGCAAGTGAACCGGGGCGCATAGCAACATGTGCAGATTCAGGTGTGGATGCCATGACTGCATCATCGGAATCATCATTTTCGTCGGTTGTGTCTTCTGGCTTTTCTTCAGAAGATTCTTCGGAAGACTCATCTTTCTTGGCATCTTCAGCCTCAGCGCTGTCATTTGTAACTTCGAAGATCTCCTCGGGAATTTCAGCAGATGAATCTTCTTCTTCGTCTCCGGAATCTTTCTTCTCGTCGCCGAACATGAGCTCTGCGGGAAGTGCTTCTTCCTTGATCTCTTCAACCTTTTCTTCAGCAGCATTGCCATTAAGGCCGGATATGTCTGCATCAACGCCTGTGTGTTCTTCAAGTGCCTTGATGTCAGTAGCCTTGGAATCATCAGAGTTCTCGGAAGCTTCGCCGAATGCGCTTGCTGCAGCGATAACGGGAGTCCTTACACCTGCATCACCTGTCTCAACAACGGCAAGTTCACCGTCAAGAGCTGAAGCGTCAGCGATATCCTCATCTGCAGAATTCTCTGCGTCTTCAGCCTTTCTGCGCTTAATCGGAATGTAAAGAAGGTTGGCAATCAGAGCTGCAACGAATGCATCGATGAGTATGAGTGATACCTGGATGAACTTGTGATTTGCGAGTATTTCAAGAGAAACCTTGAAGAGGAAAGCAAAGATCATCGGGTTAAGTACGCAGAGGAAGAGCAGGAAGCGGTGTACGGGCTTCTTGCGGATGATGTCCAATACGAGTGAGGTAAGAGCGAAGATCGCAGCGAGGATGAGTGTTAATCCCGTAACGATCAGGAGATACTTGGCAACACTTGAGAATGTGGGATTCTCAAGAATGAAGCCAGGCATGAACTCAAAGGATACGACGTTCTTATATCCGCCGGAGAATGCAAGAGTCTGGACAAATGAAGATGCGACAGCGCATACGGCAACTGCAGCATAGAGAAGTCTGCTCTCTGAGAATATTGCCATGCCGAAGAGCACGAGAAGAAGCGCGATAAGGCATGAACCATGGAAATAAGGCATTACGATAACGAGAACGCATGCCAGAATAGCAATCGAAACAGGGTAGAGCGGGTCACCGGATCTTACGAGCCACGCATTCTTTGAAGCGATAAAGGCCTTTACGGCATCACCGAAGCTGCCGGCGCGGAAGACGGAAATACCGAGTCTTCTTACAAAAGGCAGGAAGAGGATGACCATAATGAGAATGACTGCTACGCCGAGCATGAGGTGGCGCTGGTTGGGATAAACGTTGATAGCCCAGATTCCCCAGCTGTCATAATCAGTAACTGAATACCAGACAGATGACTTGAGGATCTCATTGATTGCTTGGGATGTTGTGGCACCTGCTGTTGTGAGTTCCTTAAAGTGATAGAAAACATTAAGTGAGCTTCTAAAGAATACGAGAACGGGTGCAACGAGGAATGCGGAACGTCTGGAGCTGATGAGCACTGCAAGAAGTCCCAAAAGAACGAGCGCGCAGATCATGGACATGATCGAAGGCAGGTTGAGTGCATAATCGATAGGAAGTCCGAGATACTGGAGCGTGCCTGCGAGGAAATAGAAGAGGAAGTGATATTTGATTCCGTCTCCTGAATAATGCATGTACTGTGTAGGAAAGTTAAAGCCCTTACCGAAAGATGAGACCATTGCAGTGTGGGGCGAGAGGTCTGAGAATGTGGAAGAACCGTTTAAGAGAGTGGTTCCGTTGATCCTGTATGTGTAGAACATAAGGAATGTGGCAGCGATGGTGATGCCGAGGATAACAACACCGTAGAAGATGGAATCGACGACATTGAACTTATAGTCTTCGATGGTTGTTGAGCCGGAAGCCTTAAGTTCTTCACGCTTGATTCTCTTACGGTTTATGAGGATGAGGCATGTGAGGATCATCCAGAGGAAGAAAGCGAATGTGACGAGCACACCGATCTTCTTGCATACTTCACCGCTGTCTACGATATATGAAAGACCAAGAGTGACGTAGTAATTGAAGAAAGGTACGCAGAGCATACCGGTAACGATACCTGCCGGAACTGTGAACAGCGTATTAGGTATATGTGTTATAGCCTTGGCTGAAGGACTGCAGGCAACGTATAACCTGCGTACATCCGGTACTGAAAGGCCGACAAAGCACATACCGAATGCGGCACATAACATTAAATATAAGATCGCGAGCATATTAATCCCCTTATTATATTTTTATATAAGCTAATCCCAATAATCTTATCATAAGTTCGCTTTTTACAAACATGTGGCAATTTGTCGGTATCAATGAAGACACCACACGAAAAAGAGTATAATCTGTCTATCTTGCGTTAAAAGGGGAATTTGTATGAAAATTACTGTTCTTGGCGGCGGCTTATCGCCCGAGAGAGATGTATCACTTAAATCGGCAAGCCTTATTGCCAATGCTCTTTTGTCCAAGGGACATGAAGTTGCACTTGTTGATCTTTATGACGGAATCGAGAATAACGATCCCTGTGAGACATTCTTCAGAAGAGGCACAGTAAACCCGTTTTCATATAATATTCCGGAGACTGAACCTGATCTTGAAGAGATCATCAGACAGCACGGCGGAAGAAAGAGCTGGGTAGGCCCCAGAGTTATCGAGATGTGCCAATTTGCCGACAGAGTATTCTTAGGCCTTCACGGAAGCCACGGCGAGAACGGACAGGTCCAGGCACTCCTTGATGCATTCGATATCCAATACACCGGCTGTGATTATTTAGGATGCGCGATCGCAATGGATAAGGATCTTTCCAAGTCTCTTGCAAGAGCAGCGGGATACCTTACTGCTGACTGGATAGTAGACGTTCCCGAGAAGCTTACATTTGAAAGAGTAAGCGCAGAGATCGGCATTCCCTGTGTAGTTAAGCCTATCGGCAACGGTTCTTCATGCGGCGTATCCATCGTAAAATCCCAGGATGAGTTCGAGGCTGCCATTGACTATGCGGCTTCCTACCACCAGAGGATCCTTATAGAGAAATACATCAAAGCCCGTGAGATCACGATCTCGATCGTTAACGACAAGGCTCTGCCTGTTACGGAGATCATTCCCCACGAAGGTTTCTACGATTACAAGAATAAATATCAGGACGGTCTTACGACGCATGTCTGCCCTGCTCAGATAGAAGAGGAAGATTACAAGAAGTGCCAGAAGATGGCGCTGAAGATCTTTAAGCTCCTCAGAATGACGCAGTACGGACGTGTCGACATGATGTACGATGATGCAAAGCACGAGTTCTGGTTTATTGAGGCCAATAACCTGCCGGGCATGACCAATGCGTCGCTTCTGCCTGAAGCTGCAAAGGCTGCAGGAGTATCATATGAGGATCTCGTCGAGAGTCTTGTAATGGAGACGCGCAAAGAGCAGGTCTACTGATAACCTCAAAGTTCTTATATATATATTAATATTTATTGCGACATAACTCCTGTTCGGATAAAATTAAGAGTGTTTCACTTGTATTATCGGAGGAGTGTATGAGCGATAAGAGATCTGACTATATCACCTGGGATGAATATTTCATGGGTGTAGCAAAGCTTGCTTCAATGAGAAGCAAGGACCCCAGCACTCAGGTTGGCGCCTGCATTGTAGACAAGGATAATTACATCTTATCTGTAGGTTACAACGGTTTCCCACGCGGATGTGACGACGAGGACTTCCCCTGGGGACGTGACGGCGGAACGCTCGATACAAAGTATGCTTTCGTAGCTCACGCAGAACTTAACGCTATCCTCAATTCCAAGACTGGCGATCTCGCCGGCTCAACTGTTTATGTTACTCTCTTCCCCTGCAATGAATGCACAAAAGCTCTGATCCAGAAGCGTGTCGGAAGAGTTGTTTATTTCGATGACAAATATCACGATACTGATGCTACCAAAGCTGCACGCAAGATGCTTGATGCAGCAGGTGTTAAGTACGAGAAGTATCAACCTTCCGGTCGCAAGGCAGAAATCGATCTTTAATGGAGGCATAATATGCGCAGCAGGATAGGGCAGAAGATACTTCTGCTTTTTATCACATCTGTGTTTATACTCACCGCATTTCCGATGACATCGCTGGCGGCTCCTTCGGGATCTGCCACACCGAATTGCTGGGGAAGCGGCGGACAGCTCGAGATCCAGTTATCGGGCTGCAGCGGTTATGACACCATTACTGTCGTTGCAGAATTCTCAGGCACGATCGATTCTGCAAGCGGATGGGGCTTCGACTCTTACGATATCAGCGGCAACCGGGTAACTGCGACCTGTTCTTCATCCGGCGAAAACAGCTGGGGTTTTGACAGCAGGGTCGGAATCCAGGTTTCCGGCAGCGACATTAATTCGGCTAAACTCATATCGGTTTCCGGAGACGGCGAATCAGGTCCGGTTAATGAACCCGCGTCAACGACCGCTTCCACTACTTCTTCAGGAAACACTTCATCCGCTCCGGTCTCGAATCCTGATCCGGCACGCAATACTGAAGGCGTCGCTGGTGACGACTGGCTTACCACCGAAGGTTCCCACATTGTTGACATGAACGGCACGGAAGTCTGGCTTACAGGCTGCAACTGGTTCGGATATAACACCGGAACTAACATTTTCGACGGTGTATGGAACTGCAATCTCAAGGATACTCTGAAGTCGATCGCAGACCACGGATTTAACGTCTTAAGAGTTCCCATGAGTGCCGAGCTTCTTCTCCAGTGGAAGAACGGTGAATACCCGAGAGCAAACTACAACAATGCATATAACGAAGAACTTAACTCAATGAATTCGCTTGAGATCTTCGACTATGTCCTGTCTCTTTGCGAGCAGAACGGCATGAAGATCATCATCGATATCCACTGCGCGAAAACCGATGCCGCAGGACATAACCACCCTGTCTGGTATAACGGCAACATTACTGAAGATGATTTCGTTGAAGCTCTTTCATGGTGTGCCGAAAGATATAAGAATAACGACACGATAATCGGCTACGATCTGAAGAACGAACCTCACGGAAAAGCTTCCGAGACACCTCATGCGATCTGGAACGATTCCGACAGCCCTGACAACTGGAAGAAAGTTGCAGAGCGTGCAGGTAATGCCGTTCTTGATGCAAATCCCCATGCACTGATAATCATTGAAGGAATTCAGATCTATCCGAAGGACATTAAGACAAACAACTTCGTATCGACTAATGACGATGACGATTACTACAACACCTGGTGGGGAGCAAACCTCATGGCTGTTAAGGATTATCCGATCGACTTCGGATCTCCTGAACGCAATAAGCAGATAATCTATTCACCTCACGATTACGGTCCGAGAGTATACGAACAGCCCTGGTTCCAGGGAGGTTTTACATACGAATCACTCATGAAGGATGCATGGTACGATTACTGGCTCTACATCCAGGAGGAAGGCATTGCACCGATCTTCGTAGGCGAGTGGGGCGGCTTCATGGAAGGCGACAATCTGAAGTGGATGGAATACTTCAGACAGCTCATCGCGGAGAAGCATCTGCATCACACATTCTGGTGCTTCAATGCCAATTCCGGTGACACAGGCGGACTCGTAAAAGATGATTTCAAAACTTGGGATGAAGAAAAATATAACTTCGTAAAAGAAGTTCTCTGGCAGACTGAAGACGGCGAGTTCATCGGTCTTGACCATGCTGTTCCGCTTGGTGTAAACGGCATTGCGTTATCAGATTACACAGGCGTTAAGATCACACCTGCGCCTCTTGCTCCGGCTTCAGAAACCAAGGTTACTGAAGCAACAGAAAATGTAGAGCAGACCACGGTTATAGAGACGTCTCCCGCGCTTGCAGAAGAGACTGTCCAGGGCGGAAAATCCAATACCGACATTACGGTCGAGATGATCAGCAAAGCCGGTAAAGAGCTCATTATTGTTGCAGTTGCAGCCGTTGTTCTTCTTATCATCATCATGGCTGCAAGAATAGCCGTTAAGCGTTATGTCGATAAGAAGAGAGAGGCTGAAGAAGAGATAATTCTTGCCGATACTCATGAACTTGAGGTTGACAAAAACAATACAAAAATAGAAAATACCGCAGAAGATGATGTGGGAGATGCCTGATATGCCATTTGAATTGCTTATTGACCTGCCAACAAACAAACAGATTTTTCCTGTAATTATCGCAATAGCAATAGTCGTTGTTGTCGGTCTTATAATTGTGTTCAAGATTTTAAGTATTCGCGATAAGAGCCAGGAAAGAAGACAGGCAAAGATCGACATGAAATTAAAGCGCGAAAAGGTGATGGATGGTGTTGTCCGCAGGGAGAAAGAACCCACCAAGACAGTTCATCAGGTTAAGCGTGAATCAAGAGATCCCTCTATAAGACAGCAGCAGGAAGCTGCGGTTACTAACACTCTGGTCGGCGGTACCAGTGAAGCGCAGAAAGAAGAAAAACACGCTGCAGATTACTACGGACAGCTCGGTATTTCTTCAAGCAGAGCCAAGCAGCTCGATAAAGCCAAGGACAGAGCGATCCTTAACGGATATCTCCAGAAGTCCAATACTGCTCCTATCAGACCTGTATATTCAAACACACCCGGTGCACGTCAGCAGCAGATGGACGAACTCAATTCCGATAAGGTCGGAGCTGAAGCAAATACTCCCGCACTCGTCATGGATTCCGCTGCACCTTCCGCAGTAAGATACACGGATAACACTTATCACCGTAATACCAGACAGAAGGTGATCCATTTAAAGCGTCCTTCATCCGCAAGAGCTGTACAGCCCGGTGAAGATGCAGCTGCCCCAGCCTCACAGGAAACTGCCGGTGGTATTGCACCTGATGCGGATGTTCCTGAACAGAGCTCCAACGAAGAGGCCGGAAACACTTAATTCTCAGACTTTTCTGACACCCTCAAACACTTGAAAATAAGGGCTTTGCACCTTATAATTTTAATGTCTTCTAATATATTTTTTTATGAAGACGTGTGTGCTTTTTTTTTTGGAGGAAACTTAAAATGTCGGGTGGCTATTCGGGGCGCTTCTCGCTTAAATTCCTGTGCGCATTAGTATGCGCATTTTTTGCTTTTTCAATTGTAGTTAATTATTTTGAATCTCATGATGTAAGAGCTGCTGACAGCAATATGTGGGCTGGTTCATATAGTGATAACGGCGAAGATGAACTGTGCGTTAATTTTGGCGTATATGGATTAAACGAGGGAGACGTTATCAAAGTTACTATCGAACTGTCTGTAAACGATTTCTACTATGTTTCTCAGACGGGTCCTAACAGTTTGGATATAAGTCAGTGTGGCACATATTTAATTGTTGCTAAAATCACGTATGTAAGTGATGCTGAGTATGTTGTAAGAATTCGTGGTATGGGTGTTCACACTGCTACTGTTGATAATTACTATAGCGAGATAATATCAACGGCGCAGCCTACACCAGAACCGACTGAAGAAACTACTACTGTTCCTACCAATACACCAGTTCCTACCAATACACCTGTACCAACTAAAGCGCCTACAAAGGCACCTGATCTGACTACTGCTACTACTCAGACACAGCAGGAGACACAAGCGACACAGGCAACGGCAGAAGCTGATACGACTACCGATACATCAGCAGATACTTCCGATGAGACAACGGCAGTAACTGAAAGCGCGGCACAGACAACGACAGCAACAGTTGCTACATCTGCTTCTGTGGTTATGGCAACAGAGACTCCTACTGTTGAAGAGACTTCCATTCCCGATGAAGACGGAGACGGCGTTGCCAATGAGACAAACGCAGACGGCACACCTGTAGCTGCAGCACTTACAGCAACAGGTTCAGGTGGAAGCAAAGGTGGTCCTAAGAAGTCTTCCGGTGCAAGCTGGATATGGATAGTTATTCTCATCATCGCAGGCGGTCTTCTTTATCTGAGATACAGATATCTTAAGAAGCAGGAAAAACTGGATGGTTCCGATCTTGCGATTGCTTTTATTCCGGGTGTGCCTTTCCTCGCTGAAAAGTTCTTCGGTTATCTGGGTCCCGTTAAGAGCATGAATACATCTGCGCTGGTTTCCGAAAAGAGCTTTAACACAGCCAATGCCATGAAAGAGATCAAAGCTATGGAGACTTCTGAAAATGGCGTTGCCACAGGTACAAGAACTGCCGTTCAGAAAGCACCTGTTAAGAGACCGGCAGAGTTATCAGTCAATCATTCAAAGACTTTAGCCGAAGCCAAGACAGCAGGAACGACTACTGCTGTTAAGACTGCTTCTCCGGCAACAAAGACAAGTGCTCCCAAAACTTCAGTTAAGAACAGTAAGAAGGAAATTACAGCTGATCAGTTTGCAGGACGTGAAGAAGCTAAGAAGATTCTTGAGGAGAGAAGAGCTGCGCAGGCGGCAAGGGTTGAGCAGATAAGAAAGAATGCCGAAGCAAGAAAAGCAGCTGCTGCAAAAGACGGCACTGCAAATGCAGAGAAGAAAACTGTTCAGCAAAGACCGCCTGTTAAGAGACCTGCAAGTCTTTCCGTAAATCATGCACAGGCTGTAGCGATAGGTGCGGCAGTTGGAACTGCTTCAAAGACGGCTGATACAGCAGCTAAGAAAGCAGCCAATACAACTGCGAATACAACAGCTAAGACAGCGGTATCCGCTACACGTCCCGGATCAAATATGGCAGTTGAAAAAACAGAAGTAAAACCTATCGGGAAAATTGGTGTAAAATCTGAAGAGAAGCCGGTTGTTAAACCTGAAGAGAAACCAGTTGACAAGGCTGTTTCAAAGCCTGCTGAAAAGCCCGTTGAAAAGATCGTTGAAAAAGCAACAGTAAAACCCGTTGAGCAGAGTAGACCTGCCCAGCGTCCCGGCAGTGCCGCAGCGTCTGCCGGAAGCGTAACTGCCGTTGCCGGAGATAAAAAGGAAAACACTACCGAAAAGAAAGAGAAGCCTATGGAACACAATTTTACATCCGCTCCTCAGAATGGACCCGTCAAGCGTCCTAAGGCAGAGCTGACCCCAGAACAACTTGCAGAACGCGAGAAAGCAAAGAAACTTCTTGAGGAGAGAAGAGCTGCGCAGGCTGCAAGAGTAGAAGAGATAAGAAAGAATGCCGAAGCCAGAAAAGCTTTGGTTTTCGAGCAGAACCAGCTTGCAGAAGAAGCCAGGAAGGCTGAAGAGGCCAGAAGGGCCGAAGAAGAGCGCCTGGAAAGAGAAGCCCGTAAGGCTGAAGAAGCAAGGATCGCCGAGGAAGCTGCCAAGGCAGCCGAACTTGCAAGACAGGAAGAAGCCAGGAAGGCTGAAGAAGCGGCTAAGGCTGCTGCCATAGCAAAGGCGAAGGCTGAGGCTATTGCCGAAGAAGCAAGAAGACTTCAGGAAAGGGCACGAGCAGCTGAACTCGAGCGAAAAGAGGCTGAGGCTAAAAAGAGAGAAGAGGCCAGAAGGCTGGAAGAAGCAAGAAGAGCCGAAGAAATAAGACAGGCTCAAGAGGCAAGAAGAATAGAAGAAGCGAGAAAAGCGGAAGAGGCAAGATTAGCTGAAGCAGCCAGACTTGAAGCTGAAGCAAGAGCAGCCGAAGAAGCAAGGAAGGCTGAGGAAGCAAGATCTCTTGCAGAAGCAAAAGCTGCGGAACGCGCAAGACAGGAAGCTGCTGAGGCTGAACGAGCTGCTGCCGCTGCAAAAGCTCAGGCTGAAGCAAAACTGGCAGAGGCCCAGAGAGCTATGGAAGCTGCTGCTGCCGCAAGGGAAGCTAAGGCTGAAATGAACAGGAAGCAGAGTAAAACATCCGCTTTCTTTAAGACGACAATGGCAACTTCAGACAATGCGGTTATGCCTCAGATTTCAGCAATTTCAGCTGCTGACGGATATAAAGAACATCTAGAAACCAAAGCCGAGAACAAGGCAAAGGCTGATGCATCGAAGGAAAAGAATCCTTATAACGCCTATAAGGGCGGTATCCCGACGACATCCAAAGTCCCTGACGGAGCTGCAAAAGCGGCTGAACGTGCAAGGGCATCTTCCAATGCCAACCAGCTAGGAACGATCCTCGCCGGACAGTCCAATAATGCCGGAAGACCTGTATGGTCAGCACCCGGATCAAATGCGGCTCCTTTCAAGGAAAGTAATGATGCCAGAAAAGAAAGGATCCGCGAGCAGCAGAAGAAGATCGCCGAAGAAAAGGCAAGGAAAGAAGCTGAAGAAGAAAGGGCCAGAAACCCTCAGCCGAGTTATGCCGACACTGCCAAAACACGCAAATCCGCATTTTTCGACAGGGGATATGTAAGACCTGAGAATACAAACAGCGAGTCAGAAGAGCAGTCATCTGCTTATGACGGAATAGTACGTCCGTCTGCTATAATAGATAAGGAGCGTGATTTTAGGAACAATCCGACGGCTCCTGCAATGGGTGCGGATGTTGAAGGCAACAGGCCTCCGATTATGGATCCTAAAGCAGGTGCGGCTCCTACGGCACTTAAACCGAAGCCGGGATTCAAGCCTTTGAATCCTAACGGTTCTAATAACTGACGAAGACTTTTCAGGGGGATAATACTATGAAAAGATCTAAGAAACCATTAACCTTTGTTGCTGTCGCAGCAAGTATTGGTGCACTCAGCCTTGGGCTTGAGGCATGTGTTTACGGGCCTCCGGGAGTGCAGCCGGTTGAGACCAATGTTTACGGACCTCCGCCGGAAACTTCGATCACTGAGACAGTAGAGACAGAGGAAGAGACTAAAGCTACCAAAGAAGAGAAACCTTCAGATCCTACTGATGGCAAGGAAGTAGTTGTATACGGACCTCCTTCTGATCTTGTAGACGGACCGGAAGAAGATGTTTACGGTCCTCCGCCGGAAGTTGAAGAATAATGTCTGTGGATACAAACGAAGCCAAGAAGGTATATCTCGACAGAAAAGCCGAAGAACGTGCGAGGCTTTTCAAAGATCCCGAACTGATATATCTGTTTTTCGAATTGACCAGAAGCTGCAATGAGAAGTGTTTTCACTGCGGAAGCAGTTGTGCGCCAGGATTGGGACACGGCCCTTCCGTTGAAGAATTCAAAGCAGTATTAGATGACGTCAAAGAACACTTTGATCTGAAAAAACTCCAGCTCTGCATTACCGGCGGCGAACCGCTATTGTATCCCGGTTTTGCCGAGCTTTTGAGCTATGCACATGAACAGGGTTTCCGCTGGGGCATGACTACCAATGCAACCCTCATAACTGAGGACGTTGCAAACATGCTCTCTGATGTCGGCATGGGTACGGTATCCGTAAGTATCGACGGACTCCGTGATACACACGACAGACAGAGAGGCCTTAAGGGCGGTTACGACAAGGCCATGAGAGGAATCCAGAATCTCATTGACCGCAAGGCTTTCAAACACATCCAGGTTACGACAGTCGTTAATCACAAGAATATCGGTGAACTTGATGAGCTCTTTGAGATCATGGATTCGATCGATCTTGATTCATGGCGTGTAATCGGAATCGAGCCGATGGGAAGAGCCTTGGATTATCCCGATATGCTCCTTACGCCTGATGACCAGAGATATCTGTTTAACTTCATACGCGAAAAGCGTGAGCAGGGCATACCCGTAAATTACGGTTGTTCGCACTTCTTGGGTCTTGAATACGAAAGAGACGTAAGAGACTGGTTCTTCTATTGCGGTGCAGGCACACACACCGCTGCGATAAGGATCAACGGCGACATCACTGCCTGCCTCGATATCGAAGACAGACCTGAATTCGTACAGGGAAACATTGCTAAAGATAAGTTCAGCGATGTATGGTTCAACCGTTTCCGGGTATACAGAAAACCTTTGTCTTCACTCTGCAAAGAGTGTCACGACTGCGAGTGGGAGAAGTGGTGTGCCGGCGGTTCCAGACACAGCTTCGACTACGACAACAACAAGCAGAGAGTCTGCTTCAAGAACGTTCTCTTTTAATAATTTTATAGAGAGTGTATCATTAAAAAGTACTGAACTTCTTTCCGGGAGAAGCGTTTAATGCACCAGAAGATCGCGATAATAACAGGTAGCTCATCAGGTATAGGAAAAGCTTTTCTTGAGCTTGTTGCAGGCGATAACGGTGAGTATTTCAAGTCGCCTTTTGATGAGATATGGGCAGTGGCAAGACGTAAGGATGCGTTAGATGAGATCGCATCTTCCGTTGGAGGCGGCATGGTCGTTCCGATAGTTGCCGACCTTTCCGACAATTCCGGTATTGGGATAATTGAAGACAAACTTAAGGCAGAAGAGCCCGAAGTCGGACTTCTCATTAATTCTGCCGGCATGGGAATAAAAGGCGCTGTCTTGAGCAAGTCAGCTAAGTCTCTTGATGACACGGTCAGGATCAACTGCAGCGCATTAAGCCGGATGATGAGGATCACGGCGCCCTATATGAAGCCCGGCGAAAACGACCGCGCAAAGATAATCAACATAGCATCATCCGCGGGATTCCTTCCACAGCCCGGTTTTGCGTGTTATGCGGCGAGCAAATCTTATGTCATATCATTCTCGAGAGCAATGAGCGCAGAGCTCAAAGCAAAGGGAATAGACGTTATGGCAGTGTGTCCGGGTCCTGTTGCGACTGATTTCCAGCGAAGGGCAACTGAGGGAAAAGAAGCTGATTTTACCGACTGGCGCAAGAACTTCGTGATCGATCCGGTAAAGCTCGCAAAGAAGTCTCTTAAAGCTTCCGTAAAGGGCAGAAAGATGCTCGTATATCCGTTTTCACAGAAACTGTTACACCTAGCTTCAAAGATAGTTCCGACATCGTGGATACTGGCTTTCATGGGCAACGGTGCAAATGAATAAACAACAAAAAGGGGTGATTTAAATGACAAAGAAAAAAGTCGAACCGACATTCGGCAGCATTTTCAGGGCAGTTGAAGAGAAGGCAAAGAAGACATCTTTTCTTCAGGACACGGCTACTCAGATTACCTTAAACGGCAATCTCGATAATCTTCCTTTATATGTGAGGATTGAAGACGGAATGCCGGAGGTAGCTCCTTACGAGTACATCAACGCTCCTTTCTATATCGATGCCGATGCTGAGACATTCGCTTCTGTTCTTAACGGAGACAAGGATTTTGTAGTAGCAGTCGCCCAGGGCAGCATTACGATCAACGGCGATGCCGCACAGGCCCTTGTATTCTGCTCAAAACTCTTCTGACAGCCACTTTGATATAATAAAACAGTATGGCTACTATACTTAACGGCATTTTCAAAGATAAGATGGTGTTCCAGTGGGGCGCCGAATTCAGAGTGTTCGGCTGCTGTGATACAGACTGCGATATCAAAGCCGTTTTGTTTAAGGACGGGAAAGAAGTTTCCTCCAATACAAGTCATACTGAAGAAGACGGAAGTTTCCTCGTCTGTCTCGAACCTGTCGATGAACCGGGCGGTCCTTATGAGATTAAAGTCTACGAATCTGACGAAGAGGTCTGTGTCATTTCTGATGCATATGCCGGCGAAGTTTGGCTTGCTGCAGGCGGCGGCAACATGGAATATCCTCTCAAGCGTTCAGAGTTTGCGAGATTCATCATCCGACAGATCGGCAATCCCGAGATAAGGTATTACAAAGTTCCGACGTTTGGTCATCTTAATGAGGACCAGGCTTATGCCGAAGTGGTTTCCGAATGGGTCGATATCAACAGTGAGACGGCAGGTGATTTCAGTGCCGTTGCTTTCTATTTTGCAAGAGAGATCGAATCCAGAGTCGATGCCAAGATCGGAATCATACAGTGCTGTTCCGCAAGATCTACAATAGATAACTGGCAAAGTGTTGAGGCTTTGGTTTCCACTAAAGAGGGAAGACAGTATATCAAGGACTTTGACGATGCTTCTGCTGAACTCACGCCTGAAGAATTTGACAAGGCTGAAGCAGAATTTAATGAATCTTATGCACAGTATCAGGCGATGCTTGCAGAAGCTCTTGAGGATGATCCGTGGATGACATATCCCGAAGCTGATCTTAAGATCGGTCCGGCTCCATGGCCGGCACCTGTAGGACCCAAGTCTGCAAGACATCCGGGTTCTTTTTTCGAAGCCATGATATTGAGGATCGCACCATACACATTAAGAGGTGTCATCTTCTATCAGGGTGAGGCAGATACTGACGGACACCAGAAAGAATACGGTCATGTTTTCGAGTCCATGATCAAGGAATGGCGCGACATATTCTTCGATGATCAGTTGCCATTTATATTCTGCCAGCTTCCGATGTATATTTCGAAGCAGCGCAAATATATGGATTTCGACGACATGTCATGGCCGGTCCTCCGTGAACAGCAGCAGATCGTTGCGATCGAAGTGCCGAATGTTTACATGGCCGTTATTGTTGACTGCGGTGAATTCAACAATCTTTTCCCGGCTGACAAGAAGACTCCCGGTGACAGACTTGCACTCCTGGCTGAGAAATTCGTTTACGGCTTTGAGCAGGTCGATGCGGTATCTCCATTCATCATTGATGCCAGAAGAGGCGAAGGAGTGGAGATCTCTTTCGGAGGTGACTATCTGCTTTTGAACCTTACTACCGGATTCGGTCCTGACGATTCGGGATTTGAAGTTGCAGGTGAAGACGGCAAGTTCTTCCCGGCAGAAGCCAGCATTGACTTTGACGGCAAAACAGTCCTTCTGTCATGTCATCATGTCGAATTCCCTTCGAAAGTAAGATACGCATTTTTCTCATACGGCCCGACCCCTTTGCATGCGCAGAACGGTCTTACGGCCACACCATTCCAGGTAAGGATAGATAAAGATCTAGGCGGAGCATAATATGAACATAGCTTTTTTTACACGTCCCAAACAGGAAATCACATATCTCTATTCTGACTTTACGGTAAGGCAGGCGCTCGAAAAGATGCACAACAGCTCTTATATGGCAGTGCCCGTATTAGACCGTGAGGGCCATTATATCGCTACCATAAGCGAGGGCGATCTGCTTTGGTTTATCGTAAAAGGCGAGGGCGGAGAACCGCATACAATGGCCATAGAGAGCCTGGAGCAGTTTAAGCTTACCGATGTCGGACTCAACACCCACAAAAACCAGCCGGTATCGATCAGCTCATCGATCGAAGATCTGATAATCAGGTCGATGGAGACAAACTTTGTACCGATAACAGATGACCGCGGAATATTCATAGGAATAGTTACCAGAAGGTCGATCATCAAACATTATTACGAGAAAAACATACTGCCGCGTGAGTGATCTCACACGGCAGTTTTCTTTAGACTAATTAATCAGGAATTATTCCACGTCTTCGTCTGTAAGTATCTCACCGTCAAGCACTCTGTCTATGAGATCCTGACCCTGGATAACCGTGCTGTAGTAAGGATAAGTTACGTAGAGTTCTTCCCAGGGTGCCGAGTAAGTGGTGTCCATACCGCCCCAGCCTGTAACTGCATATGACTGGATGTTCCATTCAGGGAAGTCTTCGAGCTGCATCCTTACAAGCGTATCAATCTCGTCTGCTTCCATGTTGGTCAATATGTAGCCTTCAAGGTCTTCCAAGATTGTCTTGTAATTCATGATCAGCGTAGGTGAGGACGTAACCTTCTTAAACATCGCGGTGATAAGACGCATCTGGTTCTGTCCACGCATGTTGTCGCCTTCTGCGAATGCATGACGCTCACGTGCATAAGCGAGGGCTTCAGGACCGTTAAGCGTTATCACGCCTTCGTCATACCAGTATGTGTCTTCGGCCGTGAATGACTGGGGATTGTCGATCGTGACTCCGCCGATGTCATCAACGAGCTTTTCCATGCCCGTGAAATTGATCTGGACATAGTAGTTGATATCGCAATCGTAAAGATTCTCGAGCCCCGTAATGGAGCAGTCTACACCGTAGATGCCGAGGTGAGTAAGTTTGTCTTCAGTGCCGGCACTCGATCTCGGATTGGGGATGTAGTAGTCTCTCGGAGTGTTGATGAGAAGGATCTGCTTCGTCTGGGGATTTACGACCATCAGGATGTTAACGTCGCTTCTTTCGGTAGTGAAGTATTCTTCTCTTGAGTCAGAACCGCTGATGTAGATGATGAAAGGCTCTACTTCGATGTTTTCTACTGCACTTGTAGCCGGCTTGATATCAACAGGCTTATCGTAGTTGCCGTAAGGGTTGTTAGCTTCGGCAGTTGCGAGTTCTGGAGTGGAGATCTTGATCTCTGCGATCAGCTTCGTATAGTCTGACCAGTTTGCGAAAAGCTGTGTCTCTTTGAGGAGTTTTAAGTTGGTATCGTTGATGATCGCAACCTGAATATCTCCGTGATAGAAATCAATTCCCAGCAAATTGAAATTCTTATAGTCTGTAACTTTAAGCTGCGGATTAAGTTCTGCTTTAAGTTTTGTTACTGCCGCAAAAGATGCAGGACCGTCGTTGCTGCCGATAACGCCGAACTTTAAGTCCTTGCAGTCGGCAAGGCTCTCAGCCGTATTACTGTTGAGAACATAAACGTTCATTACGGCAGCCACGTCTTCCTGTTCTTCAACGGGTGCCGTAGTCTCCGTAACCGTAATGTTTTCGATGGTGTTATTGACAGTGCCGAACATGTTGCCGATATAAACGGAGGTAACCGTCATGACTGCAGCAAGGATAATGCCCGTGAATCTTCTGAAGTTCCTGGCAAGGTTTTCTTTCTTTCCTGCGATAAGAAGTAAAGTACTGACCAGCAGCAGGATTATGAGAACACCTGCGAGGATCGAGAGCATCCATGTAGGGAACATTCCGAGCTTGCATGCACTGTAGAATAAGAAGCCGGATGCTATGGTCTGGATCAAGAGTATTAATCCCGCTACGAAGCTCCACCTGAGAGTGCGCTTTCTGCGGGCGATCTTTTTCTCCTCTTCAATCTTTTTCTTAGCTGAATGTTTCATAAAAACCTTCTTCCCAAAAATATTTATCAGACCGGATCTGCAGCCGCTTTTTTGTTCTTGCGGCGGAGCTTGCGGTTCAGTTTTTTAGTTTCCTTGATTTCCTGCTTAACCGGTTCGAAATCCTTAAGATCAAGCATCTCGGAAAGGAAGGGTACATCAGGTTTATAACGTGTGGACATTATGAGTTCGAGCTTTCTGTCTTCTGTCCTGATCCTCAAAAATCTTGCGCACTGCTCAATGTAAACAGGCTTGCCCTCATGCTTTTCGCGCAGTTCATTCCAGGAGATGATATAAGGCTTGCGGAATAATCTGTTATAGATGAGATCTATCGTATCGCCATCCTTGATGAGCCAGATCCTGGAGCGCTTTGCAAGACGCGCGTAGCCGTGGAATGTATAAACCGACATTGCGGCCTGCATCATCGGATAGAGCTTTCTAAGCTTTCTCGGAACATGCTTTTCGACTCTCGGAATTGGATCGTTGCGCTTGAAGATCTTTCGTAAAACAGTATAGATATAAACGTCTTTATAGTACTGTGAAACTCTCTTTAGTATTCTGAAAAGTATTACACCGGCAATTGCAAGGTGGACGCTTACGATGAAGCTTACGACCGGTGCGAAGAGCTGAAGGATCACGAGGATCATGTGGATGAAAGCTTTAATGATCTGCCAGATAAGGCTAGTGCCCTTGACCGGGATCGCAGCTACGATGACCTCCCAGTTATCCATGCATGTATAAGTGCAGTAATAGATGACCGTTATCGCGATTATGGTGATGCCTGCGAGAACATATGTGGACCAGCTTGTCGAAGTTACCTTTTCCGGCTCTGCTAAAATCGTAACCATATGAGGTATCCTGGCGGCAGTTTTAAGTTGTGGCGGATCTGCTTCCAACGCTTCATTGGTAACAAAAGGCAGAAGCGTTATGGATACCGTGCAGATATATCCGATGAATTTATCGAGCTTATCAATGGTCTCTTCCGATACCATCTTGGATTCGGCAAATGAATGGACTACGATCAGGGCTGCGGCTATAAGAGTAAGGAATACTGCAGCGTAAGGGTTTGCGATGGGGAGCTTGCCGACTTCTCTTATGATCGGTATTCCGTTCAGGAAGTCTGCTATATTGCAGAGCGTGACAGAATCGGGAGAATATATTGCTGCGTTTTCAAAAGCACCAAGAATAGCCAAAACCGCCATTGTGGCTGTCGGATTGATCGAGGCGGTAACAGCGGTCGAGAAAGCACCTGCATAGAATGCGAGATCGGTTGCAAATGTAACAGGTTCGGGTTCGTATAAGGGCGTGAATCCGGAAGCCAGGCTGACCATCGGGATCAGGGCAACGCACATGATCGCAACGAGCATTCCTGTTGCCCGTTTCATATAGGTCTTCTTCAAATCGAGGCTCATTCTTTCTACTCTCCTTATCAGTACGGTAAAGATGAAGTTTGTCCGACAAGTTACCCCTTTATACCTTATTTATGGTACAAAACACAAGTAAAACTACAAAAATATTTTATTAATTAATAATAAAAGTGTAATAGTGTCTGAAATAAATGGGAATTTGCAAGGGATAAAAAAGCATTCCGGAATTGCGGGGGAATAACGGGGAGTTTTAAAGGGGGCATTACTTACTGAAAATGCGATTTCCAATTTCAGTAAGTGATTTAGGGTGGAAGAAACGTGAATTTATCAGCGATATGCGTTTAATTTATTGACATATATTTAATTATCGATATTATTGGCATAGGCTCGCGCGAGTCTATTTTTTCGGCCCTGCTGTTCACGAGATTAAAAAGGAAGCTGTTCATGAACGTTATCGAATCGGATATTCTTAAGTCATTGATGAACAAACCGTTTGTAAACCAGAGGGTGTTGTCTGAAGCCACAGGCTATTCTCTGGGAAAAGTGAATGAGACCCTTAAAGAACTTAATGCAGAAGGGTATCTGAACAATCTGAACCAGCTTACGGATAAAGCGGAATCACTTATCGCAAAGACTTCTCCCAAGAACGCGATAATACTCGCTGCAGGTTCCGGAATGCGAATGGTTCCGGTTAATATGTCATTCCCGAAGGCCCTGCTCGAGGTAAACGGTGAGAGACTTATCGAACGTCTCATCAGCCAGCTTCACGAGGCCGGCATAAATGACATTACGGTAGTTGTCGGTTTCATGAAGGAAAGCTTCGAATACCTGATCGATAAGTATGATGTAAAACTTACGGTTAACAAAGATTACTTCAGGAAGAATAATCTCCACACATTGAATCTTGTGCGCAATAAAATAAGTAATACTTATATCGTTCCCTGTGATATCTGGTGCGCGAAAAATCCTTTCAGCAGAGTTGAACTCCATTCGTGGTACATGCTCAGCAATCAGATCGCACCTGAAAGCATCGTCCGTGTCAACAGAAAAAATGAGATCGTAGTAGACCGTAAGAGCGGCAAGGGAAACGAGATGGTCGGTATCGCATATCTCATCGAACCCGAAACTGAAGCTGTTAAAGAGAACCTGAAGCTCATGGACGAGACCTTTCCGCATGAATTTTGGGAAAGAGCCCTGGTTAATAACGATAAACTGATCCTCGCCGCAAAAATAATCAGCAATAATGATTATGTAGAGATCAATACATACGAACAGCTCAGAAACACGGATTCCAAATCAGGACAGTTAAAATCTGATGCCATCCGCACTATCACTGAAGTCTTCGGATGCAAAGAAAGTGAAGTTACCAATCTCAAGACACTGAAAAAAGGCATGACCAACAGATCGTTTGTGTTTACGGTGAAAGGCTCGAGATATGTCATGAGAATTCCGGGCGAAGGCACTGATAAGCTTATTGACCGTAAACAGGAAGCGGAAGTTTACGACGTTATTTCAGGTCTTGATCTCAGCAATGAGCCTGTCTATATCAATCCCGATAACGGATATAAGATTACTGATTTTCTCGATTCGATAAGAGTATGCGATCCTTCTTCCGAATCCGACATTGCACGCTGCATGAAAAGGCTCCGTGAATTCCACGATCTGAAGTTATCCGTTAACCATTCATTCGATATTTTCGGGCACATTGAATTCTATGAATCATTAAGAGAGGGAAAGTCCTCCGTATATGGCGATTACAACGAGACCAAAGCGAATGTATATAAGCTTCGCTCTTTTGTCGACAGCATCGAAAAAGACTGGTGCCTGACACACATCGATGCCGTACCCGATAACTTCCTTTTCTTTTCGCGTGAAGGAGCGGACAGTGAGGTATTGCTCATTGACTGGGAATATTCCGGCATGCAGGATCCTCATGTTGATATAGCGATGTTCTGCATTTACAGCCTTTACGGCAAGCAGGAATGCGACCACCTGATCGACCTGTATTTTGAGGGCAACTGTGATGTTGAGACTAGAGCAAAGATATACTGCTACATTGCTATGTGCGGACTTCTCTGGTCCAACTGGTGCGAATATAAGCAGATGTTAGGTGTTGAGTTCGGTGAATACAGCCTCCGCCAGTACCGTTACGCAAAAGAATACTTCAGATATGCCAAAGAACTTATCGGAGGTAAATACGGAATTGAGTGACGGAGTGAATACAGTTAAGAGAGCTGTCATAATGGCTGCCGGCATCGGAAAGAGAATGCAGCCTGTTACTTTTGACACCCCTAAGCCTCTGATAAAGGTCAACGGAACCAGAATGATCGATTCCGTAGTCAGTGCGTTAAGAAATAACGGCATCAACGAGATCTATGTTGTCGTCGGTTACCTTAAGGAACAATTCTATAAGTGGGCTGAAGAGTCAGGCGTGACTCTTATCGAGAATCCTTTTTACGATACATGCAATAACATCAGTTCGCTTTATGCCGCACGTGAACATCTTGAAGACAGCATCATCCTGGACGGTGACCAGATCATCTATAACGGGAAGATACTGGAACCTCATTTCACTCTGTCAGGCTATAACGCCGTATGGAGTGAAGGCCATACTGATGAATGGCTCATGGAAGTCGAAGACGGCGTGGTAACCTCATGTTCCAGAACAGGCGGCAAGCACGGATGGCAGTTATACAGCGTCTCAAGATGGAGTGCAGAAGACGGCCGCACACTTAAAGAACTTCTTGAACTCGAATTTGAGACAAAGAAGAATCACGACGTTTACTGGGATGATATTCCGATGTTCCTTCATCCGGACAGGTTCAGACTTGGAATCAGGATAATGAACCGTGAGGACATCCTTGAGATCGACAGTTTTGAAGAATTGGCAGAAATTGATCCACATTATAAAAACACAGAGGAGAGTTGTTATGGCAGGTAAAAGCGTTGCGAAAGAAGTGAGCAAAAGGAAGATTGATCCGTTTACGACATTCATTCCTTTCGGCTGCATTCTTATCCTGTGCGCATATTTCATTATCGCACCCGATAATTCCACAGCTGCACTGGAAGTGATCAGAAGCTTTTTGGGAGACAAGTGCGGAGTGTACTATCTCATTATCGGTTTGGGATTCTTCCTTGTATCACTCTGGCTTGCTTTCTCAAAGATCGGAAATATCACTATAGGTAAACAGGGCGAAAAGCCGAAGTACGGCTTTTTCTCATGGGGCGCAATGGTATTCACATGCGGTCTTGCATCAGATATCCTTTTCTATTCCTTCTGCGAATGGATCTACTATTACGAAGATGCACACGTTATGGGATTCGGCGATATTAACGAGTGGGCAGCAACATTCCCGCTTTATCACTGGAGCCTTATCCCGTGGAGTTTCTATGCTGTTCTCGCAGCTGCATTCGGCTTCATGCTTCACGTAAGAGGCTGTCACAAGCAGAAGTATTCAGAAGCATGCAGACCTATCCTCGGCAAGCACACCGACGGTCCTTTGGGTAAGGTAATCGATATCCTTGCAGTCATTGCGCTCATCGCAGGTACAGCAACAACATTCTCGATCGCTACGCCTTTGCTTTCGATGATCCTCACGAACCTCTTCGGTATTGCGGCATCTAAGTACGTATCGATCGGAATCCTCGTCGTAGTCTGCGGTATTTATACAACATCAGTAATGAACGGTCTTAAGGGCGTAAACATGCTCTCCAAGATCTGCATGATCTTATTCGGAATAATCCTTGCTTACGTATTCATCCTGGGCGGTGAGGCAAGATTCTCCATAGAGACAGGTGTTACATCACTCGGCAACATGGTCCAGAACTTCTTCGGTCTTTCGACATGGACAGATGCGACCAGAACTGAAGCGGGATTTGCACAGAACTGGACGATCTTCTACTGGGCATACTGGATGGTATGGTGCGTAGCCGCTCCTTTCTTCATGGGCATGATCAGCCGCGGCAGAACGATCAAGCAGGTAATCATGGGATCTTACATCTTCGGTACTGCAAGTACATTGATCTCATTTATCGTCCTCGGCAACTTCGGTCTCGGACTTAAGGTTCACGGAAGATTCGATGCTGTAGCACAGTATCATGCAAACGGTGACGATCTCTATCAGACCATCATCGACATTATCCACCAGCTCCCTTTGGCACCCGTATTCCTTGTGGTACTTGCTCTCGCAATGTTCGCTTTCTACGCAACATCTTTCGACAGCATCACGATGGTTGCTTCCAACTACAGCTACAAGAACATTGAAGGCGAAGAGACAGCAAGCAAGAAGATGAAGCTCTTCTGGGCAGTACTCCTCATAATGCTTCCTATCGCATTGATCTTTTCAGAAGGAACAATGGCTAACCTTCAGACGGTATCCATCATCGCTGCGTTCCCGATCGGAATCGTAATGATCCTCATTGTGGCAAGCTTCATCAAGGATGCTAAGGCAAGGATTGGAGAAGGCGTGGAAAACGCCGCTGCTCCCGAGGGCAAAAAGAAGAAATAACCTTAAGGTTAACTCCTTAATTGATTCAGGGGCCGTCTCAAAGCAGATGAGGCGGCCTCTGATCATTTGATATGGATTAAGGCGTAGTTTAAGGGTACAACGTCAAGTTATACCAACAAAAAGTCTGCAAAAAATCACAGTACACTATGACAATTACTGTGATTTTTTCGAGCCTTCATAGAAAAATCACACTAAAAGTCACAGTACCCTGACGGTTACTGTGATTTTCTGCAATGAGTGAGCAAACTGCCAGCATTTGAGACAAAGCCTTGTTGTGTTGTATCAGTGATCGCCGTTGTATTCCCAGGCATCAGGGTCATAAGGGCAGCCCTGGAATGTGTACCATGAGCCAGGAAGGAACTGATTGCCGTTGTTGATATCAGTCTCGATAATGCTTGAAAAGAAGATGGTCTGCGGGCCGTTCTTCGGATCGGAATTAATAGGATTGCCCGTGAAGGGATTAGTGGGATCTTCAATGAGTCCTGAAGTTGCAAGCGTTGGTGTATCACCATTTGTCATGAACTCTTCTGATACCGTGAACCCCGTAGCGTTAAAATCTTTAACCATGACAACGGGCATGAAGTATTCCATGTCCATGTCGCCGCACTTGATGTCGAAGTGATCAAGGTCTCTTCCGTGGTCGGAAACAAGGATGATCCTCGTATTGTCGTAGACACCATTCTCGCGCAGATAATCAAACCACTTTCCAAGCTGGATATATGTGGCCATATTTGCGTGATATGCGGTCATCTGGTCTTCATTGGTTACTCTCATCGTTCTGCCGTCAATCGTGAAGCGTGAGACCATATCGGTATCGTAAGCGGTATTATCGATGTTTAAAGCGGGAATATATTCAGGTTCCTGCAGCAGGCAGGGCTCGTGAGCCGTGTCGTTTGACATCATGAGGAATGTGTTCTCTGAGCCGTCGCTGATCTCTGTGATGTTAGGGAGATTGGTGAGTACTGAATATGCCTGGAGGAAAGGAGCGTCGTAACCTGTGCTCTTTGAGATGCCGTCCATCGTCTGAGTGAGGGACAGCTGGTCTTCGATATCATTAGCGGATGCACTGCCGGATATTGCTTCATTATAAAGTCCGTTGTCGTAAATAGTTTCCTGAATCAGTACAGGGGCGATCTTCATTAATGAATAGCAGAAGAAGTTTCTGTCACGGATATCCTTAAGACGTCCTGATATTGAAGCGGTATCGACACCTTCGATAGCGTCGGAATAGTTGAAACGTCCGTCTGTGTTGTAGCAGTGGAATTCGGGATAGTCATCAAAGACTGAAAGGTCAGGAGTCCACTGATAACCTGCATATGTAGGATCGCAGATGGTAACCGTATATCCGGCTTTGCCGAAAATAACAGGCATTACCTTTAATGCTTCGTTGTGTTTGCTCTCAAGGCTCATTTCGTCTCTCTCGTTAAGGCGCTCGGGAGTGTATTCATATCCGCCAAACAGAGCAGGAGAGCCGGTATTAGTAAATGCTCCGTAAGAGATGGAGTTCTTATAATATGTGAAGCCGTCAAACTGTTCTACAAGTTCAGGATTCTCATTAAATATGTAAGGAACTTCGGTTCCTACAGCTCTGTCGAGCATGAGGACAACTACGTTCTGTCCGTTTTTGCTTAAGGGAATAACGGGGATATCATCAGCAGAAGAAGAACTGATGAAGTGATAAGCACTGTATGTATCCCAGTCCTTATATGAATTAAGAAATCCCATTCCGCCTACGGCAAGAATGCCTGCGGCGAGAACGATATTCAGTACCTTGGGGAGCTTTGCATATACGATCGCGAAAACAACAGCTGTGAGGATTACTGCGGCAATGTTGATAAGATAATCTGAAATACCGAATGCCGGTTTGTTCTCATACTGAAGAGTGGATGACAGGATACCGAGTTTTGTTCCGAAGAGTATGTAATCGATTATGGAAACACCGCAGATGATCCAGATGCCCTTGCAGAAAACACCCTTGATCTTATCGCTCATGAAGAAGTAGAAAACGCTGCCCCACAGTACAAAACTTCCGAAAGAAAGCAGCATTGCATTTACCGTGTACATGCAGGGATTAACCGGATGGAATTCATCGATGAACTCATAGATCGAAGCGTGGATGACAGAGGACGGGATAAGAAGACCCGTGAGAGTTGCCATGAAGACTGCTCCGAGAAGGAATACCTTCTTATCTTTTTTGACAGGCTTTTCCTTAACGGCCATCTTGTTTTTGATAAGTCCTGAAACAAGCGGGAGAGCGAGCATTACACAGCCCATAGCAAGAAGGACTTTCTGCCTTGCATCCAGGTCGTTCCTGATGAGTGTAAGAACAAGAACGACCGCACCGCAAATTGCGAGCACGATGCCAAGGGCCTTTTTAGGATCCTTAAGTTTATAGAAGATATTCTTAACGAGTGAGAAAACGTTATTGAGAAGCCAGTAGAAAACAAGTCCTGAAGGTGAATTGTAAAGCAGTACAAGGAAGACTGCAGCAAGACCGTATACCTGGATCTTTTCCTTCACGGGATGTCCCTTTGTGTAGATGATTCCGGATACAACGTTGATAAGCGTCATAAGGATAGGGAGGATGTTTACCGGGAAAGAGCCGATCATGAATGTGGCATCTTCTTTTCCGAGATCTGATATGAAACCGAATGACATTCCCTGAAGACTCTGCATCCCTGACAGGAGGTTATATGCCGCGATAAAGAAAGGCACCTGAAGCAGGAGGGATACGGAACTCTTAAGCGCATAGATCGGTTTATAGTGATTTATGCGGTAGTATTCCTGGAGCATGAAGAAACGCTCGTCACCTTTGAATGTATGCTTGATCTGCTTGATCTTGGAAGCCATCCTGGCCTGGATATCACGCTCTTCAGCCTGAAGTTCATCCGCACGCTTGTAAAGCGGAAGGACCAGGAAGTTAACAGCGAGACTTAGGAATATGATCGATAAACCTTCATTGCCAATGATCTTGTTGGCAATGGTGAAGATTATCTCAAACAGGAGTTCAAGGGGAGATATTATAAGCGTGTAAAGTGCAGAAAGAAAGGTCATTATTTCTTGCCGTTCTTTCTCTGCTTTTTGTCATTCTTTTCGCTCTTCTTTGAAGGCTGGGAAGCTTCTTCCTTAGCTTTCTTTGCGACAACTTCGTTGTATTCTTTCATGACGAAATCAACGCATCGCTTAGTGCCTTCGCCGATGTTGACCCACGTCTGTGCACGGGCTTTGTCACGGCCTTCTTTGAAAGAAGAATCTTCAATGCATCTGTCGATGAGGTTCTTGATGTCTCCGACATTTTCATCTGTAAGTTCGATGCCGAGTTCAGGAAGGATCGAGAATGTCCAGAGAGGTTCATCGATCCATGAAGCATCATATGGATTAATGTCGAATTTCGCGTTGGTGTAGATGACGGGTTTATCGAATACGAGTGAGAAATCAAAGATAACACCTGAGAAATCAGAGATAAGGATGTCTGATTCCATCAGGACATTGAAATTGTCATTATCCCTGTTCCATGTGATCTTTGTATCGTCATTGTATTTGGACATGAGTCTGTCTATCATCTCTTTTTCAGAGGAGAAAGACTGGGGATGAGGTCTGATGATGATCTTATATCCTGTAGATAAAAGTTTATCTATCAACTGCTCGCCGAAGCGTGAGAGAAGGCCGCTCTCGCCCCATGAGGGTGCCAGGAGGACAGTTCTCTCATGAGCAGGAACTGCATCGGAACCATCGAATCTCTTCTTCATCTCATCCATATACGGAATGCCGCAGAGAGCGATCTCTTTGGCAGGGAGATTACGCGCTTCTTCAAGCTGCCTTATCTGTCTTTCCTGATATTCTCCCGATACGATGATCGCATCGTAATGGTCCAGACCGAACATACGGTATAACGTAATATCGTTGGACATGTGCGGGATGTGAATATAGCAGTCAACATTCTTGGAGCGCTTCCACTGGAAAACATCAAGGCTCGGAGTCGTTGATAACACAACTGATGCATTAAGAAGATTGAGTTTTGAGAAAGCCTTGTTGCCTTCACCTATGAATTCGGCGGTAATGTATTCGTATTTGGCTTTAAGAGCCGGATCGTCTTCGGAACATGTAAGATAGACGGCTTTCTGGTGTCTGGCTTCAAGCTCGTCTGCTATCGGTTTGAATACGTTCCAATATCTTTTATGGTCGGAGAAGATGACTATGGGTAATTTCTCGTTATTGATCTTGGCATTCTTATCACTGCCCATGGAGAACTTAAGCTTCATTAACAGTGCGCGGAAACCGAAAATGGCGACACCGAAGATTCCGAAAAGCACGGTGAAGAGCATTCCGCCCGTACCCGGATCAATATATAAAACCTTGAATAAATCCATATACGATATGTATTCCCGTTAACATGTTAATAAGTATAGTATAAATATAAACAGTGTGTTTTTTGTTTGACAATTTCATTATATTTGTAAGGAAACGCATTTTTTTATTTGTCGGAAAATGAAAGTGATATACTTTTGCCATGAAATATAGTGTTTTGATCATTGATGATGAAAAGGAACTCGCTGAATCCACATCTGAATATTTCAACATGATGGGAATCAGTTCCAAATATGTTCTCACGTCTCAGGAGGCCTTGGATTTTTTCAAGGATAATGAGGCGGGTGTCATTCTGCTCGATATCAATCTCGGCGATGCATCAGGCTTCTCTCTTTGCAAGACTTTAAGAGAGACCATAAACTGTCCGATCCTTTTCATAAGCGCAAGATCATCTGATGATGACATGGTCGTCGCTTTGAATATCGGAGGCGATGACTATATCACTAAGCCCTATTCGCTTAACGTTCTTTTCGCGAAGGTCAAGGCTGTCCTTAACAGATACGAATCCACGGAAAAGAAATCCGGTAACGTCCTGGTTTTCGGAGACATAAAGATAGATATCGGTTCAGGCATAGTCTTCAAGGCCGGCAATGAGGTATCTCTTACGGCCATGGAATATAAGCTTCTGACTTATCTCGCAAATAACAGAAACAAGGTCATCGGCAAGGAAGAGATCTTCAATAATGTATGGGATGACAGCTTTGTTTCCGACGGCACGTTAAACGTGCACATAAGACACTTAAGGGAAAAGCTCGAAGACGATCCCAATGAACCGGTATACATAAAGACTGCACGCGGCAGAGGATATCTTTTTAAGGCGGAAGGATAATGAAGAAACGCTTTGTCCTGCTTGCTGTCCTTCTGACTGTCATCCTTATAATTCCGGTTCTTTTCCTGAACTATGGAAAACAGGCATCGGCAGGCTACCTTGATAATACGGTAGTAAACGGGCTTTTGAATGAGCTGTCAGCAGATTGGGACAATGTCAAAGCCAAAAACAAATCCACTGTTCCACAGATAGAAGGCATCAGTTATGAAGTTATGGATAACGACGGCAGGATCCTTGTCAGGACTAATACGGGGATGCCTGAAGATCTGGGCCGTGCAACATCGGAAAGATATACGATAAGAGATATTAAGGTTGACGGTGAAGTGGTCGGAAAACTCCTGATCAGCAACGACTTTACCTCAATGAGAAACGAGACTCAGAAAAACTATGAGAGAAGATTTATCATAGTGGCTCTTGTTGAGGCGTTGCTTATCGCACTATTTCTTCTATGGGTTTACAGAAACATCATTAAACCATTTGAAGACCTTAAGGAATTTGCTTCCGATATCGCATCCGGAGATCTCGACAAGCCTCTCAAGATGGACAGGGGAAATATCTTCGGAAGCTTTACCGAGAGCTTTGACATCATGAGGACCGAGCTCAGCGAAGCAAAGCAGAAGGAGTATGAAGCTCAAAGAAGCAAGATGGAACTGGTGTCCCAGTTGTCTCATGACATCAAGACTCCTGTCGCATCTATCAAGGCTTTGGGCGAGCTTTTGGAAGCTCAGAGTACCGACCCGAAGTCAAAAGAAAGGCTGGGTTCCATCGTCACTAAGGCTGACAACATTGATGCCATGGTATCTGATCTGTTTACCGAGACCCTGACAGAGCTCAACGAACTCAATGTGGAAACGTCTGAACAGGAGAGCAGGATCCTTGACCGGATAATAAAAGATGCGGATCACATGGATCTGGTAACGGGCAGGAATGTCGAGGAATGCATCATAATGTGCGATCCTTTGAGAGTTACCCAGGTCATTAATAATATAATCTTTAACTCCTATAAATATGCCGGGACAAAGATACATCTCGAATCACATATAGAAGATGACTATCTTGTGGTCTCATTTACCGATGAAGGCGGCGGTGTCTCAAATGACGAGATCCCCATGATCACCAAGAGGTTCAGAAGAGGCGAGAATGCAAAAGGAAAGCCCGGTTCAGGACTGGGACTTGCCATAGCTTATGAGCTTATGGAAAAGATGGACGGTGACCTTGAAGTTGCCAATGCCGATAAGGGCCTTCGTGTAAGACTCTTTTTTAAGATCGTCTGAAAAATTAATCTTATCTTAAGGTTGGCGCAAAGTCAGTTAAGGTTGTTTTTTGTAGAATCTCCGTGATAACTAAAAATGGAAACGGAGATAGAACCACATGAAAACGTTATTAACCAAGATCTTTACTGCAACAGCAAGCGCAGCGGTGGCAGTTGCCGGCCTATCGGGACTTGCCCAGTTCAGTCAGACGGTACGCGCAGATTTTTACACCCCCAGGCTTATCGTCACGGGGAGTGAGATCAGCAAGGACAGAGTCAATGCAGGAGATGAGTTCGACCTTACAGTTCATTTCATAAATGAATCAGAAGATACTCATCTTTACAACATTAAGATCGCATTCACGAGCGAAGACAATGAGATGTATCCTGTATCCGGAACCAATGTCTATTATGTTGATACAGTTGAAGACGAAGAAGAATTCGATGTTACTGTTAAGATGGCTACAAGAAGCGATCTTGCTCCCAAGCCATACACTCTGAAAGTAAGCTATGAGTTCGAAGACAGGGACAAGATGTACTTCCAGGATTCTTCAGAGATCGTAGTTCCCATCTATCAGACACCTGAACTTTCCGTGTCTGACTTGAAACTCACAAAGAGTGATATTGAGATCGGCAACAAGACGAGTTTTTCGATGAAGCTCAACAACACAGGCAAGACTGATATCTATAATGTGGCTGTCAGTGTTGCAGGTGATACGATCAACGAAGCTGATACCATCGTCGGCAATCTCGAAAAGGGTGCAAACTCAACTATCGATCTTTCTTTGAAAGGCGCTTCGGCAGGCTCAGATGATGTTAAAGTTAAGATTACTTATGAGGATATCGACGGTAAGTCATATGAATTAACTAAAACGATCAAGCTTACAGTAAGCGAGCCGGTACCCGTTGAGCTTGAAGCTGAGACAGCACCTTCATTTAACATTGTATATGTTATCGCTGCTGTCGGTGCAATCGTTGTTATTATTGTTGTAGTAAGTATTATTCGCAAGGTAAGGGAAAAGAAGTATGCCTAAGAAAAGCATTATCAGAACTGAGAAACTTTGTAAGAGCTTTTCCTCAGGCGGTGTAATGCAGCATGTCATAAAGAATCTGGACACGGAGATCTACGAAGGTGACTTTACGGTCATCATGGGATCTTCCGGTGCAGGTAAATCGACACTTCTATATGCATTGTCCGGAATGGATAAGGCAAGCCTTGGAAAAGTCTATTTCTCAGACAGAAACATAACAGAATTTAACAGTGACCAATTGGCCATCTTCAGAAGAAAGCACTGCGGATTCGTTTTCCAGCAGGTATATCTCATGGATTCCATGAGCGTTCTGGACAACGTCCTTACAGCAGGTCTTCTGACAGGTCAGAACAAAAGAAAGCTTAATGCAAATGCCAAAGAACTTCTGAAGCAGGTCGGCATTGAACCCAAGCTCTGGAACAAGTTCCCGAACCAGCTCTCTGGCGGTGAAGCACAGAGAGTAGGTATCGTCCGTGCAATTATCAACTCACCTGACATGGTGTTTGCGGATGAGCCTACGGGAGCGCTGAACAGCTCGTCTTCTGATCAGGTGTTGAATGTATTGACTGACGTAAACAATAAAGGTCAGTCGATCCTTATGGTCACTCACGATATGAAATCCGCAAGAAGAGGAAACAGGATCATATATCTTAAAGACGGTACTATCAGCGGAGAGTGTGATCTCGGTCCCTATGTTTCGGGTGACCGCGCACGCCATGACAAGTTACGCAGTTTCCTCACGGAGATGGGATGGTAAGAAATGTTAGGAAAACTGCTTAAAGCAAACTTCCGCAAGGACATGTCCCACATGGTCAGCTTCCTTCTGATCGTCATATTGTCGTCATTCATGATGCAGATAGGACTTATGCTTGTATCAGGATACAACTCCCAGTTTGAGAGAAAGGTGGAAGAACTCAATTCACCTGACCTCATGGTATATGTTGCTTCTTATGACAAGGAAGAAAGAGATGCAATCGTTGAGTATATCTCTTCCTTGCCGGAAGTGGATAACTACGAACTTGTCCCTGCGACATATCTGGCCACGGAGATCGTAAGAGATGATATTGATCCGGACAATAAAAATGCGATGGATAATGTCAACGGCACCTATGGTTACGCAGCATACGGTGAGTGGGGCGAGATAGACAGGCCTCAGTTTGTCGATCTGTACGGTGATATTGTGGATGAACCTATCTACATGTCCAGGCTCTACAACCAGGAGATCTTCAAGGGTGCTTACGGACTTGGTGATGAGATTACTCTGAAGATAAACGGAAGAGAAAGGACATTCACCGTAGCAGGATTCTATGAAAGCATTTCTCTTTATGAGATATTCTATATAGATCCGGTTACCTTAAGCGAGATCAACAGCGAGAATACAAGACCTATAGACCAGGTCGTCATACAGCTTGCGGACGGAGTGGATATCGACGAAGAATATAACAAGATCTGTAACGAGTTCGATTCAAGAGGCATCGTATCAGGAGTCAATTCAATTAATGAACTGAAGCTCATGTATACCCAGATGATCAACATCATCTCTGTATTCTTCTGCGCTTTTGCGATCATCATCACGATGGTTGTCCTGATAGTAATCTACTTCAGGATCACGAACAGTATTGAACAGAACATCACAAATATCGGAGCATTAAAAGCACTCGGATATACAGCGCACCAGATCAGGACTGCGCATATACTCGAATTTGTTATTACGGCCGGAATCGGATGTGTCATAAGCACAGGCCTTATCTATCTTATAATCTCACCTCTTGAGGTGGCATTAAGATCCATTGCATATATGTCATGGGAACACCCTTTTGATCCGGTGTCACTTATCATTACTTTAATCGTGATCATAGGATCTTCGTTCCTTGTGGCACTGAAATCAACAAGTTCGATCAAGTCATTAGATCCGGTAATCGCATTAAGATTCGGCCTTAAGAGCCACACCTTCAAAAGAAATGTTGTCTCCTTGGAGACTTCTTCAGGACCTTTGGTCTGGCTTATGGCTTTGAAGAGTTCTTTTGCTGCAAAGAAACAGAATATTCTTGTTACTGTTGTAATGAGTGCGATCGGAATAAGCCTCGCCATGGCAGTCTTTGTCGGATACAACATCGGCGTTGAGCCTGTTAATCTTCAAAAGCTCCTTACGGACAACTATTCTGATATCTGGGTAAGTGTAAATGATGATGATCCGATCTATGAAATATCTGATCTGCCATATGTTACTGATGTCTGGTGGAAAGATTCATTCTCGGCAGCTTATGAAGGAAACAGTGTTCAGATAGAAGTAGCCGAAGACTGGAACTCGATTCCTGATGTTAATCTTCTCGAAGGAAGACTTCCTCAATATGACGATGAGATCGTAATCGGCAAGAAGCTTTCCGAGAACAGAGGGATCATGATCGGCGACATGATAGTCCTTACATCCGGGGCTTCAAGCTTTGAATATACTGTAACCGGATTCGGTCAGGGGTCAGAAAATTACGGCTTGTTTGTCATGATGAATGAGGATGGCGCTAACCATCTCGGACACGAGTGCTTTAAGGGAGATATATACGTTAATGTCGAAAACTCCGACCCTGTTAAGGCAACGAAAGTGGTCGAAAGCATAGAGAATGTATTTGGAGACAGACTCAGAGTATATCTGAATTACTGCACGGAACTGGCTAACGGAAATGATCCTATCATTACCCTTTCCAGAGTAATCTGCATAGTTCTTGTTCTCGTATCCGTTATGGTCATATGGCTCACGATGATGCTCCTGATAAAGACGATCATCATCAAGAACCAGAAAGAACTCGGCATCAAAAAAGCTTTGGGCTTTACAAGCAACCAGTTAAGGACTGAGCTTTCGCTTTCACTGATGCCGGCCATCACAGCCGGGATCAGTATCGGTGCGGTAGTCGGCATCCTGAATGCCAATGGCTTCCTGACGATACTCTTAAGTGCCTTCGGTGTCTCAAAGAGCAACATGGTAGCTGATCCGTGGATGTTCATATCAGTCATTATTTTCGGGGTTATCATATCCTACATTCTGGTATATGCACTGTCTAGCAGGATCAAAAAGATATCAGCATATTCGCTCATCACAGAGTAATAGGGAATAGAAGAGAAGATTGAAAACGGGGTGTCTCGATTTTAAGGCACCTCGCTATTATTTGTATTAAATTCAGTTCTTTCCGTAACGCACTTTCTCGTACTCTTTTCTGAGCTCGGAGATCTCACGGTCACCGGAAGAGAGCAGGACATTTTCGATCTGTCCGGGTGTGGATGAATTTGAGACGGGAAGGCCCTTTTTCATGGCCTTGCGTGTCTTGTTGTAAAACAGTTTTCTTATGCGCCGTTCGTATCCCGTTCCGAAATCCTGACCTTTTACGGTAAATGATCTCTTTTCCGGAGAGATATCTTCTATCGTGTCTGTGAGAGCTCCGGAATCATTCACTTCGGTTTTCTTTTTGTATTTGGGAGCGTTCTGGATAAGTGTATGTATCAGTCTGAAGATGATAACCATAATGGCGATCAGTATTAAAAGTGCAAGTACCTTTCCGAGGATATCAAGAAATGGATTGAATTCGCCTGCCTCAGGCGGCATTCCCATTTTACCGAGCGGATCTTCTATCTCTACCGTTTCATCGGATTCCCTGTGTAATAAGGTGATCAAAAAGAAGATCAATCCGAAGACAGCTCTTAAGACAGCGAGGATGATATTTGTGATCCATTTGGTGGGGAAAACTGTAAGCACAAGCAGGGATATTGCAATGATGCCGAGCAGGATGGCTATTGTCCTGTTGTTCTGCTTTCTTAGAAGTGCAATCGGCTTGGACGATTTGCGCATCGAGTGATAGTACTTGGAATCGAACACCGCTTTCTGGCGCATAATGACGAAGATCGCGGCAATCAGGATCGCGTGGATGAAAATGATCCTCGAATACCTTTCGTGATGTGCTATGACATAGAGCAGATAGAGAATAAAATGTATTATCGCAGGGAAAACAATGAATTCCGCATCAGCTGCCGTAAATGTGGGTCTTAGTCTGTAGAACAGTGAGAACAGTGTAAAGATTGTAAGTATGGCAGCCAGATATATCATGTTAGCTATGTTGTTTCCGTACTGAAGCGCCGGGATTTTGATCACGGTCAGGAAAAACGCAATGTCAGCTGCTGCATGAATGATAAAGATAAGCAGCTGCGATCTGATCGTGGTCCTTCTGATCAGCACGTGAATGACAGACATGATCAAAGGCACGAACTGCAGCGGCAGACTGACGTCGATTATGTCTATGTAACTTCTGACCACAACCATTAATGAGAGGAAAGTGATGCCCATGATGACCGATAACATTATCTCGGTCAGAAGACTGTCGCGGACCATGATTATCGTATTTCCGTTGACATCTTTAGAAGTCTGACGGGTGGAATTGATATCTCTCAGCTCAGTCACTTCCACGCACCTCCCATCTCATGTAAGAAGGAGCGATCTCAGGTTCCGGACCGGCATCGGGAGTTGTCTTATAAGCCGGCATGAGCCAGAAAAGTGAAGGACGGCGGGACTTTATATCCGTCAGGAGAGGCCTGAAATCACCGTTGAACTGTGGGGATATAAGTAAGATAAAGTCATCTCTCTCTGTTGAGGAGATATACTTTTCGAGCGTTTCCGCAAAAGAAAAAACAGGCTTCTTTAAATCAATCCGGGCGAGCATTATTGCGCGTTCATCCAGCGAGGCGGAACCCAGATCTGTCTCAGAGATAACCGGAGATCCTGTCAGGATATCCGCGCCATTAGTGTATATCGATGCGGGGATCCCGAGATCCGCCAGTTCAATGAGATATGTGTATGCAAGGCTGATTGACTTCTCGAGAAGAGACGTGGAGTGCTTGTTGTTATAGTATTCGAGATTCACGAAAACATGGACCTTCTGCGCGCATGTTGATGTATTCTGATTTACCATCAGTTCACCGGTCCTGGCGCTTGCTTTCCAGTTGATGAGATTCATCGGATCATTCGGGCCGTATTCACGGATGCCGGCAAGAGTGAACGGATCTGTAAGAAGGGTTCTTCTGCACTGAAGTTCACTTAAAGTTACCGAAGTCAGCATCTGAATGAGTTCGGTATCAAGTATCTCAGGAAGAACAGTGAGATTAGATTCGTTTCTGAAATCCATATAGAACCGCTCAGTGAGAAGGAGGTCTGATGTTGTTATTCCGACTCTCGGGAAAACATAATAGCCGCGCTTCGTGCACTGCGCTTTAATACGGCGTGTGTGCTTGGAGAATGCCTTCATGGTGAGCATGTCTTCACGGTATAACAAGTCCGATGACGAAGTGTTCTCCATATCGTAGAATTTGATCTCGCGCGGTGCTTCGAACTTAAGAATGATGAAGGGCAGAGGGAGTCTTTTCTTGTTTTCCGCAATCTCGACCAGTTCTATGTCCTCACCGAATTTTGCTACATCTTTGGAGAATTCAACTTTGAGATGAAGGTTTTCGAGCGCGTGAATACGATAGTAGATTATCTCTACTATGAACAGCGCGAAAAGTATTCCTACGAGTACCAGTAGTTCCATCTTTATTTGTTAGTACTGAAGTCTTCCGTGGGGCAGGGAACTCTGCCGAGTATTCCGTTAATGATGCCTGCAGCGGTATCATGCTTTGATATGAATTTGCCGTCTTTGGAAAGAGCTCCGTGTGAACGGATCGTCAGGCGGTGCGCAAGCACAGGCACTGCGAGTTCTTTAAAGTCGTCAGGAATACAGTTATTCCTTCCACGGATGAATGCCAGTGCTTTGGCAGCGGATACGAATGCGAGAAGCGCACGCGGACTTGCTCCGACTGCGATATCGGATGACTCTCTTGTAGCTTCGACGATCTGAGCCGCATAGTCGTAAAGAAGGTCAGAGACGAATATATTCTTAACCTGTTGCTGCATCGAGAAGATCTCTTCTTTTGAGGCAACCGGTGCAAGGGTGTCGAGAGGGTCTTCTGTCGCAAATCTCTTTAAGATCGATATGCTCTCATCGTGGGTCGGATAGTCCATCTTAAGCATCATGAGGAAGCGGTCGAGCTGCGCTTCGGGAAGAGGGAATGTACCCTGTAATTCGACAGGGTTTTGTGTTGCGATAACGAGGAAGGGAAGATCGAGTTTCCTTGTGTCGCCGTCGACCGTTACCTGTTTTTCTTCCATGCACTCAAGAAGGCTCGACTGTGTTCTTGCCGTGGCACGGTTGATCTCATCTGCAAGAAGTATGTTTGTGAAAACAGGACCTTTTCTGAATACGAAAGAGTTAGCTTCACGGTCGAAGAAGTTGATGCCGGTAAGGTCTGATGGCAGGAGGTCTATCGTGAACTGCACGCGCTTGAAGTCGAGATCAAGTGACTGGGCAAGTGCTTTTGCAGTCTTTGTTTTTCCTGTTCCGGGAACATCTTCGAGCAGTACGTGTCCTCCTACGAGGAGTGATACAAGCAAAAGCTCTATCTGCTTATCTTTTCCGACAATGACCTTGCTGACGTTTTCGGTGAGTTTCTCAGAAAATGTATTCATAAACAAAACAACCCCTTCCGGCAGATTGCGTCAAGCGCAATGAGAGCCTTTTCTTACATAAGTATACTGTTTTGAACGGATATTAATAACGGGATAGATTTAAGAAAAAATACTAATAAATTTCAGATTAGGTATTTGAATCAAAGCTTAGTGATCTCCCAAATACTCCCAGTTAGCTGCATCATGCGGATCTCCGCCTAAGAAGCTATACCATGAACCGGGCTGGAAAGTATTTCCGGGATTGTCTTCCGGATCCCATTTCTCACAATAGAAGATGTTCTGTGGTCCATTCTTTCCGTCGTATGTGATCAGATTTTTCGTAAAAGGATTAATGGGATTATCTATAAGACCTTCTGTAGCGATAGCAGGAGTATCTCCATTTGTCATGAATTCAGATGATGTGGTAAATCCTGTTGCATTGAAGTCTTTTACCATGAGAAGAGGCATGAAGTATTCCAGATCCTGGCCGTTGCAGGTAATACCGAATTGATTGACGTCAAAACCGTGATCGGCAACGATGATGATCCTTGTGTTGTCGTAGACACCATTCTCGCGCAGATAATCGAACCATTCCCCGAGCTTGATGAAAGATGCCATATTAACGTGATACAGCATTACCTGTCGGGGGTCGCTCATGTCCATGGTCTTGCCGTCTATGGTGTATCTGGAGACCATATCAACATCATAAGCTGTGTTATCAACATTCATTACGGGCACGTAATCCGGTTCCTGCAAAAGACAGGATGAGTGGGCTGTATAGTTGGTAAACATCAGAAATGTGTTCTCGGAACCGTCAGAGATCTCCGTGATGGACGGCAAATTCGTAAGCACAGAATAAGCGTCCATAAATGCGTGATAATAACCGGTGCTGATCGAATTTCCGATAACATACTGAACGGGTGAAGTGTTATAGCTTGAGGCAGAATCATCATTCGCTGATAATGCTTCGTTATAACTGCCGCCGCTATAGAGCGTTTCCTGTAAAACGACGGGAGAGACCTTCATAAGTGAGTAGCAGAATAAGTTGCGGTTGCGCACCTCGTTCATCCTGATAGTGGCATCACCTATGGCTTCGCTGTCAGAGCCTTCCTCAATGAAACCGAATCTTCCGTTTGTAATGTAGCAGCTGGTGTTCGGAATATCGTCGAAAACTGACAGATCCGGAATATCTTTATAACCGGCAAACGGAGGATCGCAGATGGTTACTTTGTAATCATTGCATCCAAACAGAACAGGCATTACTTTCAGTGCTTCATCCTGTTTGCTTGCAAGACTGTCACCTGATCTTGCATTTATTTTCTCAGGGGTATAATCGTATCCTCCAAACAAAGCGGGAGAAGCGGTGATCGTACTTGAACTGTAAGAAATGGTATTCTCGTAGTATGTGAAACCGTCATACTTTTCGAGCAGTTCAGGTTTCTCGTTAAAGATATAAGGAACCTGTGTGCCGATAGAGCGGTCAAGCATTATGACCATGACGTTTTTACCGTTTTTGCTTAATGGTATGGAGGGCTCTTCCGAGGTGTTGCCGACAGTGCCTTTATACCAGTTATATGGCACGAGTATGGTTGGGATGTTCAGTGCTCCGACCACAAATACGGAGAGGATTCCTACGATAAGAACTGCCTTTGTGATCTTGCAAAATCTTGAATAAATGAAATACAAAAGCACTGCTCCCGCAATTACTGCTATTGAATTCATTATGTATTCGGTCGGCCGGAAGGAAAGTCCTCTGTCATAAAGAAGGGCAGAAGAAAGCGTTCCGAGATTCTTTCCGAACAACATATAGTTAATTACGGAGCAGCCGCTAATTATCCATATTGCCCTGCAAAAGACAGCTTTCATTTTCGCGCTCATGAAGAAATAGAAAACGCCGCCCCACAATACCCAGCTGCCAAACGATAACAGAAGTGAGTTCCATATGTAAGTCATCGGGCTTACCGATGCTGTGATATCAATGAAATCATATGGTGAGGATGCAATTACCGAAGAAGGGATCAGAAGTCCTGTGATGAAAGCCATGAGAACTGTGCCCGCAAAGAATCCTTTTGTGTCTTTAACTGTCCCGTTGGATTTATTGGCAAACCTGATCTTAAGTCTGTCTGATACGAGCGGAAGGCACAAAAGCAAAGAGCCGGCCGCAAGAAGGATCTTCTGCCTGACATCCAGCTCAGGCTTTATTAAAGCAGCAACGAGCAATGCCGCACCTGATAAAGCCAATACAATGCTGAGCACTTTCTTAGGATCTTTGAACTTATAGAATACGTTTTTTACAAGCGAGAAAACGTTATTAAGCAGCCAGTAGAATACAAGTCCTGCTGGCGAGTGGTAAAGCAGGACAAGGAATACTGCGGCAAGCCCGTATACCTGTATCTTTTCCTTAACAGGATGGCCTTTTGTATAGATGATTCCCGATACTATATTGATTAACGTCATGAGTATCGGAAGGATGTTAACGGGAAAGCTCCCTATCATAAACATGGCATCTTCAGCGCCGAGGTCACGGATAAATCCGAAGGACATTCCGTTAAGGCTCTTCATGCCGGACAAGAGGTTATAAGCAGCGATGAAGAATGGGATCTGCAGCAGCAAAGAAGCGGTGCTCTTTAACGCATATACCGGTTTATAGTGGTTGATCCTGTAGTATTCCTGAAGCATGAAGAAGCGCTCGTCACCTTTGAACGTGCTCTTGATGCGCTTGATGCCTGATGCCATCTTTGCCTGAATATTCCGCTCTTCAGCCTGAAGTTCATCGGCTCTTTTATATAGCGGGAGTACGAGAAAATTAACGGCAAGGCTCAGAAAAATGATTGACAGACCTTCGTTGCCGATTATCCTGTTTGCAATCGAAAAAACAACTTCGAAAAGAAGCTCAAGCGGTGAAATCAGGAACGTGTACAAATAGGAGAAAACTGACAACGATCAAAAACCTTTCAAAAGCTTTTACTTTGAAATATATTGATTAATTATATGACAGTTGTTTTTAGGTATCAATTATCACCGCGTTAGCGTTATCTTTTATGATCTTCCAGGCATCAGCAAGCTTATCAAGATTCCATGCCGCGTTGGCAGGACTTGTCGAAGGCAGGCATACCGCATCGCGTTTCAGGATGGGGAAGAGGTATTTCAGATAGTACTGTTCTGCTTTTTTGCCATTAAGAAAAATCGCCCTGATATCTGCGGTGCCTAATATGACCGACAGGTCATTGACCGTTACATCCCTGATGCTTGAATCCGAAGAACCGTCTATCTCGCATGAGCCGATAACATCCCATAATGCAATGTGGTTTCTGATGAGGAAAGCCTTTTTCTCATCGATGGTAACAGGTAGTTCTTCTCCGAAGATCTGCGAGGTCACCTTCCAAAAGCGGTTTTGCGGATGCCCGTAAAAGAAACCCTCTTCTCTGGATCTTACAGAGGGGAAACTTCCCAAGATAAGTACTTTGGAATCTTTATCGAAGACCGGAGCGATAGGATGAACGGGCATTATTATTCCTCAAATATATTAATTACCCGTACTTTATCACAGTTTGCGCTTAATGCGGCATGACCAGTATGCGAACCTGCAGCTTCCGTCACTGTATTCATAGATGCTGTATTCCCGGGTCCAGTTTTTAGTCCGGGATTCAGGTGGTTTACCTTTGCATCATCTGACAGGTCCTTGGTGACTTTAAACTCTGTAAACGAATAAAGTCCACGGAAAAACAACACGATCAATATGACCGGTAATATTTTCGAAAAACAAGAAAAATCAGAGGTCATAAAAAGTGCCGTCGTCGCCACCGCGCGCTTTATCTTCAGCACGCTCCAGTTCAAAATGGAAATTATATTCGTCAATCGTCAGCTTTGTTCCGCGCGTGGTATCAAGATAAGAATCCATTCCGGGTGCTTTGTCGAAATCATTAACGACATCTACGGTATCGTGGATCTTGCGGGATGTTTTTTCTCCGATCTTTCGTATAACAGAAAACGCAATGTTAGTTGCAATAAAAAGCAACTCGATAACACACACTGTCAGAAATACTGCATAGAGGAACCGGTCACTGGTGCCCGAAAAAGTGATTACGAATAATATGGCAGGCGCTATGAATGCACCGATTAACGGTATTTTTCTCCATTTGCTGTTTGTAAATCTGACAAGGGCATCGAGCTTATCGACAGCTTCGGTCGTTGGTACCTGGCCGCTTGCTTCGCCCGTCTGGCCGTTGACTGCAAACTGATATGTACTGCCGCCTGACTCAACCGTCATGAACCATACAGGGAGCAGACAGTACTTGATGGTAAGCTCACTCATCCAGCTGAATGTCTTTGAGGGATCAGGTTCATACTCATCATATTTTGCTGCGATGGTGTCAGTCGTATCCAGCGAGATCCTGTCCATCCGCTTAAGGAATCTGTCCATTAATTCTGTCGGTCGCTGGTCATACTTATCGGCATAGAAACCCTGAAGATATTTGTTGTCGAACTTTACCATCTCGCTGTAATCGAAGGGTTCAATCGCTTCCATCAATTTGTTTGCGATCTTCAAAGATGCATCAAACGGTACGCCTTTGACGTAGTATTTTGCTGTAGCAAAGATGGAATGAATCTCCGTGCCGTCTTTTTTATGTCGTTTACCGACACCATACAGATCTGAGTTAACGGCGCAGTCAAGGATCCAGAACGGCACATAGAGAGGCGTCATCTTGGTAAGACGGCTCTTTGTCTTAAAGCCGCGCGGTGTCATTTTTCTGGTCTTAAGCCATTGATACATGTTGTTTTCAGCAGTCTTCTTGTCGATCTTGAACGGAATAATGTAATCCGGCTTGAATTCACGAGTCATTCTTCCGGTGATGAGCGTCGGCGAACCGCAGAAGGGACACATCGTAGACATCATGTGCTCATCCGCGATCATGGTGGCACCGCAGCTGTCGCAGATGATCTCGTGGCGTTTCTTGTCATCTTCGGAGATATCGTTGTCGCCGGTGTAATCGCGCTCTTTGCAGTAGCCCAGTGAACCAATTTTCTCAAATGTGGAAGGGTTATAGATATTACCGCAGTTACGGCACATCATGCCCTTAACTTCAGGCTGATAGAAAATATTCGATGCGCAGGACGGGCACTTGAATGATTTAGTGCCAAGTTGCTCTTGCGGTTTAATGACGGGATTGTTCCCGAAGGGATTAGGATTGTCTGAATTAAACGGTCTTGCAGTCCACATGCGTATCACCCTTATTCGAAAAACTCTGATATACCTTTGTAATCACCGCAATTGGTGATGACTATGAATTTCTCAGATAATTCATTATATCATCCGTTCTTCTAGGCAAAAATTGGGCATATCGTCATTGTGGTTGACAATTGTAGTCTGCAATGTTAAATTGAACTCGCGAACTACAATTGTAGACTGAAATATGGAGGATAATTTTATGCCGGATAACATTGCCAGCAAAATAACTGATTCCGAACTGGAGGTCATGAAGCTGCTGTGGCGTGCAAAGGACGCTCTGCCCGTTACGGCGATTCGTGAACAGCTTCAGAGTTCAAAAGGATGGGAGCCTGCGACGATCAAGACGTTGATCTCCAGACTCGTGTCAAAAGGCGTTGTGCATCAGGAAAAGCGGAATGTTTACTATTATTCCCCCGTCATCTCGGAGAAGGAATACAGTTCATGGGCTACCAAGAATCTCATTACCCGTATCTATAACGGAAAGGCCCGCGATCTTATAGCTTCTCTTGTTGATTCGGACGGCCTTTCCCGTGAGGACATTGCCGAATTACGGGAAATGTTCAAGGTGGAGGAATAAAAATGTATTCATTGCTGATAATGACCATAGGCGGCAGTGTTCTCGCGCTGTTTCTCATGTGTCTGCGTTATACAGTTTTGCGGAAAATGCCGAGCACGGTTTATTACTATGCCTGGCTCCTGGTGTTCATGCGCCTGGCATTGCCTTTTCCGGGACTTGTTCCCACAATGGGAGAGACACCAACTGCCGAACCTGTTCCTGCAGTTACTGCAGCTTACAGCGAAAGCTACGTTCAGGATAACAACGGTTACGTATATGAGACCGGTCACAATGACGTTGTGAAAAGTGTTGCAGCTGAATCTGACATCACCATTAATGAAGAGAAAACACAGGATAGGATAGTTTCTGAACCTGCCCCGAAAGCCGCGTTCTCAATTGATTGGAAATCACCTGCGATCTGGCTCTCGGTATGGGCATTAGGAGCATTCGTAAGTATGGGGATTACTGTGTTTTCCTATCTTCATTTCAGCTTTAGTCTGAAGAAAAGCTTATGGAACCCGACAGCTTTACCAAAGAGGTTTATGCTTCGATCCGGGGCAGAAAGCCTGAACTCTATTTTTCAGATTCAGCACGTACACCCATGCTGTTAGGCGTTTTCAAGCCGAAGATCGTTCTGCCTTTGCGCGAGTACAATGAAGAGCTGCTGCTCAACATTCTCCGCCATGAGCTGACACATTACCGCCGTTTTGACACGCTTTACAAGTGGGTTGCATCAGTTATTCTCGCTTTGCACTGGTTCAATCCGGTAGCCTGGTTTATCCGCAGGGAATTTAACCGTTCATGTGAGCTGAGCTGCGATGAGATGCTTCTGCGTTCGATGAACAAAGAAGAGAAGCAGTCTTACGGGAACTCACTCCTCTTGATGGCAGCGCAATCACCTCTGCCTTCAGCAGTTGTTGCAACGAGTTTTGCAACTGAAAAGAAAAATCTAAAAGAAAGGCTTAATCAAATAATGAATTATAAGAAGAGCGGAACACGCATACTTTCATCTGTTCTTGCAATAGCACTTCTGACAGGCTGCGGAGTTGTTGCCGGTCCTGTCTCCAAGAAAACTTCAGAAACGACTGATGCCGCACCCGATGTGAAAGGCGGCGTTGTCAAGGTAAAGAATGTTGATGAGTTCCTTGCAGCGATTGCTCCGGACACTGTGATCGAACTTGCTGAAGGCGTTTATGATCTCAGCACGGCATCAAATTATGGCGAGGATTCCGGGAGTGACTATTATTCCTGGAACACCGAAGTTGTGGCTGAAGCACACGAAGTCGATGCCGAACTTATCATCCATGATGTAAACGGCCTTACGATCCGTGGTGCCGGAATAGAAGACACGACTGTTGCAGCAGTTCCGAGATATGCAAATGTAATTAAATTCGAAGGATGCAATAATATCACCGTATCAAATCTTACAGCCGGTCATACAAAAGAACCCGGTTTGTGTTCAGGTGGGGTCCTTTTCCTGGAAAACTGCAGCGAGATCAATGTGGACTCTTGCGGCCTTTACGGATGCGGTACGATTGGTGTTAATGGATATGGCTGCGAAAAGCTCAACATCACGAACTGCGATATCTATGAATGCAGTGACGGCGCGGTCTATGCAAATTATTGCGATGAAGTTCTTGTCAGTGGCTGCGATATTCATGATATCGGATATAAAGGTGATTATGTTGAATATCGTCTCTTTGATGCCAGCCAGGGTACAGGCTTTACGGTCTATAACTGCAAGATCCACGACAACAAGGCAGAGGGCCTGCTTTATACATACGATGCGGAGAACGTGATATTCATCTCCAATGAGGTAACCAAAAACATATTCACTGGAAGCGCATTCTATTTCGAACTGAAAGGTGCGACGGTTGACGGCTGTAGCTTTGAAGATAACCAAACCGTCTGGTATAAGCCAAATACTTATATCAGAGCTACCGATATAGACGGCAACCGGCTCGAAGCTGATCAGTTCACATCCATGAAGCTTCGTGATATCAAGCCTGAGACAGTAGTTCCGAGAAATGACGTTGTTCAAACCCTGCAGGCGAGGGAAGTTCCTTCCGGAACAGAGGTTGAAGTAACGACAATAGATGAGTTCCTCGAAGTCATCGGACCTGACCGTACCATCGTTCTTGACGGAACAAATTTCGATCTGACCAAGGCCAAGAATTACGGCGGCATTGGTACTGAATTCTACAGTTGGGAAGAGACATATGACGGTCCTCAACTCGTCATCCACGATGTAAATAACCTGACCATCAAGGCCAAAGATCCCGATCCTGCTGCAACGACGCTTGAAGCATTTCCTCGTTTTGCCAATGTCCTTGTTTTCAGGGACTGTAAGAATGTGACTGTCGAAGGCTTCACAGCAGGTCATACCAAGGAGAAGGGCGAATGCTCCGGCGGAGTTCTCTATTTCAGTGATTGTGAGAATATGAAGGTAGACAGCATGCGTCTCTACGGCTGCGGAGTTACGGGAATCGATACTTTTTTGTGCTCCGGAATTGACGTAACAAATACCGAGATCTATGAGTGCAGCTACGGAGCGGCATACTTCTCTGTTACAAATGGCATCAGCTTTACGGATTGCAACATACACGATGTTCCGTCTCCGGCCCTGACATTCTATGATTGTAATAATATAACCTGGAACGGTCAGGAACTTACAGGCAATGATCTGAGATACGATGTACAAACCGACGGAACGCTCGTAACCTGGAATGGTACATAATAAAAAAGTTCTGCATTAAGACAAATGCCGGGGCTTCGGAAATTTCCGGAGCCCTTTATTTTCAGGCGTTCATCACCCATGCAAAAGCCTTTGCCGTTCTGATATCCGGTTCCTTAAAGTGATTCCCGTTATTCCATTCGAGCATGCAGTTCACATTACGTTCTTTCAGCAACTTATGTGCTTTACGCACTCTGTCACCTACGGTTGCCATAACAGGATTGCGCACTTTTTCCTCACGGTCTCCAAGACTCAGATAAACATTACCTGTCATGATCCTGTTCTTTTTCATATATCCGTCAAAGTCCGGAAACCATAAAGATGGAGAAGCTGCAGCAACTCCGCTAAATATATCCGTCTGATATGCTGCCCACAAGGCAAATAGTCCGGCGAGTGAATAACCGCCAATATAATAAGTCTTTTCTTTGTCGTCACACAGCGTGAGCAATTCTTCAAGTGTTTTTGAAGCTCCGCCGCCGAAATCTTTATTACCGAATACTGCCGGAGCTTTCCAGGGCGACAGGTCGTTGTTCCAGTCATCTACCTTGAAAGCGATCAGGCAAAAGTCATTTTCGCATCCGCGTTTAATTTCTGCGAACTCGTTTTCGATTCCTTCAAGATCGTGATCGTCAACAGGCTGGATCAATACAATGTCAGATTGGGGATTTCCGAATCCGGTTATTTCCATCATTAAAGTTCCTTTTCCATCAAGATCTGTCTCTACAAGATTTACTCTTCGGATTCTATTATATCAATACCGGTTTTCAGCCGAGAGCTAAACCCATGTAATACAAAGACAGTACATTAATAAATAAGAAACCTGAAATGCACAATAAACAACATAAAAAAACGGCAATCCAAATTCCTTTATACCTTTTTATGTGTTTTCTGATTATCAGTGAATCAATCAACCCGATGATCGAAGTAACCGGAAATATCATTAAGACGATATTTAATGAATTGTGAAATACATATACACCCAACAGATATACACCAAGAAGGATGATGGATAGTATTCCTAAAGCAAAGGGAAGACCAACTGTTTTAATCTCTTCATTATTCATTTAAAGCATTCGACGTTTTTTTGATTGTCTCTAGTCCTGAGCTAATGCTGCCATCGTGCCAAAGAATAACAGAACCATCAAAAACAAACTAAGCGCACAGCCGATCAACCCTGCAACCCAGATTTTATGGTGATCATATCTTGAGTCTCTTGTGATAAATGAGAAAACCTAACCTATTATCGAGAAGATCGGTACAAAGTAGACAACACACATAATTACGCTTCTGCTGCCCAGTGCACTCAGCAGGTAAATCAGAAAACAAGTAAAAGAAAGTATGGTCATAACAATAGGAACGTAGTGGGAGTTAGATTCCCCGGAGCTTGTATGATTCCTGTTACTGCCAAACTGATCAATGTAATTGTCGTTCATAAGCCGGTGTCAATTCCTTAAATTCAAAACATCTGTGGTTTTCTTTGATTGGTGATCTTTAGTTGAGGCCATAATAGCACGGTCGATATTGAAATGCAACTAAAATTTATCGAATAACAATAAAATATTCCCGAATAACGAAAAAGATATAGTGCTCACAATGTGGGATTAGTGTAATATTTCTTTTTGGAAATTAAGATCCCTCGTTATATAGCTGCACATATTTTTGTATCACCTTATCGCTCCAGATATGTGCTTCTATATACCTTTCCGGCCCGTACTTTCCATCGTCATTCCATTCCTGCGGCATACCGTATTTCTTTATTATTTCCAGGATCTCATCATACACGTAAACCTTTTTCCTGTACTCTTTGCCATCATTAACTCTATCGCTGAATGTAGGCATTGAGTCACCATAAGTAAATGATACTGTCCTGAGGTCAAATTCCTCTACAGGTATTTTTGTGTATCTGCATTCTTCATACCATGTTGATAACCATGGGCTGAATTCCAAAACCATATAATGAGGCGAATCTATCTCCATGATCCCGCCCTTATTTGCAAATGCCTCCCGGAGCATGCGCTCGCAATTATGACGGTATTGCACATATTTATCATGCCTGGCTGCACATTGAGAATTAGGTCGTTCTATCTTTATCCTCTCGATAACTTTTCTGGCTTCATCTTGAGATATAGAAGTCAGACTTTTAAATGGACCTGTCCTGGCATCGAAAAAATGATATAAAAACACAAATATCCCCTTACCTGATTAATAGGTAATCCTGATGGTCATACATATTAAATATCCATGTCACGGACTATATAGTGGTCGTTTTCTGTTCCGCCGTTGTAGTCAGCATACATGTTGTTGATGTGATCTTCTTCCGTCATGAAGAGCTGATATCTTACCTTATAGTATTTCAGCGGATTATCTTCAGCCAGATCGGCATCATTGGCATCGAAATAATACAGCTGCAGATTATAAACGCGGGGTTCATCATCAAGAAGCTCTAAAAAGATATCTTTTATCTCATCATCATCCGGAATCTGAGATTCATCATCACAGAACAAAAGCACATGACAATCGTAATACATATAATTCTTAATGAATTTCCTGGCGCCGATGTCTTCGACAGGATAACCCTTATATGACCTTTGGTTAGTCTGGCGGATGACATAACTTGAGCATGGGAAACGGCCGTCTAGAACACGGTACAATTCGTCATAGATATCTTCCTCATATGCAATGGCAAGATAATTGGTGTAAAGCTCTCCTTTTTCTTTCCACAAGCTGATATAAACGTCCGGGTACAATTCAGATCTGACTTTGACTTCACTGTAATCAGTGCCGGTTAAGACCTGCTCAGGGTGACCGTCAAAAGTAAATGTGTCTTCGGGGAACGCATCGCTGAGCTTCTTTATCCAGCCGTTCTGTTGCATCTTTCCTATGGGTGTGCATGATGAAAGAAGCATGACTGATGCAAGTAATGCTGCTGCAATCCGCATTGACCTGACTCTATTCATAGAATAACCTTTCCGTTTTTCATGGTAGTTACATCCCTCATATAAAATATATTATATCATCCGGTTGACGCTCTAACAGTTGTTAGGTATTATTCCTCTAACAATCGTTAGAGAGGTTTTATCTATGACCACAAAAGAGAAAATAATGGATGCAGCACTTCATATGTTCTCTGAAAGAGGCTATGAAGCAGTATCGATAAGGGATATTTGCGGTGAGGTCGGTATTAAGGAAAGCACGCTTTATTATCACTTCAAAAATAAGATGGATATCCTTGATTCGCTTATCGCTAAGTTCAAAGAGCATATAGAAGGACTGTTAATCCACATAGATGAGATGCCGCAGATGCCTTCCGGCAAGACAAAGAAAAAGAATGCCGGAAGCACGGATATCATTGATTCATACATGATGGACAGTTATCTTTTCGATCCTTTCTGCAATCTCATGATAAGGCTGATGATGATCGAACAGTTCCATAATGAAGAAATGCGTGCGCTTTATGAGAAGACTATGTTTACCGACCCTTATGATATCTATCTCAGAGTATTCAGAATGCTTGCTTCCCAGGGTGCTTTCTCGGAATCCCAGGTTGATGTTATCGTCCGCCGGTATCACGCATATATGACTATGCTGACATTCAGATATCTTCTTAACGGTGAACTTACTGAAGAGAGAAAGAAAGCGTACAAAAAAGAAGTTCATGCATTGATGAACGGCGGAGTTATATGAAGAAGATAGCTATGTTTACCATGGGCACCAGAGGTGATGTCCAGCCGTATATTATCTTATCCCGCGCACTGATTAATTCAGGCTTTGATGTAATTCTGGGGTCGCACCCGTGCTGGCGTTCCCTGATAGAATCCTATGGCGTGCATTTTGAGCCGGTCGGACCGGATATTGATATCGAAGCAGAAGCTGCTGCGATAAGAGGCAAGTCATCCAATGCGGCACTAAGCATGATCAGGTGTATGAACTTTATAATGAAGATCATACGTGATTCTTCAAAAGAGGTATATGAACTCTGCAAGGGCAGGGATCTCATCGTTGTGACAAACAGTAAGATGGGTGCTGTCGAAGCAGGCATATTAAGGATTCCGACGGTGGACGTTTCTCTTCAGACAGAGATGATTCCTGAGAAGAATAAGCCTGTAAGTTTTAAGGACAGGCTCATCGGAAAACTGATAGGAAAACAAATCGACAAACCATTCAATAAGATCCGCAAACAATATGGTTTAGGACCCATGAAAAACGGCGATGAATTAAGGTCTGATAAACTGAATCTGATCCCGATAAGCAAATATGTCGTAGAACGGAGCCCGTACTGGGAGGATAAGAATATACTTACCGGTTACTGGTATGATGAAGAGCCGGAATATATTCCGGACGGCAAGCTTGCAGGATTCATCGAAGAAGGTGAGAAGCCTGTGATCCTCGCACTAGGTGCGATGTCATTTGAGGACAGAGCGGATAAGGCTAAGCTCGATATGTTTGTTAACGCATTTCAAAAGACCGGCTGCCGCGCTGTGATCCAGGGATTCCAGAAAACACTTCAGGATTATGATCTTCCTGATACCATGATTGCATGTGGGAGTGTGCCGCACAGCTGGCTGTTCAGGCAGGGAAGCTTTGTTATTCACCACTGTGGTTTTGGTACTACGGCAGCATCAATGATCTACGGGATTCCGTCAATTCCTGTTCCGCATGTTTTAGATCAGCTGGGTTTTGCCATGCAACTCGAAAAGTGCGGCGTGGCAACAACTCATATAGATGCAAAAGACCTGTCTGAAGAAAGACTGGTCAAAGCCATTGAAGAGATGAAAAAAGACTACCGGCTCAGGAAACACAATGCAGAAGAGATCTCTGAGAAGATCCGCACTGAAGGCGGAATTAATGAGGCGGTAAGACAGATAATCAGAATAACCGGAGAGCCTAATGCTTGACAGATCTGGTTTATCGGGTTAAACTCGATGCGGTTTAACGCATTAAACCAAACGAAGTTGAGGTTAGTGAAATGGAAGAACTGGTATTGTTTGAAGCTGAGAAAAAACTGATGGAGATCATCTGGCAGGAAGCACCTGTTGAGTCAGGCAAGCTGGTGAAGATCGCAGGTGACAGGATCAGCTGGAACAAATCAACTACATATACCGTTCTTCGAAAACTGATTGCCAAGGGTTTTGTCACGAATGAGGATACGATCGTACGCGTCCTTATTCCTAAGGAAAAAGTTCTGATATCAGAGAGCAACCAGATAATCAATGACAGTTTTTCCGGTTCTCTGCCAAAATTTGTGGCAGCTTTTTTCGGTAATAAAAAGACCTTAAGCGATGAAGATGCTGAAGCTTTGATGAAACTCATAAAGGAAAACATGGAAGGTGGCAAGTGATGGACGGCTTATTCCTTAAGGTTCTTGAGATGTCCGTCACCGGCAGCATAGTAATCCTTATTACCATGCTTGCCAGATTCCTTCTGAGGAAAAGATCAAAGAGGTTCATCATGATCCTTTGGGCTGTTGTGGCGTTCAGATTACTTGTGCCATTCAGCTTTGAATCGTCATTCAGTTTCTTTAACTTTCTTCCATTAAACACACGGACCTTAACTGAAATTACAGAGGTTCACGATGCAGCACTGCCTGACAATTTAGCTGATACCCAAGCTGTAACAGCTGATCACGCTGCAAATACAGAGCAACAGGAATCGATTCGCACCGGAACGGCCGTTAATCATGGGGATGAGACTCTGTCAGTGAACCTTACAACTTCGGATACGTTACCGGATATCAAGACCATACTCTCAACAGTATGGCTAACAGGTGCTTTGGGTATTACAGCCTTCTGTTCTGTCCAATTCATCATGCTTAAGAGACAGCTTAGAAACTCGAAGCACATAAGCGGCAATGTTTATGTGTCTGATAAGATCAGCACACCGTTTGTTTTCGGACTTTTCATTCCCAGGATATATTTGCCTGACGTTCTCGATAAACATGAGAAAGAATATATTCTGCTTCATGAGAGGACCCATATCAAACACGGCGACTGGCTCACCAAGATAATAGGAACGTTCGCCGTTGCCGTTCATTGGTTCAATCCTTTGGTATGGTTTGCTTACAAACTTTTCGAGCAGGATATCGAGATGAACTGCGATGAGAGTGTCGTGGAAGGCATGGATGCTGATCTTAAGCAGGCATATACAATGTCGATCGTTTCTTTCGCTATGCAAAGCAAGGCAAAAAGATATCTGGTAACTCCGTTGGGATTCAGCAAAGCCAACATCAGCAAAACGGAGGTTACTAACAGAGTGAAAAATATAATCAACTTTAAAAAGGGAAAGACGGCTACTGCCATTGCTATTACAACTGTTCTGCTCTTTGTAAGCGCTGGATGCGCACTTAATTCAAAAACGGGTGTTACCGGCGAACCCGGAGTTACAGAAACGGAAGTTACTGAACCGGAGATTACAGAAACTGAAATTACAGAAACAAAAGCAACAGAGGAAAGATCCGAAGCATACGAAGGTGGCCGGATCTGGAGGCTGGATGTAGACGGGCCCAAAGATTTCGCTGCATTTGCAAAGACACTTATCGGCACACCCTATGCTGAAGGAGGCAATCACCCGGATATTGGTCTTGATGGAATAGGCCTGGTAACGTATTGCTACAAAGAATACTACGGTCTATCCGTTCCGTTTGATGTCGAAGAAATAACTCTTGGAGTTGATGGCGCATATGACTCAGTATCGGTAGGTGCAATTCAGGTCGGTGATGTAGTAGTTTATGACTCTGGTAACATTGCAATATACGTCGGTAACGGAGAGGTGGTTTATGCATCGGAAACTGAAGGCTGTGTTTGTTCCGGTACCCTTACCATGGAGGACATCAGCGCAATAATCCATTATGTTGATTATTCCATTTCAGACATAGGCGTCGGATAAGTAATTAACTCTGCGCTTTCATCTTAAAGAATCTAATCAAATAAACAGGCACGAAACTCCGGGAAGTCGTGCTTGTTGTTTTGTCTCTTTATTTTCTGCTATATTCTTCGCCGCAATGAGGGCATCTCGATCCATATACTCTGCCAATGTGAGAACCGCAATGAGGACATCTTACAATGATGAAGTTAAGGATGATTCCTGACAGGAAAACAATTGCGCCAAGCACAAGGCAGATGTTAATCATCACTTTGTTTCCCAGAAATGCCAGGGAAGCCATAAGGATGACGATACCAAGCATCATGACACCAACACAGAGCCAAGCCTTTGCATATATATTTTTCATTTTTATCAACTCCTTAAATATCTTGATAGCATAATAATGCACTAAAGATGTGTACTCTTTATGTACTGTTAATCGCAATCTTCGAAATATATGATGTTAAAGTAAAACTGCCTGAGGGAATCCTCAGGCAGCTTTATCTTTGTCAATAGGTCCGCTTATCTCGTTAAGTTTTAACTGCAGGATGAAGATCCGATGAAATCGCTGCACGATGATAATGCAATTATTATGAATATAAGAGCTACCGCCACATAAACACAATATATGATCATCAGGACAAGGCCGAATTTGCTTTTACTGTATTTAATGCGGACTACGATCATGAGTGCAATTCCTGCTATCATGGCAGCTGACGGAATAAAACTAATCATTGTAATTAAATAATAATTTGAAATGGTTCCGAGGTTTTCCGCCACCTCCATAATAATGCAAGCTGCCAAAGGTATAACAACTCCCAGTATGAGTGAGATGACACAAAGTTTGGTGGCCTTTTTCTGCTCTTGAGGACCATAGGTTCTGCCGCGCTTCGGTGCCGGAACCTGCTGTTCTGATACAGGCTGCTGATTGACAGGTGCCTGTTGCATCACGGGCATCGCTACCTGAACATTTAAAGGTTTTCCGCAGACTTTGCAAAACTTTTCAGTATCCCCAACCTGTGTGCCGCAATTGGAACAAAACATATGCAGTCTTTCCTTTCTTAACAATATGAGTATTTCAACTTTTCCGATTTATAAGCAATCCCAGTTATAAAGAACATCATCGAAGTTCAGATTTTCGAGATCTTTGCTGTTTATAAAGAAATTGATTATGCCGCTGTCTCCGATAATAATCTCAGGTTTGCCGTCACTATATTCAGAATCCAGCTGGAATAACAAGGTATCATATTTTTCAATTGATTCTAAATCTGTTCTAGGATCATCTTGGGTGAAATACGGATGCCCGAACATCTTATGATTATAATCGGGTACATTTTTTTCCAGATAACCATAATCCTCTTTGCAAAGATAGCTCCAAGGGAAATCGCAATTCAACCCGTATTTCTCATTAAGAACACGGGTGGCAATACCGTCAAATCCCTCGTTGATAGTGTGCAGGATATCTTTACGCACACTGAAAGACAGTGAAAAACAAGTCTGGAACGGGAACATTAAGCCATCTTCCAAATCCAGATTCGATTGAATTCCAAGGCTCCTGACATCTTCTTCGGTGATACTTGTATCAATTACCTCGTGATAAACAACTTTGGATCCCTTCTCATCATCAAGTCCGATAATGTCATCATTTGCGACAAAGAACTGAAGAATACCCTTTGAAGGCAGTTTATCAAAGCTGACATCACTTAAATTGATTTGGGCCAAAAGAAGCAATTTATTTCCATTGGAATCCGTAGGATATTCCTTGTCAGCAGGCCAGTAAGGCAGCCCGCCGAACTTGCTCGAAAACAGATTTGTATCACCTGTACCTGTTTCAATAAATACGGCATCTGTTTCGGACTCTTTTCTGACAGTCTCCAAAACATCGTCAAGTATATCCTTGCCAATTGATTTGCCTGATATCTTCGGAGGAGCATTTTCATATGCATCATCAATGAATTTCGACAGATTTTTATAGTAATCATCATCATAGGGAACAAATAAATAAGCCTCATCCTGAAATTCTTCAGAATTGTATTTCTCTGTTCCGAAATAGTTCTCGGCATTCTGATCTACACAATAAGGATAGGCGCCTTTACGGGAGAAAGTATAAAACCACTCAACAAATTCCCTGCTTTCATCAACAAAGAGATCCGACCGTAGTTTGCCTTTAAAAAATGTGCTTTTAGCCAATACTTTACGAACGTCTCCATTACCATCAAGAGCCGGCTTTAAAAGAGGTTCTATTCTGAAAACTTCTTCATTGACCAGTCCCTTTCCGTAAGCCCATCTTAAAAAGACGGCAAGATGATTGAAACCTGAAAGCGTCGGACACGATAACCCCTTGCTATCGATCTTACTCTCATGAGAAAACCCATCATCTATCGTATTAATTCTCATAATATCCTCCTAAACTTCAATAGCAAATGGAAATTGGCGGAAAACTGATGATATTCCTCTCTGGCTGACAATGCTATTATATCATCGCTACAGACGTTACCCGACAATCAGATTGCTTGCTTTCATGAACACATAGGAATGTGTCTATTACATGTATTGATGATCTTCCGCTATAAAACAACCGGGAATTAATAAAGCCTGCAAGTCATTTTTCGCAGGCTTCTTAGTTATATTCCTGATTTTATGTAATTGCATAAGGTGTTTTCAACTGCAACATTTCAGTTCCGCAACCTGTTTTTAAGGTATTAAACCCCTTGGGAGGTAACAGGATGAAATATAACGCTGGAAAGTTTATTTGCTGCGGAGCGGCAGGAATGATCGTTTTGGCATCTGTGGCAGGATGCAATTCAAAAAATGACACTTCCGCATCAGTAACATCTGAAGTCAGGAAAAATACTGTTTCCACTTCTGAAGAGACAGATCCCTACTCAGAACCTGTTTTATCACCTTATTCAGTTCAGTGGCCTGTTAAGACGGGCTCTTTGGGAGATCTGGAGTACAATCTGCAAAGCGTTACTATAGATTTTCAGTCTAAGGAACGAGGGTTTTACATTTTCGACGTGGAAGAACACGATTATCCTGTAAATATCATTATCGCTGCAGGTGAGTTCTCAACAGGCGGCTATGATATCTTCATCGATGATATGAATTATGACAACAATACTTTTACGGTTACTGTCAGAGAGATTTGTCCTGAACCGACTGATATTGTAACCGAGGCATTCACATATCCCTGTTGCGAAATACAGCTGAATAAACTTCCCGGATCTGTCAGAGTCTTAGATGGAAATGGAAATGAACTTGACTGTCTTTACTTTTATATTGATGAAAATGAGATCGAACCCGGCTGGATCGCAGTTATCGAAGACGGAACAGGCGAGTTCATGCACAAAACATATGTCTATGAAACCGTTGATGGCCAATATTCCTATGTCAATGTCTTATCAACTACGGTAAATTACGGTTCCACTAAATGGAATGATGTTATCAGAGGCAGCGGCATGGCAGATTCGAAAGAAGATATCATCAAGGCCGCAAAAGAGTTTGGCTCGTGCGGATTTATTTTTTACGTCGGAGATACAGCAACGATCCACTCCGTTGACGAGTTTTTGGATAATTAGAAATATCCAGACTAACGTCTTCGTTAGTCCATATCAGACCGGGCTGTTATGCAGATAGTCCGGATTATTACGGCTAAGAGCAAAACCTCAAATCGTACTTTTTCACCCTCGAAAATAGTACCATAAATGCCTTTGTAACTTGCAAAGCACAAAACCGTACTCTTTTAGGCCTTAAAAAGGTACAAAAAACACCTTTGCAACTTGCAAGGCCAATAATCGTACTCTTTTAGCCCTTAAAAAAGTACAATTCCACGCACATCCCAGTCACGGTTGGATTAGTTGCCTTAACTGCTAATTTTCTGTACTAAAGAATCGCTCCCTCAGACAAGATAATTATATCATCCAAGCAAAGGACTCATGATATAAAAAGCTCCTGAATGATCAGGAGCTTTTAAAGGTTATGTGTCTGTCAGATCGTAATATTGTTTGCGAGCGATTTCCGCACAAGCGCAGCGCGGAGGACTTTAGCGAGCAAATAATATTACTCGTACTCAACTGTAGCAGTCGGCTTCGGCGTGTAGTCGTAAAGGACTCTGTTGATGCCGGGAACTTCGTGGGTGATACGGTCTGTGATGTGGCACATGAGGTCGTAGTCGATAGGTTCAACAGTACACTTAACTACGTCTGTAGTGTTGATCGCACGGACGATGCAGAGCCATTCGAAAGCTCTCTTGCCGTCCTTGATGCCTGTGGACTTAAAGTCGGGTACAACCGTGAAGTACTGCCATACCTTGTCTGCAAGGCCGGCCTTTTCGAATTCTTCTCTGAGGATTGCATCAGATTCTCTAACTGCTTCGAGTCTGTCTCTGGTGATTGCACCGGGGCATCTTACGCCAAGTCCGGGACCGGGGAAGGGCTGACGGTAAACCATCTTGCCGGGAAGGCCCAGTGCGGAACCTACTACGCGGACCTCGTCCTTGTAGAGATACTTAACTGGTTCAACGAGTTCGAAATCGAGTTCCGGGGGAAGACCGCCGACGTTGTGGTGAGCCTTGATGCCCTGTTCACTCTCAAGGATGTCAGGATAGATGGTACCCTGTGCAAGGAAAGCAATGCCGTCAAGCTTTGCAGCTTCTTCAGCGAAAACTTTGATGAACTCTTCGCCGATGATGTGACGCTTCTGCTCAGGATCTGTTACACCTGCGAGAAGGTCTAAGAATCTGTCAACTGCATCTACATAAATGAGGTTGGCACCAAGCTCGTCTCTGAAGACTTTGCATACCATCTCAGGCTCGCCCTTGCGGAGAAGTCCGTGGTTTACGTGAACACAAACGAGATTCGTGCCGATTGCCTTGATCAGGAGGGCAGCGACTACTGAAGAGTCAACACCGCCTGAAAGCGCGAGGAGGACCTTTTTGTCTCCTACCTGTTCCTTGATAGCCTTTATCTGCTCATCGATAAATTGATCAGCCTGAGCTTTTGTTGTAATTCTTTTTAGGGATTCCGGTCTAACGTCTGCCATAAGCAAAGCCTCCTGATGTATAAAAATTCCACGAAAACATTTTACAATATTGTGAAGAAGTTTGGGTATTGAAATGATACAATCAGGCATAACTTTTTTATGACACAGGAGATTATTAGTATATGCGTAAGACAAAAATCATTTGTACTATAGGACCTGCATCGGATAACGAGGAAACATTATCAAAGATGTGTGAGGCCGGAATGAATGTTGCAAGACTGAATTTCTCACACGGTACACATGAACAGCATCAGGAGAAGATCGACCTCATCAAGAGAGTTAGATCAAAGCTTAATCTCCCTATCGCCATCATGCTCGACACAAAGGGACCAGAGTACAGGATCAAGACATTCAGAGATCACAAGGTCATATTAGAGGATGGTGCTACATTCACTCTTACAACTGATGAGATCGAGGGCGATGAGACACGCGTCTCAGTCACATATAAGATGCTTCCCCAGCAGCTTGTTCCCGGTGACAGAGTCCTCATCAATAACGGACTTGTTATCCTTGAAGTAAGAGAGATCAAGGGAGCTGACGTTATCTGCGAGGTTATCGTAGGAGGCGTTCTCTCAGACCAGAAGTCAATGAACTTCCCGAACAAGGTAATGCAGGGCGACTTCTTGAGCGAGCAGGATAAGAGCGACCTTCTCTTTGGTATTGAGAACGATATCGATTTCGTTGCTGCTTCATTCGTATCCAGAAAAGAAGACATGATCGAGATGCGTGAGTTCCTCGACAGCAACGGCGGTGAGAACATCGAAGTTATTGCTAAGATCGAGAACCGTGCAGGCGTTGATAACATCGATGAGATCTCCGAGTACTGCGCAGGCATCATGATCGCAAGAGGTGACCTGGGCGTTGAGATCCCGTTCGTTGAGGTGCCGAGCGTTCAGAAGCAGCTCATCAAGAGATGCAGGCTTTTGGGCAGAAGAGTTATCACTGCAACAGAGATGCTTGAATCCATGATCAACAATCCGAGACCGACAAGAGCCGAGATTTCTGACGTTGCGAATGCCGTTTACGATGGTTCTTCCGCAATCATGCTCTCAGGCGAGTCAGCTGCAGGCAAGTATCCTGTTGAAGCAGTCCAGACGATGTCTCAGGTTGCTGAATATACAGAGAATCACATCAACTACAAAGACCGTTTCTTTAAGCAGGAATTCAAGATCAGAAACAACCTCGACGCTATCTCCCACGCTACATGTCAGATGGCTATCGACGTCGGAGCAAAAGCTATCGTAGTCAACTCCAGAAGCGGTGTTACTGCAAGAATGGTATCCCGTTTCAGATGCCCGATCGACATCGTCGGCATGACGACGTCAGAGAGAATCTGGAGAAGACTTAACTTAAGCTGGGGTGTCATTCCGATCCTCAACGAAGAGTTTACTTCAACTGACGTTATGTACTACCACGGCTTCAATGTAGCAAAGGACATCCTCGGCCTTGAAGCAGGTGACAATGTCGTAATGACAGGCGGACTCATCAACGGTACGGCAGGCAATACCAACACGATCAAGGTTGAGACCGTATATTGATAATACTTTAAGATTCTTTTCGATGGGCTGTCTCATATGAGGCAGCCCTTCGCAATTCGATTTTACCTGCTGAAAATGTGATTTTTCGATTTGAGCAGGTAAGGGGTGGGGCTGCATATTTCATTGCATAACGATACGAAATCTTTACCAAATTTGAACGCTTTATCAGACGGCAAGGGATATACTTATACCGGTAACCCCGAAAGCCTTTAATTGATGCCGTTTTGATGCCGCTTTGCCACACTTTGCACCAAAAGAGCATTAGTTAAAAACAGGGCCCGATAGTATAATTTTCGTGAAGTGTTGGGGACACTGTTTTTTGTATGGATAATAGGACGGAACAAAAAGACCAGTTAATTGAAAAAGGAGCAGTCACCGGTATGAGACCGGGGTCTGAGATAGCCCAGCCCAAAACTCAGAATACTGAAAGAACTGCGATCAAGACTGTCTCTAAAGAAGAGGCAGAGATAAAGCTCATCAACAGGCCAAAGGCTAAGAATGTTACTCCTCTTGCAAGCATGAAGCTTACTCCCGATGATATTCCCGTATTTGAGGATACACCTGAGAGAAGAGAGAAGCTGGCATCCAGAAAAAAGAGATTTCAGAAAAGAAGATTCCGTGAGTGGGCTATATTCACGGGTTATCTGACACCGAGTCTTGTCGGCGTTTTGATATTCTTCTTTTTGCCCCTGCTGATGCTCCTCGTAACTTCATTCCAGAAGTCACCCACGAATTCCGATTTTGTAGGGTTCCGCAATTATGAGAGAGTACTTACAAACGATGCATTTATTAATGCTTCAAAAAACACTCTTACATTCGCTCTTATATCAGTTCCGCTCGCGGTAATACTTGCGCTGTTTGTCGCAATGCTGCTTAATTCAGGGCTTCCGGGAAAGAGCCTTTTCAGGAGCTTTCTTCTTAACCCCATGATGGTGCCTGTCGCATCAGTCGTACTTATCTGGCAGGTATTCTTCAGCTACAACGGAGTCATCAACGGAATCGCCGAGAAGGTCTTTGATTCTCCGGAGAAGATCGACTGGCTCAAATCGGAATATGCGCAGATAGTAATAATGCTCTTATTCCTGTGGAAGAACTTGGGTTACAACATGGTATTGTTCCTTGCGGCTCTGAACAGCATTCCGCATGAGATCCTCGAGTCTGCCGAGATGGACGGCGCAGGTCCCGTAAAGAGATTTTTCGCGATCAAGCTTCATTATCTTTCACCGACGATCTTCTTTGTCGGAATAATGTCACTGATCAATTCATTTAAGATATTCAGAGAGGTCTATCTGCTTACGGGTGACTATCCGTTTGCAAACCTTTACATGCTGCAGCATTTCATGAACAACTCATTTACGCACCTTGATTACAGCAAGCTTTCTGCGGGTGCGATAATAATGTGCATTGTCATGGTAATAATCGTTGGCGGTCTGTTCTTCGCTGAATCCAAATTCGATAAGGATGTGGAGGGCTGACGATGGAAGAGACCAAGCGCTTGGAAAGAAGAAAACAGGCAACTCTTGCACGCCGACATGTCTTTACGGAGACAGTGCAGCCTGAGACATTCATCACTTCGCTCTCGGAAGAAGCAAGAGAGAACTTTTTCGCAAGCGAGAAAAAGAGAATTGAGACCAACTTAAAAAAGAGAAACATCAAGAAGGGAATACTTACCGGAATCGGCGTATTCTTTGCAGTCCTCATCTCTGCATTGGCTCTGGTGCCGATCTTTTTCACGTTCCTTAACTCATTCATGTCATCAGAAGAGATCGTCTCTAACTACCAGGTCGTATTCCAGAGTATGTCGGGACACGCTACGCAGGGTGCGACATATATGTCCAGAATGCCGGTGTTAAAACTTATTCCGGAGCAGGTTACGATCAAGCAGTATACGACGCTGCTTTTCATGAATCCGGAATACCTTTTCAAGTACTGGAATTCGATCATTTTGACACTTCCCATCGTAGGCGGTCAGATGGTCGTAGCATGTCTGGCATCTTATTCATTTGCAAGATACAGAAGGAAGAGAAGAGAATTACTGTTCTTCTCATACATTATCCTCATGCTCATGCCTTTCCAGGTAACGCTCGTTCCGAACTACATGATCGCCGATACGCTGGGTATCCTTGATACTATCTGGGCGATCATCCTGCCGGGCATCTTCTCGACATTTGCGATATTCCTTCTTACCAAATACATGCGCCAGATCCCGACCGGATACATCGAAGCGGCAACGCTTGACGGCGCTTCCGAATGGCAGATATTCACGAACATCGCACTGCCTTTGTGCAAGAATGCGATATTTGCTTTGACGATACTTTTATTCATCGACTACTGGAACATGGTCGAGCAGCCACTGGTACTTCTTACCGATACGGCAAAACAGCCGCTGTCGGTATTCCTTTCACAGATAAACGAACCTGAACTGGGAATCGCGTTTGCGGCATCAAGTGTCTACATGATCCCGCCGCTGCTGATCTTCTTCTGGGGTGAGGATTATCTCGTCGAAGGAATCTCAAGATCAGGAATCAAGTAAACATCATGTGCAGATAAAGCACATACGTAGAGATATGGAGGAAAATTGAAGATGGCAAAGGGTAGCGCTAGAAGGTCAAGAGTTGTAAAAGCGATGGTTGCTTTTGTGGCAGTTCTTGCATTGCTTACATTCTTCTCGAATACGCTGATGAACCTTACTATACCTAAGGTAATGGGAGCATATGCTTCGAGAGGCAATCTCTCATATTCAAATAGTGCGAGGGGCACGATCACCGTCGAAAACCAGACTGAAGTAAAGGGTCTGGAGGGAAGGACAGTCGACCAGGTAAAGGTAACCAATTACGATACCGTCCAGGCCGGTGATACGATCCTGACTTTAAAGCCGATAGAAGAATCGGAAGATCTTCAGTCAAAAAGAGACCGCTTAAAGCAGCTCGAGCGTGAAGCCGAATACGATTCAAGAACTGACAACACCACGGATTTCACTTCATATTACGATTCCATCAACATGGCGAAAGCCACACTCTCTGATGCAGAGGATACTTTATATGCCGTTCAGAACAAGGATACAGTCGAAGAGGAAAACAAGCAGATCATTAACGAGGAATCCGTAAAGGAAGTCTCTCTTGAGGCTACGGTTACCGAAGCTGCGAAAACAGTAGAGGACATCCAGAAGCAGATAGATGCTATCGATGCATCGATTGCTCCGCTCCAGGCTCAGATCGATGTATATACGGCGCTCGGAACTCCGACACCTACACCGAGACCGGATGCTCCCGAGACTACGGAACCTGCTGCGACAGAACCTGAGACTCCGGTTCCGGAAGGAGCAACGGCTACTCCGACACCCAGTCCCTCTCCCGCTCCTGCATATGATGAAGACGGACTTGATCCCACATCTCCCACATATGAGATGGAGAAACTGATGCTGAAGATCCGGCAGTACGAGGACCAGAAAACTGCTTTGCAGAGCCAGCTCGAATCTGCACAGACACGTCTTGATGAGGCATCAGCAGAACTTGCCGAATGCCAGGGAAAGATCAAAGATGCGCAGGCTGAGATCGATGCGCTTAAGCAGCTTCCTTCTGAAGCAGCCGCACAGAATGCGGTAACAACCGCAAGAAATGCAGTCAACACTGCACAGAAAGCATTAAGTGATGCACAGACGGCGGCAGGCATTACGGAAGATAAGGCAAGAGATACCGCAGAGGACAGGGAAGAGGAGATCGCAAAGCTTAAAAAGCAGATCGAAGAGCTCGAGAAGCAGGCTAAGGTCACTGAGATCAAGGCACCTGTCGGAGGATTCATTTACAACATTATGGTAGCCTCAGGTGATGTGCTTACCGCAAAGACTTTAGTAACTTATATCATTCCCGAGACAGACAGAGTCTGCTCAGTATCCTTCAAGTTCAGTTCACAGGCTGCACAGAGCATCCATGTCGGAATGGATCTGGAGATCACCAGCGGATTCATTCAGGGATGCACGGTCCAGTCCATCAAGCCGGATCCGGATAACCCGAGAGCCAACAAGATCGTAAAATGCATGGTTGCAGGTAACGATGCATGGCCGGGTGAGGAGATCACGGTCAACGCCGGAAGAGGCAACGACAACTACAAGTGCGTTGTGCCGAGCAGTGCCGTAAGTGAAGACAACAACGGACATTTCATTTATGTCATCGTCGGTTCTTCCACTCCTTTGGGTGATAAGTACACCGTAAAGAGAGTTGACGTATCCATCGAGGCAACAGACGGTGCTGCTACCGCAATCAAGGGCGAAGGTCTTGATAAGTACGATGTCATGATCGTTGTAAGAGCCGAGAAACCTCTTGAAGACGGACAGCGTGTAAGACTTGAAGACTACACTTCCAAGTAATCCTTAAGGTGCGAAGATAATGCGATTTATAGATAAGACAAAAGAGCTCTGGAATTTAGAGAAGGGCAACGCGAAGAGGAACCTTTTAAAGCTCATCCTCGCGGTTCCTTTCTGGCTCATCGTGATAGCGCTGTTCCTTATGGCATTCGGTATCAGCAGGGCGGTCTACCTTACGGATACAAGACCAGACCAGCAGATTGCAGAGGCCTGGCAGAGCAACTCTGATACATCTTTCAGACACATGGCTGTTTTCGCAGGTGGTATAAGGGCGCAGGGCGATACTTCGCCCATGACGTATCAGGAAGGCGGAAAGTCGATCCACCTTGCAGACATAACTTTGATGAGACAGGCTCTTCAGTCTACGGCTGATACGGGCTCTGCTGCAGGAAACAAGAACATCCAATATACCGAAGGAAAGCAGCTCAGAGGCTGGGAAGACTGTTATTCATCCACGGTAATGTCCACGGTTGAAGCACTCGACGTAGTTGACGGACTTGAGGTAAAATCCGGCAAGTCTGATGCGCAGCTCGTGGCTGTCGGAGGTAATTACAAGGCTTTCCATCCCTTCAGATACCTGTCCGGCGGATTTCTTCCCGAGACTCCCGTTGATACTAACCAGATTGTCTTAAACGATGTTCTTGCGTGGAAGTTCTACCATTCATATGACGTCGTCGGAAACAGGGTCATGATCAATGAACAGATGTTTACCATAATAGGTGTTGTCGAAGAGAGAACCACAAAAGTAGCCGAGCTTGCAGGAGAGCAGGAACCCAGGGCATTCATTTATTTCGGGGCTTTGGGATCGATCTGCAATACAACTGACAATACTTCAGATGACGGTGAAGGGACTTTCAGCGCACCCGCGGATTTTGCCATTCAGTGCTACGAAGCGCTTCTTCCCGAACTCGTAAAAGGTGTCGGCGTAACGGATTTCAAGAATGCCCTGCCCAACTATTCACTCTCAAATCCCCAGCTTTATGTCTCCAATAACACGGGACGTTTCGGGGTTACAAGAGTATTTGATACGGTATTCCCTCTAGGCGAGACGGACAAGGAAAGACTGGGATACGAGTTCCCTTATTGGGAAAGGGCTGCCCAGCTCACCGAGGACAGACTGTTCTACGATTACACCATTACGGGTCTTGGAATAATCCTCCTTCTCATAGGTTTTTCCATGATAGGCCTTAAGTTCCGCGCGAAAATGGCCGTAAAACCCGGCGAGCTTGAAGTACCGGATTCAGAAGATGCGGCTGATAAAGAAGAAAAAGAACTTATGCTGAAAGAATAAGTCCGTTTTTTAGGATAGAATAATCATAATTTTTTACTTATAATTCCCTTTAGGTAATCAGACCTGAAGGGAATATTTATGCATAGGAAATACTCAAGATTAATCTCAGTCATTTTGACAGCCGCAGTTGCTTTAAGTCTTGCGGGATGTGTATCCGTCCCGGAATATTCGCTTTCTGCTACCGGAGATTCCAATGCTGCTCCAACTATGCCGTCAACATCCCAGACCGCGTATGTCAGATCCAGTTTTGACATAAACAATAATCCGTATTTTGCAATGCTCTCCGAGACGGAGATGAATGCATATTCGTTCATTTACGAGGGCCTTATAGCAGGTGATTCTGAGATTGAATGTCCAATCAGACTTGAAGCTGACCAGCTCTCCAAAGCAATGGATGCGGTGCTCAACGACCACCCGGAGATCTTCTGGATAGATAACAACTACAGTTATTCTTACAATCCCGAAGACGGAAGCATAAAGGAGATCACGTTTACGTTCTACGATTTTGCTGATACTCCGGAGAAGTTCCAGGCTGCAAAGGCAGAGTTTGACGCTGCGGCATCTTCAATAATCGCAGGTGCTAATGCTTATTCGACCATAGTCGAGCGTGAGCTCTATATCCACGACTATATCTGTGAGAATACCGTTTACGATGAGACGGCGCCTTACCACCAGAGTGCTTACTCAACGATCGTTCTTCACAGGTCTGTCTGTGCGGGCTATGCAAGGAGCTTCCAGTATCTCATGCAGAGAGCAGGAGTTACGTGCTATTACGTTACGGGAAGCACCGAGAAGACTGTGGCAGGAAGCGGGGACAGCGGGGCACACTCCTGGAACATGGTCCTTATCAACGGCGATTTCTATAATGTTGACTGTCTCTGGGACGATACGGCGAGTGATTCATATGGAAGCCCCATCTATCCGTTTTTCAACATTCCCGATTCGGAAATGGTCAATCACATCAGGATCCAGATGGCTCTGGGCTTACCTTCATGTACTGCAACGGAATGCAGATATTCCAACCAGTTCGGTCCCACGATAGAAGCCGACAGCATCGTCTTTGCAGACGACGAGTGACCCGTACGGTTTTTGTATTTGAACCATACCCTCTTTATATAATGCTTCTTATTTAAAGGAGCGGCATTTTGTCGTATAATTAACAAATTGATTTATTAACAAAGTCAGTCTTTAGGAGATGAAGAAATGAAAGAACTTATGCTTGGAAACAAGGCTGTTGCCAGAGGTCTTTATGAGGCCGGCGTAGCAGTCGCAAGTTCGTACCCCGGCACTCCCAGTACAGAGACAACTGAAGAAGCTGCCAAGTACGATGAGATCTATTGTGAATGGGCACCCAACGAGAAGGTTGCCATGGAGACCGCTTTCGGTGCAAGCAGAGCAGGCAAGAGATCTTACTGCGCAATGAAGCACGTAGGACTCAACGTTGCCGCTGACCCGCTCTTTACAATGAGCTACACAGGCGTTAATGCCGGTATGGTAATCCTTGTTGCAGACGATCCGGGAATGCACTCATCACAGAATGAGCAGGATTCAAGACATTATGCTATCGCTGCAAAGATGCCTATGTTAGAGCCTGCTGATTCCCAGGAAGCAAAGGATTTCGTTATCGAGGCATACGATATTTCCGAGCAGTTTGATACACCCGTACTTATCAAGATGTGCACAAGAGTTGCTCACTCACAGTCCGTAGTTGAGACAGGCGAGAGAGCTGACATCCCTGTTAAGCCTTATGTTAAGGATGCAGGCAAGTACGTTATGGTTCCCGCAAACGCAAAGAGACGTCACCCCATCGTTGAGGAGAGAACAAGAAAGCTCGTTGCATTTGCTGAGGAATCTTCTCTCAACCGCGTTGAAGAGGGAACAGATACTTCCATGGGTATCATCACATCTTCAACTTCATACCAGTATGTTAAGGAAGTATTCGGAGACAAGTATCCGGTATTGAAGATCGGTCTTATCAATCCGCTTCCCGAAAAGAAGATCAAGGACTTCGCTGCCAAGGTAGACAAGCTCGTAGTAGTAGAAGAACTCGATCCCATCATAGAAACACACTGCAAGACATTAGGTCTTGAGGTAACAGGCAAGGATATCTTCCCGCTCATCGACGAGTTCTCACAGGGCCTTATTGCTACAAGCTTGGGGCTCCCTGAAAAGCCCGCATGCAAGCCCATCGAAGGACTTCCGGGAAGACCGCCGGCAATGTGTGCAGGCTGCCCTCACAGAGGCATGTTCTATGTTCTTTCCAAGAATAAGATTACAGTCATGGGCGATATCGGATGCTACACACTTGGTGCTACACCTCCGCTCAGCGCTATCGATACAACAGAGTGCATGGGTGCTTCCATCAGCTCACTCCACGGCTTCAATAAAGCTTTGGGCGCAGAGGCTGAGAAGAATACCGTAGCAGTCATCGGTGACTCCACATTCATGCATTCAGGCATGACCGGTCTTGCCAACATCGCATATAACCAGACAAATTCAACCGTCATCATCCTTGATAACTCTATCACGGGCATGACAGGACACCAGCAGAATCCTACAACAGGATATAACCTCCGTGGTGATCCGGCAGGCAAGATCGATCTCGAAGCTCTTGTACGTGCCATGGGCATCAACAGAGTAAGGGTAGTAGATCCTTATAACCTCGCAGAAGCTGAGGCAGCAGTTAAGGAAGAACTCGCAGCAGAGGAACCTTCAGTAATCATCTCCAGAAGACCCTGCGCACTTCTCAAGAAGGTTAAGCGCGGCGAGCCTATCCAGGTTAACGCTGACAAGTGCAAGTCCTGCAAGGCCTGCATGAAGCTCGGTTGCCCTGCGATCTCCTTCAAGGACGGACACGCACATGTCGATACAACACAGTGCTTCGGCTGTAAGGTATGCAGCGAACTCTGTAAGTTCGGCGCTTTCGAGACTTTGAATGGGGAGGCAATCACATGGTAACAAGCATAATGATAGTAGGCGTAGGCGGACAGGGTTCGCTTCTCGCCAGCAAATTATTGGGCAGAGCCGCTATGGACAAGGGCTATGACGTAAAGGTTTCCGAGGTTCACGGAATGAGCCAGAGAGGCGGAAGCGTTGTAACCTATGTTAAGTTCGGCGACAAGGTAAATTCACCCATCATCGACAAGGGTGAGGCTGACTACATCATTTCTTTCGAGCTTTTGGAAGCTGCAAGATATGTAGAGTTCTTAAAACCCGGCGGACAGATCGTTACTAACTCACAGCAGATCGATCCTATGCCTGTAATCGCAGGCACGGCAGAATATCCGTCAGGACTCATCGAGAAGATGGAAGAGTCCGGCGCAAAGGTTGATGCAATCGATGCACTCACGATCGCTGAACAGGCCGGTTCATCAAAGGCTACAAACATCGTTCTTATGGGTGTCTTCTCAAAGTACATCTCCGAGATCAGCAAGGAAGAGTGGATCAAGGCTGTTGAAGCTTCCGTTCCCGCAAAGTTCCTTGAGCTTAACATGAAGGCCTTTGAGATGGGCCTTGCAGCGGAGTAACGTATATGTCCGATTTAGAAGCAGTAAGAAAATTCTTTGAAGGCGACAAGTACGCAACGGAAATCAGCGGGATCGTAATCGAAGAAGCTCAGAAGGGACACAGCGTCGTATCCCTTGAACCTGACGGAAGACATATTAATGCCGTCGGAGGTCTGATGGGTGCAGTCTATTACACTCTGGCTGATTTCGCTTTTGCTGTAGCTGAGAACTGCGTACTTGATTCAGATACAGTCACAGTTACACAAACGGCACAGATCAACTTCTTGAGACCGTGGTTCGGCGGCAAAGTCACATGTCATGCCGATATTGTTAAGGACGGAAGAGCGATCTGTTTATACGAGGTCAAGGTTTTCGATAAGGATAACAAAGAACTCGCACTGATTATCATCAACGGTTTTAAGACCGCACGAAAATAAATCCGCCTAAGGAGGGCCGGTTATGATTTGGAATGAAGCAAAGGAGTGCATGTCGCGTGACGAGATCGAAGCGCTGCAGAGCGCAAGACTTGTTAAGCAGGTAAACCGCGTTTACCACAACGTAGAGTATTACCGCAAGAAGATGCAGGCTGCCGGACTTGAGCCCGGTGACATCAAGGGCATTGAAGACCTTGATAAGCTGCCTTATACGACTTATCAGGATTTAAGAGACACATACCCCTTTGGCTTGGCCGCTGCGCCCAGATCAGAACTGGTCCGTGTTCACGCATCTTCCGGCACTACAGGTAAGCCTAAGATCGCCGTCTACACAAGGCGCGATATCGATATCTGGGCAGAGTGCGTTGCAAGATGCCTTTCAATGGCAGGGATCACAAAGGATGACATCATCCAGGTAGGTTACGGCTACGGACTCTTCACAGGTGGTCTCGGTGCCCACTATGGTGCCGAATATCTTGGAGCACTGGTTCTCCCTATGTCCACAGGCAATACACAGAAGCTCATCGACATGATGATCGACTGTGATGTTACTTCGATCGCATGCACACCTTCTTATCTCCTGCACGTTGCAGAAGATCTTGAGAAGGCAGGCCTCATCGACAAGATCAAGCTTAAGTCCGCTATCTGCGGTGCTGAGCCCTGGACTGACGAGATGCGCGACCAGATGGAAGCAAGACTCCACATCAAGGCATATGACATCTACGGCCTTACAGAGATGATGGGCCCCGGTGTTGCATGTGACTGCGAATATCACAAGGGTCTTCATATCTGGGAGGATCACTTCCTGCCTGAGATCATCGATCCTGCTACATTAAAGCAGCTTCCGAAGGGTTCTGACGGTGAGCTTGTTATCACTAACCTTACAAAGGAAGGTATGCCTCTCATCCGTTACAGAACAAAAGACCTCACATCCATTGAATATGACAAGTGCGAGTGCGGACGTACAATGGCAAGGATCCAGCGCTTCAAGGGCAGATCCGATGACATGCTCATCATCCGCGGCGTAAACGTATTCCCTTCACAGGTAGAGGCAGCTCTCCTTACAGTAGAAGGCACCACGCCTCACTACATGCTCGTAGTTGACCGTGTTGATAACACGGATACTCTTGAAGTCCAGGTTGAGGTAGCAGAGAACTTCTTCACAGACGAGATCAAGTCATTGGAGAAGCTTTCCAAGACAGTACACGACAAGCTCAAGATGGCCATCGGCCTTAACGCAAAGGTTAAGCTCGTTGAACCTAACGGACTCGAGCACTTCGACGGCAAGAGCAAGCACGTTACAGACAAGCGTAAGCTTTATCAATAATATCAGGAGGTGACACTATGTTCGTAAAGCAGATTTCAGTTTTCTTGAATAACACTGAAGGCAGACTTGATGAGGTTTTGAAGATCCTTGCGCAGGGCGGTATTGATATTCTTTCTGCAAGTCTTGCTGATACTACCGAATTCGGTGTTCTCCGTCTTCTTGCAAAAGAGCCTGATCACGCAAAGCAGATCCTTCAGGATGCAGGTTTTGCGGCACGTGTAGATGAAGTTATTGCAGTTGTAGTTCCTGATGCAGTAGGAAGCCTTGCAAAGGTCGTAGGCGTGATCCACGCAGCAGGCATCAACATCAGTTACATCTATGGTCTTTCCATTGACGGCGAGGGCGCGCCCATTGCCATCAAGACAAATGACAATGTTAAGGCTGAAGCGATCATCAATGCTGCCGGCGTAAAGACACTCGGCATGGAAGATCTGCAATAAGATTAATTGTTCCGGAATTATCAGAGGCTGCCTTAACCGGCAGCCTCTTTGCTTATAAAAAGGGCCTGCTTCCTGTTCCGGAAAGCAAGCCCTTTAAGGTTCTTAAAAATATCAGTTCTCGTCAGCGGGAGCGTTCTCGGGAAGTGAGTATCTCTTCTCGACTGTGACTGTCTCATCGTAGCAGGAGAAGATACCGTCGACCTTTTCCTTGGCGAGCTTAGGTGTGATGAGGCTTACGAGAGGTACGATCACGAGACCTGCGAGCATTGTAACTGCGCCTGCATTAATAGGTGATGCGATGAACTTCAGGAACATGTTGGCAACAGTGAAGCCGACACCGAAGATGAAGCATACCCATACGGAAAGCTTTGTTGTCTTCTTCCAGTAAAGACCCCAGAGGAAAGGTGCGAGGAAAGCGCCTGCGAGAGCACCCCAGGAGTAACCCATGAGCTGAGCGATGAACGTCGGCGGGTTGAGGGAAAGAAGAACGGATACGACGATGAAGAATACGAGGAGGACACGCATTGTGATGAGCTGTGTCTTTTCTTTCTTCTTTTTATCTGCATTTTTATTACCGGGCTTGATCTGCTCGATGAGGTCCAGAGTAACTGTCGAGCTTGATGTGAGAACAAGGGAAGACAGTGTGGACATTGAAGCGGAAAGAACGAGAACGATAACGACACCTACAAGGATAACAGGGAGGTTATCGAGCATCGTAGGGATGATGGAGTCATACATGACTGTGCCGTCATCCTTATAGATAGCGGGATTGTTGCTGTAAAGTCTTGCAAAGCCGCCGAGGAAATAGCAGCCGCCTGCAACGATGAAAGCGAAGATCGTTGAGATGATCGTTCCTGCCTTAACGGACTTCTCGTCCTTGATCGCATAGAACTTTCCGACCATCTGGGGAAGACCCCATGTACCAAGTGAAGTGAGAACGATTACGCCTAAAAGATTGAGCGGATCAGGACCGAAGAATGAGGTAAAAGCACCCTGCATTCCGGCTGTAACGGGAAGATCTGATTCTGCCTGTGAAAGAGTTGTAAGAGCTCCGATGAATCCTCCGTTGTTATTAAGAACGGTAGCGATGACTGCAGTGATACCGAAGAGCATGATGATGCCCTGTACGAGGTCATTAACGACTGTAGCCATGTATCCGCCGAGGATAACGTAGATACATGTAAGAGCTGCCATAACGATGATGCAGATCTTATAGTCGATGTTAAATGCCATGTTAAACAGTCTGGAAAGACCATTATAAACTGATGATGTATAGGGGATAAGGAATATGAATGAGATAAGGGCTGCTGCTATACGGAGAGGCTTGCTGTCGAATCTCTTGCCGAAGAAGTCAGGCATGGTCTTGGAATTCAAGTGCTTTGTCATGACTCTGGTTCTTCTTCCCAGAACGATCCAGGCAAGAAGTGAACCGATGACTGCGTTTCCGATACCGATCCATGTGGAAGCAACACCGTATTTCCAGCCGAACTGTCCTGCGTATCCGATGAATACTACTGCGGAGAAGTAGGAAGTTCCGTAACCGAACGCTGTGAGCCAGGGGCCTGCGTTTCTGCCGCCCAATACGAAGCCTTCAACGCTGTTCGCTTTTTTGCGGGTCATGATGCCGATTCCGATCATGACAGCGAAGAAGACTACCAGGAAGATAATCTTGATAATCAGATCCATGAAATTTGTTCCTCACTTTTTGCTTCTTCCACCCTCAAAATGTTAAGAAGCGTTTTTATTCAAAAAATAAGCCTTGTGCCTAAAAATGACACAAGGCTTATATTTTAAGACTGATTTTCCTGTTCTACAAGTCTTTCTGCGCCATATCTCTTACGGAGAACCGGTTTTTCGATCTTTCCGGTGGCGTTTCTCGGAACGTCTGCCAGGATTATCTGCTTCGGTCTCTTGTAACGGGGAAGCTGTGTGCAGAATTTCTCGAGTTCTTCAACGGTGCAGTCGCTGCCTGGTTCGATCTCAACGATGGCACCAGTGATCTCACCGAGTCTCTTGTCGGGAAGTCCGATGACTGCAACGTCTTTTACCTTCGGATATTCCTGGAGGAAGTTCTCGATCTCGACAGGGTAGATGTTCTCACCGCCGGATACGATAACGTCCTTCTTACGGTCAACGAGGAAGTAGAATCCGTCTTCATCCTGGCGGGCCATGTCGCCTGTGAAGAGCCATCCGTCTCTTAATGTTTCCTTTGTTGCTTCAGGGTTTCTGTAGTATTCGAGCATGACGCCGGGACCCTTTACGCAGAGCTCGCCGACCTCACCCTGTGATACTGTGTTACCGTTCTCGTCAACGATCTTGCACTCCCAGCGGTAACCCGGAATGCCGATGGCACCGACTTTGTGAGTGTTCTCGAGCCCAAGGTGAACGCAGCCTGGACCGGTTGATTCGGAAAGACCGTAGTTTGTATCGTACTGATGATTAGGGAAGTAATCCTTCCAGTGACGGATAAGTGACGGAGGTACGGGCTGAGCACCGATGTGCATGAGACGCCACCGGTCAAGCTTGTAATCGGAAAGCTTGAGTTCGCCTCTGTCCAAAGCGTCGAGAATGTCCTGAGCCCACGGTACGAGGAGCCATACGATAGTGCACTGCTCGTCTGATACGGCCTTGAGGATCACGTCAGGCTTTGTACCCTTGAGGAGAACTGCCTTGCTGCATGTCCACAAAGAACCCATCCAGTGGAACTTTGCGCCTGTATGATAGAGAGGCGGGATGCAGAGAAAGCAGTCGTTCTTGCCAGTGTGATGGTGTACGGCTTCCATCTCAGCTGCCTGTGTGAGACTTCTGTGAGGGTGAAGAATAGCCTTCGGGAAACCTGTAGTACCGGATGAGAAGTAGATGGCTGCATAGTCATCTTCAGTAAGTTCGATCATGGGATCTTTGCTGGAATAGTCAGCTACCTGCTGCCAGTAGTTTTCTGCAAATTCGGGAGCCTGTCCGTCTCCTACGTAGAGAAGGAGTCTGTCCTTAGCGAGCTCTTCAGCGTTGATGTTGAGACGGTCAACGAATTCGGGACCGAAGAACATGACTGAGATCTCTGCAAGATCAGCGCAGTAGGATATCTCGTTTGCTGTATATCTGAAATTGAAAGGTACTGCGATAGCACCTGTCTTGAGGATACCAAAATAGATGGGAAGCCACTCAAGGCAGTTGAACATAAGGATAGCAACCTTGTCACCCTTCTTGATGCCGCGTCCCAAAAGCATGTTTGCTACTCTGTTGGACTTTTCATCGAAGATCTGCCATGTGATCTCATGACGGTAGGGCATAGCCTTGGTCTGCTGTACAAGGTCGAATTCCTTGAAGGAGATCTTTCTTGTGTCTTCCATTGTGGGGTTGAGTTCGATAAGCGCAACCTCTTCACCGTGTTCACGTGCGTTGCGTCTCAGTAAATCTGTTACAGGCATGAATATTCCTCCCTAGTGCTTTATTTATCTAAATAAAGCCAAAGACAATAATATCATCGCGGCCGATGTTCGTCAAAAAATAATAAAATAGGAACAATTATTAAATTTACATATTCTTTTTGAGTGTTTTATAATAAGACGTCTTATATCTAATTTTGAGGAAATGTATGATTCGAAAATTACTGAAATCGGTTCGCCAGTATGCGAAGCATTCGATATTGTCGCTCGTATTTATCATTGGCGAAGTTGTACTTGAAGTTGTAATTCCGTTCATAACCGCTGACATGGTCAATAAGATCCAGGCTGGTATCGACATGGAAACCATACTGAAGATGGGCGGAATTATCACATTATGCGCGATCATGTCCCTGGTCTGCGGTGCTTTGGCCGGCAGCTTTTCCGCTAAAGCTTCGGCAGGTTTTGCAGGCAACTTAAGAGGCGACATGTTCGCAAAGGTCCAGAAGTTCTCATTCGGTAACATCGACAAGTTCTCCACGTCATCACTCGTTACGAGAATGACGACGGATATCACCACGGTCCAGAACGCGTACATGATGCTCATCCGCATTGCGGTAAGAGCGCCGTTCATGTTCATTTTCGCGATAGTCATGGCATATGTCCTCGGAGGTTCACTTGCCACGACATTCGTTATCATAGTTCCGGTTCTCGGTGTCGGACTTGTCATTATCGGTAAGCTTGCGATGCCTGCTTTCCGTGCCGTATTCAAGAAGTACGACAAGATGAACGAGTCGATCGAAGAGAATGTCCGCGGCATGCGTGTCGTTAAGGGATTTGCAAGGGAAGATTACGAGCAGCAGAAGTTCGGCAAGGCTTCCGACAACATCAGACTTGATTTTACCAAGGCTGAGAGGATCGTCGGACTCAACTCGCCTCTCATGGAACTCTGTCTGCATTTCAATGTGTTATTCGTTCTTTACATAGGCTCGAAAATGGCGATCACAAGCCAGGGCGCTACAATGAACATCGGACAGATCTCAGCGCTCATGACATACGGCTTCATGGTTCTTATGTCTCTCATGATGGTATCCATGATCTACGTCATGCTCACAATGTCCATCGAGGCTGCAAAGCGTATCGTTGAAGTTCTTGACGAGGAGCCTTCGATTCAGAATCCTGCCGAACCCGTCATGGAAGTACCTGACGGTTCTATTGATTTTGAAGATGTTGCTTTCAAGTATTCGGAGAAGGCAGCAAGGAATGCACTTTTCGATATCGACCTTCACATTGACAGCGGAATGTCAGTAGGAATCTTAGGCGGTACGGGTTCATCCAAGACCTCTTTGATCCAGCTCATTCCGAGGCTTTATGATGCAACTGAAGGTGTCGTAAAAGTCGGAGGCATTCCCGTTAAGGATTACGACGTAAAGACATTGAGAGATGCCGTTTCCGTCGTTCTCCAGAAGAACGAACTGTTCTCCGGAACCATATCTGAAAATCTCCGCTGGGGTAACGAGAATGCGACTGACGAGGAGATCGTTGCAGCTTGCAAGATCGCCCAGGCAGATGAATTCGTCTCACAGTTCCCTGACGGATATAACACATATATCGAGCAGGGCGGTACGAATGTATCCGGCGGTCAGAAGCAGAGACTCTGTATCGCAAGAGCTCTCCTGAAGAAGCCGAAGATCCTTATCCTCGACGACTCCACATCTGCGGTTGATACCAGAACAGATGCTATGATCAGAAAGGGCTTCATGGAATACATTCCTGAGACCACAAAGATAATCATTGCACAGAGAGTTGCTTCCGTTCAGGAATGCGACATGATCATAATCATGGACGGCGGCATGATCGCCGGCAAGGGTACTCACGAAGAACTCCTCAAGAGTAATGCGATCTATCGTGAGATCTATGAAGAACAGACGAAGGGAGGATCAGGTGATGAGTAATAACACTAAAGCTCCCGGAAAGAAGATAGAAGCAGCACCCGCACCCGGAAGAAGAGGCAGGGGCCCGGCTTCCATGTCCCAGGTCAAGGATTCCATGGGCAGCATCAAGAGAGTCCTCAGGATGTATGTCAAACAGTTCCCTGTTCTTACATGGGTCGTAGTAATCTGCAATATCTATAATGCCGTTGCTGCTGCTATGCCTGCGGTTTTCCTCCAGAAGGTAACTGCAGTATTGGAGGAAACGATCTATACGGGTGACTGGGAGACAGCCAAGATAAAGATAGTCTCATTCCTTATCCCGCTTATCTGCATCTATGCACTTGCGGCCATCTTAAGCATCTTACAGTCCCAGGTTCAGGCATACATGACGCAGAAGTTCCTGCATAAGCTCAGAACTGATCTTTTCAACAAGATGCAGACTCTGCCTTTGAGATATTTCGATACTCATAAGCACGGCGATATCATGAGCCACTATACAAACGATATCGACACATTAAGACAGCTCGTATCCATGGCTCTGCCTACAATCCTGAGAGCAGGTGTAGTTGTAATTTCAGTATTTTTCATCATGCTCAACTACAGTTTCTGGATGACGCTTATCATGATCGTCGGCATCATTGCAATGATGTTTGCGACAGGCAAGGTAGGAGCAGGTTCTGCAAAGTACTTCATCAGACAGCAGAAGGCAGTAGCTTCCACAGAAGGTTACATCCAGGAGATCATGAACGGCCAGAAGGTAGTTAAGGTCTTCAATCATGAGGATAAGGTTAAGGCTGAATTCGACAAGCTCAACAACGGACTTGCAGAAGACAGCGGCAAGGCTAACACTTATGCCAACATCTTAGCGCCCATCATCGGCAACATCGGCAACATCGTTTATGTTCTCCTTGCCGTAGGCGGCGGTCTCATGACCGTGTTCGGTGTAGTTAATTTCTCATTCTCAGGACTTCCGATGGGAATCGACATCATCGTTCCTTTCCTTAACGGAAGCAAGCAGTTCATGGGCAACATCAACCAGCTCACGATGCAGATGAATGCAATCGTAATGGCAGGCGCAGGTGCCCAGAGAATCTTCGATCTCCTCGACGAAGAGCCTGAAGCAGATAACGGCTACGTAACTCTCGTTAATGCAAATATCGCAGAAGACGGTACTATCACTGAAGCTGATCACCAGACAGGTCACTGGGCATGGAAGCATCCTCACAAGGCTGAGGGAACGATCACATATACAGAGCTCAAGGGTGATGTATTGCTTGATTCTGTAGATTTCGGATATGTACCTGACAAGCAGGTTCTTTATGATGTATCCGTTTTCGCAAAGCCGGGCCAGAAGGTCGCATTTGTAGGTGCTACAGGTGCAGGTAAGACAACGATCACCAATCTCATCAACCGTTTCTACGATATTGCTGACGGTAAGATCCGATATGACGGCATCAATGTCAACAAGATCGTGAAAAAGGACTTGAGAAGGTCTCTGGGACTCGTCCTCCAGGAGACAAACCTCTTTACCGGAACCGTTATGGAGAATATCCGTTACGGCAGACTTGATGCAACTGATGATGAGTGCAGGGAAGCAGCCAAGCTTGCGGGTGCCGCCGACTTTATCGAGCGTCTCCCGGGCGGTTATGACACGATGCTTAACAATAATGGTGCGAACCTGTCACAAGGTCAGAGACAGCTCATTGCAATTGCCAGGGCAGCAGTTGCCAATCCACCTGTAATGATCATGGACGAGGCTACATCCTCCATTGATACGCGTACGGAGGCGATTGTCCAGCGCGGTATGGATAAGCTCATGGAAGGCCGTACGGTATTCGTTATCGCTCACCGTTTGTCGACTGTCATGAACTCTGATGTCATCATGGTCCTTGACCACGGCAGGATCATCGAGCGCGGTTCTCACGAGCAGCTCATTGCCGAGAAGGGCACATACTATCAGCTCTATACGGGTGCATTCGAGCTCGAGTGATATTGCAATGCCCGCTTAGGTCCTCCGCGCTTCGCTTGTGCGGAATCGCTCGCATAATCAATCGATCTCGCTGCAGGCAGGAAAAACAAAGTGACGCAAAAACTTATTTCAATTATTAAGAGGTTGGCTCAGAAATGAGGCAACCTCTTCCTTTTACTATCGGGAACCCCATATCGAGTGTTATAATCAAAAAACAATGACAACATACATGGATAATAGGATAGGATTAAAAGGAAAATAAAAATATGAAAAAACAATTGGCGGTCATATCAGCAGCAGTGGCTTTTTCACTGGTATTCTGCTCATGTGGCGGACATACACCCGATGCATTCGATGACGATGAGACGACACCGACTACTTCCGAGACCACTTTGCCCGATTATACGGTTGCAAGGTCTCCTCATCATGACCTTAACAGAGTAGATGAGACCCAGGATTTCGGCACTATCGACCTCAGTTATAAAGATCCATGGGGCCCTCACCAGGATCTTCGAATGGCGCACGGCACGATCCATAATTACTTTTCGTATTATGCGCTTGATGCATACGATAACAGGGTAAACGAGAACCTTAATACCGTATCCGCGATAAGCAGACCGACGGTCTTGGAGTATCCTGCTGATAAGGATGGCTATGTTATCTACGAGGTCACATATACACAGACGTTCCCTATCAGTTCAAAAGAACCAAACAGTATCCACACTGCATTCTGGTCCTATCATGGCGTCGGTTTCCTTGATTATTACACGGGACAAACTTTCCCCACCATCAACCTGTCTACACAGATCGACAGTTTCAGCGTTACCGGGGAAGTAGTGTGGAATGGCAAGACTTATGACATGGGATATTATGAATTCCGTGAGTCCGAATGGGTCAGCAGCACTTCCGAACAGATCGACAGCAATCTCATGATAAGAAAGGAACTGGTAACGATCACTTCCACTTCTTATTTCCTTGTTCCGGAAGGTTATGACGGCATAGTCATGTTCGTCTACGTGGCAGACGATACCAATATGTCCCTGGAAGAAGTCCTGGCTGAAAACAATCCGTACTATACCGAACCCGGCTTTTTCGGTGACGATGAGAATCCCGACGATTACGTATTCATCGGCATTAATGCGCCGTCCTGATACGTTTTCCGGCACACAGTGATAATTAAATACAAGAAAAAAGATGCCTCATTTTTGAGACATCTTTTTTTGCTGTTATCAGTTTTCCTTACCCGGCTGTTCCAGTCCTGAAGTCAGGAGCTTTACTGCTATCGCGCACTCGATACGTTTGCGGAAGATATCGCAGCCCATTTCGTAGATGCCGTTGATATCGCCTGATGCGTGATAGGAATTTGCTGCACATCCGCCGGAACAGTAGAGTTTTGCCCAGCAATCCTTGCACTCGGGGCGGCTGTATGCGTTGCATGAAGCAAACTTGTCCCTGAGCTCGAGGTTCTGTACGCCGTCGTAGATAGAACCCATCTTATATGCCTCGTCACCGACGAACTGGTGGCAGGGATAGAGGTCACCCCAGGGTGTAACGGCAAGATATTCAGTGCCCGATCCGCATCCCGCAATCCTCTTGTAGATGCAGGGACCGCATGTGAGATCGAGCATATAGTGGTAGAAGGTGAAAGGTCTGCCTTCGTTGTAACGCTCGACCATGAGTCTTGCGAGTTCTTCGTACTGCTCGAAAACAATAGGCAGGTCTTCTTTTGTGATAGCGGAAGGACTGGAAGGATCTGTAACGACCGGCTCCATGGAGAGCTCGTTAAATCCGAGGTCCAGCATCTGCCTGATATCGTTTACGAAATCAATGTTGTAGTGGGTAAAGGTACCTCTCATGTAGTAGCTGAGGTTACCTCTCTTAGCTACGAACTTCTGGAAGTTAGGAACGATCCTGTCGTAAGATCCGTTGCCTGCATAGTCAACACGGAAGCGGTCGTTTACTTCTTTACGTCCATCCAGGGAAAGAACGACATTGTGCATTTCCTTGTTGGCAAACTCGGTTACTTCGTCGTCCAAAAGGACACCGTTAGTAGTAAGAGTAAAACGGATATTCTTGTTATGGATCTTTTCCTGCTCGCGTCCGTATGCAACGAGCTTTTTGCAGACGTCCCAGTTCATGAGGGGCTCGCCGCCGAAGAAGTCGATATCAAGGTTCTTGTGGAAGCCTGAATTCTCAATAAGGAAATCGATGGCCTTCTTACCGACCTCGTAGCTCATGATGGCGCGCTCGCCGTGATACTTGCCCTGACTTGCGAAGCAGTAAGAGCAGTTGAGGTTGCATGTGTGTGCCACGTGAAGGCACAGAGCCTTGATCTTTATATTCTTCTTGCGGAAGTCCTTAGCCAGATGTTCGTACTTGTCGGGAGCATAGAGCTTGCCTGCGGTCTTGAGGTCATCGATGTCGGCGATGCATTCTTCTGCATCGTCTCTTGAGATGCCGTGCTTGGCGATAGCTTTTTCGATTACTTCCTCTGCAGGTTCGGTCTCATACCATTGGATCATGTCATAAGCGACTTTATCGACCATGTGAATAGAGCCCGAATAGCAGTCGAGTACGATGTTAAGGCCGTCAAATTGGTAGCAGTGGATCATAGGAACTCCCGATTTTCATAAAAAAAGGTCCCACGTAAAATGAGACCTTAAAGATTCAGAATAAGACTCTCTTATTTAGAAAGCTGCTCGCAAGGCTGGTTAGCAACGCCGCAAGATGTCTTGCATGCTGACTGGCAAGATGTCTGGCACTCACCGCATCCGCCTTCCTTAGCTGACTTCTCGAGATCTCTTGTCTCAACTGTAACGATTCTTGTCATAGTAAGTAATCTCCCTTTTTTATAATATGTGAATTATACTTTGCAAGTCCTAAACCGTCAAGGCAAGACGGGAATCAGTCCCTGATAAGGCCGTCCTCCGCCAAGCATAAGTCTGATTTCGCCGTTTGCAAGGATCTTGACGATGTCTTCGGTGATGATCTCACCCGGCATGAGAAGCGGGATTCCGGGAGGGAACCCGTAGATGAACTCGCTGCTCGGAAGGCCGATCGCAAATTCAGGCTCAAGATCGACTGACCTCATGCGTGCTTTTGCTGCCTCCTGAAGCGTGATCGCAAACTTCGGGAACGGTCTTGAAATGAATTCTGCCGGAACATACTCTCCGTCCATTGCATTGTCTGTTGTGATAACGGCATCGCAGAAGCGCTTCAGGGTATCTTCCGTGTCACCGATGCCGGTCATGGCGATCAGGTGGGAAGGGAAGCTTGCTTCGCACTCGATATTGAATGTTCCTCTCAGATACTCGAAAAGGTAATTGCCCCTGCCCATCAGTACAAACTTTGATCTCTCCCTTACGGGTGCCTGCCAGAGTTTGAAGTTCTTTAGTGAACCAAGGTTGTTCTCGGCATAGGCGATGGCGTTCTCCCACGGCTTTAGTATCTCCGGAACTTTCGAGTTGATCAGTGCAAGACACTTCGAAATGCCCTGGAGGAGAATGTAAGAAGGGCTTGAAGTCTCAAAGATATCAAGGCCTCTTCTTATGAGTGATACGTCGATGGGGCATCCTTCATGAAGCAGCATTACTGCCGTCTGTGTAGGAGAAGAGAGTGTCTTGTGAAGACTCTTGATCACCAGATCGCCTTTGGCATCAGGACCGAAGAAATTGTCATCAAGGCCCAGGTGGGCGCCGTGAGCGCTGTCTGTTATGAGGATCGCATCGTATTTTCTGGTAATGCGGAAGATCTCATCTGTGTCGGACAGAACGCCTTCGTAGGTAGGTGAAGTGATCACGACAGTCTTGATCGAAGGATCTCTTGCGAGGTTCTTCTCAATGTCGGATGGTGATATGTGGCCTGCGAAAGGAAGCTCCGGGTCAAATGCCGGCATCAGCGGAACGATGGAAGAACCGGCAAGCTCTATGGCATTCCATACTGCCAGATGGCAGTTCATGGCTACCAGGATCTTAGTGCCCGGATTCTGGATTGCTGCGCTCCAGATAGCCGCGAGGATCAGGGCAGAAGAACCGTTTACCGACAGGAATGCATTCCTGGCTTTCCACACCGATGCTGCGCAGTCTTCCATATCTTTGAGAAGACCTTCAGGTGCGTGAAGATTATCGAATCCGCCGATCTCTGTGATATCGCGCATGAATGCCTGCGATACGAAGTCAGGATTACGTTTGCCGCCGGGCATATGCATAGGCAGCGGATCGGAACCCAGGTAGAGCTTTAATGCTGCTCCCAATCTGTCGTTATCGTATTTCATTTTCGCGTCCTTCCTTTTGATTGTAAGTTAACACAAAAGAAAAGGGCTGTCGATTTGACAGCCCCTGAATGATCAGATTGATGAATCAATTAAGGATTGATTACTGTGAAGCTGTAACCTGATACAACATCGGGATCCTCATAGATCGTCTTCTGCATCTGGAGAGCAGTAGAGAGGAGGAGTGTATAAGGTGAAAGCTTGCCATCGAGAAGCTCAACGTCTGAACCGTAGCTGATAGCTTGAGCCTCGTCATCAGAAAGAAGCATGTACTGTGAAACGAGGAAGAGGGATCTTACGCCAACGTTCATGTGAACGAGCTTGTTGTTGATGGAATATGTAGGAGTAGAGCTTGAGGATGCACCTGAAAGTCTGCTGCTGAAGGAAAGACCCAATGTGGATGTGCTGCCCAAAGAACTTGACTCTTCCTGGATGAAGAGGGGCTTGCCTTCGATACCTACCTTACCGACTTCATGGAACAGAGCGATGATGATTGCGGATTCTTCATCGAGCTGAGGCATGATAGTATCTTTGATTCTCAAGAGCTGCTTAGCAACTGCAACGCTTCTGATGAGGAGACCCTTCTCGCAAGCGAGGGAACCCTTGATCTCTGCAGGTGCTGTGAGCCAGGAAGTTCTGTTCTCGAGGAAATCGATGAAGTGGTCGAACTCTGTCTTTCTCTTAACGATAGCTGCCTTGAGCTGCTCATAAAGAGTATCAACGTTATCTTTATTTACTTCGATCATCGGCATGATGCCGGCAACCTTATCAGACTTACCTGTAGCTGCTGCTGAAACTGCTGCTGCCTGAGGTGTTACTACAGGAGCGTCTCCACCGCCTGCGCTCTCGTCTGCTGATGTGAATGTATACTTACATTTAGGGCATCTGATGGCCTGATTGGCAATGACCATTCCGCAATCGGGACATTTCTTCATATTTGTGACCTCCTGTATCACGGATGTACGTGAAAGTGAATCCGCATAGATAATTACAATTTATTTTACAACTTGATTTTTACACAATCAATAAGAAAACTGTCTTTTATTTAAAGTTTTATGTCTAAATTGTAATAAATAAAAGACACTGACGAGGGGGTGTCAGTGTCTTAAGGAGGGTGTTATGAAGTAAGGAACAATTACTTTGAACAACCATATCTTACCATGTGTAATATTTACTTTAAGATTCAAAAAAGGCAAAATAGTGGCAAGAATTTCACAATTCAGGCTTTTGGGAGGAAACTGTCTTGAAACTTGAAGGTAGGCTCTTTGTTGCCAACAGGATGACTGAGATCAGGGAAGTCACTACAGAGGACACTGATCCCTCCTATTCCAAGCGCCTTGAAAAGGCGCTCATAGAGCTTTGCAGACAGATGGATATTCCGGTTCCCATGTGGATGAAAAAGAATACCAAAGAGTTTGCCGCATTCGGTCAGACGATATTCTTCCGTGAACAGTATACAGAGCAGGTCAGATTTGACAGATTTCAGATAAGAGTAAGAGAAGACTGACATGAGCACGATATCACTGGACAGGAATGAACGTAGTTGTTATTGGGATAATATTAAGGGTTTTCTGATCCTTCTTGTTGTTTTCGCCCACACGTTATACTCATTGCAGTACAGATCCCCAATGATAGAGTCTCTGGTCAGATACATCTATCTGTTCCATATGCCGGCTTTTGTTTTTGTCTCAGGTTATTTCGGCAAATCCAAAGATGCCCACAGCTTCGAGAAGATCATCAAGCTGGTCTTTCTTTACTTTATCTTTAACAGCATTACGGTCTTTATCGAGTATCACAAAGGATTTACCTCATTTACACAACCTATATATTCCTATTGGTATCTGCTAGCCATGATCGCCTGGAGATCAACGGCTCACCGAATCTCAAAATACAGGATAATCACCATTCTGCTGTTTGCAGTTGCCCTGATTACGGGTTTCTTCCCTTCGGTAGATAACCATTTTGCAGTGTCGAGGATAATAGGTTTTTATCCTTTCTACATGCTGGGGTTACAGCTGAGTGAAGAAAAGAGCGCAAAGCTTGTCAGCAAAAAGTATGGTGAAAGGGCACTCCCGGGCATTGCGGTCTTATTAGGCGCGGCAGCCGTTGCTTTTGGAACGACGGTTATATTCGGATATTCGGATGAAGTATTGAAGCTTGATCCTTACAGCGAACCTCAGGACATGGTAAGAAGAATTGCCATGTTCGTTGTGTCTGCCATGGTTATCACGGCACTGAGATATCTGACTTTGGATAAGAAGATACCGCTTCTTACTATGTTCGGCCGCAATTCATTGTGGATCTTTATCCTTCACAGGATGTTTACCGTATGGATAAGTGATTATCTCAGGGTTTTCCCGGTGCCTTTCATATTGGCCGTATCGGTTCTTGCGACCTTTGCCATCTGCATTGCATTCGGTAATGACATGACTGCCGGCATCATGAATAAGTTCCTGAAACAGGGAACGGATATTTTCCTTAAAGACGATAAAAAGATTACCTGGGCAAAGGCTGTATCAATTCTCGTGGCACTGGGTTTTGCCGTGGTTGCCATGTTCAGCGCATATAAATATGTGCCTTCATTTACAGAATCCTCTGAAGAGGAAGAGCCTGTACAGACTGAGGAGACCGACATCATTTACCCCGTCATGACTGACAGCCAAAAGGCAGCTTTTGATAATTCTTTCAGGATCACTTTTGCAGGCGATCTAATACTGCTCGAAGATCAGGTCAACCGCGGATATAACGGAACAGGCTACGATTATTCCGATGTGTTTGAATACGCAAAACCTTATATTTCTTCTGCAGATCTCGCTATCGGTGTTTTCGAAGGTCCGATGGCAGGTGCGGATAAAGGATACTCCACGAGCAATTTCTATGACCTCAAGAGCCTTTATCTGAACTTCCCTGATGAGTATTCCGTTGCCGTTAAGGATGCGGGTTTTGATCTGGTTACGACAGCAAACAACCATCTTCTCGACAAAGGCGAAGACGGTGCTCTCAGGACATTGGATGTTTTGGACAAGACAGGGCTTGATCACACCGGCTCATACAGAAATGCGCAGGACAAACAGGATAACCATATTAAACTCGTTGAGGTCCAGGGCATAAAGATCGCCGTGCTGTCTTATACATACGGAAGCAATTACACTGATGTAAGTGAATTCACAGATGGCAGATATTCATATCTGACTTCTATTATCGGCGGTACTGAAGGCAAAGAGTTCGAAAAGCTTAAGGCTTCCGTGGAAGAAGATTTCAGGCAGGCAAAGGCAATGTCGCCGGATCTCATTCTTGTTCTTCCTCATTTAGGTACCCAGTTCTCGAACGAACCTGATGAAGAACAGAAAGTCTGGTTCGAGATCTTCAAGGAAAATGGTGCGGACATAATTCTAGGCGACCATCCGCATGTCGTTGAACCGGTTGAGATCGAATCCTACGACGGCCGTACCGTGTTCAGTGCTTATTGTCCCGGTAATTTTGCAAATATCTACCGCGGTGATCAGGGTGACACGAGTATGCTTGTCGATGTTTATATCGACCGCGATTCAAAGCAGGTAATAGGCGGAAGCATTGTTCCCCTTTATACATATTCTCCGGCTGACGGCAATTACCGCGCCGTTCCGGTTTATGAGATCATGAACAATACGGAATTAAGAAAACAGCTGACGACTGATGACATCGACCGTGCATCAGATGCGCACGGCATTATCACAGATGTTGTTTTCGGACATGAGATGGATATCACTTCAGTTACTGAGAGATACTATTTCAATGCCGGCGGCTTCATCAGGTCGAAAGCTACAGGCCTTGTACTTACTGATGACATGAAGGATGGCAGTTTATACCGTGCCATGGATGAAGCAGGAAGCATCTGCTTTGTCGGCGACAGTGTCACCGAAGGAACCAAGAACGGCGGATGTCCCTGGTATGAACCGATAGAAGAGTATTTCCCCGGAAAGACCATATCGAATTTCTCCAAAGGCGGATGCACAGTATCTTATATGCTGGACAACACAGATCAGATACCCGTTGCAGATCTCTACGTCATAGCCGTCGGTACAAATGATGTCCGTTACCGCGATGCTTCTGTCTGTGCCATGAATTTTGACGAGTATGTCAGCAGGATAGATCAGCTAAAGGATAAGCTCCTTGAGAAGTCTCCCGGAGCAAAGTTTGTTTTCATTGCACCATGGTATTCAACGGAAGCCGACATTTACTGCCCGATGACATTTGAGGAAAAGACGGCAATGAATGACTTATACAGTTCTGCCCTGGAAAAGTATTGCTCTGATAATGGCTTTACATACATTAATGCGAACGACTATATAAAGGGCATTCTTACTACATCGCCGGACATAACATATCTCCTTGATCACATTCATCCGAATGCTTCAAAAGGCGTCGTAATGTATTCCGAAGCAGTTCTGCTGTCCGGAAAAGAACAGTAATCTCTTTGAACGGCAGGATCAACAGATGTCTCAGGATATTAAGAAGATAGGCATTATCGGAGGCGGTGCAGCTGGCCTTTTTGCCGCATGTCTTTTTAAGAAGTTTTCGGGAGATGGGATATGTGATGTCACCCTCCTCGAAAAGAATGAGATCCCCGGCAAAAAGCTCATACTTACAGGTCACGGCCGCTGCAACATTACAAACCGCAAGCCGGCATCTGAACTTAAGACAGGTTATCACGAAGCAGATAATTTCATATATCCGGCGATAAAGGAATTCGGTCCTGAAGATACCATCAGTTTCATCGAAAACGATATCGGTCTTAAGACAAAGGAAGAGGACAACAACAGGATCTTCCCAGTGTGCGACAGCGCAGCAAGGGTAAGGGATTCGCTTGTATCCTATATTGCAGACAGCACGAAGACCGTATGTAATTCAAAGGTTCTGGACATCAGGAAGGATTCTTCATTTGAAGTCAGCACAGCTGATAAAAAGTATAACTTCGATTATGTGATCCTTTCTTGCGGCGGAAGTTCTTTCCCGCAGACGGGTTCTGCCGGTGATTCATACAGACTGGCAGGGAAGACCGGTCACACAGTTATTACTCCGAGAGCTGCGCTTGCTCCCGTAAAAGCAGATGAAGAATCACTTTCATTCATAAAAAACTTAAGCGGAGTTTCCGTTGCTTCAAGGGTAAGCCTTTTCTGCAATGGTAAGAAAACAGCATCAACGGAAGGCGAGGTATTGTTTGCGGAATTCGGACTTACGGGTCCTGCGGTCATGGAGATATCAAGAGAGATTCCACGTGACATATCAGATTGCAATCCGTATTTTGAGCTCGATCTCGTACCGGCATTAACTGAAGAACAGTTTGACCGGGAGTTCCAAAAGCTGATAGGAGATCATCCTGACACTAAGATTACAACGCTTCTTGCAAGATATGTTCCTGCTTCGGCCGCAGGTGAGATTGCCACAAAGGCAGGTGTGTCAGACCTTTACGCACAGGGCTTTACCAAAGATAACCGCAGGAAGACCATAAATGAGATGAAACATCTTAAAGTATTGATCTGCAGGGAACCGTCCATCGATAAAGCCTACGTTACCAGAGGCGGAGTATCGTTAAAGGAAGTGGATCGCAAGACCATGCAGTCAAGACTTGTACCGGGTCTTTATATATTAGGTGAAGCACTTGATATTGACGGCATAAGCGGCGGCTATAATCTTCAGGCATGCATGAGTGAAGCATATCTTGCCGTAAAGGATATTCTCGGTCTTTAATTCAAATAAAAAACGGTGACAACTGCTGCCGTCACCGTAAGATTCACATTTATCTTTTGAAATCAGTTGTATTTCTCGCCCTGGACTCTGAAGATGACCTCGCCGGGATAAACCATGTCGAGCTGTGATCTTGCTACGCTCTCGACGTAAGCATCGTCTTTACCGAATTCTTCCTGGGCTCTGATCTGCTTAAGCTTGTCTTCAAGTTCTTCGGTCTGTGCAACAAGAGATGCGTTTTCGGCCTTGAGACGCTCTTTCTGCTTAGCGATATTGGCATATTTGGTGATGCAGAGAATACCTACGACAACGCATACAATGCAGATCATTGTCGTGAGGAAGGAAAAGCCGCCTGTCTTGCGCTTAACTCTGAGCACACCATGCCTCCTGAAAGAGATTTCTATAAAGGTATTATTACTTAACCCCGGGTGCAAAACAACAACCCGGGGTTAAACTTAAAGTACTTGTAATATTTGTTTTGGAATGGACTTATTCAAGAAGCTCGTACATGGAAGCAGCCTCTTCTTTTCTGACTGTCTCGGGAAGAGCCGTTACCCTGAATCTGACTTCACCGCTTCCGAAAAGAATGCTTACTTCATCTCCGACCTTGAGTTTTACGGAAGGCTTTGCAGGCTTGCCGTTAACGGTAACTCTGCCGGCCTGGCAGACATCGTTAGCAACAGTCCTGCGCTTTATAACTCTGGAAAGTTTAAGGAACTTATCAAGCCTCATTATTATCTCCCGTAAGCATTACCCTGCCTTTCAAAGCTGAAAGGAGAGTTAAGTCATCTGCATATTCGATATCAGAACCCATCGGAAGACCTGAAGCCAGACGTGATACCTTGATGCCGGAAGGCCCCAGCATCCTTGAAAGATAAAGTGCCGTGGCATTGCCTTCGGCTGTCTGGTTGGTCGCAACGATAACTTCCGTGATCTCCGGGTGATCGGCCAGACGCTTGATCAGGTCAGGGATCGTAGTATCGGAAATGCTCGTGGACTTCATCGGATTAAATACTCCGTGAAGCACGTGATAGAGTCCTTTATACTCGTGCGCACGCTCAAACGTTGATACGTCTCTCGGTGACTCGACAACAAGAACCGTTGTCTTATCCCTTAACCGGTCAGAACAGATAGGGCAGGGGTCTGAATCCGTGAAATTCTGGCAACATGTGCATCTCTTTGTGGATGCTCTTGCAGACATGATCGCGGATGTCAAAGCCTCGGCATCCTTATCATCCATGGCAAGGATGTGGAATGCCAGACGCTGTGCAGACTTGCCACCTATTCCCGGGAGACTGCTGAGCTGTGTTATTAAATTCTGGATTGAAGGCGAATATCTTGCCATTATCAGAAGGGTAGCTTCATGCCGCCTGTGATGGCGCCGATACGCTCCTGATTTGTCTTGTCGATCTGCTCAAGAGCCTGGTTTGCAGCAGCGATGATGAGATCCTGGAGACCTTCGATGTCTTCGGGATCAACTACTTCCTTAGCGATCTCAACGCTCTCCAACTGGTGCTTACCTGTAACTACTACCTTAACGAGTTCGCCGCCAGCTGTACCGGTAAATCTCATTTCCTGGATCTCAGCCTGAGCCATCTCGATCTGTCTCTGCATCTTCTGAGCCTGTGCAACTACCTGATTCATGTTGCCGCCCATTCCCATTCCGCCGCGGAATCCTTTTGCCATGTTTATAACCTCCGATTATTTGGTCTGATCAATTATATACTTAGTCACCGAAATGAACGTCTGTGGGAACACCCATTTTCTTTGAACGCTCGTTGAAATCGTCAAGCTTCCTGTCAAGCTCTGATGCCTGTTCTCTCTTTACCTGCTCGGAATACTGCTTTTGCGTGCAGATGTAGAGGTGGTCGGCACCGAACTCGTCTTTAATGCCTGAAGATATCTGTCTGAATGCCTGGGATTTTTTGAGATTGGACAATAAAGTTATATCCCTGTCCTCGAAAACGATATAAGCAGACGTGCCTTCTTTCTTAAGGCTCGTGCGCTCTAAGATGACAGCTATGTTCTCATTTGTTCCCTTAAGTCTGGATGTGACATTCGTCCACCTTAAGGCGACGTCTGCATCCTCACCCGTAAATGACGGAGCTCTTACCGAGCTTGATCTTCCGTCCACGATAAGACCGCTCTTATCTGCCTGTACGGCAATCTGTGAACGGGGCTGGACGGGTGCAGCGGGCGCCTCAGGTTCGACAGTCTCTTCTTCCTCTTCGTTCTCAAGATCATTGAGGAAAGAAGAAGACAGATTCCCGAAGATGCCCAGAGGCTGCATGGGTGCAGGCTCTTCCTGCTCTTCGGGTTCGTCAAAACCAAAGCTGAACTTTGATTCTGTATTCTCATCTTCCTTCGGCATGAAGGAGAAGATGGTAGGTTCGGCATGCTTCTCATGGGAAGTGTCAGCCGGGATATATTCATCATCCTGTGATTCGTCTTCTACAGGCTCTGCGGGCTCTTCAGGTTCAGCAGGTGCCGGGATCTCAGGCTCCTGAATGATCGAAGAGAAGAGAGATCCTGTTGAAGGCTTGGGCTCTTCAGATTCTGCCGGTTCACTTAAAGAAGTGCCGAAAATAGAAGGGGTTGCAGACGGCTGCGGTCTGTAAGGCGTCGCAGAAGGCTGGGGCCTGTAGGGTGCAGGAGGCACCGGTATAGACAGTTCTGCATCAGGAGCAGGCTCAGAAACTGAAGATTTTTCCTCAGCACTTTCCCCTGCCTTGACAGGCTCTTCAGTCTTTTTCTTGAAAAGACTCTTAACATCCTTTGCAGGCTTGGGTTCTACTGCGTGTTTAGGTTCTTCGGAGGCTTTTGTCTCTTCAGATGTCTTTGTCTCTGAAGAACTCTTTTCTTCTTCGGGTTTCTTAACTTCCTCAGTTATCTTTACTGCCTCAGAACTCTTTGCAGGGCTGTCGTTTAATGTAAGCGTTGCAGCCTTTGCAGCCTGGTTCTTTTCGAAGTCGGGAATGACGATCGGAGTAACGGGGAGAGCTGACTTTCTGCCGCAGAGGCGCATCAGCATGAGCTCGAAACTAGTTGCGATGTCAGGAGACTTGCGAAGTTCTGCATATTCCTTTGAAAGGTAGCTTATATATCCGGTCAATGTATCTGCGCTGACCTTTGCGGCAGTCTGATACATATCCTGGATGGTTTCCTTAGGATAGGGAAGATAGATGATCGGATCTGCCTTGACCCTGATGATGAGGAGATCTCTGAAGTAAGCTGCAAGGTCAAGCGTGAAACGCGCCTGGTTCTTGCCTGAACCGTTTAAGATCTCGCAAAGGTCGATGAGCTCGTCGAAGCGTGCATCGATAAGGCAGTTTGCCATCTTGAAGAGAAATGAGCTGTCTACTGTGCCAGTGATCCTCTCGACGTCCTGTGAAGTGATCTCCTTGTCGCCGGAAATGGCGGAGATCTGGTCAAGGAGGGAAAGAGCGTCACGGAGCGCGCCGTCAGATCTTGAAGCGATGAGGCGGAGCGCATCGTCAGAGGCGTTTATGCCTGACTTGCCACAGACTTCTCTTAATCTTCCTGAGATAAGATCGATCGGGATCCTCTTGAAATCGTATCTCTGGCAACGTGAGATGATGGTTGCCGGGATCTTGTCGGATTCCGTCGTAGCAAAAAGGAAAATTACATGCTTCGGAGGTTCCTCGATAGTCTTAAGAAGGGCATTGAATGCACCCTTTGAGAGCATATGGACCTCGTCGATGATGTAGACCTTATATGTGGTTCTCGTAGGAGCAAAATTAACTTCCTGAAGGATCGGCCTGATGTCGTCGACACCATTGTTGGAAGCGGCGTCCATCTCGGTAACGTCAAGGATGGAACCGTCCAAGATACCCTTACATGTGGGACATTCGTTGCATGGATTACCGTTTATGGGATTCTCGCAGTTTACCGCGCGTGCGAATATCTTCGCAATGGTGGTCTTACCCGTACCGTGCTGACCGCAGAAAAGATATGCGTGGGCAAGCTTTTTTGCAACTACTGATTGCCTGAGGGCAGTGACAGCGGCTTCCTGACCGACAACATCATCAAATTTAAGAGGTCTGTACTGTCTGTAGAGAACGATATGATCTTCCATAGTAAGTTCCTTAAAGCCGAATCGAAATCCAAAAACTAAAAATGTCCGTCCCGCCCGAACTGCCGTCGGTAAGGCTTGACCCGCGGCGCACTTCGTAAACCGCTTACTGCTGCTTCCTTCCGGACCTGACAGGGTTCACGGCCCGAAATCGCACGGGACCTTGGCCGGCGGCAGACCGCGCGGGACGAACATCTGAATTATCAAACACAAGGATTATAACATAAAAGATTCTATTATTAATTCAATTATGGGGACAACCCGAAATCAGCATCAGGAATAACAGGATTCAATGAATTTCTGCGTATATCCGCCGATCGTTGCAATCGCTGTTCCTGCCGCATCGGGTGCAGCCGCTTCAACATAGATAATGAGTGCGATGGGCTCCTTGTAATCCACTATCGCACATTCCATGTATGCGCCCCTGCCTGTATTTCTTCCGAGAACGTGAAGAATCCTGGTACCCTGAGGGAAAGCAGCGGCCAAAGGAGATTCGATCTCGCTGTGAGCCATGTCATTGATCAGACGCTGGTGTATCTGGGATGTGTTGATGAATACGTGATAAAGATATGACAGGTAGTTGCCCATGTCGTAGCAGGAGATCGTTCCGGGCGCGCGGAATTCCATTCCTCTGTAATCTTTATAGATAACTGAGTCGGTATATGAGATATAACCGCTGATCTCGTTTACCTTTTTGACTGCTTCATCAAGTCCGCCCATTTCCTCGATAACAAAATTGAGAGCAACACTGTCGTTCTTTATGATGGCGTAGTTAAGGAGGGTGCGCATATAAAATTGTTTGCCGAAGAAATATGTCCTGGCAATATATGAGGAATTACGTGCGCTGTTGGGAGGGTTCTCCTCATAGTCTATTACCTTTGACAAAGGACCCGTATTACCGGCAATGCTGTCGTAGTAAGCGATCTCAAAGGGAATTGCCATTGCGCCTGCGGGGACTACCGGATCGAGCTCGTCAACGCCTAAACGTTCGTCTGAAGACAAAGAGATAAACTCGAAGCAGATCCTCATTTCAGGATGTGTCTTCTGGTAGTTTACGACTCGTTCCTTGAGCTCTTCCAAAGCAACTGCTCTTTCCTGATATGTAGCAGTCTGGATGCCCATGGGCTGGAAACTGAAATCCCTGTCTTCCGTGAACGGGTCAGGTGAATTGTTCTGTGATGTATGAGCCGTTTCCTCAGGAGACGGTGTAGGCGTGGGCGTCGCAGCGAGCACGGCATGAAGTGCAGTGGTCGTTGCGGTCGTCGTTACCTCTGTAGTTGTCTCGGTCGTAGTATGAACCGGTCTCTGATATTGCGAGTAAGCAGTAGTAGTACTCGTGGCCGCACCGACAAGTCCGGGGTACATCTGGCGGTAAAGATCCTGCTTTGCAGCTATGGAACTTATAAACACAACCATAAAGGTTACAAAGAGCAGAACCCCGATGATTATGAGGGTACGCTTTTTGCGGGATGATTTTATCCCTTCAGCCTTTTTCAGAAATGTCGGATTCGGTCTTACCATTAATTATCAGAACAGTCCTGTGATCACGCCGTTATTGTCGATGTCGATGTCCATTGCTGCAGGGTGGGGAGGAAGTCCCGGCATTGTAACGATGGTTCCTGTAAGGATAACGAGATATCCTGCGCCTGCTGACAGGAAACAGTCTCTGACTGTAAGTGTGAATCCTGCCGGATTGCCGAGCTTCTTGGGATCATCAGACAATGAATATTGTGTCTTTGCAATGCAGATAGGAAGGTTGCCGTAACCCTTTTCGACGAACTCCTTTATCTTTGCGGAAGCTTCGGGAAGAATGTCTACGTTTGCAGCGCCGTATACCTTTGTTGCAACTTTGTTGATCTTTTCTTCGACTGAATCTGTAAGTTCATATGTGTATTTAGGATTCTTGGGCTGGTTCTTATCCAGGATGGAAACAGCCTTGTTTGCAAGGTCGATTCCGCCTTCGCCGCCCTTTGCGAAAATCTCTGCCGGTGCGAAGTCCGCGCCTGTAGCCTTGCATGCTTCTTCAACGATTGCGAGTTCTTCTTCTGTATCCGTAAGGAATCTGTTGGAAGCAACGAGGACCGGAACGCCGAAGTTCTGCATGTTCTCGATGTGCTTAAGAACGTTTGCAAGACCTGCTTTGACTGCTTCGGGATTGGGCTCTGAGAGTTTGTCCTTCGGAATGCCTGCATTGTATTTGAGAGATCTTACCGTAGTTACGATAACTACGAGATCGGGCCAGATGCCGAGGTCTCTGCACTTGATGTCGAGGAACTTCTCGGCGCCTAAGTCAGCACCGAATCCTGCTTCTGTTACGACGATGTCGCCGAGCTTCAATGCTGTCTTTGTTGCTATGCAGGTATTGCATCCGTGTGAGATATTGGCGAAAGGTCCGCCGTGAACAAGAGCGGGAACGCCTTCCAATGACTGTACGAGGTTAGGGCACATTGCGTCCTTAAGGCAGGTAGCAAGAGCGCCTGTTGCACCGAGCTGTCCTGCTGTGACGAGGTTGCCGTCCATATCGTATGCAATGGCTATGCGGTCAAGTCTTACCTTGAGATCGTCCATGTCCTTAGCAAGACAGAGGATAGCCATGATCTCGGAAGCAGCTGTGATCTGGAAGATCTCGGGACGTGTTACGCCCTTTGTGCCTCCGCCGACACCGACAGTAACTGCCCTGAGGCATCTGTCGTTCATGTCGAGACATCTCTTCCATAATATCCTGTCCTTATCGATATTGAGTTCGTTGCCCTGGAAAAGATGGTTGTCGATCATGGCAGCGAGAAGGTTATTTGCAGTTGTGATCGCATGAATGTCACCGGTGAAGTGAAGATTGATGTCTTCCATCGGGACGACCTGTGAATAGCCGCCTCCGCAAGCGCCGCCCTTGACGCCGAAGACAGGTCCCAGAGAGGGCTCTCTTAAAGCGAGAACGGGCTTTTTGCCGATGAGCTTTAAGCCCTGGGCGAGACCGATGCTTACTGTCGTCTTGCCTTCACCTGCAGGTGTAGGGTTCATGGCTGTCACGAGGATGAGTTTGACATTGGGATTAGAGGGCAGATTCTCTACATAATCCAAAGGAAGTTTTGCTTTGTATTTGCCGTAAAGTTCGAGTTTGTCGGTATCGATTCCAATGCTTTCGGCTACCTGGGTTATGGGGTTGATCTTTGCGTTTTGAGCTATCTCGATGTCACTAAGCATATCTGGCCTCTCCTCTTAAATAAGTAATATGAATACGATTGTATTGTAAAAGGACAGGCATTTCAATCACGGCAATAAGCAGAAGTGCAAGATTTTAGGCGCCTCCGCGGCACACCACTATATTTTGTAGGATATGTGGTATTTTTTCACTAAATGTTGTGTTTTTTCGTTGACAATATATCAAGGAAATGTTAGCATTGGTGCATATTGGTAATATTTCCGTAATGTTTCTTTAAGGTTACTGAAATATTTGAGAACTCTAGTCTCCGGGTGGGGGTAATACTTATGATCATCAGTTCCGATTTGGAAATGTGCAAGGCTAAGTTTGAAGAGCTTATCGGCAAGCGTATCGTTTGCAAGACTAACGGCGGCCGTAAGAGGATCATCACTTACATCGGCACAGTTGAGCACTGCTATCCCAACGTTTTCACAATGCTCTGCAACAATGAAGCAGGCAAGCAGTCCATCGTTTCCTTCTCATATATCGACGTTCTCACAAGAACCGTAAGAGTAGGAATCATGCCCGAGAAGGCACAGGAAGACGTAGTAGCTGTTTAATATTAAGCTTAAGCAAGTCACTTGGAGCACTGTCATTACTGAGAAGATCAGGTTTTGACAGTGCTTTTTTATTGCCTGTTTTTATGAAACATAACTGACACAGGTGTTTGCTTTTATTTCCTCAAATAATAAGGTAAAATTGATATATAAAATTTGGCGCTAAGGGCGATTAATTTTATGGATTCTTACGAGATCACAGCTAATGCAAAGTTAAATCTTTTATTGCGTGTACGCGGGATTCTGCCGAACGGATATCACAGCCTGTATTCGATAATGCAGGAGATAGACCTCGCGGATACTCTTACCATAAACATTTATCCTGAACTTGATAACGGTTTTGATATCAAATGCATAGGCAGAAACGATATCGATCCGCAGAAGAACCTCTGCAGAAAAGCCAGAGACAGATTCTTCTCATCACTTCGCAAGAAGGCAGGTGCAGATCCTTCGGTTCCGGATGCAAAACGCTGGAAAAAGGGTATTTTCCCTAATATTGAAATCGTACTTACAAAGGTTATTCCTTCCGAATCCGGTATGGGAGGCGGAAGTTCCGATGCTGCTGCAACGCTTATGGTGCTCCAGGAGCATTTCGGCAATCCTTTTACCGATGAGGAACTTAACCAGCTTGCAGTAAATGTAGGTGCGGATGTTCCGTTCTTCCTTTACGGCGGAACGTGTCTTTGCCAGAGTGTCGGCGAGGAGATCAGCCAGCTTGAACCTCTTGCAGGCATACCTCTTCTAATCGTTAAACCTTCGAAGGGCGTATCAACTCCCGAGTGTTTCCATGCAATAGACAGCAAGCCTTTGCCGGAGTTCGACGAAGACCGCTATTCTGCTTTTATTGAGAATCTGAATAACACAGACAAAATGCCTCTTGAAAGATTCCTTGAAGGAAAAGACCTTCTTACGAATGATCTTGAGATGCCTTCCCTTGAGATGATCCCTGAGATCGGCAAGGCAATGGATCTGCTTCTTGAGACAGGAGCAAATTTCAGCCGCATGACAGGTTCAGGCAGCGCCGTTTTTGCAATGTATGACAGCGAAGAAGCAAGGGATTCCGCTTATAAGGCCATCAAGGAAAGTCCGGCAATTTCCGGCTGTGATGTGTTCGTTTCAAAAACGATCTGATCAGAATGAAGTATTGGCAAAAAGGCCTCTCTTATAGCCTCTTGAGTTTTCAGAATCGATAAGTTCGAATCCTCTTTTACCGTAGAATTCAACCATGTTCTTATTCGTGGCAGCAGAGTGCAGAAGGACACACTTTGTTCCGTCTTCGCGTGCCATGTCCAGAGCTTTTGTGATGAGATCTATTCCGAGTCCCGTTTTCCTGTAGTTCTGGATTACAGCAAATCTGGAAATGTAGTAGGAGGGACCGGCTTTTTCGAGGAAGCTTAATGTCTTATCGGAGAAGTTGTAGATGATGGGATTCTCAACTCTTTTAAGGCAGATGGAGCCGACGATCTTTCCGTCTGATTCGGCAACAAGGCAGGTCTGACGGATTATTCTGTCGGCAACACTCTCAACGCTCTCGGTCATTGCCTCAAGCATCGAAGATGATATCCCTGAATCCGTGCAATAAGTAAGCATCGCGCTCTTTAACAAGCGCGATACTTCAGCAGCGTCATTGACGGTAGCGATTCTTATTACGGGTCCTGTCTTCATCAGTTAAGGAAGCAGTTTACAAGGATAGCCTTGTGAGCGTGGAGTCTGTTCTCAGCCTCATCGAAAACAACGCTCTGAGGTCCGTCGATAACATCTTCAGTAACTTCATAACCTCTGTAAGCAGGGAGGCAATGCATGAAGATTGCGTCCTTGTGAGCTACGCCCATAAGCTTGGAGTTAACCTGATAGTTCTTGAAGATCTCAACTCTCTTGGCCTTTTCAGCTTCCTGACCCATTGATGTCCATGTATCTGTGTAGATAACGTCAGCGCCTTCGGCAGCTTCGAAAGGATCTTCTGTCATGACGATCTTTGAACCTGTTACCTTTGCATCTTCCTTTGCTTCGTTTACATATTTGTCAGGGCATGTGTAGTCCTTGGGGCTTGCAACGGAGATATCCATTCCTGCCTTTGCGCAAGCATGCAACAGAGAGTTTGCCATGTTGTTGCCGTCACCGAGATAAGCCATCTTGAGACCCTTGAGATCGCCTTTGTGCTCCTTGATCGTAAGGAGGTCAGCTAATACCTGTGTAGGATGCTGGTCGTCTGTAAGTCCGTTGATTACGGGAACCTTGCCATATTTAGCGAGGTCCTCGACATCCTGGTGGCTGAATGTTCTGATCATGATGCCGTCAACCATTCCGGAAAGAACGTTTGCCGTATCGTAGATAGTCTCGCCTCTGCCGATCTGGATGTCGTTGTTGCTCAAAAAGAGTGCCTGGCCGCCGAGCTGATACATGCCGACTTCGAAGGATACTCTTGTTCTTGTGGATGACTTTGTAAAGATCATGGCAAGTGACTTACCTTTAAGAAGGTGGTGCTCAATGCCTGCTTTTGTCTTAGCCTTAAGATCGATCGCCGTATCGAGAAGATAATCAAGATCTTCAAAGCTTACGTCTCTGTGGAAATCTATATAATGCTTCATTTTTCTAATGTCTCCTTATTCTCTTTATTCGTCGTCAGGTGTGGCGTCATGGGGTGTTGTAAGTCCTGCTGCATCAAGCTTGTCGATCTTTGCGCTTCCGATGCTTGCAGCTGATTCCTTGACCTGCTTCTTCGTGGGGAGCGCGTCCTTGATCCTTCCGAAAACATTCTTGGGACCTGCAGTGTTCTTCAGGATCTTGTCCAATGCTTTGACGAACTGGTTTGCCTGGGCCTTTGTGATGATGAGCGGAGGGGCAAGTCTGATGGTTGATTTGCCGATAGCGCTTACGAGAATGCCCATCGTGAAGAGCTGCTCACGCATACCCTGTGCGGTGATCGTATCGTCGAATTCGATTCCGATGAGAAGGCCCTTGCCTCTTACCGAACGGATGCAGTTGTACTTTGATCTGAGCTTGTTAAGCTTCTCGAAAAGTTCTGCGCTTACATCCTGAACATTATCGATGATGCCTTCCTGTTCGATCGTTTCCATTACGGCATTACCTGCTGCGCAAGCGAGAGGATTGCCGCCGAATGTTGAGCCGTGGTCACCGGGTTTAAAGCCTGTAGCGATCTCGTTTGTTGTGAGCATCGCGCCGATCGGAACTCCGCCGCCAAGACCCTTTGCGAGAGTCATGATGTCAGGTACTACACCGTATGTCTGGTAGCAGAAGAGCTTGCCTGAACGGCCGATACCTGTCTGGACTTCATCGAAGATGAGGATGATGCCCTTTTCAGAGCAGAGCTTTCTTACTTCCTTAATGTATTCAAGGTCAGCCGGATGAACGCCGCTCTCACCCTGGATGAGCTCGAGCATGATCGCTGCAGTCTTGGGATTAACAGCTTCGATCAGTGCGTCGATATCGTTATAAGGTACGTGAACAAAGCCCGGAACGTTAGGCTCGAAGGGCCTTGAGAACTTCTCCTGACCTGTAGCTGCAACAGTTCCCATAGTTCTTCCGTGGAAGCTCATGTTTGCAGTGATGATCTCGTACTTATTTACATCCTTATAGTAGAAGTAACTTCTTGCGAGCTTGATTGCTGCTTCGTTAGCTTCAGCACCGGAGTTGCAGAAGAATACCTTGTCTGCAAAGCTTGCGCGGCAGAGTCTGTAAGCGAGTTCTGACTTCTCCGGAATATAGTAGTAATTACAAGCGTGAATGATGCTCTTTGCCTGTGAGCAGATAGCTGAAGTAAGCTTCGGATGCGCATATCCGAGGCAGTTTACGGCGATGCCGCCGATCATGTCCAGATATTTCTTTCCTTCGGTATCGTAAAGATAGCATCCCTTGCCTTTTACGAAAGCAACAGGGAGGAGGTTAAATACCTGAAGACAATAATTCTTATCAAAATCCTGAATCAGGGCGAGATCATTTTCTATACTCATAGTGTTCTTTTTTCTCCTTTACGATCATTGTGCCGATGCCGTTCTTTGTAAATGTTTCAAGAATAATAGAATGAGGGATCCTTCCATCTATTATGTGGGCTCTGTCGACACCTCGCAATACCGTATCAAGACAGCCTTCGATCTTCGGGATCATACCGCCTTTGATAATGCCCTCATCAACGAGATCTTTGATATCATTCTGATCCAGAACGGGAATGATATAGTCCGAACCGTCTTCAAGTTTCTTCAATACGCCGCCGACGTCGGTAAGCGTGATGAGCTTTGAAGCGCCCAATGCGACAGCTACCTCTGCTGCGACTGTATCTGCGTTGATGTTGTAGCTTTCGCCGTCTTTTCCGACGCCGATAGGCGCGATGACGGGGATATACTCGTCGTTTGCAAGCATGGAGATGACCTTTGTGTTGATCTTCTTGATCTTGCCTACATAACCGATATCAATGCTGTTGCCTTCGGCATCTTCTGTCATTTTCTCTGCTTCGATGAGGTTGCCGTCGATACCTGAAATACCGATAGCTTTAGCGCCCTTGCCGCAAAGAGTTGAGACGATGTCCTTATTTGTCTTACCGATGAGGACCATCTGGGCATAACCCATTGTCTCTTCGTCTGTATATCTCAAGCCGTTTACGAAGTGGGATTCCTTATTAACCTTATTAAGCATGTCGCTGATGTCAGGTCCGCCGCCGTGAACGATTACGGGATTGATGCCGATATACTTGAGAAGAGTGATATCGTCCATGACAGACTGCTTCAGTTCTTCGTTGATCATGGCATTTCCGCCGTACTTGATGACGAATGTCTGGCCTCTCATCTTCCTGATGTAAGGAAGTGATTCGATAAGGATCGATGCCCTGTCTACGTTATTCTTCATGTCGCCCGTGATTACGGGATTTTCTTTCTGTCCTGCCATGATCAGATACCTCTTACGATATTCTTAAGTCCGGAAGTCTCTTCGAATCCGAACATTACGTTTGCTGCCTGTATTGCCTGAAGAGCTGCGCCCTTGCCGAGATTGTCCTGTGCCGTGAAGAGCTTGATGATTCCTGTCTCGGGATCGAAAACTCCGTTTACGTCAATGTAGTTTGAACAAGCTACTGCCTTAACGTCCGGCAGTTCCTTTCCGGAAAGCACTCTTACGAATGTCTCGTCTTTATAAAATTCCTTATATATAGCGTTGATCTTCTCTGAAGTAACATCACTGAATTCCTTTGAAGGCTTTGCATAGACCGTAGCGAGCATTCCGCGCTTGAAGGGTGCTAAGTGGGGAGTAAAGGTTACGGTTACGTCACCCGGATTTTTTCCTGCAAGGAAAGAGCACTGCTCGGAAATCTCTGTTGTGTGGCGGTGCCCCACAGCGCCGTAAGGCTTGAATGACTCATCTACTTCGCAGAATGCATAAGCGAGGTCTGATTTTCTTCCCGCACCGCTTACGCCTGATGTTGCATCGATGATGATCGAGTTTTCTTCAATAAGGTGAGCCTTAAGGAAGGGGGCAAGCGCGATAAGTGAACATGTCGGATAACAACCGGGATTTGCTACGAGATTAGCTGTCTTGAGCTGCTCTCTGTAGAATTCGGGAAGTCCGTATACTGCGTTCTGCAAAAGTTCCGGATTGGGATGTGTAAGCTTATAAGACTTCTCGTATGTTGCAAGATCCTTATATCTGAAGTCACCGCTGTGGTCAATTACCTTTACGCCTTCAGCAAGGAGCTCGGGAACGATCTTAGCTGATACTCCGTGGGGAAGAGCAGTGATAACGAGATCGGAATCCTTTGCTACTTCGGCATAGGGGAGATCTTCACAAAGATTATCTACGATTCCCCTGAATTCGGGATAGATATCAGAATAAGGCTTGCCTGCAAAAGTCTGGCTTGTAAGATGGCGGAATCTGAAGTAAGGGTGGTTTGCAAAACCTCGTACGAGTTCTGCACCTACATATCCTGTTGAACCAATGATAGATACGTACTTTACAGCTTCTTCAGTTGCCATGTTAATTCCTCCGTAAGAGCGGGATTCACCACCCTGATGTGTGATTTATGCAATATAATGCATAAATATTCAAAAGTCAACATAAATATGCATAATTAAATACATATATTATTGAGGGGGTCTAACACGCATAATATCGCTAATATCCCGGTCATGTGCTTCCGGGGGTCTTTAAGTAATATAAAAGTAATATTATTTTTTGGATTTTCATCACGAAAAAGGTATATTGCACAATATAACAAAAGTCCGAAAATGCCTTATTTTGCTTATTTTGCCTCTTTTTCTTGTACAACACTCACAAAATAGTTTAAGGGTATTTGATATATTTACCAAGCAAGGCAAATTACTATCCCAAATTCCCAAAACATTTTTTGGGAAATGTGTCATATAGTAATGAAAATTGCGTTTTGATACTATTCTCGTAGTTATCAAGCCCAGATGTATGGGCACAATTTTGGAGGTTTGAAGAATATGGCAAGTTTATCTTTCCAGCACGTTTACAAAAAGTATGAGGGCGGCGTTGTTGCTGTATCAGATTTTAATCTTGACGTAGCAGATAAGGAATTCGTTATCCTCGTAGGTCCTTCAGGATGCGGTAAGTCTACAACACTTCGTATGCTCGCTGGTCTTGAAGATATTTCAGAAGGTGAAATTTATATCGACGATCGTTGTGTAAACGACGTTCTCCCTAAGGACAGAGACATCGCAATGGTTTTCCAGAACTACGCTCTCTATCCTCATATGTCAGTTCGCGACAACATGGCTTTCGCTCTTAAGCTCAGAAAGATGCCTAAGGACGAGATCAACCGCCGTGTACAGGAAGCAGCTAAGATCCTTGAGATCGAGCACTTGCTTGACAGAAAGCCTAAGGCTCTCTCCGGTGGTCAGCGTCAGAGAGTTGCTCTCGGCCGTGCTATCGTTCGTGACCCTAAGGTCTTCCTCATGGACGAGCCTCTCTCAAACCTCGACGCTAAGCTCCGTGTACAGATGCGTGTTGAGATCACAAAGCTTCACCACAGACTTAAGACAACATTCATTTACGTTACACACGACCAGACAGAGGCTATGACCATGGGTACCAGAATCGTAGTTATGAAGGATGGTTTCATTCAGCAGGTTGACTCTCCTACGGAGCTCTATGACAACCCGGTTAACACATTCGTTGCAGGATTCATCGGAATGCCTCCTATGAACTTCATCAATGCTGTTATCAACGTTGAGGGTTCTGACGTATTTGTTTCTTTCGAGAACGTTACAATCAAGCTCCCTGAGAGATATGCAGTTGAAGAAGTTATGGATCGTGACGGTCAGGAAGTTATCTTCGGTGTAAGACCTGAGGCAATCACAGACGATATTACATACGTTACTGATCACCCTGAGTCTGCATTCACAGCTGACGTAGACGTCGTCGAAATGCTCGGTGCTGAGACATATCTCTACGTTACAGTTAACGGATCACTCCCGCTCACATGCCGTGTTGACCCTACAACTTCACAGTCTGCAGTTGGTCAGGTTGTTGACCTCGCAGTTGACTCTAACCGTATCCACCTCTTCGATAAGGATACAGAGCAGAGCATCATTTCTTAATCTTAATAATTCGAGAACCTCAATTAGAGGCCGTGACTCTTGTAAAAGAGCTCACGGCCTCTTTTATGTGGCAAAAAAGAGACAAAAACGGGCGTTTGCTTGCACCTTTTTGCGAATAATAATATTATTTAGAGTAGCGTTTTAGGCGTTCTTATTGATTTCTTAAAGAGGTAGAAGCAATGGAAGAGATTAAGAAATGTATGCGTCAGGTAAAAACAATTATTTCCGCTAACTGCGGCGTAATTGATACGGCGGGCAAGATTCTTGCTGCTACGAATGAGATTGGTGAAGAAGAGACAGATCCTTCCTTCAGAGCAGTCGTATCTTCCGATAATCTTTTCGCTTCCACAGCAGACAGAACATACCTCAAGGTGTTCATCGGCGAACAGCTCAAGTACATCCTTTACATTGAGAGCACGGATCCGGATTCAAAGGTAACACTCCAGCTCATCGCAGAGTGGATGAAGACTTTGGTCAAGGAAAAGGGTACTGATGCCGAGAAGGCGATCTTTATCCGTAATGTATTGCTCGATAACGAGATCAGAAGCGAAGTGCCTATGATCGCAAGAGGCTATAAGATCGACTGCAACGATCCGAGACTCGTTCTCGTAGTTAGAACTACTGCAGAGCAGAGTGCAGAAGCATTTGAGATCCTACAGAACCTTTATACAGATTCAGATGTTGCTACTGTCATCTCCATGGATGATACAACAGCAATCGTCATCATTGACGCTCTTGAATCACAGGTCAGCGAAGAAACAAGAGACAGCTTTATCGAAGAGACTGCACAGTCCGTACTGGCATGCCTCACATCCGAAGGCTGCAAGGCAAAGGTCGCTGTAGGTTCTGTCGTAGGTTCGTTCATGGATATAAGCAAGTCGTACTCTGATGCCATGACGGCACTTAAGGTAAGCAAGATCTTTGACGGTGAATCTGACCTTTCAAGATATGACAAGTTAGGTCTTGGAAGACTTATTTATCAGCTTCCTAAGCCCCTCTGCGAAATGTTCATCAGAGAGGTTTTCCCCAACGAGGCATTCAAGCAGCTCGACGAAGAAACAAGAACAACGATCGATACTTTCTTTGCCAATGACTTGAACGGTTCCGAGACTTCAAGAGAATTGTTCGTACACAGAAATACTCTCGTGTACAGACTTGAGAAGGTAAAGACCAAGACAGGCCTCGATCTCAGAAAATTTGATGATGCGGTACTCTTTAAGATGGCGACAATGGTAAGGACCTATATCGATTATCTTAACGATACCAATGACAACAAGATCAGGTAACTAATTTGATAGATTTTATTGACGTTGAGAAAACATACAAGTCGGGAGTTGAGGCTCTCAAGGGTGTCAGCTTCACGATCGAAGACGGTGAATTCGTCTTCATAATAGGCAAATCAGGTTCAGGCAAGTCGACTCTTCTCAAGTGCATTACATGCGAAGAGACTCCGACTTCAGGTAAAGTCACTATCGACAACTTTGACATCTCACATATGAGCCGTGCGCTCGTACCTGTTTTGCGCCGTAAGATCGGCATGATTTATCAGGATTTCCGTTTGATCGAGACCAAGACGGTCGCAGAGAATGTCGCATTTGCAGGCGAGATCATCGGTGTTCCCAAGCAGAGTCTCATGAATACAGTCCAGATCTGCCTCTCGGTAGTAGGACTCAAAGATAAAGCTGACTGTTATCCTCAGGAACTTTCCGGTGGTGAGCAGCAGCGAGTTGCCATTGCAAGAGCGATGGTAAACAACCCCAGCCTTATAGTCGCTGACGAGCCTACGGGAAACCTTGACCCTGAGACATCCGAGGCAATAATGGCGATGCTCTTAGAGCTCAACCAGAACGGCGGGACCACGATAATCATCTGCACACACGACAGCACGATGGTTGACCGCATGAAGCAGAGAGTTATCGAGATCGATGACGGTCTTGTCGCAAGAGACGAGAAGCGAAGCGGTTATAAGGGTGAACAGACAGATACAAGTGCATCTGCTCCCCAGACGGCAAGGACCTCACTTTACGGCGGTTCAAGAAGCGTTGCTTTCGGCGATGACGAAGAATATGGTGATAATTACGATGATCCGGCTTACGGACATTCTGAAGTAATAGATCATAATGCCGGTCTTGTTTTCGGAGAAATGGCAGGCGGTGATGTTCAGAAAGCCGTTCCTGTAGAAGAACTTTTCGAGCCTGAAGAAGAAAAGGTAGTTGAGGAAGTTATTGCTGAAGAAGTAATTCCCGAAGAGGTTATTCCCGAAGTTACGGAAGTATCAGAGCCTGTTATCGAGGAGCCGGTATTACAGGAAGAGCCCGTTCAGGCTGAACCTGAGATAATCGAGATCAACATTCCCGAAAATGACACACCGGTAGCATTCGGAGACGAGGTCATTGAAGCACCTTCAACTCCGGCCGAACCTGAAAAAGCTCCTGAAAAGGCTCCTGAAAAGGATCCTGCAGCGCCTGTTGCTGCATCTGTCGATGAAGATCCCGACATAACATCTTCTGATGAACTTGCTTTCCCCAACAAGGAAGCATCTGATGAATCCAGAGAACTCAAGCGTGAACAGAAGCGCAAGGCACGTGAGGAGAAGCTTGCCCAGAAGGAAGCTAAGCGTCAGGAAAAGCTCAATAAGAAGAAAAAGGTAAGAGGCACAGGCTTCACACCTGACAGTGACATAGATATTTTCCCGGAGGACGATGAATAAATGAGCGGCAGAGCATTTATCAATTCAATCAAGGAAGGCGTCCTCGGAATCATCAGGCATCCGCTTGTTACCATGGCGTCGATCACTACCATCATGATGATGCTCATCATTATGGGTGCTTTCTATATGTTCTCGGTCAATGCGAGAAGGATCATGACAAAGCTTTCCCAGAGACCGCCTATTGAAGTTTACATGACACTTCAGTGTACGGAAGAGGAAAGACAGTTTGTTGCGCAGCAGCTTACAAACAACCCGGACGTCATTGAATATACGATGTCTTCACCTTTGGAGAACTATGAAGGATTCAAGGAAAACCTCGGTTCTTCCTCATCTATCCTCGATGACTTCGACTACAACATGTATCTTCCTTACACATTCAGCATCCGTCTTGCAGATCCTTCTGTTGCGGATACGGTATGTGCTGAAGTTGCAACATATTCAGGCGTATCAAAGGTAGCCCAGGAAAGCAGCGTAATGAACTTCCTTACCAGGGCATCAAGGATCGTAAACATTACTACAGCAGTATCGTTTGTGGTCCTTTTCATAATCGCTCTGTTCATCATCTCGAACATGGTCCGAATCTCCGTTTACTCAAGAGCCAGCGAGATCGAGATCATGAAATTCGTCGGAGCTACTAATAACTACATCAGATTCCCTTATATTACCGAGGGTGCGATCGTAGGTTTGTTCAGTGCCCTTGCTTCATGGGCAATAGTAACTCTCGTATATAACCAGGTTTACTCAAGAGCTATGAGATCTATCGATCCGGCAAGCTTTTATGCCCTCGCTACAACAAGATCCATCATGTGGCATGAACTCGTGATCCTCGTTGTCATGGGACTGATAATCGGTGCCGTCGGAAGCGGCATCTCCGTACGTAAGTACGTCAGGGTCTGAGGTTTATTATGGAAACTGAAGAGATTACAGTAAAAACAGAAAAAAAGCAGAATATCGTACTGAAGAAGTTCTGCATGTTCTGTGTAGCACTTTTATCCTGTCTGATCGCAACGGCATCAAGCTCATGGATGTCTGCAAAAGGAGTAGTTGCCGTAGGCGGCGTACCGGTCCTTCTTAACGAAGTAACCCAGGCTGACATCGATGATGCTAAGGAAAGAAGAGATGCAGCAAGAGCCGAAGCAGACGAAGCTTCTGAAATGATCTCGCAGCTTGAGGACCAGAGGACTGATCTCGAAGGAGAACTTTCCAAACTCAATGAGGCGAGCGACGCACAGCGTGAGCAGTACGTGATAATCTACGGCCAGCTTGAAGCTGCTCTTGAAGAAAAGGCAAAGGCTTTGGACGAGTTCATCGTTGCACAGGAAAACCTTGAAGCGCAGCAGAAGGTCTTCACAGACAGAGTTACCGTAATGTTCGAATACCAGAACAAATCCACTCTTGAAGTCCTTTTGGAATCAGACAGCATTGCCGGTTTCTTTACGAACATGGAACTCATCACCCTGATCGCAGATGCTGATGCACAGGCAATCGAAATGCTCCAGACGGCACTTGACGATGCCCAGCTTCAGGCAGACATTAAGCTTCAGTATGCTGAAGAGATGCAGGCGGTAGCAGATGAGAAGAAGAGACAGTTAGATGAGCTCGAATCCCTCATAGGAACCACTGAAGCAGCGCTTGATAATCTGAATACTGACATCGATTCCTGGGAACAGCAGGAAGACGAGCTTGAAGCTTATGCTGAATCACTTGATGACGAAGTTAAGAGACTCCAGGAGGAGTACGACCAGCAGCAGAGAGTAAAGTATTCCGGCGGCAACGCTTTCCGCTGGCCTACTTATAATACTTACATCACATCTTATTTCGGATACAGAACGCACCCCGTTTACGGCACGACCAAATTCCACTCCGGAATCGATATCGGCGCCGGTTACGGTGACACGATCATGGCTGCATGCTCGGGTACGGTCATCTATGTAACCGAACCATACGAAGGATGCAACAAGGGCGGTACAGGTTACGGCAATTACTGCATCATCGATCACGGCAACGGCTATTCCACACTCTACGGACATGCAAGAGACATCTATGTTTCCGAGGGACAGTGGGTAGAAGCAGGCCAGTCCATCGGAGAAGTAGGAAGCACGGGAACTTCCACCGGTGCACACCTTCACTTCGAAGTCCGTGTATGGGGCGAGACCCAGAATCCTCTGGATTATCTGCCGTAATATCTTATGGACGACAGTTTTTATGACATTCTCGCATCGCATTACGACGATCTTCAGCTCACAGGCGATACTTCCGCATGGGCTCCTTATATCTGCGGTCTCATAACCGATTTCTGCAAAAAGGATGCTCCTTCCGTAACTGATCTCGGGTGCGGAACGGGTGTCATAACCAATTATCTTGCATCAAAAGGCATGACGGTTACGGGCGTTGATCTTTCACCCGACATGCTTTCTGTAGCTTCATCTGGGGATGAGACCGGAACTGTGTCATGGATCTGCGCAGACATTACCGAATATGAAGGACCTGTTTGCGACTGCTTCATATCAACGATGGATACCATCGGCCACGTAACTGATGTAAAGGCCCTCTCGAAAATGTTTGCTTCCGTAAGCGGACTTCTTGAAGAAGGCGGCATATTTATCCTTGATACGACCACCAAGCATCACTTCGAAGAGACTTTGGGCAATAATGTCTTTTACGAAGACTATGACGACTTTACTCTTTTATGGGTAAACCATTACGATAAGGATGAGAAGATCAATCACGCGGAGCTCACTCTTTTCGAGCTTTGCGAAGACGATCTTTACGAAAGATACGACGGCGAACTCACCGCAAGATTCCATTCGCGCGAAGAGATAGAGCAAATGGCAGCAAATGCCGGACTTAAGGTGCTTGCCGTATATGGTGAACTTAACAGGGAAGAACCTGAAGATACCGATGAACGCATATTCTTTGTGTTCGGTAAATAATTATATATAAGGAAGAGATATGTCAGATAACGCGTATTATGTACCGGGTGCGCCCGAAGATCTCAAAAAGGACCATATCGTAAGGGCAGAAGGCCTTGGCGGTCTGGTCAAGTGCCTTTGTGTCAGCACAAAGACCGTTTGTGAGACTGCAAGGGTCATGCATCAGATGTCTCCTGCCGCAACGGCTGCTTTGGGACGTTTCATGACAGGATCTCTTCTTATTTCCGAATCGATGAAAAACGAAAAGGATACCCAGACGACCATCATCAGAGGTGACGGCCCGATGGAAGGCATGACCTGTGTAGCCGACTTCGGCTTTAAGGTCAGGGCATATCCCGTTGAACCGGTAATCCCCACCGAATATTACAAGCCCGGCAAGATCAACGTCGGTGCAGCAGTTGGTAAGGGAAGCCTTACGGTAATAAGGGATGTCGGACTTAAAGAGCCCTATGTAGGTGTGTCTGAACTCGTATCGGGTGAGATCGCCGAAGATTTTGCATATTATCTTGCCAAGTCGGAACAGACCAAGTCGATCGTATCGCTCGGCGTCCTTCTTGAGCATGGTGAGGTCAGCGCGGCAGGCGGATTCATGATCCAGCTGCTTCCCGGCGCAGGTGAAGATGAGATCTCCTATCTTGAAAAGAGAGCTTCAGGATTCCCTGAAATATCTTTCCTTTTCAAGGAAGGTTTTACCCCCGCCCAGATAATCGATCTGTTCATGGGAGATCCTGACCTGGTATATCTTGACGGCCAGGAAGTTGAATTTAAGTGTAACTGCAGCAGGGAGAGGATGCTCTCAGGTCTTGCCGCTCTCGGAAAAAATGACCTCGAAGAGATAACAAAAGACGGAAAACCTATTGAAACTGTCTGCAGATTCTGCAATAGTAAGTACGTTTTCGACCCTGAAGAATTAAAATTCGGTTAAATGCTTGAAATAGAGCGAAAAAAGTCGAAAAAGCACTTGCAAATCCCAAAACATGATAGTAGAATACTTTCCGCACGCGTCTATTTAGGGTGTATTTTGCCCTGAAACACGAGTGATAAGGCTTTGATAACGGAGATTGCCACGGGGTGATGCGCAGCTGCGCGGGAGTCACGAGGTGGGGAACTTCGAAGGAGCCGAAGGCGGAGGATACGATCCGATGCCGTCTCGGGACCCTCAAGTCCGGAGAGTCGCAAGCAGTACGTTACTGCCCAGAGAACCAAAGTGCCGCCTGGCAGGTGGTAACTGGATAGTCTGGGTTTTTGAATGGAAAGCCAAGACACTCCCGACAGGGTTGAGAAAAAGAAATACAGCTTATAGTAAGGAGGCCAACAAAATGGCAGCAAAGACAACAATGGTCAGAATTAAGCTCAAGGCTTATGATCACAAGATCCTCGACGAGAGCGCAAAGCTTATCGTAGATGCACTTGCACGTGATGATGCAAGCTTCTCCGGTCCTATCCCGCTCCCTACAGAGAAAGAGGTAGTTACGATCCTTCGTTCACCTCACGTAAATAAGGATTCCCGTGAGCAGTTCGAGCAGAGAACTCACAAGAGAATCATCGACGTCTATACACCGTCTTCCCAGACGATGGATGACATTGGCAAGCTTGACATGCCTGCAGGCGTTTCTATTGAAGTAAAGATCAAATAATGACGCTTGTGGCTTAAATCGGTTTTTAAAGGATTGCCAAGCCTTGAAAACCGAGGTCACGTTCTTCGGGAAACCGTTGAACCAATAACCTAAATAGGAGGAAAGAACTTATGACGAAATTCATCATTGGCAGAAAGTCCGGCATGACACAGTTGTTCGATGACAACGGTAACGTTATTCCGGCAACCGTTATAAGCTGCGAGCCTATGTACGTGCTCCAGAACAAGACGGTAGAGACTGACGGATACAAGGCCTGCAAAGTAGGTACAGGATCCATCAGAGCAAAGCTTGTAAACAAGCCTGACGCAGGACAGTTCAAGAAGGCTGACGTTGAGCCTAAGAGAATTATCCGCGAGTTCACACCCGACGAGGAGTACAGCCTCGGACAGGAGATCAAAGTATCCGATATGTTCGCAGTCGGCGACAAGGTTGACGTTAGCGGCGTATCCAAGGGTAAGGGATTCCAGGGCAACATCAAGCGTCACGGACAGAAGGGTGGTCCTTCCGGTCACGGCTCAATGTATCACAGAAGAGTCGGTTCAATGGGCGCTACTTCCACACCCGGTAGAGTTGTACCCGGTAAGAAGATGCCTGGACATATGGGCGCAGTTAACTGCACAGTACAGAACCTTAGCGTTGTCATGGTTGACGGCGAGAGAGGAATCCTCGTAATCAGAGGAGCTATTCCCGGACCTAAGGGCGGCATCGTAACAGTACAGAATACTGTTAAGGCATAAGACGGAGGAACATAGTAATGGCTAAAATTGATGTTAAAGATTTGACAGGTGCCGTTAAGGGTTCCATCGAGCTTTCCGATGAGATTTTCGGCATTGAGCCCAACGAAGTTGCAATGTCTACAGTAGTTAGAAACCAGCTTGCAAACAAGAGACAGGGCACACAGAAGACAAAGACAAGAAGCGAAGTATCCGGTGGTGGTAAGAGACCTTATAGACAGAAGGGTACAGGCCGCGCTCGTCACGGTTCAGAGCGTTCCGCACAGTATGTTGGCGGCGGTATCATCTTTGGACCCAACCCCAGATCATACAGCTACACAGTACCTAAGAAGGTTAAGAGACTTGCTCTTAAGTCTGCTCTTTCTTCAAAGGTTGCTGATCAGAAGTTGATCGTTGTAGAGAACATGGATCTTGACGAAGTAAAGACAGCTACAGTTGCTAAGGCTCTCAAGGCTATCGGCGCTGGCAATTCTTCACTCATCGTTCTCGAGGACGTAAACAAGAACGCAGAGCTTTCTGCAAGAAACATCAAGGATGTTAAGACAGCACTCGTTAATACGATCAATGTATTAGACATCCTCAAGTATGACAGCTTTGTTGCTACAAAGGCTGCAGTTGAGAAGATTGAGGAGGTGTACAAGTAATGAAGTCACCCTATGATGTAATCATTAAGCCCATCATCACAGAGAAGACGATGGCTATCACAGAAGAGGGCAAGTACACATTCGTAGTTGCAGCTGACGCTGAAAAGCCTGAGATCAAGGCTGCAGCTGAGAAGCTCTTCGGTGTAAAGGTAGTTTCCGTTAACGTTGCTAACTATGACGGCAAGGTTAAGAGACTTAGAAACAAGCCCGGCAAGACAGCTGCTTTCAAGAAGGCTGTAGTTACTATCGCTACAGATTCTGTTGAGGGTACATACCTCGGCAAGGGCGGTAAGGCAGTCAAGACCGGAACAAAGAACAAGACATCAATCGAAGAATTCGGTTTTGGTCAGTAATGTAATCAAGGAGAGAAATTAAAATGGCAGTAAAAACATTTAAACCTACTTCTCCCGCAGTTCGTGGAATGGCCATAGCTGACTATTCCGTTCTCACAAAGAAGGACCCGGAGAAGAGCCTTCTTAAGTCTAAGAAGAAGAGCGGCGGCCGTAACTCTTATGGCCGTATCACGGTTCGTCATATCGGCGGCGGTAACCGTACAAAGCTCAGAGTAATCGATTGGAAGCGTGACAGAGTAGGTATCCCTGCTACAGTCAAGGCAATCGAGTACGATCCTAACAGAACAGCTTACTTGGCACTCATCCAGTATGTTGATGGTGTTAAGTCCTACATCCTCGCTCCCGAGGGCCTCAAGGTAGGTCACAAGGTTGAGAGCGGCCCGGATGCAGATATCCTTAACGGTAACGTTCTTCCTATTTCATCTATCCCGGTTGGTACAGTTATCTGCTGCGTAGAGATGAATCCCGGAAAGGGCGCTCAGCTCGTTAGAACAGCTGGTGCTTCCGCACAGCTCATGGCTAAGGAGAATGGTTTCGCTCAGATCCGTCTTCCTTCCGGCGAAGTTCGTATGGTTCCTGAGAAGTGCCGCGCAATGATCGGTTCTATCGGCAACGCAGAGCACGAGAACGTTAAGCTCGGTAAAGCTGGTAAGTCCAGACATGCTGGTGTAAGACCTTCAGTTAGAGGTGTTGTAATGAACCCTAACGATCACCCTCACGGCGGTGGTGAAGGTAAGTCTCCTATCGGTCTCCCCGGCCCTGTTACACCTTGGGGTGTTCCTACATTGGGTAAGAAGACACGTAATAAGAAGAAGCAGTCCAGCAAGTATATTGTTAAGTCGAGAAAGGCATAAGGAGGCAGTTCAATGAGTAGATCAACCAAAAAGGGCTATTACGTTCAGGACGCTCTCATGAAGAAGGTCGAGGCGTTGAATGCAGCCAACGACAAGAAGATCATCCAGACTTGGTCTAGAGCTTCTACGATTTTCCCTGAATTCGTCGGCCACACAATCGCAGTATACGACGGTCACAAGCATGTTCCGGTATACGTTACTGAGGACATGGTAGGACACAAGCTTGGTGAGTTCGCACCTACACGTAAGTTCGGCGGTCACACAAGCAACGAGAAGTCCGCTTCTAACTGATAAGGAGGGTAAGATCTGTGGAAAAGATTATTTTAAGCAGAGACAATATTGAGAAGAACCGCGAGAAGATCCTCGAAGCTTATGCGGTTCCTTCCAAGTCTTCTAACAAGCTTCCCACTCCTACAAAGAAGCAGAGAAAGCTTCTCGGTATGGGAAGAGACAGAGGAACAGCAACAGCTAAGTACATTAGAATTGCTCCCCGTAAGGTAAGAGTAGTTGCTAATCTCATCAAGGGTAAGTCTTTAGATGATGCTTATGCAATCCTCACATACACACCCAAGGCAGCTTCACCTGTCATCGCAAAGGTTTTGAAGTCAGCTGAGGCAAATGCTGTCAACAACTTCGATCTCTCCAGAGACAAGCTTTATGTTGCAGATTGCATTTCCAACCCCGGCCCCGTGCTCAAGAGATATATCCCCAGAGCAAGAGGTTCGGCTAGTTCGATCAAGAAGAGAACAAGTCACGTTACTGTAGTTCTCAAGGAAAGGGTATAAGGAGGTTTAAGCATGGGTCAGAAAGTTAACCCGAATGGACTTAGAGTAGGCGTTATCGATGACTGGAGCTCACACTGGTATGCCGACAAGAATACCTTTTCTGATTGTCTTGTCGAAGATCAGAAGATCCGTGAGTTCGTATTGAAAGCAGTTGAGCCTATCGCAAGAGGCAACGCTAAGAAGCCCGTAGATGAGAACCGCACAAATGTTGCTGGTGTTTCAAAGGTCATCATCGACCGTAAGGGTACAGACAGAATCAACGTTATTGTTAAGACAGCTCGTCCTTCACTCGTAGGCGGCGACAAGGGTTCCGGAAGAATTGCTCTTAAGGATGCACTCGAGAAGGAATTCAACAAGAACGTTGCTAAGGATAAGAAGAGAACATTCACTGTTGATATCGAAGTTATCAAGAACAGTGATACAGATGCACTCCTCGTAGCTCAGAACATTGCAGCTCAGCTCGAGAACCGTGCAAGCTTCAGAAGAGCAATGAAGAGAGCAATGCAGATGGCTATGAAGCAGCCCGGCGTTCTCGGAATCAAGACAAAGTGCTCCGGTCGTTTGGGCGGTGCCGAGATTGCAAGATCCGAGACATATCACGAGGGCACAATCCCGCTTCAGACACTCCGTGCAGATATCGATTATGGATTTGCTGAGGCAAAGACAACATACGGTATCATCGGCGTTAAAGTCTGGATCTACAAGGGTGAGGTTTTCGGCCAGAAGAGCCAGTCAAAGAAGTCTGAAGGAGGAAAAGCTTAATGTTACTTCCTAAGAGAACAAAGTATAGAAAGCAGCAGAGAGGCCGTATGAAGGGCCAGGCTCACCGCGGCAACTTCGTAGCTTACGGTGATTACGGACTTCAGGCACTTGAACCCTGCTGGATCAAGTCAAATCAGATCGAAGCAGCACGTATCGCAATCAACAGATACGTAAAGCGTGGCGGTAAGGTATGGATCAAGATCTTCCCTGACAAGCCGGTATCAAAGAAGCCTGCACAGGTCCGAATGGGTTCCGGTAAGGCAGCAAACGAGTACTGGTGCGCAGTAGTTAAGCCGGGCAGAGTTCTTTTCGAGATCTCAGGCGTTACTGAAGAGCAGGCAAGAGAAGCAATGAGACTTGCAGGACACAAGCTTCCTTGCAAGACAAAGTTTATCGCAAAGGTAAAGGAGGAAAGCACAAATGAAGGTTGAAGAAATCCGCAAGATGTCTGATGAAGAACTTTCTTCTGAGCTCGCCTCTTTGAAGGAAGAACTCTTCAAGCTCCGCTTCCAGCATGCAACAAACCAGCTCGACAATACAGCTCAGATTGCACAGGTTAAGCGTGATATCGCTAGAGTAATGACAATTCAGCGCGAGAAGCAGCTCGCTGCTAATAAGTAAGGAGGAGACGACAAATGGCTGAAAGAAACTTAAGAAAAACCAGAGTCGGTCTCGTTACATCTGACAAGATGGATAAGACGATCACAGTTTCCGTCGTAGAGCACGTTAAGCACCCTCTTTACGGAAAGATCATGAAGAGAACCTACAAGCTTAAGGCACACGATGAGAACAACGAGGCTCACATCGGCGATAAGGTTGAGGTTATGGAGACACGCCCTATTTCCAAGGATAAGCGTTGGAGACTGGTTAGTGTCGTTGAGAAGGCTAAGTAAGGCGATTAAAGGAGGATATATCAGATGATTCAGGTTGAATCCAGACTCAGATCTGCCGACAACACCGGAGCAAAAGAGCTTCTCTGCATCAAAGTTTTGGGTGGCTCTTGGAGAAAGTATGCCAACATTGGTGACGTTATCGTTTGCTCCGTAAAGAGCGCTGCTCCCGGCGGCATGGTCAAGAAGGGTGATGTTGTTAAAGCCGTTGTAGTACGTTCCAAGCAGGGCGTAAGACGTAATGACGGTTCTTATATCAAGTTCGACGAGAATGCGGCTGTCATCATTAAGGAAGACAAGAATCCCCGCGGTACTCGTATCTTTGGACCCATAGCAAGAGAGTTAAGAGATAAGGACTATATGAAGATCCTGTCTCTCGCTCCGGAAGTTCTTTAAGGAGGAATCGACACATGGCTAAGAGTAGTGTTCATGTAAAGAAAGACGACCAGGTCATTGTCATTTCCGGCAAGGACAAGGGCGCAAAGGGTAAGGTTCTCATGGTAGATGAGAAGAAGGGCAGAGTTTACGTAGAAGGCGTAAACATGGTCAAGAAGCATCAGAAGGCAAGAAACCAGACAGCTCCTTCAGGAATTGTTGAGCGCGAAGGTTCTATCGATGCATCTAACGTAATGCTCGTTGACCCCAAGACAGGCAAGCCCACAAGAGTTGGCTACCGTATTAACGAAGATGGTTCTAAGTCCAGGATCGCTAAGAGATCCGGCGAGGTCATCGATACGGTTTCTAAGGCTAAGAAGGGGGAGTAATCAATGGCCAGATTAAAAGATAAGTACATTTCCGAAGTAGCACCCGCACTTCAGGAGAAGTTCAAGTACAGCTCACCTATGCAGATCCCGAAGGTCGACAAGATCGTCCTCAACATGGGTGTTGGCGAAGTTAAGGATAACCCGAAGGCTCTTGAGAGCGCTATGCGTGACATGGGCATCATTGCAGGCCAGAAGCCTGTAGCAACGGTTTCCTCAAAGTCTATCGCAGCCTTCAAGCTCAGAGAGGGCATGAAGATCGGATGCAAGGTTACTTTGAGAGGCGATAATATGTATTACTTCCTCGATAAGCTTGTCAGCCTTGCTCTTCCTCGTGTACGTGACTTCCGCGGAATCAATCCCAATTCCTTCGACGGACACGGTAACTATGCGATGGGTATCAAGGAACAGCTTATGTTCCCTGAAATCGACTACGACAAGATCGACAAGATTCGCGGTATGGACATCATCATTGTTACTACTGCCGGAACAGACGAAGAGGCATTCGAGCTCTTGAAGCTCATGGGCATGCCTTTCCGCAAGTAATTTGGAGGAGAATAACACATGGCAAAGAAGTCAATGATTCTTAAGTCTCAGAGGACACCCAAGTTTTCCACACAGCAGCATAACCGTTGCAAGATCTGCGGAAGACCTCATGCCTATATCCGTAAGTACGGCATCTGCCGTCTCTGCTTCCGTGATTTGGCATACAAGGGAGAGATTCCGGGCGTAAGAAAGGCAAGCTGGTAACAGTTTCTTTCTTAAGAATTAGAACTGTCCATATTTAACAGGAGGAAGAATTATGCAGATTACAGATGCAATCGCAGATATGCTTACAAGAATCCGCAATGCCGGTACTGCAGGACACGCTACAGTTGATGTTCCCCAGTCCAACATGAAGAAGGCTATTGCTCAGATTCTCCTTGATGAAGGATATATTGAGAAGTTTGAGACACTCGAGGGAAATACTCAGGGTATCATCAGAATCACACTCAAGTATTCCGGAAGAAAGCCGGTTATCTCCGGTATCAAGAGAATCTCCAAGCCCGGTCTTCGTACATATGCGGACAAGGAGAATCTGCCCCGCGTACTCAACGGCTTGGGCGTTGCTATCATCTCAACATCTAAGGGTGTTATGACAGATAAGCAGGCTAGAAAGCTCGGCGTTGGCGGCGAAGTTCTCGCTTATATTTGGTAATTTTTAGAAGTCTGATCAAGACTTCCTAAAATATACATCTCTGAAAAGCCCCGGGTAGGGCGACATACCCTTCCGGAGGTTAAATCTCAAGAGCAGGAGGAAAAATTTATGTCAAGAATCGGCAGAATGCCCATAGTCGTTCCCGCCGGCGTCGATGTTAAGATCGATGGTCAGCACGTAACGGTTAAGGGCGGCAAAGCAGAGCTCTCACTTGATGTACATCCCGACATCACAGTAAAGCTGGAGGATGGACAGATCCTCGTATCACGTCCTTCCGATGATAAGAATCATCGTTCACTCCACGGCCTTACAAGAGCGCTCATTCAGAATATGGTAACCGGCGTACACGAAGGTTTCTCTAAGACATTGGAGATCAACGGTGTAGGTTACAGAGCAACAAAGCAGGGCAACAAGGTTGTATTCAACCTCGGTTATTCTCATCCTATCGAGATGGTTGAACCCGCTGGCATCACAATCGATGTCAAAGATAACCAGGTCATCGTACAGGGCGCTGACAAGCAGCTCGTAGGCGAGACAGCAGCAAAGATCCGTTCTCTCAGAGTTCCTGATGTTTATAAGGGCAAGGGTATCAAGTATGCCGGCGAGCACCTTATCATCAAGGAAGGTAAGACCGGTGCTAAGAAGTAAGGCGCAAAGGGGGTTTATTCAACATGATTGGTAGAATTGATAAAAATGAAATTCGTAAGAGAAAGCATGTTCGTGTAAGAAAGAAGATTTCCGGAACGACAGAGTGCCCTCGTCTTTGCGTATATAGAAGCAACAGCCACATTTACGCTCAGATCATCGATGATACAAAGGGAGTTACTCTTGTTAGCGCTTCTACGCTCGACAAGGAGATCAAGGGCTCCGTATCCGTTGGCAGCAACATCGAGGCAGCTAAAGCAGTTGGTAAGCTTATCGGTGAGCGCGCAATTGCCAAGGATATCAAGGACGTAGTATTCGACCGTGGCGGATATCTCTATCACGGAAGAGTACAGGCTTTGGCAGAGGCGGCAAGAGAAGCCGGTCTCTCATTCTAATCGGGAGGAGCAAATTAGATGGCTTTAGAGTCTAAGAACATTTCAAGAGAAGAAAAGAAGGATAAGGAGTTCGAAGAGCGCGTTATCCACATCGGCCGTGTTTCCAAGACTGTTAAGGGCGGTAAGAACATGAGATTTGCTGCTCTCGTAGTTATCGGTGACAGAAAGGGTCGTGTAGGTAAGGGCATCGGTAAGTCCACCGAGGTTCCGGACGCTATCAGAAAGGGTATCGAAGAAGCAAAGAAGAACATCGTTGATGTTTCAATTGTTAACGGTACTATCCCTCACGAGACAGTCGGTGAATTCGCTGCAGCTCACATCGTTATGAAGCCTGCTGCAAACGGTACCGGTGTTATCGCTGGCGGTCCTGTTCGTTCAGTATGCGAGCTTGCAGGTATCACAGATATCCGTACAAAGTCAATCGGATCCAACAATCCTAACAATATGGTCAACGCTACTATTGAGGGTCTTAAGTCCTTGAAGTCCGCTGAAGAAGTTGCAAGACTTCGCGGTAAGTCTGTTGACGAGATTAAGTAAGGAGGCCCGCTCAAATGGCTAACATCAAGATTAAGCTTGTCAAAAGCACAAATAAGGCAAGAGAGTCCGAGAAGGCTACAATCAGAGCTTTGGGCTTGAAGAAAATCGGTCAGACTGTTGAGAAGGCTGACAATGAGGCTACACGCGGCATGATCAAGAAGGCTGTTAACTACGTAGCCGTAGAAGAGAATTAATGGAGGTGCCACATGAAGCTCAATGAAATGACTTCCGCAGGCAACGAAAAGGCTTATCGTAAGGGAAGAGGTCCCGGATCAGGCAACGGAAAGACTTCCGGCCGTGGTCACAAGGGTCAGAACGCTCGTTCAGGCGGCGGTGTAAGACCTGGTTTCGAAGGTGGTCAGATGCCCCTTTACAGACGTCTCCCTAAGAGAGGTTTCAATAATAAGAGATTTGCTCCTGCTTACATTGAAGTAAATGTTGGAGATCTTGAAGTATTCGATAACGGAACAGCAGTAGATGCTAAGGCTCTCGCTGAGAAGGGTGTTATCACTCTTCCTAAGGTTAACGACGGCATCAAGATTCTCGGCAACGGTGAGCTCACAAAGAAGCTCGATGTAACAGCTGTTAAGTTCACAGCTTCAGCTAAGGAGAAGATTGAGAAGGCCGGAGGCACGGCAACGGAGGGCTAATAGGCATGAATGGTATTTTTGATACTGCAGTTAACGCTTTTCGTGTAGAGTCTATACGTAAAAGACTGCTTTATACCTTCATGATCCTGGGCATCTTCATGCTCGGCGGACTCGTACCTGTACCGGGTATCGATGGTGAGCAATTCACCAACGTTATCCGTCAGTGGGGTCAGCTCGGTAGCATTATGGACCTTATCTCAGGCGGTGGCCTGTTCCATGCGTCCATACTGTCACTGGGTGTATCGCCTTACATTAACGCATCAATCATCATTCAGCTCTTAACTGTCGTTATCCCAGCTTTGGAAGATCTTTCCAAGGAAGGTGAGTCCGGCAGGAAGAAGATGGATAAGATAACCAGAGTTTCAGCTATTGGTTTGGCTTTTGTTCAGTCCTGCCTGTTCACATATTCAACACGTTCGGCTCTGAACGGAAGCCTTCCCACATGGCTCAACGCAGCTCTTGTAGTTCTTGCTTTCACAGCTGGTTCTGCAATCGTTGTTTTCCTTGGTGAGAAGATCAATGACAAGGGAATCGGAAACGGTGTATCCCTCCTGATCTTCGCTGGTATTGCAACCCGTCTTCCTGATATGGTTAGGAACCTTTATGAGAAGTGCGTCAGCATCAGCGACTCAGTCGAAAATGCTGCTTTGGGAATCCTCCTCGGAATTCTTGTATTTATCGCTGTAGCGATCGTAGCTGTCGCTATCATCGTCTTCGTTCTCTATGTTCAGAACGCAGAAAGAAGAATTCCCGTTCAGTATTCCAAGAAGGTTATCGGCAGACAGCAGCGTGGTGGTAACAGAGACTATATTCCGCTCAAGGTTAACATGTCCGGTGTTATGCCTGTTATCTTCACAATGTCACTTTTGGCTATCCCGAACATTATCGTTACGTTGTTCTTCAGCAACAGCACGAACAAGGTTGCAATCTGGCTTAAGTCAGCATTCACCGGAAGTGTTTGGTACTATATACTTTACTTCCTCCTTGTTATCGGATTTACATTCTTCTATACGGCGATCAATTTCCATCCCGTTGAGATTGCAAACTCCATCACAAAGAACGGCGGTATGATCAACGGTATCAGATCCGGTAAGCCGACAACTGATTTCATTAAGACAACAGCTCACAGACTCAACTGGCTGGAAGCTTTCTTCCTCGTTATCGTCTGCATCCTGCCGACAGTAATCGGTATTCTTACAGGTTTGGAAAATGTATGGTTTGCAGGTACTTCAGTTTTGATTCTTACAGGTGTTGCTAACGACCTCATCGTTCAGGTTGAAGGTGAACTTGAGATCAGAAGTCCTAAGGGATTCCTGGAAGATCTTACGGTCAAGACAGGCAGAAGATAATTAACTGCTATTAAAGTAACTTCAAAGAGCTGTCTCAAATGAGGCAGCTCTTTTCCTTTGCGCATAAATCTGATTTTGGGACTATAATGAGGATATGAGCAACCTTTTAGATTATCTGGCATGGAGGGGAGACCTTCCCCTTGAAAGAGATCCTTTCAACAGTGTTGATGCACTGCTTTTGTCATGCCTGTCCTATGTCGATTTCGCAGATGTCGCTCCGGGTATGGGAGAGGGAAAGATAACTCTCGAAGAAGCTTCCGAAAGGTTCTTCACACTCCATTCTCCGGAAGAACTTGCACAGGATAAATCCTTTATCCACTTCGCTCCTTCGATGCTTAAGGCCCTGGCTGATTCGGACAGGTTCAAGGATGCTTACATACTTAATTATGTAAACGATACGGATATATCCCGTGAGATACAGTTTTCTGCAATTGAGATCGATACATCTGACGGCGCGACTTTCATCTCATTCAGGGGAACAGATGACACCATTATCGGATGGAAGGAAGACTTTAACTTAAGCTTCATGACAGTTCCTGCTGAAGATGAGGCTGTGGCTTATCTGAAGAAAGTTGCGGATGGAAAAAACAATACAGTAAGGATAGGCGGACATTCCAAGGGCGGACATCTCGCAGTTTATTCTGCGGCTTTGGCAGATGACAAGCTTAATTCCAGAATCGAAAGCATATATAACTTTGACGGCCCGGGATTCAACCGTGACGCGACGGAGTCTGAGAACTTCAGGAAGATACAGGGCAGGATCGTGAAGATCATCCCGGAAAGTTCCATCGTCGGAAGACTGTTATTCAATGCGACTGAACCTGTCATTGTAAGAAGCAATGAGACGGGAATAATGCAGCACAATCCTTTATCCTGGCAGCTTGAAGGTAAAGAGTTCGAGACAAGGGACTTCACGGATAAGATAAGTGATCTTTTCGATGAGACAATGACAAAGTGGCTCGATGAGATGAGTTTTGAGGAAAGAAAAGTCTTTGTAGATGAACTTTTCTCGGTTTTCGAAGCATCCGGCTGCGAGAACTTAAGCATGCTTACAAAAGTCGGAGTCAAAGGGACCAGAGCCATGATCGGGAGAATGAAGGAGATCAAGAACGACTCAGGTGAAAAGGTAAGGACACTTATGAAGATGTTCTTCGTAAATATAAACGTACTGAAAGACAGCGTCGTTAAAGAGAGGCTGGAAGAAAGTCCTATAAAGCTCGGAATAGCAGCAAATATAAGCAAAAAGAACGGGAAGCAGTAAAGCTTCCCGTTTATCTTATATGATGGTGTCCTTATATTACGCCTGTTGGGTGAGAACAGGGAATGACAGTGACACTTTGAAGAGATCTCCATCTATATCGATCTTAAATGAGCCGCCCTGAAGTTCGGTCATGCTCTTGGCGATCGAAAGGCCGAGACCGTTACCTTCCGTGTTTCTGGACTGATCGCCTCTTACGAAACGCTCAACAAGTTCGTCGGCGCTGATATTGAGTTCTGCGCTCGAAGTGTTCTTGAATGTAGTGATTGCCTGGCCGCCTTTGACTTCAAGTGTCAGGTAAACTCTGGTTCCGGGCTGTGCATACTTGCAGATGTTGTTCATGAGATTGTCGTAGATCCTCATCATGCGTCTGCCGTCTGCCATGATCATCACCGGACCTTCAGGTGCCGTAGTTATAAGATTCAGGTTTGATGCTTCGAGTTTTTCTTTATATTCACCTGCAGTCTGGGATACGAATGTTACAGCGTCAAGAGGAGCGGGAACGATCTCAAGGTTGCCCGTTGAAGCTTTGGATGCTTCAACGAGATCTTCAATAAGTCTCTTAAGTTTATCTGACTGTCTTACAACAACTTCGGAATACTCTGCCATCTTGGGATCAGAAGGATCAGTGGTTCCAATAAGTGAAGCGTAGTTGATGATCGATGTAAGAGGTGTCTTGATGTCATGTGAGACATTTGTGATGAGCTCTGTTTTCATGCGCTCTGACTTTAGTCTTTCCTCAACCGCGATAGTAACTGAATCAGAAACATTGTTGAGGTTAAGAGCGTGTTTTTTGAAGTCTCCCCAGAGTCCTTTGGTGCTAACGCGGTAAGTGATATCGCCTTCTGCGATCTTATCTCCTGCGATCTTAAGTTTTCTGAGCATAAAGGCAATATAAAGAATGAACGGGCAGAGGATGAGTTTTTCGAATAACCAACCTATTGAGATAACATCAGATTCAAACCCTGAACCGGCCATAACTATGATTTCGACAAATGATAATCCTGCAACGAAAAGGACTGTTCTCCAGATGAGAGGTATCGAAAGAATGCCTTTGATAATGAGCTTGAAGAGTTTTCCTATCAGCATGATTATCTTATACACAAGTAATCCCTTGATAAGTGAGTGAAGCTTAACTCGTGCAGCAAAAGCCACGCATAATCCGAGCATCATGTTCAAGACCAGCAAGATCAGTAATATGCTCATGACGATCTCGAGCCTTCCGGGTGCAGCGCCGGCAATGAGCACTCCGATGGATGAGACAAAAATGAAGCCTGCTAAAAGAAGATCGAAAGGGATCTTTCCGGTAGGACCCAAACAGATTTCATCAGAACCCGGCTTTTTACCGGTGACACACATGAGAGCAACAAATGCAGCGATGCCTGCAATTACGCAGATTATGGCAACAGGGTAGACTATATAGCGGGTGCTTATAACCAGGTGGATCACCTGTTTGTCGAATGCAGAGTATTTTGATAAGGCCCATGAATCGGCATATGCGTTTACTGTGGCGTCTACTACTGTATCTCCGGGTTCAGAATAATTGTCATGAGAGTGTTTGTATTCTCCGTTTTTATCATAAACAAGTCTCATATCGAATGTGTAGAGCTTGTAATTCTCGAATTCTCCGGGCTTACCTGCAGCTTCTGATACATCCTTATAATCACGTGTGGATGTGATCAGTTTGCCGTCTTTGTCCTTAACTTCGATGCTGATGTTTTCGACATGATAATTCTGGATGCCGAGAAGATTCTCTGTCTCACTCATCGCGGTATAGTAGATGAATGATTCATCATTTTTCTGATAGAACTCTTCTTCGGTTATATCGTAAAGATCTTCCTGTATGCATACTACCGATGCACATACACATCCGAAAGTGACTATCACTAAGATGTTGATGATAAGGAACAGCAGGAATTTACCCGGAACTGTCCTTAAAAACTGATTCTTCTTCTTTTCCGTTAGTTTCTCCCCTTCTCGATCTTATAACCCTGGCCGAAGATAACTTTTATGTATCTCGGTTCATTGGGTGTGATCTCAACCTTTTCTCTAAGATGTCTGATATGTACCGCAACGGTGTTTTCGCCTGCTGACAAAGCGCTTTCGCCCCATACCTTGCTGTATATCTCTTTGGGCGAGAAGACTTTGCCGGGATATTCCATAAGCAGCTTTAATATATCGAACTCTGTGGGGGTGAGGCTGACGGCGTTTCCGTCTACCGTAACGGTCTTGGTGGTGTTATCAAGTTCGATCCCGCCGACCGTAAGAAGTTCTTTGGATGCAGTTCCTGAACCGAGTTTAGTGTAGCGTCTGAGCTGTGATCCTACTCTTGCGGCAACCTCCAGGGGGTTAAAGGGCTTGGTGATATAATCATCAGCCCCTATGTTAAGTCCCAATATCTTGTCCTGGTCCTCTGACTTTGCGGTTAAGAGGATGATGGGCATATTGAACTTCTCCCTGATCTTTGCCATCGCTGTTATCCCGTCCATTTGCGGCATCATGATATCCATCAGTATGAGATGTATGTCTTCCTTCTCAACAAGTTCTGTTGCTTCGACACCGTTAAATGCCTCGAAAAGCCTGTAATCCGGATTCTGCAGGTAGATCTTCAGAGCGTTTACGATATCTTTGTCGTCATCACAAATGAGAATGTTATACATGTTTTCCCCCACACTGTTTCAAGATAATGAAATTGTACGGATAAAAGCCTTAATATAAAATGACTTAATTCCTTAAGATTTGATTAAGTCTGCAAGTTTATGGCAAAATATCCCCTGAAAAAATAATATAAGGTAAAAGATAAATGCTGTACATAATAAGACACGGAAAAACTGACTGGAATCTTAAGCATAAGCTTCAGGGAAAGACGGATATCCCGCTAAATGACATGGGCCGCGATATGGCTAAAGAAGCAGGGGAGCTCTATAAGGACATCAATTTTGATATCTGCTTTTGTTCGCCTCTGGTAAGAGCCAGAGAGACCGCCGAGCTCCTGCTTCAGGGAAGGGATATCCCCGTGATAATAGACGAAAGGCTTACAGAGATGGGCTTTGGTATCTATGAAGGCACCGAAAATGTTTTTGAAAAGCCTGAGTGTCCCGTAAGAGAACTTTTCTTTAATCCTGCATCCTATAAACCTGTCGGAGGTGCTGAAAGCCTTGAAAGTCTTATCTCCAGGACAGGTGAATTCCTGAATGAAAAGGTCTGGCCGCTCATGGATGAAGGCAAGGATGTCCTGATAGTAGGTCATGGCGCCATGAATTCGGCGATCATCGGACAGATAAGGAATACTCCCCTTGAAAAATTCTGGGCTGAAGGCATTGAAAACTGCCGCCTGATAAAGCTCCTATAATAGGAGCGACCACCCCGAAGGGTGGCCGCAAATATGGGGATAATAGGAATAGAAAAATGTCTTTGTTGATACTTGAAGTATAGTTTATTTAGGCTTGTATTTCAATGACCTATATTAAATGTTGTATTAATGTAATTTGAAAAGAATGTGAAGGTTTTTATCGTTATATTAACGAAATTTACACCTTATTCTTATTATTGCGGCCGGCTTCCTCCATCACCTCCAGGAAAAGCACCGGGATCACCGCCGTTCATTCCTCCGGGAGCGCCATCCGGCATCATTCCGCCGGGACCAAAACCTGAACCTCCGCCGGAGATATTGTCCTCAAGTACTATTGTCTCTTCGTAATTTCCTGCCGTAAAGGTATAGGTATTGCCTGTGACAAGCTCCGGACTGCTGATAAGCACTGTCTGGTAAGAACAATCTGCCGTTACCTTTATTATTTCTTTTCCTGAAGAATCCTTAACTGAGATCTCGGTCCCTTCGGACTGGCTTCCTGTATTTATAAGCATTGTACCCTGTGAAGCGTTTGTAAAGTTCGTTGCCATACCTGATGCACCTGCCATTACTACTGTACCGCCTGTGATAACAGCGCTTCCGTTGATATCCAGGGAACCGTTGCCGCTTCTGGTAGGACCCATAACAACAAGCGTTCCGCCGTTCATCTCGAATGAACCGTTGGAATCTATGCCGTCTCCTTCAGTTCTTACATAGAGCTCGCCGCCATTGATCACCAGTGTTGTGGCACTGTCTGCCTGCATTGTCTCACCAGATGGAGATACCGCATTTATTGCATCGTCTGATGAGACTATGGAGATGCTGCCGCCGTTAAGCGTTATGTTCCGGGCTTCTATGCCTTCGTATGAATTTGTTATGTTTACCGTGCCGTCATCTATCTGAAGTGAAGAAACAGCTGTCAGGCCGTCATCTCCGGCGTCGATAGTTATATTTCCGGATGAGACGAAAATATATCCCTTTGACTCATCTTCATCGTTGTCAGACTGGATGCCGTCTTTTCCGCAGGTGATATTAACATCCGCATTCTGTACGGAAACGGAATCCTTTCCCTGAATGCCGTCCTTTTCACTTGTTACGGTAACAGTGCCGCCTGTGACCATGATGTCATCCTTGCCGACGATGCCGTGTCCGGTTGATTCGACATTAAGAGATCCGGAACCGTTGATCGTAAGATCTGTTTTCGCGAAGATCGCACCGTCAACACTGTTGTCATCCTTGAAATCGAACTCGCCGGTGTTTGACAGAAGGTTCTCTGTACCGTCTTCCAAAGTGATATAGACATTATCGGCATTAAGGCAGTAGAGAGCTGCATAATCAGATGACGTGATGTTTGCATTTTTCAGTACGATCCTTATATCATCTGAATCTCCGGCATCGACTACTATATATCCGTCATCCAGAGTTCCTGTGAATACATAAGTACCTTTGCCCTTGATCGTAATAACAGAACCGTCAATCTGAACTGAAGATGAATCTGTCACTGCAGAAGAACCCGTAAGTGTAATGGTCTCTGATTCCGTTTCATCGTAACCTGTCTCAAGGTCCTTATCCGTGAAAGCCTCTTCTGAGGTGATCGAAGTTGAGGCAGAAGTTGATTCCGGTGATGAAGTGCTTGTAGTTCCTGATGCCGAAGTTGTCCCGGAACATGCTGTAAGTGTGGTGACAAAAAGTGCGCCTGCTGCAAGCATTGCCAAAATCTTATGATCTATCTTAAAACGTTTCATGTTGTTTCTCCTTTCATTTCCGGATGTTAAAGCTGGTCTGTGTTCTGAATCTGATATTCCGCAATGGAGATCTCGAGATTGCCGTTCCTTGTGCGGAGCTGGTCTATGAATTCTTTCTCGATCGAAGGATCGGTGAGGACTATCTCATAACTGAGTTTATAGAGCGAACCCATATTGCTGGTCTTTACCTGTTTTAACTTGTAGGACTTAGTGTATTTTTCGAGGAATTCATCGAATACATCAGAATAGTTAAGGTTTTCCGGGATCGTTATCTTAAGGATCTTACGGGTGCTCTTTTTCCCGTCCGCCGAAAACCTTGAGTACATGAGTATCGCAAGACCTATGAGGCAGGTGAAGAGTGCTGCATATCCGATATATCCCATTCCCATGATGAGCCCCATTCCCATGACTGCGAAGATCGCACCGATTTCTCTTGCCGTTCCCGGTGCCGACCTGAACCTTACGAGGCTGAACGTTCCGGCTACTGCAACGCCTGCACCGATATTGCCGTTGACCATGAGGATGACCACGCAGATAACGGCCGGGAGTATCGCAAGAGTCATAACAAAGCTCTTGGTGTAGTCGTTGCGGTATGTGTGGATCAGGGCCATGATCCCGCCGAGCACAAGAGATACAAGAACGAGAATGATGAATACTAAAGGTGTTATTCCTGTTGAAGGAATTATCGAATTAAAAAGATTAAGCATAGTAAACGCTCCTTTCCGGATATTGATCTGCTATTAAATGTTCTTTGTAGTAAGTTCCGTATTTTGAATAGGTGACTTTACGTATATTGTTCTCACTTAAGAAATGCGCCATCCACATAGGCATTGCGCCCGATATCTTTATCTCCATAAGTGTTGTGCCTGAAGGAAGAAGTGAGTGTCCCCATATATCGCTTCCGAGATCGAGTTCGGTATTTCTTGCGAGTATGTTCTCATCAAGTGTCAGTCTGAATCCCGGATCTTCCTTATCGAAATATGCTTCGCGTTCGTAACTGATAAATGCCTTTGCCTCTATGCCTTCGTAAAACCTGAGGAAGTAATCTATCTCAGATGTGATCTGGTTCTTAAAAGGAATCTCTTTCCTTTTTTCTATCCAGTCGCAGGCAGCCGTCTTGGGGATTGCAACACGTCTTTTATAGACGACGCTTTCAAACTTCTTTTTGATCTCGACGAAGACCACGTCACTCTCATCTGTTCTCTGATAGGACCTTACTCTCAGCTTCTCTTTGTAGACCGGGTGATCCAATGAATCTCTTATGAGCCTGAAACTGTCCGTGTCGTAGTAGATGTTCCTGATCGTTGTCCTTCCATACTGATCGAGCACTAATCTGTCTTTCGTCTCTTCCAGAAGTTCTTTTTTCTGAGAGGGCGTGAGAAAGAATTTATATTCATATCTTTCGAAAACATCCTGGTATGACATGATTTTTAACCTCGTTTAAGTTTGTTGCCCTAATCTTATGGTGCAAACTTAAAACGGACTTTAAAGAAAACGAATGAAAATTGAGTGAAAGGAGACTGACACCGCTAACTGTTGAAATGGTAATATTTAATAAGTAAATGCGGTGTCTCAAAAGTTATTAGAGGTATAAGTATGAGAATTCTTTTGGCAGAAGACGAGAGATCTTTATCTAAAGCTCTGAAAGCGATACTAACTAAGAGCAACTATTCCGTTGACTGTGTTTTCGATGGCGAAGAAGCCGTCTCATATGCCATGGCGAGTGAATATGATCTTGTGATTATGGATATTATGATGCCGAAGCAGGACGGAATATCCGCATTAAAGGAGATCAGGTCCAAAGGCAACAGTGTTCCTGTTCTTATGCTCACCGCCAAAGCTGAGATCGATGATAAAGTCGAAGGACTGGATTCAGGTGCCAATGACTATCTGACAAAACCATTTGCGACAAAAGAGCTGCTGGCAAGGATAAGAGTGCTTACAAGACAGCCTCAGTCTGCAGGCGACAATATCCTTAAGTTCGGCAATCTTACACTGGACAGGGGAAGCTTCGAGCTCTCTTCTCCCAAGGGAAAATACAGACTGGCCGGCAAGGAATTCCAGATGATGGAAATGCTCATGATGAATCCCGGGATACTTATATCGACGGAGAAGTTCATGGATAAGATATGGGGCATTGATTCTGAAGCAGATATCAGCACGGCATGGACATATATATCGTATTTAAGGAAGAAACTCACTGCTCTGGAATCTGATGTCCAGATAAAGGCAGTAAGGAATTCCGGTTATACTCTGGAGGCGGTCAAATGATCAGTAAACTCCGCAGAAAATTCATAATCATATCCATGTTGTCGGTTACTTTGGTGCTTACGGTTCTGATCGCAGCCATCAATATCTTTAACTACCGTAAAGTGATCAATAATGCTGATGATGTTCTCAATATACTTGAAGCCAACGAAGGCGAGTTTCCGCCCGATACGAATCCCGATCCTCCAAGAGACGGGCAGTTTGGAGACCATGACGGCAGTAGAAAAGATCACGGCGGAGAGATGTCTCCCGAGATGAGATTCGAAGTAAGGTTTTTCACGATCACTTTTGATAAGAACGGCAAAGTCACTGAGATCGATACGGGAAGAATAGCAGCTGTTGACACTTCAAATGCAAGAGCTCTTGCCGAATCTGTATATGCGGGCGGTAAGACCAAAGGTTTTGAAGGCGATTACAGATTCAGAAGAAGTGAAAACGGCGATGAGACACTGATAGTCTTTTATGACTGTGGAAGAAGTCTTGATAATGCAAGAGCTTTTCTGGGAATAAGTGCAGTCATCTCCCTGATCGGACTGCTCATAGTATTCGTATTAATAGCAGTATCTTCCAAAGCAGTTATAAGACCTGTTGCCGAAGCTTATGAAAAGCAGAAGAGATTCATCACCGATGCGGGCCATGAACTCAAGACGCCTCTGGCAGTTATCAATGCTGACTGTGATGTGCTTGAATTAGAGGACCAGGGCGGTGAAAACGAATGGCTCTCGGACATAAGAAAGCAGACAGAAAAACTTACGGTGCTGACCGAAAGGCTTATCTATCTTGCAAAGACAGAAGAAGGCTCTAAAACAGAACTTGTTAAAATTGATTTCCCGCTGTCGGATGTTTTATCGGAGGAGACAGATTCCTTCAAAGGGCTTGCGAGATCTTCAGGTAAAACAATAGAGACAGATATCGCTTCAGGAATCACATACAATGGTGACCAGAAAGCAATTGCAGAACTGATATCGATCCTTATTGACAATGCGGTCAAGTATTCTCCTGAAGAAAGCACGATAAAAGTCTCGCTTAAAAAGAATAATTCAAAAGTAATGCTTTCCGTAAGCAACGATACAAAAGAGACCATGTCAAAAGAAGACCTTGCCCACATGTTTGACAGGTTCTACAGAACTGATAAGTCGAGAAATTCAGAGACCGGAGGATACGGGATCGGCCTTTCAATAGCAAAAGGGATTACTGAATCTCACGGCGGCAGGATCTATGCATCCGGAAGTGAAAAAGAGATAACAATAACGGCTGAACTTTAAGTTCAGCCGCTTTGCTTTATCAATGGAGGAATTCGAAACTCAAAAGTGAAGGATTGCCCATTCCCTTGAATGTTAGATACAGGGGATATACACCATCCGGTATAGTGAATTCGGCTTTGTTGTCGGTCCATGCCGTGCAGAAGTCAACGCCGATCGTACCTAATACTTCACCGTCAATTGAGGTCCTTATCTCAAACTCACCTTTGCCGTAACCTCTGGTGGTGATCCTTAACCCCTTTACACCTTTGAGATCGAAATACTTGAATCCTATCGTCGTATTCTCGTAGATGTCTCTGATATAGGAAGGATCTTTTTCGCCGTCCTGGTGATCTTTTGTGATGTTTGCTTCGTGGAGCTCTCCGACATACATCTCCTCTTTATCGTTGAAGATGTTGCATGCGATCTGCGAAGAGTATTCTTCTGTGTCACGGAGCGGGCCGCCGTTAAGGCCGCATGATGTGATCTCGACCTGGGCAATCTGTCCGTTCTCATCAAATGAGATCTTCTCTGCGCATCCCTGACGTGAATACCATGAGTTGTTCGTCTGTCTGTGATAGAAGATATACCAGTTGTCACCGATCTGAACGATGCTTCCGTGATTGTTTGCACCGAATGCGGCAGGCTTTTGAGCGGGCTTATAAGAATCGATTCCGATATCGCAGTTGCTTACGATGACTCCGCCGTACTTGAATGGTCCGAGCGGATTATCGGAATAACCGTAGCAGAGTTCGTGCATCACCTGTGAAGAATAGATGAGGTAGAAGATACCATTTCTTTCTCTTATGGAAGGAGCTTCGAAGAACGCGTGACCTTCGTATTCCGTTCCCTTGCTGTGCTGTGTTGAAGGGATAACGAATTCAGGTGCGCGCTTGATCGTAAGCATGTCCTTATCAAGAACGGTTACCATGCATCCATGACGTGAATCATCACCCTGACCGCAGAATCCGGTGTACATATATGTCGTGTCACCGATGGTGATGACGCCCGGATCGAACTGCTGTTCGTCGCCTTCCTTTCTGCCAAGGACAGTGCCGTCTTCGTAGTGTACATTTCCTATGAATTCGAACTTGCCTGAAGGTGAATCCGATACTGCAACTGAGATAACGCAGTCATTATCCAGTGCATAGAACAGATAGTATCTGCCGTCAGGTCCGACTGTCATGTCAGGCGCATAAAGGCATCCTCTGTTATCTGCATTATGGGGATCATCAGTTCTCTTGAAGATAACGCCTTCATAAGTCCAGTTGCCGAGATCATCAACAGGTGCTGACCAGGTAACATAATCTCCAAGACAGAATGCGTAGCCGTTGAAGAAGTCGTGTGAACCGTAAACATATACTCTGTTGTTGAATACATAAGGCTCACCGTCAGGAATGTATTCCCAGTTGGGAAGGTAAGGGTTGAATGCCTGCTTTTTCGGAACTTCATAAAGAGCTACCTTAGGTCCTGCCGCATCAGCTTTGATCTCAGCGGCTTCCCCGACAGTAGCTTCTGCGATGTGCTCGGTCATGAAAGTATAGAAATCAGATTCGGGAGAATCTTCCTGGACAGAAGTCTTCGCGCCGTCTCTTGTGAAGTGCATCTCGTTCTTGAAATCAGGTGTGAAAGGTTTCCACAAAGGCAGAGCCGTACCGTCAACATCATTTCCGTTCGGATCGCCGTTCTTAATGAAGTTGACGAAATATGTGCTCATCTGTCTTGCAATGTCGAAGTGCCTTCCGGTCATGGGTCTCCAGCACTTGTCGAGGTTATCGAAGAAGAACCACAGATCTACGGAGTGGAATGTGCCCGGATTGTCGTCGCCCGGGATATCGGGTTCGAAGCAGTAGTAATAACCGGGCTTGTCGTTATGTGCAAACGCAGCTTTGACGGCGCATTCGATCGCACGAAGCGTCGCATACTGGTTGCCGTTGTTTTTCTGTGCTTCTGGGAATGAGAGGAATTTCTCAGTCTTGGAGCCAAATATCTCTCTTGCCTTGGCTTCGAACTCTTCCTTTGAACCGGCGAAGATAGAACTGGGGAATTCATCGTAGGTGTTGCCCGACATGAGCGGAACGTGTGCATGCTTTCCTTCAAGGAACAGCTTGTAAGGTTCATCGTCCATGAAGACGTTGTCTATCATGGGTGTGAAAAAGTAGCTCTCAGCTTCCCTGAATTTTGAAGCATTGTCACGGATGAATGAAGCATCGAGTTTTCTTGCTTCTTCCAATGTCTTTACACCGAGCTGCTCGAAAAACTTTACGCCGTATGAACATGCATCATCGGCAGTCCGGGGAATCATTACGAAGTCTTTGATGTAAGGGAATGAAATGATTCCCGAGAGGATGATGGCTCTCTGATAAAGTCCGATGCTTGATTTGGCGGTCAGGTGGTTCAGAACGCTTCCGCCGCCTGCAGACTGGCCTGCGATTGTGATGTTGTCAGGATCACCGCCAAATGCAGCAATGTTTCTTATTACCCATTTAAGTCCTGCCTGCTGGTCCAGAAGGCCGAAGTTTGCAGGTGCTTCAGGAGACTCTTTGAAAAGCTCGGGGTGGGCAAGGAAACCGAACGCACCGAGTCTGTAGTTTACCGATACGACAACGATGCCCTTCTTTGCGAGGTTCTCACCGTTGAACTCCATCTCTGCGGTATATCCCCACTGGAATCCGCCGCCGAAGAACCATACGAGTACGGGAAGTTTTTCATCGGCGCTCTTGGCATTTGTCCAGACATTCAGATAGAGGCAGTCTTCATTGATCTCGATATCCGAATCAACATGCCACTCTCTGCAGTAAATGTCTGTACCGATACCCGGCTGGTCCTGCATGGAGATCGGCGCGAATTTATATGCGTTGTAGATGCCGTCCCAATCCTTACAGGGCTGGGGAGCCTTCCAGCGGTTGCTGCCTATAGGCGGCTGGGCAAAAGGGATTCCTTTAAAAACGGAGATTCTTGTGTTGTTTCCGGGAAGACCTCTAACGAGTCCGTTCTCGGTTTTTACTATTTTTAACATAGGGGACTCCTCATAAAAAATTTATAACTGTATTTATGTTAGTTAAATAAATTACTGAATTCAACGGGATAAATTACTGATAAGAGCAGGTATAAATCAAGCACTTTAACAACCTTCAAGTTTGCAAAGGCAAGGTGTTTTTAATAACATAGTAGAGTACGTGTAAATCATCGGATCATGTTTTCGGGGCGGACATAAAAGAATGGCTAAAGGCGATAAGGGAAATATACTCGGCAGACTTAAGTTGAATGAAAAATTCCTTTTAATGTACATATTATGCGTTATCCTGCCGCTCGTAATTACCGACGCGATCCTTTTCAAATCTGTTTTCGATGCCGAACGCCGCAACCAGACATTCTACAGGGAAAAAGGAATAGAAGCTTATACCAATTATCTTGATGACCTTTTATCATCAGATGCCGCTATTGCTACGGCGATCGACGTTAACGATAACCTTAATAACTTTATCAATACCGGTTACCAGATACCGTACGATTACTACAAAAGCTACGTTAATACGGTTTCAAATTCATTTTTCTCAACAATGTCTGATATGAACCAGAAAAGGCTCGTTATCTATTCGGATAACCAGACGATGCTGAGCGGACACTATTTCCACAATCTCGCAGAAGCAAAACGCGAACGGTGGTATATAGACTTTATCGAAAGCGGAAACATGGAAGCCGTTTACGCATATTACGACGACGCGCCGGTTGTGCTGACCACAGATCAGGACCGTTTCATATATGTGCGAAGGATGACCAATACAAGATCCAGCATCACAAAGATAATCACGATCGAACACAAAAAATCCTGGATTGCAACCGAGATGAACGACATCCCGGTAAACTGTTCCATGTATGTCTGTTGTGATGACTACGTAATCTATTCAAACCAGAACATAAATGCCGATTATGATTCCCTCTTGCAGAGGGTTAATGCAGATCCTTATGTAACTGTCGGGGAATACGAGAAGTTCGGTACTACGTTTAAGATATATGCATTTACTGATGATGTTGCGCTGGCGTCGGTCTTAAAGAACAACGTGCCGGCATTGCTCATTATCGTTGTCTTTACGCTCCTTTTTCCGATCCTCATCATGAAGATGCTCGAGAGATCCATCACAAGCAGAATCAGTATTCTTGAGAAGGCTTTCGGTGAAGGCGGCAACGAGATTTTCCAGCCGATCAAGGAGATCACGGGCACGGATGAAATCTCGTCACTTATGCATAACTACAACAGGATTGTTGATATCAACAACGAACTTACAAATACGATCTATAAAGATAAGCTGCGCGAACAGGAAAGTGACCTCGCCCGTAAGAACGCCGAGCTCCTTGCACTGCAGAGCCAGATCAATCCGCACTTCCTTTTTAACGCTCTCGAAAGCATAAGAATGCACAGCATTCTCAAAGGTGAGACAGAGACCGCAGAGATGGTACAAAGACTTGCCGTCATGCAGAGGCAGAACGTTGAATGGCACGAAGATGCGGTTACCATTGAAGAAGAGGAAGAGTTCATCAATGCTTATCTTCAGCTTCAGAGTTACCGTTTCGGCGACAGGATTTCTTTTAATGTCGATATCAGTGAAGAATGCAAGAAGATACTGATTCCCAAACTTACTCTTGTTACCTTTGTTGAGAATGCGTGTGTTCACGGTATCGAGTCCAAGTCCTCACAGGGCTGGATCTTTGTAAGGGTATATAAGAACGATGACCAGCTTGTTATCGAAGTTGAAGATACGGGTGACGGTATGGATGAGAAGGAAGTTGAGCTTTTACAGCAGAACATGAATAACGTCACTATTGATACAATTATGAAGGCTAAACATGTAGGCATCCTGAATGCCTGCCTCAGAATAAAGATGATGTTTAAAGATCAGGCGAAGTTTACGATAGAGAGTGAGAAGGGTATCGGAATGAGCGTAATCATCATGATACCTTCAGATATGATCACAACAGCTTAAACCGGGGTGGATTATGCTTAAAGTAATACTTGTTGACGACGAACCTTATATCCTTCAGGGCCTTCAGGTCCTGATCGACTGGGAGAGCGGCGGTTTTGAGATCGCAAAACTCTGTTCCAACGGTAAGGAAGCATTGAAGTATCTTAAAGAAAACGATGTCGATCTCGTTATCTCCGATATCAAAATGCCGGAGATGTCAGGTCTTGAACTCCTTGAGACGGTCAAGAAGGAGAAGATCTCTGATGCCGAATTCGTACTGCTCACGGGTTACGATGATTTCGCATATACGCAGAAGGCGATAAGAAACGGATGTCTCGATTACATCTTAAAGCCGGTTGAAGAAGAGGAACTTATTTCAGTCTTAAGAAAAGTTACCAACATCAACAAAGAGTCGATCATCCTGAGAAAAGACAGGGAGAAGATGGAGGATGCATATCTCGCAAGGGTCATCAGACATCTCATAAGAGGCAAATTCAATGACGAGGATATCGATTATGCCAACAAGCATCTTCAGCTTCTCGGTAATATGAGATTTATTTATATTGAGCTTGTACACCGCGAGATCGAAGATGAAGATAGTGATTCGGACGAGTATGACATGAATGCCGCCCAGAAGCAGCTCTTCAATGCGTGCAAAGAAGTCCTCAAGGAATATGCAAACCATTTTACGCTCGATATCTCGTTCGATGAGGATAACTACAATGTGGGTTTCCTTTTTTGCGATAACATGGCTGCCCTCCGTGACACCAGCGAAAAGGAATTCCTTGAAGTGTTCGTCAAAAAAATCGAGACAATGATCATTAATCCGATCAGGATGTTCTGCGGTGAGGCGGTACCTGATATTTCATCTCTTTCCAAATCATTTGATTCATGCAGGAGACTTAAGAGTATATCCGGATTCCATAATAAAAAGAAGATCTATTTCTATGAGGATACCCAGACCGGACATGCAAGTATCGTCCTGTGTAAAAATACCATCGATGAGATTATAGGTTCTATTATTAAAAATGACACACAGATGATAGAACAGGGTATCGATAAGCTTCACGAGGAACTCCATGGCAAGGAAGGAACCAACAGGACGTTCGACCTTAATATCAACTATCTTCTTTTCCAATTGATACATCTTGCATGCGAACTCGATGATTCGGTCAACCAGGAAGAGATCATACAGTACATCTCGGAACAAACATCCGAAGGCGTATTTGTAAGAGGCAGCCACCAGCACCTTAAAATGTTTGCTTTGGAGTATGCCGCATACCTGTCAGAACTCCGGAAGAGCATCTCTCACGGAATCCTAGCTTCTGTAGAAGCGGAAGTAAGAGAGAATTACGCCGACAACATCAGCCTTAAGTCTTTAGGTGATAAGTACCACATCAACAGTTCTTATCTCGGACAAGTCTTCAGCAAGAAGTACGGAATGTCCTTTAAGAACTACCTGACAAATTACAGGATCAAGGAAGCCGCCAGGCAGATCATCAATACGGACAAGAAGATAAACCGTATTGCAGAAGACGTCGGATACAAGGACAGCGACTACTTTATCCGCAAATTTATTGAGATCATGGGGTGTACCCCGTCAAAGTACAGAAAGACAAACAGAGAATCCTGACAAAAAGCCGGTCTGCCTCGCGCAGACCGTTTCTTTTTGTGCATATTGCACTAACGAGTGACCCGTTTTTTGTTTATTGATGTGTAAAACAATGTATTTTTATAGAGTTTATCAGTATTTTAGTTTGAGTTTCTCAGGTTGTGGCAAATATGGGGCAACCATATAATTTAGGTGCTAAATACTCGTTTTAATTAGCGAGAATCTATTTCGGGAGGTCTAGTAATGAAGACTAAGAAAATCGTTTCATTGATCTTAGCATCAATGCTGGCGGTATCATCTTTCGCTGCATGCTCAACCAAGCCCACTGACACACAGACAAGTGGCACAGGCGAGACTGCTCAGACAGGTGATGGAAAACAAATCGTTGACTTCACAATGTTTGCTGCTATGGCAGGCAAAGAGAAGAACGACGGTAATGACATCATGGAGATCATTGCTGAGAAGACAGGTGTACGTGTTAAGGAAACATGGCTCACAGGTCAGGACGCAGGCGAAGCTATCGGCTCCATCATTGCTTCAGGTAAGTTGCCTGATCTCATTGATGGTGGTGACGGTTCCGTTACACTCTATCAGAACGGTTTGCTTGTAGCTTGGGATGAATATCTTGAAAAGTATCCTAACCTCAAGGAAATGTACACAGACGAAGAGTGGGATAAGTTCCGTATGGACGATGGCCACATTTATTGGGCAAACGTTTTCGGTAACTCTTATGACCACAACACAGCAACAGGCCACAACGGTGAGGCTTTCTGGATTCAGGTTCGTGTTCTTGAATGGGCTAACTATCCTAAGATCCAGACTCTTGACGAGTACTTCAAGCTCCTCGAGGACTATGCAGCTGCTAACCCGGAACTTCCGGATGGAACACCTGTAATTCCTTATACATGCCTCTGCGAAGACTGGAAGTATTACTGCCTTGAGAACGCTCCTATGTTCCTCGATGGTTATCCGAACGATGGTTGCTGCATCGTTAATATCGACGCTGGTATGGACAACCCGAAGGTTGTTGACTACAACACAACAGACACAGCTAAGATGTATTTCAAGAAGTTGAACGAAGAGTACGCTAAGGGCGCTATCGATCCTGACTTCGCTACACAGACATACGACGAGTATATTGCTAAGCTTTCTACAGGTCGTGTACTTGGTCTCTGCGATCAGTATTGGGATTTCGCTTACAACATCATGGGACCCTTCGCTTCACCCCTCGAAGCATCTGATGGTACAACATTCCGTCTCGATGAAATCGGATGCGACTATGTACCTCTCGGACTTACAGCTAAGCCCGGTATGTCACAGCAGTGGCACTCTTACGACGACGAGCTCAACCAGTCTTCCGGTTGCGCAGTTACAACATCCTGCTCTGATCCTGATCTCGCATTCGCATTCTTGAGTGCACTCCTCGATCAGGACATCCACGATCTCCGTTTCTGGGGTATCGAAGGTGTTGACTACCTCGTTGACGATCAGGGTCTCTACTACAGAACAGAAGAGATGAGAGAGAACTGGAAGAGCGACAGCTACAAGGCTAAGCACTCATGCGAATACTCATACTGCCCTCAGTGGATGGGTATGAGCAAGGACGGCATCAACAGAATGCAGCCTTCTGAGCAGCCTTCAGAGTTCTACGAAGGTCTCGCTGAACCTCTTAAGAAGTGCTTCGCAGCTTACGGCGCTCAGACATACTCCGAGTTTCTCGGTTCTGAGATCGTTGTAAACGCTCCTTGGTATCCTCTCTGGTCATGGTCTAACAACATCAGCTCTGACACTCCTGGCGGAATCGCTTGGAAGAGAATGGGCGAAGTTAAGCACCTCTGGCTCCCTACAGTCGTTATGTCCAGCGACTTCGAGTCTGATTGGGCTTCTTACCAGGCAGCTTACGCTGAATGTGATCCTCAGGCATTCCTCGATGAGGCTCAGGCTGAGGTCAACAAGAGACTTGAGACAGCTAAGTCCTATGGATGGACAGCACCTGTTTAATTCGGTCTTGAATAATTAATTGTGGTGGCAACCATGGCATAAACACTGTGGTTGCCACCATTTTTTCACAGGAGTGGTTATAAAATGGAAAATTCGATCGTTAAATCGAAAAGGGTTAAAGAGGTAGACATTAACAAGCCGAAGTTAACTGCCAAAGAATTCAAAAGGCAGTGGATACTGGTGGCAATCAGTGCCGTTTATGTCATTTACGGAATTATTTTCTATTATCTGCCTCTTGCAGGTTGGATAATTGCTTTCCAGAACTTCGTATTTGCCAAGGGTATCGGCGGATCCAAGTGGGTCGGTATCGACAAATTCAAGTTCTTGTTTAGTGATAAAACGTTCCTGATGGTTATCAGAAATACATTTGTAATGGGTGTCCTCAACCTTTTCTTCAGTACAATCGTTGCAATTGCTTTCGCGATCCTCTTGAACGAAGTAAGAAATAAGTATTTTAAGAAATCCATTCAGACGATTTCTTACATGCCTCACTTCCTTTCATGGATCATCGTTGTTGCTATCGTTCACGATGCTTTGACTTCAACAGGTATCATCAACGACATTCTTATGAGATTAGGAATCTTAAAGACACCTTATGCGTTCCTCGGCGATCCTAAGCTTTTCTGGGGTATCGTCACACTGTCACACCTTTGGAAAGAGACAGGTTGGAATGCGATCATCTATCTCGCAGCTATTACATCAATCGATCCCTGCCTCTATGAGTCAGCATCAATCGATGGTGCAGGACGTTTCCAGAAGATGCGTTATGTAACTCTTCCGGGTCTCCGTCCTACTATCATGATCCTTCTCTTGATGAACATGGGTAACGTTCTTAATGCAGGATTCGAGCTCCAGTACTTGCTCGGTAACGGTCTTGTACAGAACGTTTCAAGAACGATCGACATCTACATCCTCGACTGGGCATTGGATGCACGTAATATGGACTACTCACTCGGTACCGCTGCAGGTATCTTCAAGACTGTAGTTTCAATGACATTTATCGTAGTTTCTAACTACATCGCCAAGAAAAAAGGCGATGAGCGTCTATTCTAAGGAAAGGGGGAAAGTATCATGGCAGATGTTGTTTCTTTTGATAAAATCAAGCACAAGAAGAAAATGGCAACAGAAGACATCGTCTTCACTGTAATCAACACCACTTTCCTTGTATTGTTTGCGGTAGTTACTCTTTATCCGGTTCTTAACACATTGGCATATTCCTTCAATGAAGGTAATGACGCGGTAAGAGGTGGTATTTACCTCCTTCCCCGTAAGTGGTCACTCAGAAGTTATCACGAGATCCTCTTCGAGAGACCCGGTATCCGTGTTGGTGCTAAGATTACGGTTGCAAGAACTATTCTTGGTACTCTTACGTCTTTGGCAGCAAACGCATTGCTCTCATTCATCCTCAGCCGTAAGAAGTTCCTCTTCAAGTCCGGTTTGTCACTTTTCTGGATCATCACAATGTATGCTTCAGGCGGTATGATCCCGGTACTCGTACTCTTCAGATACCTCCACCTCACATCAAGCTTCTGGGTTTACATCATCCCCGGTATGGTCAGTGCATTCAACGTAATGGTCATGAGAACATACATGGCAGGTATCCCGGATTCACTCGAAGAAGCTGCTCAGCTCGAAGGTGCAGGCTACATGAGAGTATTTGTAAGTATCATTTCACCTTTGTGTAAACCTGTTTACGCTACAATCGCTCTGTTCGTTGCGGTATATCACTGGAACTCATGGTTCGATGCTATGCTCTACAACAGATTCGATCCTCAGTACACAACATTGCAGTACGAGCTCATGAAGCTCCTGGATTCCGTATCCGCTACGACAGGTACATCATCCGGCGCTCAGATGTCTCAGTCTGCTGCAGCTAACACGATTACACCTATCACGGTAAGAGCTGCCGCTACGATCGCGACAATGGCACCTATCATCGCCCTCTATCCGTTCCTTCAGAGATACTTCGTTACTGGTCTTACGATCGGTGGTGTTAAGGAATAAGGTTTATCGTTTAAACGTAAGATTCAAGCTTGGGCTGTCTCAGATGGGGCAGCCCTTCTTATCTTAGAAAACAAAGAATTTGATTTTGTTGTAAAATATAGCGGCCGACAGGGAATATACGGCGAAAAATAGATTTATCAGGTAGTGAATTATTAAATGAATATATTAAAACCAGACAGTCCGGTAATGGATTTCATAAGCACGGTAGCAGATCTCATCATTCTCAATCTGCTTTTCGTAATCTGCAGTATTCCGATCGTTACTTTCGGTGCTGCTTATTCGGCAAAGTATTATGTTGCGATGAAAAAGATAAGAGGCGAGGAGACAGGCACGGTAGTTCCTTTCTTCAAAGCCTTCAAGCGCAACTTCAAGCAGTCTACTATCGCGTGGGCAGTAATGCTCGTTGCTTACGCTCTTATTGGTCTGGACTGGCAGTGGATCCTTTATACAGGCTGGGGCGAGACTCCGACGATCTATAAGGTTGGTGTCATTGTTTTTACCGTTGTCGCTACTCTTATGACAATTGCGCTCTTCCCGACTATCGCAAGATATGAGATGAAGATCCCTGAGTATTTCAAGGCCGCTTTTATCCTGGTAATAATCAAGTTCATCCCGTTGATCCTTATACTCGCATTCTTCCTGGGTTCTGTCGTTGCATGCCTCTGGTACGCACAGTGGTTCCCGCTTATATATGTTTTCTGTTCAACATCACTCACTTACTTCATCTGCCTCGTAATGATCAAGCAGTTTGACAAGCTCGAAAAGAATCAGGCAGAGAAGCTTAAGGCACTCCAGGATTCCGTTGAATATGATCCTGAGACCGATGCTGCAGGCAATATCTCACTTGCAGCAGGTAAGAAGGATATCAAGGAACTCGAAAAAGGCCTTGATACACCTGACGCTGAAGAAGACAAGTCCGGAAATAAGGTTACGAGATTCTTCAGAACGGAAAAGAAGAAACTCGCAAGTCTTTCTTTTAAGCAGAAGGCAGTATATCTCGCACAGTATTATCTTCCCGGAACGGTTCTGGTAATCCTTCTCATCGGAGCGATCGTCTGGTATTCAATGGATATATACAGAGACAAGATGCGTGTCCTGGGCGGCGGCATGGTCAACTGCCACGTTACCGAAGAAGGCCGTGACTATGCGACAAAGGGTTTCCTTGAATGGGGCGGATATAAAAAGAACAGGACTGCAGCAGTTCTTGATGCTGAAGACCTCAATTTTACAAGTGATTCCGAATATGATGCGAATTATCTTGAAGTCGCATTCAGAGCTTCGATCCTTACGGGAACGTACGATTATCTTATCCTGCGTGAAGATGCCGTTTATAATTATTCGACACCTGACTATTTCCAGGACATGAATGATCTTGTAAATATGGAAAACTTCTCGGAAGATGATTTCTACTACTATGTGGCAACGGATGAGGAGAAGGCCAGAGCCTCACAGGGCATTTCTTTCAGGGATATCTTCAACGGCGGTGAAGAGGAGGAAGAGGATGCTCCGGTTCCGCTCGGACTGAAGCTGACAGATGAGATCGAGAGAAAGCTCGGCCTTGACGAAGAGTACACATACTATATTGCTTTCGCATATTCGACATCTTCAAACGGCAATGATGATTGCGTAAAGTTTATTGAGTATCTGTTCGGAAAGTGCTGATCTGCTTGACAATATAACCCCGCCCTAATATAATTTTACGGTTAAATTAAGATTGTCGTATTATGCGCTGCCGCCAGAAACGCGGGTGTGCAATTTAAAGAAACAACGATCCGGAGGATTTATATTATGGCAAAAATGACATTCCAGCCCAAGAAGAGACAGAGGGCAAAGGTTCACGGCTTCAGAGCAAGAATGGAGACAGCAAACGGCCGTAAGGTTCTTGCAGCTAGAAGAGCCAAGGGCAGAAAGAGACTTGCGGTCTGATCTTAAGACCGCAATCGCAATCTCGCTTTGAAATCGGTAGCGCTCAGATTCAACTTTGAATTTAACAGGGTTTACCGGTATGGGAAATTCGCAACCGGCAGATACCTGTCGGTTCACGTGCTTAAAAGAAGAGAAGGAACCACTCAAAGCGGCTATAAAGTAGATCCTGCATTAAGACGGACCGGCTTTTGTGCAAACAAGAAAGAGCTTGGCGCAGTCGGAAGAAACCGTGCAAGGAGACTGATGAGAGAGTCTTACAGGCAACTGGAGGACAGACTTCCCACAGGATACGATTATGTATTTACTTTAAAGGCCAAGGGCGGAATCCCGGATTTCCACGAATTAAGCACAGATATGGGGAAGTGCCTGTCCAGGCTTGATCTAATTGACAGAGTAACCGTATGATTGCCAAAGCCTTAATAGGAATGGTTCGCTGGTATCAAAAGCATATTTCTCCTGCTATAGGACCCCACTGTAAGTATCAGCCGACTTGTTCGCAGTACATGATCGATGCGGTAACAAAGTACGGTGCCATTAAAGGCGGACTTATGGGCATTTGGCGAATATTGCGGTGCAATCCTTTTTCAAAGGGCGGATACGATCCCGTCAGGTAAGCAAAACATTCATTAGAACCGGAGACCAATAATGGGAGACTTTATAGTTCAGTTATCTATTCTCGACCCGCTTTACACATTGTTTGGCTGGCTTACGAGAGTTTTATATGATTTCTTCGGCAATTACGGTTTGGCTATTATCTTCCTTACCGTAATTATCAGAGGAGCACTCATCCCGCTGAATATCAGATCACAGAAGTCCATGCTCAAGATGCAGGCATTAAGCGGCAAGCAGGCAGAACTTCAGCGTCAGTATGGGGATGACAAGGAAGGCTATCAGGAAGCTTTCATGAAGCTTCAGAAGGAAAATGGTGCAGGCGGACTTTCAGGATGCCTTCTTCCTTTCCTTCAGTTGTTCTTTATCTGGCCTATCTACCGTATCGTCAGCGGACCTTTGATCTACCTTTCACAGGTAAGCAAAGAGAATGTCCAGTCCATGATCGATCTCGGAAACAGATTCGGCGGAACAGGCTTATTTGACGGCAGGATAAGTGTTGATATCCACATCGGACTTATCAAGGCGTTGAATGAGAATGCACAGTTCCTTAAGGAATGTATCGACCAGGGACTTATCAGACTCGATCAGATGGTCGACCTCCACTTCCTCGGAATGGATCTTACAGTTACACCCGCGTGGAATCCTTTTGAGATCGCAAAAGATCCCAAGACATATCTTCCCATGCTCCTTATCCCGATCATCGTTGTTCTTGTTAACATCGCAACCATGCAGTTGACTAAGATCATGAAGCCCGGCTGGAAGGAAGAGGAAGAGGCTAAGAAGCGCGCCAAGAAGAATCCTGCAAGAGCAGGTCAGGCCGGTGACGGCAAGGGCGCTGAGGATATGGCTCAGAACTCAATGAAGATGATGAACTGGATGATGCCTGTCCTTATGCTCGTAACAACATTTACAATGCCTGCAGCAATGGGTCTTTACTGGATCATCTCAGGTCTTATGAGCATCATTACAAGCGTTATCGTATATTTCATGTTCACCAAGCCTTACGAAGTCAAGAAGGCTGAGATCGAGGCTAAGAAGGACGCCGTTTTCAAGAAGGGCGGAAAGGCTGCTCTCGCCGGTGTTGACGCTGACGTCAAGGCTGAAGGTTCCAAGAAGAACGGCAAGAAAAAGAAGAATTAATTTTGGCTCGAAGGAGGCCTTGTACATATGGAGAAGACAGTAATCAAGACAGGCAAGACGGTTGATGAAGCAATTGAGGCAGCTCTTTCCGAGCTCGGTTGTACAAAAGAACAGGCTACTATCGAGGTAGTTGAAGAAGGAACAGAAGGCGGTTTTCTCGGTTTAGGCAGAAAGGACGCTGAAGTTAAGGTTACATTTAATTCTGAAGAATCAGGCGAGGCTGCTCCAGCTGCAGAGTCTGATGACGATACATATTTCGGTGATGACGAGAGCTTTGAAGGCGATGCAGTCAGCGAAGCTGAAGATGCAGCTGCAAACTTCGTAGCAGAAGTTCTTTCAGGCATCGGCATTCACGGCAACATGGATTCTTACAGAGAAGACGATACTATCTTTATCTCTGTTACCGGTTCTGACTGCGGTGCAGCTATCGGACGTCACGGTGAGACACTCGAAGCTATCTCTTACATGACAAATCTCATCGCTAATAAGCACAGCGAGCAGAGAGTTCATGTTTACCTCGACGTCGGCGGATACAGAAAGCACAGAGAGCAGGTTATCAAGGGCCTCGCTGATAAGGCAGTATCCAGAGTAAGACGTTCCGGACGCAAGGTTAAAATGGAGGCTATGAGCCCCGCTGAGAGAAGGATCGTTCACTCTTATCTCCAGGATGTAAACGGTGTAACAACTCACAGTGAGGGTGTTGAGCCTAACAGATGCGTTGTCGTAACACCTGAAGAGAAGAAGTAATCCGCTTCAATATTCATAATCAGATCTATCGATGTATTCGTATGATGACGAACCTATCTGCGCCTGCTCAACGCCGGCCGGAATATCAGGCATAGCGGTTATCCGCATCTCGGGTAACGGCTGTGGAAAACTTGCCGATAAATGTTCAGTCATCTTAAGAAGCAGCGGTGATTATTCCAAATTATCCGAACTGCCCGGTTATACCTGTGCATTCGGTTACGTAAAAGATCCTTCAAACGGCATTAAAGTAGACGAAGTCATCTTCACTCACTTTGAAGCACCACATTCATATACCGGCGAAGAGATGGTTGAGATCTCATCACATGGTTCAGGTGCGGTAAAGCAGGAGATACTAAAGTGTCTCGGCATGTCCGGAATAAGAATGGCTTATCCCGGCGAGTTCTCCAGAAGAGCTTTCATTAACGGTAAGATGAGCCTTGCTTCGGCAGAAGCCGTAATGGATGTCATCAATTCCGAGACCGAGAGACAGCTTGAGGCTGCAGGAAGCCTCATGTCAGGCAAGCTCGCGGAAGAGATCGATTACATAGAACGCAATCTGTATGATCAGGCTGCCATGCTTGAGACATTTACGGAATTTGATACTGAAGATCCCGATGAAGAGGAAGCAAAGCTTGAGACGGTCAAGGACAATCTCAGCGATTGCCACGACAGACTGACTACTCTCTGCAAAGGTTACGGCAAGGGAAGAATACTTTCCGAGCGTCTGCGTGTAGCGCTTTTGGGACTTCCAAACAGCGGCAAGAGCACGCTCCTTAATACTCTTACGGGTTTTGACAGGGCGATCGTTACTGAGGTTGCCGGAACCACGAGAGACACCATTGAAGTTCAGCTTAATATAAACGGCATCCCCGTTACATTGATTGATACTGCAGGAATCCGCGAGACTGATGACATCATCGAGTCTATGGGAATAGGCAAGGCCTATGAGGCCGGCAGAGGTTCAGACATGATCTTCTACATGATCCCGCCTGACATGACTGCGGATGAAGCATATTCGGGAGTTAAAGGCATCATTGAAGATTGTGAGTCTGTTACCGCGGTCTTTTCGAAAAGTGATGCAGGCGAGAATCCCGACAGGGAAGAGATAGAGACCAGGCTTAAGACGCTTGGCATTGAGAGCTTTATCTCGATCAGCGCGGAAGAAGACCTCAACATCGACAAGCTCGAAGACGTCATCATCGATTACTATAACGAACTTGGCGGTGGAGCTTCCGAGGGACTTCTCATTACCAACAGCAGACACTATTCCAAATTCCTTAAGGCATCCAAGAAGCTTGCACTTGCTCTTGATGCGCTCGATAATAATCTCGGTACAGAGGTGTGCGCATCAGCATTGAGAGCATGCCTGGATGAGATCGGCGAGGTAACAGGCAAGACCGTATCGGCTACTTTGGCTGACACTATCTTCTCAAGATTCTGCATAGGTAAGTAAATGACTATCCGTGAGGCTTTAGAGTTAGAAAGAAGCTTTGAAGCGGGAACATTTGATGTTGCCGTCGTAGGAGCAGGCCATGCCGGATGCGAAGCTGCGCATGCGTGCGCAAAGCTGGGTCTTGATACGATCCTTTTCACTCTTTCGTTAGACAGCCTTGCAAATCTTCCGTGCAATCCTTCGATCGGAGGGACTTCCAAAGGCCAGCTCGTAAGAGAGATCGATGCTCTGGGCGGCATAATGGGAATAATGGCCGATAAGTGCGCAGTTCAGATGAGAATGCTCAACCGTTCCAAAGGACCTGCCGTTTATTCACCGAGAGCCCAGGAAGACCGTGCGATGTATTCTGTCGAGATGAAGCATTATCTCGAGAATCTCCCTAACCTCACACTGAAGCAGGCTCATATTACAGGACTCCTTGTAGATGACGAGGGCAAAGCTGCCGGCGTCATGACCGAAGGCAAAGCGATTTACAGGGCACGTGCCGTTGTTATCTGTTCCGGTACATATATGGAAGCCAGGATAATCAGAGGCGAAGTTATCGTAGAGAGTGGTCCGGACGGACTTCCGAGATCAGTCGGATTGTCTTCATCTCTTAATTCATTAGGTGTTCCGCTTTTGAGATTCAAGACAGGTACGCCTGTAAGAGTTAATTCCAATTCAGTTGATTTCTCACAGATGACGAGACAGGACGGCGAAGACGATATTCCGCCTTTCTCATACAGAAACGAGATGGAAGGAAAACTCCCCGCGCCTTCTGAAGAGCAGCTTCCCTGCTGGTCTATCTGGACAACGGAAGAGACACGTAAAGTAATCGCAGACAACATGGACAGATCGCCTCTTTACAGCGGCGAGATCAAAGGCATCGGCCCCAGATACTGTCCTTCGATAGAAGATAAATTCATGAGGTTCAAGGATAAGACAAGGCATCAGATCTTCGTCGAACCCATGGGCCGTCATACGAACGAGATGTACCTTCAGGGATTCTCCACAAGCCTTCCCGAAGAGATACAGGAGAAGATGGTAAAGTCTTTGCCCGGTCTTTCAAATGCAAAGATCCAGAGAGCAGCATATGCCATCGAATACGATCTTGTAGATCCGCTCTCCATTAAGGCGAGCCTGGAATCAAAGGTCGTTCCGGGTCTTTTCACGGCAGGCCAGATCAACGGTTCTTCAGGATACGAGGAAGCAGCCGCACAGGGAATCGTCGCAGGCATAAATGCAGCAATGGGATGCCTTGGAAAAGACGCTGTGATCATCGACAGATCACAGGGCTATATCGGCGTGCTTATAGATGACCTCGTTACCAAGGGAACAAATGAGCCATACCGCATGATGACTTCACGCGCAGAGTACAGACTCTTCTTAAGACAGGATAATGCCGACGAGAGACTTACTCCCATAGGACACGAGATAGGTCTTATCAGCGATGAGGTTTTCGCGAAGTTCAAGAAAAAGGTTGAAGCGATCGCAGAAGAGACAGAGAGACTTAAGAAGACCTATGTAGCTCCCACTGATGAGCTGAAAGTCCTGCTTGAATCAGTTAACCAGACACTGCCCAAATCAGGTGAGAGCCTTGCTGATCTCATTAAGCGCCCTGACGTTACTTACGATCTTCTCGCACCGGTCGATAAGAAGAGAAAACCTCTCCCGCGCAACGTTATTTTCGCGTGCGAGACCAACATCAAATACGAAGGATACTTATCACTCGAGAAAGAAAAGATCGAGAAGTTCAAAAATCTCGAGAAGATAAGGATACCTGAAGACATAGACTATTCGCTGATAAAAGGACTCAGGATAGAGGCTACGCAGAAGCTTTCCAAGATGAAGCCTGAGAGCGTGGGCAGAGCTTCGAGGATCTCGGGTGTATCGCCTGCAGACTGCGAGGTGCTTCTCGTATATCTTGAACAGCTCAGAAGGAGACACGATAATGGCTGACGGCTTGTTTCCCAAAAGAAAACCTCTTACCAAAGACGACATAAAGCGTTTGAGAGAAAGCCTTCCAAAGAAGGTTGAGATCAACGCTGAGGGAACAAAGATCACCAAGCAGGACGAAGAGCCTGCTGATGTTGCTCCCATCCTTGAATCGCATTCCGAAGAGATAAGCGTTCCTCTTTCAGCTGAAGAGATCCGTGCATTCCAGGTCTACGCATCCATGCTCAAAGAGAAGAATAAGGTAATGAACCTTACCGCCGTGGATGACGATAAGGGAATAGCCATGAAGCACTTTATCGACTCACTTACCCTCTGCCCTTACATCAGGGAAGAAGAGGAAAAGAAAAAGAGTTCCAAGGCACTTACTTTTGTCGATGTAGGAACAGGCGCAGGTTTTCCCGGCCTTCCGGTCAAGATATCATGTCCCGAATTGTCCGTAACCCTCATGGATTCGCTTGAGAAGCGCCTCAAGTTCTTAGATGAGGTCATTACCGCATTGGACCTCAAAGACTGCACTACGGTGCATTCAAGGGCTGAAGACGCAGGCAGGAACAAGAAATTCCGTGAGAAGTATGACATAGTTACCGCCAGAGCCGTTGCAAAGCTCTCCGTACTCGCCGAGTATTGTCTCCCGCTGGTTAAGGTCGGAGGCGTATTCCTTGCCATGAAGGCACATTCGGAAGAAGAGGAAGCAGAGGGCGCAAAGGCAATCGCGCTTCTTGGCGGCACCATCGAAAAGACTGATACATTCAAGCTTCCCGGCACAGACATGGAGAGAACGATCATTGTCGTAAGAAAGATCCGTCCTACTCCCGCAAGATTCCCGAGGAAAGCGGGCACACCTTCCAAAACCCCCATAGCCTGATATAAGGACATTTGTGCTATATATTATAATTATATACGCGCGCACGCGTTTACTTATGGTATAATACTTTAGTTTGTAGAATTATATCTATTAACTAAAGTATTCTAATTACCCGTGAATAGTGCTTTCCACGGGCGGAGGCGACAAATGGCAGACAGCGACGACAAGAAACAGGCCAGGCTTCAACAGGAAGCCGAAATGGACGAGGTCTTCAAGTCAGAACAAACAACAATAGTTCCGGTTGACTTAGACGGCGAGATGAAGAAGTCCTTCATCGACTATGCAATGTCGGTTATTTCCGACCGTGCTCTTCCGGATATCAGAGACGGACTTAAGCCGGTTCACAGAAGAATCCTTTATTCAATGTTTACCCAGGGTTTCACACCTGATAAGCCGTATCGTAAGTGCGCTACCACTATCGGTGACGTTCTTGGACGTTTCCATCCTCACGGTGACGCATCCGTTTACGATGCTCTCGTAAGACTTGCACAGGATTTCTCCCTCAGACATCCTCTGGTTGACGGACACGGCAACTTCGGTTCTTTGGACGGAGACCCGCCGGCAGCTTACCGTTATACTGAGGCAAGACTTGAGAAGATCGCATTGGAGATGATGAGAGACATCAACAAGAATACTGTTGATTTCCGTCCTAACTTCGATGAACACGAGATGGAGCCTGTATCGCTTCCTTCACGTTTCCCGAACTTCCTCGTAAACGGCGCGGTAGGTATCGCCGTTGGTATGGCTACAAATATTCCGCCGCACAATCTCGGTGAGGTTATCGACGGATGCATCATGATGATGAATAACCCTGACGTAACGGTCGATGAACTCATGACTGTCGTCAAGGGACCTGACTTCCCGACAGGCGGTGCTATTCTCGGTACTTCGGGTATCAGAGAGGCTTACCTCACAGGTAAGGGACGTATCGTTGTACGTGCCCACGCTGAGATCGAAGACCATGGAGGCAAGACAAGGATCATCGTTCACGACATTCCTTATGCAGTCAACAAGGCAAGACTCATCGAGCGTATGGCTGATCTCGTTAAGGAGAAGAAGGTTGAAGGCATCTCCGGATTAAGAGATGAATCCGACCGTAACGAGCAGGTACGTATCGTTATCGAGCTCAAGAAAGATGCCAATGCCGATGTCGTTCTTAACCAGCTTTACAAGAACTGCTCACTTCAGGATGCATGCTGCGCTAATATGCTCGCGCTTGTACCTGATAGCGAAGGCAAGCTCGAGCCTAAGCTCGTAGGCCTTAAGGAAGCTCTCTATTACTACATCAAACACCAGGAAGATGTCGTTACACGCCGTACGCAGTACGACCTTGAGAAGGATGAAGCTAAGAAGCACATCGATGAAGGTCTCCTCATTGCGATGGATTACATCGATGAGATCATCGCAATCATCAGATCATCACGTACCGAGGCTGAGGCTAAGGTCCGCATGTGCGAGAGATTCGGCCTTTCCGACAAACAGGCACAGCATATCGTTGATATGAGACTCGGACGTCTCACAGGACTTGAGAGAGAAAAGCTCGAAGCAGAGATCAAGGCTCTCACGGAAGAGATCGAATACTTCCACAGAGTTCTTTCTGACAAGACATTGCTCGACGGCATCATCAAGGATGAGATGACAGAGATCAAGAACAAGTTCGCTACTCCGAGAGTCTCAGAGATCATCAACGGTTCCTTCGAGGATATCGACGACGAGTCATTGATCGCAGAAGAGAACATCGTTGTAACTCTTACACACTTCGGTTACATCAAGCGCCAGAGAGTTGATACATACAAGGCACAGCACAGAGGCGGAAGAGGTATCTCCGGACAGTCCACAAGAGAAGAGGACTATGTCGAGAAGATCATTACGACCACAACCCACAAGTTCCTTTTGTGCTTCACCAACACAGGCCGTGTGTTCAAGATCAAGGGTTATAAGATCCCTGAGACTACATCACGTTCTGCAAGAGGTACTGCTCTGGTCAATCTCCTGAACCTCAATGACGGAGAGACAATAAGGAACATCATCCCGATCGACAGCTTTGAGGAAGAGGATCTCTACCTTACAACTGTTACCAAGTATGGTGTTATCAAGAAGACATCCATCGATAAGTACTCCAATATCAACAAGAATGGTCTTATCGCTACAAAGATCCGTGAAGGAGACAGCGTTGTTGCAGTCCAGCTCACAAGAGCAGGACAGGAAGTCATCGTTGTATCCGCTGCAGGTAAATCTGTCAGATTTAATTCTGACGATGCACGTGACATGGGTCGTGGCGCTACGGGCGTAAGAGCCATGAGACTTGCTGATGACGATGAAGTAGTTGGTATGGAGCCGGTAGATCCCGAACGTGAGATCCTCGTTATCTCCGAGAAGGGTTATGGTAAGAGATCCAAGATCGACGACTACCGTGTCCAGAGCAGAGGCGGTAAGGGTATCATTACATATAAGGTCAACGAGAAGACCGGCAGACTCTGCGGCACTGTTTCCGTTACTGACGATGATGATCTCCTCATCATCACGAACCAGGGTGTCATCATCAGAGTCAGGGCAAATGAGATCCCTACACTCTCTAGAGCTACATCAGGCGTTAAGCTTATCAAGGCAAACAATGCAAGCGTAGTTGACTTTGCACTGACAGAAAGGGAAGAGGATGAGCTTGAAGAGGGCGAAGCAGGAACAGAAGTTTCTGAAGGTTCCGTAAATTCCGAAGCAACAGCTGTTACTGAAGACGGACTCAGCCCCAACGCAGCAAAGGTAGCTGAACTTGCAGATACACTTGCAGCAGAGATCGAAGCTGACGGCATTGCAGCTTCCGAAGATGCTGAAGACGAAGGCAAAGACGGAGAAGACGATATCTGATGAATATCATTAAGGGTTCAAAATCACTGATCAAGACCGCAGCGGCTTTTGTTGCTGCGGTATTCGTCATTTGTTACCTGGCATTGTTTGGGATTCCTGCAACTACGGTAAATGCCGATGTCGGACAGCCCGACATTCCGGTACCCGCATTAAGTGACGTTCACTGTGCTTCATACTGCGTATACGATAAGACAACAGGTTACATCGTTATCAGCATGAATCCCGATGACCGCATTTATCCTGCATCCATGACGAAGATAATGACATGTCTTTTGAGCCTTGAACTTCTTGATACTTCCACAAAGCTCGAAGTAAGTCCTTCAGCTCTTGCCGGTCTTGATGCTGATTCATCACTGATGGGAATTCTTGAAGGCGAGAAGGTAAAGGTAAGCGAGCTTTTATATGGACTCATGCTTCCTTCTGGTAATGACGCCGCAAACGTTCTCGGTGAAGGGTGCATCGATGCTTTCTTTGAGAAGTATCCTGCAGGCGGTTCTGCCGTTAATGCTGACGGCGTTAATGCTCAGTATCTTCTTGATACCATGCATGATTCACAGGACCATATCCTCTCATCACGCAAACTTGAAGCGTTTGCGCTTCTTATGAACCTTCGTGCAGATACATTGGGATGCAAGGGCACACATTTCGTTAATGCGTGCGGTCTTCCTGACGATAACCACTACACGACAGCTTATGATCTTACACTCATAATGGCAGCTGCTTCAGAGATCGATGATTTCAATACTCTCATCAGCGCTCCTTCACATGTATTCGTAGGAACAAACAGACACAAGGCAGATGCATGGAGTTATGTTAAGAATTCAAACTATCTCTTATACGATCCCTGGCTCGCATCCAAAACAGCCAACGGTACGGATTCGCATCTGTCTGCAGTAATCGGCGGAAAGACCGGTACTACATCACAGGCCGGTAAGGGACTTACCATCTATACGGTAAATGAGAACGGTCACGAGCTCATGATCTCCATCTGCGGAATTCCGCAGGACTATTATTTTTATACTACTATGTATCTTGCATCTGTAACCGCATACGGCAACCTCGCATGCTGGGAATCAGATCCGGTAACAAGAGTATACGGAACGACAGGAGATTATAGATGGGTCAATGCTCCTCAGTCAGAGCAGCCTGTATTCGATCCGCTTATCAACCCCGGTGATGAACCTAAGGGATTTGACCTGGTAACACAGACTCCTTCTCCGACACCGGTTCCTGCAGATGCTGTTCCGGAAGAAGAGGTCGAGACAGGAGATAACCTCGAACTCTTCATCAAACACAATCCTGTGGTATCCGGAGTTATCGGCGGACTTATAATTCTTATATCTGTACTTAATATAGTCTTATGGGTACGCATCAACCGCATAAAACACTCAGCGGTAAGAAGAGCAAAAAAGATAGAGACTAAGAAGAATTAAATACTATATATAACGGGGGCTTTGGCCCTCGTTATTACTCTATTGATAACGCTGTTTCCACAAGGCCTGGAATTTAATCAAATAAAGGGTTTTGCGACTTTCGAAAAAAATTTTAAAAACAGCGAAAAAAGTTCTTGACAGACTAATCTCTGTGGTATATCCTTTACAAGCACTTTGACGGAGGCACACAAAAAAGTGAGCGAGAAATCAAAGGAAAAGCGCGGATCTTGAAAATTGAATAGAATGCAAAACTTGAAGTAAAACGGACCTTTTTCAATTCTAAGAATTGAGTT
>Ga0256405_10000135_pt1 | contig 233383 bp, 207 predicted proteins | sample RumenRJG_02DNA_FD_189096 | JGI IMG/M metagenome (GOLD analysis project Ga0256405, IMG submission 189096) | Bovine rumen microbial communities from Lethbridge, Alberta, Canada - RJG_02 | ecosystem: Host-associated > Mammals > Digestive system > Stomach > Rumen | place: Canada: Alberta...
ATGAAACTATATGTAAGTACATGGATTTATATAACGGAAAAGTACGAAAATATGGGATTTATTGAGGTTTATGAAGGAATATAGAGATATGAAAAGGCTGTTTATCCAACGATACCTAATTTCATAGCAGTTAATTTCTCCTTGAATGATCACTCAGATTTTTTTCGCCCTCAGCTTCTGAAACATCGGACGTATTTGTATTATCCTGCGGTATCACCGGTTTGGTTTTACTGAACAGGATATAGAATATGAGACCGGCTGCAAACAGCACTACGCTTATCACCTGAGCCTGTCTTAAGTTTCCTATCATGAGACTGTCTGTCCTTAAAGATTCCACGAAGAATCTCTCGAAGGAATACAGCATGAAGTAAAGACATATTATCTGCCCCCTGAAACTCCTCTTGTGGTTTGAGAACCATACGAGAAAGAGAAAGAGCAGAAAACACCAGATGGATTCATAGAGGAAAGTGGGATGGTATCCTTTGCCGTCTATGATCTGTGCCCAGGGAAGGTCTGTCTCGACGCCGTGAGCTTCTTCGTTGAAGAAGTTTCCCCATCTGCCGATGGCCTGTCCAAGGGCAAGCACAGGCGCGCAGAGATCCGCGACCGAAAGAAAGTCTTCCTTGTCAAATTTTGAAACCAGATAGACAGAGAGGATACCCAGCAGGATTCCGCCATGTATCGCAAGGCCTCCGTTTCTCGTATTGAATATGGATGCCCAGTCTCCGGCGTACATTTCCCAGTTGAAGATAACGTAGTAGGCTCTGGCGCCGATGATGGCTGCGGGTATGAGCCATATCATTACGTCGATGAAATGATCCGGTACTACCCCGAGACGTGGTGCCCGCTTATACGAAATGATCGTGGCGAGTATGAAACCGATCCCAATCAGGACGCCGTACCACATGATATCTATACCGAAAACAGTGAAGCAAACTCTTCCCGGTGAAACCATTTTTTAACTCCTTAAAAGATGTAGTCGGTAAGATAAAAACTCCGTTTAACTGAGTTCTTAACTAACCATATTATATTAACATCATTATCTTTTTTTGTCCATAATTTGGTAAATACTTCTTCACTTTGATAGTGCCGTTTGATATAATAAATTTGTATAAAATTATTAACAGACAGGGGGATTTGACGTTGGATAATATGTGTTACAAAATAAAAACAGGCCTGGGCAGGATCAGAACTGTGCTGATTGCGGTGCTTATCGCGACTGTTGCGTTCGTATTTTCAAGCTGCGGGGGAGAAGTATATCCTGAGATAAAAATCGATGCTGTCAAGATGGCGAATGCCATCATAAACGGCGTGGAGTTCGAAACGAACATGCAGCAGATAAACAGGGACAGCATTTCAGCTTTCATGGATATTCCCGAGGCAGATTCCGCATACCTGTTCATGGGAGCAGGCGAGAAGGCAGACGGCTTCGGAGTTTTTGTGTTTGACTCCAAGGACGACGCTCAGGACGGTGAAAAAGCTGTAAATGATTATCTTAAGGATCTGGGCGATTCGTTTTCAAGATATATCCCTGAAGAAACAGATAAAGTCAAGAACCACTCTTTGGTAATAAGAAAGGGCAGGAATCTGGTGTTTGCAGTTACTGCAGACGATGAAAATGCAAAGGAACTCATCGAAGGTATTTTCCAGGAGGAAGCGGACGATCCTAATAAAGAGATACTGGAGGACGATGGAGATAACGAAGAAGGACAGCAGGAAGACGGAGAAGCAGCTGCGGAGACTTCAGCTGACTTCGATCTTTCAGCTTATCCTCCTATAGATACAGACAGTTCCTTATCATATATCGGCTATGTGGCCCTTGTAGGGGACAGCGCTTTTGAGCTTTATGACTACGTGGATTCAACTGCAGATAATTATGCAGCTGCGGTAAATTATGCGGCAGATCAGCTTGAGGGGCAGGCTACGGTATATGATCTCATAGTACCTCTTTCAACAGGAGTTACCCTTCCGGACAAGTACTTTGGGGAGATAAACAGCAGCGATCAGTACAGTGCACTCCAGAGCCTTTACGGAAAACTCAGCGATAAAGTCGTTCCGGTAAATATCTATGACAATCTGATGAAACACAGGAACGAATATATATATTTCAGAACGGACCATCACTGGACAAGCCTGGGGGCTTACTATGGATATGAAGAGTGGTGCAGACTCAAGGAGATACTTCCGATAACGCTTGACAGGAGAACAAGTCAGAACTACGGAAACTTCCTCGGCTCGCTCTACTATGATACCGACTCTCCGTCTGCTCTGAAGAACAATCCGGATACGCTCGAAGCATATTTCCCCATGAATGATGTATATTCCGGTTCTTCGGATAATAAAGGAAATGTCATTATCGATTATTCCGGTGAACCTGAATATCTCAAGTATAACGCTTTCCTGGGAGGGGACAAGCCTCTTACGGTCATTACGAATGATAACATCAACGATGATTCCGTATGCCTCGTTGTGAAGGAATCCTTCGGAAACTGTTTCGTTCCGTACCTTGCTGACCATTACAACAAGGTTTATGTCTACGATTACAGATATTCCGATGAGAATCTGATCGAAGCGGCAAAAAGCGTTAATGCCAAGGATGTGATCTTTGTAAATAACATAGGAATGACCAGATCATCCTACCTGGTAGGCAGACTAAATGAAGCCCTTAAAGGCTGATATAAGTGCACATCCGAAATAAGTGCACATCCGAAAGCAGTAAATTGTTTTTTGAATAATTAAAAAAATAATTATTGACAAACTTTAATCTTTTTGATAACATATTTTGTGCAGTCCTCAAGGACCGCACAGATATGGCGGCGTGGCTCAGTTGGCTAGAGCACTCGGTTCATACCCGGGGTGTCACTGGTTCGAATCCAGTCGCCGCTACCATTTAAATAAGTTGCTCATCTGTCGATGGCTTTCTCTTGAAGGTTCAAACGGATGGCAATGTGGGAGTTTAGCTCAGCTGGGAGAGCATCTGCCTTACAAGCAGGGGGTCACAGGTTCGAGCCCTGTAACTCCCACCAATTTGGCCAAGTAGTTCAGTTGGTTAGAATGCCAGCCTGTCACGCTGGAGGTCGTCGGTTCGAGCCCGATCTTGGTCGCCAATTTATACCCGGCTTCGGCCGGTCATATGGTGGGTATCGGCAAGCGGTTAAGCCATCGGGTTGTGGCTCCGATATGCGTGGGTTCGAATCCCACTACCCACCCCATTTTCTTTATTGGGGTATCGCCAAGCGGTAAGGCAACGGATTCTGATTCCGTCATGCGCAGGTTCGAATCCTGCTACCCTAGCCAATTAAAGCCGGGGCGTGGACATCACGCCTCGTACATTATGGCGACATAGCCAAGTGGTAAGGCAGAGGTCTGCAAAACCTTTATCCCCCGGTTCAAATCCGGGTGTCGCCTCCATTGAAAGCCCTTGTTCATCAAGGGCTTTTGTGTTTTTTGCGTTTGCGTGTGCAGACGCTTTTTTATTATCAAAAGGAGGATAAAATGGATTTTGAAAATTTTAAGAACTGGGCTTTCGAGGACATTTGTTCAAGGCTTCCGGAAGAATATGACGGAGCTGATCTGCATTTTGAAGAAATAAAGAAGTTCGGAGGCAGCTATACAGGTCTGTCTTTGAAAAGACCGGGTTTCAACATTTCGCCGACTGTAAATATGGAACAATTCTACGGATACTATCTGGAAGGGGCGGATACCGATGAACTGGGCAGGGTAATGGCTGAAATGCTGCAGTATCGTTTCAGAGGTCCTGAAATAGATCTGGAATGGGTCAGTGATTATGAGATCGCTTCTGAGCATTTCTTTATTTGCCTCTCAAATGCAGGAAGGAACGCCGGCTATCTGGAAGAGGTTCCGCACAGGACCATATCAGACCTTTCTCTTACGTGTCATGTAATGTCAGAGATACCCGGGGAAGGTTACGTTGGAACTGTAGTAAATGATTCACTTCTTGAAGATTACGGTGTGGGTAAGGATCGTCTGTTTGAAGATGCCATGAAAAACAGTATGAGAATGATGCCGCCGAAACTTGACTTTGCCAGGGACATTTACGAAGATGATATGGAAAGAGAGGAAAATGATCCCTTTTATGACATGCTCATAGTCAGCAACGAGAAACATTTCCGCGGAGCAGCTGTATTATTCTACCCGGGAATAATGGAAGAGATATCTATGAAACTGGGAGGGAGCTATTATGTGATCCCGTCATCTATACACGAGGTGCTCGCGATACCTGCGGCCCCGGACGTTGAAGTGGACAGCCTGAACCGCCTTGTGATGGAGGCTAACCTGCTGCACGTGCCTGAAAATGAGCAGCTCTCTGACGGTGTCTATCTGTATGACGGGAGTACGGGAAAACTGAGTAAGGCAGGACAAGGACGCACCATGCATTGAAAAGTGTCTTATTGCAAAAAACTCCCGCAGGATTTATAATTTTATCCGTAAAGTTAAGTAAGAGGGCGGATAAACGATGAAGAACATACTTATAACTTCAGGCGGCACGTCTGAACCCATAGATGAGATCAGGGCGATAACGAATAAAAGCACCGGAAGGCTCGGCTGCGCCATAGCAAATGAGTTTTCTTCAAGGGATGACGTGGACAGAATCTTTTATGTCCACGGAAAGGGAGCTGCGCTTCCCGAAGACAGCCGTATCATCTTGAGACAGGCTAAGTCTACCCAGGACGTGCTGGACGCTATGACAGATATACTTAAAAACGAGAAAATAGATATCATCATACACAGCATGGCTATAAGCGACTACACTACGGCAAGTTTCCTCACGCTGGAGGACATGCTCGGTCTCGTAGCGTACGGGGAGAGTGAAAAGGTAACAGAAGTGGCTGAACTGATGGAGAAGGAGGACCTGAGAAAAAAGTATACCAAACTTCCTTCCAGCATCGAAAACCCGGTACTGCTCTTAAAGAGGACGCCCAAGGTCCTTTCGAAGTTAAGAGGACTGGCTCCTGACGCTGCGATAGTAGGCTTCAAGCTTCTCGATCACGTTCCCCACGAGGAACTGATGAGCGTAGCTGAAGCTCAGATAAAAAAGAATGATACGGATTTCTGCCTGGCAAACGACTATGCGACTGTGGTATCGCCTGTGCACGTAGGCTATCTTCTCGGTAAAGACGGCAAGGAAACGGAGTTCAGGGGTAAGGAAGCCATAGCGAAGGGTATCGTATCCGTTCTGATGGAATATGAGAGAAACTGAAAGGAAGGCTTTAACGATGAATATTGTACTCGGAGTGACCGGAAGCATAGCCTGCTACAAGGCCTGTGACCTGGCTAACAGCCTCACTAAGAAGGGACATTCGGTCCATGTGGTAATGACAGAGGCAGGGGCGAAGTTTGTTACACCGCTTACCTTCATGACCCTTACCAAGAACAAGGTGGCTACTGATCTGTTCGATGAGAGTGAACCGGAACGCGTAGAACATATCAGTCTTGCAACAGGGGCGGATCTTCTGGTGGTATGTCCTGCGACCGCCAATTTCATCGCCAAGGCTGCACACGGCATCGCAGACGATCTTCTTACATCTGTATATCTCGCTTACGTAAACAAGCCTGTGATAGTATGTCCTGCGATGAATACCAATATGTATGAGAATCAGGCTACGCAGGAGAATCTCCGCATCCTTAAAGACAGGGGAGTGACCATAGTTGAACCCAAGGTGGATCATCTCGCCTGCGGTACGACAGGCAAGGGAGCTCTGGCAGATATCGACACGGTATTGAACTGCATAGAGTCATTTACAGCCTGATGGTACCGGGACGAAGACCCGTCATGAAAATACTTTAACGCAATAAAAATATTTTTCTTAACGGGGTTGAAATATTGATTATGCGGTGTTATATTATGATTGACAAGTAAATAAAGCGCTTATGTTCTTTGTATTTTTACAGAGCTAAGATGGAAGCAGGTTAGAATCCTGCACGGTCCCGCCACTGTATTGACGGAGTCTGATCTAACTGGCCATTGGGTATATCCTGAGAAGGCAGGTCAGATGATGAAGTTTGAGTCAGGAAACATGCATGAGAGCTTGAATTCACGTGTCGGTGAAACACGGATGGATCAATATTTCTCCTAAACAGCGAATACGGGCTGCGGTATTGTACCGCAGCTTTTTTGATCGTAAGAAAACTTTTCATCCTTTGCAGGGAGGAGAGTGCTTCCTCCTCCCTGTAATCCATCCCATCGGAGAATGTGTTTTAACGTGATCACCTTTTGATAAAGGTGGTTTTTATTTTACAGATTTCAATTCGGAGGTATGAAATGAAAAAAGCCTGGTTTGAGAACCCTGATAACGTTGTTTATGCAGATATCGATGAGTTTGCCGATAACTTCGGCAAAGAGACGGGAATAGATAACCTGAGGGAAAAGATAGAAGCTTTCAGAGCCGATCCCGTAAAAGAAGGCATCAATCTTAAAGGACGCAAAAGGACCAGCCTCAAACTGTTCATTCCGAACATGTATTTTGACGATAAGATCGAAATGGGAGATACGGTATGGGCATACATGGGCGAGAATTACGAATGCTACTGCCTCTACTGGAAAGAATGACGTATCAATGGCCGGAGCTGGATGCTTCGGCTATTTTTAGCGGAACGCAGGGTATGTATTGGAACTTTACGAAACCGGATAAAGGTTGTATAATAGAGAAGCAGATCAACAGCTTCAGAACGGAGGTCATCATTTGAGCGGTTGTTTTATTGAAACGGAAAATTACAAATTTTTTCAGCATAGGGAGTGCGAGTTTTTTCCCTGTCATAATGTGAAGGATGTTGAGAACTTCAACTGTCTGTTCTGCTATTGTCCGCTGTACGCTCTGGGAGATAAATGCGGCGGCAGTTTCACATATAATGAAAAGGGCTTCAAGGACTGCACAAATTGTGTACTTCCTCATAGAAGAAGCAATTTTGACTACGTTCTCGGAAAGTACAATGAGATCCTCGACATAGTAAAGTCCAATCATGAAGAGGGATTCAGGGAAGTGGAGAAAGAGGAAGAATAGATGGAAATCGAATTAAAGTATTCGGTATCGCAGGAGACAGGAAAAAAGATAATGCGCGATCTTGAGGAAGCTTCAGGAACTGAAGCAAGAGATATTCCGATGGAAGCGGTGTATTTTGACACTTCTGACCGTGCATTGAGAGAAAAGAAACTGACTTACCGTATAAGACGTGAGGGAGATGAGAATGTTCTTACGATCAAGTACGGAAGAGGCTCGGACAAGGCGACTTCAGGACTCTACAGGAGAGAGGAGATCAACATTCCCGTATCACCCGACTTCATAGAAAAGCCGGGAATAGACGTTCTGGATGACACTCCTATATATAAGGAGTTTGATAAGGCGGTAGGAGGACAGTACTCCGACGACCTTGGTATCATGCTTCCGCTGAAACCTCTGGTTCCCGTAATGAGGATGGAATTCCTGAGAAAGGAAATAATCGCAGATCTCAGCGACGGAGGCAAAGCAGCAGTTTCCTATGACGAAGGAAGGATAATCGCAGGAGAAAAAGAAACGTCGATTTCCGAGGTGGAAGCTGAACTTTACGAGGGAAATGAAGAAGAATTAATGAAATTCGGAGAAAAATTAGCAAAAAAGTATGACATTTCCCCATTAAATAAGAGCAAATATGCCAGAGGATTGAAACTTTTGGATGATAAATAACTGAAAATTGCATTTAATTAAGAGCAATGGCGTGAAAAGCCTTGCTCTTTTTGTGTTTTTTTGATGAAAAAAGGGTGGGAAATCCAGTAATCGCTTTACTTTAACGTTTATTTACGTTATAATATACTGTCAAATAATGGCTATATATGCCCTTTAGCCAAATTTAGGAGGATAATAATTTAATGAAAGCAGTATTTGTAAAAAGAGAAAAGAACGACGTAATGTTCAACATGGAATTCACCGCAGAGGAATTCGAAAACGCTCAGGTCAAGGTTTATCAGGAAAACAAAGGTAAGTTCGTCGTAGACGGATTCAGAAAAGGCAAGGCTCCCAGAAGCATCATCGAAAAGAAATTCGGAGAAGGCGTATTCTTTGAGGACGCTCTTGATGAACTTTTCAGAGAGCACTATCCCAAGGCTCTCAACGAGCTTGATCTTGAAGTTATCGACAGCCCCAGAGCAGAATTCACTCAGCTTAAAAAGGGAGAAGGCTTCACAGCTACTATCACAGTTGCATGCTTCCCAGTAGTTGAGGTAAAGGACTATAAAGGCGTTAAGATAGAGAAGATCGAACGCGAAGTTAAGGAAGATGAAGTTGACAACGAGATCGAACAGCTTCAGAAGAGAAATGCCCGCATGGTTTCCGTTGAAAGAGAAGCTAAGGACGGAGACACCGTATACTTCGATTACTCCGGTTTCGTAGGTGACGAGCAGTTCGAAGGAGGCACTGCAGAGAAGCAGACCCTTAAGCTCGGTTCCGGAATGTTCATTCCCGGATTTGAAGAGCAGCTCATCGGATGCAAGGCCGACGAGGACAAGGACGTTAAGGTTACCTTCCCTGAAGAATATCACGCAAAGGATCTCGCAGGCAAGGAAGCTGTATTCCACTGCCACATCCACGAAGTAAGAGAAGAAGAGCTTCCTGAATTAAACGATGATTTCGCTCAGGACGTTTCCGAATTCGATACACTCGATGAACTCAGAGCTGATACCAGAAAGAAACTGGAAGACACAGCTGAAAAGAGCTGCATCGCACAGATGAAGGACGCTGCGGTTGAAAAGGTCATGGAAGCCAACAAGGATGTTGAGACTCCCGTTACCATGGTAAACGATGAGATCGACAGAATGATCAACGAATTCAGCCAGCAGCTCATGTACTCCGGAATGAGACTTGACGATTACTTCAAGTACACCGGTTCCACAATGCCTGAATTCAGAGAGCAGATCAGACCTGATGCTGAGAAGTCCGTAAGAACAAGGATCGTTCTCATGGGAATCGCGGGCCAGGAGAACCTTGAGTGCACAGATGAAGAGATGAATGAAGAGCTTGAACTCATGGCTAAGCAGTATAACACAGAACTCGACCAGATCAAGGCCATGATCGGCGAAGCAAACCTCGGTTACTTCAAGAAGGACATCCAGGTAAAGAAGGCCATCGACTTAGTTTATGACAACTGCAAGGCCACCAAGAAAAAAGCTTCCTCAAAGAAAGAAAAGAAAGAAGCATAAGAAGCTGAAGAGAAATAAGGAAGGTTAAACATGGCACTCGTACCTTATGTTATTGAACAGACTCCGCAGGGAGAACGTTCATATGATATCTATTCCAGACTGCTGAAGGACAGGATCATCTTCATAGGTGAGGAGATAGATGAACGTGTGGCAAGCACTGTAGTCGCACAGCTGCTGTTTCTGGAGGCAGAGGATCCTGACAAGGACATCTGCATCTATATCAACAGCCCCGGCGGATCGGTATCCGCAGGCATGGCCATCTACGATACCATGAAGTATATCAAGCCTGAGATAAGCACCATCGCCATCGGAATGGCTGCAAGCATGGGAGCATTTCTCCTTCAGGCCGGAACCAAGGGAAAGAGATATGCTCTTCCCAATGCTGAGATCATGATACACCAGCCTCTCGGAGGAACTCAGGGGCAGGCCGAGGATATCAGGATCCACGCTGAACATATCCTGAGCATACGTTCCAAACTTAACGCCATCATCGCTGAAAATACGGGGCGTCCTGTAGAGGAAGTTGCAAAGGATACGGACAGGGATAATTACATGTCAGCTGAGGAAGCCGTGGAATACGGACTCATCGACAGAGTAATAACCTCAAGAGAATAAAAAATTACAGGAAAAGACCGAATTATGAGTAAATACAAAAATGATGATGAACTGCGCTGCAGCTTCTGCGGGAAACCAAGAAGCATGGTCAGCAAGCTTGTAATGGGGCCGGACGTTAATATATGCGACGACTGTGTCAGAAATTGCATGGCTATACTTGACGAGGCTGATGCCTCCAACAGTGTAAGAAAAAATACGCATGCAAGCGCTCTGCCTGATAAGATACCCACTCCCAAGGAGATGGTTGACGCTCTTTCCGAGTACGTTATCGAGCAGGATGAGGCCAAAAAAGCTCTGACCGTAGCGGTTTACAATCACTACAAGAGGATCAGGAACCTTGAGATGCAGGGGGATGTGGACCTTCAGAAGTCCAACATAGTGCTTATCGGACCTACCGGTTCAGGTAAGACGCTTCTCGCGCAGACCCTGGCAAGGATCCTGAACGTTCCCTTTGCCATTGCCGATGCGACATCACTCACAGAGGCGGGATACGTCGGTGAGGATGTCGAAAACATTCTGCTAAGACTTATACAGGCCGCAGACTGGGATGTGGAAAGAGCTCAAAAGGGCATAATATATGTGGATGAGATCGATAAGATCGCAAGAAAATCGGAGAACGTATCCATAACAAGGGACGTCTCCGGAGAAGGCGTGCAGCAGGCGCTCCTTAAGATCCTCGAAGGAACGATCGCCAACGTTCCTCCGCAGGGAGGACGTAAACATCCGCAGCAGGAGTTTATTCCCATCGATACCACTAATATTCTGTTTATTTGCGGCGGAGCTTTCGACGGAATGGATAAGATCATCAAGAGAAGGATGAACGCAAAGGTAATCGGCTTTAACTCTCAGGTAGCATCTGAAGATGATGATAAGAACATCCTTTCAAAGGTGCAGCCTGAGGATCTGCTCAAATTCGGCCTTATCCCTGAACTCATCGGCAGACTACCTCAGGTGGTTGCCCTTGATCCGCTTTCATCCGAAGCACTCGTAAGGATCCTGAAGGAACCGAAGAACGCTCTGGTAAAACAGTACGAGACTCTGTTCAGGATGGACGGAGTAGAGTTGGAGATAACGGATGAGGCGGTGAAAGCCGTAGCCGAGAAGGCCAGGGAAAGAAAGACAGGCGCCAGAGGACTCAGATCCATTATGGAGAACCTGATGACGGATATAATGTACGAGATACCGTCCAATAAGAAAATCAAGAAAGTAATAATAACAGAGGATACCGTTATGAACGGAAAGGGAGCTGAAATGCTCGGTTCAGACGGCAGCCCTGTCAAATAAGGAGATAATATGAGTGATAACGTTTTGATGCCTTGCATACCGCTGAGAGGGCTCATAGTATATCCCAAAACAGTACTGCACTTTGACATTGGCAGAGAGAAATCCATTATGGCGCTTGAAACTGCTATGGAGACTGACAAGCTCTTGTTTGTCGCGCCCCAGAAGGATGACAGCGTTCTCATTCCGACGACAGATGACTTTTATCATATCGGAACAGTAGTCAAAGTCAAACAGATGCTTAAGATCCAGGGTGACGGAGTAAGAGTCCTTGTGGATGGCCTTTACAGGGCAAAGATCGACTGGATAAATTCCGGCGAACCCTACTTCAGAGTCGCTGTCTCCAAGGCGGAGACCGTTACGTATGATGAGTCAGATCTGGAACTTCAGGCTCTCAAGAGACTGGTGCTTTCCTCCTTTGACGAATACATCGAACTTTCAGACCTCAAGTCGGAAGCCTATGAGCTCGTAGCCAATATCGATGATCCTGAGATATTCTGTGATACGGTTGCCACACAGATGAACATAAAGATCTCACAGAAGCAGGAGATACTCGAGGCTCTGGACGTCAAGGAGAGACTCAGGACTCTGAACAGACTCATAACCGAAGAGAACGAGATCCTGAGACTTGAACTGGACATAAATGAAAAGGTCCAGGACAGCATCAAGAAGAACCAGAAGGAATACTTCCTCCATGAACAGATGAAGGTCATTCAGGACGAACTCGGATTCGGAGAAGAGGCCGCTGCGGAAGCAACACGCTGGATGGAGGAACTGGACAAGATCGAGCTTGAGGACAAGTATAAGGAGAAGGTGAAGAGGGAGATCTCCAAATTCACCAAGATGGGTCCCAACTCAGCTGACGCTGCAGTTATAAGAAACTACGTTGAGACCATAATCGGACTTCCCTGGGATAAATCATCCAAGGTGAATTCCGACCTCAAGAAGGCCGAAAAGATCCTCAATGAGGATCATTACGGAATGGACAAGGTCAAGGAAAGGATCCTTGAATATCTTGCTGTTATCCACCTCAATAAAGCCATAAAGGGACCTATCATCTGTCTTGTAGGTCCTCCGGGAGTAGGAAAGACTTCCATCGCGAGATCCATCGCGAGAGCTTCCGGAAGGGAATTCACAAGAATGTCCCTGGGCGGAGTGAGAGATGAAGCAGAGATCAGAGGACACAGAAGGACCTATATCGGAGCCATTCCCGGCAGGATCATCACGAACATCAAGGACTGCGGAGTAAACAATCCTGTATTCCTGTTCGATGAAGTCGACAAGATCGGCGCTGACTTCAAGGGAGACCCTGCGGACGCTCTTCTGGAAGTGCTGGATCCCGAACAGAACAAGGATTTCACTGACCACTTCCTGGACGTTCCCTTTGATCTTTCCAAGGTCATGTTCATAACTACAGCCAATACGACGGATACTATTCCCAGACCTCTTCTTGACCGTATGGAAGTGATACAGCTTTCAGGTTATACAGAGGATGAGAAGGTAAATATCGCAAAAAACTATCTTATCGCCAAACAGCTTAAAGCCAACGGACTCAAGCCAAAGAATATCAGCTTCTCCGAGCAGTCGCTGAGGGATCTGATAAACTACTATACGAGAGAATCCGGCGTAAGAAACCTTGAAAGGGAGATTGGAAATATCTCAAGAAAGGTTGCAAGAAAGATAGTGACCAAGAAAGGAAATTCCTTCAGGATCACTTCAGGTAATCTCGAGTCATATCTTGGAAAGAAGAGATTCCACTTTGATGTTGTCGAGGGAGAGGCTGAGGTAGGAGTAGTTACCGGAATGGCATGGACTCAGGTCGGAGGAGATACTCTTTCCATTGAGACTCAGGCGGTGCCCGGAACAGGAAAGATACAGCTCACGGGACAGCTCGGTGACGTAATGCAGGAATCTGCCCAGGCTGCGATAACTTACATAAGATCCATCGCAGAATCCTATGGTATAGAAAAAGATTTCTACAAGACCTGTGATATACATGTCCACGTTCCCGAAGGCGCTGTACCCAAGGACGGACCTTCAGCCGGAGTTACCATGTTCACTTCAGTAATGTCAGCTCTTACCGGCACACCGGTGAGAAAAGACGTGGCTATGACAGGTGAGATAACTCTCAGGGGCAAAGTCCTTCCTGTGGGAGGTATAAAGGAAAAAGTTCTCGCGGCTTACAGGGCAGGGATCAGAACGATCCTTCTTCCCGAGGAGAATAAGGCTGACGCGGACGAGATACCCAAGAACATCAGCAGGCAGATAAGGTTCATTTACCTGACAAAGGCAAAGGAAACCCTTGAATATGCCTTCGAAAAAAAGAATGATAATTAAAAAAGCAGAACTGGAGGCTGTGGCGGTCAAACCGTCACAGTATCCGGAAGACAATATGATAGAGATCGCCTTTGCCGGAAGGTCAAACGTGGGAAAGAGCTCACTCCTGAATCTCCTTACGAACAGGAAGAGCCTCGCAAGAGTTTCAGGCTCTCCGGGTAAGACAAGGACCATCAATTTCTACAGGATAAACGATGAGTTCAGGATAGTCGATCTTCCGGGCTATGGCTATGCCAAAGCTTCCAAAGCAGAGCAGGCCACCTGGGGAGACATGATGGAGAAGTACCTGGAGAACCGTCAGGGGCTTAAAGTAGTAGCCCAGCTGGTGGACGTAAGACATGCGCCGTCAAAGCAGGACCTTCAGATGTACGATTATCTGAAGTACTACGGACTCGACGGACTTGTGATACTGACAAAGGCAGACAAGGTCTCAAGAAACGAACTCAATAAAAATACGGCCATGATAAGGAAAGCCCTGGATCTCAAACCTGAGGACAGGACGATTGCTGTATCGGCGCTTAAAAAAACAGGCTGTGACGTACTTCTTACTGAATTTGACAGGATAATTGAGGGAAACAGATGAATTTTTTGAGTTTCAGATTCCTTTTCAAAAGAATAAGAGCGATCAAGGAAATGATGAAGGACAAGACGGTACCCAAGAGGAAGAAGGCACTGGTCATCTTCGGATTGATCTACCTGTTCCTTCCGGTGGATATCATACCTCCGGTGCTGTTCCCGTTCGGATTTCTTGATGACCTTGTTCTTTGGCTGTTTATAATCTGGCATCTAAGCGATATACTTGACACCTACTGGATGGGTGAAAAAACGGAAGATTATTCCGGAAAATTTAAATCAAAGAATCTGGTCGAGGACGTAACTTTTGATGTCGACGAAGACGGAGACGGAAAAAGCGAATACTCAAACAGACCGGAAAATGAGAATGAGGAGATTTAAGCAATGGATGTAACAGTAGGAAGAGTGCTTTTCACAGAAGAACAGATCAGGGCAAAGGCCAAAGAGGTCGCAGCTCAGATAAATGAGGACTATAAAGGCGAATCACTTTATCTCGTCGGCACTTTAAGGGGAGCTCTTGTATGGATGGCGGATATCATGAAGGAGATCACTCTGGATACAGAGATCGATTTCATCGTGGCTTCCAGCTATAAGGGAACTGAATCTACAGGAGTCGTTACCGTTAAAAAAGACGTTGAAGGCGACGTTGCTGGAAAGAACGTTATCATCGTAGAGGATATCGTAGATACCGGCACCACACTTTATAAGCTTCTTGACTACTTCCGCGGAAGAGGTGCCAAGAGCGTTGAGATCTGCTCCATGCTCAGCAAACCTTCCAGAAGAAAAGCTCCCGTTGAACCTAAATATAACGGCTTCGTTATCGATGACCTTTTCGTTATCGGCTATGGACTCGATTACGACCAGAGGTTCAGAAACCTGCCCTTCGTAGGTGTAGCAGAGCTCAGATAAGGATATAATATGGATACATATAAATGCAATTACCATATGCACTCGTACTATTCTGACGGAGTTCTGAGTCCTGGACAGCTTGTCAAAAAATTCAAGGAAGAAGGGTATGACGTGATCGCTCTGACGGATCATGACGGCATAGAAGGAGTGAAGGAATTCCTGGCCGCATGTGAAGCAGCAGGCGTACAGGGAGTATCCGGGATTGAGTTCAGTACGAGTCATATACTGGATGGCGTAAATCATGAGATACATCTTCTGGGTTATCATTTCGACCCTGACAACGAAGAATTCAAGGAAGTCTGTGCGGACTTGAAGAGAAGACGCCATGAAAGAAACGTAAAGCTTATCGCCAAGCTTAATGAAAAAGGCTATGAACTTGATATAGATGATCTGGAATCCCAGTCAAAGGGCAAATATGTAGGGAAACCCAACATCGCAAGGGTACTGGTATCCAGGGGTTATTTCAGCTATCCGAGAGAGGTTTTCGATAAGCTGCTGGAAACTCCGGAGATCAAAGCCATCCGTAAGGAAAAACTTCCCACAGAAGAGGCCATCAAATTGATAGCAAAGGCCGGAGGCCAGGCGTTCGTAGCGCATCCCGCAAAGATAAAGGAACTGGGAGAAAGAGGAACTGAGGAGTTCTGGAACAATTTTGAGAAACTCATAAAGGACCTGAAGTCAAAAGGACTGAAAGGTCTTGAGTGCATCTATCCGGTCCACACTGAGGAGGAAGAATTCAGATTTATTCAGCTCGCGGGGAAATACCATCTGCATATTTCTTCAGGAACAGACTTTCACAGTGAGGACTTGTAAAGAGAATATTGAAAGGCAGTATTAATGGGATTATTTGATAACAGAAAAGTTGCAGCATCTGTGAGAACTGATGAGGACTTCAAGGAAGCCCTTAAATCGGACGTTGAAGTGATCTTCATGCAGAATTCCGACATTCTCAACGTTAAGGAGCAGATCACACAGGCCCATTCTTCAGGAAAGAAAGTACTGATCCATATGGACTTTGCTGAAGGGATCGGAAAAGACAGGGCAGGGCTCAACTTTATAAAACTGATGGGAGCCGATGGGATACTTACTACCAAGACGGGTATGATAAGATCCGCAAAGGATATCGGACTCATCACTGTACAGAGGTTTTTTATAGTGGATTCACACTCAGTGGATACTGCAGTAGAATCCATAAAGATAGCAAGACCGGACGTAATAGAGATAATGCCCGGAGTGCTTGAAAAGAAAATAAGAGAGTTTGCCGAAAAGGTTGATACTCCCATATTGGCAGGTGGCCTCATCGAATTTAAAGAGGAGGTCGACAGTGCGCTGGAAGCAGGTGCCAAAGCCGTATCTACTGCCAGCAAGAATCTTTGGAACTATAAGTAACGGAGGTAAAAATGAAGATCAAGTTTTGCGGAGCAACTATTGGAGTGACAGGATCTTGCCATCTCCTCTACACGGAAAGACACAGGGTGCTTCTTGACTGCGGACAGTTTCAGGGCAATAAGGAAATGGATGCGCTCAATTATGAGCCGTTTCCTTTCGATCCGACAGCAGTTGAAGCAGTGGTACTGAGTCATGCTCATATCGATCACTGCGGCAGGATACCTCTTCTGGTAAAGAGAGGATTCAAAGGAGATATCTACTGCACTGATGCGACTGCGGATCTGCTCAGAGTAATGCTCCTGGACAGCGCATACATCCATGAGAAGGATGCTGAATGGCAGTCAAAGAAGAACGCAAGGACAGGAAAGCCTCCTGTAGAACCTCTTTATACAGTAGATGATGCTGAACGTTCGCTTAAACTTGTTAAGCCTATACTCTATGATCAGCTGGTGGAAATAAATGACGAGATGAAGATCGTCTTCAACGATGCCGGTCACATACTCGGTTCTGCCATTACTGAGATCTGGGTAACCGAGAACGAACAAACTTCAAAGATAGTATTCTCAGGAGACCTGGGCGTTAATAACAGACCTATTCTGAGAGACCCCAAGAAGATCAAAAAGGCCGATTACCTCATAATGGAGTCCACTTACGGAAACAGACTTCACCCTGAGAATTCAACTTCGATAGACAGACTTATCCATATCATTAAGGATACGGTCAAACGCGGAGGAAGCGTCATCATACCTGCCTTTGCTGTAGGCCGTACGCAGGAGCTCATCTATGAACTCAACATGTTCTATGAGCATCATCCTGAATATAAGGAACTGCTGGACGATCTCTACGTATATATAGACAGTCCGATGGCAACGACAGCTACAGAAGTTTTCAGAAAGAATGCCCAGGTATTCGATGAGGAGACCAAGCAGCTTATCCTTTCAGGTGATAATCCTCTTGATTTCAAGAACCTCATATTCACCAGAAGCACCGCTGAATCACAGGCCCTCAATATGAACAGGGAGCCCAAGATCATTATCAGCGCTTCCGGAATGTGCGAGGCAGGACGTATCAGACACCACCTCAAGCACAATCTCTGGGATTCCAGAAACAGCATCGTCTTCGTAGGATATCAGGCTGAAGGAACTCTTGGAAGAGCTCTCATAGAAGGGGCCAAGGAAGTCAAACTCTTCGGTGAGACAATAATGGTGGCCGCAGAGATACACAACCTTGAAGGATTCTCAGGACATGCCGATCAGAACGGTCTTCTCGATTGGCTGGGCGGATTCCAGAAGATTCCCAAGCAGATATTCCTGGTACACGGTGAAGAGCAGTCAAAGATCGATTTCGCGAAGGTTGTACAGGAAAGACTTGGTCTTTCCACGACACCGATATTCGCCAACTCGGAATTCGAGCTCGAAACAGGTGAACTCATCGCTCAGGATCAGGTGATCAAGGAAGTAATTGACGAGGAGGGACTTACCAACCTCAGATCAAAGATCACCGATATACAGAAGGGCGTCGACAACATCCTGGCTCAGACGGATTCTGCTCTGTCAAAGGAAATGACCGCTGATAAGCTCACACAGATCAACAATATTCTTCAGGAACTTGAGAAGGTATCTCTTAATCTCGGTTCCACAGTAACGAAGGGATGATATCATGAAGGAAGCGATAATTATCGGTATTGCAGGCGGCACCGGCTGCGGCAAGAGCACTCTTATCAGAAAGATAAAGGAAGAGTTCAACGATGACATTTGCATTCTGAGCCATGACTTTTATTACAAGCAGCGTAACGACATTCCTTTTGAAGAAAGAAAAAAGATCAACTACGATCATCCCAATGCCTTTGATACGGACATTATGATCGAACATATCAAAGCACTGGCTGAAGGGAAGACCATAGAGAGACCTGTATATGATTTCACCATCCATAACAGGGTGGATGAAACGGTCACTGTCTATCCTGCAAAGGTCATCGTAGTAGAGGGGATCCTGATCTTCGAAAACGCGGAACTCAGAGATCTCTGCGATATCAAGGTCTTTATAGACACAGATGCGGATGTAAGAATAATCAGAAGGATCCTGAGAGATGTCCAGGAAAGAGGCCGTATGCTGGATAATATCGTAGACCAGTATCTTACGACCGTTAAACCCATGCATGAGATGTTCGTTGAACCTTCAAAGAAATATGCTGACATAATCATACCGGAGGGAGGCTTCAACCAGGTCGCACTGGAAATGCTTACCTATAGGATACACGCACTTCTCAGGGATAACAGGAACTTATGAACAATAAACTTGAAAAACTGATATCTTACTTCTTTTTCGTATTCGTAGCCCTTTTCTGGGGACTGTCGTTTCTTATTATCAAAGAAACATTGGCAGAACTCAATACTTATGAGGTGCTGGCAGCAAGATGGGGGATATCAGCGGCAGCTTATATTTTGGCGGCTGTCCTGGGGATAGTGAAGGTTAGATTCAAAGGGAAGAATCTCAAAGGATTGCTCCTTCTTGTCATGTGTCAGCCATGCTGTTATTCTCTGTTCGAGTGCCTTGGAGTCGATAAGACGACTGCGACAGAGTCCTCCATACTTATAGCTGCAGTTCCGATCATAGTTATAGTAGAGGAGTTTCTTATCCTGAAAAAGGTACCGGTCAAAATGGCGATCATAGGCGTTTTGATAGGCTTTTCAGGAGTAGTTCTCTCGATATTGCCCGGCGCGGCGGATTCCGACAGTTCGCAGATCATCGGCTATATATGCCTTTTGATTGCAATCACTGTAGGAGCCTATTACAACATGGGAGTAAGCCTTAATTCAGACCAGTTTTCTGTTATTGAGATCTCTTTTGCCATGTCGGTGAGCGGAGGTATATTCTTCAATATACTGAACCTTGTGATGGGGAACGGACTGCATCCTTATAAGGTATTCCTTCAGGGCGGACCTGTGACATGGCAGCTGCTTTTCCTGGGACTGGGATGCGGAGTTCTTTGCTACGCCATGTACAACTATAATCTGGACAAGATATCATCCACGGTCGCTTCCTGCATACAGACCAACTCCATAAACGTGGTGGGAGTGGTGGCCGGTATAATGGTGCTGCATGAACCATGGGGCTGGTATACGGTAATTGGAGTCACGCTCACTGTAGCCGGAATAGTGATATGCGCTTTATCAGGAGATAAGAAAAAAACATTGACAACGACATCCTGATATGATAAACCTAATTTGCAATTGGGGTACAGAAGTTTGAACTCACACTGAAGAAAGTGAGGGCAAACAGATGAACGATTATCAGGTAAAGAAGGGGAACGTGTATCTTCTTCCGCAGACGGTGTACAGACAGGCGCTATATGCAGTCAAGGATCTGACGAGACTGAAAAGGAAACTGCTGTATCTTCAATATGATATAGCGGGGATCATGCCCAATGACCCGTCCGCAGTTATGTCCAGAGGAGGAAGTGTTTCAGACTTAACGGGAAACAGAGCCTCTGACATAGCGTTGACAGAGTCAAGGATAAAGGCAATCGAGTCGGCATTTAAACAAGTCCCGGATAAATATCGGGAAGGACTTAAGGATAAACTAATAAACGATGTGCCGATATCAAAACTGGGATATTCAGTCAACACATGGAAGAAGTGGCAGCAGGTATTGCTGTATCATGTGGCGATAAACCTTAAATTGTTGTAAATTGTTTTTTAAAAAGTGCAATGTTTTTTTGAAATTGTACTGAAAAGAAAATTTCGATGTGTTATTATGCTAACATACCGAAAAAGAAAAGGATGTACTCAATACGCAGACGAAGGTCTGCGTATTTTAATTTATCGTTAAAGGAGCGATCATGATAAAAGTACTCATCGATTTAGAAAATAAGGAGTTCAGGGAAAAACTCGCATACAGATTATCTGAGATATCATCCGGGCTTAAGATAGATCTTAAAAAGGATGAAGATGTATATGACATTGAGATAGGTGACGATTACGACGGAGCAATACTCCCCGTTTCGAAGCTTTATGAACATATACTGGATTCCTATACTGAAAGAACGGGAAATCTTCTCTACAGGCCTGAAACGGAGCTTAAAAACGTCATTCAGTTTATATCGCGGCAAGGGGGAAGCGGACTATCATCAATTGCATTTTCCTTTGCCAGAGTCATATGCGGAAGAACGGGGCAGCGAACGCTTTACGTCGATACAGGTCCGAAGGACAGATTCCTGTACGGAGAGTATACAGATACGGCAGAGGGTTCCGTAAAGGAACTTAATTATCTTTTAAGAGAAAAAAGGCTCGGAGATCCCAGGAGATATCTCTCAAGGGATCACTTCGGGCCTTTTGTGATATGTACAGAAAAAACGGACAGTGAAATGGTACAGCGTATTGCTGAGTACGGCGGTTTTACACAAATAGTGATATCCGGCTCCGAAAAGGAAGATGCTATCTTAGGTAATATGACAAATATCCTGGTGGTGAACAAGGGAGACGTCAGGGTCGCTGAGCTTGACGCTGTACCTGACGGTTACGATTATGTTGTAAGAAATATGGATTATGCTAACAATGCGATCGGAAATATCATCTCCATAGCAAAGGATGAAATATCGTTTAAAATGCTAGACAGCGTCGTAAGGATTTCTATGGCTGGGGAATTCGGAATAGGGGTCGAAAAACTGGTGAGGATGGTGGAGGAAGATGAGAAAGGAATATTTTGGAACATGTCTTGAAAAATGCAGACGGGCACTTATGGAGGAGTCTGACTTAAGCGATGAAGATGCATACAACGTCATAGTTAAGACAGTTTTCGATGATCCGGATTCGGCAGCCACGGACGATGAGGATATAGCTGAAGCAATACGAAAAATATATCTTATGACCAGATGTAAGCTTGGGATACTCGATCCTCTTGTTAAAGACGGTGATATAAGTGAAATAATGGTAAATGGAAAGGATAAGATATTCTATGAAAAACACGGAAAGGTCTGTCAGTAAACTCAACGATGAAAAGTCTCGAAGGACTGTATATGACAAAATGATCATAGAAAGAAACGGGATGAATCTGATATATCTGTACACATGCACTGAAAAGAGGACAGCTGCTTTGGAGGCGGCGGAATTGCTTACGCCGGGTCCTGAAGCAGTTATAACGCAGGCTGTTATTCTGGAGGCCTGGGCTTTTCTCGAAGCAAGAAACGATATGGCGCTGCTTTATGACGGGAAAACCGTCCCTGTATTCAAAAGAGATGAGAATTGGGCGCTCGATATCGACACTGTTCTTGAAAGCGAGTTCATGGAAGAAGAAAGAGGGGAGTTAGACACCCGTGAGGAAAAGAAATACGTTGAACCCAGAAGCATCGAAGGACAGACCTACGGGGATTATCTTAAAACGCTGCTTGCTGCAGTCCCGGAGAAAAAAAGACTCCTGAGGATCATGGACCTTATACAGATCAATATGAAATATGCTTATTGCGATTACTTTCTGATGGATGACTATTATACGGGGCTTGATTATGAAATGACAGTGAACGGTAAGAAGCATGAATTCAGCGAAAGATTCAGTTAAAACAAAAAAAGGAAGCTACACTGTGGAAGCAGCGATCACGCTTCCGGTATTTATTTTGGTATTTGTAGCCCTGGCGCTTGTGGTCAATGTTATTGCAGACTGCGAAAAATTGGTATTCGAAGAGTGCAGGACGATACATGAACTGGATCGTTCAGCTCCTGAGATAATTCCGGATCCTCGTAACTCATCATATAAGATAGAAGATTTTGATTATCTTTACAGCGATAAGGGGATCGATGATCTTATATCACTCGGTGTGACTTCGGAACATAAAATAGAGTACCCATTCGGGATCTTTGGAAAAATAAGATTCAGAATGAACGTTTTATCGAGAGCTTTTACCGGATCATTACAGAGTTCGGATACTCTTGATGAAAATGATTTTACTGAAGATTCGGGATCTCACGTGGTGGTGATCTTCCCTAAATACGGGGAGAGATTTCACAGTTCAGGATGCAGATACGTAAGGCAGGATTTTGCCGGAGAGGAGGTAAAACTTGAAATGGAACAGAAAGATGCGGAGTTAAAGGGATATACTCCCTGTCTTATCTGCGGAGGTGGATAATGGAGGATGTGAGGATCGCAGATCTGACAGATCTGGATCATCGTATCAGAGATATGATGTTATCAGGCAGGATAAAAGCTGTTCTTCCAATGTCTTCGGTTGATGAAGGGGAGAGAATCCTCGGCATTTACAGTACGGAGGATAAGCTTTGTATTTCAGAAGGCAGGTTTTCGTCTGTGAACATTCTGGAACTTACGGGCCGGATATTGAAGATGACAGAGGAACTGACAGATATACTGATATATCCTGATGAGATAGTTTTTTCCATAAAAGTCATATTCATAGATCCGGTATTAAGAATTACGAGGATATGCGTGATACCGCAGAATAAAAAAGAAATAGGTCCTAAGGAAAGTGTCTCTTATCTCCTTGAGGAAATTAAAGAACTGACAGATGAAAGAGGTAAAGCGTATATGGATATCGTCACAGACCGTTTCCGGAAAGGAAACCTCAGCATTGACCGGATGATGGGCCTGATAGAAGAACTAAAAAGAGAAGCCGGCGTGGTATGAACCATGCCGGCCTCTATACAAAGGTGGAATTATTATTAAATTATGTAGGGAACAGTGAAAACTGAAACATTTCTGTACTTTTGAAGTTTGCTCATAAGTCTCTGTGTCGTCCTGTTATGGAGGTTCCGGTATACGGTTTTTTCTGTAACGAGGACACCCATCATTACTGTCAGATACTGGTGAGGAGGAAGTTTTGAAACTTCTTCTTCTATGTGATGGAGCAGGACCTCGTTCGTATTTCGGAGTTCCGTAACGTCATATCTGAAAGTGACGGGTACGCTGTAGATCCTGAGCTGATCGACTTTGGCCTTCAGCCTCTGAGCTTTAGCTTCCGAATCGCAGACTGAGTAAAGCTCAAGTTCATCAAAACCGCAGCTCAATGCACAGTTAAGGGTCTTGATAAAGGATCTGTGTACGTCCTGTATGGGTACGATTACTTTTCCTGGGATAGCATCATGAATAAGGCTGTTGGCTTTTTCCATATTCTCTATCCTTAGGTCTGAAGCTACTGATTTGTAATGACTGCTGATCTTCAACATCATTATGACCAGAAGGACTATCATCAGAAGAGTGACCCATGCTCCGCTTGTGAACTTCATGATTATGATGATCACAAGGGTGGCGGCTGTGATAACGGTACCAAATCCGTTAATTAAAGCTTTTAACTGCCATTTAGGTCCTTTGTTCCTTACCCAATGGAGAACCATTCCAAGTTGACTGAGCAGGAATGAAATGAAAACTCCGCTGGCATATAGAGGAAGCAGATGATGCTGGCTGCCGTTGAACAGAATTACCAACAGCGATGAGATCACGAGCAGAATCAATATGCCGTTAGAATAGTTCAGTCTGAAACCTCTGGTAACGAGCGCTCTCGGAAGGTAGCCATCCTTTGCCATGATAGCCATAAGAAGGGGAAGGCCTGCAAATGCCGTATTCGCGGCAAGGCTGAGAATGACTACAGTCATTACCTGTACTACGTAGTACATGATACTGCCTTTTCCATAGATGGCTACAGCTAAAAGAGATATCGTCGTTTCCTGATCGTTGGGTATTATATGGTACATATTTACCAGAGCACTCACTCCGAAGAAAACAAGGGCAACGAAGCCGGCCATGGCATAGAGAACGCGCTTGGCATTCACAGTAGCAGGATCCTTGAAATTGGGCACGCCGTTTGATACGGCCTCAACTCCCGTGAGGGCAGTACAGCCCGATGCAAACGCTCTGAGTATCACGAATACCAGAGTATCACCTGCATTGGTCATGACTATATCCTGTTCCTGAGGTGTGTATGAACCTGAAGAGAATCGAATGATACCGACGACGATAGTAACGATCATCGTCAGAATGAATACGTAGGTCGGCAGACCGAACAGAACTGCTGACTCACGAAGTCCCCTAAGATTACCCCAGGCAAGGAGAAGAATAAGACCGACAGCAATAAGGGCCTTGTATTTGTTAAGTTCAGGAAATGCTGAGGTGATAGCAGCGGCGCCGGCACAGGAACTTACCGCAACAGTAAGTATGTATCCGATTATGAGAGCTGCTCCGGCTACAAGGCCGTATTTTTCCCCCAGATTTTCGTTTGCTACTATATAGGCGCCGCCGCCTTGGGGATAGGCATCTATAGTCTGTCTGTAGCAGAAGACCAGTATTGCCAGAAGTCCGATTATGGCTCCGACAACAGGAAGGAAAAATTTAAAAGAAGCCATGCCGAGGACCGGTACCAGAACGAGAAGGATCTCTTCACCTGCGTAACTTACGGAACTTATGGCATCGCTTGCGAATACGGGGATACCCCATAAAGTATTAAATTTTTCACTGCTGAGCTGAGAGTCTTCAAGTCTTTTTCCAAGCAACAGGCTCAGCACTTTATTTCGTTGTTTATACATGATGCTAATACTTTTTTTAAAAAAGCATAAAAAATGTTTTTAACAAAATCTTAACATCTTTTAAAAATATTTTATCACTTTATTAACGCGGAATCAACTTATATAAATGATGTTTGTATGTCGATTTAGTGTTATTTACAGTTGATAATAATAAAAAATTAATATATAATCCTTCTCATGAAAGAAATAAAAATCGCGGAGCATTCCGGCTTCTGCTTCGGTGTTAAACGCGCCATAGAGAAGACTGAGGAACAGCTAAAAAAGGAAGGAAAAGCCCTGATCTGCGGATCCCTCATACACAATCAGACGGTTACGGCTGACATAGTTTCAAGAGGAGGTAAAATCATTCATTCGCTGAATGAAGCGAATGAGGGGGATACGGTGATCGTCAGATCCCATGGAGAAGGAGAACAGTTTTACAAGGATGCAGAAGCAAGGGGAATACGGCTTATAGATGCAACCTGTCCTTTTGTGGAAAGGATCCATAAACTGGTGAGAAAAGCAAGCGAAGCAGGAAAGCAGATAGTTATCATCGGAGATGGGAACCACGCTGAGGTCAAGGGCATCAGCGGATGGTGCAGAGACGCCGTTATAGTCAACTCCGGGGAAGAAGCTCTTGAAGTGAAGGAAGACGATCTTTTTGTGGTATGTCAGACCACGATAAAGAAGAGCCTCCTTGATTCAGTTTGCAAAGCATTTGAAAAGAACAATAAAAAATTTGTGGTAGAAAATACCATTTGTGACGCCACTTCCAAACGGCAGGAGAGTACGTCAAAGCTGGCAGAAACAAGCGATATCATCCTTATTATCGGAGACAGATCAAGCTCCAATACCCAAAAGCTTTTCAGTATTGCAAAAAATAAATCCAAAAATGTATTTTTTGTGGAAAAAATAGAAGATTTACCGTTGCAAGAACTTGAAAAATGTAATAAAATAGGTGTAGCTGCGGGTGCGTCTACGCCCGAAAGCTTAATTAAGGAGGTTATTGCTACCATGAATGAAAAAAACACAATGAGTATGGAAGAACTGCTCAAAGAAGAAAATTATGATTTAGACGGAGCTATGCGTCTTCCAAGACTCCACGAGATTGTTAACGGAACTGTGCACCAGGTTACTGACAAGGGCATCATCGTTGACATGGGATGCAAGAAAGATGGCTTGATCCCCAAAGAAGAAGTAACATTGGAAGGAGATCAGAAGTTAACAGACTTATTCAAGGCCGGCGATGAAATCCAGGCTAAGGTTATCAAGACTGATGACGGAGAAGGAGTTATTACACTTTCCAGAAAGAAACTTGAAGCTAATGCCAACTGGAATGAGATTGTTGAAGCTTATGATTCCAAAGAGATCCTGAATGTTAAAGTCTTAAGACAGGTCAACGGCGGAGTTATAGCTGCCTATAAAGAAGTTACAGGTTTTATTCCTCTTTCACAGCTTTCTGACAAGTATGTGGAGAACGCTGAAGAGTTCATCGGTCAGGATATCGATGTAAGAGTATCCAGAATCGACACCAGAAGAAACAGAGCTGTATTCTCACACAAGGTCATTGCTCAGGAAGAGAAGCAGGCAAGACTTGAAGCCATCTGGAATACTTTATCCGAAGGAGATATCGTTGAAGGTAAGGTAATGAGATTCACAGACTACGGTGCATTCGTAGATCTTGGCGGAATCGACGGACTCCTTCACATCTCAGAGATTTCCTGGGGCAAGCTCAGACATCCTCAGGAAGTGCTTCAGATCGGCGATACCGTTAAGGTTAAGATCTTAAGCATGAATGCTGAAAAAGGAAAGATCTCCCTTGGACTTAAGCAGTGCACACCTGAACCCTGGTCAGTTATCTATGACAACTATCAGGTTGGACAGATCGTTTCCGGTAAGGTAGTTCAGATCAAGGATTACGGTGCATTCGTAGAACTTGAGCCCGGACTTGACGGACTTGTTCATATTTCAGAAGTTGCTCATAAGAGAGTAAACGATATCTCAGAAGAGATCAAGGTTGGCGAGACTGTAGAAGCTAAGATCCTTGAAATCGACACAGAGAGAAAGAGAATCAGCCTTTCCATCAAGCAGACCAAGGAACCCGAAGAGGAAGTTCCTGCTGACGTAGAGGAAGCTGAAGAGATCGTTGAAGAAGCAGCTGCAGATACTGCTGAAGAGTAAAGATCAAATATTAAAAGACCCGATATATACGGGTCTTTTTTATTGCCATTATTGTGTTGAATAAAAGTCATATCATAATTGTTCAGGTCTGTTCACCTGTCTGAATGACTTGGTGAAAAGAATGATAACCGCAAACATCTCAAGCCTTCCAACGATCATGAGGAATGAGAGGTAGAGCAGTGAGAAGTTGCTGAACATGCCGTAATAGCCGGACACTCCTGGACCTCCCAGTGCGATACCGGTATTTGTAAAGGTGCCTATTGCAGTGGTGATAGTTGTTTCCATATCCAGATTATTCAGACCAAGTATTATGCATGAGAAGAACAGGACCACAAAGTACAGCAGTACATGAGCAGTTATCTCAGCTACTTTTTCAGCTGAAATGGCCTTTCCTGATATCTTTACAGCCTTGACCGCGTTGGGATGTATCTGTTTGAATATGCTGCGCTTTATAAGTTTGAAGAGTACAGCGACTCTTATAACCTTTAGCGATCCGGAAGTGGACATTGAGCAGCCGCCTATGAGAAGAAGAGTGAAGAGAACCACTACGGTGAAGGTCGGCCACTCAGCATAATCGCAGACGTAATACCCGGATGTCGAGATAAATGATATTACCTGTGAAAGGCTGTCTTTCAATGCAAGAAATGCATTTGTGTATATATTTTCATGCAGCAGATCAAAGGTAATAAGAAATGTTGCTATTATTATTATCAGCCAGAAGGCTCTTACTTCGGCATTGCCGGTGAGAGCTTTTTTTCTGCCATTTATCATATAATAGTAGAGAGTATAGTTCATAGATGACAGCAACGTGAAGATGATTATCACGGACCTGATATATACGGTCGTGAAAGCCTCAGCATTTGCTGTCGTGACCAGAAGTCCGCCTGTGCTGATGCTGGAACAGGTATTGATGAATGCATCGAACGGAGTCAGCGGGCCAATTGCAAGAAGTATGAATTCAACTATGCTGAAAAGGGAATATGTAACATATAAAAATCTTCCGGTCGAAGAGAACTTGCCGCCGACTTTTTCAATTGATGGACCTGTAGTCTCGGTAGATGCGATGCTTTGTCCTCCGATACCAAGAGCGGGGAGAACGGATACGACGAGAACGAGTATTCCCATGCCGCCTACCCAGTTGGATATCGCTCTCCAGGAAATGAGCCCTTTAGGCATAGTATCAAGATCCATGACCGTACATCCTGTCGTAGTGAACCCTGCTGTGGCTTCAAAGAGAGACTGTATGAAAGTATAGTCATTTCCCGCTACGAAGAAGGGTACAGATCCTAATAATGAACAGTATACCCAGCAAAGTGTCGATATGAAGAATCCTTCATAAGTCTTAAGCTTGAATTTATGAGACTTGAGACGTGAAAGAAGGAAAGAACCGACGAATATATAGAAGATCGAGACTGAGAACATAGATGTGGAAGTCTCGTAACTGTCAGCACTTACAGAGATAAAAACGCACGGCAAAAGAGCCAATCCAACGATCAGCGTAAGCATTCCTATTATTTTGAAAAATACTTTATCTTTTAAAATGCGCATATCTTTTATTTTATTTGCTTCTGTCAGGATTCCAGTAGTATTTTGAGAACAGTATCAGAATGGTGTATATCTCGAGTCTGCCGGTCAGCATGAGGAACGAGCATACGTATTTTGAAAAAGCGTCAAGCATGCTGTAATTGAACGCAGGGCCTATCAGTCCGAATCCCGGACCGATGTTTCCAAGGCATGAGGCTGCACACGATAAACTGGTGATGAATCCAAGTCCGTTAAGTGATATGAGAAGAGTCCCGATTATCAGCAAAGCCAGGTATGTAAACACAAAACCGGTAGTTTTGATGGCGATATCTGATGAGACCTCATGGTCGTTTATAGTGATCTTGCTTATCCTGTAAGGATGTATCCTCATTGAGAAACTTCTCTTGATAAGTTTAAGACAGATGATTATACGGGATACCTTGATACCGCCTGCAGTTGAGGAAGCACAGCCGCCTACAAAGAAGAAACAGAAGAGTATCATCCTCGAGAATGTGGGCCATGAGTCATAATTGTCAAAGGTGAATCCGGTTGTCGTATTAATTGAAACGACATGGAAGACAGAGTCAAGCAGATTGTATCCTATAGTCTCTGCCGGTCTGAAAAAAGAATTGGCGGCAAAAATCAGAAGTGCTCCGGCAGCCATTATTAAGGTATAAAACCTGAGTTCCTGATCCTTGATGAACACTCTCAGACCCTGACGCCTGAATTTATAGTACAGATTGAAATTTACACCGGCAATGTACATGAATACTATTAGGATGATCCTGACCTGAACCGAAAAGCTTGTAGCGTTATCGTTATAGTTGGCGAATCCTCCCGTAGCGATGGTGCTGAAAGCTGTGGTTATGGAATCGAGCCAGTTCATGTCGGAGACCTTGAGAAGTATCACAAGTGCTGCCGTCAAAACGATATATATGATGTATAGATCTTTAGCGGTATCCGCAAATTTGGAGGTGAATTTGCCCTTGTCCGGTCCGGGGGTTTCAGAATAGGCTGCAAGCTGTCCCTTGATGCCCCAGGACGGAATTATCGCAGCAAAAAGAACCACTATCCCCATACCGCCGAGCCAGTGAGTAAAGCTCCTGAAAAACAGGGCATATCCGGGGACTTCTGAAAGATCCGTAATGACAGTGGCTCCGGTGGTAGTAAAACCGGAGGTGGATTCAAAGAAAGCATCTGTGAAGTTGTCAAAGGTGCCGCTGACAAGGTAGAAAAGGGCACCAAGAACGCAAGCCATGAACCAGACCAGAGTAACGATAAGCCGTCCGGTCCGGAAATTCAGGGGCTTTTTATTTGTTTTCATTCAGGTCTTTTAACTCCTGCGGATGATTTTTTTATTAGAGAAGAGGTTTTCAAGCTCGGGAAGGTCTGAAAGGAGACAGAATACCGTAACTCTGTCATCTTCCAGAATGGTGTCTTCACCACCGGGGATATGGACCTGATTTCCTCTGTGGATGGCTGTAAAAAGAACGCCTTCGGGAAGGGAAAGGTCCTTGAGTTTTTTGCCTGTGATCTTCATCTCTTTGGAAGCGATGAATTCCAGGATCTCAGCTTGTCCCTGTATAAGGAGGGAACTGATGACCAGCTTATCTCCCTGTATATATCTCAGTATTGAACTGGTAATTATATCAAGGGGATTAAGAGCCATATCAACGCCCATGCTCTCGATCAGTTCTTTGTATCCGTCATGGCTCACCTTTGATATTACATCTTCTATACCTCTGTGCTTGGCAAGGAGAGCAAGAAGGAGATTTTCTTCATCAAAGCCCGTAGCGGTTACAACTGCATCCATGCTGTCGATATTCTCTTCATCAAGGAAAGTGCCGTCAGTTGCATCTCCGCAAAGGATCATTACATCTTCGAGCTGGGTTGAAAGATAATAACAGCGCTGCTTGTCCTTTTCTATGAGCTTGACAGATATACCGAAGTCTGCAAGTTTGGATGCGAGATAAAAGCCTGTCTTTCCACCGCCTATGATCATGACCTTCTGGAGGTCGGTGTATTTGCCTTTTTCGTATACTTTCTTGTGAAGGGCAGATATCTCTGAGCGTTCGCCTGTAAGATAAATATAATCGTTTTCTTCGATCACGGTATTTCCATGAGGAATAATGATCTTTCCGTTTCTTGAGATTGCAGCGATGAGCATGTTCGGAAGGACTGAAGATACGTCTTTCATATTCATGCCGATGAGGCTTCTGTATTTTTTTACCTTGAACTGGACGAGCGCGACTCTTCCGCTGGTGAATATTCCGTTTGTAAGAGTGTATTTCTCAACAAGGTATTTATAGATCTCGTTTGTTATCGCAAGGTCAGGATTGACTGTATAGTCAATTGAAAAGAATTCCTTGATAGAACCCATGTGATTCATATACTCGGGATCCCTTACTCTGGCAATCACTCGCTTGCATCCTATAGATTTGGCAAGGGTGGAGATAACGATATTGGTCTCGTCTGAATCTGTACAGGCTATAAGGAAATCGTTGCTTCCGACGCCGTTTTCCTTAAGGAAGGAGAGCTGTTTACCATTTCCATGTACAGTCATAACGTCGTAGAACTGTGATACTTTTTGCAAGACTTCCGGTCGGTCATCCATAACAGTAAGGGCATGGTTGCTGCCTGATAAAGCGGCGATAAGTTTCATACCGAGTTTGCCTGCGCCTACAATAGTGATCTTCATTAATATTCCTCCGAAGAAATACCGATTTATTACATATTTTCACAATCTACTATTATATATCAAACCATTTTTTTTTACAAGATGATAAAGAGCAAAGGAGGGGAGCTTTGGACAGAAAACTTATGGGACAGAGGGGAGAAGATCTGGCCTGTGAAATACTGAAAATGAGGGGATACGATATACTTGCAAGAAACTATATAACCAAACTCGGTGAGATAGATATCATCGCATATAAAGACAGAGTAGTCGTCTTCTGTGAGGTCAAGACCAGGATGGCCGGGATATACGGAGATGGAAGAGAGGCTGTAGATATCAAAAAGAGATATAAGATAAGAAAATGTGCAGACATATTTCTTAGCATTACCGGAATATCGTATGACTTCTGCGAATTTCACGTCATTGAAATAACCGCGGAACATCTGAAAAACTGTTTTTAGGAGGTGATGATATGCTGGCGATCACAAGGACCGCGACCTTATATGGGATAGATGGAGCAACAGTGACCGTGGAAGTCGATTCATCAAGAGGACTCCCGGCTTTTCTGGTAGTAGGTATGGGAGATAAAGGTGTAAGAGAAGCGGGAGACCGCGTTAAAACTGCTATATTAAACGGAGGCTACGACTATCCGAAAGGAAGGATCACAGTTAACCTTTATCCGGCCTGGATAAAAAAGAAAGGAAGTCACTTCGATTTTCCGATAGCCATGGCTGTTATGGTTCTGTCAGGCATACTGAAACAGGATCACCTTGATAACAGAGCTTTTATAGGTGAATTGAGTCTTGAGGGAAAGCTGGTTCCCGTAAGAGGCATCCTTCCGATGATGAGGGGACTTCCGGACGAAATAAAGGAAGTTTTCGTCCCTGCAGGCAATGTCAGGGAAGCATATCTTGCGACAAGGGACAGAGACATCAGGATAATGGGTATAGAAAAGCTGTCAGATGCGGTGGATCACCTGAAACGCGGTACCGGCAGCTATTATTCAGAAAAAACGTCGTGTAGTGGGAAACATTATGAAAGCATGGATTTCAGGGATGTTAAAGGGCACAGAAGCGCCAAAGAAGCGATCGCGACCGCTATTGCGGGTGGACATGGACTTCTCATGATAGGGCCTCCCGGAACAGGAAAGTCGATGCTTGCCAGGAGGATACCGACCATACTCCCTGAAATGACACCCGCTGAACAGCTTGAAACTTCGTTGATCTACTCGGTTACCGGAGGATTGAGCGAGGAGACTCCCGTGATAACCGAAAGACCCTTCAGGATGCTTCCAGAAAGATCAACTGAAGCAACTGTTCTCGGAGGCGGGAATGAGCCCGTCCCGGGAGAAGTGTCTAAGGCGCATAACGGCGTATTGTTCATAGATGAGTTTCTGGAGCAGCCCAGAGATATTCTGGAACTGTTAAGGAGACCGATGGAAGAGAAGAAGGTAGTACTCATAAGAAAGGGAGAAAGATATGTATTCCCTGCGGATTTTCTTTTGGTAGGGGCTGCAAACCCGTGTAAATGCGGATATCTGGGCGATCGGGAGATAATGTGCACCTGCTCGCAGGCGGATGTGGACAGGTACAGGTCCAGATTATCAGGACCGATGACGGACAGGATCGATATATGTATAGAACTGCCAAGAATAGACTACAAGAGCCTTAAAAGCAACGAGACTCAGTCTACTGAGGAAATGAGAGAAATGGTAGGAAGAGCCATAGAGATACAGAAAAAAAGGTTTAAAGGTACAGGCATAAAACGCAACTCGGATATGAATGAAGCCATGGTCAGGGAAATGTGCAGGCTGGGTGTCAGCGAGGAGTTGATCATGGAGAAAGCATATTCAAGACACAGCTTGAGCCCAAGAAAGTATTTCAGAGTGCTTAAGCTTGCGAGAACTATAGCGGATACAAGAGGAAAGAAAGATATAGACGAAGCGGCTGTTTATTCTGCGCTGGCATATACCAGATTCCTAAACGAAGAGAATGATAATTACAGATAGGAGAAAGGATGATATGGAAGTAAAAGGAGGAATAGAGTTCATCCCTGCGGACAGTGACATATTTCCGGAGAAGCTGATGTTTGAGAGCGGTCCGGTCACGGGTATATATTACAAGGGAAATGAGAAGCTGCTTAACATGAGGAGCATTGCAATAGTAGGATCCAGAAAATGCAGTGAATACGGAAAGCGTGTTGCAATGAAGATCGCGTCTGAAGCTGTTGCGAACGGTTTCTGCGTCGTTAGCGGGATGGCGATCGGAATAGATAATTTTGCTCATCAGGGTGCACTTTCGGCCGGAGGGAAAACCATAGCTGTCCTGGGAACAGGAGCTGATATCTGTTATCCTCCGCAGCACAGGAAACTATATGAAAACATATGTGATAACGGTCTGGTAGTAACGGAATATCCGCCTGGAACAGAGGCAATGCCTTTCAGATTTCCTCAGAGAAACCGGATAATCGCGGGCCTTTCGGAAGCTGTGGTAGTCGTTGAAGCGAGATCGGGAAGCGGATCTCTGATAACTGCTGAATTAGCAGATTCTCAGAACAAACCTGTTTTTGCCGTTCCCGGAAACATCACAAGCCAGTACAGCCTGGGTACCAACAGGCTCATAACAGAGGGCGCACAGGCGGTATCTGTAATAGATGACATATTCAGATACCTGGGAGTGGAGCCCGGTATGAGAGAGGATGAACTGAATGAACTGAGCGAGGATGAAAGAAGGGTTTTTGAACTGGTCAAAGCTGACGGAGAACTGTTCATGGATGAGATATGTGCGAGACTTGACATGGATCCATTCACAGCAAACAGCATAACTTCAATTCTCGAGATAAAGGGCTTCTTAACTTTCAGTATGGGGAGGGTGATGACAGCAAGATTCTGATATTGCAGGAAGTACAAAAATAAAAATTGTCTTGCAAATTGTTTTTTTTTCTTCTATTATATAGCCTTGTAGGAATATAGTGTTATTCGGAGGTAACATGGCAAAAACACTGGTAATAGTAGAATCGCCCTCAAAAGCCAAGACTATCGGCAAATATCTTGGAAGCTCATATAAAGTAATAGCTTCAGTAGGTCACGTGAGAGACCTTCCCAAGAGCAAGCTGGGCATCAATATAGAAAATGATTTCGAACCTGAATATATTCAGATAAGAGGTAAGGGGGATGTGATCAAGGAGCTGAAAAAAGAAGCTCAGGAGGCATCAAAAGTATTTCTGGCAACCGACCCTGACCGCGAAGGAGAAGCTATCTCATGGCATCTCTGCCATATACTTGGGCTTGATCCCAATAGTCCAGTCAGAGTGACCTTCAATGAGATCACCAAAGATACTGTAAAGGCAGCGATCAAGACGCCGAGGGCTATCGACCTCAGTCTTGTGGATGCACAGCAGGCAAGAAGGGTTCTGGACAGACTGGTCGGTTATGAGATAAGTCCCATACTTTGGAGAAAAGTGAGGAAGGGACTTTCAGCCGGAAGAGTACAGTCCGCTACTCTTAAGATAATCTGTGACAGGGAAAGGGAGATAGAGGCTTTCGTTCCCAAGGAATACTGGAATATTACTGTAGATTTTGAAAATAAAAGACCTTTCAGCGGAAAGGTTACCGAATATAAAGGAGAAAAACTTGTTCTTTCTTCTGAAGATGAAACGAAAAAAGCGGTATCCGATCTGGTAGCAGGCACTTACAGGGTGTCTTCTGTAACGAAGAAGGAGAGGATCGCTAAAGCTTTTGCTCCTTTCACCACCAGTTCACTGCAGCAGGATGCGTCGAATAAACTCGGATTTACGACAAAAAAGACCATGTCCGTGGCGCAGAAACTCTATGAAGGTATAAATGTTCCCGGAAGGGGAACGATGGGTCTCATTACATACATGAGGACCGACTCAGTCAGGATATCTGATGAGGCCAGAAAAGCCTGCTACGCATATATAGCGGAGAACATAGGAAAAGAGTACACCGCGTATAACGTATATCAGAATAAGAAAAAGGATATCCAGGATGCACACGAGGCAATAAGACCTGCAAACGTATTCGTAGATCCCGAAGAAATCAAAGATGTAGACCGGGACCTTTACAGGTTATACAAACTTGTATGGGAGAGATTTGTCGCAAGTCAGATGGCACCGGCAAGATTCGATACAACGCAGGTGAACATCGAAAATGGAGACTACACTGTTAAAGCATACGGATCTGTAAGGACGTTCCCGGGATATCAGAAGGTATACGCTTCTTCAAAAGATGAGGATAAGGACAGAACTCTGCCTGAACTGAAAGAAGGAGATGTCCTTACTGCTGAAAAAGTCAATACTGAACAGAAATTCACCGAGCCTCCCCAGAGATTCACAGAAGCTTCTCTCGTAAGGGAAATGGAAGAAAAAAATATAGGCAGACCTTCGACATATGCGCCTACCATATCGAACCTCATGGACAGGGAATATGTTGAAAGACCACCTAGAACCAAGATTATCAAGCCCACTGAGCTCGGGTTTACAGTAACAAGTCTTATGGAAAACCATTTCAAAGACATTGTTGATCTGAATTTTACTTCGGAAATGGAAGACAGACTCGATGACGTGGAGTCCAGCAGCACTGACTGGAAGCAGATACTCAGAGATTTTTACGGTCCATTCAAAAAAGAACTTGAAGAGGCTTCAAGTATGGACAGGATCAAACAGAAAGAGGTTTATGCGACAGATGACAGCGGAAAAGAGATCATCTGTGAGAAGTGCGGCAAGCCCATGCTGATCAAGTCCGGCAGGTTCGGACAGTTCATGGCATGTTCAGGTTTCCCTGAATGCAGAAACACCAAGCCCATCGTTAAAAACGTGGGAGTGAAGTGTCCTGAGTGCGGAGGGGAGCTTATCCAGAGAAGAGGAAAAAGCGGAAAGATATTCTACGGATGTTCCAATTATCCGAAGTGCAACGTATCTTTCTGGGACAAACCGGTAAACAAAAAATGCCCTGTTTGCGGTAAGCTTTTAGTTGAAAAACATAAAAAGAACACAAAATATGCATGTTCGGATGTAAAATGTAATTATACAGAGTGATAATAGGGAGGAAATGTCATTTATGGAAAATAAGATACAATTTCATGCTACGACTATTTGTGCTGTAAGGCGCGGACCAAATGACATAGCTATTGGAGGAGACGGTCAGGTCACCATGGGAGAGCATGCAATTATGAAGAACGGAGCTAAGAAGGTCAGAAAGATCTATAAGGGTCAGGTCCTTTCAGGATTTGCCGGTTCCGTAGCAGATGCTTTTGCCCTTACTGAGAAATTTGAAAGCAAGCTGGAGGAACATTCAGGGAATCTGAAGAAAGCAGCAGTCGAACTGGCTCAGATGTGGAGATCGGACAGAGGAATGAGGAATCTCGAAGCTCTTATGATCGTAATGGACAGGGAAAACCTTCTGGTAATATCCGGTAACGGTGAAGTCATCGAGCCGGATCAGCCTTTCGTTGCCATAGGATCAGGCGGAAACTTCGCATATTCTGCAGCAAATGCTTTGTATAATCACACCGATATGAAGGCTGAAGATATAGTCAGAGAGTCCCTCAAGATAGCAAGTTCTATCTGTGTTTATACAAATGATAATATCACAGTGCTGAAACTTGATGAGGAAGGAGGCGAGATCGATGGCTAATAAGTTATATAATATGACACCCAAGGAGATCGTTTCCGAACTTGATAAATATATCATCGGTCAGAACGAGGCCAAAAAATCCGTTGCCATAGCTCTCAGAAACAGATACAGAAGATCGCTTCTTTCTGAAGAACTCAGAGAAGAGATCACCCCTAAGAACATCCTCATGATGGGACCTACAGGATGCGGTAAGACTGAGATCGCAAGGAGACTTGCCAAACTCATGGATGCTCCTTTTGTAAAGGTTGAGGCTACCAAATTCACTGAGGTAGGTTATGTCGGAAGAGATGTTGATTCAATGGTAAGGGATCTCGTTGAAGCGTCACTCAGAGTCACCAAGCAGTCAAAGCTGGAAGAAAAGTATGAGGTGGCGGATCAGATCGCAGAAGAGAAAATCGTCGAAGCCATCATCCCAGGCAAGAAGAAAAACATCAACGAAAAGAAGAGTCCTTTTGATTTCATCATGAACTCAGGAGGATATCAGAGCCAGAAACAGCAGTATCTTGACCAGCAGGAAAAAGAGAATGCCAAAGAGGACAGGGATGTAGAATATGCCAGAGAGCAGGTAAGAGAGCAGCTGAGACAGGGACTCCTTGAGGACCAGTATATCGAGATCGAAGTAGTGGCAGCACCCAAGGGAAATCAGCTTGATATGTCCAACGAAGGAATGACCATAGCCATCGGCAATATCTTCGGAGGAGATATGCCTCAGAAGACCAGAAAGAAGAGCTGCAAAGTATCTGAAGCAAGGAAGATATTAAGAGAGCAGGAGGCTACCAAACTCATCGATATGGATCAGGTAACCGACGAGGCTGTTGCAAACGCAGAGCAGAACGGTATCATTTTCATAGATGAGATCGATAAGATCGCATCCGGAAACCGTATGACATCGGGAGCTGACGTTTCCAGAGAAGGCGTTCAGAGAGACATCCTTCCAATCGTTGAGGGATCGGTCATCAATACCAAGTACGGACCCGTTAAGACGGATCATATCCTCTTCATCGGTGCAGGTGCATTCTCCGTGGCGAAACCCACAGATCTGATACCTGAGTTACAGGGTCGTTTTCCCATCAGAGTAACTCTTGACAGCCTCACAAAGGATGACTTCGTCAAGATCCTTACCCAGCCTCAGAATGCACTTACCAAACAGCATATCGCTCTCCTTGAAACAGAGGGAGTAGAACTTGAATTTACTGAGGATGGTATCGATGAGATCGCAACCATCTCATATCTCATGAACGAGCAGACAGAAAATATCGGAGCCAGAAGACTTCATACCGTTATGGAAAGGCTTCTTGAGGACGTTTCGTTCAACGTTCCCGATCCTGAGACCACACATATCGTTATCGATGAAGAATACGTTAAGGAAAGGTTCCAGGATACGATCTCCAGAGAGGATCTGGACAGATTCATTCTTTAATATTATCATTTGATCACAGACGGAGGTGCGTCTATGGATGATTTTTTACTGAAGATAAAACGACTGAACTGGGTGCTTACTGAAAGCACCACAGGCAACCTGTCATATGAGGATCTGAGTAAGATACTTTCGGAACTGACGGAGGCCAACTTCTATATACTGGACAACAAGGGAAAGGTACTTGGGGTCTCCTATGACAAGGCTAACGACACCTCAACGATCCCCGACGAGTCAGGTGAGGAAAAAGTGCCTTTCGAGCATAATAAGATGTTCCTTGAGGTCCTTGAGACACAGGCGAACTTAAGGGGAGAGGATATCACCTGCATGCTTGGTGAAGACTATGACCTTAAGGATAAGTACCATACTGTTATACCCTGTGTATCCGGCGGTGCCCGTCAGGGGACTATCCTCGTGACCAGATATGACAGACCTTTTACAGATGAGGAGATCGTTCTCTGCGAATATGGTGCAACCGTAGTCGCTTTGGAGATACAGAGAAAACTGCAGCTGGAAAAGGCACAGGAAAGAAGTCTCAGGATGTCGTGTGAAATGGCTCTTGATACTTTATCGTTCTCTGAAAAGGACGCTCTTATAAAGATAATGAAATCATTTGAGGAGGATGAGACCATACTGGTGGCTTCAAAGGTCGCAGTACAGTATAAGCTTACCAACTCCGTCATAGTTAACGCGCTCAAGAAACTCGAGAGCGCCGGAATCCTTGAAACCAAATCACTTGGAATGAAAGGGACCTATATCAGGATACTCAACCCGTTTTTGAGGGAGACAGTAGATAATGCTGAAGTTTAATGATCAGAATGAAGTAATAAGAGAAGAGGAATATAAAGCTATCCTCGTCGGAGTTCAGCTCGGCGAGGATATTTCCTATTCAATGGAAGAACTGAAAGGACTTTGTGAAGCAGCCTCTGTCGAATCCGTCGGCATGGTGATCCAGAACATGGAGAGACCGAATTCCGCGACTTTAGTCGGAAGCGGAAAGGTGGATGAGATAAGGGAACTTGCTGAGAATATGGAAGCCGATCTCGTCGTATTTAACGATGAACTCAGCGGTATGCAGCTCAGAAATCTGGAGGATGCCATCGGAGTAAGGGTCATAGACAGGGTCATTCTGATACTGGATATTTTTGCTAAAAGAGCAACTTCCAGAGAAGGCAAACTGCAGGTAGAACTGGCTCAGCTGAAATACAGGATCCCCAGACTTACAGGCTTCGGCAAATCATTATCGCGTCTCGGAGGCGGTATAGGCACCAGAGGTCCCGGTGAGAAGAAACTTGAGACAGACAGAAGACATATAGAGAGAAGGATCTACGACATAAAGGACGAACTTGATTCGCTCAAGAGAAACAGGGGGATACAGAAGAAACTCAGAGAAAAGAACGAGATACCCGTCGTGGCTCTTGTAGGTTATACGAATTCAGGCAAATCTGCTCTGATGAACAGGATCCTTACGGGAACCTTCAATGAAGAAAAAAAGGTGTTCGAAGAGAACATGCTTTTCGCGACACTGGATACTTATCAGAGAAGGGTGGATCTGGACAAAAATCACAGTTTCATACTTGTGGATACCATTGGATTCGTATCCAGACTGCCGCATCTTCTTATAGATGCGTTCAAATCCACTCTCGAGATAGTTACTGAAGCGGATCTTTTGGTCCATGTGATCGATTCATCTTACGAAAACAGCGATTTTCAGGCCGAAGTCACAGATCGGGTCCTTGAGGAGATAGGAGCAGGTTCAAAACCGAAAATAAAGGCCTTTAACAAGGTGGATCTGGTGGGAGACACTGCTGAACTTGAGATACGCGGAACCGGTAAGGAAAGCTTCTTTATCTCTGCCAAATACGATATCGGAATAGAAGAACTGATGGAGGCTGTAAAGACCAGGATCTTCAGCGATACTGTAAGGACAAGACTTCTAATTCCATATACCAGGGGAGACGTTTCTTCATATATTCAGGGAAAGGCTGCTGTGATCAGTATTGAATACACGGATAACGGAACGCTTATAGACTGCGAACTGAAAGAGCGCGATCACGGAAGATTCAAAGAGTTTGAAACAGAATGAGATTATACGGAACGGTAATCGGGCCGGGGACGGCAGAACAGACAATTGAAAGATCCAGATTCATCTGCTACGTTTCACCTGCTTCAACCAGGGAAGAAGCGGAGGAGTTTTTTGCTGTGATCAGAAAAAAGCATAAGGACGCTACACACAACGTACCGGCGATGGTCATAGGTGATAAGATGCAGATACAGTGGGCGTCTGATGACGGTGAGCCACAGGGTACTTCGGGAGCTCCTATGGTCCAGATGCTCGTATCATCAGGTATAACTGACGTTGCCGTCGTGGTTACCCGATATTTCGGGGGAATCAAGCTTGGGACAGGAGGACTTGTCAGAGCTTATACCTCCAGCCTTAAACTTGGACTGGAAGCAGCCGGAACGGGCGGAGTATATGAAAAAACCGCTATGCTTTATGAACTTGATTATGCCGCATATTCCAAGCTTGAAACAAGGGCCGGTGATGTCTTCAGCATTGAAAACACGGAGTATGGAGAGAAGGTCACTGCGGAGCTCAGTTTCGACCCTGAAGATGAAGAAAGTGTCGTCAGCATTTTAACGAATATTACTAACGGAAAAGGAAAAGTTAAAGAAATCTCAAAAAAGTTGTTGACAAAACGGGATTTATAATGTATATTTAATAACTGTGTCGAGCAGATAAGCGGCATGTTTGGGAGTTTAGCTCAGCTGGGAGAGCATCTGCCTTACAAGCAGGGGGTCACAGGTTCGAGCCCTGTAACTCCCACCAGTAGTGGCCAAGTAGTTCAGTTGGTTAGAATGCCAGCCTGTCACGCTGGAGGTCGTCGGTTCGAGCCCGATCTTGGTCGCCATTTTTAAAACATGCTGGTGTGGCTCAACGGTAGAGCAGCTGATTTGTAATCAGCAGGTTGGGGGTTCGATTCCCTCCACCAGCTCCAATTAAATAAATATTGTAGTACTCAATGTGCGGATGTAGTTCAATGGTAGAACCTCAGCCTTCCAAGCTGATGGCGTGAGTTCGATTCTCATCATCCGCTCCATATGTCGAGGGATTCCCGAGTGGCCAAAGGGGGCGGACTGTAAATCCGTTAGCTGAGCTTTCGATGGTTCGAATCCATCTCCCTCGACCATCTACTACAATCTGACATGCGGAAGTGGCTCAGGGGTAGAGCATCGCCTTGCCAAGGCGAGGGTCGCGAGTTCGAATCTCGTCTTCCGCTCCATTTTTTAAATAAAACGTGGGCTCGTAGCTCAGCTGGATAGAGCAACGGCCTTCTAAGCCGTGTGTCTAGGGTTCGAATCCCTACGGGCTCACCAAAATACAAAAGACATCCGTTAGGATGTCTTTTGTATTATATGAATCAATACGACCGGATTTTCACTTTTCATATGTTTTTAAGATCAAAGCACCTTAACAGGTGCTTTTTCTGTTATCCGGATAAAACAGGAGGTAGTTTTATGAGAATTATAAGATCATCATTAATCGTTGCTGTTGTTTTGATCCTGGCTGCAGTATGCTGTGGTTCTTTTGCCTACTGTAGCGGTCTTGCTGAAGTCTCCTTAGAAGGAGAATATGTACTGGAAGGAGGGCCTGACAGGTTACAGCCAGCTGATTTCATTCTGGAGAGCATAGGCGATTCACCGATGCCGAAGGATTCAGTTGGAGGGGCCAAGAAAGTTTCTGCATTGCCCGGCGAGAAGTTTTCTTTCGGGGAGATATGCTATTCCAGACCAGGCGTATATGTATATATTGTCAGAAGGCCGGAGGCAGACAATATAAAAAGCTCTAAAGATATGTCTGTTTTCAAAGTGTACGTTGATGTCTTTTCGGATGGATCCACGGTCAGTGTATATGAAAAGGAGGGCGACGAAGGGAAATCAGACAGGATGGTTTTTACAGACAGGTATGAATTACCTGAAAGAACTGACGGGACAGGAAAACCTGTAAAGACAGGAGACGGCACGAGCTATGGCATATATATGGTTTTGATCATTGCGGCACTTATCTGCTTGATAGAGTGCCGTTTTTTATTATCAGATGAGTAAAGACGATCGGGCAGACCCCGCTGCCATGATATATATAATTGTAATGAAAAAGGAGAGAATCAAATGAAGAAGAATCTATTAAGAAAGGTGGCTGTCTCTCTGGCAGCCATGACATTGGCTTTTACTTTCAACATGAGTGCCTTTGCTGCTGATCTTACATCAGGGGTATCCGTTACTTCAGATCTTTCGGTCAACATCAGCAAAGTGCTTACGGCATCGAATCCCGATCTTTCGGCGGTAGATGGCCCGGGGGCGGCATATTCGTATGCTCTGTCATCGGTCGAACCGTCATCGGAAAACGGGGGAACTTCAGTCACTGACGCTAACAATAATACGGGCACAGTCCATGCAGGTCCTGAAGGAGGTGTGACCCTGGGTACAAATACAGTCGCTTTCCCCGTTGGAACCTCGGTGAACACATCTGCTGAAGGAACTGCCAATACAAAATATTTCACTGCAGTTTCCGATCTTTCCAGATTTTCTGCTCCCGGAATCTACAGATATAAGATCACGGAAACTCCTTCTCCTGATGACATCGGTTCGACGGGAGTTGTTGATACAGGTGACCGCGACAGATATCTGGATGTATATATTGAAAACGGTGACAATGGGTTGAAGGTAGCCGGGTATACACTGCACGACAGGTATAACAATAAGACGGACGGTTTCAACGGAGGTTCAGGAGGACCCGGACAGCCTTTCACAGGAGCAGCTGAATTTGAAACAAAGAATATAATCCTTACTCAGGAGGTTGCCGGCAATATGGGAGATAAAAACAATCAGTTCCCCTTTGACATCAGCGTCACCGACAATGGAAGATCGTTCTATGCTGCAAAGGAAAAACTTCCTGTATCACAGCCGTCAGACCAGGTAACAGGATCCGATTCAGGTTCAGACATTTCGACTACACTGTCACATCAGGAAAAGTATTATATCTCCGGACTCTCTTCCGTAGCTTATATCAATTATACTGAGAAGAATAATACTCCGGATGCATACGTGGTTTCCATTGAGGGAGGAAATCCTTCAGATCCTTCACAGATTTCTTCTGGAGCCACCAAAATCATGGGGCAGACCGAAGTAGGACAGGCATCTCTCGTAAAATTCACCAACAAGCTCGATACGGTAGCACCTACAGGCGTGGCTATGAGGTACGGAGCCTATCTGTTTATCATAGCTGCGGGGATTTTACTTGTATGCTTTAAGAATGCAGGAAGAAGAACCGAAAGGTAATAGCGTTTTGAAATGAAGGAGTTTTTGGATCTTATGAGGAATCTGGCAGGGGCAGCAGCGGTTCTTTGGATTCTTTTCGGATTCGTGATCGGGATCACGGTTGTTTCCGACGAAAGTATGAAGCCTGGAATGAGAGCCGGGGACGTAATAGTATATTACAGACTCGGCAAAGCCCCGCATGTGCGAGATATCATCGTTCTTAAAAAGAACAATAAGGAATACGTAGGCCGTGTTGTCGCAGCCGGCGGGGATAAGGTGGAGATAAATGATGACTCCGGACTTATGGTAAATGACAGCATAGTGTCTGAAGATGGAATATATGGAAATACGATGGTGTATGAAGGTTATACAGATTATCCTCTGCCGCTTGCTTCGGATGAATATTTTGTCCTGAGTGACAGCCGTGAAGGAAGCGAAGATTCAAGATATTACGGTCCTGTGGAAAAAGATGAGATACTGGGCACGGTGATCGGCATGTACAGGAGAGGCAGCGTATGATAAAGATGATGATAAGAGCGGGAAATGTATTTACTCGGTTTATCTCATTGTTTCTTGCGGCTGCTTTTTTCCTGTACGGTTTCCTGTCTGTTGCCGGATCATTCAGACAGGAATTGAGGGCAGTATCCAGACCGATGTTTTTTAAACCGGATAAGGACAGCAGTGATTATATTTTGCCGGATTTTAATGAGCTGACTGCGTTAAATACAGATATAACAGCTTGGCTGAAGATTTACGGTACGAAGATCGACTATCCTGTGCTTCAGGGAAAATCCGATATGGAATACCTGAATAAGGATGTATACGGAAGTTATTCAATGTCGGGTTCCATCTTTCTTTCAGTCCTTAATGATAGGGATTATTCTGGATCTTATCAGCTCATTTACGGCCATCATATGGAAAATGGTTCAATGTTCGGCGAACTGGATAAATTCTCCGACAAGGAATTCTTTTTTGATGAAAGGGAGGAAACTCCGGGGGACAGCGACGGCATGTTAATGACGGAAGATTCCGTTATGGAACTCAAGGCTTTCGCCTTGATCAAGACGGACGCCTTTGATCCCATGATATATGATGCGGATAAGACGCCGGATGAGACGGAAGAACTAATGGAATATGCAGAGAAAAAAGCCCTTTATTTCAAGAACATTGATGATGCGGACCATGTTATAGCGCTTACGACATGCGACAGCGGTTTTTCCTACGGCAGGACAGTTTTGCTATGCAGCGCAAAAATGTATGACGGCCCCTTGGCATTCTGTGATCCGGAAAATGCTGATACTGAAAAGCCAGCAGCTGTTTACTATCATAATGAGGGAGAGTTTGCTGTCATAAATCTTCTGATACTTATAGCCGGGCTGTATCTGTCTTTTCCGTTCCACCTTGTGCGGGAAATCGGACTTGGCAGGTATCGGTTCCTTAATTCCTTATGCCTTTTATCAGGAGCTGCTTCGGCAGCTGTTTTTATTATAAGCGAAGATCTGAACGGCAGGGCTCTTATTACGGACAGCAGAACACCGGTTATGCTTATGTTGTTGTTTGTTATCTGGCTTATAAGGTACGGCATATATTTAAAATGTAAATCCTGAAATAACAAATGAAAGGATCTGCTATGAACAATAAAAGAGAAATATTAATAATCATAATGATTGTAGGCCTGTTTATGATATTGCCGGTTCTTCCCTTGAATCCGGCATGGATCGCTCATGCTCAGGACGAACTTGAAGGCGAGGCATACGCTGTATTTGATTCTGAAGATGGGTCGCTTGTGTTTTTCAGAGCACCCGAGGGCAGCTATACGAATCTCCAGACTGATGGTACAAAGACGTACTATACAGGGGTAGAATCATATATTGAGGCAACAAATCCGTGGTGGCTTGATAAAAAAGAATGGATAAGATCCTTCTCGGTCAGAGAGGGCGATATTATAAAACCTAAATCGTGTAACAAATGGTTTGCCGGATGCACGGAACTTACGGAATTTGATCCGGCGGGACTTGACACTTCAGAGGCGGTAGCCATGAATAACATGTTTTTGGATTGTAGTAAACTCGCAGAGGTAGATCTTTCGGGATTTGATACTTCATCGGTGACTCAAATAAACGGCATGTTTCAGGGATGCATTTCGCTTAAAAAATGCGATCTCTCATCATTTGATACTTCGAATGTCAAATATATGTCCCAGATGTTTCGGAACAGCGGTATTGAAGAACTTGATATTTCAAGTTTCGATACTTCAAAAGTAACGGAAATAAACTCATTTTTCGGAAGAGACAATAAAATTAAACTGATCAAACTGGGCCCGGCTTTTACGATTCTGAGCAAAACGGAACTGAAAGCGCCTTTGCAGAGAATAAAGTTTATGGATGACGTTACGGAGACTTCTTCTCCAATACTTTATACACTGTCGGATTTTGTGGGAGATGATGCTGGATGGTACAGAGTCGGAGGCAGGATAGTAGCTGAGCACGATTCTGGATCGGGCGTCCTGAGGATCTTCAATGATAATAACGATGAACATTGCATTAACGGAGAAACTGCGGGATCAAAAACATACTACACCGGAATCCTGAATACCGGATCGTCAAATCCTCCATGGTACAGCAACAGGAGCGATATCAAAAGGGTATCGGTGGAAACAGATGTCGCTCCCAAAAGCTGCTATAGGTGGTTCTATGGCTGCGGAGCGTTAAAGGAATGCGATCTGGATAAACTGGATACTTCGGGTACGGTAAATATGAATCAAATGTTCAGAGGATGCGGCAGCCTTGGCATTTTAAGACTGGGTGAAAAGTCTCTATTCAGCGTAGATCCTCCTAATTCAGGCTGGATCAGGGTAAGACTTCCCGACGGCAGCGAAGTGTCAGGCCCGGAAATATCCGGACTTTCGGAATATGACGGATCAAACCCGGGAACATACAGACTAAAGGAATCTTTCGCATGTGCATGTTTTGATTCATCAGACGGGACCCTTACAATATTCAGAGACGAAAATGATGAATATAAGGACGGTCAGACGGATGGCACAAAAGTATATTATACCGGGATATGTTTAGCGTCTAAGCCTCCTTGGGAAAACGTAAAAGACTCGATAAAAAGAGTGAACATAACTGCAGTTATAAGCCCCAGGGATATTTCCGGCTGGTTTAAGGACTGTTCGCAGTTGACAGAACTCGATCTTAGGAACATGGTCATTCCTATGTGGCAGGATGGCTTCCTGGAGAATTGCGGTGCTCTGAGATGCCTGAAAGTAAAACAGACAGAGGGAGGAAATGCCATTAATATTACATCCGGGCTCATTGGGATCTGGAAAAACAGTCAGAGCGGTGAAGAAATCAAATATTCGGAAGAAGATTACTGCTATGACGAGATAAATGACGGCGAATGGAAGCTGGTTACTGCAGCCACGCTTACTGTTGATGTGGATGCATCTCAAGCTTACGGTAACGATCCTGCAGAACACGTCTTTAAAATATATCATACAAATGACGGTTCTCATGGTGGAGATATGATCCACGAGGAGCATTTTGATGGAAGCAAGTTCTCGTTTTCCTTTGAAGATGCAGGATTCCTGTATACGGGAGATAATGGGGGCCCGCAATATTATGATTACAGCTTCTCGTTCGATGAGAATACTGATATAAACTGGTTTCTGGACGGATCATCCACAATGTCGAGTTTCCATTACAATGTGACAGTAAGAGATAATGATAAGAAAGCCATAAGGGGGAAGGTAAACTGGGAGGGAGACATGCCGGAAGACCGCCCCGCTTCGGTAATCATTGAACTGTACCGGGACGGTATAAAAGCCGGTGAACAGACGATCACGGCTCATGACGGATGGGAATATTCTTTTTCAGTACCGAATCAAAGTCAGGACGGTACTATTTCCAAGTATGAAGTGAAAGAAAAAAACGTAAACGGATATAACACCGTAAATACCGAATATGATGCAGTGAGAATAAGGATGGGACCGCTGAAAAAGATGATAAACAAGCTGTGGTTCAGAAGAGACGGCAAATGGTATGAGGCAGAAGTTAATTTTTATGGAGGAAACATTACCATACCGGGTGACGCGGTCTGCTTTGATTATGATCCGGAGATCCATGAAAATAATATGTATATAAAAGCAGTCAGTCCGGTATGTTTGGATGACAGAACTTCACAGCTGATGGATCGAATTTCTGCTGCTCCTGCGGGATCGCCTTATGAGGCTGACTCGCTTTTTAATGATTGTTCGCCGGAGACAGTTATCCCGACAGGTATCAATGATACGGAAATACTGAACTATATCGAAGAACGATCGGGAACTGAATGGGAGAATATCCGATTCTTCTCTTATCCATATCCATATGTTCTGACGCCGGAAGATAGCGCACTTCCTTTCGGGACGTTTGAAATGAAAAACATAACCAACGTAGGAAAGCGGATTACGACTGAAATACAGGGATCAAAAGAATGGGACCAAGATGATCATCCGGACGAAATAACGCTGATACTTGAACAGAACGGGAAAGAATATAAAAGAAAAACGATCGGAGAATCAGACGGATGGAAGTATGCTTTCAACGAACTGCCCATATATGATGATAATGGAAACACATATGAATACGAAGTGAAAGAAGATCCGGTACAGGGGTACTTGCTGAGGAAAGAAACGCGCCAGAGCGGAACTGAGAATAAAGCTGTAAGAGTATGTTTCGATGTAGCAGAGCGTTTTCCTGCTCAGTCGCTTCCCTTTAAAAGAGGATCCTGTATTACGTATGACAAAAAGGGCAAAATGTATAAGTTGGAGACGGAAATAAGCGAAAGCGGATCATATGAAATAGTTTTCCCGACTTTGGATTTTGACCTTGTATTTAATGGATCAAACTTCAGAGGACTTCGGGAATCATGCGATGAGACTCCTATTACAGTGAGGTCTGTTGAGGTCATAGAATCTCCTTATACTTTTGATGGAAGCTGTTTCGTATCAGAAAATGATCAGAAAATAAAATGGACAGCTTATGATCCCGAATCTGACAATGTTATATATCCTGACAGAAATAAGATGTATATATATAACGATGGGGAGAAGGGTGTTCTGGAACTTTTAAGATATGGGCTGAATATCATTCCGTATTCAATCAGTTATGATGGTACGCAATTGATCCTGATAAATGAGTTCCGCGATGGCAGCTTTTGTATCAAGAAATCTGACTCAGACGGCAACATGCTTAAGGGAGCATCGTTTGAACTGTATTATACGAAGAACTCGGATATAACAGAAGAATGGATCAAGGAAGAAACAGCTCCCGAAAGATGCGGATCCACAGATGAAAGTGGTATCCTGACGTTTGAAGGTATTCCTTATGGTTGTTATATACTGGAAGAGACGATGCCGCCGCCCGGATATAAAACAGCATCACAAAAATGGAAAGCTGTTATAAACGCAGACGGATCAGCAGAGATCTTTGATGAAGAGGGAAACCTTCTTAACAGTTCAGATGATGGTTTCATCATAACCAATGAGAAGACCAGGACTGTAATACGTAAGACAGATGCCGGAGGAAGACTTCTGGGAGGAGCTAAATTGAGTATTATAGATGAGAATGGAAATGAAATCGAATCCTGGACCAGTTCCTCCGATGCAACGCACATAGTGGAAGGCCTTGCTGAGGGATGTTCATATATTCTTAAGGAGACAGCTGCTCCTAATGGATTCCAGACGGCTGATGATATAGAATTTGTGATCCAAAAGGGGAAGGATACGGAAATCAGAATGACGGATAATTCGTATCCTGTTCCAACCGGAGTATATGCCGGCTACGGTATGATGACCGTTGTTTCAGAAGCGTTGGCGGTAGGCCTGCTGATGATTTTAAAAAGGAGGAAGGGTCATATGGAGATCTGAGTTTACATGAAAAAAGGAGTGATAAATTCGTAACCATAAACTGATATAAATAGGAAAAATAACTTGACAACAATGCCTCAAACCATTAGAATATAGTAGTCGCTTGAATGTAGTAGATGTTTTTTATTGCACTTAAGCGGGTTTGGGGATTGTCGCTGGGGTATCGCCAAGCGGTAAGGCACGGGGTTTTGATCCCCGCATTCGTAAGTTCGAATCTTGCTACCCCAGCCAAGTTTTATGACCCATTAGCTCAGTCGGCAGAGCACTTGACTTTTAATCAAGGTGTCCCGAGTTCGAATCTCGGATGGGTCACCATATTTAAGGCATGTGGGACGATTCTGCATGAGCCTTATACGGAGAGGTGTCCGAGCGGCTTATGGAGCTGGTCTTGAAAACCAGTGATCCCGAAAGGGACCGTGGGTTCGAATCCCACCCTCTCCGCCACAAATTTAATACGGTATGGCAGGCAATTGAAAGTTGCGCAGGAAATTATCCGCAGTGCAAGGAGAAGTACTCAAGTGGCTGAAGAGGACGGTTTGCTAAACCGTTAGTGTTCGTTAAGGGCAGCATGGGTTCGAATCCCATCTTCTCCGCCATATTTATAGGGGTATAGCTCAGTTGGTAGAGCAGCGGTCTCCAAAACCGCGTGTCGAGGGTTCGAATCCTTCTGCCCCTGCCATGCAGAAAGCAGCATCCTTCAGGATGCTGTTTTTCATATCGATCACGAGGTGACTTACATGAAGCATTACATTATAGTCAAATTCATAAAGGATACGGATTTCCGCGCCTTGGAAAACCCGGTGCGCAGCATATTCGAAGAGACGCTTTCCATCCGGGGGATACATGGAGTGGACATAAAGCTTTCGAATTCAGACAGAGACAATCGTTATGATATGATGATCGTCATGGACATGGATAAGGAAGCTCTGCCTGCATATGACGTATCAGATCCGCATCTGAGATGGAAATCCGAATATGGGGAACTGATAGATAAAAAGACGATTTTTGACTGCGATGATTAAAGCTTTAACCGGAAGCGCATTTGCGCTTCCTTTTTTTTATTTTTTGGATTATTATATTTACAGTTCAATGAATCAACAGGAGGATATCATGGCAGACTATGAACTGATCAGAAAACAGATGCTGGCTTTAGCCGAAGACTCAAGACACTATATCCCGCTGATGTCAAACGTTTCAGCTCTTCTTTTTTCTCAGATGAAGGATGTGAACTGGGCAGGCTTTTACCTGGTTATGGATGGCGCTCTGATACTCGGACCGTTTCAGGGGAAAGTTGCCTGCGTAAGGATCGAAAAAGGAAAGGGAGTATGCGGAACCGCATGGGAGAGGGATGAGGTCATGCTCGTACCTGACGTTCATGAATTCCCGGGTCACATTGCATGCGACAGCGCATCTAGGTCAGAAATAGTGATACCTATCCATCGTAATGGAGAGGTATGCGGTGTGCTCGATATCGACAGCCCTGTAAAAGAACGTTTTTCCGGGGATGACGGGGAGGGGCTTACTGAACTTGCCGCATCAATGGAAAAAATAATGGAATGGTGACAGACAAGGAAAAGTTTTTTGCAACAATTTCAGTTTCACGGCTGTATATGTAACAGAAGGGGAATTAAAATAGATAAAAGCAAAAAACGGAGGATAGTCAAATGAAAAAGATACTGGCTGTACTGATGATAGCGGTAATGATGTTTTGCTTCTGTGCCTGCGGGGCTGAAAAAACTGAGGTTGCTGAAAATACAGGCGGAAGCGCTGTAGGCGGATGGCAGATGGCGGATTCACACGACATCACCGAGGAACAGGCAGCGATTTTTGAAAAAGCGCTTGAAGGTCTGACAGGAGCTGAATACGAAGCTGTTGCGTACATCGCAAGTCAGCTTGTTTCCGGAACCAATCATCTTTTCCTTGTGAGAGTATCACCGGTAATACCTGAACCAATCGAGAAATACGCTCTTGTAAGGGTGTATGAAGATCTCAGTGGGAACGTAAGGCTGGAAGAGGTCATAGACTCAGATATAGAGACTAACGTAAATGGCTCATTAGGCGGATGGCAGCAGACTGAAAGCACTGAAGTAGCAGAAGATATCGCAGCTGTTATAAGCGATCAGGATCTCGTTCCTGTAGCTGTTTCGGCAACTCAGGTGGTATCGGGAACAAATTACTGTGTTCTTTGTCAGTCTGATCCCGCAGCACCGGATCTTAAGGACATGTTCTGCATGGCATATGTATATCAGGATCTTCAGGGAAATACTGGGGTAACTGAGACTGTCAATTTCGGAATGGCAGAATAATATAGGAAAATCTATGATGGAATATGCTCTTGGCATATGCAGGTGGGGGCTTACACATAAAGGCTGCATACACGGAAAACTTAAAAGCGCAATAAAACTGCTTGCTGATATGATCCTGGAGGAAACCTCTGATACTCAGGTATTAAAGGTCGCCGAAGGAGGACTGACAAGGGAGCAGATAGCGGAGAACGCGGGCCGCATGCTTGACAGGTATGGGGATAGTATTTTGCGCCTTTCTTACTCTTATCTGCATAACATGAGCGACGCCGAAGACGTGGTGCAGGAGACTCTTATCAGATATATGAAGACTGCGCCTTCCTTCGAGAATGAAGCTCACGAGAAGGCCTGGCTCCTGAGAGTTGCCTCAAACCTGAGCAAAAATAGGATCGATTACAATAACGTACGTCAGGCCGACGAGCTGGATGAGAAGCTGGCAGCTGAAGAGAGGGAGGATCTTTCGTTCGTATGGGATGCCGTAAAAAGTCTTCCTGACAATTACAGAGACGTTCTGCATCTCTTTTATCACGAGGGGTATTCAACAAAGGAGATCTCAATGATCCTGAAAAGAAATGAATCCACAGTAAGATCGGATCTCAAGAGGGGAAGAGAAAAGCTCAGACTTGTGCTTAAGGAGGTGTATGATTTTGACTAAATATGACGAGATCATGGAAAAGATCACATTATCTCCTGAAGCGAGGAACAGAATAATAGACAATATAGCAGATGAGATGTCATCTGAAACGGTCACTGAAACCGTAAGAAAAACGTCACGCGTCAAAGCCTGGAAGAAGTATCTTACGGCAGCCGCCTGCTGCGTTTTGGTAGTGGCGGGAGCCATGGCAGCAGCAAGAAGCGACATGTTCATAAATCTTCTTGGGGACGGCGCTTCGGACAAGGCTGGAGGAATGGAATCTACCGAAGAATATGAAAACGGGAACGCCGGAGGGGCATTGACCGAAAACGGCAGCGCCGGAGGAGCATTAACTGAAGACGGACAGCATTCTGAAGACAGCTCCGATGAAAACGTACAGGACGTATCGCCATCACCGGAAGGAACGGGAAGATCCGTTACAGAACTTAATAAGCATTATTGGGTCTTCAATGATGGCTATAACGGCAATGATGAGCTGGCATGGGAATGCGACAGCGAGGAGGAACTATCGGATCGCCTTGGGTTCGACATTAACTGTAAGGCTTTTAAGGAAGTGAGTGAAAGAGCAGGTCAGACTGAAGCAGGGTATGTTGCATATTCATATGGAGTAGGAATGGTGACATTCAGAGACGGAAACCGGCTGAATCTGTTCTATAAGGCTGAAGGAACAGAAGACATCTATGAAGACTTCTACTTCTGCCTGTTTGAAGCTGACAATGCAATTGAATTCGACGGTGTATCCTGTTCCGGTACGATCGAGGGAAAGGGTAATGACTATAAGCTGGCCAAGTGGGTATCCGATGACGGTTATACTTATGCCTGCTATATTGACAGCGGACTTACCGAAAAAGAATGGTTAAAGATGATCGACAGTTTGACGGGATCTGGTGAAAGGGGGAAATAAAGATGAAAAAAGCAATTGTAACAGCAATAATATTTCTGCTGACGTTTTCACTGTTTGCCTGCGGTAATAATGAGCCTTCGGGGACAGAAAGCGGCGTCGGAAACGTGCAGGCTGAAACTGTAAATATTGAGACCGGAGACCTTATGGATCCCTCTTGGGTAAAGACTGCCTCGGAGGATGAGATCGATAAGTACTTTGAAGTTCTTTATAAAGAGGACGGCATCGACGAAAATATCAGAGCGAATGCGTTGGAACTGTTCAAGGCTCTGGCTCTGAATGACATTAAAGAAGGCAGGAATACCATGATCAGTCCTTTGTCATTTATGACTGCCATGGGACTGCTGGAAAACGGAGCTGCCGGGAACAGCCTCAAGGAGATCGAAGATGCCTTCGGTTACAGCATAGAAGAATTCAACGAGTGGTACGATTCCTGGTCAAAGCTCATTATGCTCCAGGGCGGCGACACTCTTAAAGTTGCCAATTCGGTTTGGTATAAGAATGACCCTTTGCTTAAGATATACAGCGAATATCTGGAAAAGGCAGCCATGATCTATGATGCCGGGGCATACAAGGAGCCCTTCGATGATACGACTCTCAGCAAAATAAATGACTGGGTAAAGACCAACACCAATGAGATGATCCCTCAGATCCTGGACAGTATATCTTCGGACAGCGCCATGTACCTCATAAACGCTACCTGTTTCGAAGGGGCATGGTACAAGGACTACGAAGAAGATCAGATCAAAGAGAATGAGATCTTTACAAGAGAGGACGGCACAGAAGAGAGCGCTGTCATGCTGTATTCCAGAGAAAAAGGCGGAATATTCTTTGAGAACGATTTTCTGACCGGGACTTCCAAGGAATACAAGAACGGCTTCAGGATATCCTTCCTGCTCCCAAAGGAAGGAGTTGCTCTGGAGGATGCTGTGACAAAGCTTCAGGGAGATGAACTCAGCAGGCTTATCATTGAGGGCGAGACTACTGACGTTAATATTGTGATACCTGAATTCAGCTTTGACTATACGGCACCTGACTGTATAACAGCGCTTAAGGAGATGGGCATCAAGACCGTTTTTGATAAAGAAACGGCAGATCTTTCAAACATGGCCGTGAGAGAAGACAAGTATAATCTTTACGTTGATAAGTTGATCCACAAGACCCGCATAGAACTTGACCGCGAAGGCACCAAAGCTGCTGCAGCAACAGCGATAGGTGTTACAGAAACGGCTATTATGATCGATGTCCCAATAAAAGAAGTCCGTCTCGACAGACCGTTCATCTTTGTTATCAGCGATAACAATACCTTAACGCCGATATTTATCGGTACTGTGGGAAACTTAAGCTGATGAAGAATACATCAAAAAAGTTCTTGACAAGCACCCCTGAAAGTAATAGAATATAGAAGTCGTCAAAACCGGGGTGTAGCGCAGTTTGGTAGCGCAACTGGTTTGGGACCAGTGGGCCGCGGGTTCAAATCCTGCCACCCCGACCACTTGTAATTCGGGCCTCTAGCTCAGTGGTTAGAGCATCCGGCTCATAACCGGCAGGTCCCGGGTTCAAATCCCTGGAGGCCCACCATTTTTAACTATCAGACGTGCCCAGTTAGCTCAGTAGGTAGAGCAGGGGACTGAAAATCCCCGTGTCTCTGGTTCGATTCCGGAACTGGGCACCATTTATTTTTTGTGTAAGGAGAAGAAAAATGGAACACATCAAGACATTAAGCACACGTAACCTTTGTGAGAGCGCTGAGAAGGGCGGATGCGGAGAGTGCCAGACATCATGCCAGTCAGCATGCAAGACAAGCTGCGGTATCGCAAACCAGCAGTGCGAGAACAAGGAAGACAAATAGTAATATGATCAGAAGCGCCGTCCTTCACAGGACGGCATTTTTGTAGAAAAGGACAGAAATGATACATCAGTATAAATTCGGAGGACTGAATATCGTCCTCGACGTATGTTCCGGGGGAGTCCACGTTGTGGATGACCTGGCGTACGACATGATCTCAATTTTTGAAAACACTGAAAAAGAAGAAGCCGTAAATGAACTTGCGAAGAAGTATTCCTTTGAAGATGCTGAGGAATGCTGGGAGCAGGTCAATGAACTGAAAAACAACGGCATGCTCTTCACTGAAGACAGCTTTGAGCCTCTTCAGGATGAGCTGAAGAAGAGATCTGAAGGAATAGTAAAGGCTCTTTGCCTTCACGTAGCCCACAGCTGCAATCTAAACTGTGAATATTGCTTTGCAAGCCAGGGCAGATACTCCGGAGAAAGAGCTCTCATGAGTTTCGAGACAGGAAAGCGAGCACTGGACTTCCTTATAGAGCATTCGGGAACGAGGAGAAATCTCGAGGTGGATTTCTTCGGGGGCGAGCCTCTGATGAACTGGCAGGTAGTAAAGGATCTCGTTAAATATGCCAGATCGGTCGAAAAGGAACACAACAAGAATTTCAGGTTCACGCTCACCACAAACGGCATGCTGATAGATGATGACGTAATAGAGTTCTCTAACCGTGAGATGTTCAACGTGGTATTAAGCCTCGACGGAAGACGCGAGATACATGACAGATACAGAGTGGATTACGAAGGAAGGGGAAGCTGGGACAGGATCGTTCCTAAATTCCAGGAGTTCGTTAAACGCCGCGGGAACAGGAACTACTACATGAGAGGAACGTTCACACATGCCAACCCTGATTTCCTTAAGGACATAGAGACGATGCTGGATCTGGGATTCACCGAGCTCAGCATGGAACCGGTGGTAGCGGATGACAGTGATCCCTCAGCACTCACTCAGGAGGACATGCCCATAGTAATGGAGCAGTATGAAAAACTCGCTGAACTCATGCTTGAGAGAGAAAAAGAGGGAAGACCTTTCACATTCTATCACTACATGATCGATCTTAAAGACGGACCCTGCGTATATAAGAGGATATCGGGCTGCGGTTCAGGAACAGAGTACATGGCGGTAACTCCATGGGGAGATCTTTATCCATGCCATCAGTTCGTGGGCGATGAGAAATTCAGACTTGGCGACGTATGGGAAGGCGTGACGAATCACGATATGACAGAGGAGTTCAGATCCTGCAATGTCTACTCAAGATCGGAATGCAGAGATTGCTGGGCAAGGCTTTACTGTTCAGGAGGCTGCGCAGCCAACGCTTATCACGCTTCAGGCTCAGTGAAAGGCATATACGAAAAGGGCTGCGAACTATTCAAAAAAAGGATGGAATGCGCCATCTGGCTTGAAGTTTCAAAGCTTTTGATGGAATAATATAAATGTTTCAGAATTTTCTGAAAATTCTTCCTGAAAGACCTTGTATTTTATATTCTTTGTGTTAAAATAGGTATCAGTTTAGCTTTAAAATACACACTTCGAGAGGAATTATTATGGTTATTACTGATTTTTTGGAAAGAAATGCCAGGCTCTGGCCTGATGAAACTGCTCTTGTTGAGATCAACCCGTCAGAGGAAAGAGATAACGCCGTAACATGGAGAGATCTGAGTCTTCTCGGCGAGACTTCTCCAGACACACCTTACAGAAGAGAGCTCAGCTGGGGACAGTTCGACCTTAAAGCAAATCGTTTCGCCAATCTTCTGCTTTCCAGAGGAATAAAAAAGGGACAGAAGGTGGGCATACTCATGATGAATTGTCTTGAGTGGCTTCCCATTTATTTCGGTATTCTCAAGAGCGGAGCCATTGCGGTTCCTCTTAATTTCAGATATTCATCCGACGAGATCGAATACTGCCTCGATCTGGCAGATATAGAAGTCCTTATCTTCGGACCTGAGTTCACTGACCGAATAGAACCTGTTCTTAAGAATCTCAGGGAAGTAAAATACTTTTTCTTTGTGGGAAGAGACGTTCCAGAATGGGCAGAATCATACAACGAACTGGTGAATTACTGTTCCCAGAAAGCTCCTCCGGTACTCAATGAACCTGAGGACCACGCTGCTATATACTTTTCTTCAGGAACCACCGGATTCCCGAAAGCCATCCTTCACAACCATAAGGCACTGGTCAACTCCTGCATCGTTGAGCAGAAGCATCACGGACAGACAAGAGATGACGTTTTCCTCTGCATGCCTCCTCTGTATCATACAGGAGCCAAGATGCACTGGTTCGGATCCCTTATTTCAGGAAGCAAGGCTGTCATCTTAAGGGGCATCAAACCCGAGTGGATATTAAGGGTCATCACTGAAGAGAAGTGCACTATCGTTTGGCTGCTGGTTCCATGGGCTCAGGATATGCTCATGGCCATCGAGTCAGGCAAGGTTGATCTCAATAACTATCTTCTTGACCAGTGGAGGCTGATGCACATAGGAGCTCAGCCCGTACCTCACAGCCTCGTTCAGAGATGGCTGAAGATATTCCCGCATCATCAGTATGATACTAACTATGGCCTTTCAGAATCCCTGGGACCCGGCTGTGTTCACCTCGGAGTCGAAAACGTGGACCACGTGGGGGCGATCGGTGTTCCCGGTTATGGCTGGGAGTGCAAGATCATAGACGAGAACGGGGAAACTGTACCTGAAGGAGAAGTCGGAGAGCTTGCCGTCAAGGGAGATGGTGTGATGCTTGAATACTACAAGAACAGGGAAGCTTCAGAAGAAGTCCTTCATGATGGCTGGCTCTGGACGGGAGATATGGCCAAGGTGGAAGACGGATTCATATATCTGGTCGACAGAAAGAAGGATGTAGTCATCTCCGGAGGAGAAAATATATATCCTGTACAGATCGAGGACTTCCTCAGTTCCAACCCCAAGATAAGAGACGTTGCCGTAATAGGACTTCCTGATGAAAGGCTTGGCGAGATCTGTGCAGCCATCATTTCTCTTAAGGACGGAGAGACCGCTACAGCAGAAGAGATAGATGAGTTCTGTATGGCTCTTCCGAGATACAAGAGGCCTAAGAAGATCATATTTGACAAGGTTCCCAGAAATGCCACGGGCAAGATCGAGAAACCTGCGCTCAGGGAAAAATATTGCTCTACAAACCTTGTGGAAGCACAGACTATGTCGTAAAATACCAGTGTAAGACTTTAAGGGAGAATGACATATGAAAAAACTGATGTTGGGAAATGAGGCTGCCGCACGCGGACTATATGAAGCAGGCTGCACCTTCGTTTCAAGTTATCCGGGCACTCCGTCTACGGAGATCACGGAGCAGGCGGCTAAATACGATGAAATATATGCGGAATGGGCACCCAATGAAAAGGTAGCCATGGAATCTGCTTTTGGCGCGTGCCTTACCGGACAGAGGACCTTCTGCGGCATGAAGCACGTGGGACTTAACGTCGCTGCCGATCCTTTGTTCACCATTTCATATACCGGAGTAAACGGCGGCATGATAATAGGCGTGGCAGATGACGCGGGAATGCACAGCTCACAGAACGAGCAGGATTCCAGGCATTATGCCAGAGCATCCAAGATACCCATGGTAGAACCTGCCGATTCGGAAGAAGCAATCGAATATGTAAAGATCGCATATGAGATGTCTGAAAAATATGACACTCCTGTGCTTCTTAAGATGTGCACCAGAGTCTCACACTCCCAGAGCGTTGTAGAACCCTCTGAAAGAGTGATGCCTGAAGCCAGACCGTACGTCAAGGACGGTGACAAGTACATAATGATGCCGGGCATGGCTAAAAAGAGACATCCCCTGGTTGAGAAGAGAACCGAAGATCTTAAGAAACTTTCCGAAGACACGCCCCTTAACAGGATAGAAAAGGGAAGGGACGGCAGCGTAGCGGTCATTACCGATTCCACATCATATCAGTACGTAAAGGAAGTGCTCGGAGACAGATTCGACATTCTTAAACTCGGCCTTATCTGGCCTGTTTCAGATGATCTTCTGAAATCATTTTCAGAGGGAAGGGATAAGGTCATAATAGTTGAGGAACTCGACGGATTCATAGAGGGCATGGTAAAGGCCAACGGCATAGAGTGCTGCGGCAAGGAGTTCTTCCCCATGCTTGGAGAATTGTCCCAGAACCTGGTAAGAAAAGGACTGGCTGAAGCACTTAAAGATGACAGCATTCTTCCTAAGGAAGCTGCTGAATATCCCATGCCGGACATTCCCAACCGTCCTCCCGTTATGTGCGCCGGCTGTCCTCACAGAGGACTGTTCTACGTACTGTCCAAACTTAAACTGAACGTAATAGGCGACATCGGCTGCTACACGCTGGGAGCGATAGAACCTTTGAACGCGATAGATACGACTATTTGCATGGGAGCGTCTGTATCCGGTATCCACGGATTCAACAAGGCATCTTCCTTCACGGATTCGAAGAACGAAGGTCACACCGTGGCTGTTATCGGAGACTCGACCTTCATGCATTCCGGAATGACCGGCCTTGTTAACATAGCATATAACGATTCCAATTCCACGGTAATCATTCTGGACAATTCCATAACAGGAATGACAGGACATCAGGAAAACCCTACGACGGGAAAGAATCTCAAGGGCGATCCCGCACTCAAGGTGGACCTGGAAGCTCTCTGCAAGGCAGTAGGGATCCCAAGCGTAAGGGTAGTCGATCCTTATGAACTCAATGAGACCGAGAAGGTGATAAGGGAAGAGCTGTCAAAGGCTTGCCCGTCTGTGATCATCTCAAGACGTCCCTGCGCACTTCTCAAATATGTCAAGCATAAACCGGCGATCGTTCCCGATCAGGACAAATGTATCAAATGCCGCATGTGCATGAAGATAGGCTGTCCGGCTATAATGGTAACTGAAAAAGGCGTCGAAATAGACCATACCCTCTGCGTCGGCTGTGGAGTCTGCACAGAACTCTGCAAATTCGGAGCGCTTGGAAGTAACGGAGAGGAGGCCTGAAAATGAAAGACAGCATCAACATCATGATAGTCGGAGTAGGAGGCCAGGGTTCTCTTCTGGCATCCAAGCTCCTGGGTAAGATATTCCTTGAGAACGGCTTTGACGTCAAGGTATCTGAAGTTCACGGAATGAGCCAGAGAGGCGGTTCCGTACTTACATACGTAAGAGTGGGCGAGAAGGTATACAGCCCGATAATAGACGAGGGGGAAGCAGATTACGTAATAAGCTTCGAGATCCTCGAAGCAGCCAGAGCTGCAAAATTTCTTAAAAAAGACGGTAAGATCATAAGCAATCTTCAGGAGATAAATCCCATGCCGGTGGTTGCCGGAAAGGCTGAATATCCCGTATCCCTTGCTGAAAAGATGAAGGACATGGGAATCGATATCGACGCTTTCGACGCGCTTCAGCTGGCAGAGGAGGCCGGCTCTTCCAAGGCCGTCAACCTCGTACTGATGGGAAGACTTTCAAAGCACTTCGGATTCTCCGAAGAAAAGTGGATCGAGACCATCGAAAAATCCGTCCCTGCCAAATTCCTTGAAATGAATAAAAATGCATTCAGACTCGGCAGAGACTCGTAACTTAAGGAGAAACAATTGGTTTTTTCAAGTTCAGTATTTTTATTTGCATTCCTGCCATTGACTCTGCTGGTATATTTTCTTATACCGGCAGGCTTTGTTATGGCAAGAAACACGGCGCTTCTGATAGCCAGCCTTATTTTTTACGGCTGGGGGGAGCCGAAGTACATCATCGTGATGTTAGTATCGATCATCGCGAACTACGTACTTGCTTTACTTATAGACAAATATAATACCGCAGGAAAAAGAAGCATGGCAAAGGCCATGCTTGTTCTCGATGTGGCTGTAAATCTGGGGCTTCTGGGATTTTTCAAGTATACGGATTTCCTGATTGAGACGGTCAACGGCGTCACGGGAACCGATCTGGATCTAATCGGCATAGCGCTTCCCATAGGTATCAGTTTCTACACCTTCCAGGCCATGTCATACGTGATCGACGTATACAGGGGAAAGGTCGGCGGCCAGAAGAACTTCATTATCCTCGCTACGTACATAACGCTTTTCCCGCAGCTTATCGCAGGGCCCATAGTAAGGTATTCAGATGTTGAGAGACAGATGAAGAAGAGGACTTCTGACAAGGAGAGGATATACATAGGAATCAGAAGATTCATAGTGGGTCTTTCCAAGAAGATACTCATAGCCAACCAGATGGCTGTTATATGGGATGAGATCTATGCGATGGTAGCCGGAGGGGACGATCCGGGTGCTGTGCTTTGCTGGATCGGAGCCGTAGCCTTTACGTTCCAGATCTACTTTGACTTCAGCGGTTATTCCGATATGGCAATAGGACTCGGAAAGATACTGGGATTCGACTATCTGGAGAACTTTAACTATCCGTACATCTCAGCTTCCATAACGGAGTTCTGGAGAAGATGGCACATGAGCCTTTCTTCCTGGTTCAAGGAGTATGTGTATATCCCGCTCGGAGGAAACAGGAAGGGACTTCCCAGGCAGCTTGTAAACATAGCGATAGTCTGGGCGCTTACAGGCCTCTGGCATGGCGCAAGCTGGAACTTCGTACTCTGGGGCGTATACTACGGGGTGCTTCTCATAGCTGAAAAACTTTTCCTTCTGAATATTATTGAGAAGATACCGTCAAAACTCGGATTTATAAGACACATCTATACGATGTTTTTTGTAATCGTAGGATGGGTCATCTTCAACATAACCGATTTCAGCGTTCTTGGAAGATACATAGCTCTCATGTTCGGAGCGGGGCAGTCATCCGCTGAACTTACTATGTACTATGTGAAGTCAGCCGCCATACTCATGGCCGTGGCAGTCGCCGCATCGCTTCCGATAGCGGGGTATATTTCCAAAAAGATGGATAAGAACCTCATGTTCTACACCACAAAGGACATGGCTGAGACTTTTGCGCTTCTCATACTGCTTCTCATGAGCATAGCGTTCCTTGTGAGCGGAAGCTACAATCCGTTCCTGTATTTCAGATTTTAGAGGTGTCAGGATATGGAGATAAAGAGAAATAAAAAACAGATCAATAAAACGTCCGTAGGTCAGCACGTAGATATCTTTCTCATCTTTACCGTGATCATTGTAATGCTGATCATGATCATAGGTTCAGCAGTGCTTCCGGACAGGGATAAATCCGACAATGAGAACAGGTTTCTCACCCAGGCTCCGACCTTCAGCTTAGAGGGGATCTTAAGCGGAGAGTATCAGACTCAGCTTGAGGATTATCTGTCAGATCAGATAATCGGAAGGGACAAATGGGTCAAGATCAGGTCTTCAGTCCTAAAGAGCGTGGGATATAACGATATAAACGGTGTGTACGTGCTCGATGACGGAAGGTTAATCGAAAGAAAGACACAGGCTGATTTCAACGCGCAGAGATTTAAAAAGAACCTCGATCAGATAGTTGAGATGGAGGGCGAAGTTTCCGAAGCAGGGACCGAGATAAGGGTGATGCTTGTGCCTACCGCAGCATATTCCTACAGGAACGAAGCAAATCTCAGTACCAACTACGATGAGGGAGAAGCTCTGACACTTGCCAGGGATACTCTTGGTGAGATGTATGTTGAACTGGATGATGCTCTCGTTCCGGATGATGAGCATAAGGACGGCTTCTACTATATGACCGACCATCACTGGAACTATGACGGAGCTCTGAAGTGCGCTTCCATATACAGAGATTCTCTGGGACTTGATCCCAAGGAATACACCCCGAAGGAACTCACGGATGAGTTCAAGGGGACTCTATATTCCAAGGTTCTTCTGAGCGAGCTTATCAGAGACAGTATCTGCGTTCCGGAAGAATCACTGGATACCGACGTTACGGTAAAAATAGATACGGACACCTACGATTCCATATATTTCATGGACAGACTGGAGAATAAGGATAAATACGAAGTTTTCTTCGGCGGAAACTACGGAAGAGTCGATATAAAGAATAACGGTGATGAAGCAGCGCGAAAACCAAGACTTCTCATAGTCAAGGATTCATACGCAAATTCCTTTGTACCTTTCATACTCGATGATTTCAGTGAGATCACGATGATCGACCCCAGATATTTCAGGGAATCCGCAAAGGATCTTGCTCTGGACGGGGAATACGACCAGGTGCTCGTGCTTTTCAACGTGACAGACTTTTCTGAAGAAAAGATGTCGCTGAATACATCTTTGATCTCATAATGTGATATAATGTACTCATGGAAAAGATCAACGAATACGGAAAAATAAAAATATCTGACAATGTTTTTGAAAAACTGGTGAAGGAAGCGCTGGCTCTTACCAAAGGCAGGGATACCCTTGCCATGGAGAGAAAAAGCATAGATGTGGAAGAGACCGATGAAGAGATCAAAGTGGAATTCCACACCGTCCATAAATTCGGCACCAGCATGATCTTTTCGTCCATGACAGTCATGGATCATCTGGAAAAAACCATCAGGTCCATCAAACTGGGAAAGCCTGTGAGGGTAGTGATGAAGATAGTCGCTATCAAGGCCAGAAAGACATTTAAGGTCGATCATGAGAAGACGAGGGTGATCAGGTGAAGCTCACTGACAGCATACAGGTCCTTAAAGGAGTAGGCGCCAAACGCAGTGAGATCCTTGAGAAGATGAACATCAGAACAGTCAAGGACCTCATTTACACCTTCCCCAGAAAATACGAGGACAGAAGAACAGTTTCATATATAATGAATGCTCCTGAAAACACCGACGTGCTCTTGGAGGTCGTTTGCGTGTCAAAAAAGCTTCAGGGCAGTCCATATAACAAAAAAGCTCCGCTCAAGGTGCTGGTGGAAGACGCTACCGGCAATCTTGAGCTTGTGTTTTTCAATGCAAAATATCTGGCGGGATACTTTTTCCCCGGACAGAGACTCACTTTATACGGAAAGATCACGCTGAACAACGGAAGACGCCAGATGATACATCCCGAGTTCCATAAAACAGGGGATAAGGACGACATCAGGGGTCTCTTTCCCGTGTATCCCCTTACGGAGGGACTGTCACAGGGACAGATGAGGAGCCTTCAGCTCCTGGCTCAGCCGTATCACGGGCTTATAAGGGAATGGCTTCCTGCTGAGATAGTGGACGACAATAACCTTTGCCCTCCGGCATACGCTGTGACCAATATTCATTTTCCTTCTGAAGAAAGGAAGGTGCTTGAAGGGCGGTACAGACTCATATTTGAGGAACTTCTGATATTGCAGACCGGACTTTTTTATATCAAGAAAGGGATCAAGTCTTTCCAGAAAGGAATCCAGCTGGACAGCAGAGTGGGAGTAGATGAATTCCTCAGCAATATGAGTTTTGAGCTTACTCCGGGACAGAAACGGGCTTATCAGGAAATAGAGACGGATCTGGAAGACCAAAGACCGATGAACAGACTGGTCCAGGGAGACGTTGGATCCGGAAAGACAGTCGTCGCAGAACTGGCCATGTATAAGACTGTTAAATGTGGATATCAGGCGGTCATGATGGCTCCCACTGAATTACTCGCAAGGCAGCACATCGAGACGCTGAAAAAGGATTTTGAGCCTCTTGGAGTGCGCTGTGAACTTTTGTCGGGGAGTATGAAAGCCAAAGACAGAAGAGAACTTCTGGAAGATCTTAAGACAGGCAGGATACAGATCCTGGTAGGGACCCACGCGATAATCCAGCCGGACGTTGAATTCAAGGATCTGGGACTTGTGGTCACGGACGAACAGCACAGATTCGGTGTGGAACAGAGGAATCTTCTTACGGGAAAGGGACATGATCCGAACGTGCTGGTAATGACAGCTACGCCAATACCCAGGACCCTCGCCGTGATACTCTTCGGAGATCTGGACATATCCGTGATCGACACGCTGCCTAAAGGCAGGAAGCCAATCAGGACATTCCTCAGATATGAGGAGTCCAGGAATAAAATATATGACTTCGTAAGGGATAAGGTCAAGGCGGGAAGCCAGGCATACGTCGTGGCTCCGCTCATAGAGGAATCGGACGCCATAAAGGTCAGATCCGCAGAGGAGATATACGATGAGCTCGTGCCCCGATATCCTGAACTCAGGATAGGACTCGTGCACGGAGGCATGAAGCCAAAGGAGAAGGATGAGATCATGCTCTCCTTCAAAAACGGCGACATAGACGTTCTGGTGTCTACCGTAGTCATAGAAGTAGGTATCGACGTTCCGAATGCCTCTGTAATGGTAATAGAAAACTGCGAACGCTTCGGACTCGCACAGCTCCATCAGCTGAGAGGCCGTGTCGGAAGAGGAGAGGAGCAGTCATACTGTATCCTTGTGAGCGGATCCAAGGGCGAAGTCGCTGAAAAGAGAAACAACATCATGGTTTCGACAACTGACGGCTTTGTGATAGCTGAAGAGGACCTTAAACTGAGAGGTCCCGGAGAGATATTCGGAACGCGTCAGCACGGCATACCGGAACTCGGTGTGGCGGACCTGGTAAAAAACGTTGACGTACTTAATAAAGTAAGAGTTATAGCAGAGGATATCATAGACAGGGATCCCGGGCTTTCGGAGCCGGAGGATCTGGAGCTGAGGGACAGGATAAAGATGATGTTCGGAGACAGGATCAGCCTCAGTCTTTGATAACAGGGGAATATTTATGAGAATAATCACAGGTGATTTCAAGGGAAGAAAAATAGAAATGCCGACAGGCTACGACATAAGGCCTACCACCGAAAAGGTCAAGGAAGCCATGTTCAGCATAATCGGCCAGAGGATATATGACTCAGTATGCGTGGATCTTTTTTCAGGTACAGGCAATCTGGGCCTGGAGGCTTTATCAAGAGGAGCTGAAAAATGCTGGTTCTGTGACAATAACAGGGAAAGCATCAGGCTGATCAGGCAAAATATAGCAAACTGCAGGGCGGAGGAGTGGTCCGAACTCGTAGCGGGAGACTTTGAAAAATGCCTCATGAGGATCAGCGAGAGCGGAGATAAAGTCGACGTATTCCTGCTGGACCCTCCGTATAAGAAGGGCCTCTATGGGAGATGCTTTGAACTCATAAGAGAGCTGGATCTTCTGTCTGAAGACGGGATAATAGTTGCAGAACATAAGCGAGAAGATGAGTTCCCGGATGAATTTGAGGGCTTTCCCAAACTCAAGGACAGAAATTACGGCACCATAACCCTTTCTGTTTATTGTAATCTTTACAAAAATGCATAATTATGGTAAAATAATCAGGATTATGGAGGTATGACATGCATACTAAAGCGCTTTATGCCGGATCCTTTGATCCCATGACGCTGGGACATCTGGATATCATTGAAAGGGCATCGAGAATTTTTGATGAGCTTGTCATAGGTGTGACCGTTAATCTTGAGAAGAAATCCTTGTTCACCTTTGAAGAGAGGGTGGATATGATCAAGGAAGTCACTAAGGACATGCCTAACGTGACTGTGGATAAGTGCGAAGGGCTCCTGGCTGATTTCGTCCTCAATAACGGTTTCAATGCAGTAGTCAGAGGACTGAGAAATACCGCTGATTTTGATGATGAGTATTCTATGGATCAGCTGCATAAACACCTCTATGAAGGCAAGGCTGAAACCGTATACATCATAGCGGATGCCAAATATTCCTTCATAAGTTCCACCATGGCCAGGCAGGTCGTTTCCCTGGGAGGAGACGGTTCCATGCTTGTACCGGACCACGTGCTTAAGACCATGAGGACCAAATTAAATCTGAAATAGTTCGAAAGGAAGCTGGATCAAAATGGAAGATACGACGAAAGTTCTGGACTTACTCGATGAGTTGGAAGACCTGCTGGAGGGAGCTACATCGGTCCCTCTGACAAATAAGATCGTACTGGAAACAGAAGATATCTTTGGGATAATCAAGGACATCAGGCTGGCGCTTCCTGACGACATGCAGCAGGCTAAATGGATAATAGATGAGCGTGACAGGATACTCATGGAAGGGAAATCGGAGTATGAGAGGATGCTGAGAGAGGCTAAGAAGCAGGCAGATTTCCTTGTAGATTCCGATGAGATAACACGCCGTGCCATGAAAAAGGGCGAAGACATAGTCAACGATGCAAAGATCAATTCCAAGGTACTCAAGATGAAGACCTATGATTATGTGGACCGCATGCTGTACGGTATGCAGCAAAAGATGGATGAATTGAACATGAAGTACTTCGGCGAGATGTATACGAATCTGGAGCATACATTTACGGCTATAAACGATACTCTTACTGAAAACAGAGAAGAGATCAGGAGCCTTGCTTATAAGACCCAGAATGAAGACGAAGCCGAGTAACCTAGATTATGATAATACCAAAAGATAACGGATATTACGAAAATTTTCAGGGACACGACAGGTTCGATGTCCCTGAACCTATATATAGGGTGACAGGAGGCAACGGGGGAGAATCGTATCTGATCGTTGGTTCCGAAAAGGCAGCGATACTTGACTGCGGTATGGCATGCTTCAGCAGGGAACTGATCTCGAATATACACGAAGTGCTCGATCCCAAAGGAAGAACTCTCGATTACGTCCTCATGTCCCACACACATTATGATCACATCGGCGCTCTGCCGTATATCATAGATGAGTGGAGTGATGTGAAAGTCTGCGGTGCCGAGAAAGCCATAAGCGTGTTTTCTTCAGAACCTGCCAAAAGGACAATGAGGGAACTTGGCGATAATGCAACTGATCTTTACGGGATCGACTTCGGACCGGTCAAGACCGATGGGATGAGAGTGGACATTGTCCTGAAAGACGGGGATGAGATTGACCTGGGCGATCTGAAAGCTGTTTTTTATGAGGCAAAAGGTCATACAGACTGTTCGGCATCATATCTGATCGAACCGATAAGCGTGCTTTTCCTCAGCGAGAGCATCGGGCAGTACGAGGGACCGGGAAGGATGGACGTTTCCGTTCTCAAATCCTTCAGGCAGTCGCTTGATTCGGCAGAAAGGATGAGGAAACTTGGGGCTGAACGCATAGTCTCGATGCATTATGGCTTCATTCCGGAATATTACAACGACAAGTATTTTGAAGAATATATATGTGAAGCTAAGTGGGAGAGAGAGCTTATACGAAAATGTATTAAAAAGGGTTTTTCCGACAGCGAGATATCCGATGTGCACGATATATTCTACTGGGAGGAAGGACTGAGAGCCGCACATCCATACGACGCCTATCATATGAACACGATGATAACGATAAAGCTGGTTAGGAAAGAAATGGAGGAAGAAGATGGCCAACTATGAAGCATTAAAGGAAAAGATTTTTAAGGCTATTGAAGAGAATCATCAGGAACTCATCGCATGTAACGATGACCTTGCAGACCATCCTGAGGTGTCGGCACACGAATTCAGGTCTTCGCAGAAGCTGGTTGAACTCTTAAGATCACATGGCTATGAAGTGGAATATCCTTTTGCCGGGATCGAGACATCGTTCAAAGCAGTTTACGGGTCAAACGATCATAAATATAAGGCTGCAATACTGACCGAGTACGACGCTCTTCCTGAGATCGGACACGCATGCGGACACTGCGTATCCGCATCTATTTCTATCCTTGCAGGACTCGCTCTCAAGGACTTACAGGACGAACTGGATACCGATGTTCACGTAATCGGAACTCCTAATGAAGAGGAGGACGGAGCTAAGTGCACCATGGTAAAGCAGGGTGTGTTCAAGGGCTATGATTTCGCTATGATGGTACATCTTGATGACAGCAACAAGCCTTACTGCACGCTTCTCGCTCTTGACTCATATATGTTCAACTTCCACGGAAAAGCCGCTCACGGCGCAGCTGCTCCCTGGGAGGGCATAAACGCTCTTAACGCAGCCCAGCTTTTCGTACATGCTGTTGACTGCATGAGACAGCACGTGACTCCTGATGTAAGGATGCACGGCATTTACAGAAACGGCGGAGCTGCTCCGAACGTGGTTCCCGATGAAGCTTCATATGAGCTTTATACAAGAGCTGCTGACAGAAAGTATCTTAACAAGCTGAACGAGAGGGTAAAGAAAATGGCCGACGGTGCCTGCCTCATGACGGGATGCACCTGGGATATGTATCCCACAGCCCAGTCATATGACAACCTCGTGCTTAACGATACCGGAGTGGCCTGTATAAGGGAAGTGTTCGACGAACTGGGCATCGAGGAGAATGCAGATCCTAAGCTGCTCTTCGGCTCATCCGATATCGGAAACGTTTCCTTCCAGTGCCCTGCGTTCCACCCGACTATCCAGATAGTTGACAGGGGCATCCCTATCCATACCAAGGGATTCGTTGACGCGGTCAAGACAGACAGGGCACATGAGGCCATCGCGCTTGGAGCTAAGCTCATAGCGCTTGACATCGCCAAGATATTCTCTGATGAGGAAAAAATCGCACAGATGAAGGCTGATTTTGAAAAGAACAATCAGTAATATTTAAATGCAAAAAACTTTCTGCGGAAAGTTTTTTGTTTATTCAAGGGAGGCTAATGATGTTAGACATTCTGATCAAAAACGGTAAATATCCTGATTATACAAAAAACGCCCTTGTAAAGGGCAATATCGGTATCGAAAACGGCAAGATCGCGTCTATAGGGGCAGATGAACCGGAAGCTAAAAACGTAATAGATGCAGAAGACCGCGTGGTATCACCCGGATTTATCGATATACATATGCATGAGGAAGATTTCCATGAAGGGAAGCATTACTCCATCGCAGACATGATGCTCGGGCAGGGTGTTACTTTAGCAGTAGGCGGAAACTGCGGAACGCTCCATCAGACGGTCAGGGAATTCAGAGATACTATAGAGGAACTTGGAGGATCACCGATAAACTATATGATGCTTTCCGGATACAATCACTACTGGACCGAGCTTGGACTCGGGCATTTGGATAAGTCCACTCCGGAACATAGGAAGTCCATCCATGAATCAATAAAGAAAGATCTGGAAGCCGGAGCCTGCGGTCTGTCATTTGGAATAGAATATGATCCGGGAATGACGGAGGAAGAAATCGTAGAAGCGGCTGATTTCATGGGAGATCCCGGACTTCTGGTAGCGGCTCATTACAGGGCGGACGGTGAGAGAAGTATTGAAGCCATCAAGGAGATGATATCGATACAGTCAAAGATAAAGCAGAGATTCCAGATATCTCATTTAAGCTCATGTTCTGCTATGGGCACGATGGAGGAATCTCTCAGGATCATCAATGAATATATAGAAAAGGATCCACGTCTTAACTACGATACATATCCGTATAATGCATTTTCAACCTACATGGGATCAACTGTCTTCGACCCCGGATGCCTTGAGGGATGGAAGAAAGATTACGGTGATCTGCTTCTTACTGCAGAACCATATCTTTATCAGCGTGCAACGAAGGAATCCTTCGATGATTGCAGAGCTAACCATCCGGAAATGCTGGTGGTGGCCTTCGTCATGAATGAGGATGAGATCGCTCAAGCTATCTCCAATCCAAATGGAATGGTCGCTTCAGACGGGATAATAGCAAACGGGAACGGACATCCCAGAGCTGCAGGAACGTTCCCGAGAGTCCTCGGAAAGTACGTGAGGGAAGACAAGGTCGTGGATCTTATTACCGGCCTCAGAAAGATCACGCTTGAGCCTGCTAAACGCCTTGACATGGAAAACAGAAAGGGCGATATCCATGTCGGTGCAGATGCTGACATCACTGTTTTTGATCCCGAGACAGTTATCGATGGCCCTACCTTCACCGATCTCACCGTTCCGAATAAGGGAATCGACTGCGTTATCGTAAATGGCAGGATAGCTCTTAAAGAGAATAAGGTGATCGACGACAGAGCCGGTAAGTTTATAGCTTATTCAGATAAATAGAATTCGTTCAGTAATGATTATATGAATATGCTTAAGCAGTACAGGGGACTGCCAAGACAAGTTTATATAATATGCTTTGCCAGGATAGTTACGTCCATGGGAGCTTTCATCTTTTCCATGAACTCGCTTCTCATGACGACTGTTCTGGGACTGAGTGAAGTGGCGACAGGATATGTCATGGTGCTCCTTGCAGTCTGCGATATAGTGGGAGCGCTTATCGGCGGGAGACTGTCAGACTATTACGGACGTAAGAAAACCATACTTGCTGCGATGACCGTCGAAACTGTCGCGCTTATTCTCGGCGGCATATATGTAAGAAAGCTGATCGTTATATTCTTTGAAGCGGTGACACTCACCTGTTTCGCCATGTTTTTTCCTGTGATCGGTGCAATGATCACAGATAAGACCGGAGAAGGGAAGAGAGAGGAGAGCTTTTCGCTTTTATTCCTTTGCATAAACGTGGGATACTCGGTAGGTCAGAGCATTGCAGGAGCCATATTTTATAACTATACAGAATGGATATTCTGGGGAATGGGTATCGCTACCGTTATTACAATGATTCTGCTGGGCCTCTTCGTAAGAGATGAATACGTGCCGATCTGTAAGAGGACGGGCATACCTGGTGAGAATGGAAATGATGTGTCCGCAGAAGCCGGCAGGTCTCTGAACGGCAGAAGCCTAGTTTCGCTTATACTGAAGGACAGGCCGCTTGTGCTGTTTCTGATAGCTTCCGTATTTTTCGGATATGCCTATACTCAGGTGAGCTACATGATGCCCCTTCAGTATTCAGGCTTTTTCGGCGCTGAGGCCGGTTCCAAATGGGTGGCTAAACTGTGGATCGTGAATTCCGTATTCTGCATCGTATGGTCACCTGTGATACTCAAACTCACAAAGAACAGAAATGAGTTTCTGGTCATAACCTGGACGGCTGTCCTGTTTGCAATAGGCATGGGGGGTTTCGCATTAATTAAAGAGATGTCCTCTGCATGGCTTATATATGTACTAACACCGGTCTGGACCGCAGGGGAGGTAATAATGTCAGTCCACAACAGCATCCTGCTGGGATCCAGGGCTGAAGAGGAGTACAGGGCAAGATTCCAGTCTCTGTATGAATTCACACATGGAGCGGGAAGGATGATAGGGCCTGTGACTATGGGGTATTTTCTGGTATCACATTCGTATAACATGGGATGGATACTGGTCGCTGCGCTATGCGCGGTCGCCGGTATAATACTTATCTCCGCTTTTAAAATAGATATATCTGCAGATAACAGGGCATGACAGCATGCTCTGTATTTTTATTTGACAGCTTGTTAAAAGTCTGTTAAAATACTGAACTTGTGTTGGCGCTTTTTTAAAAAGCGTAATATGACACGTGGAGAGGTATTATGAATAACAAAAAAGCAACAAAGGCGGGATTCATTATTCCGTCTGTGATCGGTATCTTCCTGTTTATGATACCCATCAAATTTGATGGGAGCTGGACGATAGCGGTCAAGATCCTTGCTGACGCCATTTCAGGCGCTATCGGAGGGATCCTTCCAACTCTTTGCTGTATCGTTCTTACGATTTCAGCTGTGATGTGCGTAATTGCACTTTTCAAACCTAAATTCATCACTGAGAACAAGCTCTTATCAGATGCCTTCTCATGCGGCCCAATCTGGGTAGTTTCAAGAGTTCTCGGCTGCATCTTCTGCTGGATGACTTATCTCCAGGTGGGACAGGATAAGGGAACAGGTATCGCTGCTGCCATCACCGGAGCAGATCAGGGTGGACTTGCTCTTGACCTTATCGTAGGTCTTGTGATCATTTTCCTGATCGCATCCTATCTTCTGCCGCTTCTTCTTGACTTCGGTCTCCTTGAATACGTAGGAGCCATGCTCACCAAGTTCATGCGTCCTATTTTCAAGGTTCCCGGTCGTGCTGCGGTAGACTGCATCACATCATGGATCGGCGACGGTACACTGGGCGTTATGCTCACCTGTAACCAGTATGAAGGTGGATACTATTCCACAAGAGAAGCATCCATCATTTCAACCTGTTTCTCAGCGGTATCCATTACATTCTCACTTGTTGTTCTTGCGGAAGTAGGACTCACGCAGTACTTCGGAATATATTATCTTCTGATCTGCTTCGTAGGTATCGTCTGTGCCATCATATGCCCTCGTATCTGGCCCCTTGCAAAGAAGCCTGATACATATCTCGTAGAGGGAAGGGCTATGCCCGATGAACTTCCTGAAGGCTACACTTCATCCCATCAGTATGGCCTCGACCTTGCGCTCAAGAGAGTCAGCGAGCATAAAGGTATCGGAGAATTCTTTGCAAACGGTACCAAGAACTGCCTTAACATGTGGTTCGGTGTTCTTCCCACAGTAATGTGCATCGGAACAGTAGCGCTGCTCCTTGCGAACTACACACCGCTGTTCGACTGGCTTGGAATGCCTTTCAGACCGCTTCTGTCAGTTCTTGGAGTTCCCGACGTAGAAGCGGCAGCGTCCACCATGGTAGTAGGTTTCACCGATATGTTCACGCCGGCTATCATCATATCAGGAGCTCAGGCTCAGCCTATGACATGCTTTATCGTAGCAGTTATTTCCATCACTCAGGTACTTTTCCTGGATGAGGTCGGCGGACTTATCTTAAGTTCCAAACTTCCCATCAATCTTCTGGAACTCTTTGTAATCTTCCTGGAGAGGACCATAATCTCACTGCTCATCGTATGTCCCATTGCACATCTGATATTCTGACAAAAAACAGACAGCTCGGCTGTCTGTTTTTGCTTTATTTTTTGAAATGGTTAGGGGTTGCAAACCATAGATCATAGTGATATAATACGCAAGGAATATGAAAAACTGACAGGTGCCGGTATTAAAAAACCGGATAATAGGGAAACAGGTTCAATGCCTGTGCGAACTCGTCACTGTATATGGAGAGTCCTTGACCAAGATGCCACTGAGAGATCGGGAAGGCGGCCGGGACGTACGATCCATGAGCCAGGAGACCTGCCTGTCCGATACAAGTGCGGCTCTGCCGTCCGGCCACGAGTAACTGGCGGGTGTAAACTCTGAATGATTTTATTGTATTTCATGAGGTCTTTGCTCCCGATAGCAAAGGCCTTTTGTATTCACAAGACATTAATTTCATTTAGGAGGAGAAAAATGAAGAATCTTAAGAAATTTCTTATCTTAGGCCTCGTGCTCGTTATGGCATTCAGCATGATGATGCTCACAACAGCATGCGGCGGATCAAACGAAGAACCTGCTCCTGCAGAAGAAACTACTGAGGATGCAGTTGCAGCTTGCAACGCAGCTATCGAAGCTATCCAGATCCAGGAATGGACAGAGGATACTGATGCTCTTTGCGAAGCAGCAAGAGCAGCTTATGACGCTCTTACAGATGAAGAGAAGGAACAGCTTGATGACCCCGGTTACTTCGGAGATGACACAGGCGACGCTTCCGCTGACGATCCTCTCAACCAGGATGAGATCGGCGAGAACGAACTTCTCGTAGTAAGCTTTGGTACTTCCTTCAACGACAGCCGTGTTGCAGACATCGGCGGAGTTGAAAAGGCACTCCAGGCTGCAAACCCTGACTGGTCTGTAAGAAGAGCATTCACAGCTCAGATCATCATCAACCACATCCAGGCTCGTGACGGAGAAAGGATCGACAACGTTCAGCAGGCTCTCGACAGAGCTGCCAACAACGGCGTTAAGAACCTCGTTATCCAGCCTACTCACCTTATGCACGGTGCAGAATACGATGAACTCGTTTCCGCAGTAGAAGCTGCTCAGGACAAATTCGAATCCGTTAAGATCGCAGAACCTCTTCTCGGAGAAGTAGGAGCTGACGCTACAGCGATCAACGCTGACAAGGAATCCGCTGCAAAGGCTATGGTAGCTGAAGCAGTTAAGGTAGCAGGAGCTGAATCTCTTGAAGCACTTGATGCTGACGGAACTGCTATCGTATTCATGGGACACGGTACTTCCCACGCTGCAGCTGTTACATACAGCCAGATGCAGGCTCAGATGCAGCAGCTCGGTTACAAGAACGTATTCGTAGGAACAGTAGAAGGCAACCCCGCTGAAACAGCACTTCCCGAAGTTAAGAAGGCTGTAGAGGCAGCTGGATACACCAAGGTCATTCTTCGTCCTATGATGGTTGTTGCAGGCGACCACGCTAACAACGACATGGCAGCTGACGAAGAAGGTTCATGGTACTATGGATTCGTTAACGGCGGAGAATTCGAAGTTGAGGGAGCTGATGAGCCCGTTGATATCGGAGCAGGCTTCGGAGCTGAGAACGTAACATGCCAGATCGAAGGTCTCGGCAGGATCGCTGATATCGAAGCTATGTACGTAGCTCACACAGCAGAAGTTCTTAAATAACTCTCGGTTATTTGAAACTTATCTGAATTAATCGTATGATTGCCCCATCGGCTTGTAGCCGGTGGGGCTGAAAATTGTATTGAAAAGGATGCTATAAAAGGATGAAAAACAGAAAATTATTTATCACAGTATTATTACTTATGATGGTCGCAGTATTCTGCCTTGCAGGCTGCGGTGGTTCAAACGAATCAGGTGAGTCCGCAGATGCTGCTCCTGCAGTAAACGAATTCGGACTTGAAGACGGAACATACGTAGCTACATTTACAACTGACAGTGGGATGTTCCATGTTAATGAAGCAAATAATGATAAAGGTTTACTGACCGTTGAAAACGGAGAGATGACTATTCATGTAAGCCTTCAGGCAAAGGGAGTCGTAAATCTTTTCCTCGGAACTGCTGAAGACGCTCAGAAAGAGGGAGCTGTTCTTCTTGATCCCACAACAGATACAGTAGTATACAGCGATGGTATAGAAGAAGAGGTTTATGGTTTTGATATTCCTGTTCCGACGATCGGTGAAGAATTTGACCTTGCTCTTATCGGAACAAAGGGCAAATGGTATGACCATAAGGTAATGGTTTCTGACCCCGTACCCGGAGATGACATCCACGCCGAAACAGCTGAATAAAAAGATTGTTAATCCATTGAATAGTATAGTATAATGGGGGTGCTGATTTTCAGCATCTCTATTTTATTTAAAGGAGTTTCCAATGAAAGGAAAGGCATATGGAGTGGGTGTAGGTCCCGGAGATCCGGAACTTATGACACTGAAGGCGGTACGTCTCATAAAAGAGAAGGATATAATTATGGTTCCCGGAACGAATCCCCAGGAATCGGTAGCATATAAGATAGCGGTTCAGGCAGTTCCGGAGCTTGAAAACAAAACAGTAGTCCCTGTTGATCTCCCGATGCTTAAAGACCGCGAAGAATTGAAGAGATCGCACAGGAAGGGAGCGGAACTCATAGAATCATACCTGAATAAGGGAAATGATGTCGTGTTTCTTACTTTAGGAGATTCCACGGTGTATTGTACTTTTACATATATCCAGGCGATCCTCAAGGAAGACGGATACGAAACAGAACTGGTAAACGGCATAACATCTTTCTGCGCTGCAGCTTCAAGGCTCAACATCCCCCTCGCAGAATGGAATGAACCGATACACATAATACCGGCAGTACATAAGGCTAATGATGAACTGAATCTTGACGGCAATTACGTTCTAATGAAATCGGGGAGTCATATGAAAGATATCAAAGAGAGGCTTGTCTCAAAGGGAAGGGATGTGAAGGCTGTGGTAAACTGCGGAATGGAGACCGAAGAAGTTTACCAGAAGGCTGAAGACATACCTGATGAGACAGGATATTTTACGCTTTTGATATCAAAAGAAGTATAAGTCTTATTGATAAAAATCAAAAAATATTATAAAATAAATTGTTAATTTAGTTATTGTTCAACACTCGGGAGAATTCAGCAATGAAGACGATTTACAACAATGATATTACGATGGGTCCCTCAGGATTCGTAGTGCTGGCTGATTTCGTGCCCGGCGTGATCCAGGAGATCCGTTACTATTCAACATATAACTTCATAGGAGAAAGGATCGACGGATACGAAGAGCCCTGCGCGCTCATAACCAAGGAAGCTGCCAGAGCACTGAAATCCGCTGCAAACGAGCTGGCAGTACAGGGCTACAGGCTCAAGATATTCGATGCGTACAGACCTGCAACTGCAGTCAAGCACTTCGTGCTCTGGGGTATCGAAGATCAGGACATCAGGATGAAAGAGTATTTCTATCCCGATCTTCAGAAGCAGGAACTCTTCTCAAAAGGATATATAGCAAGCCGTTCCAGTCACAGCAGGGGGAGTACGGTAGATCTGACGCTTTTCGATATGGCAACCGGCAAGGAAGTCGATATGGGAAGTCCATTCGACTTTTTCGGTGAGGAATCCCATCCTGATTACAGGGGAATCACGGAAGAGCAGTATGAGAACCGTATGATGCTTCAGAGGGTAATGGTAAGAAACGGCTTTGAAACATATGACTGCGAATGGTGGCACTTCACTCTTAAGGATGAGCCTTATCCGGATACATATTTCGAGTTTCCGGTCTCATCAGAATATCTCAGGAGGTAACTATCCGGGTTTATGAGATTAGTTATAATGATCGCGATCTACATGGCTATAGTAATAGTTGCTATGGTCATATTGGGATCGGTAACGAGAAACTTACAGCTTAAGAAGTCTGCTAGGGATATGATCACGTTCATATCCCTGTTTGCGTTTTTTGTAATGGCGATGTTTCCGCTGATAGGAGCGGTCGTTCATGACGGACCTGTCTGCTGGTTCTTCCAGAAGTGGGGGAATATCTTCATGGGACTTTTCATGTTCTTCTTCATGACGCTGGCAGCAGTAGCCATAATAGAGCTGATCATATGGACAGTCCACCGCGCTTCAAAGAAAAAAGGGGGCGTACCTCACGGAGCAGCTGCTATGCTCATTATCCCTCTTATTGTAACAGTGGCAGTCAATTTAGCAGGTTCGCAGACTGCACACGACGTAAAGGTCACGAACTATTCCATCGAAAAGGAGAAACTCGGTCTTACGGGACCTGCAAGGATAGTTCTTTTTGCAGATACTCATATCGGAGTCAATTCAACTCCGAAGATATATGAGGATATGGTTGACAGGATCAATGAACAGGATGCCGACCTTGTTGTGGTAGCAGGGGATCTGGTCACAAGTTCCTTCGGAGCGATGAGGGATCCTGAGACCTATGCATCCATAATGAGGGGGATAGAAAGCAAATACGGAGTTTACGCAGTATACGGAAATCACGACGTGGATGAACCTCTTCTCGGAGGTTTCACATATGCGGGAAAAGAGAATGCAAAAAGAAATCCTGCCATGGAAGGCTGGGTAAATGACTGCGGCTGGAAGCTTCTTACGGATGATGTGATGAGGATACCTGAACTTAACGGTCTTGTCATCGCAGGACGAAGAGATGAGTCGAGGCCGGGCGAAGGCTTCGATGAGAGGGCGCCTTTGAGCGACCTTCTTAAAGAAACGGATCCGGATGACAGCATCCTGCTTCTTCAGCATGAACCTTCGGATCTCTATGAACTGGATGAGTACGGGGTCGACCTTTCTGTAAGCGGTCACACTCATGACGGTCAGATCTTTCCCGGAAATATAATCACGAAGATCCTTACGGAACAGTCCTACGGAATGGAAAACTGGGGCGACGCCATAGCGGTAGTAACTTCAGGCGTAGGCTATTATGGCCCGCCTATCAGGGTATGCACCATAAGCGAGATAGTAGTGATAGATCTGATTTGACTTTGGGAGATAGGAATTGAATCTGAAAATAAACGATAAAACAAAAAATATCTTAATAATGATTTTCAGCAATTTTCTTTTTGCTGTATCGGTAACCGGTTTTATAAGACCGCATGGAATTATCCTTGGCGGAGCTACAGGTCTGGGGCTTCTGATAACTCACTACATTCCGATGAAGCTTTCAGTTGTAGTTATGATCATAAACGTGGTGCTTCTGCTTATAGCTTTTGTTACTATGGGGAAGAAGTTCGCACTGTCCACTCTGGCCAATTCCATTCTTTATCCTTCCGTGATGTACATCTTTGAGACTTTTATAGATCTTGGAAAGGTAACAGAGGACCCCATGCTTTCATGCGTATTCGGAGGCGTGCTCATGGGAATTGGGATAGGTCTGATACTGAAGACGGGAAGTTCCACCGGAGGAACAGATGTCATAGCCGTAGCCATAAACAAATATACTCATATGAATCTTTCAGTTCTTCTGTATATGGTAGACGGTGTCATAATGGCCTGTCAGCTCATGTTCTCCAACAGGGAGCAGGTGCTTCTGGGCATATTCCTCATGGCGCTTCTGACCCTTACCATGAACAAGATAATGATCATGGGAAAGAGCCAGATCCAGCTCATGATCTTCTCTGAAAAGACAGAAGAGATAAGGCAGATGATCCTCGGTCAGGAAGATGCGGGAGCCACGCTTTTTCATATTGAAAAAGGATACACAGGAGAGGAAAGCAAAGCCATCATGTGTATCATTCCCAGACGTAAATACTATGATATGTGCGAGATGATACAGAAGGAAGATCCCACCGCGTTCTGGACAATATCCGAAGTAAACGAGATCCACGGAAGAGGATTCTCATTCGAAAGAAGAGTTTAAACATACGGGCAGTTTATGAGTTTTATTTAAAAAATACAGTCATAGAAGTTGCCTCAGGCGAAAATCATTTCACCATGGAGAGAGGCAGCTTCGACTATTCACAGAGCATATCTGAATGGGTCAGACCGGAGCTTTTGAGGACAGAAACAACTGATACCGGCTTCAGATCCTTTTATAATGCCGAAGATTCCGAGTTCGTTCTTGAAGTAAGAGAAGAGAAAGGACTTATAAAGGCAGCCTTAACAGACAGGTCAGGCTCAGGATACAACAGATTCAGGATAAGTTTTCCTGCCGATGAGGATGTCAAAACCACCGTAAAGGGAGGCTGGGAGCCTCATTACGCCGTTATCTACGGAGACTGTGCTGACAGTCTGGAGATTTTGGGAAATATGCTCGACATAGAGGTCGAAAGATATTAAAATATATTCAGCATAGGGCGAAAGAATATGCTTTCGCCCGTTTTAGTATACAGGGGAGGTGAAGTCATGACCGGTAAAAGAACAACTGATATTGCGATACTGATAATATTGATAGCTGTGGCTCTCATTAGTTTCTTTCTGATCGCGCCTATAATGTCGGATCCTGCCACATTTGAAAAGACGATACAGAGCCTTGACGAAAAGAAGACGACCGTGGCGGAACTGACAGCTGCGTCCACAGCCGCGTCTGCTGCAATTACTTTGCTTCCCAACGATATCGGGACGCCCATCGCGGATAAGCTGGTCGACCTGAGCGGTTATTTCATCCTGATCTTCTCTGCCATCTATCTGGAAAAGTTCCTGACTACGATCGCGGGTTTCATCGCCTTCAGATATCTGATACCCATAGCGGTGATCGTTCTCGGAATAAACAGATTCTTCAGATTTGAGGCTGTAAAAATAATAGCTTTAAGGATAATCGCCTTTGCGCTTATACTGGCTCTCCTGGTTCCCGCAAGCGTGGGAATCTCGAGCCTTATAGAGCAGACTCACGAGTATTCCATCCAGCAGACCATAGAAGAAGCCAACAGCGCATCCGATGAGATAAACGAAAAGAACGATTCCGGTGATTCAAACGCCCTTCAGGAATTCTTCAATAAGGTCAAGGGCGGGGTATCCGGGCAGCTTAAGAAATTCGAGACCATACTTTCGAACTTCATAGATTCAGTTGCTGTCCTTATAGTTACTACCTGCGTCATTCCTATACTGGTGCTTTTGCTCCTCGTTTTACTGTTCAAGCAGTTTTTCGGAGTAGCGGGTTCCATGTGGGAAGATTCGGAACGCCTTAAGATCACCAAAAACAGTATTGTAAAAAAATAATATCAGGAGATATATTATGTGGAAATTCAGCGAACTTGAATACAAGCGCCCGGATATGGACGTTTTAGTAGAAAAATTAAAGAAAGCCACCGAGATGGTAAAAAATGCTTCCTCCGGTGAAGAAGTGTATGACATCCTTATGAAGACGGAAGAGGAGAGCAAAGAACTCTCCACATTGTTTACCATCGTCAGCATCAGGCACACCCTTGATACCAAGGATGAGTTCTACGATAAGGAGAACCAGTGGATCAACGAGAAAATGCCTACTGTAATGCCGTATATGCTGGCATATAACGCGGCGATCGAGGAAAGCCCTTACAGACCGTATATCGAAGAAAAACTCGGGAAGCAGTATTTCACCGAGATGGACCTTCAGAAGAAGACTTTCTGTGAGGAGAACATCCCTCTCATGCAGCAGGAAGCTAAACTTACCGATGAATATCAGAGCATCATGGCTGCCTGCCAGGTGGAATTCACGGGTGAAAAGAGAAATCTCTACGGGCTCCAGAAGTTTTTTGAACACGACGACAGGGAAGTAAGACGGGCGGCATTCAAGGCGTATTCTGATTTCTATCACGGACATGAAGAAAGGCTTGAGGAGATCTGGGACGAACTGATCAAAATCAGGAACCAGATGGGAAAGAACCTGGGATATGAGAACTATATCCCTGTGGGATACATGAACCAGGGAAGGACTGACTACGGAAAGGAAGAAGTCGCTTCCTTCAGGGAACAGGTGAGAAAGGAACTCGTGCCTTTCTGTCAGAAACTCTACGAAGCACAGGCCAAGCGCCTTGGCATAGATAAGGTATATGCTTTTGATGAGAAGAGGGTATTTCCAGACGGAAATGCAACGCCTGCAGGCGACGATGACTTCATGATAAGAGAAGCTCAGAAGATGTACCACGAGTTAAGCCCTGAGACCGCTGAATTCATCGATTTCATGATAGATCATGAACTGATGGATCTTAAGAACAAGCCCGGAAAAGCATCAACGGGATATATGACGCTTCTTCCGTCTCTCAGCGCACCCTTTGTGTTCTCATGCTTTAATCAGACCATCTTCGATATGCAGGTGCTGACCCATGAACTCGGCCATGCCTTCGCAGGTTTTAGAGCCTGCCGCAAGCAGCCTGTTGAGAACTATTATTTCTCATCGACTGATATCGCTGAGATCCACTCCATGAGCATGGAGCAGTTCACTTACGGATATGCGGAGAGGTTCTTTGGTGATGATGCGGATAAATACAGATTCGCGCACCTTCAGGAGGCCATAACCTTCGTGCCTTTCGGAGTCGCCGTGGATGAGTTCCAGCATATCTGCTATGAGCATCCCGAGCTTACACCGAAGGAGAGGACCTACGAATGGCATAAGCTTGAACAGAAGTATATGCCTTGGAGAACTTACGATAACGACGAGTTCATGGAGAGGGGAGGATATTGGTATCATAAACTTCATATCTACCTCTATCCGTTCTACTATATCAACTATACGCTCACTACAATGGGCGCAATGGAGTTCAAAAGGAAGTATGCGGAAGATCCTGAAAAAGCCTGGAAGGATTATCTTGCGCTCACAGACGTCGGAGGATCCAAGAGTTATCTTGAGATACTGAAGATCGCAAACCTTTCTGTACCGTTTGAGGATGGAGCTGTAGCCAAAGCTACAGGATATGCAAAGGACATCCTTGAAAAGAAAATGTCGGAAATGTAAGCCGGCTGTAAGCTCAGTTTTAACAGGAGACAGCAGATATCATGAAAGAGTATAAGACTGTTGGCATTCTCTCTGCCCTTGAAGTGGAGAGCGATATTATCCTGAGAAGCATGACGGGTAAAGAAGCCTTTGAATTCTCAGGTATGACTTTTACCAAAGGACTGCTTAATGGCAAGGAGACAGTTCTGGCGACCTGCGGCGTAAGCAAGGTGAATGCGGCTCTTTTCACGCAGATCATGATAGACCGCTACAGCCCGGACTGCATCTTATTAACGGGTGTGGCAGGGAGCATGGACAGATCCGTTAAACAGATGGATCTGATAGTTGCGGATAAACTGACATTTCATGATGTCAGCCCTCATCAGCTTGAATTCTGTTTTCCCAATCAGGTATGGTTCCGGACAGATGAGGAACTCAGGGACATATTAAGCAAAAACGCTGAAGGCTCAAGGATAGGACCGATTATTACCGGGGATCAGTTCATCACTTCGAGGTCAACAAAAATACAGCTGAAGAAACGGTTTCCGGATGCGCTGGCTGTTGAGATGGAAGGCTGCGCCGTGGCACATGCGTGTTTTGTTAACCGGGTGCCTTTTGCTATAATCAGGTGCATTTCGGATCTGGCAGACAACGGAGCAGAGGAATCCTACGATGTATTCGAACAGAAGGCTGCTGAGAGATCTGCAGAAATAATAATTAAGACCATAAAGGATTTAAAATGACAGCTTTGGAGGACTGATATATGAAATGCAGGATGTCAAAGGAATATGTGATAGGCCCCGGCGCATGTGATCATTCGTCGAGACTTGGGATACCTGATACCTTCGGGATCTTCATGGACATGGCGGCTGAACACGCTGAAAGTCTCGGGATAGGAACGACATTCATGGTGAATGAACATAAATTCTGGCTTACAGCCAAGACCAGGATCAGCTTCATCAGAAGACCGGCCATGATGGAAAAAGTGATACTGAATACCTGGCCTCTTAAACCCAAGGGATTTCAGGAGATAAGAGACTACTCTATAGAGGATCAGGACGGCAAAGCCATCGCATACGGCAAGACTCAGTGGGCTGTGCTGGATACCGAAAAGGGATCTCTGGTCAAAATCGATGAAGTCTTCAGCGACGACTGGGAACTGGAGACGGAGACAGTTCTGGACGAACCCTTTGCAAGGGTAAAAGAGGATATTTCCGACTGTGAAGAGGCAGGAAAGTATGAGATCAGGTCGATTGATATAGATCTCGGCGGACATATGAACAATGCGGCTTATGTTAGAGCCCTGTTCAGCATATTTACGACTTCGGAACTGGATGCAATGAATATCACAGACTGTGAGATATGCTATAAGCACTCCTGCTATGAAGGAGATACGCTCACATTCTACAAGCGCCAGAGAGACAATGCCATAGAGATGATAGGAAAGACAGGAGATGGGGAGACCGCGATACTTGCGGTGCTTAAGTAGCAAATCAGGAGGACACATATGGAAGAGAGGATACTTAAGAGGATCGACGAGATAGTTTCAGAGATAGGACCGGAACTGAAGAAACTGGCTTTGGACATCCACGACAATCCAGAACTGGGAAATGAGGAGTTCAAAGCATGTAAGTGGCAGACCGAACTTCTTGAAAAATATGGTTTCTCGGTTGAAAGGGAGTTCTGCGGCATTCCCACAGCCTACAGAGCCACATATAAGGGCGCCAAACCCGGACCGAGGATCGGAATGCTGGGTGAGTTCGACGCTCTTCCCGGACTCGGTCACGCCTGCGGACATAATCTTATCTGTACCATGGCGGTAGGATCAGGCATCACCATGAGAGAATTCGCCGATGAGTTCGGAGGCGAGATAGTAGTTATCGGCACACCTGCTGAGGAGACTGCAGGGGCCAAGGTCGAGATGTCCAGGAAGCATGCTTTCGATGACCTTGATGTTGCAATGATGTCACATCCCGCATACGCAGACTGTGATTCACTGAACACAAATGCAATCAAATGCTTCCAGGTCGAATTCTTCGGAAGAGCTGCCCATGCGGCTGCTTTCCCCGAGGATGGAATAAATGCGCTTGATGCAATGATCCAGCTTTTTGTCGGAGTAGGGCTTCTCAGGCAGCAGACTAAGGACGGCTCCAGGATACACGGTATCATCCTTGAAGGCGGCAAGGCTCCCAATATTATCCCGGAATATACGAAAGCGCTTTTCTATGCCAGAGCTCCGAGGTTTGCCTATGCCATGGAAATATCTGAAAAGATATACGATATAGCGAGGGGAGCGGCCCTTGCTACCGGATGCACGGTAGAGATAAAGGATGCTGAAGAGGATTTCAAGGACACCTGTTCAAACAGATATCTTTCGGACCTCATGGTGGACAATATGGAGAAGTATTACGGTCATAAATTCATGAGATCCGGTGGTGTAGCAATAGCCGGAAGCTCGGATCTGGGAGACGTGAGCTACTGCTGTCCTGCAATTCAGACTATCACAGGTCTTTCTGCTCCGGGAGAAAATGCGGTATATAAGCCTCATACACCTGAATTCGCGGTAAGGACGGGAACGGACCAGGCTGTGGCCAATTGCCTGGATTTCGTCAAAGGCTTCACCTTAACAGCCGTACAGCTGATGACAGAACCCGAGCATCTTGAAAAGATAAAAGAAGAATTCAGCCACATCAACGACCCGAAGCCTGCAGGAGGTTTTGAATCACCGCTGTAAAAGTATTTAGAAAATTATAAAATTTATGGCTCAGCCTGAAATATGGCTGAGTTTTTTGTTTTATCGGTTCATTTCTTTACCCAGATGAACTTTTTGCACTAAAAATGTTCTAAATTCAAAAACATATTGAAATAAAAAACTGGAGTGTTATATTTGAAACTGAACGGGTTCTTAACCCGCGTGATACACAAAATGTTGTGGATAAAATGAGGTGAATTATGGCTGTAAACAAGAAACTGGTTACTGAACCCAAGTGGTGCAAGGGCTGCGGTATCTGCGTAGCATTTTGCCCTAAGGATGTGCTTGCGGTCGTTAAAGAGAAGATCGTAGTCAGCAATCCGGATAACTGCATCAAGTGCGGACTCTGTGAACTCAGATGCCCGGATTATGCAATTTGGCTTGAGGAGGAATAGTAATGTCAGACAAGAGATTTCAATTATTACAGGGAAATGAAGCGGTAGTTGAAGGTGCTATCGCCGCCGGTATGAGATTCTATGCCGGATATCCTATCACACCTTCCACCGAGATCGCAGAACGTTCTGCTCTCAGACTTCCTCAGGTAGGCGGCAAGTTTGTACAGATGGAAGATGAGATCGGAGGAATCGCAGCTGCTCTCGGAGCATCTGTTGCCGGACTCAAGGCAATGACCGCTACATCCGGCCCGGGATTCTCCCTTAAGCAGGAAAACATCGGTTACGCTGCTATCGCAGAGATCCCCATCGTTATAGTAGACGTTCAGCGTGAAGGTCCTTCCACAGGACTTCCCACATCGCCTTCACAGGGAGACCTGATGCAGTCGAAGTGGGGTACTCACGGAGACCATCCCGTTATCGTTATATCACCCTCATCAGTTCAGGAATGCTATACAGAGACTGTAAGAGCTTTCAACATGGCTGAGAGATTCAGAGTTCCCGTAATCTTCCTTATGGACGAGATCATCGGACATTTAAGAGAAGGATGCGAAATGATCCCTCCCGAAGAACTGACGATCTCCAACAGAAGGATAGACAGACAGTTCAACGGTACTCTGGCATATGCTGTTCAGGAAGGAAACTACGTTCCTGAATTCGCTCCTTTCGGAAAGGGAGACCACTTCAACGTTACAGGTCTTTTCCATGACCTTGACGGTTTCCCCACAAACGACAATCAGCAGACAGATTCCCAGGAGAGACGTCTTTTAGACAAGATCACAAAGAGAAGAGACAGGATCCAGAAATGGGAAGAAGTTGACTGCGACGATTGTGAGACTATGATCGTATGCTTCGGCGGAACTGCAAGAGCAGTCCAGGGAGCTATGGATATGGCTAAACAGCAGGATTTCTTCAAGATCGGCATGTTCAGACCTATCACAGTATGGCCTTTCCCCGAAGAAGCACTCAACAAGATCATAAGAACAAATAAGCACTTAAGACAGATCATCGTTGCTGAGCACAACGACGGACAGATGGTGCTGGAAGTCCAGAGAATAGTTGAGGGAAGAGTACCTGTTATCCATCTGGGCAAGATCGACGGAACCACCATCACACCTGAAGAAGTTCTTAAGAAGATAGAGGAGGAGTATTAATATGCCAAGCAAACTTATAGAAAAAACAATGCGTGTTAACAGACTCCCTCATATCTGGTGTCCCGGATGCGGACACGGCATCCTTATGAGAGATGTTGCACAGGCCATCGAAAACTGCGGACTTGACCCGGATAAGGTAGTTATCGTTTCCGGTATCGGATGTTCATCCAGAGCTGCAGGATACATGAACTATAACACTCTGCATACAACACACGGAAGAGCTCTCGCATTCGCAACAGGCGTTAAGCTTGCTAATCCCGAACTCACCGTTATCTGCATCACCGGTGACGGAGACTGCACGGCTATCGGCGGAAACCATCTCATCCATGCATGCAGAAGAAACATAGACATTACTTCCATCGTTTTCAATAACAATATCTACGGCATGACCGGAGGACAGTATTCTCCTACAACACCTCACGGTGAAAAGGGAACCACAGCTCCTTACGGAAACATCGATTACAACTTCGATATCCCCAAACTTGCAGAAGCTGCAGGCGCTACCTTCACAGGAAGATGCACGGCTTATCACGTTCAGGGTGCCGTTAAGCTTATCGAGGACGCCATCAATCATCACGGATTCTCACTCATCGAAGGAATGTCCGTATGCCCTACATACTATGGACGTAAGAACAAGAAGGGCGACTCCATCGCAATGATGAACTGGCAGAAGGACGTTTGCATCGATGCTAAGGTAGCAGCTAAACTTCCTCCTGAGAAGCTTGAGGGCAAGATCCTCATCGGCGAGCTTTCAAGAGATGAGAGCAAGGAAGAATATACAGATATGTATATGAAGATCATTGAAAGATGCGGAGGTAATAAGTAATGGCTAAGACTGAGATCAGAATGACAGGATCCGGCGGACAGGGTGTCATCATGGGCACCATCATCCTCGCAGAGGCTGCATATGACGACGGAAAGCAGGTAGTACAGTGCCAGGCCTACGGACCTGAGGCCAGAGGAGGTTCCTCCAAGGCAGAGACCATCGTATCAGATGACAGGATCCACTACACAAAGATCAAATATCCCGATCTGCTGCTCTCCCTTACTCAGGAATCACTGAATAAGTTCAAGGACGCAGTCAAGGAAAGCACGATCTTCGTTGTAGACAGCGATATCGAAGTTCCCGAAGAGATAAAGGCTAAGCATAAAGTTTACAGCCTTCCGATCCTGAGTTCCGCTGTTGAAGTTATCAAGAACAAGATGTCCGCAAACATCATCTCCTGCGGAGTTGTAAACGAGCTTACTCACGTAGCTACACAGGAAGCTATGGAAAAGGCAGTACTGAACCACGTTCCCAAGGGAACAGGGGACACAAACCTGGCCGCTTTAAGACTCGGCGGACAGATGATCAGAGAATACTCTGAAAAATAAAATACTAAAATAATACAGTTTTCCTGCCCGTAAAAGGGCAGGATTTACTGATATTATCAGGAGGAAAAAATGACTTATATGGGTGGAGTCCTTTCTTCGATGCTGGGAATCATTTTCATCGCATTCCTTATAGGTACGATAGGGTATCTGGTCGGAGCAATCGAAATAAAAGGAATATCACTGGGAACAGCAGGCGTACTGCTCATAGCACTGATTTACGGTATTATTGTAAGCAAAGTGCCTGAATTCAACTTCGGCGGAATCAACATAGTACTTTTCGATGATGCCATAAAATCAAGATTCGGCTTGTTTTCAAGCATAGGCACAGCGCTTTTCGTAACGTCTGTCGGCCTGATCGCCGGACCTAAATTCTTCAGGTCATTCAATAAGGCGACCATGGCTTACGTATATATGGGAATCATCATTATAGCCATTGGAAGTATCATCACAGGTGCATTCATCCTTATTGACAAGAATCTTGAACCTGCGATGGCTGTAGGACTTATGACCGGAGGACTCACCAGCACTCCGGGACTTTCCGCTGCAAAAGAAGTGGCTGCCGGAGGAGAAGACCTCGTTACGGCAGGATACGGCATTGCTTATCTATACGGCGTTCTCGGAGTTGTATTCTTCGTGCAGATCATGCCTAAGATCCTGAAAGTCAACATGGATGAGGAGAGAGCGAAACTGGTAGCTGTAAACGCAGCTGCAGCATCCACACTTAAAAGAGAAGTGAAGAAAATAGAACCATTCGGATTCTTCCCGTTCTTCCTTGCCATCGCATTCGGATGCATTATCGGAGCTTTCAAGATTCCCGGGATCAACTTCTCACTGGGCAATTCAGGCGGCTGTCTCGTTGCCGGCCTCATAGTAGGGCATTTCGGACATCTTGGCGGAATTGACCTTAGGATATCCAAGGATACTCTTAACTTCATGAGAGAACTGGGACTGGTACTCTTCCTTATAGGTGCAGGAGTTCCCGGTGGTGTGAACTTCGTTAACAGTGTTAAGATTTCATACTTCATCTATGGTATCGTTATCACTACGGTTCCCATGGTCATCGGTTACTTCCTGGCGACTAAGGTATTCAAGATAGATCTGCTGAATTCACTTGGATCCATCACAGGTGGCATGACCAGCACCCCTGCGCTGGGAGCACTAATCGCTACCGCAGGTACAGATGAGGTAGCGGCAGCATATGCAGCAACGTACCCAGTCGCCCTTGTATGCGTGGTAATCATGGCCAAGGTCCTTATAATGCTATAAAAAACAAAATACGATGTATCAGATCCCTTGCTTCGGCAGGGGATCTTTTGTGTTGTAAAAGAGATATTGTTTTTGTATAAAAACAATATAAGTAATTGTTCAAAAAATGTATTTTTACTATTGAATTCCCACATTTCGTGTGTTATACTTCTTGTAATTTGATTTAGCGATTTAACTAATTAAAGTAAATGCATTAGAGGTGTAAACATGCTTAAAATGTCAGATAAGACCAATCTTCTGGAGCAGAGCATATACAGGTATTCGCTTCAGGATGTGGAAGACCCCAATCTTTACAGGGAGATGTACAGCTATGAGGAAGTGCCTAAGGTAGCTTTTAACTTCAGGCGTGTTCCCATGGTGACTCCAAGAGATATCTGGATCACGGATACTTCTTTCAGGGACGGGATGCAGTCCATGGCTCCTTATGAAGTATATCAGATAGTCGACCTTTACAAGCTTTTATCAAGACTCGGCGGTCCGAAGGGTATTATCAGGCAATCTGAATTTTTTGTATATACCAAAAGAGATCAGGAAGCCATTGACAGGTGTATGAACCTCGGTCTTGAATTTCCTGAAGTCACGACCTGGATAAGGGCTTCAAAAAATGACTTCAAACTGGTAAAAGATCTGGGTATCAGAGAAACAGGCATACTGGTGTCCTGCAGCGATTATCATATATTTAAGAAGATGGGGATGACCAGATCGCAGGCAGTGGAATTCTATCTTTCAACCATAAAAGACGCATTCGATGCAGGTATCGTTCCCAGATGTCACCTCGAAGACATCACAAGAGCTGATTTCTACGGGTTCGTTGTTCCTTTTGTAAATGAGATTCAGAAGCTTTCGGAGGAAGCGGGCGTACCCGTTAAGATCAGGGCCTGCGATACCATGGGATACGGCATACCTTATCCGGGAACAGCGCTTCCCAGATCAGTACCGGGTATTGTCTACGGTCTTAACCATTATGCTGAAGTGCCGTCTGAACTTCTCGAGTGGCATGGACATAATGACTTCTATAAATCCGTGACGAACGCTGCTACAGCGTGGCTTTACGGATGCAGCGCAGTCAACTGTTCGCTTCTCGGTATAGGAGAAAGGACCGGAAACGTGCCGCTTGAAGCAATGGTTTTCGAATATGCCTCCTTAAGGGGCACTCTGGACGGGATGGATACAACTGCTATCACTGATATAGCAGACTATTTCAGAAAGGAGATCGGGTATGAGATACCGCCCATGACTCCTTTCGTAGGTGAAAACTTCAATGTTACCAAGGCAGGCATACACGCTGACGGTCTTATGAAGGATGAGGAGATCTACAATATCTTTGATACAGAAAAGATCCTTAACCGTACCCCGGGAGTCAGCATCAGCAAGACATCGGGAGCCGCAGGAATAGCTTACTGGATAAACGAACATCACAGACTGGAAGGGGATGACAGGTATACTAAAGATTCTCCGCTCGTCATGGAGCTAAAGGAATGGGTGGATGAGATGTATGCCGACGGACGCACAACCGTGCTATCATCCGGCGAGATCGAAAAAAAGATACTTGAGATAACCGACATCAATGAGAGAAGAGGCGGCTCTTCGATCAATAAGGCAAATGAAAGGACGGACTTATGGGGTATGCATTAGCACAGAAGATAATAAAAGATCACCTGGTGTCGGGTGAAATGAAAGCGGGAAGCGAAATAGCCTTAAAGATAGACCAGACCCTGACGCAGGATGCCACGGGAACGATGGCTTATCTTGAGTTCGAAACCATGGGAGTCGAAAGGGTGAGAACAGAACTTTCTGTCGCTTACGTGGATCACAATACGCTTCAGTCCGGATTCATGAATGCTGACGATCATCGTTTCATACAGTCCATGGCAAGAAAGTACGGGATTAAATTCTCAAGACCCGGTAACGGTATCTGCCATCAGGTACATCTGGAACGTTTCGGTATACCAGGCAAGACTCTTATAGGATCCGATTCCCATACTCCTACCTGCGGAGGCCTCGGCATGCTGGCAATGGGTGCAGGAGGGCTTGATGTGGCCTGTGCCATGGGCGGAGGAGCATATTACATAACTATGCCGAAGATGATGAAAGTCGTCTTAAAAGGCAAACTGAAGCCTTACGTGACTGCAAAGGATATAAGTCTCGAGATATTGAGGCTTTTAAGCGTTAAAGGCGGCGTCGGGTACGTTATTGAGTGGGGAGGAGAAGGTATAAAAGGCCTTTCGGTGCCTGAACGCGCAACCATAACCAACATGGGAGCGGAACTGGGAGCTACAACATCCATATTCCCGTCTGATGAGGTAACAAGGAAGTTTCTTGAAGCTCAGGGAAGAGCAGAGTGCTGGAAAGAACTTGCATCCGATCCTGACGCTGAATACGATAAAACCGTCGAGATAGATCTTGACAGCCTCAATCCCATGATAGCATGTCCCCACAGTCCTGATAATGTGATGACTGTAAAAAGCATGGAAGGGAAAAAGGTGGATCAGGTATGCATAGGTTCATGCACCAATTCATCCCTTTGCGACATGCTTAAGGTCGCCGCTATACTTAAGGGAAAGACCGTTTCACCTGACGTCAGCCTTTCCATATCACCCGGGTCGAAGCAGGTTCTCACGATGCTGGCTGACTGCGGAGCTTTATCCGATATACTTGCTTCCGGAGCCAGAGTACTGGAATGTGCCTGCGGTCCCTGTATAGGAATGGGATTTTCCCCCAATTCCAAAGGTGTGTCGCTCAGGACGTTCAACAGAAATTTCGAAGGAAGATCAGGGACAAAAGATGCCGGCGTTTATCTGGTGTCTCCTGAAACCGCAGCAGCCTCTGCCATCAGCGGTTTTATAACTGATCCGACGGGATCAGGAAAAATATCTGCTGTATCCATGCCTGATAATTTCAGGATAGATGACAGCTCTGTAATCGATCCTTTACCATCAGACGAAGCAAAAGATGCTGAGATACTGAAAGGCCCGAACATCAAGAGTTTTCCGGAGACAGAACCTGCGGCGGATACTGTAGATGCAGATATCACTCTTAAAGTCGGGGATAATATAACGACCGATCATATTATGCCTGCGGGATCCAAAATACTTCCATACAGATCCAATATACCGTATCTTTCTCAATACTGTTTCGAGGTATGCGATCCTGATTTCCCGGAGAGGGCAAAGAAAGCCGGTAAGTCCGTAATAATAGGCGGCGATAATTACGGTCAGGGTTCATCCAGGGAACACGCAGCTCTGGTACCTCTTTATCTCGGCGTAAAAGCCGTTATAGCTAAAAGCTTTGCCAGGATACATGCAGCAAACCTTATAAACGCAGGGATAATACCTCTTACATTCAGCGATCCTTCCGATTATGACAGGCTGGATCAGGGAGACCGCCTCTCATTAAAAGGCGTGCTCTCATCTCTTGAAAGCGGTGATTTCATACTTGAGGATAGGGACAAAAATACTGAGATCCGTCTCAAGGGAAAATTCACTGAAAGGCAAAAGGACATAATAAAGGCAGGAGGCCTTCTTAAATACGCAGGACGGGGAAATCTATGAACAGAGAAGAATATATCAAAGCAGCAAGAGAACAGTTTGAAACTCTGCTGAGAGAACAGCTAAAAAGAGCGGATCGCATGAAGTCAGGAACCGAAAAAAGACCTGAAGGAGAAGCTGTAGTTATCGGACTTATAGACGGAGACGGCATAGGACCTCTGATCATGAAAGAGGCTGTAAGTGTACTTGAGACTCTCCTTAAGGAAGAACTGGAAGAAGGTAAGGCAGTCCTGAAAAAAATCGAAGGTCTTACCATAGAAAACAGAAGAGCGCTTGGAGTTTCAGTTCCTTATGACGTGCTTAAGGAGATAAAGTCATGTGACGTACTTCTTAAAGGCCCCACTGAGACGCCTAAAGGAGGGACGCTCGAAAGTGCAAACGTCACATTAAGAAGAGAACTGGATCTCTACGCCAACGTAAGACCCGTTTATGTGCCTGAGCTAGGTATAGACTGGACATTCTTCAGGGAGAATACAGAAGGAGAGTATGTTCTCGGATCAAGAGGGATCGAGATACCGGGATGTCTCGCCATGGATTTCAAGGTCACGACAGATGCAGGCACTGGACGAATTGCAAGGACTGCATTTGACTTTGCAAAAAATAACGGCAAGGATAGGGTCGCCATCGTGACCAAGGCCAACATAATGAAAAAGACCGATGGAAAGTTCTCTGAGATATGCAGGAGAGTTTCTGCTGAATATCCTGAAATAAAAGCAGAGGACTGGTATGTGGATATCATGTCTGCAAACCTTGTGAATGAGAATATCAGGTCCGGCTTTCAGGTCTTCGTGCTTCCTAACCTGTACGGCGATATCATAACCGATGAAGCTGCGGAGATACAGGGAGGGGTAGGCACGGCAGGATCAGCGAATATCGGCGACCGTTATGCCATGTTTGAAGCCATCCACGGAACAGCACCCAGGATGATCGAAGACGGGCTTCAGGACTACGTAAATCCCTTAAGCATCCTTAAGGCAGCGGAGATGCTACTGAGACATATCGGATATTCAGATAAAGCTGAAAGACTTAAGGCATCCCTGGACAAGGCACAGTCACCGGAAGCACCTAAAGTTACCGGCTTCAGGGACGGTGCTGAAACGAAAGAACTGATGAAATTTATTTATTCAGTATTATAAAAGGTCCCGCATCGCGGGATTTTTTGTTGTTGTGTATTTTTTTGGATGATTATGATATAATTAACTCCATAATGATCAGAGAGGCAAAAATGGATAAGATAGTTATCAGGATAAAATCAGAAAAAGGCAATATGCCTTCATACGAGACATCAGGTTCCGCAGGGGCCGATATAAGGGCCTGCCTTGATGAGCCTGTGACCCTTCAGCCCGGAGAGAGAAGACTGATACCTACGGGAATGTACGTGGAACTGCCCGACGGAGTGGAAGCGCAGATCCGCGCAAGATCAGGCCTGAGCGTCAGGCACGGGATCACCATGATAAACGGAGTAGGGACCGTTGACAGCGATTACAGGGGAGAATGGAACGTCCCTCTGGTGAATCTCGGACAGGAACCTTATACTATATATGACGGAGACAGGATAGCTCAGGCTGTTTTCTCCAGGTATGAAAGAGCGGAGTTTATCCTTACGGATGAAGTTAATGAAACAGAACGGGGCGGAGGAGGCTTCGGTTCTACAGGAGTTTGATATGCTTTTCAGAGAAGATATAGAAAAACGCGAAATAGAGACTTTGGATAAAAGAGCCTGCAAATCGGCATTTTCAAAAGGGAGAAGTTTTGAAGAGCCGAAGGATGACGTAAGAACTGACTTCCAGAGGGACAGAGACAGGATCATACATTCCAAATCCTTCAGAAGACTTATGCATAAGACTCAGGTATTCCTGGCTCCCGAAGGAGATCATTTCAGGACCAGGCTTACTCACACCCTTGAAGTGAGTCAGATAGCAAGGACTATAGCCAGAGCTCTCAACTATAATGAAGATCTTACAGAGGCAATAGCCCTTGGTCATGATCTGGGACACACACCTTTTGGACATAACGGCGAAGAGGTGCTGAATAAGATACACCCGGGCGGATTCCATCATAACGTTCAGAGCCTGAGAGTTGTGGACGTCCTTGAAGGAAGTCACCACAGGGTAGGCTGCGGCATGAATCTTACAGCTGAAGTAAGAGACGGAATCGTCAATCACACAGGTCCGAACGATCCCTTTACTCTTGAAGGGCAGATAGTGCATCTCGCTGACAGGATCGCATATATAAACCATGATATCGACGACGCTTTAAGATCGGGAGTCATCGATTTCGAAGATATCCCACAGTCATCCATCGAACTCTTCGGTGCATCCCATAGAGCCAGGATCAATTCCCTTGTTATAGACGTTATAAAAAACAGCGAGGGAAAGGATAAGATCTGCCAGAGCCCTGCGTTCAAAAAAGAGATGGATCACTTAAGGAAGTTTATGTTCGCAAACGTATATAAGAACAGTCAGGTGAAGAGGGACGAGGATCTTAATAAGGTCGAGACTGTTATCAGGTCGCTTTATGATTACTATCTTGATAATCCGGAGCTTCTTCCGGATGAACTCAGGGAAATATCCGAAAAGGATGGAGTAGCTGAGGCTGTTAAAGACTATATAGCAGGTATGACGGACAGATTCGCCTTATCAACTTATACGGATCTTTTCGTTCCCAAGGGTTGGAAATAATCAAAATTTTTTTAAAAAATAAAAGGAAATGTGTTTTTTTGGGGTAAAAAAGAGATATAAACACAAAATGGGGGATAATACAGAATGGCTCAGAGAAACTCAGGCAGCGGGGCAGACGAACTAAAGAGCCAATTGAATATTGTAGACGTGATAGGCAGGGTCGTACCGCTGAAAAGAGCAGGCTCCAATTATAAAGGGGTCTGTCCGTTTCACAGTGAGAAGACCCCGTCTTTTGTTGTGTCTGATCAGAAGCAGATTTTCACCTGCTTCGGCTGCGGAGCAACCGGAGACGTAATAGAATTCACTAAAAGATACTACAACCTTGATTTTATCGAAGCTTGTGAAAAGCTGGGTAAGGAATACGGTATCGACGTGGATTTTTCCAGATCATCCCCAAATAAGGAAAAGGAAGAATACTTCAAGATAAACCGGGAGGCGGCAACTTTTTTCTATAAAGCGTTTACCGAAAAGGCCAATCCGGGATACACCTATATGAAAAAGCGCGGTCTGGAAGACGGGATACTGAAAAAATTCGGTATCGGATACGCCGATAAGGAATGGGACAGTCTGTACAAACACTTTAAATCAAAAGGTGTAGATGAAAAAGTACTGCTGGAACTGGGACTGATCTCCAGGAGCAGAGACGGGAAGTACTACGACAAGTTCAGGAACCGCGTCATGTTTCCCATAATCAATACCTCAGGCAGAGTCATAGGCTTCGGAGGGCGGAGGATCGATGACAACGATAATCCCAAGTATCTGAATTCGCCTGAAAATATAATCTTCCAGAAAAAGAACAACCTCTATGCTCTGAACACTACCAAACAGGACATAGGAAAAGAGGGGAGCGCCATAATAGTCGAAGGATATATGGATGTGATAAGCCTCTACCAGCACGGGGTGAAAAACGTCGTGGCTTCTCTTGGAACAGCCCTGACTGACAATCAGGCGAAACTGATAAAGAGATACACTCCCGCGGTAAACCTTTGTTATGACTCCGATACAGCGGGTATAAACGCGGCGATCAGAGGAATAGACATTCTGGTACCCAGAGGACTCAAGGTCAAGGTATTTCACGTCACAGACGGAAAAGATCCTGATGAGTTCGCCAAGGCTCACGGACGCGACGCCTTCATGAAGCTTGTGAAAAACGCTCCGGGAGCGATACAGTATAAACTGGATTCCCTTAAGAAGGGACTGGATATGGCTGTCGATGAGGATAAGCTCGAGTATATCAGAAAAGCAGCCGGGGTACTGAGAACGCTGAGCCCGGTGGAAACCGATATATATGTCAGAGCTCTTTCAGAAGAACTTAAGGTGTCCGAGAGAGCCATATTTGCAGAGATAAGCGATGAAAGCGACAAAGGCAGTTCAAGGCCCGTACATACAGAAAGAGAAGGAGATCCCGCATCCGTCGAACTCAGTTCCAGGGAAGCGAACGTTATCTCAGCGATACTGACCAATCCGGATCTGACTGAGGTGCTGTTTGAAAACTTCGGCATCATGGAGTCAGCCTTTGCTAAAAAGATCGGATACATAATGCTTGAATTGTTCGGGAACAGCGGCAATTTCGGTATTTCAGACCTGAATGACAGACTGGATCCTGACGAGAGCCTCGCTCTTGAAAGAGCTGTTTCAGGTATCATGCTGGCGGGAAGAGAAGAAGAAGTCCTTGAGGAAAGCATAAGAAAATGGAAACTTGAAAAGCTTTTCGAAAAGGAAAAGAATATAGTGTCCAGGATGGACCTTGCCGACGAGAGCGGCATTGATCAGAATACGATCGAAACACTTACCGGTGAGCTTATAGAAGTACAGAAAGAAATTAAAAAATACGGGGGACGATAAAAAATGGCAGAAGACAAGAAGAAAAACGAAATCGATGAGTTCGATCAGGAACTGACAGAAGAACAGCTTTCTGAAGACGGCGAGAAGGATGACGAAACGGAAGCACGCGACAAGGATCTTCAGGAACAGAAACAGAAGGAACTGCTCAGTCTCATCATGGCTCAGGCAAAGAAATGCAATAACAAGCTGCCTGAAAAGGATGTGAATAAGATCCTTGATTCGTTCAACCTTGAGACCGTTCATCTACCTGATATCTACGATGAACTGTGGGCTAAGGGAGTGGAGATCATTCCTGAGGAGACTATCCCGGAAGATCTGAACCTCATAGGAGAAGAAGTAGCCCTTGAAGAAGTAGATATTTCAGCAGATGAAACCATAGATACTGATTTCGAATCTGATTTTGAAGCAGGGATGACCAAGGGCATCGCAGTAGATGACCCTGTAAGGATGTATCTTAAGGAGATAGGTAAGGTGCCTCTCCTCACTGCAGAAGAAGAAGTTGAACTCGCCAAGAGGATGGGTGAGGGAGACGAAGAAGCTAAGAAGAGACTTTGCGAGGCAAACCTCAGACTGGTAGTTTCCATCGCCAAGAGATACGTAGGAAGGGGAATGCTTTTCCTTGACCTCATCCAGGAGGGAAATCTCGGCCTTATCAAGGCAGTTGATAAATTTGACTATACCAAGGGATATAAATTCTCCACATATGCAACATGGTGGATCAGACAGGCCATAACAAGATCCATTGCGGACCAGGCAAGGACCATCAGGATCCCCGTTCATATGGTTGAGACCATCAATAAACTCATAAGAGTATCCAGACAGCTCCTTCAGGAACTGGGAAGAGAACCTTCCCCTGAAGAGATCGCAGAAGAGATGGGACTTTCAGTTGACAAGGTAAGAGAGATTCAGAAAGTAGCTCAGGAGCCGGTATCACTTGAGACACCTATCGGTGAAGAAGAGGATTCTCATCTGGGAGATTTCATTCCCGATGAGGACGTGCCCCAGCCTGTGGAAGCAGCAGCGTTCAGCATGCTTAAGGAACAGCTGGTGGAAGTTCTGGATACACTTACAGACCGTGAACAGAAGGTGCTGAAACTCAGATTCGGTCTTGAGGACGGAAGAGCACGCACCCTTGAAGAAGTAGGTAAGGAATTCGAAGTTACACGTGAGCGTATCAGACAGATCGAAGCGAAAGCTCTCAGAAAACTCAGACATCCATCAAGATCCAAGAAATTAAAGGATTATCTCGAATAATACTCATACGCCGCGGGAACGATGTTTTTGCGGCGTTATTAAAAGGAGACGGAAATGGTAAGCTATAAGCAGATAGAAAAAGCCATAGAGGCAAAAGCGCCTCTCAGCCTTCAGGAAGAATGGGATAATTCCGGATGGCAGGTAAGGCTCAAGACGGATTTCAATAAGATATTGCTCGCTCTTGAGATACGTTCTGACGTTATCGAGGAGGCCGTGAATAAAGGCTGTGATCTCATTATCACCCATCATCCGCTGATTTTCGGCCCTCTCGATCAGATCGTCGGTCTTGAGGGTATAGACTTCAATGATTTTGACGACGTGGACGGGAATAACATAACGTCAAACATGCTTATTGATCTGATTCAGGAGGGCATAAGCGTCTATTCAACACATACACCCTTCGATAAGTGCAGCGGAGGAAACAATGATTATCTCGGAGCGATGCTCGGAGTAGACAGATTCGGAGTTTCTGAAGGCGGAGACGGATACGTGAGGGTAGGAGAGTTCGATGAAGCAATTACTCTTGACGTTCTGATGGAAAGGGCTTCGTCACAGCTCGGCGTGGATAAAAAATTCTTCAGATATGCCGGAGACACGGACGTAAACGTTAAGAGAATCTGCTGGGTAAGCGGGGCAGGATCGGAATATATGGTATCCGCAATCACTGAAAACTGCGATATCTACCTTACGGGAGATCTGAAGTACCACGATGCCCAGAAGGCGCATGAGCTCGGTATCAACGTGCTCGATCTCGGACACTACGCTACTGAGAACATATTCAGAAGAGCTATGAGCAGCATACTTATAGCAGCTGACATATATGACAGCGCCAAGGTCGAACTTTCAGACGTGGATATCAATCCCTTTGCACTTTGATCAAAAATATAACAGCGGGTACAGTATATATCTGTACCCGCTGTTTTTTACAGTCTTTCTACCATGTATTCGAGTCTTTCAACCCTGTGCTTCTGAGTCCTGAGTTCCCGGAAGGTGGTAAGAGAACCTTCTAATTTGGACTCAAGCTTGAGCTTTTCCAGACGAAGAGCGTTTCTGAGGTATTCTTCCGTATGCTCGTTTCTGTATTCCAGAAGAGTGAGGGGATATTCAAATTCTATGTCGTCGGGATCGGCGTTTACGAAAAGGGCTCTCCCAAAGGACTCCACCGTGAGGATAGGCCATATGAATTTACCTTCTCTTGCCAGATCTTCATGTACGACAGTAAAATCATTATCAAGAAGCCAGTATCTCAGTCTTCCGACATGCTTTCTGGGCTGAAGTATGTAGCGCCTGAAACTGTGTGAGTGATGATAGTCTTTTTCAAGCAGTTCTGATATCAGCATCCCGCCCATGCCGGCCATAATAACGGTATCGACTTCGCCGCTTTCAAGGACTTCAATTCCTGAACCCTGACGAAGGTCAAATGGAGCTGCATCCGGAAGAAGGGTTTCCGCGTTTTCCCTGCACTTGAGAAGGGAACCGGCGGAGATGTCTGACATAACTACTTTAGGTGAGATGCCTGACTCGAGAAGAGCCAGGGGAATATATCCGTGATCTGTTCCTACATCGCAGACGGATTCGCCGGGACGCACCTGATCATATATTTTTCTTAATCTTTCATTTAATCTGATCATAACGGGTCTATTATAAATAAATCGTTGGACAATTTCAAGCAAATCGTGTATATTGATAGATGTGCAAAAAACAAGTAAAGGAAAAGTATTATGTCAACCAGACAGGAAGAAATAGCTAAAAGACGTATATTCGGAATAATATCTCACCCCGACGCAGGTAAGACCACCCTTACAGAGAAGCTGCTGCTTCACGGAGGAGCCATACGCGAGGCCGGTACCGTCAAAGCGAGAAGAAACTCCAAGTTCGCTACGTCGGACTGGATGGAGATAGAAAAGCAGAGAGGTATCTCCGTAACTTCATCCGTTATGCAGTTTGAATATCAGGGAAAGAAGATATCCATCATGGATACACCGGGTCACAATGATTTCGGAGAAGACACGTACAGGATACTGACTTCCGTAGACTCTGCCGTCATGGTCATCGACGGAGCCAAGGGTATCGAGGCTCAGACTAAGAAACTTTTCAAAGTCTGCGCTATGAGAGGTATTCCCATCTTTACGTTCATAAATAAGCTGGACAGAGAGACGAAAGACGCCTTTGATCTTGTCCAGGAACTTGAGGACGTTCTCGGCATCGCTTCGGTTCCCATCACATGGCCCATAGGTTCGGGAATAAACTTCGAAGGCATCTACGACATACGCAAGAATGAGGTCGTTCTCTATAAAGCTCAGAAGACGCTGAAACTCGGTGAAGACGGCGTATTCGGACCTGAACTTGAGGGGATGATCGCAGGATACAATCTCAGCACTTTAAGAGATGAGATCGAACTGATCACCGGAGCCGGGAATGAATTCGATATGGATGCCATTGAAAGGGGTAAATTAAGCCCTGTCTTCTTCGGATCTGCGCTTGCGGATTTCGGAACCACCCAGTTCCTCGAACACTTCCTCGAGATGTCTCCCGCACCCGGCGTGAGAAAGGCCAAACTTAACGGTGAAGACATTGAAGTCAGACCGGAAGACGACGTTTTTTCAGGCTTCATCTTCAAGATACAGGCCAATATGAATCCTGCTCACCGCGATAGGCTCGCATTCTTCAGGATATGTTCAGGTACCTTCGAGAGAGGCATGGAAGTCAAACTCAGCCGTACAGGTAAGAACATGAAACTCGCTCAGTCCACCATGCTGATGGCAAACGAGAGGGAAAACGTGGAGACTGCCATAGCAGGAGACGTAATAGGCATATATGACACCGGCAACTATCAGATCGGAGACACTCTGTCTACTGTAAAGGGAGAACTGTTCTTTGAGCCTCTTCCCACTTTCCCCGCTGAAATGTTCGCTCTGGTATCTCCTAAGGATACCATGAAGGCAAAACAATTCCAGAAGGGAGTCGATCAGCTCGCTCAGGAAGGTGCTATCCAGGTATACAGGAACCAATATAACGAAGTAGTCGTAGGTGCTGTAGGTCAGCTCCAGTTCGAAGTATTCGAGTACAGACTGAAGAACGAGTATAACGCAGCTATAAGAATGGACCGCCTTGATATGAGCGTCGTAAGATGGCTGGGTGAGGGGACAGACCTTGAACACGTCAAGGACGTCATCGATTCCAGACAGATGCTCGTCTTCGACCATTTCCAGCGTCCGCTCCTTCTTTTCGCAAATCAGTTCACTCTGAACTATTTCCATGAAAAACACGAGGATATCAAGCTGGTCGAAGCTCTCGATGTAGTAAATAAATACTGATAATATAAAAAATCCGCATATGAAATGCGGATTTTTTCGCGGGTTGGGCCCGGCTGTAAGCCGGGTTCTGTATTAGACGATCATCTATCTCGACTGCATATCGCTATGCAGCTCAAGCGACCTACCTACCGGAGGCGACGAGCAGCCGCCTTTAGCCCTATTTGGTCTTGCTCCGGGTGGGGTTTACAAGGCCGCCCCGTCTCCGGGACGCCGGTGAGCTCTTACCTCGCCATTTCAACCTTACCACAGCCTAACTGTTTCGGCGGAGTGTTTTCTGTTGCACTTTCCCTATAGTTACCTACGCCTGACGTTATCAGGCACCCTTGCTCTGTGGAGCCCGGACTTTCCTCACACCATGGTGCGCGACCGTCTGCCGGACCCGGAAAAGTATTATACAATAATTTCTTGAAAATGTAAAATGTTTATTGTATAATTTTCAGGTACGATTTTTTTGAGGTAAATAATGACAGAAGAAAGAAAAGATCTGAAAACAGAAAAAGGGATGCCGGTCACTGAGAACAAGATGGGTTACATGCCTATCAGACCTCTTATGATAAGCATGTCGCTTCCTGCGATCATATCCATGACCATCAACGCTCTTTATAATATCGTTGACAGCTATTTCGTTGCCAGGATATCGGAGGATGCTCTTACAGCTGTCTCCATCATCATGCCTCTTCAGCTCATGATCATCGCTGTCGGAGTGGGAACAGGAGTCGGCGTCAACTCCCTGATCTCCAGAAGGCTTGGAGCGAGAAGACAGGAGGATGCGGATAAGGCAGCCACCACCGGGCTCATACTGGGATTCTTTGATTTTTTGCTGTTCCTTGTCGTAGGGATTCTTCTTCCCGGAGTATTTGTAGGCTCATATGCTGAACCGGGAACTTACATCTATACCGCGGCCAGACAGTATCTTACCATAGTATTCTGCGGATCTTTCTTTATCAACATCCAGGTCATTATCGAAAAGATACTTCAGGCCACAGGCAATATGAAAGCTCCCATGATATGCTCCATGTCAGGTGCCATAACGAACGTTATCCTTGATCCCATAATGATATTCGGACTGCTTGGATTCCCGAAACTGGGAGTAGTGGGAGCTGCGCTCGCAACAGTGATCGGCCAGGTGGTAGGTTTCACTATTGCTGTGATCATCCTTTTCGGAAAAAGGAACAGGGACAAGCATCTGGTAAATATAAGCTTTAAGGGTTTCAGGCTCGAGTGGAGGATAATAAAAGAGATCTATCAGGTAGGTCTTCCTTCGATCATAATGCAGAGCATAGCTTCCGTAATGAACGTGCTGTACAACATGATACTGGTAGCATATTCGACTACCGCAGTAGCTGTACTGGGCGTGTATTTCAAGATACAGAGCTTCGTTTTCATGCCGGTATTCGGGCTTAACCAGGGTGTGCTTCCCATCATTGGATTCAACTTCGGAGCAAGAAACAAGGAAAGAGTAAAAGAGGCCAGAAAAGAGGGCATCAGATTTGCTCTGATCTTTATGGCCATAGGACTTGCTTTGTTCCAGATTATACCTGACAAGCTTCTTATGATCTTTGATGCATCCCCGCAGATGCTTGAGTACGGTGTACCAGCTCTCAGGATCATAAGCATAAACTTTATTCCTGCTGCATTCGGAATAATGAACGGAACAGTGTTTCAGGCAACGGGACATGGGGTATACAGTCTTATATGCTCATTCATAAGGCAGCTCATAGGAATAGTGCCTTTCGCATATCTTCTTGCCAAGATAGGCGGAGTCACTCTTTCCTGGTTCAGTTTCCCTATAGGGGAGGTATTGGGACTGATCTACAGCTTTATTATGCTGAACAAACTCATGAAAAATGAGATCGATACGCTATAAAATTTTAGCAGAAAATTAGCAGTTATTTTGCAGATTTAACACACTTTTTATTGCCTCCGTTTTATAATATCGTCGGAGGTTTTTTAAATGAGACTGGGAATCGACATAGGATCTACGACTGTTAAGGTCGTATTGATGGACGAAAACAACGAAATACTTTACAAGCGCTATGAAAGGCACATGTCAAGTGTCTTTGAGAAAGCTCAGGAACTTTTAGAAGATATCCTTAAAGAAAGAGGAGACGAAAAGGTCAAAGTAGTCATTACGGGTTCCGGCGGACTGGCTCTCGCGGACAGCCTTAAATTGCCCTTCGAGCAGGAAGTGGTTACCTGTTCGATCGCGGTCAAGCACCTCATTCCTGAGACGGACTGCGTCATAGAACTGGGCGGAGAGGACGCCAAGATAACTTTCTTCGGAGCGACTGTTGAGCAGAGGATGAACGGCACCTGTGCAGGAGGCACCGGTGCGTTTATCGACCAGATGGCTATACTTCTCAATACAGATGGAGACGGCCTGAACGAGGCTGCCAAGGATTATGACACTATCTATCCCATCGCTGCACGCTGCGGAGTATTTGCCAAGACTGACATTCAGCCGCTTATCAACGAAGGCGCATCTCTTTCAAACCTGGCTGCATCCATATTCCAGGCTGTTGTGAACCAGACCATATCCGGACTTGCCTGCGGTCACAAGATAGAAGGGCATGTTGCTTATCTGGGAGGCCCTCTGAGCTATTTATCGGAGCTCAGAACGAGGTTTACGGAGACTTTGGGTCTCAGTGAAGATGAAGTGATCTTCCCTGAAAACTCAAAATATTTCGTCGCTATCGGAGCAGCTCTGATGGCTGAAGATAAAGATGAAGTAACCATCAGTTCACTGGTGGATGATTTGAATAATATAGACAGCTCACAGAACAGGGCATCCAAGAGAACGGAGCCTCTGTTCAAGGATGAGGCTGAACTACAGGCTTTCAGAGAAAGACACGCCAGAGCTAAGATCAGGAGAAAAGACCTTTCTCTCTGCGAGGGACCTCTTTTCCTCGGTATAGATGCGGGGTCCACCACGACTAAGGCTGCGCTTATCGACAGCGACAGAAACCTTGTCTACAGTTTCTATAAGAACAACGAAGGAAATCCTCTTGAGACTACCAGAGGGTTCTTAAGGGACATATATTCGAAACTTCCCAAGGATTGCTTCATTTCATATACCACGGTGACAGGTTACGGTGAAGGCCTTATCCAGGCAGGTTTCAATGCTGATGATGGCATTATCGAGACCATGGCACACTATAAGGCAGCCGAACAGTTTCTGCCGGGAGTCGATTTCATTCTGGATATCGGCGGTCAGGACATGAAGTGCATGAAGATCAGAAACGGAGCTATACACAATATCATGCTGAATGAGGCATGCTCTTCAGGCTGCGGTTCCTTCATAGAGACATATGCCAAGTCCGTTGATCTTCCCGTTGAAGAGTTTGCCAAGGTAGGACTTCTTTCACAGGCTCCTGTGGATCTGGGAACCAGATGCACGGTATTCATGAACTCCATGGTAAAGCAGGCTCAGAAGGAGGGCGCTTCCATCGGAGATATAGCTGCAGGTCTTTCATATTCAGTTATAAAGAACGCACTTTATAAAGTAATCAAACTCAGAAATCCCGAAGAGGCCGGCGAGAAGATCGTGGTCCAGGGCGGTACGTTCTATAACGAATCCTGCTTAAGAGCCATAGAAAAGGTCCTGGGAAGAGAGGTCGTAAGACCTGATATCGCAGGTATCATGGGAGCATACGGCTGCGCTTTAAATTCCCTTGAAAAGGCTGACTGCGGACAGGTGTCCGGAGTGCTGAGACCCGATGAACTCGAAGAGTTCACCTATGAGTCCAGAAACGGACGCTGCAGGAGATGTGAGAACAACTGCCTGCTCACCATAACCAAGTTCGGCGACAAGAAGAGATATATAACAGGAAACCGCTGTGAAAAGGGTGCCGGACTTGATCTCACCCATGACGATCTTCCGAACCTTTATCAGTATAAGCTTAAGAGACTGTTCGAATACTACGAGCCTCTTTCAGAGGAAAAGGCTGTAAGAGGCCATATGGCCATACCCAGAGTCCTTAATATTTTTGAGGATTATCCTTTCTGGCATACCTTCTTTACGGAACTCAAGTACCGCGTGGTACTGAGCCCTATGTCCACCAAGGATATCTATCAGAAGGGAATGGAATACATAAGTTCAGATACAGCCTGCTATCCTGCAAAGATAGTCCACGGTCACATCAGAGAACTTATGGACATGGGAGAAAAGAAGATATTCTATCCCTGCATCAACTATGAATGGATAGAGGACCCTGATGCTCCCAATCACTACAACTGTCCTGTCGTAGCGACATATCCGGAAGTGATCGCAAACAATATGAGTCATGACTTCAGGAGATTCGGAGTTGACTTTTATCATCCCTTCGTTCCTTATGATAACGATGAGAGACTCATAAAGAGAATGTACGAACTTCTTCGTGATCACGGCATCACTGAAAAGGAGATCACCCGTGCGGTTTCCGAGGCAAGAAAGGAACAGTTAAGATATAAGGAAGACGTAAGGGAAGAGGGCAAGCGTGCTCTTAAGTATGCCAAGGATCACGGCCTGAAGTCAATAGTGCTTGCAGGCAGACCTTATCACCTGGATACCGAGATCAACCATGGCATCGACAAGATGATCACTTCATTCAACCTGGTCGTCCTCAGCGAGGACTCCATCTGCGATCTGAGAGAATTCGAAAGACCCGTAAGAGTTCTTGACCAGTGGATGTATCACTCCAGACTCTATCGTGCCGCCAACGTTGTGGAAGATATGCCTGACGTCGAACTGGTACAGCTCAATTCCTTCGGCTGCGGTGTGGACGCAGTCACCACCGACGAGGTAATGGAACTTCTCGAGTCTGCCAATAAGCTTTATACGCTTATAAAGATAGATGAAGGCAACAACCTGGGAGCTATCAAGATCCGTATCAGATCCCTCAAGGCCGCTATGGAAGAGAGAGAGAAGAATGGAGTATTGCCTCAGGGAGGTCATCAGCCTTTCATCAGAAAGGTGTTTACAAAAGACATGAGGAAGGATTATACGATCCTTGTTCCTCAGATGAGCCCTATACATTTCGAGTATCTTGAAGAAGGAATGAAAGCCTGCGGATACAACGTGGTGCTGCTTCCCGAAGACAAGAACGGCGAAGGCATACAGGAAGGACTCAGATATGTCAATAATGATGCATGCTATCCGACTCTTATAACCCTTGGTCAGATGATCAGGGAACTGAAGACAGGGAAATACGATCCTGACAAGACTGCTCTCATAATGTCTCAGACGGGAGGAGGGTGCAGAGCTTCAAACTACGTGGCTTTGCTCAGGAAGGCCCTTAAAGACCTGGGAATGGAACAGATCCCTGTCATCAGTTTCAATACCGGGATACTTGAAACGAACCCCGGATTCAAGATAGACATAAAAATGGCAAAGCGCCTCATGATAGGAGCTGTTTACGGAGATATTTTCCAGAGATGCCTGTACGCCACCAGACCGTATGAGGTGGTACCGGGCTCCGCACAGGCCATCAAGGATAAGTACAGGGATAAGATCCTTGAGAATTGCAGAAACGGAAGCTTTAACCAGCTCTGGAAGTTGGGGCCTAAGATAATCAGGGAATATGATGAGCTGCCGCTTAAGGATATCAAGAAGCCAAAAGTCGGTGTGGTAGGAGAGATACTTGTAAAGTATCACCCTGATGCCAATAACAGGATCGTGGAACTGATCGAAAAAGAGGGCGGTGAGGCTGTAGTCCCTGAATTCATAGATTTCTTCCTGTACGGCATGTACAACAAGAAGTTCAACTATGAACACTTATCAGGAACAAAGAAAGCTTATCAGCTGAACATGGCAGGCATCAGATTCATCGAATTCGTCAGAGGGCCGATCAGAAAAGCATTGCGAGAGTCAAAGAGATTCAATGAGATGCCGCACATCGAAGAGACCGCAAAGGCCGCTTCAGCGATCGCATCCAACGGCAATCAGTGCGGAGAGGGATGGCTCCTGACCGGTGAGATGATCGACCTTATCGAGTCCGGAGCTACCAATATCGCATGTCTTCAGCCTTTCGCCTGCCTTCCCAACCATGTAACGGGAAAGGGCATGATGAAGGCGATCAGGGAGAAATTCCCCGGAGCGAATATAGTAGCTATCGACTACGATCCTGGTGCATCAAATGTAAACCAGATCAACCGTATCAAACTGATGATGGCAAACGCTCATCATAATTTGGGCAAAAAAGCGGTATAAAACCCGAAACGGCTATATGTCATAGCCGTTTCTTTTATGCGGGCACTTGAAATTGTGTGTTTCAGGGTGTATAATCTACGAGAAATAATATATAGAGAGGGAGGTGTCTCATGGGAAGACACGGTACGATCGCGGGTAGAAAAGCCGCACAGGATTCAAAAAGAGCAGCAATGTTCACTAAATATGCCAAGGCTATCACTGTAGCTGCTAAGGACGGAGGAGATCCTGATTACAATGCCTCTCTGAGACTGGCAATCGAAAAGGCTAAAGCTATTTCCATGCCTAACGACAACATTCAGAGAGCTATCAAGAAAGGTACAGGAGAGCTTGGCGGAGCAAGCTACGAGGAGATGACATTTGAAGGTTATGGACTCGGAGGCGTCGCTGTTATAGTAGAAGCTCTTACAGATAATTCAAACAGAACCACATCATCAGTGCGTTCAACATTCGACAAGTATGGCGGAAACCTCGGAACACCGGGATGCGTTTCATACATGTTCAACTCCAAGGGAGTTCTGGTCCTCGATAACGAAGACGGAGACCTTGATGAGGATACCGTTATGGACGCTGCTCTTGAAGCAGGAGCTGACGACATGGTAAATGAGGGAGATTCCTTCGTTATCTACACTGATCCCGCTGATTTCACAGACGTACTCACCGGAATGAAGGATGCAGGCTACGAGTTCGTAGAAGCTGATATAGAGAGAGTTCCCACAGTTGAAGCTACCCCCAAGCCGGAAGATCTTAAGAGACTTTCCAAGATGATAAACCTCCTCGAGGAGAATGAAGACGTTCAGAAAGTTCATCACAATTGTGCAGTTGAACTCCTGGACGAGTAATATGACAGTTTCCGGTAAACTGTATAGTTGAACTTTATCCTGGATTATTCGTTAAAGGAAACATAAAAGAACCTACACTTGCGCATCGGGAACCCGTGTCGTTTAAGCATTATGCCAGGCCTCCATCGAGTGGAAGGCAGAAGCTTAGGTGCAGGGCACCCACCTATCGGTTGATAGGGCGTCTTTTATATCCTTGACGGTAACCCGGGATTTTTTAGATATCGTATTATTGAGAAGAGAAGAAACAATCATGAAGAGAATCGTAATAATCGACGGAAACAGTCTGCTTTTCAGGGCGTTTTACGCAATGCAGAGACCGATGATAACATCAGAGGGCGTATATACACAGGGTATTTACGGCTTCCTCAACATGCTGAATAAGATCGAAGAAGACTTCAGTCCTGAGTATATGGCTGTTGCCTTTGATCTTAACGTTCCCACGTTCAGACATAAGGAGTACGATGGTTACAAGGCAGGAAGGAAACCAACCCCGCCGGAACTTTTGATGGAGATACCTCTTCTTAAGGATATCCTTAAAGCTATGAATATAAGGATCCTGGAAGTCCCCGGATATGAGGCTGATGATATCATAGGAACGGTTTCAAGGATTGCAGAAGAGCAGGGGATGGAGCCGCTCATATTTACAGGAGATAAAGACGCTCTTCAGCTCACATCGGATATCACGAAAGTAGTATTCACTAAAAAGGGCGTCACGGATTTCGATCTCTATGACAGGACTAAGATGCTGGAACGTTACAGCCTTACTCCTCAGCAGTTCATCGATCTGAAAGGCATCATGGGTGACAGCTCTGACAACATACCCGGAATACCCGGGATCGGTGAAAAAGGCGGGATAGAACTTCTTACCCAGTTCGGCAGCCTCGAAGAGGTACTGTCGAGAAGTGATGAAATAAAAAAGCCTGCCATGAGAAAAAAGGTCGAGGAGAACGCCGATCTTGCGAGACTTTCCAAGCATCTTGCCACCATAATCAGAGACGTTCCGCTTGAGGTGGGTATAGAAGATATGGCTTTCACTGAGCCTGATTATGAAGAACTGACTTCGATCTACAAAAAACTTGAATTCAGGAGTTTCCTGAAGAAGCTGGGCAGCAAGTCAGCAGTTGAGAATGAGGTCAACTTCGATCCAGCGGAACTTGAATTTAAGGGGGAGAAGATCGGCATTGGTGATAAAACAAATCTGTACAAGCTTTATAACCTTAAGGGAAAGGACGTCTTCGTGGAAGTTTTCGGAGAGTTTTCGCATGTGACGGGAAACTCCACTGAAAGCATAGTCTTTGTGGCTGATAATGCGTACTATATCGACCTTAGACTGGTAAGCATCGAGGATCTGAATGCTGCACTTAAAGATATAGATTTCAGGATGTGGGGACACGACTTTAAGGATACGCTTTTCGTAATGATGTCCTTAGGAATAGAGATCAAAGAACTAGCTTTCGATACTTCCATAGCTGAATACGTGATTGACGTATCGAAGAAGGATTACAGCCTGAAGACCGTAGCCATTGAGAGACTTGGATATGATCCTGATAATGATGAACATGCAGCAGACAGCCAGATGTCCATGTTCAGAAAGGCTTTTGAGGATAATACGGCTAAAGCTGTAAGGGATGAAGCTGTGGCGAGAGCCCTCAGAAAGATCCAGGAAGCCGATATAAAAGAAAAGGGACTGGAGAAGGTTTACTACGAGTGCGAACTGCCTCTTGTTGAAGTGCTGGCAGCCATGGAGTGCACGGGAATACTTTGCGACATGGCTTATCTTGATGATTTCGGAAAGAGTCTTGATAAAGAGATCGCTTCTCTTGAGAAGGACATCTTTGAGCTTGCCGGCGAGGAATTCAACATCAAGTCCACACAGCAGCTTGGAGACATACTTTTTGATAAGCTGGAGCTTCCTCATGGAAAGAAAACCAAGAAAGGCTATTCCACCAGTGCTGACGTTCTTGAAAAGGTGAAGGACGATCATCCGATCGTTCCCAAGATCCTTGAATACAGAAACCTTACTAAGCTGGCATCCACATATATCGAAGGAATGAAGCCTCTTATAGCATCTGACGGAAGGATACACTGTCATTTCCAACAGACGGTAACTCAGACCGGAAGGATCAGCTGCACCGAGCCAAACCTTCAGAATATACCGGTTCGTCAGGAACTGGGAAGGAAAATACGCCGTGCCTTCCATGCAGGAGAAGGTAAGACCCTGGTGGGAGCCGACTATTCGCAGATCGAACTCAGGGTGCTTGCTCATCTTTCGGGAGACGAAGCGCTGATCGAAGCTTTCAATAACAATGAAGATATTCATAAAATGACCGCTGCAAGGGTAATGGGGATACCTTTGGAAGAGGTAAAGCCAATAGACAGATCCAGGGCTAAGGCGGTAAACTTCGGCGTCATCTATGGCATGTCAAGTTTCGGCCTTTCTGAAGAGATAAACGTTACCAGAAAAGAAGCTGAGGCGTATATAAAAGAGTACTTCAACAAACATCCGAAGGTAAAATCATATATGGACGGCCAGATCGAATTCGTTAAAGAAAAGGGTTATTCGGAGACGATACTGGGCAGGAAGAGAAAGATCAATGAGATCAAAGCTTCGAATTTCATGGTGCGTCAGCTAGGTGAGCGGCTTGCGATGAACACTCCGATCCAGGGATCTGCAGCGGATATAATCAAGATAGCCATGAACAAAGTATACAGGGAACTCGCCGAAAAGCATCCCGGATCCAAACTGATCCTTCAGGTGCACGATGAACTTATCATTGAGGCCGAGACAGGGGAACTTGATGAGATAAAAGAACTGCTGGTAAGAAATATGGAGGAAGCCATGGATCTCAAGGTGAAACTTCTGGCTGATCTTAATACCGCAGACAATTGGTATGATCTTAAGTAAGGTGAAAGGTATGATAATTGTAGGACTTACCGGAGGAATAGGTTCCGGAAAAAGTACGGTATCCGATTATTTGAAGAGAAAAGGCTGCCTTATAATAGATGCGGACGAGATATCCAGAGCAGCTACCGGACCTGAGGGGCCGGCTCTGGAACCGATTCTCAGGGAATTCGGTGCAGGAGTGTTTTCTGAAGACGGCACTCTCGACCGTAAAAAGATGGCGGATATAGTTTTCTCAGACGTGGTCAGCAAGAATAAACTCGAGGAGATCGTTGTAACGATAGTGATCAACGAGTTCCACGCTCAGATCGCTCATCTGAAGGAAGAAAACTATAAGGGGATAGTCGTATTTGATGCACCGCTCCTGTTTGAGTTCGGCATGCAAAAGTACGTGGATGAGACCTGGTTCGTTACAGCTTCTATCGAGACGAGAGTAGCAAGAGTTATCAAGCGGGACAGAATAAGCCGGGAAGAGGTAATGGACAGGATAAACAGCCAGATGGCTTCATGGGAGAAGGAGAGGCTGTCTGATTATACTATCAATAATTCCTTTGATCTGAAATGGCTGTATGAGCAGATAGACACCTTGCTTTACAGGCTTAAGGCAAAGGAAGGCATTTGATTTTTAGGGATAAAAAAATATTGTCAATACGGCCCGGATATGTTAAAATAATTCTGTTGTATATTGGGCCGGCATGATGGAATTGGCAGACGTGCGGGACTCAAAATCCCGTGGTGGCGACACCGTGTGGGTTCGACCCCCACTGCCGGCACCATTAGGAAAAGGCTATTTTCAGTTTAGGAGGAACATATAACATGAGTGGAAATGCACAAGCTACGCTAATACAGTTTTTACCTTTGATAATCCTGATCGCAGTAATGTATTTTCTTATGATCAGACCTCAGAGGAAAAAGGATAAAGCCATCAATGAGATGAGAAGAAGTCTTACTGTAGGTGATGAGATCGTTACCATCGGAGGAATCGTAGGTAAGATCGTCAAGACCAAGGATGAGACTATCGTTATCCAGGTAGGAGCTGACAAGGTAAAGATGGAAATGATGAGATGGGCAGTTTCTTCAGTGACCAAGGAAGCTCACGGCAAGGCAAGAGAAGTCTACGATGAGGTCAAGGAAGAAGATGAAGCTCCTAAGAAGAAGAGCATCAAGCGCCTTAAGAAAGATCCCGTTGAAGAGTTCGAAGCAGTAGAGGAAGAGATCAAAGAGATCGAGAAGGCTGACGAGGAAGTTCGTGAGGCTGATGAACTCGTTTGATTTCATTTGATCTGAATAATAAAAACTCCTTGAAAATCAAGGAGTTTTTCTTGTTTTTTGACATATAGTTTGATATAATATACTGTCAAGTAAAATGCCTAACTATGTATTGTTTCATGTTTTGCTCGATGTTAAAGGCATTTATTAGATAAATATAAGTTTTTGTGAGGTTATTTATTATGAGTCAGAAATTGAAAGCCGTACTTTCAGTATTGGTTATCCTGGTATTGCTTTTCGGTTTATATGCTACCTTCGTCGGGATCGGTACGAATGAAGACGGAGAGCCCTTGAACGGAAAGAACGCTCTTAAGTACGGTCTTGACATAAACGGCGGTGTTTATGTCGTAATGGAAGGTAAAACAGAGGGTCTCGGATACTCAAGTGAAGAGATCAATGAGATAATGGATCAGACAAGAGCTGTTTTGAACAACCGTGTAAATCAGCTCGGTGTAGCTGAATCCACTGTGACCCGTGAAGGCACCAACCGACTGAGAGTAGAGATGCCCGGCGTGACAGATGCTGAAGAAGCCATCAACGCTATCGGAACTACTGCTCAGCTGAGTTTCGTGCTTTCCGACGGAACAGTAGCACTGGACGGATCATATGTAAAGGATGCGGAAGTCGATACTGACGGAGCAGGCTACAGGATCCTTCTGGAATTCGATTCAGAAGGTGCTTCTCTGTTTGAAGAAGCTTCCAGAAAGGCATACAACAAGGAGCCTGAGGTCGCCATCGAAGGCATGCAGTCCAATGAGATCGCCATCGTGCTTGACGGTGAAGTTCTTACTCACCCCGTAGTACATAGCGTTATTTCCGGCGGACACTGCGAGATCACAGGAAGCTTTTCCAAGGAAGAAGCCACGACTCTGGCAGCACTTATCAGGGGCGGTGCGCTTCCTATAGAACTTGAAGAAATACAGTCATCTGTACAGACTGCTACTATCGGAGCTAATGCTCTCGATAAGTCCATCGTTGCAGGCGGCATCGGTCTTCTGATTGTTTTCGTTTTGATGATCATTATGTACGGACTGCTCGGAGTCATCGCTGATATCGCACTTATGCTCTATGTGGTAATGTTCGTATGGGCTATGGTAGCATTCAACGTAGTGCTTACACTTCCCGGAATAGCAGCTCTCATCCTTTCGATAGGTATGGCGGTAGACGCAAACGTCATCATCTTCTCAAGGATCAAGGAAGAGATCTCTCAGGGCAAGTCCATCAGAGTGTCCGTTGACAGCGGATTCAAGAGTGCACTCGTAACAGTGCTTGATGCTCAGGTAACCACTCTGATCGCAGCCATCGTTCTTTATGAGATAGGTACCACAGTTGTCAAGGGCTTCGCTCTTACACTCATGATCGGTATCGTATTCAGTATTTTCACTGCAGTCATCATTTCACAGCTGTTCCTGAGCTTCGTAGCAGGCACTGAGAAATTCTGCAAGAACAAATACTTCGGAGTCCGTGAGGATGGAACACCCAAGCAGTTCCTCCATAAGACATTCCACTTCATCAAAAACAGAAAGATATTCTATATCATTTCATCAGCTATAATCATCATTGGCCTTGTTTTCGCACTTGTAGGCGGAATGAACTACGGTATTGACTTTACCGGCGGTACTACCATCCAGGTTGAGATGGGAGAGCAGGTGGATATCAGTGAGGTAGAGGATACGATCAAGTCATTTGACCTTGATCCTACCATAATTTATACAGGTGAGGGAAACACACAGATACAGATAAAGACTATTGAAGCTCTCGATAATGCAGAAAGAGCAGAGGTATTCGATGCTCTTGCTGAGAAGTATGGTCTTGATGACAGCGCACTGGTTGCTGCTGAACAGTTCGGACCTTCAGTAGGAAACGAACTCAAGCAGAACGCTGTTACTGCAGTAGTTATCGCATCAATAGGCATGCTGATCTACATCATCCTGAGATTCAAGTCCTGGAAATACGGTCTTTGCGCAGTAGCGGGCGTAGCACACGACGTTCTTATGGTACTGGCTTTCTATGCTATCTTCGGATATACCATTAACAACCCGTTCATAGCAGCTATCCTCACGCTGGTTGGATATTCAATCAACGATACCATCGTAATCTTTGACAGGATCAGAGACAACAAGAGACTTCGTTCAAGAGGCAGCCTTGAGGAGAACATCGATCTTTCCCTCAACCAGACTCTTAACAGAACCATAATGACTTCACTTACAACTCTCGTAGTAATGATACCGCTTCTGGTCATGGTAAGTTCCGCTATCAGTGAATTCATCGTTCCTCTGATGGTAGGCGTTATCGTTGGATGCTATTCATCCATCTTCATCTGCTCACCTATGTACTACGACCTCAATAAGAAAGATGAGATGTCCAAGTACATGCTGAAGCAGCAGGAAAAAGCCAAGACTGAGAAGAAAACTTCCAGAGCAGCAAGAAAAGAAAAGAAGAATAAATAATCATTAAAGACCAAGAGACTTATTTATGGAGACTAAAAGGGAGTTCATCGAAAAATTACTCAGCATAAACCCTAACTACAGCACCGATACTATAGAACTGGCATACGACGTCGCAGAGAAGCTCCACAACGGACAGCTCAGAAAATCAGGCGAACCGTATATCATCCATCCCATAAACGTGGCATATATACTTGCGGAACTGGGCATGGATGAAGCCACTATAGTCGGTGGGCTTTTGCATGACGTTGTAGAGGATACGGAATATACAAGGGAAGATCTTGTTGATGATTTCGGAGAGGAGATCGCTGTCCTTGTAGACGGTGTGACCAAACTGGGAAACATCAAGTACGAATCCAAGGAGGAGATACAGGCTGAGAATTTCAGAAAGATGTTCCTGGCTATGTCCAAGGATATCAGAGTCCTTGTAATCAAACTGGCCGACAGACTTCATAATATGAGAACTCTCGAATACATGTCTCCTGCGAAGATACAGGAAAAGGCCACCGAGACGCTAGAGATATACGCGCCTCTGGCCGCCAGGCTCGGTATCTTCACCGTCAAATTCGAACTGGAAGATCTGGCTCTGAAGTATCTTCATCCTGAAGAGTACAACGACCTTGTCGTCAAGATCGGTCAGATGAAGATCAAACGGGAGACGATAATAAATAATGTTATCCAGGAGATAAAGGAATCTCTGGATGATATGGGATTCACCTATGAGATCTACGGAAGGGCCAAGCACTACTATTCGATCTACAAAAAAATGATGATCCAACACAAGAATATCGATGAGATCTTCGACCTCATCGCAGTCAGGATCATCGTTGAATCAGTGAAGGACTGTTATGCTGTCCTGGGTATAGTGCACACGATGTGGACTCCTATCCCAGGAAGGTTCAAGGACTATATAGCGATGCCGAAGCCGAATATGTATCAGTCTATACACACCACGGTCATAGGCGACAATGGCGAACCATTTGAGATCCAGATAAGGACTCAGGAGATGCATCACGTCGCTGAATACGGTATCGCCGCTCATTGGAAATACAAGGAAGGAAAGACGTCCGGAGAATCATCAAAGGATGATATCAAGCTGGCATGGCTGAGGCAGTCTCTTGAACTTGAGAAGGACTCTGCAGATCCCAAGGACTTCCTCGAAAACGTCAAGATGGATCTCTTTGCGTCCCAGGTATTCGTTTTCACGCCTCAGGGAAAAGTACTTGAACTCCCCAGAGGATCCACACCTCTTGATTTCGCTTTCAAGATCCACTCAGAGATAGGATACAAATGTGTGGGGGCCAAGGTAAGCGGTAAGATGGTTCCTATAGACTATGTGCTCCAGAACGGGGATATAGTTGAGATCGTTACGTCCCAGAATTCTTCTGGTCCTTCCATTGACTGGCTGAAAATCGCCAAGTCGTCCAACGCCAGAAACAAGATCCGCGCCTACCTCAAGCGAGAAAACAAGAGTGAGAATATCGAAAAGGGCAGGGATCTCGTAGAAAAGTACTTCAAAAAGAGGAACCTTGATCCTACTGCTTTCATGAAGGATCAGTACATTAGGCGCGCTATAAAAGACGCTAAGTTTGCCAACGCTGAGGAAGCCTGGATACAGCTTTCAGCAGGGGGTTCAATAGTCAGTAAGTTCGCCAATTTCCTCATCGATTACTATCAGGAAGATACCAAGCAAGAACTTCCTAAAACAAACGAGGAGATACTCGAGGAGATCAAGGCTCAGGAAGCAAAGAAGAGCAGGGCCCTCAAGAAGAACAAGGATAATCCGGGAATCATCGTAAGAGGCGCTGATAACCTCATGATCAAGCTTGCCAAGTGCTGCAATCCGGTACCGGGTGATGAGATCATAGGATTCATAACCAAGGGAAGGGGCATCTCCGTTCACAGATGCGACTGCAGTAATATAGTATCTCTTCCCGAGGAAGAAAGAGCAAGATTTATTGATGTGGAATGGGAAGTTCTGGAAGCAGGCAAATCATATGAAGCTACCATATCGATTCTCGGAACGGACAGAAGAGGAATGCTTTCAGATATTTCCAAAGCCTGCGAGAGCCTGGACGTCAATCTATCAGGTGTGAACGCCAGGACAGGCAAGGACGGCACTCTCAATATGACCATACAGCTGGATATATCATCCACGCAGGAAATGGACAGGATATTAAGAGCGCTCAAGAATATCGAAGGTATAACAAACGTTTACAGAGCCAGGAGCTGATATGAGAGCAGTAGTTCAGAGAGTTACGGATGCAAGTGTTTCCGTTGACGGCAAGGTATGCGGTTCCGTTGGAAAGGGACTTTGCGTACTGCTTGGCGTAGAGACAGACGACGGGGATAAAGATCTCGAATATATAATCGACAAGGCAGCCGGCCTCAGGATCTTTGATGATGAGAATGGCGTGATGAATCTTTCAATACTGGACATCGGAGGGGAGATCCTCAGCATTTCACAGTTTACTCTTCTCGGTGACGTGAGACACGGGAAACGCCCCAGCTGGATCAGAGCTGAAAGACCTGAAAAAGCAAATGAAATGTATATGCGCTTCAATGACGGGCTGAGAGCTAAAGGTATCCATGTTGAAGAAGGGGTCTTCCAGGCTGAAATGCTCGTGGAGATCCATAACGACGGGCCCGTTACCATATTACTGGACAGCAAGAGGACATTCTGACAATGAAAATACTTCATTATGTGACCGGACCGATACAGGTAAATACTTACGTTGTATATGATGAAGAGTCAAGAAAAGCCTTCATCGTGGATCCCGGCGGATATGACAAGAGAATATCGGATAAGATAAAAGAACTGGGACTCGATCTTCAGTATATAATACTCACCCACGGACATGGCGATCACATCGGCGGGGTAGAGGGCATGAGAAGAGATTTCCCCGGAATACAGGTCGTCGCAAACGTTAACGAAGACATGCTTCTCGATGCTGCAAAGAACGATTCAATGAGTCTTTTCGGGAAAAGCATCGTGGTAAACGTTGATAAATGGGTCGACGATTTCGATACCATGAAAGTAGGGAATATGGAACTTTTGTTTCTGTATACTCCCGGCCATACCAAAGGCGGTATGTGCATACTGACTGAGGGTCATCTGTTCAGCGGAGATACGCTTTTCAGGTACTCCATAGGAAGGACGGATTTCTATGGAGGATCGTGGCCTCAGCTTGAAAAATCGATCAAAAATAAATTATATACGCTTCCCGATGATACAGTGGTGCTCCCGGGACATATGGGTTTCACTACCATCGGGGATGAAAAGAAAGGAAATCCTTTTGTAAGATGAAGAACCCATGGGGAGAACTGACAGGAGTCAAGCCCGTCAAACTTACGAGAGAATTATTCAAAGGGAATCCATATAACGGCAGGCAGCCTCACGAGAAGGATGAAGTATTCAGGATCCTTACCGAGGAAAGAGGGCTGAGCAGGGAAAAGGCGGATCTCATAATAGAAATATACGAATATCAGCAGCAGGTCCTTAAAGGGGAGAATTATACTTCCTGCGGATTGTATATAGGTATACCGTTTTGTCCGACCAGATGCCTTTACTGCAGCTTTACTTCAAACCAGAAACCTTATGGGGAGATAGAAAGATATCTCGAGGCTCTGATAAAAGAGATCGGATATGTGGGAAAACGTCTGAAAGAGACGGGTATGGGCATCGAGACCATATATATAGGCGGAGGTACGCCGACCACTCTGGATGATGGGCAGCTTGAAAGGCTGTTGGACGCAGTATTACATAATTTTGATTTATGTAAACTAAGAGAGTTCACCCTTGAAGCAGGCAGACCAGATACCATCACTAAGGAAAAACTCAGTATAGCTCGTACACACGGGGTCGACAGGATATCCATCAATCCTCAGAGCATGAAAAAGAGGACTCTGGAGCTCATCGGAAGGAGTCACAGTCCTGAAGATATCTTAAGAGCTTTCGAAATTGCCGACGCATCCGGCATACCGGTGGTAAACTGCGATCTTATCGCCGGTCTTCCGGAAGAGGATGTAGGAGATTTTGAAAAGACGCTGGAAACTGTGCTTGGACTGGGACCTCTGAATATCACAGTCCATACGCTGGCCCTCAAACGTGCTTCCAGGCTTATAGAACAGGATACCACATATCATGAAACACATTCAGACGTGGTTTCGGATATGATAGAGCTGTCACATGAGATGCTGAGAGGCGCGGCGTACAGGCCGTATTACCTGTACAGACTGAAACGTATGGCAGGCTCTCTTGAGAACACAGGCTGGTGTAAATATGACACTGCAGGAATATATAATATACGTATCATGGATGAGCAGCAGAGCATACTTGCACTCGGAGCCGGCGGTATGAGCAAGGTTTTCTTCCCTGAGGAGAACAGGCTGGAACGCGTGCCTAACGTGAGCAATTATGAAGTCTATATCGAAAGACTTCAGGAAATGCTTGAAAGAAAAGAACAGGGCATATTCAAGATGATGCCTGAAATATATAAACAAACTGAAGCTTTAAGAAGGAGGTAAAGAAAATGCTTACTAATGCACCCAAAGGAACCAAAGATATCATGCCCGATCAGGTGTACAAATGGCATTACGTAGAAAAGAAATGGAAAGAGATCTGTGAGAGATACGGATTCAAAGAGATCCGCACTCCCATGTTTGAACATACAGAGCTGTTCCAGAGAGGTATTGGAGATACTACTGACGTAGTACAGAAGGAAATGTATACCTTTAACGATCACGGCGGAAGATCCATCACGCTTAAGCCTGAAGGAACTTCACCGGCAGTAAGAGCATTTCTGGAGCACAAGACCTATGCTGAAGTTCAGCCTACAAAAATCTACTATGATATCCCTTGCTTCAGATATGAAAAACCTCAGAGCGGAAGACTCAGACAGTTCCACCAGTTCGGCGTTGAGACCTTCGGAACGCCCAACATGGTCGCTGATGCTGAGATCATAGCTATCGGATATGATTTCCTTACTGAGATGGGAGTTACCGACCTTACTCTCGAGATCAATTCAGTAGGCTGCCCGGTATGCCGTGCCAACCACAGAACGGCCCTTAAGGAATTCCTTAAGCCTAAGTATGACCAGCTCTGCGATACCTGCAAGTCCAGATACGAAAAGAATCCCATGAGGATCCTGGACTGCAAGTCTCCCATTGATCAGGCTCTCGTTGAAGGAGCTCCCATGATGCTGGATTATCTCTGTGACGAATGTAAGGAAGCTTTTGAGGAACTCAAGGAAAATCTCGAAGCCATGAACATCCCTTACGTTGTAAATCCTAAGATCGTAAGAGGTCTTGACTATTATACCAAGACAGCGTTTGAATTTGTAACCGACTCCATAGGAGCACAGGGAACGGTCTGCGGAGGCGGACGTTATGACAATCTCGCTGAAGAAGTTGGCGGACTTCCGATCCCCGGCGTAGGTTTCGGTCTCGGCAAGGAAAGACTCCTCATGCTCATGGAAGCAAACGGAGTGGAGATCCCCGAGCCAAGGATCTGCGACGCTTTCATCGCTACGATGGGAAAGGATGCCAAACTCTTCGGTCAGAAGCTCATGAGAGACCTTCGTAAGGAAGGCATCAAGGTACAGATGGACGACCTTCAGAGAAACTTCAAGGGTCAGTTCAAGTATGCCGACAGGATAGGCGCAGCTTACACCATCGTCATAGGTGACAATGAGCTTCAGAACGGAGCTGCAAATCTTAAAAATATGGAGACCGGAGAACAGGTAGAAGTGAAGTTCGAAGATCTCGCAAAAGCTATCAAGGAGAAATAAAGATATAATGAGCAGTATTTTCAGGCGCACTCATATGTGCGGAGAACTTAGAATCAGTGATGTTGACAGAGAAGTCGTCTTAAACGGATGGGTAGCCAAGAGAAGAAACCTCGGCGGTCTCATCTTCGTGGATTTAAGAGACAAGACCGGTATCGTTCAGGTAACTTTCGATGACAAAGTGCCTCAGGAACTTTTTGAAAAGGCTGACAGCCTTCGTTCCGAATACGTTATCGGAGTAAAGGGAGTAGTAAAGGAAAGATCAGCCAAGAACGATCAGATAGCAACAGGAGATATCGAAGTTTTTGCTACTGATATGGTGATCTATTCCGAGTCCGACACACCTCCTATCTACGTAAAGGACGATGATAACGTAGACGACAATCTGAGACTCAAGTACAGATATCTGGACTTAAGAAAGCAGCATATGCAGAGAAACTTAAGCTTCAGGCATAAGCTTGTCAAGGTGACAAGAGACTACTTTGACGAGAACGGTTTCACGGAAGTCGAGACTCCTGTACTCATCAAGTCAACACCGGAAGGCGCAAGAGACTATATCGTTCCTTCAAGGACCTATCCCGGAGAATTCTACGCTCTTCCTCAGAGCCCTCAGCTCTTCAAACAGCTTCTTATGGTAGGCGGCACTGACAGATACATGCAGATCGCCAAGTGCTTCAGAGATGAGGACCTGAGAGCTGACAGACAGCCTGAATTCACTCAGATAGACCTCGAGATGTCCTTCGTTGATCAGGACATGGTACTTGAGATCCAGGAAGGATACCTTAAGAGAGTATTCAAGGAATGTCTGGGAGTAGACATCCAGACACCGCTTCAGAGGATGACCTGGGATGAGGCCATGGAAAGATTCGGTTCCGACAAGCCCGACCTCAGATTCGGATTTGAACTTAAGAAACTGAACGATACCGTAAAGGACTGCAATTTCAAGGTATTCACCGATTGCCTCGCAAACGGCGGGGACGTAAGAGGTATCTGCGTTGACGGAGGATCATCCTTCTTCTCAAGAAAGGATATCGACAAGCTCACAGACATGACCAAGCATTACGGTGCAAAGGGCCTTGTATGGATAAGAATGAACGAGGGCGAGATCGGATCATCCGTGAACAAGTTCTTCTCACAGGAAGAACTTCAGGAGATCGCAAAGGTATTCGATGCGAAGACAGGCGACCTCATCTTCATCGTTTCAGACAGAGCAAAAGTCACCTACGATTCCCTCGGCTTCCTCAGAAGGGAATGCGCGAGACGTATGGGACTCCTTAATGATAAGGAATACAAGCTTCTCTGGGTCGTTGATTTCCCTATGTTCGAAGAGGACGAGGAAGACGGTGGACTGAAAGCTATGCATCATCCGTTTACCTGTCCCAAGCTGGATCAGCTGGATCTTCTCGATACCGATCCTCTTAAGGTCAAGGCAGACGCATACGATATCGTTCTTAACGGAGTTGAGCTCGGCGGAGGCTCTGTAAGAATTCATGATAAGAACCTTCAGGCAAAGATGTTTGAGGTACTCGGGCTTACACCTGAAGAGTGCGACGAGAAATTCGGCTTCCTGATCGAAGCATTCAAATACGGAGCACCTCCTCATGCAGGACTTGCATACGGACTTGACAGATTCGTAATGCTGCTTTTGGGAGAGCCTTCCATCAGGGAAGTCATAGCATTCCCTAAGAACCAGAACGCGCAGTGTCTTGTATGCGGAGCTCCCGCATCTGTAGAGGACGTACAGCTGGAAGAATTAGGTATCGGAGTAAAATAATGGCTGTTATCGGAGTTTTGGGCGGATCCTTTGATCCTATTCATCTGGGTCATAAAGCCCTCGGTATGGCTGCGGTGGAAGAAGTGGCACTCGATACGCTTATCGTTATGCCTGCTCATATCCAGCCATTCAAACAGAATAAAAAAGTCGCTCAGGACGAACACAGGCTCAATATGGCAGAGCTTGCATTCAAGGACTGCCCTCAGGCGATAGTATCCGACTATGAGATCAGAAAAGGGGATATTTCCTATTCCTATGAGACCATGTCTCATCTGAGGACGGAATATCCCCATGACGAGCTCTTTTTCATCGTGGGAGCGGATTCCTTTATAAACGTGGACAAGTGGTATAAAGGAGAAGATCTTCTGACTGAATTCGGATTCATAGTCAGTTCCAGACCCGGATATCCCGAAAAGGAACTGGAGTCCAAGATGAAGTTTTACAAAATGGACTATGATACCAAGATCATCCGCCTTTTGACTAAAATGCCGGAGATCAGTTCGACAGAGATCAGAGAAACGGCCATGGCAGGGGAGTCTATCAGACATCTGGTTCCTCCTCTTGTCGAAAAGTACATTCAGATAAACGGTCTATATGATGATATTTTAAGGAATCCCAGATGGAATTTGGACCGCTATTAGACAGACTTTACAGTTCCGTAGAAACGGAGCTTAGTGAAAAGAGAAGGATCCATACTCTGGGTGTAAAAGATACTGCGATCGCATTAGCAGTTAAATACGGAGCAGACCCCCAAAAAGCAGAGATCGCCGCGTTATCACACGATCTGTACAGGGGACTGAAAGGAGAAGATCTCAATAAGACCGTGAGAGATCTTGGACTTGATGAAAAGTATCTTGATAACCCCAACCTTGCACACAGCAAGATCGCAGCAATAATGCTGAAAGATAAATACGGAGTCTGCGACAGAGACATACTCGATGCCGTTTCATACCATACCACCGGCAGAAAGAATATGAGCAAACTGGAAAAGATCATATTCCTGGCAGATGCCATTGAGCCCGGAAGGGATTATCCGGGGGTGGAAGACATAAGAAAAGCGGCAGAGAAAGGGCTTGACGAGGGATGCCTTTGCTCTATGCTCGGCACCATCAGACATGTTCAGGAACAAGGTGCATACCTTGATAAAGATACGATAGAAGCAGCAGAATTTTTGAAGGAGAACAAATGACAAACAAAGAATACGCTGATTTTGCGGCACAATTATTATCATCCAAAAAAGCTACAGATATCATGATAATAGATATCGCTGAGAAGTCCGGATTTGCTGACTACTTCATCATAGCCACGGGAAATACAGACCGACAGGTGAACAGCATGGCAGATGACGTGGAAGACGCGCTCGCTGAGAAGGAACTTCTGGTGAAGTCCATCGAAGGCAAGAACGTTTCAGGCTGGATCCTCATGGATTTCGGCGATATCATAGTAAATCTTTTCACACCTGAAATGAGAGACAAATACAACATAGAAAAGATCTGGGCAGACTGTCCGGTAGAGCATATAGGAGACTAAAGCACTATGGAAGAAAGATACAACTTTAAGGAAATCGAGAAAAAATGGCAGAAAGTCTGGGAAGAAAGAGAGACTTTCAAGGTAACTGAGGATCCTTCCAAGGAGAAATTCTATTGCCTTGAGATGTTCCCTTATCCTTCCGGAAAACTTCACATGGGACACGTCAGGAACTATTCCATCGGCGACGTTGTAGCCAGATTCAAGAAGATGGACGGATACAACGTTCTCCATCCTATGGGATTCGACTCCTTCGGACTCCCTGCGGAGAACGCAGCAATACAGCATGGCATCCATCCCTCAACATGGACCTGGGACAACATCCACGAGATGGAAAAACAGCTCAGGGAGCTGGGACTTTCCTATGACTGGGACAGAGAATGCTGCACATGTTCAGAGGAATACTACCGCTGGATGCAGTGGATCTTCATCCAGTTCTATAAGAGGGGACTGGCTTATAAGAAGGAGAACCCGGTAAACTGGTGTCCTTCATGTCAGACAGTGCTTGCAAACGAGCAGGTAGTTGACGGCGTATGTGAAAGATGCAAGACACCTGTCACCAAGAAGAACCTCAGCCAGTGGTACTTCAAGATCACTGACTACGCTGACAGACTTCTTGAAAATCTCGATAACGGTAAGCTGGACGGCTGGCCGCAGAAGGTAAGACTCATGCAGAAGAACTGGATCGGAAGATCCTACGGCTGCGAAGTCGACTTCAAGGTGAAGAATTCCGATGAAGTGCTCACCGTATTCACCACACGTGTAGACACTATCTACGGAACCACTTTCATGGTACTGGCTCCTGAATATCCTACAGTTCTTGAGAACGTAAAGGGTACCGAATATGAGAAGGACGTTCTGGATTACATCGAAAGAGTAAACCACATGAACGAGATCGAGCGTACTTCCACCACAAACGAGAAGACCGGCGTCTTCATCGGCAAGTATGCGATCAACCCCTTCACACATAAGGAGATGCCTATCTACATCTCCGACTATGTACTCATGGGTTACGGCACAGGCGCTGTAATGGGCGTACCTGCTCACGATCAGAGAGACTTTGAATTCGCCACCAAGTTCGGCCTGGAGATCATTCCCGTAGTTGATCCTCAGGATCCTGAAGTTGATGTCAATAACCTTAAGGAAGCCTGCGCTGCCTCCGGCATCATGATCAATTCCGGAGAGATCACAGGAATGAAGTCTGACGACGCCATCCCTTATATGATCGAAAAGGCTGAGAAGGAAGGCCTCGGCAAGAGAAAGGTCAACTATAAGTTAAGAGACTGGCTCATCTCACGTCAGAGATACTGGGGAACACCCATTCCCATGATCTGGTGTGATGACTGCGGCTGGGTGCCTGAAAAAGAGGAGAACCTTCCCGTGCTTCTTCCTACAGACGTAGAGTTCACAGGCAAGGGAGAATCGCCAATCGCAACATCCAGAACATTCAAGGACTGCACCTGCCCGAGATGCGGAAAGAAGGCTACCCGTGAAGTAGATACCATGGATACCTTCCTCGATTCATCATGGTACTTCTTAAGGTACTGCGACAATAAGAACGATAAGGAAGTATTCAGCAAGGAAAAGGCCGATTACTGGATGAGCGTAGACCAGTACATCGGTGGAGTTGAGCATGCTATCCTTCACCTTATGTATGCAAGGTTCTTCATGATGGCTCTCCACGATATGGGACTCTGCGAATACGAGGAACCTTTCAAGAATCTGCTGACACAGGGCATGGTGAACAAGGACGGAAAGAAGATGTCCAAGTCCCTCGGAAACGTTGTTTCCCCGGCAGAGATCATCGAAAAGTACGGTGCTGATACTGCAAGACTCTTCATCCTCTTCGCTGCTCCTCCTGAGAAGGAACTCGACTGGTCGGATGCAGGAGTTGAAGGATCCTTCAGATTCCTTTTAAGAGTATACAGACTCGTTTATGAACTCCACGCAAGAGGACTCAAAGACGGAGATATCACACCCAGGACATCAGAAGACAAAGCTCTGAACTACAGACTCAACTTCACTATAAACAAGGTTAGAGAAGACGTAGGCGGAAGATTCATGTTCAATACTGCCATCTCATCTGCAATGGAACTTGTAAACGAGATGTACAAGTATAAGGACGGAGCAAACGTCAACGAACCGCTTCTCAAGAAGGCCATGAAAGAACTCATCGTCATCCTTTGCCCCTTCGTGCCTCATATCGCAGAAGAGATGTGGCAGCACATCGGAGGAGAAGGACTCTGTTCCGATCAGAGCTGGCCTGAATGCGATGAAAAGGCTCTCGTTCTCGACGAAGTTGAGATCGTTATCCAGATCAACGGCAAACTCAAGGATAAGTTTGTCGTATCAAAGGACATCACTAAAGAGGAACTTGAAAAAGCAGCCCTCGAAAGCGATAAGGTTAAGGAACTTACGGAAGGAAAGACCATAGTGAAGGTCATCGCCGTTCCGGGAAGGCTTGTTAACCTTGTCGTAAAATAGACTTAAACAAGAAAGGAAATAAATGTCAAAATCAAAGAATAACAAAAAGAAGCCGCCGCTTAAGGTGATTCCCATAGGAGGGCTCAATGAGATCGGAAAGAATATGACTCTCCTGGAATACGACGATGAGATAATGATCATCGACTGTGGCATGAGCTTCCCCGATGACGAGATGCTCGGTATCGACGTGGTTATTCCTGATTTCAGTTACCTGATAGCAAACAGAGACAGGATAAAGGGACTGGTGCTCACTCACGGACATGAGGATCACATCGGCGCCATCCCTTATCTTCTCAGGGATCTTAAGGTGCCGGTATACGGCACCAGACTCACCATCGGACTTGTAAGGAACAAGCTCGAGGAGCATGAGATCGTAGGCGATCTTAAGACTATCTCAGCCGGAGACAGTTTTATGGTGGGCAGATATTTTGAAGTAGAAGCCATTAGGACCACACACAGTATCGCAGACAGCATCTGCATGGCTATCAGGACCCCTCAGGGAGTCGTCTTCCATTCGGGAGATTTCAAGATAGATTATACACCTGTGGACGGCGATCCCATAGATCTGGGTAAACTGGCTGAGATCGGAGATCTGGGCGTCAAACTGATGCTTTGCGACAGTACCAACGCCACTCGTCCGGGATTCACAAGGTCCGAAAGCGTGGTGGGCCAGACCCTTGAAAACATTTTCAGGACCGCAAAGAACAGAATAATCATAGCTACATTCTCATCCAACGTGCACAGAGTTCAGAAGATCATCGAGAATGCGGTGCTCTGCGGAAGGAAGGTAGCTGTATCGGGAAGATCCATGGAAAAGGTAGTCAGCCTTGCCATCGAGCTTGGATATCTCAATATCCCCGATGGAGTACTTGTGGATCTTAAAAAGACCAAAGAGATACCTGATAACGAACTAGTTATCATTACAACGGGATCACAGGGAGAACCCATGTCGGCTCTTTCCAGGATCGCCTCAGGCGAGCATAAGGGCGTTAAACTGAAACCGGGAGACATGGTTATCCTGAGTTCAACTCCGGTTCCCGGAAACGAAAAGAGCGTTTCAAACGTCGTAAACAAACTGTTTGAAGCAGGAGCAGACGTTATCTATTCCGATATCGCAGAGATACACGTATCAGGACACGCCTGTCAGGAAGAACTTAAACTTCTTCATTCGCTGCTGAAACCGGAATTCTTCATGCCGGTACACGGTGAGTTCAGGCATCTCATAAGCCATGCAAGACTTGCTGAAGCTTTGGGAGAACACAAGGATAACATCTTCATCCTCGAAAACGGCGACGTGCTGAACATCGACGGAGAAGACGCCTTTGTTGAGAAGAGCGTTGTGGATGCTGACGCGATCCTCGTAGACGGGCTCGGAGTAGGGGATGTAGGAAACATCGTGCTCCGAGACAGAAAGCACCTGTCCCAGTCCGGTCTTATTATCGTAGTTGCCGCCATTTCAAGCGAGGGATACGTGGTTTCCGGACCGGATATCGTTTCACGAGGTTTCGTCTATGTCAAAGAAAACGAAGAGCTCATTGAATATGCCAGACAGGTAGCGCTGGACGCTCTGGACAAGGCTCTGGACTCAGGAATAAGAGACTGGAACACTCTTAAAGCGAGAGTAAGGGACGCTTTATCTTCGTATATCTATCAGGTTACGATGAGAAGCCCCATTATCTTACCTATATTTTTGGAGGTTTAATATGAACGTATATGATCAGGCGCATCAGCTTGCGAAAGCAATTCAGGAATCTGAGGAATACAAACAGCATCATGCATCAGAACTTAAACTGAAGGAAAAACCGGATCTGGAAAAGATGATGAAGGATTTCCAGGAGAAATCCATGGAGATTCAGCTTAAACAGATGACCGGAGAACAGCCCGGGGCCGAGGATATGCAGCAGATCCAGCAGCTCTACAGTATCGTTGCAATGGACCCCATCGCCGCTGAATACATGCAGAATGAGATGCGTTTCAGCATCATGATGAAGGATGTATATGAGATCATCGGAGAGGCGATAGGCCAGAACGCAATGTTTTCAGGCAAGTAATGATCATCCCGTTTGATCAATAAGGTGTTGATAATAACGCCGATTTGTGATATAATTACTCAGTCGTTAATAAAATCCTTTGCAGACGTGCAGTGGATAGAATATAAAGCTTTATATAAGATTGGAGAAAAATAATGGTATATGCTAGCGATTTCAGAAAAGGCAAAACTTTCATCATGAATGGAGAACCCTGCGTCGTTCTCGATTTCCAGCATGTTAAGCCCGGTAAGGGAGCTGCTTTCGTAAGGACCAAGTACAGAAACATTCTTACAGGTGCTACAAGAGAAGAAGCTTTCAACCCTTCAGACAAGTTTGACGATGCTATCATCGAGACCAAGAAGATGCAGTATCTCTACAGCGATGGTGAACTTTATTACTTCATGGACCCTGAGACATATGATCAGATCCCTCTTGCTGAGGAGCAGGTAGAGGATGCTGTTAAGTGGATCAGAGAGAACGACGAAGTTACCATCAAGTTCTTCCAGGGAAGTGCTTTCCAGGTAGAAGCTGAGAACTTTGTAAACCTCGAAGTAATCGACTGCGAACCCGGCGTTAAGGGCAACACTGCTACTAACGTTACAAAGGCTGCTACAGTTGAGACCGGAGCAGTTGTACAGGTTCCTATCTTCATCGAGCAGGGTGAAAAGATCCAGATCGATACCAGGACCGGTGAATATTTAGGAAGAGCTAAGAACGACTAAAAGCTTAAGGGACGCCTTGTGCGTCCCTTTGATTTTTTGCTTTTTATTTTGAATCCGGAGGAAAAATGAGAAAAGTAATAATAGCGTTCCTGCTTATAATCGCAATAGCCGGAATGGGCGGTGTTTGGTTCGTCCACTCCATTCCCGATGCATTGGATCCGGACAGCACTGAAGAGATCACTGTAGAGATACCTGAAGGCTATGGTATAAACGCTATAGGCGAACTGCTGGAAGAGCAGGGTGTCATATCATCAGCGTTCAAGTTCAAATTGTATAACAGGCTGTCAGGAGACGGTGCAGTTCTTAATGCAGGAACATATACGCTGAGCCCTTCAATGGATCTTCCTGCTATCTTTGAAAAGCTGTCAAGCTATGAAGTTGACTCAATGAGCTTCACGATACCTGAAGGTCTTACCCTTTATCAGACAGCAGAAAAGCTTGCTGATCAGGGAATGGGAAGCTATGAGGAATTTTTACGTGCGATCCAGAACGTTGATTTTGGTTACGGATGGCTTGAGAACAATTCACTTGAAGGATACCTTCTCCCCAATACATATACCGTTCCTGACGGATATACTGAGGAACAGATAATAGATTTCCTTCTCGAGCAGTTCGAGCAGACTGTTCTTCCTATCTACGACAGTGCAGATCAGGCGCTTAAGGATAAATACACCCTTAATGAGATCATCACTGCGGCTTCCATCATCGAGAGGGAATGCATGAAGGATGATGAGCGTCCGCTTGTGGCTTCTGTAATTTATAACAGAATGGATGAGAACATGAAGCTTGAGATGTGTTCCACCATCCAGTACCTGCTTCTCATGGAGACCGGTGAAGTTAAGGAAAACCTTCTTTACAGCGACCTTGAGATCGAAAGTCCGTATAACACTTATCTGCACTTCGGGCTTCCTCCCGGACCTATCTGCAGCCCCGGAATCGCTTCAATCAAGGCCGCACTTGAACCCGCGGATACCGATTATCTGTACTTTGTAGTATCTGCTGATCTGGACGGATCCAGCAAATTCAGCAGCAATTACGATGACTTCCTTGACTACAAGGACGAGTACTATGAGGCATGGAACGCAGCTAACGCTAATAATTGATTAATAGAAGTCACGGCCCCTTTAAGGGGCTGTGACAAGCAATATATTTTTTACTAATTTTCAACGCATCCGAAAAAGGAGTTGATCAGTCAAAAATGGACGCGGACAGTCGAATATCACTATTATTTATCCTTGTATTATTACTTTTAGCCGCTGTTTTCGCTATCTCTGAAACAGCCTTTGCTTCAGCATCTCAGACTAAAATTAAGGTAAGCGCTGACAGGGGAGATGACAGGGCTGAAAAGGCACTTCATGTACTTGAGAATATAGAGACTGCCATAAGCACTCTTCTCATCTGCACAAATATAGTTCATCTTACTATAGCCACCGTAGTCACGGTCATGGTGACCAGATTATGGGGGCTTTCTGTTGTCACGTTTTCCACTATCATAACCACGCTGGTGGTGTTCTTTGCGGGGGAAATGCTTCCGAAGAGCATTGCCAAAAAGAATCCTGAAAAATACGCCCTGAGGACCGCAGGGCTTCTTTCCGTTATGATGAAGGTCTTCAAACCTTTCGCGGCTCTTTTGACGTGGGTAGGAATAAAGGCGGCCAAACTGTCAAAAGGCGAGCCCGAGTTGTCCGTGACGGAGGATGAACTTCTTGATATATTTGAAGATCTGACAGAAGAAGGGGTCATAGACGAGGATCAGGAGGATATGCTTTCATCTGTCCTTGAGTTTACAGACACCAGGACCGGCAGGATCCTCACCCCTAAAAAGAAGATCGTCGGACTTGACGTTAACCTTCCCAAGGATAAGATACTAGATGAGATCGAGGCTCTTACACATTCAAGAGTAGTTGTCTATGACGGAACCATAGACAACGTTCTGGGCATAATAAGAATAAGAGAATATCTCAAACAGTACCTGAATACCGGAGAACTTCCGGATCTCAGGGACGTAATGGATGAACCTTACTGGGTATCATCCAAGACCATGGCAGATGAACTTCTGGAAGAGATGTCACAGGCCAGACAGAATATAGCTCTTGTAAGGGGAGTAAACGGTAAGTTCATAGGACTGGTCTCGATAGAAGATATCCTGGAGGAAATAGTCGGCGATATTTTTGATGAGAGCGATGAAGAAGGAGGTGGCAGCAAATGACCATCGGACTTCTGATTTGCGGTATAATTCTCTGCATCATGTTCTCTGCGCTTTTCTCTGCGTCAGAGATGGCACTTTCCTCAGCAAACAAGGTGAGGATCGAAAACGATGCGGAAGCGGGAAACAAAAGGGCGGCCAGTACGCTCAAGCTTATAGAGAACTTCGATGACAGCCTGGGTGCCATACTCATCGGAAACAATCTTGTGAATATTGCGGCTTCATCCATAAGCTCTGTTTTGGTTATCCTTCTTACAGGTTCGGATGATCTTACATGGGTGGCAACCATTGTGATCACGGTGCTGGTAATATTCTTCGGTGAAACGATACCTAAGATCACAGCCAAGCAGAACGCCACCAGATTCAGCCTTAAGATAACACCGTTCGTAAGGTTTTTGAGCATAGTTCTGATGCCGCTCGTCAAGGCTGTAGTATGGCTTGTAAATCTTCTGACTCCCAAAAAGGAACTCGAGGAAGATGAGGACGATGAGGATGAGTCCATCGAAGAGCTTGCTACCATAATAGAGACGGCTGAAGACGAGGGAGTCCTTGATGAGGATCAGAAGGAGCTTCTCATTGCTGCCATCGACTTTGCTGATATCTCAGCTTATGAAGTAATGACCGCAAGAGTCGATATCGATGCCATCGATATCGAAGATTCCATGGAAGAGATAATGGAACTGGTTAACTCCACACCTTTCACAAGGCTTCCTGTTTATGAGGACAGCATAGACAATATTATCGGAGTCCTTCATCTGAACGATCTCCTTAAGGAACTGGCAAAGAATGACAAGGCGGACATTAGAAGCATCCTGATGGAGCCTGTATTCGTTTACAGGACCACCAAGCTTCCTTCAGTGCTTCAGGCATTAAGGGAAGCGAACCAGCACATGGCCATCGTCACGGATGAGTACAGCGGTATCGACGGAATAATCACCATGGAGGACGTTCTGGAAGAAGTGGTCGGTGAGATCTGGGATGAAAACGATCTGGTCGAAGAAGAGATAGTAGCCAGAAATGAGAGAGAGTACGAGATCGACGGAGACCTGAATATCTACGATTTCCTTGAGATAGTGGAGATGGATGAGGATGACTACGAATCGGATTACGATTCTGAGACAGTAGGCGGCTGGGTCATGGAGATGCTTGAAAGATTCCCTGTAGTTGGTGATGAAGTCAGATACGAGAACTTCACGCTCAAGGTACTGGAAGCTGAGGAAAGAAGAGTTGATAAACTTCTTCTCACCATCGACGAACCGGAAGAAGAGGAAGAAGATGAGTGACATCAACGTAATGCGTCACGTAACAAAGGATATAACGAATGAGGCGGTAACAGAGTATTTAACCGGTTTCTATGAACCTTTGACAGAAGAACTGGGCGGACTCAGGGAGGCGGCAGAAGCTGAACCGGTACCCATAATCCTCAGGGAGACTGAAAGCTTTCTAAGTACTTTTATGGATATCATCAGGCCTGAAAAAGTTCTTGAGATCGGCACCGCGATAGGTTATTCCGCAATGTTTTTTGCGGAGAAGATATGTCAGCATTTCGATCCTGAAGAGCCCTGTGTCTTCACTATAGAAAAGGATGAAGAGACCTACGAAAGGGCAAAAGCTGAGATCAGAAATCTCAGATATGATAAGTTTATAAACTGTTATAACGGCGATGGTGAGATCTGTATCGATGAGATATTGAAAGAGGATGATTCTGTACGTTTTGACCTTGTTTTCATCGATGCAGCCAAGTCCCACTATAAGAGATTCCTGGAGGCATCCCTTAGGGTGCTGAGCGATGACGGAGTGATAATCTGCGACGATACGCTTTTTCAGGGAAGACCTGCGCTTGAGGGGGAGATCCCTCCCAGAAAGCACAGGACAAACACTCTGGCTCTCAGGGAATTCAACGAGTTCGTTATGACAGATCCAAGGTTCAGTTCCACACATACAGCTATCGGGAACGGCCTTACTATAATAAAACCAAAGAAGAGATAATAAATGAAAAAGATAGAACTTTTAGCCCCGGCAGGGGATCTTGAAAAATTAAAAACAGCCGTGGATTACGGAGCTGACGCTGTATATTTCGGAGGCGAGATGTTCAGCTTAAGAGCTGGAGCCGGAAACCTCAGCATAGATGAGATGAGAGAAGGCCTTGATTATGCTCATAACAGGGGAGTAAGATGCTATCTCACGGTGAATATCTTTGCGCATAATGAAGATATAGTACCGCTCAGGGAATACCTGAGCACGATAAGAGATATCGGGATAGACGCATATCTCGTTTCAGATCCAGGTGTCTTTTCCCTTATAAAAGAAATAATTCCTGATGCTGAGATACACCTCAGCACACAGGCGAACATGACTAATTATCAGACCGCCATGTTCTGGTACGGTCTGGGAGTGAGAAGGATCGTTCTGGCCAGGGAACTCAGCTTCAAAGAGATAAGGGAACTCAGGGAGAAATGTCCTGAAGATCTGGACTTCGAGGCCTTTGTGCACGGAGCCATGTGCATAAGCTACTCCGGCAGGTGTCTGTTATCGAATTTTATGATAGGCCGCGATGCAAACCACGGCGAATGCGCACATCCCTGCAGATGGAAGTATGCTCTTATGGAAGAACAGCGTCCCGGACAGTACTATCCCATAGAGGAGGATGAGCGCGGAACATATATCCTGAATTCCAAGGATCTTTGTATGATAAGATACATACCTGAGCTGGTCAGTTCCGGTCTTGCATCCCTTAAGATCGAAGGACGAATGAAATCTGCCTTTTACGTAGCTCATGTAGTTTCGGCTTACAGAAAAGCCATAGATGCATATTATGACGACCCTGAAGGCTGGGAGTTTAAGGAAGACTGGATGAATGAGCTGCTGAAGGTATCGCACAGGCAGTTCACCACCGGATTCTATTTCGATAAGCCTACTGAAAAGGATCAGAATTATGAAACTTCCCAGTACACAAGGGATTATGTCTTTACCGGTGTAGTAAAGGAATACGATCCTGCCACGGGATTTGCCGTGATAGAGCAGAGGAATAAGATGGTCCTCGGCGATGAGATCGAGGTTTTCGGGCCCTTCACCGATTTCTTCACTCAAAAGGTTGATGAAATGTATAATGAGGCAGGGGAACCCATAGAGTCCTGCCCGCATCCTCAGGAGATCATCCGCATGAAGATGGAGGGAGAAGTCAGACCCGGATGGATGCTGAGAAAACGTAAATAATAATATGGACAATTGAATTATTGAACATATCAAAGCAATATCCCAATCTGATATTGCTTTTTCTTTGTTTTTTTGGTATAGTAATTGCGTATGGGTATGTTTAATATCTTAATATAAATAACTTATGTGAGGTAAAAAAATGACTGAAAAGAGATCGGAAGCTTTCAAGGAGCTTCAACCCGTGTTGGATCAGTATGCAGGCGTCAAGGGAAGCCTCATAACTATCCTTCAGAAGGCTCAGGATATCTATGGTTATCTCAGCAAGGACTGCATTAACCATATTTCTGATGCCACAGGCATTAAACCTGCCAAGATCTATGGTGTAGCCACTTTTTACGCTCAGTTCAGACTTGAACCCATCGGCAAATATCTTCTTATGATGTGCCAGGGTACAGCTTGCCACGTTAACGGATCTGAAACTATTTATGAGACTGTTAGCGAAGAACTGGGAATCGTTGACGGCGAGACCACAGAGGACAACGTATTCACAATCAACAACGTTGCTTGCCTCGGATGCTGCTCACTGGCACCTGTAATGATGGTGAGATCCAGTGAAGGAGACGAGACTTACGGCAACCTTACTAAGGACGGAGTCAGAGCCATCCTTAAAGAGATTGCATCAAGAGGATAGGAGGTAAGCAATGAAAATAGTAGTTGGACAGGGTTCCTGCGGTATAGCCACAGGTGCGAAAAAAACCGCTGCTGAATTCGAAAAGCAGCTGAAGGCCAATAATCTCGATACTGAACTCACTATCACAGGATGTGTAGGTACCTGCTATCTGGAACCTATCGTAGACGTATATGAGGACAACGGCTGGATGACGAGATACGTCAAGGTACAGCCCGATAAGGTCGAGAAGATCGTTAAGGATCATATCATTGGCGGAACTCCCGTTAAGGAATACGCTATTTCTGACGAGGATGAGGGATTCGTTGAGAAGCAGCAGAGAGTAGTTCTCAGAAACTGCGGCGTCATCAATCCCGAAAATATCGACGAATATCTTGAAAAAGACGGTTACAAGGCTCTGGAAAAAGTTCTTACTACCATGAAGCCTGAGGAAGTAATCGAAGAGATCAAGGCTTCCGGTCTCAGAGGAAGAGGTGGCGCAGGCTTCCCTACATGGTTCAAGTGGAATGCAGCCAAGGCTTCTCCCGGAAATGAAAAATACATGGTTTGTAACGCAGACGAAGGTGACCCGGGCGCATTCATGGACAGATCAGTCCTTGAAGGAGACCCTCATTCAGTACTTGAAGGTATGGCTATCGCAGGTTACTGCATGGGAGCTCACCAGGGCGTTATCTACTGCCGTGCTGAATATCCTCTCGCTATCAAGCGTCTTGAGATCGCTATGGATCAGGCCAGAGAAAGAGGATACCTCGGAAAGAACCTCTTCGGTTCCGGATTTGACTTTGATATCTATATCAAGGCCGGTGCCGGTGCTTTCGTATGCGGCGAGGAAACAGCCCTCATCGCATCACTCGAAGGTGAAAGAGGTATGCCGAGACTTAAACCTCCTTTCCCTGCAGCTAAGGGATTCTGGCAGAAACCTACCGATATCAACAACGTTGAGACTCTTGCTAACGTACCCTGGATCGTATTCAATGGCGGAGCTGCATTTGCCAAGTTCGGTACTGAGAAGTCACCCGGAACCAAGGTATTCGCTCTCGCAGGTAAGATCAAGAAGGGCGGCTTAGTAGAAGTTCCCATGGGAATGTCCATCAAGGACATCATCTATGGTATCGGCGGCGGTATCAAGAATGATAAGCAGTTCAAGGCCGTTCAGATGGGCGGACCTTCAGGCGGATGTATCCCTGCATCTCTTGCAGATACACTCGTTACATATGAAGATATCACCAAGACAGGCGCTATCGTAGGTTCCGGCGGTATGATCGTAATGGACGAAGATACCTGTATGGTAGATATGGCAAGATATTTCCTCAACTTCACCAGAGACGAGTCCTGCGGTAAGTGCAACTACTGCAGAATCGGCACCAAGAGACTTCTTGAGATCCTTACAAGGATCACCGAGGGTGAAGGAAGAGACGGAGATATCGAACTCCTTCAGGAACTGGCTACCAAGGTTATGCAGGGTTCACTCTGCGGACTCGGCCAGACAGCTCCCAACCCCGTACTTTCAACCATTCGCCACTTCAGAAACGAGTACGAAGACCACATCTACAACCACAAGTGCACAGCTCATTCCTGCAAGGCTCTCATCGAGTTCAGCATCAATGACAAGTGTAAAGGATGTACTCTTTGCGCAAGGAACTGCCCTGTTGGAGCTATTTCCGGAAGCGTTAAGGAGAAGCACGTCATCGATAAGGATAAGTGCATCAAGTGCGGCAAGTGTCTTGACAACTGCAAGTTTGGCGCAATAGATAAGATTTGATGGGGGAGGAGGTAATAAAATGAACAAATTCTTACTGAATATAAACGGCAAAGAAGTTACAGGATTCCCCGGTCAGACTATCTTGGAAGTTGCAAGGGAAAACGACATTTTTATTCCTACTCTTTGCTATGATGAAAGAACCAAAATCTACGGTTCCTGCGGACTCTGCATGTGCGAAGTAGAGGGCAACCCCAAGCTTTGCAAAGCATGTGCTACTGAGATCGCTCCCGGAATGGTAGTAAATACACAGACAGAGAGAGTTATCGAATCCAGAAAGACCAACCTGGAGCTCTTACTTTCCAACCATACAGGAGACTGCCGTCCTCCTTGCGTTATCGCTTGTCCCGGACATACTGACTGCCAGGGCTATGTAGGTCTTATCGCAAACGGAGAATTCGACAAGGCTCTTGAACTCATCAAGTATAAGATTCCTCTTCCTGCATCACTCGGAAGAGTATGTCCTCATCCTTGTGAAGCTGAGTGCAGAAGAGGTCTCATCGACGAACCTATCTCCATCCAGCAGTTAAAGAGATTCGCAGCAGATCAGGATCTCGCAGGCGAGATGTTCATTCCTGAATGCGAAGAGGATACAGGAAAGTCCGTAGCCATCATCGGCGGCGGCCCCATGGGATTATCCGCAGCATATTTCCTCCGTCAGATGGGACATGACGTAACTATCTACGAATCAATGCCTAACTGCGGCGGTATGCTCAGATATGGTATTCCTGAATACAGACTTCCCAAGGCTGTTCTTGACGAAGAGATCGCTACCATAGAAGCTATGGGAGTTGAGATCATTACAAACTGCAAGGTTGGAACTGATATTCCTTTCGAGACCATCAGAGCTGACTACGATGCAGTTCTACTCGGAATCGGCGCATGGGTATCCACAGGCGTTGGCTGCAAGGGCGAAGACGCTGACGGAGTTATCGGCGGTATCGACTTCTTAAGAAAGGTAGTTACCAACGAAGAGATCAGGCTCGGCGACAGAGTTGCTATAGTCGGCGGAGGAAACACCGCTATGGACGCCTGCCGTACAGCTGTCAGAATGGGCGCTAAGGAAGTTTATAACATCTATCGCCGTACCAAGGACGAGATGCCCGCTGATATGGTTGAGATCGAAGAAGCAGAGGAAGAAGGAGTTATCTTCAAGAACCTCACCAATCCTCTTGAGATCGTTAAGGATGAGAACGGCCACGTCAAGGAAGTTATCCTTCAGGTAATGGAACTCGGCGAACCCGATGAATCCGGAAGAAGAAGACCTGTTCCCGTTGAAGGAAAGACAGAGACCATCGCTCTCGATACGATGATCCTTGCCATAGGTCAGGCAGTAGACGCTTCCATCTTCACAGGCGACAAGACCAGAAAGGGCGCTGTCGCTTACGATAAGGAAACATTCATGACTTCCATCCCCGGAGTATTTGCCGGCGGTGACTGCGGAAACGATAAGATCTCCATCGCCATCGAAGCTATCGCAGACGCTAAGAAGGCTGCAGACGTTATCGACGCTTATCTCTTCGGAGAAGAAATCAAGTACAGAGAGAGATTTGTTGTGACACGTGACGATATCACTGCTGAAGATTTCGAAGACAGAGAAAGAATGTGCAGACCTGAACTTCCTCAGTTAAGCGCTGAAGAAAGAAAGGGCAACTTCTCAGAAGTCATTCCTTGCGCTTACACAGAAGAGCAGGCTATGGCTGAAGCTTCCAGATGTCTGGAATGCGGCTGCCATGACTATTTCGAGTGCAAACTCATCGACTTTGCAAATCAATACGACGTACATCCTGAAAGATTTGCAGGCGAGAAGTCAACCATCGAATTCCACGATGATCATCCGTTCATCGTTCGCGATCCCAACAAGTGCATCCTCTGCGGTCTCTGCGTAAGAGTCTGCGACGAGGTAATGGGAGTCGGAGCTCTCGGACTCGTTAACCGTGGATTTGACACAGTTGTCAAGCCGAACATGGAGAAACCTCTCACAGAATCCGGCTGTATCTCCTGCGGACAGTGCGTATCAGTATGTCCTACAGGTGCTCTTCAGGAAAGAACATCCATGGTAAAGGAAGTTCCTGTAGACACAGAGTGCACAGCTACCACATGCTCAATGTGCTCAGTAGGATGTACTCTTAACCTCGAGTCCTATGGCGACATGCTCATCAAGGCTAACCCCGCTAAGGACGGCGTTGTAAACAAGGGACTTGCCTGCGGAAGAGGTAAGTGGGGCTTCGACGGTGCTATCCTTGAAGGAAAAGTTGAAGACTGCTTCATCAAGGAAGACGGCATGTTCAGAGAAGCTGACTACCATGAAGCACTTATGCTCATCGCAAAGAAGTGCCAGATCACAGGTCAGAAGTACGGAAAGGACGCTATCGCAGTAGCTATTTCCGACAGATATACCAATGAAGAAGCTTACGCCATGAAGGTCATGGCTGAAGCTATGGGAGCTAAGGTGCTCTGCCTTAACAACCGCGAATCCGGCCTCAAGAAGGTTCTCGGATTTGACGCTTCTCCTAACACCATCGATGAACTTCTTTCAACAAACCTCATTCTGAGAATCGGTTATGAAGCTGCAGACTCCAGAGTCATCGATCTTAAGATCAAGCAGGCTCAGGAAAGAGGAGCTAAGCTCATCAACCTCTGCTCAGGTGAGAATGACCTCGGATACCTCAAGCAGATCGCCAAGGCCATCGTAAACACAGGCAAGGCTGACAAACTCGAGGGAATCGAAGAGTTCAAGGCAAGCCTTGAAGGAGTTGAAGTATCAGCAGAAGCTCAGGCAGTAGCTGACGAATACATGAAGGCTAAGAAGGCCATGATCGTTTACCAGCAGAACATGCTTACAGTTGACGGCGCAACACTGGTTGCTGACATCGCACTTGCAGCCGGTCACATCGGTAAGCCTCGTGACGGTATCCTTCAGATCAAGCCCAAGAACAATTCTCAGGGTCTCATCGACCTCGGAATCACCGCAGGTGCTGAAGCACTTGAAGGAGTCAAGGCTCTCGTAGTATTCGGTGAGAACGCTCCTATCGATACAGAAGCTCTTGAATTCCTGGCTGTATGTGATACACATCTCACAGAGCTCGGTGAAAAGGCTGACGTATTCGTTCCCGGAACAGGCTTCGCTTCCACAAACGGTACCTTCACAAACACTGAGAGAAGACTCCAGGCTGTTGAAGCTGCCATCGATGAAGGCGTCATGATGTCCAACTGGGAAGTTGCTCAGGAGATCGCTCATATCTTCGAAGTAGATACTCCTTGGGATGACACAGACGACATCTCAGAAGAGATGTGCGATACCTGTCCTGTTTACAAGTACTCCATCATCGGAGAAGTATTCGGAGACGTGCTTAAGCCCGTTAACGCCAAGCTTGTTGCAGTGGCAGACGGTCCTGTCGTTGATCCTCTTCCTACAACTGACAGCCTCATGCAGTCAATTATCGAAAGACTTCCTGAACCGGTAGACGCAACTCTGTAATATCGTAAAAGGGTAGAAGACCCTGCAGTTATGCTGCAGGGTCTTTTTGCGTATTACAGAGGGTTTTGTTCCTTTAAATATACATTTTTTCGGAATAGTTTATGTGTTGAAATAGGGCCTTGTTTTTAGTATAATATATTTTGTATAGGTAGGTGTATTATGCCAAAAGACAAAGGCCCTGACATCAAAATATTAAAGGAGCTTATCGTCGAGTCCGGAACAGAAGCGGCGGCAGCCTGTGAAGGAGTTTCAAGGGTGCTGGATTTTAAACTGGACGGAGACGTGGATAAGGGAAACGCTGAGATCAGCGTGTATATCGACGTGATCTTCGGATATAAGATCCCTGCGGTTTCCTGGGATATCCAGTCCGCTGTAAAAGCCGCTGTAAAAAACTCGGTGGGTTTGGATATCAAAAAAATAGACATACACATCCAGGGCGTTAATAAAGATATTAAAGAACAGGAAAAGAAGGATAAATGAAAAGAAAAGAAGCAAGAGAATTTGCCGTACTAAAGGCATTTGAAATAGACGCAAATAACGGCTGGGGAGAAGATCCTGAAAAGTGGCTGGGAGAAGAGAAACTCGGAGGACAGAGAGCTTACGTTCTGAACGTCCTCACCAAACTTTCAGAGGGAAGAGATGAAATTGACGGGATCATAAACAAGGTTTCAGACAAGTGGACGACCGGAAGAATGGCCAGGACAGATCTGGCTATCATCAGGGTAGCCGCTGTGGAGATACTCCATATCGATGATGTCCCCAAGGCCGTAGCCATAAATGAAGCCGTTGAATTATCAAAGAAGTACGGAACTGAAAACTCTGGCAAGTTTATAAACGCAATACTGGGTAAGATAGATGCCTGATCTTTTTCTGGGGATAGACACAAGCAATTACAGGACATCGGCCGCTGTAGTGGACAGTGAAGGAAAGACAGTATTCAATCATCGTGAACTTCTGGAGGTGCCGGAAGGCGAGCGGGGGATGAGACAGTCTCAGGCCTTCTTCAATCATGTACAGAGGCTGCCTGAGGTCATGGCTTCAGCTATGGAATACAGAGACAGCATCAAGCTGGTATCTGTTTCTGAAAGGCCAAGACCGAGGGAAGGAAGCTATATGCCTTGCTTTACAGCAGGAACAGCATGCGCTTCCGAGATCGCTTCCGCTCTCGGAGTACCCCTCTTCAGAACTTCTCATCAGGAAGGACATATAGAGGCTGTAAAGTTCTATTCACCGCTGAAAGACGAAAAAGATATATTGTTCTTCCACTTTTCAGGAGGGACCACGGAAGCCGTATATAAGGATGAGATCACAGGAGGAACTCTTGACATCGCTCTTGGGCAGGTTATAGACAGGATCGGGGTGAGACTGGGATATTCATTTCCTGCCGGTGAAGAGATGGATAAGATCGCTCTTTCAGCTGAAAAGCCATCTGACTTTCTCAAGCCCATAAAGGTAAAAGACGGATATATGAATCTCAGCGGCATAGAGACCCAGGCCATGAGGCGGGCGGACGCGATGATGGATTCAGGGGAGAATACGGATACTCTTGTGAGAGAACTCTTTGATAAACTTGGAAAAGCTGTCTGCGACATGACGCTTCAGCTTGTCGGTAAATACAGAAACAGATCCGTTATATTTGCCGGAGGAGTTTCATCATCCGCATATTTAAGAAAATACATAAACGATAAACTCGGAGATCGTATTGATTACGTCTTCGGAACTCCCGAACTGTCGGGAGATAATGCTGTGGGAGTTGCACTTCTCGGCATGAAAAACTACTATTCGAGGTGATCAATGGCTCTCAGGCCTATTACCGTAACACAACTTAATGATTACATAGCAAGGGTGTTCGACAGTGATACTCTCCTCATGAACGTAGCGGTGACGGGCGAGATATCGAATCTGAAATATCACAGTTCAGGTCACGTATATTTCAGCCTTAACGACGAGAATTCGAAGGTGAACTGTTTCCTGCCTTCTTCATATGTTAAGACTCTCAAGTATGAGCTTGGGGACGGACTGGAGATCACAGCCACCGGCAAGATAAACGTCTACAGAAGAGGCGGATATTACAGTCTCTTTGTGAGAAACATCCAGGTGGCAGGAGAGGGAGGCCTTTCGATGGCTTTCCAGCTCATGAAGGAGAAACTCGAGAAGGAAGGTCTGTTCGACACTGCTCATAAGAAACCGATCCCGGCTTTTCCGCATAAGATAGGCATCCTGACTTCTTCAACAGGCGCTGCTGTAAAGGACATAGTCAAGATAATCAGGTCCAAGAATGAACTTGTGGATATCATAGTCTTCCCCGTACAGGTGCAGGGAGACGGAGCAGCGGCAGATATTGCCGGAATGCTGAAATTCGTAAATGACAATTATAACGATATCGATACGCTTATAGTCGGGAGAGGAGGAGGATCCCAGGAGGATCTTTGGGCCTTTAATGAAGAGATACTGGCAAGAGCCATTTACGATTCCCGCATACCCGTAATATCAGCTGTGGGCCATGAGATAGATTTCTCCATTTCAGACTTCGTGGCCGACCTCAGAGCTGAGACTCCTACTGCAGCTGCTGATATCGCGGTGCCGAACATAGCTGAGCTTGTTGAAAGACTGGATAAATTCAGTTCAGAGATGCTCCTGAATCTTAAGAACGTGCTGAGAGTGGGAGAACTTAAAGCTGAAAAGGCTTACAGCAGAATGAAGCAGGATATGGATCTGCTTCTTCTGAACAGATATAACGAAATAGAGAAATACAAACTCATACTTGAACAGAACGATCCTCACCGGATAATGGAAAGAGGATTTACCGTGATCGAAAGAGACGGACACGTGATCAGGACTCCTCAGGAACTGAAAGACGGAGAATATGACATAGTGTTCAGGTCCGGAAAGGTAAGGGTGAGAATAGAAAATGTTTGAGGAAAAACTTAAGATACTTGAGGAAAAGGCCGGCGTAATAAGAAAAGAGGATGTGACTCTGGACGAAGCGCTGAAGGCCTATGAAGAAGGCATGAAAGCCTACGAAGAATGCAAAAAGACGCTGATGGAGACTAAAGGCAAGATAGAGGTTTATGATGGAAAGACAATTTGACGACTATAAGGCCATAGTAAACAAACATTTGCTGGATTTTATTCCGGTCATCGACAATAAAAGCATTTCGCTTTATGATGCCATGAAGTACAGCCTGACTGCCGGAGGCAAGCGCCTCAGACCTGTGCTTCTTCTGGCAGCCTGTGAATTCGCAGGCGGAAATATCAAAGAGGCTCTTCCGTATGCCATTGCGGTGGAATATATCCATACGTATTCACTGATACATGACGATCTTCCCGCCATGGATAACGATGATCTCAGAAGAGGACTCCCTACCAATCACAAGGTCTACGGAGAAGCTATGGCGATCCTTGCAGGAGACGGTCTCCTTAACACAGCTTTCGAAGCCATGTATAAAGACATGATGATGTATTTCGATGATGCAGGACAAATAACGAAAAGAGTGAAAGCATCATATGAGATCGCCAAAGGAGCCGGCTGCAGGGGCATGGTAGCTGGTCAGGTCTCGGACATCGAGAGTGAAGATTCGGACATCTCAGGTGAGATGATGGAATACATACACATCAATAAGACCGGAGCCCTTATCAAGGCGGCAATCAGAGCAGGACTCTATATGGGAAATGCCGGCCCTGACATGATTGAAAAAATGGATGTCTACGCTGAGAATCTGGGTCTCTCTTTCCAGATAGCGGACGATATCCTCGATGTTGTGGGAAACGTAGAGGAACTGGGTAAGAACGTAGGACAGGATCAGATAGACAAAAAGAATACCTATACGTCCATCTATGGGCTGGACGCTGCATACAAAAGACTTGATGAACTCTCAAATGCAGCTCTTGACGCTATCGCTGATTATTACGATAACGCTGAGTTTTTTAATAAACTCATAGATGAATTAAGAAACAGGACGAAATAAATGAAGAAATTAACAGAATACAATTTTCCCGAAGACCTTAAGAACATGTCAGAAAAGGAAATGGAACTCCTGGCCGTTCAGATAAGGGAATTCCTTATAGAAAAGGTCTCCGTTACGGGAGGGCATATGGCTTCCAATCTCGGAGTGGTCGAGCTGTCCATAGCTCTCCATAAGGTCTTCGACAGCCCTAAAGATAAGATCATCTGGGATGTAGGTCACCAGGCCTACGTACATAAGATCCTTACAGGCCGAGCAGAAGGATTTGACAGTCTCCGTCAGTTCGGAGGAATGAGCGGATTCCCGAAGACAAAAGAATCCGAGCACGATATCTTCGATACCGGACATTCCACTACTTCTCTCTCACTTGCCTGCGGTATGGCTGCAGCCAGAGATATCAAGGGAGAGGATAACGAGGTCGTAGCGGTCATAGGAGACGGATCCCTTACTGGTGGCATGGCATATGAAGCCATGGACAATCTTGGATTCAAGAAGAATAAGGTTATAGTTATTCTTAACGATAACGGCATGTCTATATCCAAGAACGTAGGAGGGATATCCAAATATCTCGGGTCCATCCGTACGTCACAGGGATACAGAAGCGCCAAGAAGTTCGTTAAGGATAAGATCGACGGTTCCAGGGCGGGTCACGGCATAGCCCAGGGTCTTGCAAACTTCAAGAATGACCTGAAGTATACTATCATGAACAATCCGGGAGTGTTCTTTGAGAATCTCGGGATGACGTATCTGGGTCCCATAGACGGGCATGATATCGGTGAGATCATAGATGCGCTTAATAAGGCAAGGACACTTGATGAACCTGTCGTAATACATTGCCTTACCAAGAAGGGCAAGGGTTACCCCATAGCTGAGAAATATCCCAGAAAGTTTCACGGTATCGGACCTTTCGACCCCGAGACCGGTGAGGTAAAGAAAAAGAGCGCCAATCCCAGTTTCTCCAAGGTAATGGGAGAACACATCCTTGAGATGGCAAAGAAGGATGAAAAGATAGTAGCCATCACAGCTGCAATGGGAGAGGCTACAGGGCTTAAGGATATATCTATAGAGATACCTGAAAGATACTTCGACGTAGGAATAGCAGAAGAGCACGGTGTGACCTTTGCGGCAGGTCTTGCCAAGGCAGGGCTTAAGCCTATGGTATGCATATATTCATCCTTCCTTCAGAGAGCATACGACCAGCTTCTTGAAGACATCTGCCTCCAGGGACTGCACGTGGTATTCCTCATCGACAGGGCAGGAGTGGTAGGTGCTGACGGAGAGACGCATCATGGCATCTTTGATCTGTCGTACCTGAATACCATGCCGGGGATGACGGTGCTCGCACCTAAGAACGCTCAGGAACTCAGGGATATGATGGACTGGGCATCTGAACAGTCCGGACCTGTAGCTATAAGGTATCCCAGGGGAGAAGCTGTTTGCAGTAACGAAGTTATGTCAACCGATCTCAACGTATCAGGTTCCCGCAGGGTATTCCCGGGAAAGGAGATCGACATATGGACCCTCGGGAAGATGTATGATACAGCCTGTGAAGTCAGAAAGATACTGGAGAACAGGGGATACAAATGCGGACTTGTGGACGTATCAAAGGCCAAGCCTCTGGACATCAGCGTCTATGACGAGCATGCCAGATACGTTGTCTCTATAGAGGACAATATCGTTACAGGGGGCTTCGGAGACAGCCTTTCAAAGAGCCTGATGGACAGGAACTGCAAAGTTCTTCGTTACGGCTGGCCTGATACCTTCGTTACTCACGGTAATTTTGATCAGCTGGCGGATATGTACGGTCTTTCACCTGAGAAGATAGCTGATTCTATAATCGCTCATGTCAGTGCTGACAGAAAGAGAGGCGGTCTGTTCAGATGAAGGTGAGACTGGACGTTCTCTTAGTTGAAAAGGGATATTTTGAATCCCGTGAAAAGGCCAAACGTGCTATAATGGCCGGTCTGGTTTTCATAGGGCAGGAGCGCTATGAAAAGGCCGGGACAATGGTAAGTGAAGATTCTGACATACACGTTAAAGGAGACACCTGTCCATATGTCAGCAGAGGCGGGCTGAAGCTTGAAAAATCGATCAAGACCTGGGATCTGGATCTGAAAGATAACGTGTGCATGGATATCGGGTCTTCCACCGGAGGCTTTACCGACTGCATGCTCCAAAACGGAGCATCCAGGGTCTACGCTCTTGATGTAGGTACCAACCAGCTTGCATACAGCTTAAGGATAGACCCCAGAGTCGTGGTCATGGAGAAGACAAATATCAGGGATCTCGATACGGATGATTTTGAGAAACTTGACTTTATATCCATAGACGTTTCGTTTATAAGCCTTAACCTGGTACTTCCCGTAGCGTCGGCTCTTCTTAAGGAAGACGGCAGAATGGTTTCTCTCGTCAAACCCCAGTTTGAAGCCGGAAGGGAGAAGGTCGGGAAAGGCGGCATAGTGCGCGACAAGTCCGTTCACAGGGAAGTTATCCAAAACGTGATAAAATACGCTGAAAACGCCGGTTTGACGCCTTGTGGACTGTCATTCAGCCCAATAACCGGTGCCAAAGGCAACATCGAATATCTTTTGTACATGAAAAAGGCTTCAGAAGAAGAAACATGCCTTACTGACAAGGATATTTCAGACATAGTTGAAAACTCACACAGTGAGTTGGAAAAATAGATCATAAAAGCTAAAATTTTTAAGAAAAAAGGAGAAGTCAAAAAATGAAGCTTTCACAAAAAATCCAGGAGATGGAATTATCTCCCATCAGAAAATTCGTTCCCTATGCCGACCAGGCAAGAGCAGCAGGCAAGAAGGTCTATGGACTGAATATCGGCCAGCCCGACATCAAGACTCCCAGAGCATTCTTCGATGCAGTTCAGAACTTCGATCAGGAAGTACTTGCCTATGCTAATTCCCAGGGTATTCCTGAACTCCTGGAAGCACTGGTCGGATACTACAAGAGAATCGGTCTTGATTTCGAGAAGAAGGATCTCCTGATTACCAACGGCGGATCAGAAGCTCTCAGCATGATAATGACAGCTATCCTCGATCCCGGCGATGAAGTTATCATGGCTGAACCTTTCTATACAAACTACAAGACTTTCATCAAGGCTGCAGGCGGAAACATCGTAGCCATCCCTACAACTGCTGAAGACGGATATCAGTATGCTGTAAGAGAAAAGATCGAAGGCGTTCTCACACCTAAGACAAAGGCTATCGCCATCATCAACCCCGGCAACCCTACAGGAAAGGTGCTCACCAAGGAAGAAATGGATCTCATCATCGACATCGTAGTAAAGAACGACCTTTACCTGATCTGCGATGAAGTATACAGAGAATTCGTTTATGACGGAAAGTCAATGTCCACCTTCGGCGCTTACAAGGAAGCTGCTCAGAACGTTATCATCGTTGACTCCGTTTCCAAGAGATTCTCAGCATGCGGCGCCCGTATCGGTTCCATCGCTTCCAAGAACGAAGATCTCATGAAGAACCTCATGAAGATCTGCCAGGCAAGACTTTGCGTACCTACTCTTGACCAGGTAGGATCAGCTGCACTCTATAATCTCGATCCTTCATACTTCGACGATATCAAGAAGGAATACGAGTACAGAAGAAACGTATCCGTTGAAGCTCTCAATGAGATCGAAGGCATCAAGTACGGCGTACCTGAAGGCGCATTCTACATCACATGTCAGCTTCCCGTTGACAACACAGAGGATTTCCTCATGTTCCTTCTTCAGGAATTCGACGTTAACGGAGAGACTTGCATGTTCGCTCCTGCAGGCGGATTCTACGGAACAAAGGGTGTAGGACAGTCCGATATCCGTATCGCATACGTGCTTAAGGCTGAAGACATGAAAGCCGGTATCAACATCATCAAAGAAGGTATCAAGGCTTATAACGCAAAGAAGAACAAATAATCTTCAAGATCAAACACTTTATGGTAAGGCCGGGCCGTTCCCGGCCTTACCGGATAATTTTCAGATAAGGAAACAGACAACATGGCAAAACTTTCCCCGATGATGGAGCAATATCTTGAGACGAAGGAACAGTATAAAGACTGTATCCTTTTTTACAGGCTCGGGGATTTTTATGAGATGTTCTACGACGATGCCAAGACCGCATCGAGAGAACTTGAACTTACATTAACAGGAAGAAACTGCGGACTTGAAGAAAGAGCGCCCATGTGCGGCGTTCCTTTTCATGCCGCTGATACATATATCGCACGTCTTGTGGAGAGGGGATATAAGGTAGCCATCTGCGAACAGATGGAAGATCCGGCTCTGGCCAAGGGGCTGGTAAAGAGAGATGTCATCAGAGTGGTGACTCCGGGTACCCTGACTTCAGGGACGATGCTTAAGGAGACCGAAAACAATTACATCGCTTCGGTATATTTTGACGAAGAAGATTCAGAACTTTCGGTCTGCTATTCTGATATATCCACAGGTGAATTATATCTTACCGAATATCATGGAGCGGATGTATATCAGACAATGCTGAATGAGCTGGTTAAGATAAAAGCCAGCGAGATAATCCTTAGTGAAGAACTGAGCGAAAACATCGATATGGATGAACTGAAGTATCTGACAGATGCGTATTTCGATGTCATGCCTCAGATCACGTATAACGAAAAGAGCATGAAGGACATGATCCTGGCCCAGTTCGGCACCATATCGCTCACAAGCCTCGGACTTGACGGAAACGGTGCTGATATCATGGCCCTGGGAGCTCTTCTTTCATATCTTTTTGAGACTCAGAAACAGGATCTGAGAGCGCTTACTCATATCAACCACTACGAGATAGGCTCTCACATGACCCTTGATAAGTCGACTATCAGAAACCTCGAGATAACGGAGACGCTCTACGACAAGAACGTAAAGGGAAGCCTTCTGGGAGTCCTGGATAAGTGCAGGACTGCCATGGGATCCAGGCGCCTCAGACAGTGGCTCAGAGAACCTCTTAATGATCCAAAGGAGATCAATAACAGGCTGGACGGAGTAGAGGAGCTTTTCAACGAGTACCTTATAAGGAATAACATCCGCGAAGCTCTGAAACAGATCTACGATTTCCAGAGACTGATGGGCAGGATCGCATACGGCAATGCCAACGGAAAGGATCTGATCGCTCTCAGGAATTCCATAGCGGTGCTTCCGGATATAAAGGATGAACTGAGCAATACCTCTTCAGCCATATTAAGGGATATCGACTCAAGGATACATGATTTCTCGGAGATATACGACAGGATCGACCGTGCCATATCCGAGGATGCAGGCTTCACCATCAAAGAAGGCGGCCTCATAAAGGACGGATATTCAAAGGAACTTGATGACCTTAAGTTCTCCATCAAGGACGGAAAGGAATGGATATCATCCCTCGAGCAGAAGGAAAGAGAGCGGACAGGCATCAAGACCGTTAAAGTCGGCTTCAACAAGGTGTTCGGATACTATATCGAGGTCTCCAAGTCCTTTGCAGATCAGGTACCCGAAGACTATATCAGAAAGCAGACTCTGGTAAACGGAGAAAGATTCATCACTCCTGAACTTAAGGAGATGGAGAATCTGGTCCTTAACGCAGAGGCAAAGATAAACGATCTGGAATACCGTCTCTTTGTAGAACTCAGGGAATACATCCAGACCTTCGTAAGGGAGATACAGGAGACTTCGGAAGCCATATCCGATCTTGACGTTTTAGTATCCTTCGCATACGTATCCGAAAAGCTGGATTACGTGAAACCCGTGATCGACGATTCCTTTGAGATAAATATCGTTAAGGGAAGACATCCCGTTATAGAGCAGACCGTTGAGAACGGACTCTTCATATCAAACGATACTTATATAGACGACAAGAATCAGTCCATGCTCCTTATAACAGGACCGAATATGGCGGGTAAATCCACCTATATGAGACAGACCGCCCTTATAGTACTAATGGCGCAGGCAGGCTGCTTCGTACCTGCAGAATCGGCAAGGATCGGAGTTTGCGACAGGATATTTACCCGTATAGGTGCATCTGACAATCTGGCTCAGGGACAATCAACGTTCTTTGTTGAGATGTCGGAACTGTCATACATCCTCAAGAACGCCGGACCCAGGTCTTTAATCATCCTCGATGAGATAGGAAGAGGCACATCCACTTATGACGGCTTAAGCATTGCCTGGGCGGTGGTGGAGGAGCTCTGCAACAAGAAGTCACACATAAGGACACTTTTTGCTACCCATTATCATGAACTCACCGTCCTTGAAGATGAGATTCCCGGTGTAAAGAACCTTAACGTCGAAGTATCAGAAGACGGAGGAAGCGTTGTCTTCCTTCATAAGATCGCTGAGGGAAGCGCGTCACGCTCCTACGGCATACAGGTGGCAAGACTGGCCGGAGTGCCGTCAGGACTTCTTGAAAGGGCAGAAGACAAGCTGGCTGAACTTGAGAACAGGGATGACAGCAGTAAGCTAAGAGAAGGAAAAGTCATCGAATACAGTCCTTCAGACATAAAGAAAGCAGATAAAGTTGCAGAAGACGTTCAGATGTCATTGTTCGATCTCACGCCTGATCCCATAATCACAAGGCTCAGGGAGCTGGATCTCATGAACGTGACGCCTTCGGAAGCTATCAAAATATTAGAAGAACTTAAGAGAAAGATATGATCAGAGTATTAGACAAAACAGTATCAGACAAGATCGCTGCAGGCGAGGTAGTGGACAGACCGCTTTCCATAGTGAAAGAGCTTGTGGAGAATTCCATAGACTCCGGAGCTACGTCTATAATCTGCGAGATCAAAAATGGCGGCAAGACCTATATCAGAGTCACTGATAATGGCTGCGGCATACCTGAGAACGAAGCGGAGATGGCATTTTTGAGACACGCCACATCCAAGATAGAAAGAGCGATAGACCTGGACTCGATAGAGACCCTCGGATTCCGTGGTGAAGCGCTGGCTTCCATCTGTGCCGTATCCCAGACTGAGATGATCACCAAAGAAGCGGATGCCAGGATGGGAACCAGACTCGTTTTCAGGGGAGGCAGACTTCTCACAAGTGAAAGGACAGGATGCCCGGACGGGACCACGGTTGTTGTCACGGATCTTTTCTATAACACACCTGCCAGGGCTAAATTCCTCAAGTCGGTAAGCACCGAAGCCGGACTTATCATCGATTTCATCAGCCGTATGGCGCTGGCGTATAAAGACATAAAGTTCAGATTCATAAATAATGACAAGATCGTATTCTCCACCATAGGCGACGGAGACAGATTCAAGACGATCCTCAGAGTTTATCCGAACGTTGACGGTCAGCACATGGTTCCGGTGAACTACAGCCGCGACGGGATGTCCGTGGAAGGTTACGTTTCAACTCCCGCCTTTTCCAAATCTTCAAGAGTTTCTCAGATATTCTTCGTTAACGGAAGATCTGTGGATTCGAAGGTCATGGAGAGGGGAGTGTCCTACGGATACAGAGAGAGACTTTTTGAAGGAAGGTATCCCGTATGCTTCCTCTTCCTTGACGTGGATCCGGGAAAACTCGACGTCAACATCCATCCTAATAAGAGGGAAGTAAGATTCGACGAAGAGGGTAAGGTGGCTGAATTCATAGGAGAAGCTGTGTCACAGGCTCTCTCCACAAAGGATGCCGTCGTCAACGCGGTGGATCAGGTCTACAGCCGTATGGAAAAAATGGAGGGCATACCTTCTTTCATGAAGGGAACTTCATCAGGAGACAGGGTTTTCAAAACTGATACTCCTGAAAAGAAGTCTGAAGGCGAACAGGTGGACATCAAGGCTATCCTGAGTTCACTTGAGAATAAAGCTGAAAACAAAAGGGAACCGGAAAATGATCCTGCTCCGGAAGCAGTTCCCGAACCGGTTTCAGAGATCATTCCCGAGCCCGCCCCTGAAAAGAAGGAAGAAACCGAAAAAGACACGAAGCCTGAAACGATATCAGATAACATCATGCCTCCCGGCATTTTCAGTGAATTTACTGAAAAATCAACGCCGGAGAAGGATTTTGAATTCAAGTTCGATGAATCCGCTCTAAATCTTAAGAGCGAAGAATCCGTGCCCTCCGAAAAGAAGGGACCTATCTTCCCTTTGAGGCAGACACAGGAGCAGCGCACTCCCATCGAGATCTATTCGCCGCTTCTCAAACCCTTTGATTTCAATGACCTCTGGGTGACCGGCTGTATTTTCGATACGTATATCACCGCTACCGATGACAACAGCTTCTATCTCATAGATCAGCACGCCGCTCAGGAAAGGGTCTTCTATGAGAAGCTGGTGAACGAATATGAAGCGGGAGAAAAGGTTCGTCAGACGATCCTCGTTCCCATTATTGTGAACGTGGACTACTCGCAGCTTGAGAATTCCGACGAATGGCTCGAGCCTCTGACTGAGATGGGCTTCACCATCGAAGAGTTCGGCGGAACCTCTTTCAGGGTGACCGAGATCCCCATGTTCATGGAGATAGGTGAAGCTGACGAGTTCCTGAAGGAATATCTCACCAATTTCAAGAGCGGAAACAACATCAGGAACACTGTCGTGATAAATAAGCTGATAATGATGTCCTGCAAGGCAGCCATCAAGGCCCATGACAAGCTGTCGCTGAACGAGATGAAGGCTCTTCTCAAGGATCTGGCAAACTGCAGGAATCCCTTCAGCTGCCCTCACGGAAGACCTACGGCTATAAAACTCACACAGTACGATCTTGAAAAAATGTTCAAGCGTATCCAGTAGAATGACAGGAAGAAAGATCATAGTTATCGCGGGTCCCACGGCCTGCGGAAAAACTGAATATGCCATAATAGTCGCACAGCATGCCGACGGCGAGATCGTATCCTGCGATTCCATGCAGCTGTATAAATACATGTCCATCGGTTCGGCCAAGCCTACACCGGAAGAACAGGCTGCCGTGAGACACTGGCTGATAGATGAGATAGATCCAAGAGATGAGTTCAGCGTGGCGAGATACAGGGATATGGCAAAAGATGCCATAAACGATATCCTTTCAAGGGGAAAAGTTCCTGTAGTGGCCGGAGGCACAGGTCTCTATCTGAACTCTATTCTCTATGACATGGATTTCTCGGACGCTGATAAGGATACGGAACTCAGAAAGACCCTCATGGATGAGGCTGAACTTTTCGGACCCGAATTCGTTCATAAGAAACTGGAAATGATAGATCCGATAAAAGCCTCGAAGATCCACCCAAACAACCTTAAAAAGGTTATAAGAGCCCTTGAAGGGGCATCTTCCGGCAAAGGCATAGCTGACTTCAGCGATCTCAGGACCAGGACTGCGGATTACGATGTTCTTCTCATAGGGATAACCAGAGACCGGGATGAACTCTACGACAGGATCAACCGAAGAGTCGATATCATGGTGGAACAGGGTCTGTTCAAGGAAGTGGAGGAACTCCTTGAGATGGGACTTCAGGAAGAAGACATATCCATGAAGGGTATCGGTTACAAGGAGATCATAGCGTACTTCGACGGAGTATATTCCAAAGAAGACGCCATAGAAAAGATAAAGCAGAATACCAGACATCTGGCCAAGCGTCAGCTAACTTGGTTCAGAAGATACGAAGACATGCACTGGGTGAACATAAGCGAACTGGGAGATGAAGGTGCTCTTGATGAGATCCTGACGCTCAGTGATAACTTTTTGAAATAATATAAATGGCAGAACAAAAAACCGTAAGGATACACAATAAGTCCGACAAACCGGACAATGTGATCAAAAAGGAAAACGACATATACATGGAATGCGAATCTCTTGAGGAACAGCTTCCGAGGTTCCTCAGGGGATATTTTGCGTATCTGAAGGGAAACGTGCTCCCTATGACGAGGCTTGCATACCTTCACGACGTCAGGTTTTTCTTCCAGTATCTTATAGACGAGACGGATCTGACTGAAGCTGAAGAAACAAAAGATATAAAGCTTCAGGATCTGAACCGGGTAAAGGCAGTCGACGTCAACCTCTTCATCGATTACTGCAGAAAGTACAAGGTAACCGGAGACAAGGTCGTAACTTACTATACAAATGACAATAAGTCCCTCGCACGTAAAAAATCATCCGTTTCCGTACTCTTCAAATACCTTTACAGGGATGAGATGGTGGATAAGAACATAACAGACGGATTTGATCCCATAAGGGTTCCGAAACCCGGAGAACGTGAGATAAAGGCTCTTCAGGATGATGAAGTAATGATCATGCTTGATGCCGTGACAAACGGTCAGGGCCTTACAGAGAAGGAACTTACTTATTGGGAAAAGACAAAAAAGCGCGATAAAGCTATACTTATATTGTTTCTGACCTACGGACTCCGTCTCAGTGAACTGCAGCAGCTGAATGTCAGCTCCTTTCAGTGGGGAAGAGGGGAGTTCAAGATATACAGAAAAAGAGGCAAGGAATCCATCATGCCGCTGAACGATTCAGTCACGGCAGTAATACACGATTATCTGGATAACGAAAGAAAACCAGATTCTGAAGTGGCGGATGAGCATAAGGATGCTTTGTTCCTGAGCCTTCAGGGCAAGAGAATGACTGAGAGACAGATCAGGGAACTGGTAAAGAAATATACTTCCATCGCTCTGAACACCACCAGAAAAGGCGGTTACAGTCCTCATAAGTTAAGAGCTACGGCAGCAACGTCCCTCATAGGCCGCGGGAATTCAATATTTGACGTAGCGGCGCTGCTGGACCACGAACAGGTAACGACTACTCAGCTTTATGCAAGGCAGAAGATAAACGTGAAGAGAGACCTGGTCAAGGGTATGGAATGGGAGATCGAACGTAAAGAATGATGTTTCCCGAAGCCGTTTGCACTCAGTCCTCGCGCAGCGGTGCTAAGCTCCGTCGCGCTTCGCTTGCCGATCGCTAAGTACCGGCGCTGCGGAAGCTTCGGGAAACATATTCTTTGTTCTCCCGGAGTATAAAAGGTGTTGTTTCACAACAAAAGTATATTGAAAGGTTTAATAGTTTAGAATGAATTTAAGCGAACAGTTATTGAAGGAAAAATTTGACATAGATGAGCGTGTTATCGAGCTTGTGAAGGAGGCAGAAAAGGAAGTTCAGCCTCAGTTCGCACAGCTGGACGATATTACGGCGTATAACCAGTACAAGGTGCTGAAGGTATTCCAGGAGAACAGGATCTCCGGTCTTCACTTCGCATGGAATACCGGATACGGCTATGACGATGCCGGCCGCGATATGATAGAGAAGGTATACGCAGAGGTTTTCGGTGCTGAAAAGGCGCTTTGCAGACCTACCATCGTAAATGGCACTCATGCTCTGGCTCTTATTCCTCTGGGACTTCTGAGGCCGGGAGACGAACTTATATACTGCACAGGTGCTCCCTATGACACGATGCAAACGGTGATCGGGATCACAGGTTATGAGCCTGGGAACGGTTCACTCAGGGACTATGGCGTAACATATAAGCAGGTGGACCTTCTTCCTGACGGTAATATAGATTTTGATGCTCTTAAAAAGGCAATAGGACCTAAGACAAAGATGGTGACTCTCCAGAGATCCACCGGATATGGATGGAGACCCGCTATGACAATAGATAAGATCGAGGAGTGGGCTAAATTTATGAACGAGATCGATCATTCTATAATCAAGATGGTGGACAACTCCTACGGAGAATTCGTCGATTATAAGGAACCTACTGAAGTAGGAGCTGACATAATGGCAGCTTCCCTTATAAAGAATCCGGGAGGCGGACTGGCCCTTACAGGCGGATATATAGCAGGAAAAGCTGACATGATCGATAAGATCCAGTACAGGATGACCTGTCCCGGTATAGGAGGCGAATGCGGACTTACATTCGGTCAGACCAGATCCATGTTCCAAGGGCTTTTCATAGCTCCGAGAGTAGTAGCAGGAGCTGTTAAAGGAGCAATACTCCTCGGAAAGTGTTTCCAGAAACTGGGATATGAAGTATGCCCAGGACCTGAAGCTAAGAGATCGGATATAATCCAGGCAATAAAGCTGGGAGATGAGGACAGGGTAGTGACCTTCTGCCAGGGAGTGCAGGAAGCTGCGCCTATTGACAGTCACGTCACCCTCGTACCGTGGCAGATGCCGGGATATGAGGATCCCGTCGTCATGGCAGCCGGTGCTTTCAACCAGGGTTCATCCATAGAACTGAGTGCTGACGGGCCGATCAGAGAGCCATACAACGTATACTTCCAGGGAGGCATCACTTACGAACACAGCAAGATGGGAGTATACGGATCTATAGATAAAATGCTAAAAAAAGGACAGATCTCGCTTTAATTTACTAGTTTGTTCACATAATTATTTTAAGGTAGATTTGAAGACATGAGAGATAAAGAAAAAATCAAAACTATAATAAAGGCAGCTTTTCTGATATTGCTGATCGTAGTTATCCCTCTGGTGATCTATCTTACCAACAAAGAATTCTTCACACAGTTCAAAAGCGTAGCTGACGTTGAAAGGTATATAGAAAGCTATGGGCATTTGAGCGGACTTGTATACATAGTTTTTCAGATTTTCCAGGTTGTGATCTCCGTAATTCCGGGAGAGATCTTTCAGGTCGCTGCAGGTTATCTGTTCGGACCTTTCTGGGGTATAGTATACGCCGTTATCGGATGTGCGCTTGGAGAGATGGTGGCTTTCGGACTTGCCAGAGTGCTCGGAAGGGGTTTTGTACATCTTTTTATGTCAGAGGAACAGTTCAACAAGTATCATGAAAGGTTGAATTCAAATAAAGCATATACGCTTTGCTTCATGCTTTATCTGATACCCGGTATACCTAAGGATATCCTGTGTTATGTGGCAGGAGCTTCTGAGATGAGATTCATGCCGTTTCTCCTGATCTCCATGGCTGCAAGGCTTCCGGGGCTTATAGGTTCCATAGCCATGGGGGCTCTGGTAGACAATGGATCTTACCATATAGCAGCCATAATTCTGGGAATTGCCTGCATCATAGCTGTTCTCGGTATCATTTACAGAAATAAACTTTCTGAGTTTATGGACAGGCTGAAGGAAAAAAGAAAGGAAAGCAAATGAAAGACCTGGAAAAAAACTGCAGGGTAGCGCTCGTACAGGCTGAACCCGTCATGTTTGACAAAAGAGCGTCTCTCGATAAAGCTTTGGCTCTAATAGATAAAGCTTCTGAAAAAGATCCCGATATCATCGTTTTTCCGGAATTGTTCATTCCGGGATATCCGATCGGCCTGAACTTCGGTTTCAGCATGGGAAAGAGAACAGAAGAGGGTAGAGCAGACTGGAAGAGATACTATGACGCTTCTGTGGTGGCGGGAGGAGCTGAATTCACCGCTCTTTCGGAAGCTGCTAAGAAGTACGGCGCATACGTCAGTCTGGGCTTTTCTGAGAGGGATGCCGTAAGCGGGACCCTTTATAACAGCAACGTGATCTTCGAACCTGACGGATCCTGTAAAATCCACAGAAAACTTAAGCCAACAGGATCAGAAAGAGTCGTATACGGAGATGCGGACAAGGGATATTTCCCGGTGACCGGGACACCCTGGGGGCCCATTGGAAGCCTTATATGCTGGGAAAGCTACATGCCGCTTGCCAGAGTCGCTCTTTATGAAAAAGGCATCACGATATACATTTCACCAAATACAAACGACAATCCCGAATGGCAGGCAACCATACAGCATATAGCCATCGAGGGAAAATGCTATTTCATAAATGCGGACATGATAGTAAGAAAGGATTCTTATCCGGCTGATTTGAACGAATATCCTGCTGTTGAAAAACTGCCGGAGATGGTCTGCCGCGGCGGATCATGCATCATAGATCCCTTCGGTCACTACGTCACTGAGCCTGTCTGGGATGAGGAGACCATCATATTCGCGGATCTGGACATGGACCTTCCTGCAATGTGCAAGATGGAACACGATGCCGTCGGTCATTATTCCAGACCGGACGTCCTGGAACTTATAGTAAATGATAAATAAACAGAGGTTTATTCAGGTGATATGACTCTCTATATCCCGTTTATATGTATAGCCATAGGAGCGCTCATCAACTGGAAAGGACTTCCTGAGAAGCTGCTCGATGTCATCAATTTCATAATGAACGCAGCTCTGATGCTTCTCATGTGCGTCGTGGGTCTTAACGTGGGAACGTCCAGAGAGGTGCTTGATAACATAGGAAAGATCGGTCTCAACTGCATCATCATGTGCCTGGGATCGGTGTTTTTTGCTGTCCTGATCATGGCTCTTATGGAAAAGACAATACTGCCGCTTGAAGAGATCAGGCTGAAGCTCCTCGAGGAAAAAGGCCTCAGCTTAAAAGCTGCACCTGAAACCAAAGGCGTGGATCCGCTTATGATCTGCATGCCTCTCGCTATACTTCTAGGACTGCTTCTCGGGATCTTCGTATATCCGGATATAAAGGAAAGCACTCTGGATATCCTGCTCAATATATCATTGATATTCCTGTATACGGGAGCCGGAGTATCTCTTGCCACCAATAAGATAGCTTTTCTTTATATCAAAAAACTCGGATTCAGGATATTATTGATACCGCTTGGGATCTTTATCGGAGGCCTTATTTCAGGCTTCCTGATGGCAAAGATACTGGGCGTCGATATGTGCTGGTCGGTCACCGCATCTTCAACAATGGGATATTACAGTCTGCCGGGGGCTTTCATGACCGAAGCTTACGGTGTTGAAGCCGGCATCTACGGCTTCATGGTAAATATATTCAGGGATATAGTTACAGTGACAGCCATGCCGCTTATAAAGCGGATATCAAAGGGAGCGCCGATAGCCTCGGGAGCCGGAGGATGCATGGATTCCATGTTCATTCCCGTTACACGGGCTGTAGGACCTGAACTTGGGATCGCAGGCCTTATTTCCGGAACTATTATAACTATTTTCGTACCTTTCTGGCTGCCGCTCAGTCAGATGATCATGGGATGAAGCAGACTTAAATGATAAAGACTTTTGAAATTTGATGATAAAAGCTGCGGTTTGTTTCAGCCGCAGCGTATTTTTTGCTTGACTCTTACCTTACGTAATAGTTTATATTTTTATCAGGAGGACGAACTGATGAAAACAGTACATGAGATAAGCAATCTTACGGGATTAAGCATAAGAACACTGCAGTATTACGATAATATCGGTCTTCTGAAACCTGCTCAATACAGCGATTCCGGATACAGGCTGTATGATGATGATTCACTGACGGTCCTTCAGCAGATCATGCTTTTCCGTGAACTGGAATTTCCGCTTAAGGATATAAAAACTATTATTTCAGATCCGGATTTTAATAAAAACAAGGCGCTGGAGGATCAGATCGCGCTTCTCAGGCTTAAAAGAGATCATATCGATAAACTTATCGAACATGCGAAAAAAATGCTGGGAAAAGGAGAAAATGCCATGAGTTTTGATGTATATGACAAGAAAAAACTTAAAGAATACGCTGAAAAAGCAAAAGAAAGCTGGGGAAATACCGCAGCTTACAAAGAATATGAAATGAAGACTGAAGGAAGATCAGATGAGGAAAATGCCATGCTCGGAGATCAGCTGATGGACATATTCAGAGACTTCGGAAAGATCAGAGAATCGCTTCCTGAAAGTCCGGAAGCACAGACAAAAGTCTCTGAATTAAAAGAGTTCATAACGAGCCACTATTATAAATGCACAGATGAGATCCTTAAAGGTCTCGGCAGTATGTATGCTGCAGGAGGGGATTTCACTGAGAATATCGATAAGGCGGCAGGAGAGGGGACCGCTGCTTATGTAAATAAAGCAATAGAGGTATTTGTAAGAAATAATCGGTAATATTGCAGTAATTATATCTAATTCCGACCCGAAGTCCGTTTTTTAAGACTTCGGGTATTTTATTATATAGAAAAAGAACAAACGTTCAAAATAGTTGTTGACAACGAACAAACATTCTGTTATATTTTAGAAAAAGAACAAATGTTCCAATAGGGAACGGAAGGGAGTTTGGACATGAAAGGATACAGGATAACCAACAGAACAAGATTTATAGCATTCGTAGCTATGAGCATCATTATATTCACGCTGATATTCAACTTTGTGTTTGAACTCAGCACAGCTCAGTCTGCAACTGAAACCGAATATATCAAGGTCGGCGTTATGTCCGGAGATTCATTATGGTCGATCGCTGAAACTTATATGCCTGATATGGATACACGTGAAGCTGTTTACATAATCAAGCAAGTTAACGGTCTTGATTCAAATATCATATCAGCAGGATCAACTCTTGAGATTCCGGTATAAAATATCACTAAAAATGCTGTGAGCCTCAGATTTGCGATTTGAGCGATTTTAAGAGAATAGATCAAAGGTATAATATATCAAAAGAAAAAATAAAATCGCTTAAAACGCAAAATAGAGCCTCGGTATTTTTACCGCTTTTAAGCATCAGTTTACATAATCGATAAATATATCGAAGAAGATATGAAACTCGCTGAAATCATCGATTTAAGCAGATATAAGGTAATACAGGTCAATTAAAAATAAGAAACATTAAATGTAGAATTCCGAAAATTACCGTATGCCTGAATTAAAGGAATAGTTCGAAAGTAATTGAACTGAAGAGACAGCACGATACATAAAAATATAATAACAATAAGAGAATGGATCATGAGCATTGTGAAACGCAGCAGATCCATGGATATACGATATTATAGAAATACCATTTACATATAAGAAAATTGCCGGGGGACCCCCTCCGGTATATTTATATAGCACTAACATTTCCCAAAATTATGATTTTAGGAATAGTTACGGATCAAAATTCCGGTCCCCCACACCGAATGTGAGCGAGACATATTATTTATTATAAATGAAAAAGCCCTGAATTTTTCAGGGCTCTCATAATGTTTGATCTTATTATTTAATGTTTGCTGTCCAGATAACTCTGCAGAATTATCGATGCTGCCTGTTTATCAACATATTTTTTTCTGTCTTCGCGTCTTACGTTTGCTTCGATAAGAACGCGCTCTGCTATAACGGTCGTAAACCTTTCATCCTGCCAGACACACTCTATCCCCTTCATGGCAGTGGATCTCATTTTATTTTCCAGCATTGTTCGGAACTCGCGGACTTTCTGGGTCTGCGGAGTATCTTCACCGTTTAATCCAACATTAAGGCCTATAACTATGGTGTCACAGTTATATTCCTTTACCATATCGAGGATCTTGCCTGTATCCTTCCTTATACCGACTCTTTCCAGAGTCATCAAAGGCTGGGCTGTAATTCCCAGCTCATCGGATAAGGCTATTCCCACAGTCTTATCCCCTACATCCAGACCTATCTTTCTTGCCAAGTTTTCACCTTATTTTCCGATGTATTCCTTAAGCATTTCAGCGATAAGTTCATCTCTGTCTATACCTTTGATCAAAGTTCTGGCGTTATTGTAGCTGGTAATATAGGACGGATCGCCTGAAATGAGATAACCGACCAGCTGGTCTGAAGGATTGTAATCTTTTTCTTCAAGCGCCTTGTAAACTTCTGTGAGGATCTGTTTGTAGGTCTTCTGAGTCTTAAAAGCATCAAACATGATCGTTTTCTTATCCATTTTGTGTCTCCTTTCATTTATTACATGCTTCGTTCTCTAAGAGAGCTTATTTTACTTTATAATAATGTTTCGGCGAATGCCAAAGCATCTTTGACTTTAGTAACATCTTTACCGCCGGCCTGGGCCATGTCAGCCTTGCCGCCGCCACCGCCGCCTGCGATCTTAGCGACCTGCTTGATCATGTTGCCTGCGTGATATCCTTTTTCAACAACGTCATCGGTAAGTGATACCAGGAATGTGACCTTGTCGCCGGATACAGCAGCGAATACCATGCAGACACCCTTGTTGTCTTTCTTGATATCGTCTGAGAGTGATCTGAGATCATTGATATTATAGTCAGAGAATTCAGCAGTTATAAGCTTGATACCGTTGATCTCCCTTGCGTTTTTAAGAAGATCGTCGAGGTTTGAACCCATAGCCTGCTTCTTCATCTCGTCCAGTTCCTTCTTAAGAGCCTTATGCTCTTCCACCTGGGATCTGGTCTTGTCGACTACAGCTTTCCTGTTGGTCTTGAGAAGTTCTGAGATCTCATCTATCACCATGTCGTCATTGTTTGCGATATCGAGAACACCCTTTCCGGTTACAGCTTCGATCCTTCTGACTCCGGCTGCAACGCCTGTTTCGGATATGATCTTGAAGCATCCTATCTCTCCGGTATTATGTACGTGAGTACCACCGCAGAGCTCTATGGACCAGTCTCCTGCATTGACGACTCTTACTGTTGAACCGTACTTCTCGCCGAACAATGCCATAGCACCGAGCTTCTGAGCTTCAGCTATGGGCATTTCCCTGGTATTAACAGGAAGGAATTCATTGATCTTCTCGTTTACCCTCTCCTCTACTTCTGAGATCTGCTCTTTAGTAAGAGGTTCGAAGTGTGAGAAGTCGAAACGAAGGACTTTTTCATTTACCATGGAACCGGCCTGTTCTACGTGAGTTCCCACGATCTCTCTCAGCGCTTTCTGGAGGAGATGCGTAGCGGTATGGTTCCTTGCGGTGGAGAATCTCTTGATCCTCTCTACGTCCATGGAGAGTTTGTCTCCCTTAAGAATACCTCCTGATAATACTTTAACAGTATGGTAGAAGATACCGTCTTTCTTCTCTACTTTCAGGACTTCGGCCCTGGCGTTTTCACCGCTCAGGATACCCTTATCCGTTACCTGTCCGCCGGATTCAGCGTAGAACGGTGTATGATCGAATACGAGAACGGCTTTCTCGCCTTCAGAAACGCTTTCTAAGAGGCTTTCGCCCTTGATTATGGCCAGGACTTCGGATTCATCATTCAAACAGGTATAACCCGTGAATTCGGTCTGAGGAACGTCCAGCTCGATGCTGTTGGAATCCCAGCCCTCTTCTTCGCTTGATTTACGGTTCCTGCGGGCACGGTCCTTCTGCTCCTGCATATTGACCTTGAATCCTTCTTCGTCAGCAGTGAATCCTTTGCCTTCAAGGATCTCTTCAGTGAGTTCCAGAGGGAATCCATATGTATCATAGAGCTTGAATGCTTTGGCTCCGTCAAGCACCTTGGAACCTGTGCTGACCATCTCATCTATATATTCCTGAATGATCTCTTCACCCTTATCGAGGGTCATGTTGAAGTTGTCCTCTTCCACCTGGATGATCTTCTGGATATAGTCTCTCTTTTCTACAAGTTCAGGATAAGCTTCCCCGGATACTTTGATGACTCTGTCAGAAAGTCCCTTGAGGAAGGTGCCTTCGATACCGAGAAGTCTGCCGTGTCTGGCTGCACGTCTTATGATCCTTCTTAAAACGTATCCCCTTCCCTCGTTGGAAGGCATGATGCCGTCAGCGATCATGAAGGTCATGGCTCTGATATGGTCGGTGATGATCCTGATGGAAATGTCAGAGTCCTTATCACCGTCAGTATATTCAACACCGGAGAGCTCGCAAACTCCGTCCAGGATGTATCTTATAGTGTCAACATCGAAGATGGACAGGGTATCCTGCATTACACAGGCCATTCTCTCAAGTCCCATACCGGTATCGATATTGGGATGAGCAAGGTTGGAATATGATCCGTCTTCTTCCTTGGAGAACTGAGTAAATACGTGATTCCAGATCTCCATGAACCTGTCACAGTCACAGCCGGGCTTGCAGTCGGGTTTGCCGCAGCCGAACTCTTCTCCTCTGTCATAGAAGATCTCAGAGTCGGGACCGCATGGGCCGAGACCTATCTCCCAGAAGTTATCCTCTTTACCGAGGCGAACTATATGAGAAGGATCCATTCCGTTGGCTTCCCAGATCTTTATCGCTTCTTCATCATCAAGATAAACGGTAGCCCAAAGCTTTTCCATGGGGAAACCCAGATGCTTCGTCAGGAATTCAACTCCCCAGCCGATACTCTCCTTCTTGAAGTAATCACCGAAACTGAAGTTTCCGAGCATTTCAAAGAATGTGCCGTGGCGGGCGGTATGTCCTACGTTGTCTATGTCGCCGGTCCTGATGCATTTCTGGCAGGTGCACATGCGCTTTTTAGGCGGTGTCTCTGTTCCTGCGAAATACGGCTTCAGCGGAGCCATACCGGAGTTTATGATGAGAATGGATTTATCGTTTCTGGGGATCAGGCTGGCAGATTTACCAACGTAATGATCCTTTGATTCGAAGAAATCCAGAAAGCGTTTCCTGATTTCATTTAAGCCTAATTTTTCCATAGGTTGATTTAGATCCTTCCGATTAGTTTTATTATTATTTCAAATATATATTATACCATACTTAAGCACATAAATTCAAGGATGCGGTCGATTTTTATCCACCGCAGCCCTGATTTACCTGACTGATAAAAAGTGCGTCTGCGCCTTCCGGCACAGATTTACTCCTCTGTAATCTCCAAAACTTCTTCTGTGATGACCTCTGTGTCATCGTCTACTATTTCGATAGCATCCAACTGAGCTTTAAGATTGGCCCTGAAAGATTCCAGATATTCTCTGTAGAGTTCTTTCTGTTCAGCCTGTTCTTTTTCGTTGAGGCCGAGGGTCTTCTTCTTATATGCAAGCCAATTGATTCTTTCAATCATTTCCTTTGTAATCATGCTTGAATTATATCATAGCGTGCCCTATCTCTCAAGTCTCAATTTCTCTGCACAAAAGGTAATGAATTTAACATTGGATGGTTTATCGTAAATAATGGGCGACTTACCGAGGGTCTTTTCCAGGTCTTCCCCGGAATTAACTTCATATATCTTATTTACTGCCGATCTGATGTTTTTCTCGATGTTCTGTGAAGTAGTATCGTACTTCTCAGCGATGACAGGGTAAATATTTTTAGTAAAAGAAGTGCATTCGTAATTGTCATCTGTGAGCATCAGGATAGCATCCCTGAGATATTTATACCCTTTGTAACTAGGCGGCAGCATAAGATCATAAAGTAAAGTGGATACCCTTTTCTCGGGTGTCATTTCGCTGCTCTTGATTGCCTTGTAAAGATCAGTAATGTCCAGACCTTCATTAAATACGTCAGAAACCATGGCCAACTTCATCATTAATACTCTCCTTTCATTACAATAGGATCCGGCCGGGATACGAGACGCACCTTCCATATTATACTACAATTTTATCTTTAATTGAAGAATACGTTTTCTGACCGATCCCGGCAACGTTCATTATATCTTCCGGTACAGTGAAATACCCGTTCTTTTCGCGGTATTCTATTATAGCCTGTGCTTTGGAAGGGCCAATGCCCGGAATGGTTTGAAGCTCTGAGGGATCTGCTGTATTGATATTGACTTTGCCATCGTCATCATAGCCTGAAGCGTTATAGACAGAGTATGAAGAGGAAGATCTTTCTGAAGAGGAAATGTTTTCGGTATCTTCGTAAGACAGTACTACGATCTTCTGTCCGTCCCATACCTTTTCAGCGCGGTTAAGACTGTCAGGATCGGCATTTTCAGTGAGACCGCCTGCCAGCTCTATCACTTCGAAAAGTCTGGTATCTGTGTCCACCTTGTATACCCCGGGCTTATTTACCTCACCGCTTATATCCACGTAAGCTGTGATTACCGGCTCTGTGTCACGATCGTTCTCCCCTTCAGCTGTCTGAAGAGGATCCTGTTCACTGACCTCCGACGCCGACACAGGATCTGATATCTGTCCTTCGCTGATGGTATGGGTCCTGCTGTCGCCGTGGATCCAAAAAAACAGGATGGAAAGCCCCACTACCAAAGCAAGGGCCGCCATCCTGACCGTCTTCTCATTTTCTTCATAGAATCTTCTTATCCTATTGATGTCAAAAGTAAAGTTTAACATATAAAATACCCCCCTGAGTATCACGTATTGTAGTGAATTCAGAGGGTATTGTCAATATGCCGGAATTGTATACGATCTGTAAAAAATTGCTGAAGCCTTTGAACTTCAAGGTCCCATCGTTTAAGTGGCAGCTGTGAAAAGTCCAAAAAACTTTTTATGACCAGTTCAGGGCTCAGATTTGAGTGGCTTCCTGAATCCAGAATACAGTCAATGTACGCAAAATCGCCGTCTTTGGATACCTTCCAGGAACGTATCTTATCCTTGATCTCGACCTCTTCCATTGTCTTGGATTTCTTCATCTTTTTCATTGCTCTTATATGATCCTGAGCCATATAAGAGACGAAGAGTTCTTTAAAGGACTCCTCTGTACCTTCATAAGGAAGGCTGATAACGTATTCGCAGGCATCGGCTTCCGCAGCAAGAGACTTGGCATCGGAATTGAATTCAAACAGGTCTCTTATGATAACGTCATGAGGAAGATTCTTCTGTATGACAGCTTTCATCTCAGCTGGATCATGAGGTGTAACCGTTTCGAATTCCAGATATTCGCAAACTGATGAATAACCCAGAGACAAAGGCTGAGCAAAACCCATCTTCGGATGAGGATTGTAGCCCTGAGAATACCTGATATCGAGTTCAGTCACCTTGAAGATCCTCTTGAAGACCCTGAGAAGATCGAGATGTGAAATGTATTTGGTATATCCGCCCTTTTCAAATTCTATGACATATCTAGGCACTGTATATACCTCCCTTCTCACACTTAACTTCCCTGTTTATGCCGCAGCCTGCACAGCCATACCTGCAGTCAGGAGTGATCTCTTCACCGTACGCCTTAAGAGCTTCTCTTTTAAAGAATTCCTTGGTCACGCAGCAGTCGATGACATCCCAGGGGAGGATCTCATCAAATGAGCGCTTTCTGGTAGTGTAGAAATCCCTGTCAACACCGCTCTCCTCGAAGGCCTGATCCCAGAGATCCGGTCTGTAGTGCTCCGACCAGCCGTCAAGTTTGCAGCCGAGCTCCCATGCCTTATAAAGGAGCTTTGAAGTCTTTCTGTCCCCTCTAGCGAATACGGCTTCGTATGAAGAGGTCTCGTTATCGTGATAGTTGAAGACTATATGCTTTGATCTTAACCTTTCAGCCAGATAAACATGTTTTTTCCTGAATTCTTCCGCAGTATCCTGGGATTCCCACTGAAAAGGAGTATCAGCCTTGGGAACAAAGTTGGAAACGGATACGGTAAGCTTGAATCTTCCGGACTTTTTGCCGTTTATTTCGAAATTCATATTCTTTATGTTGTTGGCTATCTCTACTATGCCGTCAAGATCCTCATAAGTCTCCGTAGGAAGACCTATCATGAAATAGAGCTTGATATGAGTCCAGCCCAGTTCCAGAGCCTGGCGTACAGAGGTGTAGATATCGTTCTCGGTCACTCCCTTGTTTATAACGTCCCTGAGCCTCTGTGTGCCGGCTTCCGGAGCGTATGTAAGTCCGCTCTTCTTATATTCCTGTATCCTCTGAAGGACGTTGAATGCGAACTTGTCCATACGAAGAGACGGAAGTGAAAGTGAGACCTGATGGGATTTGGTCATATCAACCAGATCAAGAGCCATATCTTCAAACTGAGTATGATCTGAAGAGGACAGGCTGAGAAGTGAAAGCTCCTCGTGACCTGTGTTCTTTAACTGTTCAATAGCAAGATCAATGACCCTGTCTTTAGTCCTTTCACGAACAGGCCTGTATATCATTCCTGCCTGACAGAAGCGGCAGCCTCTGGTACATCCTCTGAAGGTCTCTACCACTGCCCTGTCATGGACAGCTTCAACCATCGGGATAATAGGATCCGTGGGAAATGTTGAATCCTGAACCGAGGGAAGAATGGCACGCTTAACTTTATCAGGAGCTTCTTCATATAGTTTACATAATTCTGATATTGTTCCATCTTCGTTATATTTAACTTCGTAGAACGCAGGAACGTAAACTCCCTGAAGCTTGACAGCTTCTTTAAGGAAGTCTTCTTTGGAAGCTCCTTTTTTCTTCATTTCTGAATAGAGATCCATGAATCCGGGAAGAAGTTCCTCCCCGTCTCCTATAAGGAAAGCGTCCGCGAATTCCCAGAGAGGTTCCGGATTATATGCGCAGGGGCCTCCGCAGACTATAAGGGGGATATCCTCTCCCCTGTCTCTTGAGAACATGGGGATCCCTGCCAGATCGATCATGTTGAGAACAGTGGTGAAGGACATTTCATACTGAAGCGTAAAACCTACAAGATCCATGTCTTTAAGAGGAGTCTTGCTTTCAAGGGAAAACAGGGGTATTCCCTCTTCCCTCATGAGTTCCTCCATATCGGTCTGTGGCTGGAAAGCTCTCTGACAATACACGTTCGGCATGTCATTCAGCACCTTATAGAGGATCTGAAGACCCAGATATGACATACCTATCTCATAGATATCAGGAAAACAGAAGCAGAAGTTGACGTCTGTACTGTCGGGATCCTTAAGTACGGAATTTACTTCTCCGCCTATGTATCTTCCGGGTTTTTCAACTCTTTTAAGAAGTTTGTCAAGTTGTTTTCTGATATCAGTACTCATCCCAGAATTCCATTTCGTAATCGTTTATTCTTATGGTGTCGCCTTCCTGAAGGCCAAGTTCCTTGAGCCTTTCGATAGCACCGTTCTTCTCTATGTACTTATAGAGATATCTCAAAGAGCCCATGTCAAAGAAGTTTGTGGAGTTGAAGATCTTGGTAAGCTGTTTTCCCTTAAGGGTGTATACGTCAGTTTCTTCATCATATCCGCATTCGATCTTGTTCCAGTCGGGATCGTTCTCTTCTCTTTCAAAGTCGAAGTATTCAGGCTCATCATATTCTACAGGAGGATTCTTGGCGATCTCCTGAAGTGCGTGAAGAGCTGCTGTGAGAACTTCTTTTACTCCTATATCCAGAGGAGCTGCCATGGGATAGCAGTCATAACCCTTAGCGTTTACGTACTCCTTGAATTCGATGTACTTGGGATCGTTTTCGCCTTCTTCAAGCTCATCTATCTTATTTGCAGCCACTATTTGAGGCTTCCTGAGGATCTTGGGAGAATAAGCTTTGAGTTCGGCGTTGATCTTATCGAAGTCATCCCTGGGATCCCTTCCCTCGGAACCCGATACGTCAACAACGTGGATGAGTACCTTGGTCCTCTCGATGTGCTTGAGGAACCTGAATCCCATTCCTGCTCCCTCGAATGCGCCTTCTATGATACCTGCGATATCAGCCATAACGAAATTCTCGTCATAAAGGGATACCACTCCGAGATTCGGATCGATAGTCGTGAAGTGATAGTTCGCGATCTTTGGATTTGCCTGTGTGGCTTCCTTGAGAAGTGAAGACTTGCCCACGTTGGGGAAACCTACGAGACCAACGTCAGCTATGAGCTTGAGCTCAAGGATGACATCTCTTTCCTTTGCTTCTCCGCCTGCTTCAGCGAAGTTGGGAGCCTGACGGATGGAACTCTTGAAATGTACGTTACCGCGTCCGCCCTTGCCGCCTTTAGCCGCAACAAATGAATCTCCGTCTTCCACGAGGTCTTTCATTATACGACCGGTCTCCTGATCGATGACTACGGTACCCATGGGTACTTTGATGATCAGGTCCTGCCCGTCCTTACCGAACTTGTTTCTGCTCATCCCGTTCTGTCCGGCTTCGGCCTCATATTTTCTCTTGTATTTGAAATCCATAAGGGTCCTTAAATTGCGGTCAGCCTTGAAGATGATGCTTCCGCCCTTGCCGCCGTCTCCTCCGTCGGGACCGCCGTTGGGAACATAGGGATCGCGTCTGAAGGTAACTGCGCCGTTTCCGCCTTTACCGGATCTGATATGGATCTTCGCTCTGTCAACAAACATTGTTATTTCCTCTTGATAACAAAAAATCAGCCCCATACATTACGTACAGGGCCTGTAACTCAAATTAAGCTTCCTTAGGGTAAACGCTTACCTGCTTTCTGGTCTTGTCTTTTCTTTCGAATTTGACTGCGCCATCTATCTTAGCAAATAATGTATCGTCTCCGCCGATACCTACGTTGTTACCGGGATGGAACTTGGTTCCTCTCTGTCTTACGATGATGCTGCCGGCAGTTACATACTGACCGTCACCGGCTTTTAATCCAAGACGCTTCGACTCAGAGTCACGACCGTTCTTAGAGCTACCTACACCTTTTTTACTTGCCATTAGTGTACCTCCTTAACCTAATCAGTAATTACTTTAAAGCAGCTTCGATAGTTTCGATGATAACAGCCTTGGTAGCCTTCTCATCTACTTCGATATTGTTAGCTTTAGCTACAGCGATAAGTTCGTCTTTCTTCATGGAAGCGGAAACCTTGATCTCCTTAGCTTCCTCTGCGGGAGCTTCTGCCTTGGGAGCTTCAGCCTTCTTGGCACCCTTCACGCCGAGACCTGTGATCTCAACCATTGTGTAGGGCTGTCTGTGTCCCTGTTTCTTTCTGTAGTCCTTCTTGGCCTTGTACTTGAAGATGATGACTTTCTTGCCCTTTCCTTCTTCAACTACCTTGCCCTCTACAGCTGTTCCTACGTAAGGAGTACCAACCTGGATACCCTCGCCTTCGCCGAGTACGAGAACGTGATCAAAGCAAACTGTTTCACCTACTGCTGCATCGAGTTTCTCAACTGTGATAACGTCGCCTTCCTGAACTCTGTACTGCTTTCCGCCTGTTTCAATAATTGCGTACATTTGATTTATTTCCTCCTCTAACCAGTCTCGCCATTGACGGTGGCTTCGATTTATTTCAAAGCACTTAAAAACGACCGTGTCTGCGCGGCTCAACTATTGCATAATAGCAAAGAAATCCTTGATTGTCAAGGATTTTTTAACAAAATACAATAAGAAAAAACAAGCTTTTAAAGGGCTCTGCCCCTGTTTACGTGTAACTCTTTATAAAACTGCAGATCTAAGCTCTTAAAACGCATATCTGAGCCTCTGGGAAGCATTCTATAACAAAAGAGCGGCCCCGTCAAGAACCGCTCCATGTTCCATTAACTATTTTTCGAAGATCACACCGTCTTCATCGACGAAGATATCCATGATCTCATCGATCTCCTTCTGAGTTATGTCATCCTTCTTCTCTTCGGGCTTGTCCTCCTTCGGTTTAAGGGAGTCGAGCAGAAGTTTCTCGACCTTATCCATTACTTCAGGATGCTGTGAGAGATATTCCTTGACATTCTCCCTGCCCTGGCCGATACGTTCGCCCTCGAAGCTGTACCATGAGCCTGCCTTTTCGATAATGCCGGCTGATGCTGCACAGTCCAGAAGGTCTCCTGCCTTGGATATGCCCTTGCCATACATGATATCGAATTCAGCCTGCTTGAAAGGAGGAGCTACCTTATTCTTGACGATCTTAGCTCTGGTGCGGTTACCTACAACGTTATCACCGACCTTAAGCGATTCGATCCTTCTCACGTCGATCCTCATGGATGCGTAGAATTTAAGAGCTCTTCCTCCTGTGGTAACTTCGGGGTTACCGAACATGATGCCCACTTTCTCACGGAGCTGGTTGATGAAGATGACGCAGGTATTGGTCTTATTAACGGTTCCGGTTATCTTTCTGAGTGCCTGTGACATGAGTCTGGCATGAAGACCTACGTGGGAGTCTCCCATATCTCCCTCGATCTCAGCTCTGGGAACCAGAGCTGCTACGGAGTCTATGACTATGACGTCAAGTGCTCCGGACCTTGCCAGCATGTCGCAGATCTCAAGGGCCTGCTCACCGGTGTCGGGCTGAGAAACCAGAAGTTCATCCACATCTACGCCAAGATTCTTGGCATATACGGGGTCAAGAGCATGTTCTGCATCGATGAAAGCAGCCCTGCCGCCCTGCTTCTGGGATTCTGCAACTACGTGGAGTGCCAGTGTGGTCTTACCTGATGATTCAGGTCCGTAGATCTCTATGATCCTTCCCTTGGGGACTCCGCCTATACCTGTAGCCATGTCCAGGCTGATAGAACCTGTTGAAATAGCTTCTACGTTCATCTGGGTATCGTCACCCAGCTTCATGATGGATCCTTTACCGAACTGCTTATGTATCTGAGATAATGCGGCTTCAAGAGCCTTATCCTTTTCTGTTGTCTTATTGTTTACTGCCATTTCGTTCTCCTTATCGAACATTTGTTCTTTATTCAATAATACTATAGTTTCGCGTTCCGGTCAAGGATTATTTTTGGATAAAACGGTAATATATAAAGCCTTTTTTAAAGCGCTTTAACGATCTCATCATAAAGCTCGTCATATGTCTCGAGAGCCTTATATTCCGGATAGTCCTTCTTGAGCTGTTCTGTAGTTCTGAAAAGGAATCCGGCTTTTGATGCCTTTATCATGCCGAGGTCATTGAAGCTGTCGCCTGCGGCGATCGTGTCGAAACCCATGGCCTGAAGGCACTTTACCGTAGTAAGTTTGGACTGCTCACATCTCATCTTGTAACCTGTGATCTCACCGTTCTCCCCCACAGTAAGTTCATTGCAGAAGATCGTAGGCATTCCCAACTTTTTCATAAGAGGAGCTGCGAACTGTGTAAAGGTGTCACTTAAGATTATCACCTGGGTGGTATCCCTGAGTCTGTCCATGAATTCCTTTGCGCCGGGCATGGGATCGATCTTTCCTATGGTCTCCTGGATCTCCTTGAGGCCGAGGCCGTGTTCCCTGAGTATTTCAAGTCTGTATTTCATGAGCTTGTCATAATCGGGTTCATCCCTTGTGGTTATCTTAAGTTCGGGGATCCCGGTCTCTTCTGAAAATGCGATCCATATCTCAGGCACAAGTACGCCTTCCATGTCTAAACATACTACGTTCATAATTAGTCCTTCCTTTAATGCAAGTTAGTTTATAATTCCTGTTCTTTGAAAAGCAAAGTCCTTATCGCTTTGGCCACACCCTCGTTATCGCAGGATGCAGTTATGTAATCAGCCGCAGCCTTAACCTCGGGAAGAGCATTCTCCACTGCTACGCCGAAGCCTGATTCCTTAAGCATAGCTATGTCGTTCGGACTGTCACCAAAACTCATGACCCTCTCAAGAGGCATGCCGGAGATCGATGCGAACTCACTTAAGGCGTGAGCCTTTGATGTGTTCTCCCCTCCTATCTCGAGGTTATATGAGGTGGATGAAGTTACGGTAAAGCCAATTGGATCTTCCTGAGATTTAAGGTATTCCCAGACTCTCAGCTTATCCTCTCTGTCATCAAAAATAATGTTTATGTTTTCTATCTTATCGATATGGTCGGTCCAGACTTCCCAGATATCATCTACAGGTATCCTGGTGCGGAGTACATATTCCGCTCCTTCCACGACACCGATGCCTTCCCTGCATTTTTCGTATCTTCCTTTATCCGTATAGGCTTTCCCTTCTGAAAAGACTTCAACCGGAAAACCGAGTGATTTGAAAGAGTCTCTGCACCATGTGGCTGCCTCGTAAGAAAGATAGTCTGAATAGATAAACTTTCCTGAGCTGAGATCGACGATATGAGCACCGTTTGAGCAGATTACGTAATCCAGACCTTTTATGCCTAAAACGCTTTCGGGAAGAGCTGAAAAAGGCCTTCCTGTGGCTGCTACCACCTGGAATCCTTTTCGTATCGCTTCTTCAAGACAATCTTTTGAATAATCTGTAAGACCTGATGATGAAAGAAGCGTTCTGTCGAGATCCATTGCTATGAGACCGATCTCTTCAAGTACTTTTATTTTTTCATCAGATATTGTCATTTTATCGATTGATATACCTCATTTATCATTCTTAAGACGAAGAAATTCCTGTTCCAGAAACGTCCGTTGTTCCTGTGCCATACCTTTGTGACCCGGGTTTCTCCGTTATATGAGATCCCTATGTAAGCAAGTCCTGCAGGCCTTTCGGGATCGATATCATCGGGTCCCGCTACGCCTGTTATGGCTATGCAGATATCTGAACCTGTCTTTTCTTTGAGTCCGGTAACCATTTCATAGGCCACTTCTTCGGACTCAGCGGTGTATTTCTCAAGAGTCTCATGTGAAACTCCCAGCTCTTCTTCCTTTGCTTTCCAGGTATAAGTGACAAGTCCTCTTTCGAATACCCTTGAGATGCCGGGGACGTCGGTAAGCGCTTTGGCAAAACCACCGCCGGTGCAGCTCTCCGCGCATGATATGGTGATGTTTTTATCGATGAGCATCCTTCCCACCACGTCCAGGAGTTCCTCATCGTCATAACTGTAGATGTATTCGCCTATAAGGTCGTTCACCTTTTCTATCATTTCCTCGCAGGCAGCCTTTGCTTCTTCATAAGTAGGCCGTTTGGAAGTGACTCTTAAACTGCATTCCCCTTCCTTTGCGTATGTGGCAATGGTAGGATCGGTCTGGCCGTCTATAAGCGGGAGAAGAATAGTCTCCATTCTGGACTCACCGAGGTTTATCGTTCTGATAATCTTATAATATATGACGCTGTCCCGGTGTTCTTCAAGGATGGGCTTGAGTTGGTTCTCAAACATCTCCCTCATCTCTCTGGGAGGTCCGGGAAGAGCCGCTATGTGCTTGCCGTTCTTTGAGATCATAAACCCGGGAGCGGTACCGTGAGGATTTGGAAGCACCCTGCAGTTGTTCTCAGGGAACCATGCCTGCTTCCTGTTATTTTCCGTCCATTTATATTTGGAATTCTTAAAATGATTCTTAAGTATCTCAAGCTGATCCGGATATTCAACGAGTTTCTCATCGAAGTATTCGGAGATTATCTCCTTGGTAAGATCGTCCTGTGTAGGTCCGAGACCGCCTGTCGTAATGATAAGATCACAATCATGATAGGCGAAATCCAGAAGTTCCTTGAGCCTTCCGGGATTGTCCCCTACTGTGTAATGGTACATTACATCATATCCGAGATTCTGAAGGTTCTCAGAAAGATATGCGGCATTGCTGTTTACGACCTGACCGAAGAGTATTTCTGTTCCTACTGTAAGTAAAGCTGTTTTCATATCAGTTCCTGTTTATTTGGAAAAAACCTGTTTATTATCGACTACGTACTGCACGCCGCTGACTATCGTCATTACCAGAGCTGCCCAGAGTACCACTTTTGAAACAGTGAGGAACCAGGATGCACCGATGACGGGAGCAATGAGGAGCATGCAGACCGCGATCATCTGAAGTACGGTCTTGATCTTGCCGCTCATGGCAGCTGCGATTACTATTCCTTCGGAAGCAGCAACCGTCCTGACACCAGCAACGAGGAATTCTCTTGCAAGGATGATGATCAGCATCCATCCGGGTACGGGATCGGGCACCATCAGACAGAATGCGGAGTATACCAGCACCTTGTCTGCCAGGGGATCCATGATCTTACCGAAATTGGTGACCAGATTGTATTTTCTGGCTATCTTACCGTCCAGCATATCCGTGAAGGATGCCAGTACGAAGATAATAAAAGCAACCAGATGCCATTCGAGATAATATGCGGCGATAAAGAAAGGTACAGCTATTATTCTCGCGATGGTAAGTTTGTTAGGAAGATTCATAGTTATTCTGCCTCCTTTTCATAACCTGCAAGATCGTAGTCAAATGCGTCGTTGATGAATACTTTTACCATGTCTCCCGGTTTAAGATCGCGGTCAGACGTGAATACAACGGAATTATCTATTTCAGGAGCGTCATACTGACTCCTACCAATATAGCTTCCGTCTTCATCACGATCCTCTACGAGTACGTCCAGGACTGAACCGATCAGTGCCTGATTATGCTGATAGCTTATATCCAGCTGAGTCCTCATTATCTGATCCAGCCTCATCTCCTTGACGTCTTCAGGGATCTGATCCTCCCTGTCTCCTGCGGGAGTGCCTTCTTCCTGGGAATAGGCGAAAACTCCGAGTCTCTGGAATCTTTCTTCTTCAACAAAATCAAGAAGATCATCGAAGTCTTCCTCGGTCTCACCCGGGAAACCAACTATAAGTGTGGTTCTGATCGCGATATCCGGCATTGAAGCTCTCAGCCTGGAAATGGTATTCCTTATGGAAGATCCTGTCGATCTTCTCTTCATTTCCTTAAGGGTGTGGTCAGATGAATGCTGGATCGGAACGTCTATATAGTGGCAGATCTTAGGTTCTTCAGCCATGACCTTTATGAGTTCGTCGGTTATCCTGTCCTCATAGCAGTACATGAGACGTATCCATTCTATACCGGATATTTTTACCAGCTTCCTGAGCAGTTCAGGAAGCATGAATCTGCCATAAAGATCGATTCCGTAGTTCGTAACATCCTGAGCAATGAGGATGATCTCCTTGATTCCCTCTTCTGCAAGATACTTTGCTTCGGTTACGATGTCCTCCATTGATTTGGAACGATACCCTCCTCTGATGGAAGGGATGACACAGTATGCGCAGCAGTTGTCACAGCCTTCTGCGATCCTCAATGTAGCGGTGTATGTTCCCTTTTTGATATTTCTTTCCAGAAGCGGAAGCTGAGACGCGTATTCGCAGCTTTCGGAACTTCTGTTCCTACCGGTGGATCTGCCGTCAGATATCTCCTTCAGTAGTCCCGGGAGTCTCTCATAATCGTTTACACCGATGAAGAGATCTACTTCAGGCATCTCTTCAGTAAGTTCGGAAGAATACCTCTGTGAAAGACAGCCTGATACGGTAAGGGTCTTGCCCTGATCCTTCAGTTCTGCCATTTCAAAGATCTTGTTTATGGACTCTTTTTTTGCATCGTTTATGAAACCGCAGGTGTTGACGATGATATGATCAGCTTCTTCAGGAGAATCAGCGATCTCAAAACCTTCTTTAATGAGGAAAGCTTCAGCAGCCTGGGTATCGTTAAAATTCTTGGGACATCCCAGCGTTTCAATATATACTTTCATTAAAACAGCATCTCCTGTTCATTATCATGATCCTGTGAATTCTGAAGTTCTTCGAACTCTTCTCTGGTCATGAGCACCTGTCTCGGGCTGGATCCGTCCTGAGGACCGACGACCCCCATCTCTTCCATGATGTCGACGATCCTTGCGGCTCTGTTATAGCCGATCCTGAATCTTCTCTGCAGCATGGAAACGGAAGCTTTGCCGGAATCTATAACGAGCTCTATTGCATCCATGAGAAGTTCATCTCCATCATTGGCCTGATCCTTTGATGATGATCCGTTAGCGTCAGATCTTTCGATCCTGGCCATTATCTCTGCCTGTTTGATGTCAGGAGCCTGACCTTCGACCTGAGACTTGACGTAATCTATTACTGAATTTACTTCCCTGTCTGAAACGAAGCAACCCTGTATTCTGGTGGGTTCGCCCTGACCCATGGGCCTGAAGAGCATATCGCCCTTTCCGACGAGTTTTTCGGCGCCTTTCTCGTCCAGTATGGTCTGGGAGTCTACGTGAGATGAAACCGCAAAAGCGATCCTTGAAGGAATATTAGCTTTGATGACTCCTGTGATAACGTCTACTGAAGGTCTCTGAGTTGCAACGATAAGATGCATGCCGGCAGCTCTCGCCTTCTGAGCGATCCTGCAGATGGAATCCTGAACCTGTGATGACGCTGCCATCATGAGGTCAGCAAGCTCATCAATAACGATCACGATCTGAGGAAGTACCTTGTCGGTTTCACCGTTCATTGTTACGAGATCGTTATATGAAGCAAGATCCTTCGCGCCTTCTATATGGAACTTGTTGTATCTTTCCTCCATTTCAGCCACAGCCCAGTTAAGAGCAGCTGCAGCCTTGGTAGGATCTGTTACTACAGGTATGAGAAGATGAGGGATACCGTTATAGTTACTGAGTTCAACCACCTTGGGGTCAATAAGTATGAGCTTGACCTCATCCGGAGTAGCTTTGTAAAGAAGGGAAACCAGGATGGAGTTGATGCATACAGACTTACCTGAACCGGTGGATCCTGCGATAAGCATATGAGGCATATCCTTAAGGTTTGCCACGATCGCATCCCCGGAGATATCCTTTCCTACTGCGAAAGATATCTTGGACTTGGCGTTTTTGAAGTTTGCTGAATCCACGATCTCCCTGAGGGCTACCGGTGTGGATTTTTCGTTTTCGATCTCGACACCTATTGCAGCCTTGCCGGGGATAGGAGCCTCGATCCTGATGCTCTTGGCTCTTAAGTTAAGTGCTATATCATCTGCGAGGTTTACGATCTTGGATACTTTAACACCTACTGCAGGCTGGATCTCGTATCTCGTTACGGTAGGCCCCTGAGTTACCTGTACGACTGAAGCGTCGACGTTGAAGGATTTGAGAGTATCTTCAAGTTTGAGTGCCTTTGCTTCAAGGGTGCCGGCGGATTCTCTGTTGGCCTGTGCAGGTCTGTCAAGGAGATTGATTGGCGGCATCTTATACTTCTTAGGTGCCTTGGCCTTGTTGATCTCGCTTGCAGAAAGCATAGCCTCCCCTGCTTCCTTGTCGCTGATCTTTTTAACGACTTCCTTATCAGGATCCTGAGGTTTGGCAGATGATTCCTGCTTAACAGCATCTGCTGAAGCCGAGTTTTCGAAGGTCTTGACAGATAACCCTCTTTTATGAGGTTTATTAGCATGTTCAGCGGAAACTCCTCCGTCAAGACCATATCCGACCTGCGGAACGGAGTTTTCCTCCAGTCCGACGGAACCTGATTCAGTTCTTTCGAAGAGACTGTCATCGTTCATATACTGAAGCACTCTGTTGGAAGGATCGTTGGGTTTGAACAGATCTGAAGGAGCAACGTAGTTCTCTTCCTTTCCGGAAGGGACCCCTTTCTCCATCAGAGCCTGCTGTTTTACTTCCGCTGCGGAAGGTTTTCTTATGACGGGCCATTCCTTGTTGACGGCGGCCATTTCCATCTGTCCGCCGGGCTCCTCATCGAGATGGGCATATTCTTTGCTGAGCTTATGTTCTTCCACCTTTTCCGAGATCTTACTGAGCCCTCTGGAGATCGGTGTGTTTATGATCAGAAGAAGACAGATAACTATAGCTGCTATAGTGAAAATATAGCTTCCTGCCTCTCCCAGCCATTTGACAAGAAGAGTAGCGATGGACATGCCTATCACACCACCTGAAGTGAGATCCTTGCCTGATTCAAAAAATCCTTTTATGTCGGAGAATGAAATTGAAGTATCAGCGGGATCTACAAAGTGTATAGACCATGCTGAGCAGATCATCACCAGTAACAGAAGGAAAAGCAGACCGGTCCTGAGATTGAAATGTGACGTGGCCTTTGCAAACAGCAAAATGCCGAAAATTATCAGTATGAACGGCAAAACTTCAGCTATATGGCCAAAAATCCCCTCCATACCGAGTTTAAGGATGTTTCCGAGCTGGCCGGCACCTCCGGTGAAGATGCTCACCGCAAAAAAGATGCCTATTGCTATGGTAATGATCGCCCAGATCTCATCCACTACTCTCTTGTCAGCGCGCCTCTGTTCCTGAATTTCTCTGGCTTTCTGACGTGCTTTTGACTCTGTGCCTGTGCTTTTTTTAGTTTTGGTATTATTCTTTTTAGCCTGAGCCATTAAATTACCTCTTACTCAAAATATCCTAATTGTTTAACATCGAATAAATGATAACAACTGCAGCAAGGGCGAATAAGTAACATGAGAAATATTTTAATTTCTTGTTTGATACGACCTTGAGCATTACTTTTACCGCAAAAAGACCGCTGAGGAAAGCGACCAGTAAGCCTACTATGATGGGGCCCCACTGCTGACCGCTGACCCCTTCCTTGAGTCCGTCCGGAAGCTCGAGGATAACGGAACCGAGGATCGTAGGGATAGAAATAAGGAATACGAATTTTACAGCGAATTCCCTGTCCAGTTTGCAGAGCAGAGAAGCGAACAGAGTTGATCCTGATCTTGATATACCGGGAATGATCGCAAGTCCCTGTACGATACCGATAAAGATCGAATTCCTGTAGTTAAGGTTGTTGATATTTCTGCTTCCCCCACCCCAGGTCTCTGCAGCGATAAGGAGAAGACCGGTGATTATGAACATCACGCCGATGAGTATGGGTTTGGAATAGATGCCTTCGAATATGTCTCCGAAAGCGAAACCGATGATAGCCGTAGGTATGCATGATACGATTATCATCACGCCCAGTTTTCTTATCGGTCTTTCGTCGAGGCGAAGACCTTTTCTTCCTATGAGATCCTTTATGGTAAGGATGAGCTCCTTGAAAAGCTCAACGATATCTTTCCAGAAAACCACAAAGACAGACAGAAGCGTACCAAAGTGAAGCATGACTGCGAAGAAAAGCATGCTGTCTTCTTTTATTCCGAAAAAGTTCTCGAGTATAGCAAGGTGTCCTGATGAAGATATCGGTAAGAATTCTGCCAGACCCTGAACAAGGCCCAGAATAACTGCCTGTAAATAAGTCATTTAATTATTTCTCCTTTATGTATCCCATTTTGTAAAGAGTTTCTGCTCCGAGAACTCCGCCTCCTGCAGCGCCTCTTAATGTATTATGTGAAAGTCCGATGAACTTCCAGTCATATATCTTGTCTTCCCTGAGCCTGCCTATTGAGATGCCCATGCCTTTGTCTCTGTCGACGTCAAGCTTGACCTGAGGTCTGTCATCTTCTTCAAAGTATTTGATGAACTGTTCAGGCGCCATGGGAAGATCGTTTTCCTGAGGGAATCCTTTGTATTCCTCAAGAGCTTTTATGAGTTCCTCCTTGGTGGGTTTCTTTCTGAACTTCACGAAACATGCGGCCGTATGTCCATTAAGAACGGGAACTCTTAAGCACTGACATGTGATGTTGATCTGATCGCCTTTGACGATCTCACCGTTTTCAATATGTCCCCAGATCTTAAGAGGCTCGTCTTCAGACTTGGCTTCTTCTCCTCCGATATACGGGATCAGGTTTTCAACCATTTCCGGCCAGGATTTAAAATCTTTTCCTGCTCCTGAAATAGCCTGGTAAGTGGTGATAACTGCTTCATAGGGCTCCCAGGGCATCCAGGCTTCCAAAGCAGGAACGTATGACTGGATCGAGCAGTTGGGCTTGACTGCAATAAATCCATTTTTCGTACCGAGTCTCTTCTTCTGCTCATCTATAATCTTATAATGGTCACTGTTTATCTCAGGGATGACCATGGGAACATCAGGTGTCCACCTGTGTGCGGAATTGTTAGATACGACCGGAGTCTCTGCCTTGGCATAAGCCTCCTCTATGGCCTTTATCTCTTCCTTTTTCATGTCTACTGCGCTGAAAACGAAGTCAACTGTCTCCGATACTTTTTCAACGTCGTTGACGTTCATTACTTTCATGCTGCGTACTTTCTCAGGGATGGGCACGTCCATCTTCCATCTTCCTTCCACAGCCTGCTCATATGTAAGTCCCTCCGATCTTGGACTTGCGGCCAGAGTCGTGAGTTCAAACCAAGGATGTTCAGCGAGTAACGTTATGAATCTTTGTCCTACCATTCCTGTGGCACCAAGTATGCCTGCTCTTAATTTCTTCATGTCGATTCCTTTCGTGTCATATATTCTTATTATCCCACTGACAGAGTTCTGTCAAAGGACACTCTTTACATTTGGGTTTACGGGCGTCACAGATGTTCCGTCCGTGGAAGATAAGGCTGTGATGCGTCCTGGACCATCTATCCTCGGGGATACATTCCATAAGAGCAAGTTCAGTCTTAAGCACGTCTTTTTCGTGGACCAGACCTATTCGGTTCGCGACTCTGAAGACATGTGTATCTACGGCGATCCTCTGGACTCCGAAGCCGACAGACAGTACTACGTTTGCGGTCTTTCGGCCTACTCCCGGAAGTTCCACCAGTTCATCGTAGTTATCAGGAACCATGCCATGATACCTTATTACGAGTTCTTTTGCAAGGCTGATGATGTTTTTGGCCTTGGTGCGGTACATGCCTATGGAATGGATTATCTCCTCCACGTCAGCCTGATCGGCCTCCGAGAGAGCCTGTGCATCGGGATACTTTGCGAAAAGCTCAGATGATATCCTGTTGACGGACTTATCGGTAGTCTGTGCGGAAAGCACGACGCATACGAGAAGTTCGAACACGTTTCTGTGATCCAGTGCGCATTCCGCTTCAGGATAAGTTTCTTCCAAAATATCCAGCGTTTTGATTATATCATCTTTTTGCATTGTGTTTGTTTAAATAAAATGTTAAAATTGTATACGATTTTTATTCAGGAGAGTGTCATGTTAAACATTGACTTTTTAAATAACGATTATTCCGATAAGCGCACCCCTGCGGAAAAGGCCCGCGAACAGATAAAAATATCCATTCTAAACCGCGAACTCAAACCGGGACAAAGGCTGATCGAACAAAAGCTCTGTGAGCAATACGATCTGTCCAGACCTCCTTTAAGGGAAGTCATAAACCAGCTTGCGGCAGACGGCTACGTTGAACTGATACCCAACAGAGGAGCTTTCGTGGCAAACATAGATAACCGTATGCTCGATGACATCCTGTCAATGAAAAACCTTCTCTACCCTCAGGCTGTCCGCTGGGCACTGGAGAGGATCACCGTCGACGAGATGGACATCCTTCAGGAAGTCTATGGCTTTATAGAGTTCTATTACCCAACCGGAGATATCCCGAAGATCGAAAGATTTGCAAGGGGTTTCGATGCCGTTATCTATGATGCCGCAAAGAATGCTGAAATAGAACATTCTCTCCTTAAGTATGATTTCATCATAGAGCACACGATGAAACTCATAAGATATCCCGTGAACTATCCTGAGATCATAAGAAATGAATACAAGGCTATCTTTGATGCCTTCAGGACCAGGAACGTTTCTCAGGGTGAGGAAGCAGCTCAGGTCCATGCATTCAGATCGATGCTGAGGATCAGATCTGGTATCTAAAAAAGCAGCAGCTGATACAGTTTGGTGACTATTGGTGACAGTATTATATCTGTTACGTTGAAAATGATCAGCGCCATAAGTATCAAGGATCCCCTGGTGTATAAAGGATACCACCAACTGTATTTTCTAAGGTCGAATATCTGGGTCACTATCCCCCACCCGTCGAGCGGAGGACAAGGTATCAGATTGAATACCATAAGAACCAGGTTGATGAATACAACATATGTGCACATCAGAGCGACGTAATATAAAGCGGTTTTCCCCGTGTTATAATCATAAATCCCAGAAAGACCCTTCACTATAAACGAGAATATCAGGGCGATGATCAGATTCACCGTCACACCTGCTATAGAGACGATAAATTCGTCTCTTCTTTTATTTTTATAATACATGGGATTAATCTGTACAGGTCTCCCCCATCCGAATCCTGCGATAAACAGGAACAGGAATCCAAGCGGATCTATATGAGCAGCAGGATTGAGTGAAAGTCTTCCCTGTGCTTTGGGAGTCGGATCTCCGAGTTTATATGATGCAAAAGCATGCCCGGCTTCATGGAAAGTAATTCCGATGATTATTCCGGGAATCATCAGAATCTTTTCTATAAGGAAATCTCCTATGTTTTCTGTCCCGTTAAGAAGCCTCTCCGCGATAAGTATCGCAAGGAATACCCAGAACAAGGGGTCCATGCTGCGGAATATTCTTTTTATCTTGTTGATTATATCCGTCATTCGCTGAGTGCCTCCAGTACGGCCTTATAGGTTCCTGCATTGAGCGTGGGCTCCTGCGCGTTATCCTGACCCGGGAAGCTGTTTCCTTCTATGAGCAGAGGTCCGTGATCCTTGCTGAGACATACGTCCCAGCCTACGTAACCAACCTGAGGTACAACCTTAGCGGCTTCTTTGATCATGGATACTATTTCGTCCCATTGAGGTATCTGGAAACCTTTCAGTCTGATCCCGGATTCAGGAACGGTCTCATATACGTTTCTTGCTCTGTCAAAACCGTCAGAAATAACGGTGCCGGTCTTTCTGTCGTATATGACACCAAGACCGCCTGAGTTGAAATTATCCACCACGTTGCCGTTTCTTCCCATCCTGATACCGCCGGAAACGATCCTGGCGTCTCCGTCTTTTAATATCGTAGTTACTCTGATGGTGTTGACAGATGATGAATTGAGAAGGCTCATTGTTTCGTTCTGTACCACGACTTCCTCACAGAGGGGTTTGCCGCTTTTAAGAAGGTAATCGTACAGTTCATCAGGGTCTGTAGCGGAAACTTTTATCTTCTCGATACCGTGTCCGCAGCTCTCGTCAAGCGGTTTGACCATAATGTATTCCTTGTCAGACAGGAAATTCCTGAATTCTTCCCTGCCGGCTCCTTTTACGCGGTCATCTTCTGTAAGTGCGGTACCTTCGATATCTCCGTATGTTATGCCTTCACCGACCATAATCCAGTCGCGCTTGACGAACTCACTGAATTTCTTATTGAATATCGCCTTATCCTCAAAATAAGGCATGTATCTTTTGTCGTTATATTTCTTTATAAGCTCGTTGTTCTTCCCGATAGTAAGGATATATCCCCTCTCCTTCGGGCTCATGCAGTACATCTTGAACGCTTCATAATCCACCCAGCCGGAGCCATACTTGGCAGTACAGAAAAGGATATCCATGAGGACCAGTCTCCAGGGTTTATGCACGATAACGGAAACTCGTTTGGCACAATCTGTGAATCGGGACATATCCAGCGTTTTTAATTTTTTAAGATAAAATGAAAAGTTCATATGGTTCTCCTCAATTCTTCAAGCCTGTACTGGTATGCTTCCATTATTTCCTTTTCATAGACCAAATCATCTTTCAGGCCAAGCAGCCTGAGGATGTATTTGGTGAAAGGCGGGTTCATTATGAAATAAGGTCCGAGAGAATAGGTTCCGAAGAAATTCTTTACGTGGACCCCTTCCCTGTCGGTATCGGGGTTCATTCCTATTCCCTTATAGATCTTGATGAAATAATTGTCGAATTCACCGTAGCAGAAACTGTACTGACTTCTGTGTCCGAGCATGAGCATGCCATCAAAATTACCTATATACTGGGAATTGTGTCTGCTCTGCTTCATGTGCCTTACAGACTGATAGTCAAAAATGCTGAGACCCCTGATATCGATCTTGTCATCGCTCATTACTTCATCACCTATGATCTTGGTTCCAAAGATCTCAAGGGCATTGCCGGTCACAACGAAGATGATCCCGCTCTGGATGGAATTAATTATGTAATTCCTGTAAGGCATGAGAAGTTCAATAGTCTTCTCCTGCTTGTCCTCGGTCATGCATCCCATATATACCATATCTGCCTGACCATAGATGAATTTGGGAGTATCTCCGACGTGTGTTTCTATGATCTGGATCTCCTTATTGCATCTTTTGAGATATTCAAGGTTATATGATTCTCCGTAGATGTTTGTGTATTCAGGATAAAGGAATTCAATGATCTTCATTATCTGCCGCCCCCCTTTACATAGGATACGATGCTGTCTCTCATATTAAGTGCTTTAGTTACACAATCAGTCTCATAAAGGACATAGACCTTGGTTATACCGTTCTGATCGACATAAAGAGGAATGTCAGCCTCATCCTCAACAGCTACGATCCTGTCTTCGGGAACGCCTGCAAGAAGAAGTCTCAGTTTGTGATTGAGGTACATATGGCCTCCGACTATTATACGTTTGATCTTGGGATCGTTGAGGAATTCGTAATCCGTTTCATAAAGCCATGAAAGAGTCTCAGTAGGGTGATTCTTGTCCTGGACCTCGTCCATGAGAAGCACTACGTCCTTATCAGACGGCTCCTTAGCCATATATTCGAATACGGTCGAAGCTGCGGAAACGTTCTGTGATTTGGCGGCAAAGGTATAATATTCAATGCCGTTATACTCTACACATGTCTCTCTTATGTCTGTAACTTTTTGAGTGGAAAGGAATGAGCTTATCTCATTCTCTCTGTAACCAAGTTCTCTTAATATGGCCACGGCGGCGAGGACGTTGAAAGCGTTGAATATGGTATCTGAGATCAGAGGATATTCGTGTCCCGAAATAGTCATCGTGCGGTCCTGAAGGTTTGTGAACTCGGCCATATAGTCGGCATGAGGCGTACTGAAATCGCAGGTCTCACATCTGAATTTACCGAGATGTCTGTACTGACGGTAGTCATATAAGATCTTTCCTCCGCATCTCGGACATACAGTAATATCTTTACCGAGATTCTCAAAAGGATTTGTTCTGGGATCAGCCATACCGAAGTATATCCTCCTGTTGCCCTTCCCCAATTCAGATGAAATTGGATCGTTGGCGTTAAGGACTGCTGTGGTCTTATCTCCGAGGAGTCTGAGAGTGTGTTCTATATGATTGTAGATGTTCTCCGGATGTCCGTTCCTTCTGAGGCTGTCCTTGCAGATATTCGTAACCAGGATGTAATCCGGCTTGATCTTAGGCATATTCTCGTCAAGTGTCAGTTCGTCAGCCTCAAGTATCGAGCAGTCTACCCTCGGTTTATTGAAGAGGTTCACTCCTCTGATAAGGTTGACAGAATATCCTGCCTGCATATTGGCACCCCATTCATTGAATGAAGTGGTGAGGCCTGCTGACCTTAGGAAGTCGTTGATAAGGGTCGACGTTGTAGTCTTGCCGTTCGTTCCTGTGACAGTGATAGTCAGGGCGGGCTTGTTGATGTAGCTTAAGAAATCAGGACAGATCTTTGAAGCCAGGAGTCCGGGGAGGTCTGTTTTAGGCTGTTTGATCATCGTATAAAATGCCAACATCAGTTTTGATGCCCAAAGGGCGACATAAAATCTGAACATCTTATCTCCTTTAAAGTATTTCTGTCATTAATGTTGATATATTTTCTTTGAATTTTATAATAAGCGATCTGTGATTGTAATCATCGAGGGTAAGCTCATGGCTGTATTTCAGATCCTCATAAAAAGATTCTTTCATTTTAAGAGCAAAATCACTGTCAAAAATGAAGGCATTGGTCTCAAAATTCAGTTTGAAAGATCTGATATCAAAGTTGCATGAGCCTATGGATGAAACTTCGTCATCGCTTGTTATCGTCTTGGCGTGGAGAAAACCTCCGTCGTATATATATACCTTTCCTCCGCTCCTTAACAGTTCTCCGACGTACGAATATGTTGCCCAGTAAACGAAGATATGATCCGGTTTACAAGGTATCATTACATTTACATCAACGCCTGACTGCGCTGCCATTTTCAGCGATTCGAGCATTGACTGATCGGGAACGAAATATGGCGATTGTATGTATATGGACTTCTTTGAAGTGGTTATCATCTTCATAAAAGCCCTCTTTATCTCCTGTTTGGGAGCTTCAGGTCCGCAGGAAACGATCTGTATTCCCTTATTTCCAATATAGTCAGTGCCTATATCTGTCGGGATGGGCATGATTTCTTTCGTGGTGAAGCGCCAGTCAAGAATGAATCTGCCTAGAAGCTCTTTTACGGCATCTCCGCGGATCCTTACGTGTGAATCTCTCCAGTGTCCGAACCTGGGAACCATGTCGCAGTATTCGTTAGCGATGTTATAGCCGCCTGTATATCCTATCTTTTCATCGATGACGACTATTTTTCTGTGGTTGCGGTAGTTCAGGTTAAGGCCGATCCTGATCCCGAATCTGAACAACATCGGAGGGAAAAAGTAGCCTATCTTACCGCCGGCATTGAGATAATCCTTCAATGCACGTTTTCCTATCCTTCTGGAACCCTGTGTATCTATAAGGAGCTTGACGTCTACCCCTCTTTCGGCTGCAAAAGTCAGTTCCCTGATAAACTTTTTACCGATAAGATCGTTCTTTATTATGAAATACTCGGCAAAAATGCTTTTCTCAGAAGCCCTGATATCATCGAGCATACTGATAAGTAGTTCATTTCCGTCTGTGATCAGTTCCGCTTCGTTCCCTTCGGTATATATCGACTCACCGTAGACCTGGTTGAGTTTGATGATATCCTTTCTGCTTATTGCCGCCGGATTTATCATATCCGAAGTATCGTCATCGCTTTCCTTGTTCATCTGCTTGATCAGCATGGTCTGAAAAGCTTCCCATTCGTCATCGTAAAGATGATTAATGTGCATCCTGGACAGATTCTGATTGAAAACCAGATAAAAGATGAAGCCGACGATGGGAATGAATGCGAGCACCATTATCCATGCAAGCCGTGCCGCAGAGGACTTTCTCTCAAAAAACAGGACTGCAAAGATAAATATGAAGTTTACCGCATATATGATAGCCGGTATTGAAATTTTGCTAAGTATTTCAGCTATATTTTGCATAAATCAAATAATTTACAGCAATTCTCCTTCAAGGCTGAAGGTGTTTGATGAAGTGATCCTTACTTTAACGATCTTTCCCTGAAGATCGGGATCACCCTTGAAATTAACGAGTTTGAATGTATCTGTCCTTCCGGAAAGAGACCTGGAGTTCCTATTTGAAGGTCCGTCGCAGAGTACGTCGAGGACTCTTCCTACGTAAGCAGCATTCTTGATCGCAGAAGTGCTGTTTATCTCGTCGCAAAGTCTGTTGAATCTTTCATGTTTGATCTCTTCCGGGATCTGGTCATCCATGACGGCTGCAGGTGTGCCCTTCCTGATCGAATACAGGAAAGTGAAAGCTGAATCGTATCCGACTTCCCTGCAGAGTTTGAGAGTGTCTTCAAACTGTTCTTCAGTTTCTCCCGGGAAACCTACGATTATGTCCGTGGAGATCGCCATATCGGGGTCGACCTCTCTGAGTTTTCTCACAAGATCTAAATATCTGTCCCTGTCATACTTTCTGTTCATCCTTTTCAGGACTTCAGAGCTTCCGGACTGGACCGGAAGATGGAAATAGTGGCAGAGTTTTGAGCAATCCTTGAAGCAGTCGATAAGCTTATCTGAAAGATCCTTTGGATGAGATGTCATGAATCTGATCCTTTCGATCCCGTCTATGTCATTGACAGCTCTTACAAGGTCTGCAAAATCCCATTCACCGTCATTCCCCTGTCCGCGGTAGCTGTTGACGTTCTGACCGAGAAGCATTACTTCCTTTACACCGTCATTGGAAAGAGCACAGATCTCTTTAAGTATGTCTTCAGGTCTTCTGGAACGTTCCCTGCCCCTTGTATACGGAACTATGCAGTATGTGCAGAAGTTGTTGCAGCCAAACGTTATGTTTACATAGGCCTTATGCTTATATAGACGCTTCGAAGGAAGGCCTTCAACGATTTCTCCGCCGTCGGGCCAGACGCTCATCTGCTTCTCTTTCTCTTTATAGAGATTATCCAGAAGTACAGGAAGTTCATGTATATTATGAGTTCCGATTATCACGTCCACCCATGGATATTTGGCTTTAAGGGTGTCGATAATGTGCTGCTGCTGCATCATACAGCCGGTCACACAGACGGTGAAGTTCTCTCCTTCAGCCATTTTTTTCTTTTTTAGCTGACCAAGAGTGCCAAAGAAACGTTTATCCGCATTGTCTCTGATGCTGCAGGTGTTGAAAAGGACTATATTTGCATCTTTCCTGTCCTTTGCCTGGACATATCCCTTGTCCAAAAGCATCCCTGCCATTATTTCAGAGTCGTGTTCGTTCATCTGACACCCGAAGGTCTGTATGAAAAAGCTTTTATTCATGTTTCTCTTTCCTGCCCATGAGAAGTCCAATGCATTCTTCAGCAGCTATCTCCCCCATGAGGAGTCTGTGAAGAGTGGAAGTTATGGGCATTTCCACGTTGTATTTTAAGGCCAGTTCGTTTACAGCTTCCTGTGTAGTATAGCCTTCAACTACCATCCCTATTTTCTCCAGGGCCTGATCCATGGGCATCCCTTGTCCCAAAAGGATTCCGAACCTTCTGTTTCTGGAATGCATGGAAGTACAGGTAACCACCAGATCGCCTATACCTGAAAGTCCTGCAAAAGTATCCGGCTTACCTCCCATGGCTATACCAAGTCGGGTCATCTCTGCTATTCCCCTGGTGATCAAAGCTGCCTTAGCGTTATCTCCCAGACCAAGGCCATCGGATATTCCGCAGCAGAGAGCTATAACATTCTTAATGGATCCTCCAAGTTCAACTCCGGTGAGATCGTCGTTAGTATATACTCTGAAGTTATCCCCCATAAATACATGCTGAACGGTCTTTGCAAATTCCGGGTCATCAGATGCAGCGCACACCGTTGTAGGAAGGTTTCTCGCAACTTCTTCAGCGTGTGAGGGACCTGAAAGACAGGCATAAGGAGTACCTTTGAAATACTCACCGGCTATCTCAGACATCCTCTTTAAAGTTCCTGTCTCGATACCTTTAGCAACATTCACGACAGGAGTTTCTTTAGTTATGTCTGATACTTTTTTTGCAGTATCTCTGAAACTCTGTGCAGGAACAGCCATAACGAGAAGATCTCTTTCTGTGACTGCAGTCTCCAGATCTGATGTGACCTTTAATGACTTCGGGAGAAATACTCCCGGGAGATATTTATGATTTCCTCCGGTAGCTTCGATCATTTTGATCTGCACTTCGTTTCTGCCGTAGAGTATCACGTCGTGTCCCTTATTGACCAGAAGCATTGCAAGCGCGGTGCCGAAACTACCTGAACCTATAACTGAGATCTTCAATTGTTTTCCTCCTTCTTTTTCTTGTTTTTATCAAGAAATCCAAGAGGAGGCTCCTCGTGATTTATCAGTCGTTTGATGTTTCCTCTATGCATGATGACTATTATCAAAGCCATTACTGCGATAAACGGCATGGCTTTCGGTTCAAGCCAAAGCGTGTAAGGGATAGCGCTTATCGCTCCTGCAATAGATCCTACGGACATCCTTTTGGAAATAAGGGTGAATACGACTACCGTAAGAAGGCATAGAAGCGCGATCTTCCAGTTAAGGCCGAGAAGACCTCCGAAAGCTACTGCAACGCCCTTTCCGCCTTTAAAACCGTAATACACAGGGAATACATGTCCCAAGAAGGCAAACAAACATGCCAATGCTGCATAGTTCCCTTCTGTAAATACGCTCCCAAATATGACCGCAGAAAGAAAGCCCTTCAAAATATCCACCGCAAGGGTTATAACAGCAGCCTTACCGCCCATTACTCTCAGGACATTGGTGGTGCCTGCGTTTCCGCTTCCCTCTTTCTTTATATCGATTCCTCTGGCTCTGCCGAGGATGATAGCCGGTGATATGCTTCCGACAAGATATGAAATCACGATCGTAATAAGGTTTTTAACCAATAAACTCATCCCTGTCTCCTTTTTCTCTGAAGATGAATTTTATCGAAGTTCCCTCAAATCCGAAACTTTCCCTGATTCTATTCTCAATATATCTGGAATATGAGAAATGCATGAGTTCTCTCTTATTGATCTGGAAACTGAAGAGCGGCGGTTTGACACCTATCTGCGTTCCGTAGTAGATCTTAAGTCTCTTGCCTTTATCCGAAGGAGGCTGTTTCATAAGAACAGCATCCTGAATAAGAGCATTAAGCTGACTGGTAGGAACCCTGAGAGATCTGTTTTCTGATACGGTCTTGCAGGTGTCTATAACCTGTTTGACCCTCTGCTTCTCCTTGACAGAGATAAACAGGATGGGAGCATAACTCATGAACTGAAGATCAGCCTCGAGCAGTCTCTTGAAATCCCTCATGGTATTCGTTTCCTTAGGTACCAGATCCCACTTATTCACGACGAGAACGATGCCTTTGCCGGCTTCGTGAGCGATACCCGCGATCTTCTTGTCCTGTTCCGAAAGTCCTTCGGCGCCGTCGATCATAAGCACGCATACGTCACATCTTTCTATTGCTGCAACGGCGCGTACTACAGAGTACTTTTCGATGTCATCGTTTATCCTGGACTGACGTCTTATTCCGGCTGTATCTATAAGCGTATACTTATCTCCATCCTTCTCAAACGGACTGTCGATAGAGTCTCTGGTAGTACCGGCAATGGGAGAAACGATAACTCTGTTCTCTCCCAGAAGGCAGTTGATAAGGGATGATTTACCGACGTTTGGTTTGCCTATTACGGCGATCTTTATATCATCCTCATCGTCTTCGGATACATCGTCCGGGAATCCGCTGACTATCTCATCGAGAACATCGCCGAAATTAAGCATGTTTGCAGATGAGATGGGAATGGGTTCACCCAGTCCGAGTTCATAGAAATCATAGAAGAAATCAGGAAGATTTGAAGGGTTGTCGATCTTGTTGATGACAAGGACTACCTTCTTCCCTGTTCTTCTGAGCATGTCGGCTACTTCGTTGTCTGCACTGGTGAGTCCGTCCTTGCCGTCGCACATGAATATTATAACGTCTGCAAGATCCATAGCGGTCTGGGCCTGTTCCCTCATCTGTGAAAGTATCACATCGTTGGATGACGGCTCGATACCGCCGGTATCTATAAGGCCGAAGCTGATGGAATTCCACTCGGCTTCAGCATAGATCCTGTCTCTTGTAACACCGGGAGTGTCCTCTACGATGGCTATGCGCTTTCCGACTATTCTGTTGAAAAAGGTGCTTTTGCCTACGTTGGGTCTTCCTACTATGGCAACTATTGGTTTACTCATCAAATAATCCTCCGATAAATTCAGCGGGTTCGAAAGCTTCAAGATCCTCTATGCCCTCACCTGTTCCGATAAATTTTATAGGCATGTCGAACTCGTCAGCTATGGTGATCGCGATACCGCCCTTGGCAGTACCGTCAAGCTTTGTGATAACGATTCCGGTTATATCAGCAACGTTTCCGAATTCCTGAGCCTGAGAAATAGCATTCTTTCCGGTGGTCGCATCAAGTATGAGCAAGGTCTCTCTTTCTGCTTCGGGCCATTCTCTGGAGATGACCTTATTCATCTTCTCCAGCTCATTCATAAGATTCTTCTTATTTTGAAGCCTTCCTGCAGTATCGCAGATCAGCACGTCTGTATGTCTGGCTTTAGCAGACTGGATAGCATCAAAAATTACTGCTGAAGGATCTGCGCCTTCCTGATGCTTGATAACGGGTATGCCGTTTCTTTCTCCCCAGATGGAAAGCTGCTCAGATGCAGCTGCCCTGAAAGTATCCGCGGCGGCAAGCATAACGGTCTTTCCCTGCCCCTTTAAGCGATGGGCCAGCTTTCCTATAGTGGTGGTCTTTCCCCCTCCGTTTATTCCTATCATAAGAACTACAAGCGGGGTCTTATCTGACAGAAGCTGTCTGTCTCCCTTATCTATGCTCTCAAGTATTATGTTTGAAAGCGCTTTTCTGACATTTTCAGGCTTAACGATATAGTCTGTTGCTATCTTATCGCGGATCCTGTCCATAATCTTCATGGTAGTTTCCATTCCGATATCGGACGTTATAAGGATCTCTTCAAGCTCGTCCATGACATTTTCATCGACTTCCATCTTTGCAAAGATGGTGTCATGGATCCTGGCTCCGAGATTACCGAAAAACCCTTTTTTTTCTTTAAAAATACTCATGTTTCTCCTTATTTACTTCGGCTATCAGATCTCGAATTCACTTCCGAGTCTCAGCGAAAGCACTCTTGAAATACCTTGTTCAGGCATCGTCACGCCGTAAAGTACGTCGGCATGCTCCATAGTGGTTTTCTGGTGGGTAACTACTGCAAACTGTATATCATGGAAATTCTTAAGGTAATTTGCGAACCTGTCGATATTTGCGTCGTCCAAAGCAGCTTCGACCTCATCCAGGATGCAGAACGGAGTCGGCTTGGTCTTAAGTACGGCAAACATCAAAGCTATGGCTGTCATTGATTTCTCTCCGCCTGAAAGCAGATTGATATTCTGCAGTTTCTTTCCGGGAGGCTGGGCGTTGATCTCTATTCCCGACTCAAGCGGATCATTTTCATTGTCCAGAGTGAGTTCCGCAGTTCCGCCTCCGAAGAGCTCTTTGAATATCTCTTCGAAATTTCTGACCACTTCATCGAAATTGGATTTGAATCTTGCCTTTATGGTCTTATCCATATCATCGATGATGGCTTTGAGTTCGTCCATCGCTTCTGTGATGTCTTTCCTTTGGTCGAGAAGGAATTCGTATCTTTCGGATACCTGTTCGTATTCTTCGATAGAACCTACATTTATCTCTCCCAGTTCGTCGAGACGGTTCTTTATCTCACGGCTCCTTTTAACTGCGGGAGTATAAGAGAAATCATCCTTCCTCATTTCGAGAGCCTGAGCGTAGCTTATCTCAAAGTCTTCCAGAAGCTTCTGTTTGGCAGTTTCCAGCTGAGCTTCATTTTTGGCCAGCCTGATCTCCTGCTGCTGCTTCTGTGATACGCAGGAATTATATTCTTCGATGACCCGGTTATAATCGCGGGTCATATCGCTGATGGATGAAAGAAGCTCTTCTCTCTCCTTATCCACCTGTGCGATGTACTCTTCCAGATCTTCCTTTTCCTTGATGAGAGCCTTGAACTTCTCTTCAGAATCTTCGGAACCGAACATGAGATGCTCTCTCTTCTCTTCTATGGCATCTCTCTTTTCCATCTTGTCATCTATCTGCTCGGTAAGGTCATCTATGTTATCCTGAGTGATATCCATGAGTTCATCAAGAGCATCTATTTTATTGCTGATCTCTGTTCTTGCGATCCTTGCATTGGTTATGGATTCATTTGACGCGGTAACTCTGTCGCTGATCTCTTCAAGCTTTGACATAAATTCATCTGAACGTCTGTCACACTCAGCGATCTCCTTGTCTATCTCTTCAGCCTTCTGATTTGAGTCCTTTATCAGACCCTCAGTATTGACAAATTCTTCTTCAATGGATTTAAGTTCACGTTCTCTCTTCTTATCTGCTTCCTCGGAATTTCTGATGCTTTCTTCCAGAGAACGTATCCTTGACTGAAGGTCTACGTCTTTTATCTTAAGAGAATTGAGTTCTTCTTCCAAAGCCTTCAGGGAAGCTCTCTGTTCAGCGAGCTTCTCTTCATCCGCTTTCAATAAAGCTGTCTGATGTTCCTGATCCTTCAAAAGTCTTCTCATCTCAGAATCGAGACTGATTATCTCATTCTTTCTTGAAAGGATGTTTGAGGTCTTATTCTTGAAGCGTCCGCCGGTTATGGCGCCGTTGGCATTCACGACTTCACCCTCGAGAGTAACGAATCTTACAGCTGACCCGATATTCTTGGACAGCCTTACGGCTGTATCCATATCCCTTACGATAACGACTCTTCCGAGAAGATAATCGAAGATCTTTTTATATAACGGATCGAATTTGATAATGTCACATGCAAGTCCTTCAAATCCGTTTGCAGATGTTATGACTCTGTCAAGCTGCGTCCTGCTTCCTTTGACGGACTCAAGAGGAAGAAAGGTAAGCCTGCCGGCTGAAGCTTCTTTCAGTCTGTTTATCGCTCTTTTAGCATCGGAGTCGCTCTCACATACTATGTTCTGAAGCGCCTGCCCCAGAGCTGTTTCGATCGCAGTCTCATAGCCTGAAGGAACTTCTATCAGTTCAGCTACAGTGCCTTTAAGACCATGATCAGAACCTTTCATGATGAACTTTACGGCACCGTTATATCCTTCATAGCTGGATTCCATCTCTTCCAGAGCTTTCTTTCTGGCGGATGATCTGGAATAACTGATCTTGAGATCCTCTATCTTAAGGGAAAGGGATCTGGTATCTTCGTAGGTCTTGTTGATGCTCTTTTCAAAAGCACCGACCCTTTCCATAACGTCTCTTCCCTTCTGGTCGTTTCTCTCTTTTTCTTCTTTTGTTTTCAGGATCTCCTTTTTAACAGCCTGGGAATTATCCATCAGGTCAGCAGAATCCTTTTCTATCTGCTCCTTCCTTCTGGCAAGGACCTCTCTCATGCTTTCCACGGAGGCTGCTTCTGAACGAAGCGCCGCAGCCTTGCCGGTAAGATCCATGATCCTTTCTTTAAGTTCGTCTATGCTGTTCTGAACTTCAAGGGATTCTCCTGTGACCTTGTTATATTCTTCGATCCTTTTGCTGAGCTCTTCAGTAGCCTTCTGCAGTTCCTGAGTAAGCTCCTTCTTTCTCTGTTCCTGAGAATCGCTTGTAGCGATCTCCTTGTCGAGTCTCTCCGAAAGCGAATCTATTTCGTCAGTAAGCCTGTCGATATCCCTGTCAAAGGACGCAGCTTTTTCATCATCGAGCTGAGATCTGTTTTTGATATCGTTGATGATATTGACTTTTTTAAGAAGTTCCTCTCTGGACCTGTTTCCCAGCGTCTGGAGATTTTCGTTTCTTTCCCTTGATGAAGTGATTTTCGAATCAAGTTCGGTCTTTTCCCTGTCAAGTGCGGATATGCTGTCCGTAAGCTGCTTGACATCTTCCGCTCCGGATTCATCCTGATCGGTGAACTTATCTATGTTTCTGAGGGTGATATTGATATCAAGATCTCTTTTTTCGGCTCTGAGCTCCAAGGCTTCTTTTGCCTTGATGCTGTCTTCCCTTAAGCCTCCGATACGTCCCTCGATCTCTCCTATGATATCGTTTACCCTGTCGAGATTGATATTGGTGTTCTCCAGCTTTCGCTCTGCTTCACGTTTACGTGTCTTATAGAGAACTACACCTGCGGACTCTTCAAATATCTCACGTCTTTCATCAGGCTTACCGTCAACGATGTTCTGGATCTTTCCCTGTCCTATGATGGAGTAACCGTCTACACCTATACCGGTATCCATGATGAGTTCCCTTATATCTCTAAGCCTGCACTGGTTGTTGTTGATGAGATACTCAGATTCGCCTGATCTGTACATCCTTCTGGTAATAGCCACCTCATTGTAGTCTATGGGAAGGATGTTATTTGAATTGTCGATAACAAGCGTGACTTCAGCCATGCCCCTGGATTTTCTTGAAGCGGTACCGTTGAAAATGACCTCTTCCATCTTGCCGCCTCTGAGCATCTTAGGACTCTGCTCTCCAAGAACCCATCTTATGGCATCACTGATATTCGATTTACCCGAACCGTTCGGCCCGACTATACATGTGACGCCGGGATGAAAGTCTATGACAACAGGGTCTGCAAAAGACTTGAACCCGTGCATCTCGATTCTTTTAAAATACATTCTTTACCTCTTTAAGCCATCTATGGCTGCTTTGGCAGCATTCTGTCCGGCCTCTTTTTTTGATTTGCCTGATCCTCTGCCCATGATCTTTCCGTCCAGTTCAACGTGAACAAAGAATCTCTTATCGTGATCAGGACCTTCTGAACCATCTGTTATATAAAGGATCTCCTTCTGTGCGCCCTTTTCCTGTACAAGTTCCTGGAACTCTGACTTGTAATCGCTGAAAAGCATACCGCTCAAAGCTTCTTCTATGGTGTACGAAAGAACACTCAGGATCGTTTTCTCACAGGCTTCATAACCGCTGTCGATCAGTATCGCGCCGAATACTGCCTCCATGGCATCTGCGATTATGGAATCCTTAGAAGCTCCTCCGTTTCTGGATTCACCGGCTCCGAGAAGAAGATTTTCACCGAGATGGATACCTCTGCCCGCTTCGGCAAGAGATCTTTCGCATACGATAAGGGATCTGATCTTGGTAAGATCACCTTCCGGAAGATGCGGCCTGTCCTTATAAAGGCGAAGAGCGATCACAGCATCCAATATTCCGTCACCTATAAATTCAAGTCTTTCATTGTCTTCTTTTACGTCTGAATGCTCTCTTCTGTATGAGCTGTGAGTCAGGGCTGTTAAAACAAGATCTTCGTTTTTGAATTTATATCCTAAACTGTTTTCTAACTGTATTATATTCAAAACTTGCTATTTCTCCTGAATAGAACTCTCAATGATACCTATAACATCCTGTTCTGCAAACACGAGAGCCTTAAGTATGGTATTCTTGACTCCGTTGGAACTGGATGAACCGTGCATTTTGACGACAGGTCTCTTGATACCCAGAATAGGAGCTCCGCCGTATGACGAATAGTCGAATTCAGTTTTCAGTTCCCTGAGTTTGTCAAGAAGAAGAAGTGAACCCAGCCTTGCATGTAATCCATCGGTAAATTTCTTCTTGATTGTCTTGAAGATGTTCCATGCCATACCCTCTGTCAGCTTGAGTATGATATTACCGGTGAAACCGTCGGTGACGATGACGTCGGCTCTGCCCTTGGGTACGTCTCTGGCTTCAATGTTTCCCTTGAAGTTAAGACCTGAATTTTTAAGCAGTTCAAATGTCTCTTTGGTGAGTGAATTTCCCTTCTCTTCTTCTTCCCCTATGTTTACGAGTTTGACTGAAGGGTTCTCACGTCCCAGTACTTTTTCCATGTATATGGATGACATTACTGCAAAGTCAAGGAGGTTCCTGGGTTTACACTCTGCATTCGCTCCCGCGTCACAAAGCAATGAAGCTTTGTTTCCGAGTATTGGATATATCGTGCAGATCGCCGGTCTGTCTATGCCCCTTATCCTTCCGATAAGAAGCAAACCTCCGGCAAGAAGAGCTCCGGTGGATCCTGCTGAAATGAAGAGATCGCCTTCTCCTGCTTTTAACATATTCATTCCTTTGACTATCGAAGAGTCTTTTTTTCTTCTTATTGCCAAAGCAGGTGATTCGTTATTTGAAATGACTTCAGAAGCGTGGCATACGGAAATAGTCGAAGGTATGCCATCCCTTCCGCAGATCTTATGGAGAGCTTCATTCAGTTTGTCTTCATCTCCGATAATTATGATCTCATGTTCAGTTTCTCTCGAAGCAAGTACTGCGCCTTCGCATACAGCGTAAGGTGCGTTGTCTCCGCCCATACCATCCAACAATACTTTCATAAGAATTCCTCCATGGTTATAGACATATATATACATAATCCATCATACCACAAGTAATAGAAAAAAGCCACTATAAAATGGCTTTTTCTACACAATTTGTTGTATATTTTTATTTTTCTGTCAATCCTTCGGAACACCCTCTTTAGTGAAAGGTAATTTTTCAAGGAGAGTGAAGTATTTCTGATAGTTTTCTCTGAACGCTTTCTGATATTCAGGGTTATTCGTATGATGCAGATTATGGATATAATCGTGCTCGTTGCCTATTACATCCATATCGGTAAGTTCGATGATATAGATGGCGAGATCTGAGCACTGATCGGATATATGTTCCAGATTCTGAAGGATGCTCTGATAACGTATTCCCACTACTGGATCGCATATGTTCCTCATCATCCTGTATACGTGTCTGGAATTGAGATCATCGATCAGGTCGTCTATTACCTCTTCCAGAGGTTCAACTCTTCTGGCAAGTCCGTTGTCATTTTCCTTATAGGCTTTGATCGTAAGATCGAGGATATCATAGATCGCATCGATAGCGAGCTTCAGTTCCGCCTTTGCGTAATCCGTGAGTTCTACCCCGTCATCCCTTAGACCGGCCACGTCATCTTTTATATTTACAGCCAGATCTCCTATCCTTTCAAAGCATATAAGGGCCTTGATCTGGAAATTGGAATTTCTGTTATCCCTGTCGCGTTTTATATACGGGGATATCGATACTACGTACTGATTTGCTTGGTCTATTACTCTGTCAAGAAGTATCTCCCTCTGATTTATGCGGTTGTCCCTGTCAGGATCGAATTCATATATCTGCTTGACGCATGCATCATAGTTATGAGCAGCAATATCGCTCATATGACCTACAAGATGAGACACCTGTGAAAGTGCAAGCACAGGCGAAGTGATAAGTCGGGGATCCAGTTCCTGAAGAGCCTCTTCGACATCGATGTCCTCCTGCTCCTTGGGAACTTCCGGTATGAGTCTTTCGGCTATCTTCGCAAACAACCCGGATAAAGGAAGAAGGCATATGGCAGGAACAAGCCTGAATACGCCGTGAACGTTTGCAACTCCTCCTGAGTTAAGGGACATACTCCAGAATTCGTCGTTTAATACGCCTGTCATCCTCAGAATGAACAGCACTGTAATTATCAGAAGTGCAGCAAAAATATTATATATAACGTGAACGGTCGCAGTACGCTTCTGATCCGGATTGGCACCTATCCTGCTTACGATGTAAGTAGTAATGCAGTCTCCTATATTCACTCCGATGATAACGGCAAATATTTCATTAAATGTTACACCGAGTGAGGAAGCGATAGACTGTATAATACCTACTACCGCCGAAGAAGACTGGATTATTGCCGTTACGCCTACGCCTGAAGCAAACTGAAGGAAGTAATTGTTCTCAAATGACGTAAGAAGACCTGAGAGACTGTCAGAAAAGTTGCTTACGGCGCCAGACATATAGATCAGACCCATAAAAAGAACTCCGAAGCCACAGGCGATATTACCCATATTCTTATGGGAGCCTCTCTTGGAAAACATAATAAGACATATACCGATAACCAAAGATAGAGGAGCAAGGTTATCAGCCTTAAAGAAATACAGAATGCTGTCCTCTGCGGAATTCAGGTCCATGAGTCTTATGACCTGAGCAGTTATCGCAGTGCCTACGTTAGCTCCTAGAACTATACCTATGGATTGTCTGAACGTCAAAAACCCCGCTCCTACAAGGCCTACAGTTAATACTATACAGGCAGTGGAACTCTGTATTACACAGGTTACCAAAGTGCCCAGAAGAAAGCCCAAAAATGGTTTGCTGGTGACCTTGGCCAAAGCGGTCTTCATAGCGCCGCCGGAACTGGACTTGAGTCCGTCCCCCATTATTCTCATTCCATAAAGGAACATGGCCAAGCCTCCCAGCGTGGCCACGATCCTGTAAAATATAACCATTTAGTTTTACCTCTGGTTTATTCGATTATGCTTCCTTGCATTCCTCTCTCAGTTCCTTGATGAGAGCGTCGATCCTTCTTACTACCTTTCTGAAGTCTTCCGCTTCATATCCTCTGGTAGTCATTGCAGCGGTTCCGATACGAACGCCGGAGGTCTGCATAGGTGAACGCTTTTCGTTAGGTACGCAGTTCTTATTAAGAGTGATGCCGTTAGCGTCGCACTTCTCCTGGAGCTGCTTGCCGGAGAACGGTTCATCCGAGAGGTCGAGGAGGATCAGATGGTTATCTGTTCCGCCTGTAACGATCTTATATCCGAGCTTAAGGAACTCGTCAGCGAGAGCTGCGCAGTTCTCTACTACTTTCTTGGCATAATCCTTGAATTCAGGTCTTAAAGCTTCTTCAGCACATACAGCCTTAGCTGCGATAACGTGCTCCAGAGGGCCTCCCTGTGCATAAGGGAATACTGCGGAGTCTACCTTCTTGGCAAGGTCTTTTCTTGCGAAGATAAGACCTCCTCTGGGTCCTCTTAATGTCTTATGAGTAGTGGTTGTAATGATATCTGCGATACCAAACGGTGAAGGATGCACTCCGCCGGCTACGAGTCCTGCGATATGAGCCATATCTACCATGAAGTATGCTCCTACTTCCTTGGCGATCTCACCGAATGTCTCAAAGTCAAGGATCCTGGAATAAGCGGAAGCACCTGCAAGGATGAGCTTGGGATGATGCTCATGAGCAAGCTTTCTTACGTTTTCCATATCGATGAATCCGTTCTCGTCTACATCATAGAATACCATGTTGTAGAGTTTGCCGGAGAAGTTTACAGCTGATCCGTGTGTAAGGTGTCCGCCGTGGTCAAGGTCGAAGCTCAGGATGGTATCTCCCGGTTCAAGCACTGACTTGTAAGCTGCAAAGTTAGCCTGAGAACCTGAATGAGGCTGAACGTTTACGTGATAATCGGTATTGAATACCTTTCTCCATAAATCGCAGCAGTATTCCTCGATCTGGTCTACGAATTCTGTTCCGCCGTAGTATCTCCCCTTGTTACCGGAATATCTTTCAACCGGTGCAGCGGGATAACCTTCTGCATATTTCCATACGAGACAGCTTCCGCATGCAGCCATAACGGCATCGGAGCAGTAGTTCTCAGAAGCGATGAGCTCTACGTTGTTTGACTGTCTCTCGAATTCCTTCTTGATAAGTTCTCCAACCTTGGGAGAAGTCTTCATGATAAGTTCATAGTTTTCAATGTTATACTTGTCGTACATTTTCTAAACCTGCCCTTCAAATTAAAATTTATTCAGCCGTTTTACAGCTGTTCGGTTTGATGCCCCTCATACCCCAGTTTAATTTAAATATATCCCAAGCAGGTTAAAAAATCAAGGCAAACGGCTAATAAATACATAATATAAACATTGATAAATGTTATATTTCAATCTTGGATTTTTCTGTCCGATGTGATACAATTTCGCATATATTCAAAAAGGAGAACATGTATGAAAATCAAAGGAGCATTGGTTCCCGCCCTTACATTCTTCGATAAGGACGGAAATATAGATGAGAACTTTCAGTTAAAGCATATGGACTGGGTGCTGGCAAACGGAGTAAACGGCCTCTTCGTTACAGGAACATACGGTTCAGGATATCTGATGACACCTGAACAGCGAGTCGAGATATTCAAGATGGCTAAGATAGTATCCCGCGCACATCCCGGAAGTTTCATTGTAGCCCACGTCGGAGCAAATGATACCAATTCATCGGTATATCTCACAAAATACGCCAGAGACCTGGGCCTGGACGCTGTAAGCGCCGTAAACCCCTATACCTTCAAGTACAGGGATGATGAACTGGTCGGATACTACAGAGACATCGTTGAAGCAGCCGGCGACATGCCCGTATTCGCATATAACAACCCTTCCCTTACCTCCAAAGCAATCGATATATCTTTAGTCAGGAAATTTGCAGCGGTCGGTGTAAAGGCTATGAAGGACTCCTCTCTTAACAGGGATCTTGCTAACGCCATAAAGGAATTCAGAGAGAATGAAGGCGTTGAATTTGAATACATCTCAGGTTCAACCAAGGACTGGCCCTATTTCAATTCCATCGGAGTTAAAGCCATGATCGCAGGTGCATGCAACTACGCACCTGACCTGGTAGCCTCAATGTACAGACTTTCTCAGACGGCTGATCACGACACATTCGTAAAAGCGTCTGATGCCGTGAACCATATCAGCGATTTCATAAAAGTCGGAAACAGTCTTATCTCCTCTCACCTGGCTCTCACCTCCAGAGGATACGACGTACCGTATATGAAAAAACCTCTCTTCTGTCCTTATGAAGAATATAAGGATAAGATCAGAGAGGACGCTGAAGAAATATCCAAAGCGATCGAACTGATAAAAGAACTGGATCCGGAATACAAATATGTTGAACTCTAAAAAAAAGGAACTCGTCAGAGTTCCTTTTTCATTATCACAGGATAACACGTAACGTTATACTGGTCGCATTCAGGGCATTTGCTCACAGCCGGCGCATCTTCCGGAACAATTTTTTCAAATCCCAGAGTCTCAAAGAATTCAGGGACCTTGGCTACGAGGTATATCCTCTCGCCTCCCATCTTCCTGACTTCGTTTATGAGCTTGTTCATCAGGATCTTCCCGATTCCGGTCCTTCTCATGGGCATATCGACACCTATTCCGCTCACATAGTACTCGCCTACCCTTTTTGAAAGAATGACACAGCCGACCAGGTAGTCAGGTTCCTGTATTACCTTCCACGCCCTGAGATTCTCATCTGTCTTTATCTCCTCATCGCTGAACTCAAGGCCCATAGGCTTCAGAAATTCGATGAGACGTTCGTATTCATCTGTCTGTTTGATATAGAATCTAAGCATTATTTCAACCTCTTTTTAAATTCAGCCCTGAACTTTCCTGCCACTGCAACGAATATGATACCCATCGAAATCGCCAGCGCTATGGTAAGAGCATTATTCCCGTTAAATGCGGCAGCCTCCATGTCTTTATCCAGAAGGCTTTCCATAGCATAGTAAAGAGATGCTCCGGGAATCAGCGCTATGGCTACAGAAGTAAAGAAAATTGTCGCCGGAGCTTTATTCACCTTAGCCATTATTTCCGAATAAATTCCGATAAAAACAGAAGCTAAAAGAGTAGGAATAAAAACGCTTCCCATCAGATCGGCGAACAAAAGGTATATGCCCCAGGCAACAGCACCTCCTATGCCGGAATATATGACCTGACGTCTCTTCATGTTGAAAAACAGAGCAAAACCTATGCATCCTATAAAAGCAGTGATTATTTGTATGATCACCGCCATAGCTCCGGACCTTATGGGTATCGTGATGAAAGGCATGTGTATCTCTATAAGTGAAAGGTTAGCCAGACCCTTCATAAGAGCCAGAGGAGCAGCGAACCCGAGTGCGATAGCACCGGCTACAAGCACTGCGTTGGCAAGTCTCAGAAGGCCGGTCGCGATGTCTCCTATCAGCATATCCCTCACTGCATTCGTCATGGCGACTCCCGGGATCATCAGCATTATTTCACCGATAAGCACCTTATCCAGATTGGCAAGGCCAAGGGAACAAAGAAGAATAGATACCACTCCCGATATCACCGAAGTAAAGAAGATTATCGCCATCTGATTGATATTGAATCTCTTGAGGTTCCCAAGAAGATTGATGATCAGGATGCTCACTATGGATGAGATAAGCCCGTCAAAGATGGATCCGCCGAAGAATATGGTGAATCCGCCTGCAACCATTATCCCGCTCAGATACCTAAGCCATAAGGGATTTACAGGCCTGTTCATGACCTCATAGTAATTTTCCCTCATCTCCTTTATGTCAGGTTTGTATGTGCAAATGTATCTGGACAGATTGTTGAGATAATCAAGCCTGTCGAAATTGGTATCGCTTCTCTTGACTCTTCTGATCTGAGTGATGATGTTGCCGTTTGGATCTTCAAATGTCACCTGGATGTTCGTGGTCGTGATAAAAGCGTTCACCCTGTCCCAGGGACAGTCATATGCAGACACCATTCTTTCGATACTGTCTTCCACACGGTTGACCTCTGCTCCGGCTACCAGCATTTCCTCAGCTATATCTAAAATTGTCTGTAATAATTTACCGTAATCCATTTATGTAAACAACTTTGATTTATGATATATCGAACCTCTTCCTTATAAGTGTTCTCAGCTTTCCTATCAGATAAAGGGATCCTGCGCAGATAATTCCGTCATAGCCCTGAGCTCTGTCCAGTGCAGCGTTCAGCGCATCGCTGTTATCCGGATAATTATCTGCTTTCCCTCCCATTTTTACTATGAGTTCAGCAAGTTCTGCCGCACTCATCTTTCTCGGATTTTCAGGTTCCGTCGCTATGAAATCATCTGCGATCTTCCTGAACTCTCCGACGATATGCTCGGTATCCTTGTCCTTGAGCATACCTGTGAGCATAAGGAGTTTCTTACTCTGAAGAAGTTTTTCGTAACCTTCCCTGAGGGTTCTGGCACCGTCGGGATTATGTGCACCGTCGATTATGATGAGAGGATCGGTATTCATCACTTCGAACCTGCCTATCTGTTTTGCTTTGAGAAGGCCTTCATATATGGCATCTATCCCGATCTCGATCTCCCTTTCATCCTGGAGGACTTCGATAGTTTTAAGTGCACATACGGCGTTCTCTATCTGATGCTCTCCCAGCATTGATATCTTAAGTCCGTAATACTGAGCTCCCAGTGTTACATCGAAGGCAGTTCCTGAGAGGCTCTCAGAGACGATCTCAGGGGTTATATCTGCTGTTTCATATAATTCAGCATTGCATTCTGAAGCCTTTTCTCTGAAGACTTCTAGGGCTTCCCCGGCCTTTGCTGAAGTAACGGCAGGACATCCGTTCTTGATGATCCCTGCCTTATTTCCTGCGATCTCTTTCAGAGTATTCCCAAGTCTGTCTGTATGATCGAATGATATGGAAGTTATAACGCTCACGAGAGGATCATTTATAACGTTGGTGGAATCTCCTATGCCGCCAAGTCCTACTTCAAGCACTACATAATCAGCCTCTTTTTCCCTGAAGTAAAGAAAAGCGACGGCAGTGATCACTTCAAATTCAGTAGGAGAATCCTCTCCTCTGTCGGTCAGTACTTTCACCTTTTCAAGGACTCTGTCGGTATATACCTGAAGATCTTCATCGGAAATAAAGCTGTGATCCAGCTCGATTCTTTCGTTGAATACCTCTAAAAACGGCGAAGTGTAGAGACCTGTCCTGTATCCCTGAGCTTCAAGGATCTCGTATATATACTTGCACACTGAACCCTTACCGTTAGTGCCCGCTACATGGATGCATTTAAGCTCATCCTGCGGATCTCCCAGTTCATGCATGAGGGATGTCATCCTCTCAAGTCCCAGTATGCTTCCGAATTTTTCAAATTCATGTATCTTTGAAATCGCGTCCATATCATTACACAGGCGCAAAAAACTCCTTGCGGATCCTTTGCGCCCTTCTCTTTCTTTTATTTTATCTTTTCACTTACGCTCTCAAGCTGTTTGGTGACCTTTTCGAGCATTTCCTCGTATTTGACGAGTTTGTCCTTCTCTGCTTGTATTTTGATCTCAGGAGCCTTGGATATGAAGCCGGGGTTGTTCAGCATTCCGTTGGAACGCTTTACTTCTCCTTCCAGTCTCTTCTTTTCTTTTGTAAGTCTTTCGAACTCTTCCCTGTAATCTACGAGTTCGTCGAGAGGAACGTAGATCTCAGCACCGTCGATAACTGCGGAAACAGCGTCCGCGGGGATATCAGACTTGCTGTCTGTATAAGTGAGTTCGGAAATATTCGCAAGGCTTACGAGATAAGGTTCTCCTGCCTTTATGTAAGCGGCTTTTTCGCCTTCTGAAAGAACAGTGACCCTGATCTTCTTGGAAGGAACTACGCCCTTCTCAGCCTTGATGTTTCTGATGGCCTTTATGGCATCCATTGACATCTCGAGAGTCTTTACTGCTTCAGGATAGATGTAGCTTAAGCTTGTCTTCGGCCATTCTGCTCCGATGATGTACTTAGGCTCATCCTCGCTGTGAGGAAGGAATCCCCAGATCTCTTCCGTGATGAAAGGCATGAAGGGATGAAGCATCTTCAGCATGTTCTTCAGGCACATGATGAGTACGAACCTTGCCACCTTCTTGTCTTCTTCGTCATCAGACCAGAGTCTGGGCTTGACGAGTTCGATGTACCAGTCACAGTATTCATTCCAGATGAGGTCGTATACCCTCTGTCCTGCCAGAGCCAGGTCATATCTGTCCATAGCCTGGTTTACGTATTCCACAGCGTCGTTGATCTTATTGATCATCCACTTATCCTCGTTCTTAAGAGGAATATTGGAGAAGTCCGTTGTATTGGCGCATACCTTTCCGCAGCAGTCTGAACAGCACTTTGCCATCTCCCTGAAGTTTCCGTCTTCGTCCTGGATATTCATGATAACGAATCTGGAAGCGTTCCAGAGCTTGTTAGCGAAGTTCCTTGCGGATTCGATCTTTTCTGTCTGGAATCTCATATCATTTCCGGGGCTGATACCTGTTGAAAGCATGAATCTGAGAGCGTCAGCACCATATTTATCTATCATTTCCAGAGGATCGATTCCATTTCCGAGAGACTTTGACATCTTACGTCCCTGAGCGTCTCTTACGAGTCCGTGGATATATATGTCATAGAAAGGCACCTCACCCATATATTCAAGTCCGGAGAACATCATCCTTACTACCCAGAAGAAGATGATATCGTAACCTGTGATCATCGTAGTCGTAGGATAGAAATAATCGAGGTCCGGAGTCTTCTCAGGCCAGCCGAAAACTGAGAACGGCCAGAGAGCTGAGGAGAACCATGTATCGAGAACGTCCTCATCCTGGTGGATGTGTTTTCCTCCGCATTTAGGACATACTGCAGGATCTTCACGGGAAACGATCAGTTCGCCGCAGTCTTCACAGTAGTATGCAGGGATCCTGTGGCCCCACCAGAGCTGACGTGAAATACACCAATCCTTGATACCTTCAAGCCAGTGAAGATAAGTCTTGTCAAATCTCTCAGGGATAAATCTTGATGTGCCGTCCTTGACAGCCTTGATCGCGGGCTTGGCCAGTTCTTCCATAGCTACGAACCACTGGTCTGAAAGCATAGGCTCTATAGCTGAATGACATCTGTAGCACTCACCTTCGGGAATCACCATCTTTTCGATCTTGACGAGGTATCCTGCATCTTCAAGATCCTTTACCCATGCCTTACGGCATTCATAGCGGTCCATTCCTTCATACTTGCCTGCAAGAGAATTCATTGTAGCGTTCTCATTGATACAGCTTACACAAGGGAGATCGTGTCTCTGTCCTACTTCAAAGTCATTGAAGTCATGTGCAGGTGTGATCTTTACCGCACCGGTACCTTTTTCGGGATCCGGATAAGGGTCTGCGATGATGGGAATGGGCTTGTTTATGATGGGAAGAAGGACCTTCTTTCCGATGATATCCTTGTATCTGGGATCGTCTCCCTGAACAGCAATAGCTTCATCGCTGAACATGGTCTCAGGCCTGGATGTAGCGATTATGATACCGTCGAAGCTTCCGTCCTCAGCGGGATATCTGAAATACCAGTAGTTGCCGTCCTTGTCGTTATGTTCAACTTCAGCATCTGAAAGTGATGTGCCGCATACCGGGCACCAGTTGATGAGACGGTTTCCTCTATAGATGAGGCCTTTTTCATATAATCTTACGAAAGCTTCCTTTACAGCGTTGGAGCATCCTTCATCCATCGTGAAGCGTTCTCTTGACCAATCGCAGGAATCTCCCAGTTTACGGCACTGACGGGTGATCCTGCCGCCGTATTCCTTCTTCCATGCCCAGGCACGCTTAAGGAATTCCTCACGTCCCAGATCTTCCTTTTCAAGACCTTCTTCCTCACGGATCTTCTGTACGACCTTAACCTCAGTTGCGATGGATGCGTGGTCTGAACCGGGTACCCAGAGAGCCTCATAACCTTGCATCCTCTTATATCTGGTGAGTCCGTCCTGGAGAGTATGGTCCAGTGCGTGACCCATATGAAGCTGTCCTGTGATGTTCGGAGGAGGCATTACGATGGTGAAAGGCTTCTTATCGGGATTGATCTCCGCTCTGAAGCAGCCCTCCTCTTCCCAGGTCTGATAGATACGATCCTCGAAATCCTTGGGATCATAAGTTTTTGCTAAATTTTTCTGCATGATAAGCTCCTTTATAAAACAACGCCGTCAAGGAAGACCTTGATGCCGATTATTATCAGAATGATACCGCCTATTGTTGTTTCTTTCACTCTCAGTTTGCCTTTGATCAGATGGCCTGCATTGAGAGCAAGCATACAAAGAACGAAAGTCGTTAATCCGATGGTGAGACCGGACACCAGCGCCATATACAAACTGTAGTCCGAAATGGTGAATCCTACCGAAAGAGCGTCTATCGAAGTCGCTATGCCCTGTACGATAAGCTCACGTACACCGATTTTTTTTACAGTTCCGTCACCTTCCTCATCCTTTTCCCGAATCATGTTTATACCAAGATAAAGGAGAAGGAAAAGGGATATCCAGGGTGTGAACTTAGTAAGTACGTTTATAAGGCTGACAAGTTCATGAACAAAAAACCACCCTATGAATGGCATGAGGAACTGAAACAGTCCAAACGTACCGGCTATCATCGCTTTGCGACCTGCTGACATATCCGGTTCTCTCAAACTATCGGCGACAGATACGCTGAAAGCGTCCATCGCCAGGCCCACACCTAAAGCCAGACTGGTCACAAAAAATGAAAGTCCAAACATAACTAGTAAATTATAGCAAATCTTTTAAGATCTGTTAAGTGGTATTTTGCTAAAAAATGGCTATAAATCATTGAGTTTTTTGTAATTCAATGATAATATTGAATTGTGCTTAGGCATGCCCGTGTTTTCGGGCTCTTTATTTTGCTTTTGAAAGGTGTGTATTTATGAAACAGAGAATATTTGAGAACAGAGTTGAAGTGATAAGATATCAGGTCTTAAGAGAGCTTGCCCGCCATGCATGGGAGGGTCATGACGCTTTCACGGCTTTCAATGATATCGCGAACGTGGTAGCTAAAAAAGGCGAACCGCCCATGAGCTGCTGCATATATAAGGACAGAGCTATAATCGCCGAACGTATGAGGATAGGTCTCGGCGAATACCACGGTTCCAAGGATACCGTTCAGGTCGTTTCCATTGCCTGTGATGAATGCCCCAAGTCCGGCCATATGATAACCGACCTGTGCAGAGGCTGCGTGGCACATAACTGCAAGGAAGCCTGTCCCAGAAACGCAATAGCCATCGATGAACGCGGATATGCACATATCGACAAGGAACGCTGTGTAGAATGCGGACGCTGCGCCAACGCCTGTAAATACAATGCAATAATCAATATGCGCCGCCCATGCGAACGCGTCTGCCCTACAGGAGCCATCGGAATGGACGATGAAGGTGCAGCTGTCATCGATCAGGATAAGTGCATCGTCTGCGGAGCCTGCGTTTACGAGTGCCCTTTCGGAGCTGTGAACGATATTTCAGGCATAATGAAAGTCGTAGATGCCATAAAAAACAAAGGTCCTGAAGAGAAGATATTCGCAATCGTCGCTCCTGCCGTAGCCGTACAGTTCCCCGGAACTACCGTAGGTCAGGTATTCAGCGCCATTAAAGCCCTTGGTTTTGACGGCGTTTATGAAGTTGCTATGGGTGCTGATGAGACAGCGATAACCGAAGCTAAAGAGCTTAAAGAGAAAGGCTTCCTCACCAGTTCCTGCTGCCCTGCTTTCGTGGAATACGTAAACATAGAATTTCCTGATCTGAAAGACCACGTATCCACTACCCTTTCACCCATGGCACTCACAGGTCGTGCTATAAAGAAACAGTATCCAGACTCCAGGATCTATTTCATCGGTCCATGCATAGCTAAGAAGTACGAATGTAAGACCGACCGTGCCGAACCTTATATCGACAGAGTCCTCACCTTCCTTGAACTGATGGCTCTGCTTGACAGCAAGGATATAGAGATCGAATCCATGGAACCTATGGATGTGCAGGACGCCTCCCCTTATGGAAGAGGTTTCGCCAAGTCCGGAGGAGTTACGAATGCGATCGTACAGGCTGTTAAAGAACTAGGTTACGATGATTTCGAGTTCAAACCCGTTATAGCCAACGGCGTGGCAGAATGCCGTGCAGCCCTCATGAAAGCAAAGGCAGGCAAACTCAACGGCAACTTCATCGAAGGTATGATCTGCGAAGGCGGATGCATCAAAGGTAACGGAACTCTCGTAAATAAAAAGAATACCGATCTTCACATAGACGACTATATGAGTTCCTCAAACAAGCAGACGATATTATAAATAAAAAACCCCCGAAGCGTTCAGCTTCGGGGTTATTTTTAATCAAAGGTTTTTCACAAACAGACATCTTATAGCATTAAGCACAGCCAGTATCATGACTCCCACGTCCGCGAGTATCGCTACCCACATGTTGGCGATGCCTATGGCTGCAAGTATCAGACATATGATCTTGACTGCCAGTGAAAATACTATGTTCTGTCTAACGATACCGATGCATTTCTTGGATATCTTTATTGCCTTGGATATCTTAAGAGGATCATCATCCATCAGAACCACGTCTGCAGCTTCGATAGCTGCGTCCGATCCCAAAGCGCCCATCGCTATACCGATATCAGCTCTTGAGAGAACAGGCGCGTCGTTTATTCCGTCACCTACAAAGGCAAGGCATCTTGAATCAGAGCACCCCTTGAGTAGTTCCTCTATAGCTTCAACCTTATCAGCAGGAAGGAGTTCAGCCTTAAAGTCGGTAAGCCCTACCTCAGAAGCGACCTTCTCCGCGATGGACTGAGCGTCTCCTGTCAGCATCACCAGTTTTTCCACTCCGGCTTTCCTGAGCTGTGATATTGCTTCTTTGGAATTATCCTTTATCTCATCGGCGATGACTATATGGCCGCAGTATTCCTTATCGATAGCTATATGGATGATCGTTCCTACGCTGTGGCAATGATCGAACTTCACACCGATGGTGTTCATCAGTTTCTCATTACCAACTGCGACTTCCCTACCGTCTACTGATGCTATAACTCCGTTTCCGCTTATCTCCTTAACGTCGGAAACCCTTGTATGATCGATCTCCTTTCCATAAGCCTGTTTGAGGCTTAGGCTTATGGGATGAGATGAATTATATTCAGCAAGGGCTGCGTATTCAAGTAGTTTATCCTCATCCATCGTGCTGTGATGCACAGCGGTGACAGCGAAGTTCCCCTTGGTAATGGTGCCTGTCTTATCGAAAGCAATCGTTTTGACCCTGGAGAGAGTCTCAAGATAGTTTGATCCCTTTATAAGGATCCCCTGGTTGCTGGCTCCACCGAGTCCTGCAAAGAAACTGAGTGGTATGCTTATGACCAGAGCACATGGGCAGCTGATTACCAGGAAAGTGCATGCACGGAGTACCCAGTCGCCCCAAACGGAACCCACGGTCTCATAGCCGCTCATTCCGATACCTGTGATCATTATGAACAAAGGCGGGATCAATGCCAGCGCCAGTGCCAGATAACAGACTATCGGCGTATATATTTTTGCAAACTTCGAAATGAAATTCTCAGACTTTGACTTTCTGGATGCAGCATTCTCAACGAGGTCCAGTATCTTGGATGCTGTCGATTCGTCGAATTCCTTAGTGGTGCGTACCTTGAGCACCCCTGTCATATTGATGCTTCCTGAAAGGACCGTGACTCCCGGCTGAACATCAACAGGCCTGCTTTCACCTGTAAGCGCACTCGTGTTAAGAGAAGATGACCCTTCCTCTATGACACCGTCAATCGGAACCTTCTCTCCCGGCTGTATCACTATAACAGAACCGGCTTCCACGTCGTCCGGATCGACCTTTTCAATACCTTCTTCAGTCTCGATATTGGCATAGTCCGGTCTGATATCCATGAGTTCGGAAATGTTCCTTCTGCTTTTAGCAACGGCATAACTCTGGAAAAGTTCTCCCACCTGATAGAGCAGCATTACTGCTACGCCTTCGCCGTATTCTCCTATGGCGATAGCTCCGATAGTCGCAACTGTCATCAGGAAATGTTCATCAAATACCTGTTTATTTTTTATTCCTTTGATCGCTTTCCGGATAATGTCATGTCCGACTATAAGATACGGAATAAGGAACAGTATGATGATCACCCATTCGGGTACCTGAACTGAAATGATCCCTTCCGATATCAGATAGAGCGGTACGAAGAATATCGCAGCTGATATTATCCTGATCAAAAGATTTTTTTGTTTCTTGTTCATAGAAATCTCCTTTTGACCTGCATAGACAGATCGTTGAATTTATAAGAAGATCTCGCAGTCGTCTTCAACTTTCTTGCAATTATTGCGAACGTTGTTCATTACTTCGTCGACGTCGGCTCCGTCTTCAAACTCCACCTTCATCTTGAGTGTCATGAAGCTCACGGTGCAGTCCTTGACACCTTCGGTCTTTTTAGCTGTCTCTTCCATGAGGTTAGCGCAGTTTGCACAATCAACGTCGATCTTGTAAGTCTTTTTCATAATGAGTCTCCATTCTGCTGCATTCTGCAGCCTTGATATAGCTGTCCGTATCAAACGGAATGATTGACATTTTATTCGAGCACGTGTTCCATCCCGTTGGAAATGATAGTCTCAACGTGTTCATCTGCGATGGAATAATATACGACCTTGCCTTCCCTTCTGTTCTTCACCAGGTTTGACTGTTTGAGGACCCTGAGCTGGTGAGATACTGCGGACTTAGTCATGCCGAGAAGCGCAGAGATGTCGCAGACGCACATCTCGTGGTTTAAAAGAGCATATAATATCTTAAGCCTTGTGAAATCACTGAAGACTTTGAAAGCATCGCCCAGATCCATGAGGACTTCATCTTCAGGCATCTGTGAAGACACTTCGTTCACTACTTCTTCGTGGATGGTATTTACTTCACACTTTTCTATTTCATAATTGATATTTATCATAACGTCACCTTAAATATACCTTATAACAATTGAACAATCGTTCAACTATTCAATCAAATAATAATTCTTTTTATATATTTTGTCAATATCGTTTTATAAAAAAAACTGCCGGCAATGCTGACAGTTTAAGGCAAAATAAATGATTAAAGTGAATATCCGAAATCTCTGAATTCTTTCAGTTTCTCCTCAGAATTGTTCTGGGATCCGTAAGCGGTTATTATCCCCATGTTAGTAGCTCCGAAGTATTTAAGCATGGACTTGTATTCGCTCACAGGAGCATCGTAGACTCCGGGAGATCCTGAACTGAGGAACATAGCATATTTGGAAGCTGCGGGCTTACCCGGAGCATAAAATCTTGTGATCACGGACATCATTTGTCCGGTAAATCCCCAGTAATATATAGGACTTGCCAGAACAACCATATCAGAGTTCGCAAGATAAGGATAAACTTCCTGCATGTCATCCTTCTGTACGCAGGTCCCGTCCCCTTTCGTATGACAGTACTCACAGCCTATGCACCCGTTGATCTTCATATTTCCTATATTGAGGACTCTTACGCTGTGTCCTTTAGCCTCTGCGCCTTCAACGAACGCCTGTATGTGAGCCTTGGTATTGGCTTTCGGACGAGGGCTGCCGTTCAAAACTAAAATATTCATGAATAAACCTCCTGTAAGTCATTATTTCTTATACTATCCCTTTTAGGAACGATTTCCTGTGTATCGGTGTTATCCCGTGAGCACTTATCCCTTCATAGTGCTTTTTTGTGCCGTAACCCATATTCGACTCAAATCCATACCAGGGATATTCTTCAGCGTAAGCAATCATCATCCTGTCTCTGGTTACCTTGGCAACAATAGATGCTGCGGCTATGGAAAGGCTGGTTGCATCTCCCATGATGATATTAGTCTGTGTTTGCGAAATACCTGTAAGTTTGACCGCGTCTATCAGGACATGGTCTAAAGTCCCTAAATCACGCTTCTGAAGCATTTTATCCGCTTTTTCGATAGATTCTGCCATCGCGCGCTTAGTGGCTTCCAGAATGTTTATTTCGTCTATGACCTGATTATCACACATTCCGATACCCACAGCGAGAGCCTTATCCAGTATGACCTCATAAAGTTCTTCTCGCTTCTTAAGGCTGAGCTTCTTGGAGTCGTCCACTCCCAGTACATCGAAATCATCGGGAAGCACCACGCACGCTGTTACTACAGGACCCGCCAGCGGGCCCCTTCCCACTTCATCCACTCCGCCGATATTTCCGTACGCCATCCTGAACTGAGCGTCATATGCACTCATCTCATCATGCCGCTTTTTAAGTTTTTCTTCTCTTTCAGCCTTAGTCATCTCAAACTTTCTCCAAAGTGATCTTTCCTATTGCAGCCGACCTGAATTCATCCAGAACGGTCTTAGCGGTCCTTTCATAATCTATCCGCTTGCCGGGAAGTATGAAGCCCCTTTTCTTAGCAATGGCTTCCATATTGGCAAGAGCCGCTTCCTGTTCTCCGTCGACCTCTCTCTCAAAAGTATCGGAATAGTCTCCGTCCTTTAAGATCTCATCCAGCTTATATCTGGATATAAGGAGTTCCGGATAATCCCTCGAGAGGACCTTTATCAGTTCCAACGCAAGTTCTGACATGTCCATGATCTCATCCTTTATTGATCCGCAGAAAGCGAGATTTAGGCCTACCTCGGGATCTTCGAATTTGGGCCAGAGTATACCGGGCGTATCCAGAAGCTGCATACCGTTATCGACGCTCAACCATTGTTTCCCTTTGGTGACTCCTGGGCGATCCCCCGTCTTGGCTGATTTTTTGCCCGTCATCCTGTTTATAAGGGATGATTTTCCTACGTTGGGGACGCCTACTATCATCATCCTCAGAGGCTTCTTAAGAGCTTTATCGCGGTTCTTTTCATCCTGGAGTTTTTCCAGCATCTTAAAGAGTTCCTTGACACCGTCACCCCTGTTGGCGTTCAGCTTGAGCACAAGGTTTCCCTGTCCTCTGAAATGGTCAGCCCAGTCATTATTGGCCTTGTCATCGGAGAGATCGCTCTTGTTAAGTATTATTATTCTCTTTTTTGACTGGATCAGCTCATCTATAATAGGATTCCTGGATGATCTGGGTATTCTCGAATCTATGACCTCGATCACCAGATCTACCATCTTAAGGTTTTCCTGAATGAGCTCCCGGGTCTTCTTCATATGCCCGGGATACCAGTTTATGTTCTTAATGCTTTCACTCATTGTTTTCGGTGCTTTCTGTTATTTCGTAACTATGTCTTTCGACTTCCAGATCATAATATTGCTTATCGCCATCAGGAGATTCGATGATCAGTCTGGTGTGACCTGTCTTCCTGAAATCTGCGTTTATCATGTATGCTTCGATACCTTCTTCGTAAACTATCTCACAGGTGCCGAATCTTCCATCTTCAAAGAATGCAGTATATGTATCGTCGAACTCTGCTCCCAGTTCTCCGCCATCCGAAAGAATATTGGTATTGTAAGAACTTGTACCATGTATCAGAGTAAGTCCGGTAAATGCTATCAGTATGCACAATGCTATTATAAAACTGATCTTTATCAGTTTTTTGTCCCTGAAGATGAAGAGTGAATAAAGTATTATGGTCACCGCACAGAAGATGGTGCTTAGAAGGTGGTTCGGGAAAAATGATACTGCTTCTCTCAAAAAACCGCTGTAATGGAAACCAATGAAAAGCATTACCGGAACCAGTATGAACAGACCCCACCACTTATCTTTCTTGAGGTAATATCCTATATATCCCATCGGTAATGTAAGAATGGTCCAAAGGATCCAGTTCTTGTAATAGATCATTATCCCCCATCCCATAGCGCTGAAAGGAACCTGGACCAGGTAAACCAGCGGCTGGCTTATAAGGAAGAACACGAAGCATTTAAGCGCTGAATCCAAGTTGGATTTGCTGTTCATTATTATTATCGTGCCGAAGAATACCCATACTTCGAACGATATGGTTATATCCGCAAAAGACGTATCCTGTGTCTGAGGAAGATAGGCCATAAGTCCTGTATACAGTCCGGCGATCACAGCAAATATTATTAACTTGGGCCAGGTAAGATTTATTCCTCCAAAAAGTTTTCTCATGCGTTTTCCCTCTTTTGATTACTTGGCAGTAGGATGATCGTTATTTATCCTGAAAGAAGATATCTTGCTTTTCAGAAGTTCAAGCTTTTCATTATCCTCTGTTCTCTCGTGTTTGAATTTCTTGATGTTTTTAAGTTTGCTGATCTGGAGACCGTTCAGTTTGCTGAAGAATTCTTCGGCAGCAAGATCTCTCTTCTCTTTCGATTCCTCAGCAAGCTGTCTGAATTCAGCGCCTTTCTGCCTGATCTCCTTCCCGAGCTCAGCCTTTTTCTCTCTGAAGCCTTCACGCTGCTCATTAATCGTAGCAGCCAGTATCTCAGGCGCTTCCGATATCATGACGTAACGTTCCTGCGCTCTCTCATTGAAGCCTGCTTTATACTCCTCGATTCTCTTGAGCAGCGAGTTAAGACTTGCTTCTGTCAGGGCGAAATCAGCTCCGAAAACCATAGCCAGGACCATTGCAATACCTTCGTACACAAGACCGGGGATCTCGGAGTGAAGTCCGCTCATAAAAGGAATAAGCACCTTTACGCAAAGCACGCCTGCCAGACCGAATCCCAAACTTGCAGGAAGACAGATCCTGCCGTTGAGATTAAGAGGCATATGGCTGTAGTCCCACCATCTCGCGTGGAAACGCTTTTCCAGTACCCAGGAAGTGGCGTATTCAGCGATAGCAGATCCTACCATCGAAATAATGAATATGACAGGTATAGACATCTCCTGAAGGTTTCCCGGAAGAATATATCCAAAAAGGATCTCGGCTCCTACCACGCAGGATCCGTATATCGGGCAGTACGGCCCGAAAAGGAAGCCCCTGTCCATCCAATGATGTTCTCTTGCTGTGCAGTATATGGATTCCCATACCCAGCCCAGGAAACTGAAAAATATAAATTCAACAAAAAACTGTGCAAATATCATATCAAACCTTTTCAGGCATGTACCAGTAGGAGTGCATGCCGCTCATATATGTTATTCCGCTTTTAGGCACCTGCGTCAGGCAGTTATATACGTTTGTAAAGTCTCCGGCGCCTGATGCTATTGCCATAGCTCCCCAGAAGCCAAGGAAAGACAGGTTCGGCCAGATCATAAAAAGAATATACGGTATAAAGCCGAAAGCTATATTGGGACACATGCTCATGGCAATGAAACGCCATTTGGGCATATCCTCAGTACCTACTACGAAGAGCATGCCTTGCTTCAGGTTATGATGATAATATACATCTTCTTTGAACCAGATGGCGTGAAGGAACTCATGCGGGACCAGAGTCGCAAGATACAACACAAATCCCAATATGAAGCCTTTGCTGAAGATCCCGGATGGATCACCGGCAGCTAAATGCCATCTGAAAAGTCTGAAATAAAACAGTCCCAGTGTAACTATCAGGATAGCTATAGCCAGGAAATTCATCTGCAAAGCAAACTTTTTCATGTCTTCAGGCTCCTTGAAAGGCACATAACCTTCAGGGTGCTCTCTCTGAGGCAGATCGTTCTCATTTCCTGAATATTTGCCTGCATTGTGAAGTCTCATAGACGTTCTCCTTAATTATCGTAATCAAATCCGCTGTGTTCACCAAGAGGCTTATCAAGAAGCTCCGGATTCTCAAAGACATGCTTGAGGAGTCTCAGGCTCTTGGCAAAGTAGAAACCGTCAGCTATCCTTTCATCAAGTGTAGCACCGAAATCCACAACATCCCTTATCTCCTTATGGCCATCCGGCATAAGCATTTCCTCTTTGTGAAGAGTGCCTATGGTGATCATGATGCTGTTGGTACCGTAATTGTTCAGATGGTGGTAAACAGAAGGACACTTTATGCTTCCCAGGTTGCTGGCAAGCACCGTCGTGTAGTTTGGATCGCCTTCGGTGATGAATTCCGGATTTATCCCCCAGAAATCCAGCCACCTGATTATCCTGATCAGAACCATAATCATAAGTCTGGGCATGGCAGCGAACTTATCCAGGAGTTCATCCACTCCGCCTGTAGCGTGTTCGCTCTTTCTCGTCTCTTTGATATCTCCTACTATCTTCCTGCTGATGGAATCGATATTGTCATCATCTTTGGGAACCAGCACCATAAGAGCCTCCTCCGCAACGTCAGAAAATCTTCTCTTGGCGACGAAGCTCAGAGATATCTCTTCTCTCTCGTACATCCTGTAGCCCTGGATGAATCTGTTAAGAAGAGGTCTCTCCCTGATTATCCTGTCTATACAGGTAAGTGCGCAATGGAATATGGTAGTCTTATATTCCGGATGCTCAGCGTTCTTCTTTTCGATATACTTCAATAACTCCGTAGCATCGATCTTATCGTTAAGATAGACCTCACAGTCCGTTCTTTTCGGGAAAAGATATCCCATTACGGTCTGGAGCCCGGGCGCTTTGACATAATGGCCGTCAGGCCTGTCTCCGTGTTTTTTGTTCTTTATCCTTGTCTTCATATTTCATACTCCCTGTTTTTTTCAGGTTTAAAGCAGGTATATCCTGCTTTTTTTGCATTTATTTCAAATCCAAGAGTGTCCACTTCCGAACTCATCGGAGGAAAGCTGTCATCGATATGATACAGCATTATTTCCTTCGGTTTAAGCTTCTTAACGAACTGCATTGCATAATCATCCTGATCCGCCCTTCCCTGAAGAGCCATAATGAGAAGATCTGCGCCTTCCGGATATTCGGTTTCCGGATCCATGCCCATGGAACCCATGATCTGGATGCGCTTTCCTTCGGCTTTTATCTCATAAAAGAGCATTTCACCGTTCTCCTCATAGAGTTTACGCAACGCCTGTATCTCGCGGATGCGCTTTAAATTGGAAATAGTCCTCTTATTCAGCAGAGTACTTATTATGATGGGGATATCAAATTTGCAGTGTCTTCCCTGATAAGCTTCTATTTCGAAAGGTCCGAAGTCTTCCTTATATCCCGGCCTGATCACGTGAAGCTGCTCCTTCTTCAAGCCATCCATTAAAAGAGACTTCACAGGCTCATTCGTTCCGAATATCTGTGTATCTGTTCCCTTGTAGAGATTTTTAAAATGATAGATATGGTCAAAATGTCCGTGACTTATATACACCCTGTCCGCTTTTCTGTAGAGTTCTGCCAGTTCGGGACGTCCGGGCTCATCATAATGTTTATTGAGAGGCATCTCCATAAAAGGATCAAATGTGAGAACGCAGCCCTCTGATTCGATCAAAAGCGATGCCGTTGTAGTCCATATGATCTTCATTGATTATAATTTTCCTTTCCTTCTGCAGTGATCAGTTCTTCCTCAGCTTCTTTCTCAAGCACCCTGTAAGCTACCTTACCCACAAGCGTCTTCGGCATTGAATCCTTAAATAAAAGTTCTTTGGGAAGCGCGTATGAGGCAACATGAACTGCCAGCTGCTCCATAATGCTCATCCTGGTCTCTTCTGTAGGTTCATATCCGTCTTTAAGCACCACGTATGCGCGGATCCTTTGCATGCGCCGTGGGTCTTTTACTCCTATCACGCAGCTGTAAGATACTTCCTCACATCCATCCAGCGCATTCTCGATAATGCTCGGATAAACGTTATAACCGTTAGTGACGATCATTCTTTTTATGCGCTGACGGAAATAAACGTAGCCATCGTCATCCATCATACCCAGATCTCCGGTATACAGCCATATATTGCCGTCCGCCAGGCGTCTAAGGGTCTTATCGTTTTCAACGGGATCATTGATATATCCCTTCATGACTGAAGGCCCTCTGAGTATGATCTCTCCCTCTTCTCCGTTAGGGACTACTTCATCTGTATCAGGCTTCACAATGGCATATACTGTATCAGGGAAAGGAAGACCGATGCTTCCCTCTTTATAAGTATTCTTAGGCGTAAGACAGCTTGCAGTCACACATTCAGTAAGTCCGTATCCTTCTCTCACCTGGATACCTGCATTATGTTCCTTAAGAAATTTGTCGATCTTATGTTTCAATTCTGAAGAAAGGGAATCTCCGCCTGAAAACATACCGATAAGGAAACTCATGTCGAAACCATCGAGTTCAGGCAGATGAAGCAGTGCTTCAAAAATAGTGGGAACGCCTGCGATAAGATTTGGTTTCTTTCTCATCAGCATGTCCGCATAAGATTTGGGATTGAAGGTAGGCATCAGTATGCATCGTACACCATGAATCAGGACGGCATGTATGTTGATGCCAAGGCCGAATCCGTGAAATATCGGCATGCAGCTCAATATGCTCAGGCCTACCCTGAACTCCTCATCTATGGCCTCTCTTGCCTGAAGAGCACAGGCATTGAAGTTCATGTCTGTCAGTTCTATTCCCTTGGGCTTTCCGATGGTTCCTCCGGAATAAAGGATGACAGCAGTACGGTCTTTTTCATACGGTATTTCAGGCAGTTCTTCTGTCCATCCGGATCTTAAAAATTTAGACCATAGAACAGCGTGATCCGTATTCGGATATCCCAGATACTTTCTTCCCTCTTTCGCTATGTATAACGCTTTAAGATGAAGAGGAAGCTCGTTCTGCATGCGGGCTACGAGCACTGTTACAGGATGATCCACTTCCTTAAGCGCTTCTTCAACTTTCTGATAAAACATGTCAAGAACAAGTATCATCTTTGAGCCTGAATCGTTGAGATAAAAAGATATCTCAGATCTTGCAGACTGTGGATGGATCATGGATGCGACGGCACCTATCCTGTTAAGCCCATAGAAAGCGTTCAGCGCCTGCGGACAGTTAGGCATACAGATAGTGACCTTATCACCCTTATGGATCCCGTTAGCTCTGAACGCTCTGGCAGCGTCTTCTATTTTTTCAATGAAATCCCTGTAACTTGTCTTTATATCAAAAAATTCATATGCGGGTTCATCGGGATATATATCAGCTATCCTTTTTACCATGTCGAACATGGTCTTTTCTGGATAGTCAAGATGTTTTGCTTGTTCTGACATTTAAATTATCTCCAAAAAACTATTGCGCCGTAAAAAACGACGCAAATATTTTATCATAATATTAACACCAATTCAATCTATGCTTATTCCATCCTGCATCCTTTGCCGGAATTTTTTGCTTTCAGTAGTATAAAGAATACACAGTATACGAGAAGTACTGTTACCAGGATGTTGACGTACATGTTTTCTCTGAATACAAGCATAAGCGCTGCGAAAGCGATGAGCATAAGGACTATCGTAACAATAAACTTAGGGTTCGGCCTTGAACGTTTTTTCATGTATATTCCGAGAAGGAACAGGCACACGAAGTACAAAATAAATGAACCAGTGAGGAAAAGCGTCTTAGGCATAAGCGCAACCTCTTCTTCCCTCATGAATTCCAGAGCTGCAGTCAGGGTGCTCAGAGAGAAGATCAGGAAAAGATGGATCATCATATAACCTGTACCGTTTGTTATCAGTTCCCTGTCTATAAGGTGATCATAGAGAATTTCATAACTCTGGAAAAGCCCTACTACGATCAGAAAACCCATCAAAGCGAAGTAGATATTATTTATGCTGACTTCTCCTTCAAAATATCCTGATATCGCGATTATCATCTCCCCGAAAGTAAATACCACGTAGAGCATAGCTCGTTCAGTCAAATGAGCGAAGTCCACAGGGACAAGCGAATTGATGTCCGCGGAAATAATCGTAAAGATGATGCCGAATACAAGAGCTATCGGAGCAAGTATCAAACCGGTCTTTGCATATATCGGGATCGTTATCAGGACAATGAAAGCTTCTGAACCAAGCATGATCATGGTGTAACTGATCTGCACCGCTTCCCATGGTTTAGAATCTTTTATCTCTCTGTATTTTAACAGGTAATTGATAAAAATATTAAGGAGTATAAGTGCCCAGGCTATGTTGTATTTATAGTAGAACCAATGCTGCCACTCCACTCTCGTGGCATCTCCCATAAAATACAGCAGGAACATATTGACCAGTATCATTATATGTTCCCGTAACCCGTTTGAACCGTACCTGTTGATATAGAAATTAGTGAAATTCCATATCTGGATGATTACAAGCGTACCCAGAACAAAGGTAAAAAACGACATGGGCGCGATAAACCCATCCTCGATATTATGCATCAGGCTGCTGTTCCTGCCGATCATGTAAACGAAAATAAGGTCGTATATCAGTTCTATATATTCGACCTTCTTTTCATCTTTTTCATTTAATAAACTGTTTTTTATCTCCTCAAACATAAGCTATCGATCTTATAATTCACAGGCTTTAAGACTTACTTTTATGGCTCCTCCGCGAATTATCTGCTCTCCTACTTCTTTAAATCCCATCGCCTCGTGAAATTTAAGGCTTGCTTCATTATACGGGATGGTGTCGACTTCACAGGTCACTACTCCTACTCCGGTCTCTTCAGCGTGGTTTTTAACGCAGTCATATAACTGCCTCCCTAAACCTATCGATCTGTATGGTTCATCGATCACTATCCTGTCTATATAGAGAAACTCCGGATATTTTTTACTGAACCATACGTAGTTTTCACTGTCATACGGGTGTCCTTCACGCATTGCCATCAGGAACGCTGCAAGCTTACCATCGACTTCAGCTACGATGAACATCTCGCACATATCCCTGAGCCAGAGCATCCTTTCCATCGGCATGGGAGAAAGCACTTCAACGTTCACCTCATTAAGATTGAGAACAAAATCATAATCTTTTACTTCTGCATTTCTTATAACGATATCATTTGCCATTATTAACCTCCAGTTCATATGCCAGTTCCTGGCAAACTCTTACCGCAGCCGGTTCATCCGTTCCATTAGAAGCAAAACATAAGATAAACGGATGATAGCCGAATACTATGCCAACGTCGTTTTCTATACCACTATCTTCACCTGTCTTATGGGCAACAGGCAGGTTTCTGATATAAAACGGAATCTTATACGTATTCTGCTGATTCTGAAGTATTGCCAGCATCTCAGAGCTGGCCTTTTCAGAAACCAGCTTCCCTTCATACAGCATCCTGAAATAATCAGCTGCATCATTGAGTGAAAATATGTTTTCCAGACCCAGGGCTCCCGCGTCTGTATCGAACAGTTTTCTTTTCAGCAAAGTAGATCCGGCCCCCAGGCTCTTTATATGCTCATTTATTCTTTCCATCCCAAGCAGATCGATCATGATATTGGTCGCTGTGTTATCGCTGATCAGGATCATCAGACTCAGGATATCGTGAACTGTCAGTTTCAGTCCGGCATGCAAAAAGTTCAGGACCCCGCTTTCGGGAAACATGTCTTCAGTCAGCACTCCATTTAACTGATCATTTCTGTAATCCGCAAAACCGGGACCGGGAACCATATCGGTATTCTGTATCTCTATCTCTTTATTAAGATCCAGATATCCCTTTTCATACATCTCATATGCGCATGACATGATCCAGAGTTTGATCACGCTAGCGGATTCAAATATATCATTATCCTGTCCGGAAACAACAGTTACCCTTTCGCCTGTGATCAGGTCTTCAAACAATACCCCTGCTCTTCCCGGTAAATTATTGAGTTTGTTCTCTAAATAATTTCGTATTTCCATATTATTTTAAATCAAGCGCCATCCGATAGCCGAAAGGCGCTTTTGATCAATAATCATTCTTTTTCAAGAAAAGCAAATATCTTTTCCCAGTATGGGATAAGTACGGGTGAATCAGTTCTGTAAAGCTCATGTTTCATGCCCGGGACAACGTATTTCTCGCTTCCTTCCACCCACTCGCAGAACAGATCTTCGGCTGAGTTTTTCACAAGTGTATCTTCTCCTGCCTGTATCAGAAGTACCGGGATCCTTATAAGGTCAGCTTTAGACATAACGTACCGGCAGGCCCTGGCAGCCTGCTTGCCCCACTGTATTGATGGAGAACACGTCTGGATATACGGATCCTCCAGAGTTTTTTTGAAATAGTAATTATATCTGCATTCGGATGAACAGGCGCAGTTTGCAAAATCCGGCTCAGGATTGAAGGTGCCGTCAGAACCGAAAGGATTCTTACGCCTTTCTCCTATTCCGATAATGCTGGCAGCAGCATAAACGACGGGAACGGGAATCCTTCCGAAATTAAGACCCAGCATGGGTGAACTCAATACCGCCTTATCAAAGAGATCAGGATTATCTTCTATGATCTCAGCTCCGATACAGCCGCCCATCGAATGACAATAAAGATACACAGGGAGATCAGCTGATGAGGGCTTTACAAGGTTCTCCACATAATACTTGAAGTCGCGTTCGTAATCCGTAAAATGCTCTACGTGCACTACGTAAGGGTTGTCATTCTCTCTTATGGATCTTCCATGACCTCTGTGATCCAGGCCCCATACTTCATATCCTTTCTGAAGCATGTAGTACACGGATTCATAAAACTTTTTGATTGACTCCGTGAAGCCGTGACAAATTACTATGACACCTTTAGGATCATCATTCTTAAAATGTTCGTAATAGATATCTTCACCGGGAACCCTGTTAAAATATCCGTTTTCCATCCTGGATGTCACGAAGGGTTCAACGACCGACTTCATGACCTCTTCGTAATTATCTTCTTTTATCCAGTTCATAAATCTCTCCGGAATGATATTTATTCTATATTACCGGGCCGAGGGCCAAAGCTATCAGGACCCCGCCTAACACAGTAACTACGACCTGGATCACACCTGAAGAAAGAGCTACGACAGTAAGAAGAATTATAACGGCATTTATAAGATCCATGATCAGATCATTGAAGTGAAAATACAGGAAGCCGCAGTCGAAACAGTAAGCTCCCATTACTCCGATAATTACAGCCCCAAAAGCAATTGAAGGCCAGCTGTTGCTCTTAGCGTACCAGAAGACCATTGCAAGAGGGACAGAGATAACAGCAATTATTATCCACGTAGTCATGTGTTCCGGTCTCGGAGCGGAACTGAATACGATGGGAACAACATTCATACCGACTATAACACCGACAAAGAATGCAAATTCGTTTACCGCTGCTTTTAATGGTCTGGAACTTGATACTGCAACCAACAGTCCCAACATGAACCATATAGGCGGTCTCTTGAACACCTCATTCAGCTGAAGGTCTTTAACGATATCCATCCACCATACGGAACTGTTTGTTGCAAAGAATTCAAAAGTCTGGGCAACAACGCCGACAATGATACCAAAGGCCAGTACCAGCACACTGGAGACTATGCTAGAAGCCAGGGAAACGTCAGTTTCCGGCTCTCTTATCTTATCCAGAGCATCAAACTTGAATTTGTTTAACATTTTTCTGTCCCCTCTTATTCACGAATAAAAACTGACAATTATATTATAATAAAACTTATCTTTTCAGTCAACGGAGTCTGTTATCTCGCTGTCCATTTTACGGCGTTTTTTATTAATGATAATAACTATGACAGCAGCAATTATAACTACAGCCAGACCTGCAACGTACCTCATAAGAGGATATTCCTCAAAGAAGCCTTTTTCGGGGAGTTCTGAACCGAAGAAAGTGAATCTATCCGGGAGGCTTTTACCTTTGGCTTCCACATAAGCTTTCAGATCTTCCTCAACGAGTTCAAAAGGTCTCGGTCCGTACGTGAGAAGGACCTCGTGGAACTCTTCTTCATTGAAATCATCCCCCATCGCCTGCTCTGTTCTCTCCCTGAATTCCATGAATCTGGCTACCCCGTATCCGTAAGGGATATATGAGCCCGGCATTTCGATGGAGATCTCATATAATTCCTGTGCGTAAGCTGAATCAAAACCTACTCTGTCCAGCCATTCTGACAGCTCGTCCACATCATATCCAAGCCCGTTAACGGCTATATCTGATGCGGAATATACCATGTATGAAAGTATATCGTTGAGATAAAGATAATTAGCTGATGTCTTATCCAGTCCTGAACGCTCGAGCATCGTCCTTTCAACATAATTTGCCCAGCCTTCTTCGTAACCCATGAAAGTCAGCTCATGTCTCAGAGGCTTATATCCGTCGGAATCCTGATACCAGGTAAACTGATACAGATGTCCCGGAAAGCCTTCATGTGCCAGAACATAATACAATGTATTGATATCATTTGTATTGTCTTTATTTACCCTTATTATATTCTGCTTTACATTGTCGACCGGTGCCGGGATATAATATGCCATAGCGAAGTCGTTCGAACCGGAAGGAAGATAAGATGGCGTATATTCCACGTCAGGTCCTTCAGGAAATCCCTCCATATTGTTCCTGAGATATGAAAGAACGTCGTCAAGTGTATCAAGTCCGTCTATCTCACCGGGTTCAGTAAACTCCTGATCATTTTCAAAAAGATAGTCAAGATAATCATATGACTCCACGATAGCTTTATTGAGATAATCGAAGATTTCTTCAAGGCTGTAACCTGAGCTGCTCGTATACCTTACGAGAGCTTTATAGTACTCGAGGCCATACGGGTCGCCTTCTTCAGTCACATATTCTGAAAGCGCTCCGGTCTCTGCACTCCTTGATCCTTTTAATCCTGACAGGAACGATCTGACGTCTCTTAATGCAGGTATCACGCTTTCTGAAATAAGTGATCTGTTTCTTTCTTTATATGCTTCTCTTTCAGGATCTGAAATGCCGTCGAATTTATCTATATTATCTTCAAAATTGATGACTAAAGGACATTTCTCCCCTTTTTCTATTATCTCATTGAGTTCTGACATGGCATCTGAATAGCCTAGATCATCAAGAAAATATCCGGCTTCTGCCTGCTTCTTGGTAAACTCTTTCATCTGATCCATGTATGACGGCAGTTCCTCTATAAGAGTCAGATAATCCTCTACATCCTGCTTTTCATAGAACATGAAATCTGCGAAATAATCCATGACATTTATAATGTATCCCGTAAAAGGCCTGAACATGAACTGAAATTCAGGGTAAGAATACATGCCTATGGACGTTTCAAGATAATCTTCAAAGGCCATATAGTCATGCCATTCGACCTCATCCAGTTTTTCAGGATCGAATTCGTGAAGTTTTTCAAGAGCTTCCTCCGCGTATGAAACGGTCTCTTTGAATTCCTCCTCATCGATATTTCCAAAGGTCACTTCCGGTTTTGTCAGTCCGAGGCTTCTCCAGTCATATACTGATGAATGCATGGTAAGATAATCGGATTCCACAGTATCTTTCCATTCATCATAAAGATAATCTGAAAAGCCGTTATCTTCGGCCGATGCCGGAACTATATTCAAAACGGCTATAAGCAAAGCTGTTAAGACAGCCAGACTTTTCCTGATATATCCTTTCATTTCGTTTCCTTTCTCGGTCCGTTTCCGGCGTTAGGTGTACCCTGGGGAAATGGAGCCCCGAAAGTTCTTCTCCTGTGTCTCCTTCCGGCATTCATGACGGATTCCGATATCCTTTTTCTGTTATGGCTCCTGATTATCCTTCTCAAAGGATCGAGCTCTGTTTTGTACGGTTTTGGAAGTCTGATCTTAAGCATGGCCATCTTCTCTCTTTATTCAGCGGATACAGTTTTTTCAAGCAGGCAGCAGGCCTCTATATGCTTTGTGAAAGGGAAATTATCAAAAGACTTCAGATATACGGCGTGATACCCTGAGTTCTCCAGATACGCCAGATCCATGGCAAGGGTCTTAGGATTACAGCTGATATACAGGATCTCATCTACTCCGTAAGCTATGATCTTATCAAGCGCCTTAGGCTGTATTCCCGATCTCGGTGGATCCACAACTATAACGTCAGGTTTCTCAAAATTTCCCTGCTCCAGCACCTTAAAAACGTCCCCGGCGTAGAATCTGCAGTTATCAAGTCCGTTCATGGCAGCGTTTTCTTCTGCCGCTTTCACCGCTTCTTCCACTATCTCCACTCCCAGAACTTCTGAAGCTTTAAGCGCCATTATCTGGGATATGGTACCGGTACCGCAGAAAAGGTCGAAAACTTTTTTCCCGCTTATGGTTTTCCCGTTATCTTCCGGTCCTGCTGCTCCGATCAGTGCAAGAGCTTCAGAATAAAGCCTGGTAACGGCTTCAACGTTTGTCTGGAAAAAGCTGAAAGAGCTTACCTTGAACTTAAGTCCCAGGAGTTCCTCCATATAGTAATCTCTTCCGCTTATTATATGTACCCTGTCAGGTACTACAGCGTCCGCAAGCGTATCGCAGTCAGTGCGGAGGATACCTACGACTCTATTGTCCAGATCAAGCCCCATTATCATGTCAGCGAAGGCTTCGTCATCAAAAGGTTCGCATCCCTCACCGCAAGCGGAGATATACGCTTCATCAGATGCGGTTACGATATTTACCAGCAGTTCTCCTGTATTTACACCGCGCCTTACTATAAGATTACGCATAAGGCCGGTATGGGATTTTTTGTTGTACTTAGGATATCCGCGTTCAATAACAAAGTCCAGAGCAGCTCTGAGTATCTTATTGAAATCCGGGTGTACAAGCTGGCAGTGATCGACAGTGACGATGGACATGAAATGACCTTTTTTGTGCATGCCAAGCGTCATCTCACCGTCCTTTACAAGGTCGCCGAATGTGTATTCCATCTTGTTCCTGTAGGCATACTGCGAAGGACAGCCTTCGATGTGGTCCACCCTGTCGGGGTGGACATCATTCTTCTTCAGAAGAAAATATACGTCATTCTCCTTTGTCCTAAGCTGTTCTTCATAATCCACTCCCTGATATATGCATCCGCCGCAGAATTCATCATGGGGACAAATATCCATATAAAATGTTTTATCAGAATTTTCCATATTTATCATAGAATTCCTTTTTGTATTCGGGGAATCTGTCTTCTTCTATTGCTTCTCTCATGTTTTTCATGGTATTCACAAGGAAATTCAGATTATGTTCCGAGAGGAGCATTGAAGACAGTATCTCTTCTGATTTGAAAAGATGTCTGAGATAAGCTCTGGAGTAGTTCCTGCAAGTGTAGCAGTTACACTCGGGATCAAGCGGTCCCCAGTCCCTCTCATACTGTTTGTTCTTTATGTTGACCCTTCCATGGGATGTCATAGCCAGGCCATGACGGGCTATCCTGGTAGGAAGGACGCAGTCAAACATATCTATGCCGCGCTCCACGCCTTCAAAAAGATAATCAGGAGAGCCGACACCCATGAGGTATCTGGGTTTTTCCTTAGGAAGCATATCCGGACAGTCATCCATCATGTCAAGGAAGACTTCTTTAGGTTCACCTACGCTGAGACCGCCTATGGAATATCCGGGAAGATCCAGATCGGATATATATTTCGAACTTTCTTTTCTCATATCCTTGAACATGCCGCCCTGCTGGATACCGAAAAGAGACTGTTTCTCAGGCTTATCTTCTTCTGAATAGTGATAGTCCTTACACCTCTTTAACCATCTGTTCGTAAGAGCCAGGGACTTCTCAACGTACTTGTGATCAGCATCGGGAGGAGCGCATTCATCAAAAGCCATCATAATGTCAGAGCCCAGAGCTTCCTGGATCTCCATCGACTTTTCAGGGCTCAGCATATGTTTTGACCCGTCAAGGTAGGATCTGAATGTGACTCCCTCTTCGGTGATTTTTCTCATATGTCCGAGGCTGAATACCTGAAATCCGCCTGAATCAGTAAGTATCGGCTTTTTCCAGTTCATAAACCTGTGGAGACCGCCGGCTTCTTTCACAATATCATGACCGGGCCTCAGGTAAAGATGATATGTGTTTCCCAAAATTATCTCAGCTCCGAGATTTTCAACATCTTCGGGTTTCATGGCCTTCACCGTAGCCTGAGTTCCTACAGGCATGAACACAGGAGTCTGAACGTCGCCGTGCGGAGTGTGAAGCACACCGCGCCTTGCTCTGGTCCTGTTATCAGTCTTTATAAGATCGAACGTTACTGCGTTTTTCATCTATATCTCCATTATTTAATAATATAAAATCAGCCGGCCTTAGGACCGGCTGATGACATTATACACTATTTTACCCGATTCGGGAAGCGAAATCGCTCACACTGATATCCTGAAGCTTATCTCCACTGGAATCCCTTAAGACCGATTATGTAGAGTGCGATAACGATGATGGGCACAACATACTTGAATATGGGTTTCATCCACTGCTGTACCTTCATACCCTCTCCTTCATTTGCTTCACGCACGAAAGCATCCCAGCCCCATCCGAACCTGTCGTTGGTGCAGAACACCGTCATGATAAGAGCTCCAAGAGGAAGCAGATTGTTTGATACGATGAAATCCCAGAAGTCAAGCCATGCGGAACCTTCAGCGAATGGCTGGAAGTGGAACACGCTGTATCCGAGAGCCGTAGTAAGCGCAGAAACGAACACAACTACTCCGCAAAGAAGCGATCCCTTCTTACGGTCAAGTCCTGTGATCTCTCTTACGCATGCAAGGATGTTTTCACAAACTGCAAGTACGGTAGAGAAAGCTGCAAACGTCATGAACAGGAAGAATACAGTTCCCCAGATCCTGCCGCCCGGCATGCTGTTGAATACAGCAGCCATAGTATTGAAAAGCAGCGCAGGACCCGCGTCTACTTCAAGTCCCAGAGACGTGCATGCGGGGAAGATGATGAGTCCTGCCATGATTGCAACAAAGGTATCGAGGCAGATAACGTTTACAGACTCACCCATGAGTGAACGTTCCTTACCTATGTAGCTTCCGAAGATAGCCATCGAACCAATACCGATGGAAAGCGTAAAGAACGCCTGGTTCATTGCAGCAACTATAACGCCGAAGGTTATCTTTGAGAAATCGGGAACAAGGTAGAACTTAAGCCCTTCTGCAGCTCCGCTTAAAGTCATGCTTCTTATGGCAAGGACAACCATAAGAATGAGCAACGCCACCATCATATACTTTGTTACTCTTTCAAGTCCGGACTGCAGGTTGAATGAAAGCAGTATGAAAGCTATCAGTACAACTATGAAGAGGTATCCCACATTGAGTCCCGGGTTGCTGATCATAGGGCCGAAACCAAGATCCTCATGAGCCCCTCTTAAAAAGCTTACGAAATAATATACGATCCATCCCGTAACTACGGTATAGAATGCCATAAGGCAGAAGTTTCCGAAGAGTGCCAGTCCTCCGTGGATATGCCACTTCTGACCGGGTCTCTCCAGTTTCTGATACATTTTAACGGGGCTAGCCTGAGAAGCTCTTCCAAGAGCAAATTCAACAGTCATAGCCGGAAGTCCCAGAAGGATAAGGCAGATGATATATACGAGCACGAATGCTCCTCCTCCGTTCTGTCCTGTCATCCAGGGGAATTTCCATACATTGCCGCAGCCGATCGCACAGCCCGCACTGATGAGAATGAAGCCGAGCCTGCTGCCTAAACGTTCTCTTTCCATATCAAAATCTCCTAAAAAATAATCTACGAGTATGGATTTTACCATACCCGCAGATATTTGTCGACTGGATTTTAAAAAGTTTTCAGAATATTTTGTTAATTAATCATTTCTGTATTAAAACCTGCTAACAAAAGTCAAGCATAATTTTGACTTTCATAGCAGGTTTTTTGTCTCATTTTATCTCACTTCAAAAAGGCTTGCCTTTTAGCAAACCTCGCGTGCATATTCCTTTTTCTTGTT